>OBVS01000001.1_pt1 | contig 781487 bp, 731 predicted proteins | sample 1476211 | NCBI WGS metagenome assembly OBVS01 (sample SAMEA2580025, study PRJEB22360) | human gut metagenome | biome: human gut; feature: human-associated habitat; material: faeces | place: Denmark | collected 2008/2010 | reverse complement strand
TTTACTGCTTCTTCTAACATTTCTTGTGTTGACATTTATATTTTCCTCCTTCTGACACATTTCCCTAAAATATGTTAAAATTATATTGAAAGGGGGTGAATTTTATGGATACAAATCTTAAAAAATTAATTGATGTATTAATTGAACTTCGCTCTTCAAGTATGCATGCTAATAAAAATACCGTAATGGATTTAATGAAGAACTACAACCTATTGTTTCTAGGTAGTAAATTCAATACAATCTATTCCAATGAGTTGCCACAATCCGTAAAGACTTATTTTAATTTTGATATAAGTATTGATAAACTCAATCAACTAATTCCTACAGCTTGTAAGGCATTACAAATGAAATTTAAACCTATGATTGCAGTCTCTGATGTTGGTAATCCTAATGCGAAAATTAATTGTTACACTATAACTTTATGGTAAGTATATGACCACCTTCTATTGGCTCTAATCCATATTCTTTTCTTACTTGATTTATTGTTTTAGATCCATTAGATATTTCATTGGACTGTTCTTGAACTGATAATTCTGGAGCAGTTCTTTCTATATCTTCACTAGCTATTATTTCTACATTGTTAAAATACCAATTTAAGCAATATCTCTTTAACTCTTCATGTTCTACAAATACTGGCATATTTTCTTCATCTATTTGTGTTACAAATTCTTTAGATTCACCACCTGTTAAATAGACATCTATCCAAGGATATCTTTCATCTATTTCAAAGCTTAATGTTCCAATTTCAACTACTAAAATTATTGATTCCTCTATCTTTATATCTGTATCTGTTGTTTTTATCATCTTTGACATATTAAAATTCCTCACTTTCTATCAATGGTAAAATATTATTTTTCTTTAATAATTCGTATATGAATAACCTTCCTTTTTGTGTCCACTTAGTAATCATATTCACATCTTTCATGCCATTTTTTCGAGTTATTGGTATAGTTTCAGAGTGTGTATATCCTTTAGCATGATATTTAGAATATAAAAGCCATTGTTCACCTATTTTATATTGAATCTTTAGCTCATGAAGTTTATCATTTAATGCTTGTCCTCTAAGTCCATAATCTTTAGCTATTTGTGTGATAGTTACAAGACCTTTATTTTTAAGAATAATATCTGTATAATCTGCTTTAGGTTTAAGTTCTCCTATTATTTGCTTCTGTTGAGTATTTTCTAATTGAAGATTCTCTACTCTCTTATTTGCAATCTCTAAAGCTCTCTTCATTATCATTTCTGGACTATTCCAAGCCTTTTCTACTTCTAAGAAGTATTTCCTAGCTTGTTTACCTTTTTCATTACGTTGTATCATTGCTATTTCTTTTGCCATGTCTAATTTAATTTCATGATTAATGATAATTCCTTTAGCACTTCTTTGATTCGCTGACATTTTTTCAGCGTCGTCATTTTTGACTTCGCTTGAATTCTTATCATAGTAATGCACCAAATAATCTTCACCTTTTGTAAATCCATACTCTGTCATTCTTTCAAACCATTTTGCGTATTCTGTTTTAATTTCTAAAAACTCATGTAGTTCTCTACCACTTAATGTAATATCATCTTCATTTGTTTTTATTTTGATTAATTCATTCATTTTCCATCCTCCTTAATTTTTATTATGTTATATAGCTTGTACTAAAAGGCGATTAAGCCTATTTTCATATGTTATAATTGAACTTTATCTAAGTTTTCTAGCTTGTCTATAAGTACACCTAACTCTTCATGGGTTAATTTATTAGAAACTATATCAGCCATTACTTCAGCAAATTTATCTTCTAATTCCTTTGTATCTTCTGGTAATATCAAAGTTACTTCATACATACAAATCCTCCTTAAAATTTTCTATAATATCTTATGCTGAATATTTATTTATGTTCATTATCTTAATTAATGAATTTAAAAAGTTTACTACTTAATCCCACATTCCAATTTGTTGTGGTCTATCTAATTTAATAATTCTTATACTTTCATCAATAATTGGTAAAATTCTTTTATAACTATCTACGTCTAAATCTTCCCATTTACTAATACCTAATAATAAAAACACTCTTGCTTTTACTTGCTCATATTCATCATCTGCTCTTAGTATTCCTAATCTTTTCTTGATGTAACTTGATATATCAGATTTAGACTTACTTTTAATTTTGTAATACTCTTTTATTTCTGATAACTTGTCCTCAAATATGTCATTTACTAATGTTGTCAACTGACCCTTGAATTCATTTATTTGATTTTGTTGGCTTCGGTATAAGCCTGTTTTTCTTATCTGTGGTAATACTTCTGATGTAACCCATCTTTTAAATTGTTTTGCTTTTGGCATATCACTTCTTAGTATTAAACTATATAAACCACTTTCATTAACTATCCAACTTTCTTGTTTTCTTCCTAGATTATCTATGATGGGATATTTCATCCTATCATCGTTATCAACGTGTCTAACTATCGCTTTATTAGGTTCGTTATACCCCAAAGACTCCGCTATATCTTTTCCTACCAACCAACCTTGTCCATTAATTTCTAAACCTCTTATATTTCCAAAAATATCATTATTAAAAATTTGTAACTGACTGTTCACTTTTCTTTTCTCCTTTACTATCTAAATAAATATCTTCTATTAAGAAATCAAACAATCCAAAATTGGCTTTGTTAAGATATTCGATATAACCTCTTATATCTCTTAATAATTTGCTATGCTCCTTATCAGTTTTCAAAGCAACTTCTCTACTATCTGTTACTGTAATTACTTGGCCATCAACTTTGATTGTTTTTAAGCTTAAATTATTCATTTCACCCCTCATTTTTGCTCTACGCAATTTTTGAACTAAAAAAATATTCTCCCAATTGCATTGTATTTATTTTTAATAAATCTGCTAATAAATCTGCTTCTTTCAAATACATAGGGCGTATATTATTTATTTTCTGACTTACTGTTGATGGAGCAATATTTAAAGCTTTTGCAACATCTTTCTGATTTAATCCTAATTCAATCATTCTAGCTTTTAATTTTAAAGTATTTACCATTTAAAAACACCTCCTTTTGCACTACGCAATTTTATGTTATCACCATACTTTTCTAATGTCAATAGCATTATGCAATTTTTTATTATTCTTTTAAATAATCTATTGCAGTGTGCAATTTATTACTATATAATGTATTTATAATATAGTAATAAGGAGATTTATTATGAATAATAAACAAATTGGATATAGGATTAAAAATAGAAGAAAAGAGCTAAAATTTACATTACAGGAAATAGCTGATATGGTTGGAGTTGCTAGTTCCACTATCCAAAGATATGAAAGTGGAAGAATATCTCAACTTAAACTACCTGTACTTGAATCGATAGCAAAAGCTATAAATGTTAATCCTGTATGGTTAATGAAAGAAGATGCTCCAATGGAAACTGGAATTAGTGATTCTGATTTTCTAAAAAATTATCATTCAGAAATTGAAAAATGTACTACTCATACTACAATTAATTTAAAAGACTTTAAAATAAATCCAACTAAAGAAAATGAATTATTAGATAATTTCAATAAATTAAACAAGATTGGAAAAGATGAGGCTATTAAAAGAATTAAAGAACTTACTTTTATTAATGACTATACAATAGATGATAATAAAGTTATTGAAGTTCCTAAGAAAGAAAAACAAATATGGGAAGAACCAGGAAAAGAATATTTAATGCCTAAAGCCTCTCACGATAAAGATGGAGAATTTACAGAAGAAGAATATAAACATGATGATGATTTAATGAATAATGATGATTTATGGAAATAGATATATAAAGGGTGATAAATTTGACTTATGATGAATTATTAATAGAAGCTGATAAGCTCGGAATAATTGTTAAAGAGTTTGAATTAAAGACTCGTAAAGGGCATTGTCAGGGCTCTAGAATTGCTATTAATAAAAATCTATCCAATTATGAAAAAGCTTGTGTTCTTGCTGAAGAGTTAGGACACTATTTTCTTACTGTTGGAGATATAACAAATCAAAAGATTATTAATAATAGAAAACAAGAACTCTTAGCTAGGAAATGGGGTTATAATAAAAAAATTGGTCTAACTGGCCTTATAAATGCATTTGAACATGGATGCATTAACAGATATGAAATGGCTGAATATTTAAATGTAACTCTTGATTATTTAAACGAAGCTATTGACTATTATGCAAGTAAATATGGTGTAATGCATAGAGTCGATAATTATATTATTTACTTCTCCCCTAACTTTTATATAGGAAAAACTTTTAATTAAATATAATGGAGGTGATCTTTTGCTTAAAGTTGCTGTTTATTCAAGAAAATCAAAATTTACTGGTAAAGGTGATTCTATAGAAAATCAGATTGAAATGTGTAAGGACTACATAACTAATACTATTGGTAAGGATGTAGAATTTACAATTTATGAGGATGAAGGATTTTCTGGTGGAAATCTTGACAGACCTAATTTTAAAAAGCTAATGTCTGCTATTAAAAATAAAAAGTTTAATATTTTAGTATGCTATAGATTAGATAGAATCAGTAGAAATGTTGCTGACTTCTCTAGTACATTAGAAATACTCCAATCTAATAATTGCTCATTTATAAGTATTAAAGAACAATTTGATACATCTAGCCCGATGGGAAGAGCTATGATTTATATTGCTAGTGTCTTTGCACAACTAGAAAGAGAAACCATAGCTGAAAGAGTTAAAGATAATATGCTTGAAATTGCTAAGAATGGTAAATGGACTGGTGGTAAAATACCTTTAGGATTTACTTCTGATAAAGTTGAGTATATAGATGAAAAAGGAATTACCCGTACTGCCCCTCAATTGATTATAAACGAAAAAGAAATGGAGTTTGTAAACTTCCTGTATAATAAATATTTAGAACTAGGCAGTCTTCATAAATTAGAAGTTTATATCCATGAAAATAATATTAGATCTAGAAATGATGTTTTATATGAAAAATCATCTTTAAAAACAATATTACAAAATCCAATCTATGTTAAAGCAAATGATGACGTTGTTGAATATCTTAATAATTCTAATTGGACCGTATATGGTGAGCCTGATAATATTCATTCTCTATTAACTTATAACAAAACCGAACAAACAAAAAAAGACGGTAAATATACTAAAGTAAAAAAAGACTTATCTGAACGTTTAGCTGCAGTAAGTTCTATTAAAGGTTATATTGATCCAGAACTTTGGTTATCTGTTCAAAGACAATTTGATAAAAATAAAGATACTTTTCCAAGGTTAGGTAAAACTCATAACGCTTTATTAGTTGGTAAAATACGTTGTGGTAAATGTAAAGAATATATGCTAATTAGTCATGGTAGAATTTCTAAGACTACAGGAGAAAAGTTATTTTATTATACATGCTCATTAAAGAAAAAATCTCGTAAAAAGTTATGTGATAATGGTAATGCAAAAGCAGCTGATTTAGAAAAGCTAGTTTTATTATCTTTAAAACAACTTAGTTTAAATAAAAAAGACTTCTTATCAAAGATAAGAGATAAATATAAAACTGATGAAAATTATAAAAATATAGACTTAGAAAAATTATCTTTAAATAAATCACTTAAAGAAAAAAAATTGCAAATAGATAATTTAGTTACAAAGTTATCACTATGCAATGATATTGAAGATATTATACTTAATAAAATAAAAACCTTAAAAGATGAATGTAATAACATTGAAAAAACTCTTACTGAATTAGAAACTAAAACCTTAACTTTAAAAAATAATTTATTAAATTTAGACCTTATAGAATCTTTATTAAATAAATGCTCTATGATAGATAAGCTTGATAGATCTGAACAAAAATTAATTGTAGATAATTTAATTGACACTATTTATTGGTATAGTGATGGACCTGGTAAAGGAAAAATAAAAATTAAGTTTGTCGGTACTGAAGATAATCAAAAAGAGATTAGTTTTACAATTAAAGAAATGCAGCAATTAATGTTGCATTTCTGTTCTCATAGCATGTCCAGTATCTAATAAAATTATATTTTCTGCAAATTCTTTTAAAGCATATTGCTGACAAACCTTGGCATTAAGCTTATCATAATTTACATCTTCCTTTGGAACTTCTAATATAACACATCCTGTTTCATCTAATTGCTTAATTATTTCTTTTGATAAACTTTCCTTAGCCAACTTACAAGAACCTGAAAATGCCCCTAATGTATCTTCATCTCTTTCTCCTTGTATGTCTGCTACTCCGCATCTTTCACTTATACTTATTCTTGGTCCAAAGGCTGGACATCTTAAAACACACATAGAACATCCATTTCCATATCTTAAGCAATTCCCCATTGGCCCTGTTGTTCCAGTAGTTTCAATAAATACATCTCCCTCTTCATAAGTACCATCACTAAGGTAAATCCCTTTAATCTTACTGCCTTCTAACTTAACATCAGTAACTCTACTTTCTATATGAATATTTATCCCCATTTCCTCTAAATATTTACTAACTTTACCTTCGATTAAATTTACATCATATAAAGTTGCATGCTTATGACCTGGAAATTCTATATCTTTATGTCTTGCAGTATCATCTACAATATCGATTAAATCTCCAGCACCAAGCTCTATTAATTCTTCGGAAGCTGTCCATCTTCCGTTATTTCTCATTATCCCTCCAACATTTCCAAGTCCTAATAATAAATCTGTCTTTTCATATAAATGAACTTCTGCTCCTGCTTTCTTAGCTGTGATAGCTGCGGCGCAGCCAGACCAACCGCCCCCAACGATAATAGTCTTTATCATATAAATCTTCTCCCTTCAAATACATTTCTTGGATCAGCTTGAACTTTACAAAAACGCTTTACTCTATGGCCAGAAAATCTAGCGGTACAACTTCCGCATACCCCTTCTCCGCAGCACATTTTTATATTATTACAACAAGATAACTTTATATCTTCACCTTGTATCTTATCTAAATAATCAATTATTTTTACAGTTAATATATCAGCCCCAGCAATATGAATATAATTTACATTTTTATCTTTTATATAAGATTTTATAAGAACTTTTACTTCATCAGTTAGCTGACCTTTATCTAACACTGATTCTTCAATTACATTCACATCATATTCTGATAAATATTCTTGAACATAATTATCTGTATAAGGTGCCTTATCTAAAATTAAATTTATATTATCATTATTTAAAGATAACTTTCTAATTACTGGCATCATAGGAGCCATTCCAATTCCTCTAGCTATTACTAGTACATTATTATTAACTTGCTTATCTAAATTTTTAAGACCAAAAACTCCATTCCAATATGGTCCTCTAATTGTTATTTCTCCACCTTCTTTTATATCTAATAATTTCTTTGTTTTAATTCCTCTTATTTCTATCATTATGGTTATTATATTTGTTTCAATATTTGATTCTAAAATAGAAATAGGAACATCAAAATAGACATTTTCATTTGTTCTTATAAATATAAAGCTTCCAGGTCTTACTAGATCAATAGCTAATTTATGTGGAGCTTTAAATTTAATTAAAAGAACATCATTTTGATAAAGAACCTTTTTTTCAACTAAACAATTATATGTTTTTCTTCCCTCTTTTGCCTTAGATCCATTATTTATAAATTCGTGATATATACATACCCCATTCCAATTTAAGCAATCACAAAAGCAGCTTCCTTGTAATTGAGAGCATAATATACATTCATTTGATTCTGCCAGATGGCAAGGACAAAACTCCGTTCCAGCATCTATACAATCAACAGCTTCTTTCATTATTTGAATCTCCCCACTAGATTTCTTACATATTAATAGATTATTTTCTATTTTTCATTTTGTTACACTATATTTTTATATAACAAAAAAAGTAGAAGACAACTCTTCTACTTTTTAAAGATTATATTTTCAAATTCTTCTTTACTCATATTTATATTACTTATTAGCGGAAATTTATTTTTTTCTTGTTTTTCATCTTTTACTGAAATCTTTCCTAGTATATCTCCAGTTTCTACATCAGAACTTCTATTGAATACCTCTACTTCTACTATATCCTTTTCTTTATATCCATAAGTTATATCTTCTTCTTGTATTATATTTCCTAATCCCGCAAGATTTTCTCTTTGTAATATATCTTTATTAGATATTTCCGCAAAAGTATTTGTGCTTATGACATAATTAAAGATTTTTTCTGTTACATTCCATCTATCTACACAATTTAAAACAACAATAATGATATTTCTACCATTGTGATTAACAGATGAAACTAGGCATTTTCCTGCCCCTCCAGTATATCCAGTCTTTACCCCATTTGCACCCGGTATTCTATACAATATTTTATTTATATTTTGATAATCTCTTGTGAAATTATATTTATCTTTATATATAACTTTTTCTCCTACAATTTCTCTAAAAACATCATATTCCATTCCTTTAGCTGTTAAAATTGCTAAATCATATGCTGAAGAATAATGTTTTGCACTATCAAGTCCATGTGGTGATTCAAAATGTGAATCTATAATTCCTAAACTTCTTGCAAAATCATTCATTATATTAGAGAAATTTTCTACTGATCCTCCTATATCTTCCGCTATAGCAATAGCAGCATCATTACCAGACCTAAACATTAATCCAAATAATAATTCTCTCATTGTTATTTTTTCACCAGCTTTATATCCTACAGTTGAACCCCTAATAGATGAAGCATTTTTACTGATGGTTACTATTCTATCTAAATCTCCATAATTTATTGCTATAAGGGATGTCAAAATCTTAGTAGTACTGGCCATTGGGACAATTTCATATCCTTTTTGATTCCATAGTACTTGCCTACTTTCTGCATCTATAGCTATGGCATTTCTAGCAGATACCTTTAACGGAAGTTTGCTATCAACTTTATTTCCATCAATATCAATATAATCTTCCTCAAGCATTTCTACTGTCTCATCATCCATATCTACATCATCGTCAATAAATGCTTTTACTGAATAAATATTCCATTGTAATGTCAATAATACTAATAAAATAGTAAAAATAACTTTTTTTAAAACTTTCATAAAATCACCCTCTACATTAACCATCTATAAGTAGTTTGTTCTAAAAGTTATTTTTTAAACATTTTTTTGCTATTTTTTTATTTTTCATTATGGTAATTATTAGAATAGTTTAGAAAGGAGTGTGAAAATGGCTTTAATATTAACACTTTTAATTATTATGTTACTACTTATTTTTCCTATTCCAATGAAAATTAAAATTAGTTTTAACGAAGGTATATTTAAATTAAATATATTTAACTTAAATATTTTTTCATCAAATAATGGTATTGAAAATAAATTATTAAAAAAACTTATTAATAAAACTAATATAGATTTAAAAAAAGAAACTACAATAAAATATAAAAATAAAAAAGCCATTAAGCCTTCACCCCTTAAGCGCAAAAAAATTATAAAAAAAATATCTATACGAAAGTTATATACTAATATTTCTTGTAATAAATTTAAACCTCTTATAAAAATAGATGGTGATTTAACTTTTGGTATTGATGATGCTGCATATTGCGCAATTCTTTATGGCTTGTTATGTAATACTCCTACTTTACTTAGATTAATATTAGAAAAAGCTTTTAAAGTTAAAGATATAAAGCTTAATATTATCCCTAAATTCAATACTAATACTATATATTTTGGTATAACTAGTATATTTTACTTTAATGTTGCTAATATTATATATATATTATATTTAATGTATAAATCTTTTGAAATTGAGGAGGTGACTCCCGAATAGGGAGGTATATTATGTCAAATGAACATCCTGTTGAAAATTTAATGAAAAGTACTATGGAAAATCTAAAAGATATGATAGATGTTAATACTGTTATAGGTGAAGCTGTGGAAACACGTGATGGTAGTTACATTATACCAATATCAAAAGTAACATTCGGTTTTGCATCTGGTGGAAGTGAATTTGGAAACCAATGTAATCCATCCCCTGATAAAGATGCTAAACATCCTTTTGGTGGTGGTTCTGGAGCTGGTGTCACAGTTAAACCTGTTGCATTTTTAGTTCTTAGAGATGATGCTGTAAGACTTCTTCCTGTTGATCAAAATAATACATATGATAGAATTGTAGATTCTGTTCCTCAAATTATTGATATGATTAAAGGCTGCTTTAATTATGACAAGAAGAAGGCACAAGATAAAAATCTTGATGTTGAAAATAATCCATGTGATTCTAACCCATGTGATGATAGTGACTCATCATCTAATAATTTATTCTAGAGTTTTTTAAGTAGATGCTTGAAAATCAGAACTTTCCATTTATTTTTAAGCAAATAACACCAAATAAGAATTGTTTATTCTTATTTGGTGTTATATTTCTAATCACATCTTGCAATTTATTATAAATCCAGTTCATATTTTTAAGATGTCTCTTTCGTGGCTACCTATTATATTTCCTTAATTATTTCATTCATAGCTTCTATTGTTTCTTCATCTTTTTCTGAATACAAATCTAAAGATGGCAACTCATTTAATTCTTTTAATCCAAATTGTCTTAAAAACTCTTCAGTTGTTCCAAATAAAATAGGTCTTCCTGGAACCTCCAACCTACCAACTTCTTTAATTAAATCTTTTTCTAATAATTTATGGATAGCACTTTCGGATTTTACTCCTCTTATCTCATCTATATCAACTCTTGTTATAGGTTGCTTATAGGCAATTATAGCTAAACTTTCTAAAGAAGCTTGTGATAAAGATTGTCTTTTATTTTTCTTTAATAATTTTTGTATATAATCGCTATTTTCAGCCTTTGTAACTAATTGATATTCTCCATTTATTGATATTAGTTTTATTCCTCTTTTTTCTTCTTCATAATCTAAAATCATTTCATTTAAAATATTTGATATTGTTTTAGGTGAAACTTCTATAGAATTACTTAAATCCTTAATAGTTAAAGGTTCTCCACTTACAAATAATAATGCTTCTATTGCAGATTTTATTTTAGGTTTTGATGAAACTTCTTCAAATTCATATTGCTCAACTTCAGTTTTACTCACCTATTTTTCTCCTTTCAATTAATATGTCATCAAAATTGTCATTTTGATAGGCTTTAATCATCCTAAGTTTTATAAGTTCAAGAAGTGCTAAAAATGTTACTACCGCTTCTAGCTTACATTCGCTCTCTCTTATTATATCTCTAAATTTTACAATTCTTTCCTCTTCAATATTACGTAACAGCTCGTCCATTTTATCTTCAATCTTATATTTATCTATATAAATTTTTCTTTGAATTATATTCTCCTTATTTTGCTTCATAAGGAAGTTTTCTATTAATTTATTATAAATATTATAAAGATCAAGTAACGTAATATTCTTAAATATGTCTTCTTCTTTTTTATCACTTTTAATTTCTTCAATTATTTCTGGTTTCTTTGTATATATGTCTCCAGAATTTATGTACTTTTCTTTAAAGAATAATGCAGCACCTTTAATTTTCTTATATTCTATAAGCTTTTCCATAAGATTTTTTTCTATATCTTCTTCATTTTCTTCTGAAACTTTAATATTAGGTAATAGTTTTTTAGATTTTATTTCTATAAGAGTAGCCGCAACTACTATGAATTCAGATGTAATTTCTAAGTCCATAATTTTCATATCATCTAAATATTTTAAATATTGACTAGTGATTTTATATATTTCTACATTATAAATATCCATTTCATTTTTTTTAATTAAATGCAGCAGCAAGTCAAATGGACCTTCAAAATTTGCTACCTTTACTTTGGGCATTTCCATAAATATCATCCGCCTTTGATAACACTATATTCCTTCCAATATATAATATCAATTTTAATAGTAAAGAACAACCTTTGTTTTATTTTGCGATGCAAAATAGTGAAAAAATGAAAAATATCGGATATAAGTATCTCTACTTAATATCCGATATTTTGCCATATGTATTTAAAGATGCAATTACTTTATACTATACGCCTTTTCTAAACATGTTTTTCATATTGAACTTGAAGTTTTCAAATATTCCGCCAAGTTTTATATCTCTATCTGAATATAATTCTACTTCCCCAATTTTTTCTTCTCCAAGATAAACTTCACATTTACCTACAATATCCCCTTGCTTATATTCCTTTTTAACTTCGTCAATTACTATTCTCTTTTCTAATTCTTCATTTGTTCCTTTTGGTACTATTGCCACTAAATCTTCCTTTGCCCTAGCAACCAAGAATTTATCAGTTTGTTTACTTAAATAAATGTTTTCTACATCTTCATCTTTTGATAAAAGCTTTTTACCTTCAAATTTAGAGAATCCATAATTTAAAAGCATTCCTGCATCCCTATTTCTTACTTTATATGTTGGTGCACCCATAATAACAGATAACATTCTAACACCATTTCTAGTAGCAGTTGCAGAAATACAATATTTTGCTTCTTCAGTATATCCTGTCTTTAATCCATCGCAACCTTCAAAAAATCTTACAAGCTTATTATGATTAACTAATTCTATAGGTGATTTTCTTCCTTCAGAAATAGTTTCCATATAAATTCCTGAATATTTTAATATTGTTGGATGCTTTAAAAGCTCCAATGACATTATTGATATATCTCTTGCAGTAGATAAATGACCTTCTATAGGTAAGCCATTACAATTTTTGAATGTTGTATTAACCATACCTAATTCTTGAGCCCTTTTATTCATCATTTCTACAAAAGCATCTTCTGTTCCGCCTAAATATTCAGCTAATGCTACAGCAGCATCATTACCAGATGCAATGGCAACACCTTTTATTAATTCTTCTACAGTTCTTATTTCTCCTGTATCTAGAAGCATTGTGCTTCCACCCATCTTTTTAGCATTTTCGCTACATGTTACCTTATCTTGTAATGTTATTTTTCCACTATCTACAGCTTCCATAGTTAAAAGCATAGTCATTATTTTAGTTACAGATGCTGGTGCAAATTTTTCATCGATGTTTTTCTCATAAAGAATTTTCCCACTTTTTGGCTCTATTAATAATGCTGATTTGGCATCTACATTTATTCCTTCATCACTAAAAACCTCTGTAGTCCATTCTTCATAAGTTTCTATTGAAGTATCATATGGTTCTACATCTGCTTTTACTGGTACTACAGATATAGATAATAAGCTTAAAACAATTGCGACAACTTTATTCATAAATTTTTTATTCATCATATTGCCTCCCTTCAAAGCTTATTATTACCAATAAAAATAAAAATATGATAAAAAGAACTAAATTCTTATTATCATATTTTTTTATTTATTCTACAATATCGTATATTAAAGGAATTTCCTTATCTAGAGAGTTAGATATAATCATGTTCTTAATTATATCATTCTTAGCTTTTTCTATATTACTTTCATCGTTACTATGAATATAAGCCAGTATATCCCCCTCTTTGACTTCTTCTCCTCTTTTTTTATTTAAAACTATACCTACAGATAGATCTATTATACTTTCTTTTGTTTCTCTTCCTGCTCCAAGTTCCATTGCAATTAAACCAAAGGCTTCTGCATTTATTTTTGAAATCACACCACTTTGAGCAGCTTTTACTTCAACTACATATTTTGCTTTAGGGAATTTATCAGTATCATCTATAAGACTTGCATCCCCACCTTGGGCTTTTACAAATTCCTTAAGCTTTTCTAGTCCTTTACCATTATTAATATTTTTTAATAATAATGCCTTGCCTTCTTCGAAGTTTCTTGCTGTCTTTCCACAAACAAGCATATAACTACCTAAAGTTAATGTTAATTCTAATAAATCTTTAGGTCCATTTCCTTTTAATAATTCTATAGCTTCTTTAACTTCAAGAGAATTACCTATTGCATATCCTAAAGGTTGATCCATATCAGAAATTACACCTATAGTTTTTCTTCCTACTGAACTTCCTATATCAACCATTTCTCTTGCTAGAGCCTTAGCATCTTCGGGAGTTTTCATAAATGCTCCATCTCCAACTTTTACATCTAATACTATAGCATCTGCTCCTGAAGCAATTTTCTTACTCATTATACTTGATGCTATTAATGACATATTATCTACTGTTGCTGTAACATCTCTAAGAGCATATATTTTCTTATCAGCTGGAGCAATGTTACCTGTTTGACCAGTTAATGCTATTCCTATTGTATTTGAATTATTTATAAATGTTTCTTCAGAAAGTTCTACTGAAAATCCATTAAATGCTTCTAATTTATCAATAGTTCCACCAGTGTGACCTAATCCTCTACCAGACATTTTAGCAACTGGAACTCCAAGTGATGCAACTAGCGGTGTTAAACAAATACTAGTCTTATCACCAACTCCACCAGTAGAGTGTTTATCTACCTTCACTCCATTTATAGAAGATAAATCAATCTTATCTCCTGAATTAACCATTGCCATAGTTAAATCCGCAGTTTCTCTTTTATTCATCTTGTTAAAGAATATAGCCATAAGTAATGCTGATGCTTGATAGTCTGGCACTTCTCCCTTTGTAAATCCATTTACAAAAAACTCAATTTCTTCTTTAGATAATTCTAGACCTTTTCTTTTTTTTAATATAATGTCATACATTCTCATAAGAACATGACCTCCTACTTTAGTATATTATTTTTAAACTTTTATCTATTTAATTTGCTATATTGCAATAACCAGTTTACTTTTCTAAATTTTTAGTAGCCATTGTATATTCATTATTTTTTATTTAACATTCTCAATTTATCTTACTTCTAAAATTATAAGATACCATATTAAATATTCCCTATTATTATGCTCTAGGATGAGAGTTTTTATATACAATATTTATTTTATCATTATTAATTATTTCATAATATGTGTCCATATAAGTTAGAACTTGATTTCCTAAAAGCTTTTGCACAGCTCTTACATTAGCTCCATTTTGTAATAAATGTACCGCAAAAGAGTGTCTAAAAGTATTTAAATTAACTTCTTTTTTAATTCCTGCTTTATGAGAATATTCTTTTACTATTCTCCATACGCCTTGTCTTGTTAAATGATTTCCATTTAAATTAACAAATAGGGTTTCAACTCCTGCAGATGCAACTTGATCTCTTATTTTTAAATATTCCTTCAAAGCTTCTGTTGCACTTCTTCCAATTGGAATAAGCCTCTCATAATTTTTATTATCATGACATTTTACAAAGTTTAATTCTAAATTGATATCATAAACATTTAATCCAATTATCTCTGAAACCTTCATTCCAGTAGCATACATAAGCTCTAATAAAGCATTATCCCTTATTCCCTTATTGCAATCTTTATCTACAATTTTAATTATTCTGTCTACCTCATCTATAGTTAATATCTCAGGTAACTTTTTAGTTGTAGTTGTATTCTTATAGTATATCTTAGGTATTTCACTTACAACTTTTTGATCTTTTAGATAATTATAAAAACTTCTAAGACTTATAACTATTCTGTTTATTGATCTTTCTGACTTACCTTGGCTAAGCAAGTATTGTATATAACCAAGTACTGATACATTATCCGTTTCATCAATACTCATATTTTTACTTTTTAAATACTTAACATATAAGTTTACGTCAGTTACATAGGCATAAACAGTGTTTTCACTTTTATGACTTTTTAATAAAGCTTCCTTATAATTATTCACAATTTCTTTCATAATTCTCCCCTATCCTAATACATTATTAATTCGACAAAAAAATTCTTATTCCTTCTTTATTTTCATTGGATTAGGTTAATTTATAAACTTTCGTTACTACCATTCTTATTAACCCTGGGCTCATATAGCACTCAATTATAACCCCTATGGCAAATAGGATAACAAAGAAACTTAATTTCATTACTAGTCCATTTAACATCAACTTACTACTTCCAATTCCATTAAAAAACTTTTCTTTTAACTTCACTGAAGATAACTCTAAAGAAATAATACTTATACCTATAAAAAAAGGTATATAAAATATGTTTTGTGGAACTGTCGATGTTAGAGCAATCCAAATACCTTTTCCATCAAATGTAGTTAATAAAAAACTAAAGGTATAACCTAAAGTAAATCCCTTTATTAGGTCTATTATTAAAATTATCGGCGCTCCAAAGACAGTAAATCCTAGTGCTATTATAAGTAATATGATTATTATATTATTTTTTATTATGCTTATAAGCAATTCATTTGTTTTTACCTCTTCAACATTTATACTTTTAATGAATCCTGTAAAGTAATCAGCTAAATCCTTTGCATCTACTCCATCCATATATTTTATGGTATATGAACCTAGTAATATACCTACAAAGAAAAAAGTTAGTACAAGTAAATAGAATATTTTATTTTCTCTAAAGTTTGAATTCAACTTTTCTATTAAATTCATATTATTCCTCCTCCATAGTTGCTATAGAACATAATATGTTTAAAGTTTCCTTATTATTCATAATTGAATATATGTAAAATATTTTTTTATAAAAAAATAAAAAAATGGAGTGAAGCTATAAAAATAGCTTTTCTCCATTTATTTTTATCATAATAAAATTTATAAGTATGAAAGTACACTTATAGTTTTACCATCAATTATTTCACCCTTTTTTATCATTTCTTTAAGATCATTTATATTTAATACTTTTACACTTGTAAACTCATCCTCATCTTCATTTTTTTCTCCTAAAGATAAATTCCAAGCTTTATATAAATGTATAATTTCATCACAAAATCCAGGTGCCGTTGCAATAGATCCTAAATATTCTATTTCTTTTGCAACATATCCAGTTTCCTCTTGAAGCTCTCTTTTTGCACAATCCATTGGATCTTCTTTTTTATTAAGTTTACCTGCTGGTATTTCTAATAATGTTTTATTTAATGGTAATCTAAATTGTTCTACTAATATTATATTTTCTGAATCTAAAAATGCTATAACTGCACAGGCTCCTGGATGTTTTATAACATCTCTATTGGCATTTTTTCCATTAGGTAACTTTACATCAATGTTTACAAAATCCATAAAATTTCCTTTATGAATTAACTTTTCATTTAATATTTCTTCATTTAAATTCATTATATTTCTCCTTATAAATCAATACACTTTTTTAACTTTGTTATACCATATTAAATTTAAACTATATTATAAATATTATATCATAACTTTTAATATATAGATTCAACAATTATCTTATTTGCTTTAAACTTAAAATCAATTATTTCATGCTATTCTTTATTAATCTGAACAAATTAAGTAAATATTTTTAACGAAAAAGAGATGTATTCATTATAAAACACATCTCTTCTTACATACCTTCTTTATAATTTAATAAATTATTTAATTTCTTATTTAAATTTTGAATCTCTCAATCTCAGATATAAGATAATAGTCAACTTACTTCTCTTAATAAATCTAAAAATAAATACACTTCCTAATCAACTAGAATAAACCCAACTGATAGAAAGTGTTCTATATACTTAATTTAATATTTATTTATTGGTATCAAATACAATTTGTTGCTACAAACAACATAGATTTGACTTTTTCAAATTACTTGTTCAACAGCCATTTTACTGACTTTAATAAGTATTAGCTAACTTTATTCTTTAATCTTAATTTATCAGCTATTATAGCAATAAATTCACTATTAGTTGGCTTACCTTTTTCATTGTGAATTGTATATCCAAATAGCTTGTTAATAGCATCAACTTGACCTCTGCCCCAAGCAACTTCTATTGCATGTCTTATAGCTCTTTCAACTCTTGAAGCTGTTGTATTATACTTTTTAGCTATTGATGGATATAATTCTTTTGTAACAGCAGACAATAGTTCCATATCGTTAACAACCATTGTAATAGCTTCTCTTAAATACATATATCCTTTAATATGAGCTGGCACTCCAATTTCATGGATTATGTTTGTAATTTCAGTTTCTAAATCTACTGGACCTTTAGATTGATGTTTAACTTCTTGTTCTACTACAGCAGATTGTTTTCTAACAACATCATTTGAAGATCCATTAAACATTTCTCTTATTCTCTTAGTGAAAACATCCATATCGAATGGTTTTACAACATAATAATCAGCACCTAAAGTAATAGCTCTTTGCGTAATTTTATCTTGACCAACTGCAGAAAGAACTATTATTCTTGGCATTTTTTCTAAATTCATTGAATTTAATTTTTCAAGAACTCCTAAACCATCTAAATGTGGCATTATTATATCTAAAACTACTAAATCTGGTTGCTTTTCCTCGATAAGAGCTAAGGCTTCCCTTCCATCCTTAGCAACTGCAGTAACTATAATATCCCTTTGATTTAATAAGTAATCATTTAAGATACTGCAAAACTCCTTGTTATCATCAGCTATTAAAACTGAAATTTTTGAATCATTCATACTTCTCTCCCCCATCTTCCCAAAATACTCCAATTAATTCGAGTACATATTAAGTTCTTTTAAAAATTTATCTTTTAAAATTCATCTATAAACATTATATATAGACATAACAGAAAAAAACAATCCTTTTCAAGATTAATTTAATATCATTATAACACAATTTATTTGGTTTTAATAGTTTTTTTACATTTTTTTCAAAATTTTATTATAATATTTATTTTTTATATAGATAAATTTCATTTTTCTGACAGTAAAAATAATAAGAGTACTAATTGTACTCTTATTATTTTATATAATTATAACACTTTTTGTATTATAAAACTATTCAAATTTATTAATTTTTTATTCAATTACTCCTGCATCTTTTAACATCCATTCAATGTATATACCATAACCTACATCTGGTTTATTTATTAATACATGAGTTACTGCTCCAACTAATTTATTATCTTGAATAATGGGACTTCCACTCATTCCTTGAACTATTCCACCTGTTTTTTCTAAAAGTTCTTCATCTGTAACTTTTATTACCATACTCTTAGGTCCAGGCTCCTCCTGAGGTAATAATTTTACTATTTCTATATCATACATTTTAGGTCCATTTTCATCTATTGTTGTTATAATTTTTGCTGCCCCTTCTTTTATTTCATTTCTAAATCCTACTTTCAAAGGTTTATTAAAAGTAGGGTTTACTAAATCAGCACTTGCCTCTCCAAATATACCAGCTTCTGTATTTTTTTCTATTGTTGCTAAACTTTCTTTTTCGTTAACAAATAAGCCTTTTAACTCTCCAGGTGAACCTTTTTCACCTTTTCTAACACTTATTACTGAAGAATTTAGTAAATCTCCATTTCTTACTATAAAAGGTTTATTAGTATCACCATCTGTTATAGGATGCCCTAAAGCTCCAAATATTGAAGTATTCTTATCATAAAATGTTAATGTGCCTATACCTGCAGTTGAATCCCTAACCCAAAGTCCTAATTTATATTCATTATTTTCTTTTTCTAAGTCTATTTCTTTTTTTTCTATATTACCATTTCTAATATAATCAACATTTATTTTAGAATTATCAAGGTTTTTAATTTTTTTTGATAAATCCTTTGAACTTTGTATTTCTTCTCCATTAATCTTTATAAGTACATCCCCAAGTTCTATACCAGAATTTTTGGCAGGACTTTCAACCTTACCTTCTACTGATTCTATATCAGAATGTCCTACAACTAAAACACCTTTAGTTGATAATTTTATTCCTACACTTGTTCCACCTGGATATACCTCCAAGTCATTCACTTTAGATACTGCTACCGACTTAACAGGAATAAATCCTAAAAGTTTTACTTGAAGCTTATCCTTCTTTATTTTGCTGTTCTTCATAAATATATTATCTGATAATACTACATCAGAAGTTGAGGCAGCTTCATTTACATATATTTTTTCTGGAATACTACTTAAACTAAAGAAAGTAATCAAACCCAGAATCAACATTGGAGTTATTATTACGCCTAAATATTTTAACTTTTTCATCCTCATATCATCTCCTCCTTTGCTTCTGTATTTAACTTTCCCTCATCTGCATTCTTATATGCTGTATTAAGTTTGTTAAAAACGTTAAAAATTTTAAAGATATAACTTGAAAAATATAAAAAAATAAAATCATGGTAAATAACCATGATTTTAGTGTATTCATTTTTTATTAAGTTATGTATCTTATTTATGAATAACTTTTTAATATTTCTTGTTTTTTAAGATCTGCAAAAGCAACCATTTCTGAAGCATTTTCTAAAGTAACATCACTCACTTCATCGCCACTAGTCATCTTTGCAATTTCTTTAACTTTATCGTACTTATCCAACGTTCTAATTTGTGTATATGTTTTTTCATTTTCAACCTTTTTTGATACAAAATAGTGACAATCAGAAAGTGCTGCTATTTGAGGTAAATGTGTTATACACAATACTTGATGCTTGGTAGACACTTCATACATTTTTTCTCCAACTCTTTTAGCAATAGTTCCACTTATTCCAGTATCTATTTCGTCAAAAATAAGCGTTGGTATTTTGTCTTTATCCACAAAAACACATTTAAGAGCTAACATAATTCTTGAAAGCTCACCACCTGAAAGAACTTTTTCTAATGGTTTTAAAGGTTCTCCTGGGTTTGTAGAAATTAGAAAAATAACTTCATCAAAACCTCTTGAATTAAAGTTTTCACTTTTTTCTATTGATATTTTAATTTCTGATTTTTCCATTCCAATATAAGATAATTCATACTTTACTTTTTCTTCAAGATTCACAGAATTCTTTTCTCTTATATTATGCATTTCTTCAGAAACTTGTCTCATTTCATCTTCTAATTTTTCTTTTTTTAAATTTAATTCTTTAATTATTTCTTCAGAATTAATAAGTTCATCATATTGTAATTTTAATTTTTCTAAATAATTTAAAATTTCTTCAACTGATTCCCCGTACTTTTTCTTATATAAACTAATTTCATATATCCTAGAATTTATCTTTTCTAATTCAAATTCGTCATAATAAATTTCAGATGACAAATCTCTTACTTCCCTTGAAATCTCTTCCAAAGTGTAAAGCGCTTCTTCCATTCTTTCTCTTTTATCTATTAATTTTTCAAAATGCTTTTCAACTATAGATAATTCATTAACAGCTTTTGATATTCCTTCAATAACTGAAATACCTTCCATTGGATTATCTAAAATAGAATAAGTTTTACTTAATGCTAAAGAAATTTTTTCTGCATTTGAAAGTAAATTAAATTCCTCATTTAAGCTTTCTTCCTCACCAACTTTTAATTTAGCCTTTTCTATATCATCAATTTGAAATTTTATATAATCCACTAGTTTTTCTCTATCTGCATTCCCATTTAACTCTTTTATTTTTTCTAAAATTAAATTTTGCTCTTTTCTTAAATTTTCAAATTCCTCTAAGTATGGATTTAATTCCTCTCCTATAAAGTCATCTAAATAATATATGTGAAATGCTCTATTTAATAAATTTTGATTTTGATGTTGCCCATGTATATCTAAAAGTTTTTCTCTTATTTTTCTTAGATATGAAAGTACTACTGATTTTCCATTTACTTTTATTATGCTTTTTCCAGATAAAGTTGTTTCTCTTGAAATTATTAATATTTCTTCATCATCAATATCTAACTCTTTTAAAACTTCAATAAGTTCTTCATTTTCAATTGAAAATATTGCTTCAACAAAAGTTTTTTCTTCGCCATATCTTATTAAGTCTTTTGAAAATTTTCCGCCTAAAACATAATCTATAGTATCAATTAATATAGATTTACCAGCACCTGTTTCTCCGGATAATATATTAAACCCTTTTCCAAATTCAACACTTAGTTCCTGAATTAAAGCAAAGTTCTTTATATTTAATTGTAATAACATATTATATCACCTTTAATTTTATAAAATCATTTTTCTAACTTTCTCTACTAATTCTTCAGCTTTATCTAAATTTCTTACTAATATAAAAATTGTATTATCTCCAGCAATTGTTCCTGCGACTTCTGTATCAAATAATGTATCTATTGCTTCAGCAACTGCCATAGCAGATCCAGTTAGTGTCTTTACAACAACAAATTTATCTACATTTTCTACTGATACAGCTGCATTAGATAAAATGCTAGATAACTTATCATTAATATCCTTAGATTCCTTAGATGATGCAACATATCTGTAATTTCCTGAAGCACCTTGCATCTTTATTAGCTTTAGTATTTTTATATCCCTAGAAACTGTTGCTTGGGTTACGTCAAATCCAGCTATTTTTAACTCTTCTGCAAGCTCCTCTTGTGTTTCTATTTCTTTTTCACTAATTATCTCTAATATTTTGTTATGCCTCTTTGATTTCAAATTAATCACCTTCACATTCTTTCCAGTTATTTAGAATTTTTGCCCGTAGTACTTTAAAATAATCATAATCATCAAATAAAACTATGTTTGCATATTCTTTTGCTTTTTTTATCTTTATTATAGTTTGATTGGTTGTCTTAATAGCTTTTTGACCATCGAAAGTTATATACACTTCCTCATCTTCATTTTCTGCTTTAACTTCAATTTCACTACCACTATTTAAAACTATTGTCTGCATTCCATGCGGATGAGGACAAATTGGAGTTATAGTAATTACATCTACATCGGGATAAATAAAGGGTCCTCCAGCTGAAAATGAATATGCCGTTGATCCAGTAGGTGTTGCTATAATTAAACCATCACCTTTAAAATTATAATATCTTTTACCATCTATAAATATTTGAAACTTCACCATTCTTGATAATGTTCCTCTTGCTACAACTATATCATTTAGAGCTAATGATTCATTTTTTATGTCTTCTAAAGGTAAATCGCATGTTAATAGCATCCTTTTTTGAGAAATATAATTACCTTCTTTTAATTTTAAAAAAGCTTTATCCATTTCAGAAACTTCTATACTTGATAAAAACCCTAAATTTCCAATATTAATTCCTAAAATAGGTACATTTAATTTCCCATTTATACCTCTAGCAACACTTAAGATAGTTCCATCTCCACCTAATACTATTATAAGATCAAGTAGCTCCTTAAATTCATAGTTTATTATATCATAACTATTTAACATAATTATTTCTATATTATTAAAATATTTATAAAGCTTTTCTTTTACTTTCATAGCAATTTCATTTTTTTCATCTTTAGATGGATTGATTGCAATGGCAACTTTCTTCATAATCATGCCCCCCTTATACTGTACCTAATATATAATGTAAGGTTCATTTAAGACTTCAAGTTATTTCTTGAAGCCTTAAACAAAAATTATTATCAATATATTTTATAGTGAATTATGAGATTCATTTACTATTTTTTCTATATCATTTATGGTAAATGTTGATTTCTTATTTTTATCTTTAGTAAAGTAAACTAAATATTCGATATTTCCCTCTGGTCCTTTAATTGGAGAATAGCTTACAGATAAAATATTTAGGTTTTGACTAATTAAAAATTCTACTATGTCTAAAACTACTTCTTTATGAACATTTATATCCCTAACTACACCTTTTTTCCCTACTTTTTCTTTTCCAGCTTCAAATTGAGGCTTTATTAAAGCTACAACTTCCCCACTTTCATTTAATAAACTTAAAGTAGCAGGCATTATTTTCTTTAATGAAATAAATGATACATCTATTGAAGCAAAATCTGTTAATTCACCTAAATCTTCAGGAGTTACATATCTTATATTTGTACGCTCCATACATACAACTCTTGAATCTGTTCTAAGCTTCCAAGCAAACTGTCCATATCCAACATCAATTGAAAATACTTTTTTTGCATCATTTTGTAACATACAATCAGTAAATCCACCAGTAGAAGCTCCTATATCCATACACACCTTATCTTTTAAGTTTACTCCAAACTCCTTTATAGCTTTTTCAAGCTTTAATCCACCTCTACTTACATATGGTATCTCTTGCCCTTTGAATATAATATCTGCATCAACATTAATCTTTTCTCCAGCCTTATCAACTCTTTGTCCGTCTACAAATATTTTACCAGCCATTATACTAGTTTTAGCACGCTCTCTTGATGTGAATATGCCTTTTTCAACTAAAAGTATATCTAATCTCTCTTTTTTCCCAGACATCTTTATCTCCTTTATTTGTTAAGTTCTATGATAGCTTCTGCTATTCCTTCTGGATCTAATTTATTTTCTTTATATAATAAATCTACATTCCCCTGTGGAACAAACTTATCTTTAAATCCTAATGCTTTAAATTTATTTCTAAAGCCTAGTTCATACAGCTTCATTAAAACATAGCTACCAAATCCACCATTTATTATGTTATCTTCAATAGTGACTATATCATAGCCTTCTTTTACTAGATTCTCTAGCATATTTTTATCTAATGGTTTTACAAATGTAGCATTTATTATTGTAGGATTAATTCCATTAGATTTTAATATTTCTTTAGCTAATAATGCATGTTGAAGCATTTTTCCAACTGCAATTATAGCAATCTTTTCTCCAGTTATAATTCTTTCCCATTTACCATAACTTATTTCTGTTAATGGATTCATTTCATTACAGCAATCTGTACCTCTAGGGTATCTTATCGCTACTGGGCCATTTTGTGTAAAAGCCCATTTTAGCATAACCTTTATTTCATTTAAATGTTTAGGAGCTAAAACTGTCATGTTGGGAACTTGAGATAAATAAGATAAATCAAACATTCCTTGATGAGTTTCTCCATCTTCTCCTACTAATCCTGCTCTATCTATTGCAAAAATAACTGGCATATTTTGAATACATACATCATGAATTAATTGATCAAAGGCTCTTTGCAAGAACGTAGAATATACAGCAAAAACAGGTTTTAAGTTTGCACTTGCAAGACCTGCTGCAAGAGTTGTTGCATGTGCTTCTGCTATTCCTACATCAAAAAATCTATTTGGAAACTCTTTTGCAAAGCCCTTAAGTCCTGTTCCATCTGGCATGGCAGCAGTTATTGCAACTATTCTCTCATCTTCTTTTGCTAAATCTAGCATAGCATCACCAAATACCTTCGAATATGATCTTTCACTTGGAATATATGCTTCTCCACTTTCTAAATCAAACGGGCTTACTCCATGGAACTTATTTGGATTTTTTTCTGCTAGTTCATAACCTTTTCCCTTACTTGTAACTACATGTATTATAACAGGTTCATCAATTTGTTTTGCCTTTTCTAATACTTCCGTCATCGTTTCTATATCATGTCCATTTATAGGTCCTATATACTTTAATCCCATATCTTCAAAAAGCATAGATGGTACTACAAATTGTTTAATGCTATCTTTAAATCTTGATATACAACTTGCTAATTTTTTACCTGCATTAGAATTACTTAAGGTTTCATTTATATTTGATTTTAGTTTGTTATATCTCGGTTCCATCCTTAAGTTATTTAAATGTGTTGATAATCCACCAACATTATGTGATATAGACATTTGATTATCATTCAAAATAACAATCATTTTTGTTTTCTTAAATCCTACATCATTTAATGCCTCTAAAGCCATACCACCAGTTAATGCTCCATCGCCTATAACTGCAACAACTTGATTATCTTCATTTTTAATATCTCTGGCTCTTGCCATTCCTAATGCAGCAGATATTGACGTACTACTATGTCCTGTATCAAAAGCATCATATTTACTTTCACATCTCTTTGGAAATCCACTTAATCCATTATACTTTCTAAGATTATTAAATTGATCTTTTCTACCTGTAAGTATTTTATGCACATAGCTTTGATGACCAACATCCCAAACTATTTTATCTTTTTCTAAATTAAAACTTTTAAATAGACTTATAGTTAGCTCCACAACTCCTAAATTAGAAGCTAGATGCCCTCCTGTCTTAGAAACGCTATCTATTAAAAATTCTCTAATTTCTCCAGCAAGTACTTCTAATTCAACATTTGATAACTCTTTGACTTCTCCAGGAGAAGTAATCTTATCTAATATTTTACCCATAATTAAACCTTTCTTTCTATTAAGATTCTCTATTTAATAAATCTAAAGTTATTGTTTGCAAATTTATCGATTCTACAGAAAGGCCTTTCAACAATTCAATACATTCTTTTGTTAAATTTTCGCATTCTCTTTCACAATATTCTAAACCAAATAAAGATATAAAATTGGACTTATTATTATTTTCATCGCTTTTAGTATTTTTACCAAGCTTTGAAATATCCCCTGTTATATCTAATATATCATCCTTAATTTGAAACGCTAAACCAAGCTTTAATCCAAAATCATTTAGTATTTCTATATCTTTTTTAGGAGCATCTGCAAGAATAGCTGCTGCTATAATAGATACCCTTATTAATTCTCCAGTTTTTTTACTATGCATATAAAGAAGTTCTTCTTTAGATATTAATTTCCCCTCATTTATAACATCTACGATTTGCCCGCCTATCATACCTTCTGGTCCTGCTGCTTCTGCTATTTCCCTTGATGCTAATAATGCTTTAGCTCCATTTTTTATTGAAAATTTCATCATTAAACTCATTGCTTCATTTAATAACATATCTCCTGCTAATACAGCTATATTTTCACCAAATTTTTTATGATTAGTCGGCATCCCTCTTCTTAAATCATCATTATCCATACATGGAAGATCATCATGTATAAGAGAATAGGTATGAATCATTTCTATTGCTGAGGCCATTTCTATTACGTCTTTATAATTTTTTTTGTATAATCCATAAGTCAATAAAAATAATATAGGCCTTATTCTTTTACCTCCTATATTTAAACTATAACTTGCTGAATCATATATAATTTTATTATAACTTCCTTTATCATTAAAATATACATTTAAATACTTATTTATAAAATCTCTATGTTTTTCTATAATATTACTCATTCTTTAGCTCCACTTCCATATTTTCTTTTATTGTTGTTAGCTTTCCTTCTAAAGAATTTAGTGTTTTGTATAATTTATTAATAAGTTTAACTCCACTTTCGTATTCTTTCATTAAATCCTCAAGTGGAAGTTCATTATTTTCCATATTATTCAAAATAGTTTGTAGGCCTTTAACCATATCATCATAAGATTCTTTTTTTGCCATAAACTCTTCAACTCCTTAATCCATGGAAATAATTTTTCCTTTAACTTTTCCATCTTTAAATATTATATTAAATTCATCTAAATCCTTTATTTCTTCTTTAGATGAAATTATATTCTTTTCATTATCTTCAACAATTGTATATCCTTTTTTTAATACATTTATTGGGTTATGAGCCTCTAAAATATCATTTAACGATTTAATTTTAAGCTTTTCTTTTTCTATTTTATTAAAAACTAATTTTTTCATTCTATCTTCTATTCTATCTAGTTCCAAATAAGAATTAGATAAAATTACTTCTGGACTGTTTAAAGATAATATTTTTTTATAGTTCGATAATTTTTCTTTTTCATAACTAAATTTATTAAATACTATTTCATTTATTCTTTTGTTATAGTTATCTATTTCATACATTATATCACTTTCTAGTGGTACAGCAATTTCAGCAGCTTGTGATGGAGTTGATGCTCTATAGTCACTTACAAAATCAGATATTGTAAAATCAACTTCATGACCAACAGCTGAAATTATTGGAAGCTTAGATTTAAATATTTCTTTAGCTAAGTCTTCCTCATTAAAATTCCATAATTCTTCTATGGAACCTCCACCTCTACCTATTATTATAACATCAACACTTTTAGTATCATTGAAATACTTAATTCCATTAATTATTGTTTTATAAGCGCCTTCCCCTTGAACTAAAGCAGGATATAAAACAATATCAATTAAACTACTTCTTCTTTTTGAAACATTTATTATATCCCTTATAACTGCTCCAGTTTCTGATGTTACAACTCCAATTCTTTTAGGCATTTTAGGTATTTCTTTTTTATACTGTTCATCAAAATAACCTTCATCTTGAAGTTTTTTCTTAAGCTTTTCAAATTTTATATGTAGTTCGCCAATTCCTTCCTTTTGTAACTTTTCTATATATAATTGAAGTGATCCTGTTCCTGGATAAATAGAACACCTAGCATTAGCTATAACTTCCATTCCTTCAGTTAATTTAAAGTCTAGATCCGCACTATTACTTTTAAACATAACACAATTAATTTTACTTATTGAATCTTTTAAAGAAAAATATATATGTCCACTACTATGATATTTTAAATTTGATACTTCTCCCTTTACTAAAAGATTATTTAATATAAAATCATTATCTAATGTCTTTTTAATGTAGTTATTAAGTTCACTAACTGTTAAAGTTTTAATTCTCATTATTCTCTAGCGCCTCACATGAATTTTTTATAAGTAGCGTAGTTGTTAAAGCTCCAACGCCTCCTGGAACTGGTGTTATCTTTTCAACTATTTGCTCTACTTTCTCGAAATCTACATCTCCAGTGATTTTACCATTTAAAGATGATGTTCCAACATCTATTATTATAGAATTACTATTTACATATTCATCAGTTAAAAACTTTGGTTTTCCTATTGCTACTACAATAATATCTGCAGCCTTACAAACTTCTTTTAAGCTTCTAGTTTTTGAATGACAAATTGTAACTGTAGCATTTTTATTTAATAATAATTGTGCTACTGGTTTTCCTACAATATTACTTCTTCCTATAACTACAACATTTTTACCTTCAAGTTCAATATTAGATCTTTCTAATAAGGTTATTATTGAATTTGGAGTGCAAGGCAAATATGTTTTTTCATTGCAATACAATTTGCCTTGATTAATATATGTTAAACAATCTATATCTTTTGTTGGGGAAATGGTATTTATTATTTTCTTTTCATTTAATCCTTTTGGAAGAGGAAGTTGCAATATTATTCCATCGACTTCTTTATCAGAATTTAATAATTCTATTTTTTTTAGAAGTTCCTCTTCCAATATATCTTCGTTAAGTAATAGTTTTTCAAAATTACAACCAAGCGAAAGAGCTACTTTTTCTTGATTATTAATGTAGTACACAGAGCCTCCATCATTTCCTACTAAAATTGATACTATCTTTGGAGGTCTAAGCCCTAACTCTTTTCTTTTTAATATGTATTCTTTTATTTCTTCTTTTATATCGTTTGAAATTTCTTTACCATTTATAATTTTCCCCATGAAAAATCCCCCTACTACATTTTATAAACTCTTAAATGCTTTATCTAAAACTCCATTTACAAATGAAACACTTTTTTCATCTGAATATTTTTTTGTTAATTCAATTGCTTCATTTATAGCAACCTTTTCCGGAACGTCTTCTACATAAAGCATTTCTGCAATTGCTAATCTTAATATTGAAATATTAACCTTTGATACTCTATCTATCTTCCAATTTGTTAATGCTTCTTCTATCTTTTGATCTATTACAGTTATATTTTCTTCAACCTTAGCTAAAATTCCTTTTATATATTCCAAATCTATAGTTTTTAAATTCATTTCATAATCTTCTATAAATGTTTCTATTGTTTCCTCTAATGTATTTTTGCTTAAAGTCATTCCAAAAAGTAATTCCATGGCTATTTCTCTAGATCTTTTTCTATTCATCTTATCCTCCTAAGTGTTCTTACTACTAATATTATTAACCTTCTAAAACTTTCTAATCATAAATATACTACAACAAATTTATTTAAAGCACAAGGAAAACACCCTCTGAAAAATCAGAGGGTGAAATTAATTTTCCTTACTTTCTTCTTTTTCAGTTTTTGGTAAGTAAATGCTTTGAACGTTTATATTAACATAATCAACATTCAATCCTGTCATTGCTTCAACAGTCCTCTTGACATTTTCTTGAACTGCATTTACTACTTCTGGTATTTTCACACCATACTCTACTGCTAAATTTAAATCTATTATAGCACTATTTTCGCTTAATGTTACTTTTACATTTTTTCCTACATTCTTCTTACCTTTTAGCAATTGTGATATGTTGTTACCACCTATTTGTTGTAAGTCTTCTACGCCATTAATTTCTTCAGCTGCAATTCCTGCTATTACGCTAACAACTTCATCAGAAATTTTTACTATCCCTAGATTATCATCATAGTTTTTATTTTCCATGTACTTACCTCCCAAGCGTTTTGATGACAAAACTCTTTTTTTCTTATGTTTATTATATCAAACCAATAATTATATTACAATGAATTATTTCTTTGATTCTATTATCACATCACTAATTCCAGAAACATTTTCAGCTATTTCTTGAATTGATGCACTATCAGCTTCTGTTACTTCATCAGCTTTTACAACTACTCTAACTTTGTTACCTTCGATAGAACATAACACATCTTCAAATCCTTGATTTTTAACATTTACTTCTATTCTGCTTTCTTTATCGATAACCATAGTTTTTTCTCTTAATTCGTTATCTGCAAGATCTTTTTGTTCTTGAGATGTATTTACATCATTTTTTAATGAAGTTAATTGTTGAATTGTTGCAGCATCTTTTTGATCTCTCTCACTTCTTAAGCTATAGAAATAATCTTGAGTTCCTAAAGTTTCCTTATCATCTTTCTTTTCATTATCCTTATTTTCTTCTGTTCCTTGTGATATTACTTGGCTAAAATCTGTTGGATCATTTAACCCCGTCTTATTTAATTTTGCTGCAATAACTCCTACACATACTATAAGAGCCATTAGTGTGAAAATAATACCAAATTGTTTTTTTGTCATTTTGATTTCCCCCCATCTTCTTTTTCAATTTAATTATATGCTAATTTTTCATAGGATATACATTAACCTTATCTATTGAAATTCCATATAAACTTGATACAGCCACTTGTATATCATATTTAACCTTACTACTACTTGCACCTTCGGCTACTATAACCACTCCGCTAATCTCTGGTTTATTAGTCTGTAAAATATATGGCTCATTTTTGCTTCCTTCGACTGCCATAACAACTTTACTTCCATCTGTTTGTTGAGTATTAGTTCTTTTTCCACCTTGATTATCTGTTTCTTCTGTTGTTGCTTCTTGAGTAGTATTTTCAGTTGCGGGAACCTTTACTTCTCCACTTTTAAAGTAAATCATTACCTCAACTTCTCCTACGTTTTCTATTTTAGTTAAAAGATTTTTCAACTCTTTTTTTTCTTGGGCTTCATAACTATTCATTGTTTCTTCTGATTGACTTTGTATGTCAGATGAATTTTGTGTAGTAGTGTTTACACTTGTTGGTTTTGCTTCTTTTTTTCTGCCAGTTGTCAAAAAGCTAATAGCTAACAAAACAAAAGCTAAAACTAGTGCAATACAAACTGCATTTAGAAACTTTTTATCATTTATAACGTTAGCTAGCTCCTTTTTCCAATCACCTTTACCCATTTTCTCACTCCCATCAATTTACTTTATATACTTCTATTTTATCTTTAGAAACATTTAAAGCTTCTGCTAAGTAACTTATTATTTCATCTTCGTTATTTACTTTTTCATCCTGGGAAGATACGCTTTTACTATCTTTCTGTGTATTTATTATTATCTTTTGTATCTTAGAAACATCTTTATTTTTAACTCCTACTTGAACTTTATCAATGGAGTAATTAATGTTATTCATATCAACTTCACAATCTATATTGCTAACAAATTCTTTGTCTGTAAACTTTTCCTTTAAAAGTCTATTACAGTTTTGTTCTAAATTTTCTTTAAATACATTTTCACTATTACTCTTATAATCCTTACTTACTTCAGCGCTTTCATTTTCACTAAGTTCTATATACTTTTGCACCTGCAAAGAAATACTTTCTTCACCTTTACTAAATAAAGAAATTATAGGAGATAACATAACAGATATAAGTATTAATCCTAAAACAAATTTTAAATACTTTTTCATATTGTTATCAGGAGCTATAAACTCAATTGCCGTCATTAATATAAGCATAGTAACTAGGGTTATTACAAATCCTTTTATTTCTTCCATATCCCTCTCTACCCTCCTATAACAAATTTACCTGCTGATGCCATAATTCCAAGTAATATGAAGAACATAAGGCTTACCGATAAAACACAGGACATTATAAGTATCAGAGAATCTCCTGCCGCAGCAATTGAACTTGTTATTCGTTTATCACTTATTGGTTCTATAACTGCTGCTGTCAATTTATATACAAATGAAATTAATACTAATTTTATTATTGGATACAACATCATAAGTATTATTATAATTAGCCCAACAGAACTTATAGCATTTTTTATTATTAGTGAATATCCTGCTACAGATGCAATAGCATCTGAAAAAGCTTTTCCTACTATAGGTATAAAATTATCTATAGCAAACTTAGCAGTTTTTAATGTTACAGCATCAATAGTTGATGATGTTATTCCTCTAACTGTTAATAATCCTATGAATATAGTTAAAATTATACCCTGGAGCCATATAGTAATTTGTTTTGTAAGCTTACATAAATTACTTATTTTATGTTCCGTTGAAATATTATTTGCAAATTCTAAAACAAATGTAATAAGTATTAGTGGTATTATTACCGTTGTATATATTCTTGGAATAATTAATGTTGCTCCAACTACTATAGGATCCATAGTTGCAGCTTGCGTAAAGCCTCCTACAGTTCCAATCATCATAACTAATACAGGTAAAATAGCTACCATAAAATCTGATAAATCTTTTATTATATCAGTTGCTATATTTATAGAAACTATAAAACTTTTAGATAATATAACTATTAATAATGCATAACATGCAAAAAATGCTATATTTGATATCCCTTCATTAGAAAATGCAGTTTGTAAGTTTTTAAGTAGTGAGCATATTATTGCAATTGCTATTATGCTTATTGATAATGCAAGTACAGTTTTTACTTCTTTAAATAAGAAACTTATAACAGCATCGCTAATAGTTTTAAAAGATAGATTTCCTTCTCCATTTTTTATATATCCCTTAATATATTCAACTGGATCTAAGTCATTCATTATTTCAATATCTGATTTCATATTATTTATATAGTTATATAGTGAATCTAATTTATTATTAACTTCCTCATTTTCTAACTTAATTTCTTCATTAGATGTTTCATTATTAATATTTATCTTATTAATATTCTTTTCATTAGCTAAAGCACTTTTACTAGGAAGAAATACAAAAGCTATAATAATTATACTTATAACTAATATAATTCTCTTTGTGAAAATATTTTTTATCATAAAAACACCTACAATATTTGTAAAATTGATTGAAGAACAGCCATAAGTATTGGTATTGCTAATGTTAATATCAAAATTTTAGCTGAAAATTCAACCTTACTAGCTATGCTAGCAGCTCCTGCATCTTTACATATTTCACTACAAAATGTAGCTAAATATGCTATAGCTAGTATTTTTAAAACAACTCCTATATAGACCATATCAATATTAGCTTTATCGGCTATATCTTTTATAAAGTAAATTACATCATTAAGTTGTGTAATTACAACCAAGAAAATTATAGCTCCTGCTGATAATGATATTAATGTTGATATATCGCTTCTTTTATCTTTAAATAGAAGAAACATAAATAAAGCAGCAAAAGCAAAGGCAACAATCTTAATAATATCCATAATAGCACCTATAGCATAAACATAGTTTTTACAGTATTAAATAGATTTCCTATAAGTCCTATTACTGTAATTAAAATTATTACTATTCCTACAATATTTGCTATTGTTGCAATTTCATCTTTACCACTAGCTTTTAAAACTTTCTCTAAGACTACAAGAAGGACACCCATAGCCCCTATTTTAAATATAATAGTTACATCTAGCATTTATTACCCTCCTACTAAATTAAAAAAATCGAAATCATAGCACCTATACATACTCCTATAGCTCTATACATCCTTACATTCTTCTTTGCTAATTCTTCAGCAGACCTACAATTTAATTTCATATTTTCTATTGTTAGGTTAAATAGTTTATCCTGCCCGTAAACTCCTGACTCTCCAAGTGGTCTTAAAAAATCATTTACTAATCTTTTATCCTCTTCATTTAAATTAAATTCAGATTTATTTTTTTTATATTCACTTTCAAATGCTTCGTATACGCTTGTACTTTCTCCCTTTAACAGCTTATCAGAAACTGCTGATAAAATAGAATTTAGAGGAGCTTCAACCTTTAACGAAATATATTTCAAAGCTTCTGGAAGAGGTGTATTTGCATATATTACCTCATTATTTAAAAACAAAACTGATTTTAATATTGAATTAAGTTGCTTACTCCTCTTTTTAAAAATTTCACCATAGTAAAATCCTATATAAGTACAAGATAGAAAAATAATGATAACTGCTGTTATCTTAAGCACTTAAATTCCCCCTCCATTTCTATTGAATATATTTGTTCAATTGTTCCTACTCCATTTCTATTACTCAAAATAACTATTCTATCTAAAATGGAATTTTCTAGCAAATCCTTAAAAACCTTTCTTTTATAAACATCTTCTATACTATATCCATGAATAGTAACTATAATATTTACTCCAGAATTAAATGCCATATGAAGAGCCTCTATATCTCCATCGGTTCCTATTTCATCACAAATTAATATGTCCGGAGATAAACTTCTTATAGCCATAATCATTCCATCTTTTTTTAAGCAATTATCTAAAATATCACTTCTAATACCAACATCCAACTGTGGAACTCCATTAAAGCAAGCAGCTATCTCGCTTCTCTCATCTATAATAGATACTTTTTTTCCTTTCAAATTTACAATAGGCATCCCAGTTGAAATATTTTTAGCTATATCCCTTAAAATAGTCGTTTTACCACATTTAGGTGGAGATACTATTAAAGTATTAAATACTCTATCTTCCTTAGTTATGTACTTCATAATTTCATTTGAGCATCCTATCACTTCTCTACATATTCTTATATTTAAAGAAGATATATTTCTTATAGTTCTTACTTCTCCATTTACTAAGACACATTCCCCTGCTATTCCTATTCTATGTCCACCCCTAATTGTAATATATCCTTGCTTTATTTCTTCTTCATAAGCATATAATGAGTAATTTGATATCTTAACCAAAATTTGCTTTATATCCTCAACTGTAGTTACATATTTTAATATTATTTCCTTATATGCTAGATTAACTATTATTGGCTTATGAACTTTTATCCTTATTTCTTGGACAGGTTCTTTTAAAAGTATTTCTCTTAGTTCATTATTGATTTTTAAAGGCAATACTTTCAAAATCTCCTCCTCATTCCTCAATTCATCACTTCCTTTTCTAACGTTATATTTAAACTTATTTCTCTCTATCAAATAATATTCATACTTATAATTAAATATGTAAAATATTTTTAATTAACTATAAAAAAATAAAGTTAATTATTTATATAAGTTTTTCTATAAATATCTCTTAGTTAAATTAATATTTTAAAATTGACTCTTATATTCATTGTTTTTATTTTTTTATTCTTTAATATTAATTTAGTAAATATATTAGATTTGAAAGTATCTATTATTTAAGTTTTATTCAATTACTGAAATTCTAACTTTATTTATATTATATAAGCCACCTTGAGCTTTATTAAAATATTAAGCCTTTATTGTAATTTATAGTAATTGATATTTAGTTATTAATTAATAAAGTGTTTTTTAATATTTTATTTTAAATATAATACTCTTAATACGATAAAAAACCACCAGCTTAACTGGTGGTTTTTTAGTGTGGACAAAGTCTATATATGACTATCAGTTTAACAACTAATAGTTTTTTATTTTATAATTTTTTATTATTAATTTAATTAAATTGCTTCTTCATGACAAAATGGACATGGTATTGATTTATTGTTATCTATAGATTCTTTTTCAACAAAAAGAGGCTTATTACAACTCTTGCAATTTACTTCGATATACTCATCTTCCATTTCTATAAGATCTTCTATTGAAACTTCTTCAAATAATTCATCTTGCAATCCTGTAAGATCTTCATCTATGTACTGAACATTTTCTTCTAAATAATCTTGTCTATTGTTCATATCTTCAATTACATTTGACATATCATCTAAAACCGATAAAATGCTACTAAAAATATTATTATATTCATCATCATTTATATTAGCAACATTAGTTTTAATATTTTCTATTTTTTCTTTTATATTTTTCACATCTTCACTTCCTTTAAATAGAAATATTGTCTATTCAAATTATACCCTAATATTGGATATTTTATATATAAATTTTTGTTTATTTAACTTTTATTGTAATCCTTATAGAATAAAAAAGCTAAGTAAAAACTTAGCTTTTGTTATTATACTCTTTCCATGTATTCACCAGTTCTAGTGTCTACTCTGATTACGTCTCCTTCATTAACAAACATAGGAACATTTACAACTGCACCTGTTTCTAATGTAGCAGGTTTCATTGCATTTGTAGCAGTGTTTCCTTTTATTCCTGGGTCTGCTTGAGTTATTAGTAATTCAACAAAGTTTGGAGCCTCTACTGAGAAAGCCTCTCCTTTGTAGAACTTTATTACAGCAAACATATTTTCTTTTATGAACTTTATAGCATCTTCTACTTTTTCGTAGTTTAATGGAATTTGTTCAAAAGTTTCTTGATCCATGAAGTAGTATAGTTCTCCATCTGAATAAAGGTATTGCATTTCTTTTCTTTCAATTACTGCTTCTTGTAATTTAGCTGTTGGGTTAAAAGTTGTATCAGTAACACCACCAGAAATAACATTTCTTAATTTTGTTCTTACAAATGCTGCACCTTTACCTGGTTTAACATGTAAGAAGTCTATTACTGTATAAACTTGTCCTTCATGCTCGAAAGTAGTACCTTTTCTTAAATCTCCTGCTGATATCATTAAATATCCCTCCAAAAACTTTATTCCATATATTTAGTATAACTCGTTGTTACCTAAATAGTCATAACTTCAACAATGTTTATGACATAACAAAAATATTTTATCAAAATTCACAAATAAATGCAATTACTTATAATAACTTCTAAAAAATATTGTCATTATTTACTTTTTAATTCTAGCTCTAACAAGATATTTTCTTTATCATAATTCAAATTATAATTATTTATATAGTAATTATCTATTTTATTCAATGCATCCAACACCTGAATTTTATTACCATTTAATGTGCATTTTATTATCCAACTACTTTCATCTATCTTATTATAACTTAATATTGTTGAATTATTTATATTATTAAAATCCTTCTCTATGTCTTTTATATATTTAACATTTTTCACTTCTGTTATACATGGTACAACATCTTTAGAGGAATCTTTTTTATTAAAAATCATTATGCAAATTTGGAGAATTGTTATAAATATAACTATTAAATGTAATATTTTAATTTTTTTCATAACCTAACCTCTAATGTGAAATAATTTTCTTCATTTTTAATAATAGAATTTATCTTTATTTTATCATTTTCCTCTATTTTAAAAACTTCTTCTTTATTTTTCACCTTAATAGATCCATTATTATTTTGTATATTCATGTATAGAATATTAGGAGTGATATTATTTATCCATTCCTCTATATTTTCTTTTTTAATCCTTTCTTCTATATTTAAGTTACTTTCTAAATTATTATTGTTATTATTATATACTTCTTCATATTCTTTATTTTGTAAAATTTTATTTACTGATGTAGGAATGATTATAATATTTAACAGTATTAGTATTGATATTAATTGATTATTCTTCTTATTTTCATTTAAATCTAATCTCTCTATAAACTCATTTGGTATAAAATTCTTATTTCTTAAATATTTCTTCATAAACTTTTTCTCCTATATTTATAATATAGTCATAATTATTAATAGTTATATCTTCGATACCTTTATCTATAATTAACTTTTTATTTTGATTTTTATATTCTATGATAAATTTATTTATATCTGTAGCATCATTAGTTATATAAGAATTTTCAATGACTCCATTTTCTATATTTATCAAGTGAAATAAGTCTTTTATTCTATATATTATTATCGAATACTTACCTCCTCTTACTTTCTTTATTACATATTTTCTTATTAAGAACTGTATTGGCTCTACTTGAATATGAGTAATATTTGTACAAGATTTAATAAAGCTATTATATCTTATAGAATAAATATAGATAATTTTAGAGTTTTTTAAAAACTCATAATGAAACAACAAATTCTTCTTATCTGAAAAGTCCTCTGAAATCTTTTTTTCAACAAACTTATCAACACTTATTCTCTTATTAAGTATTTCATATTTTTTAATAAATATTGATTGAGATAAAATTAATAATCTTCTTTTGTTCCCTAGTTTTTCTAATAGTAAATTTATATTATAGTTGTCATATTCCTGTCCCTTATAATAATATTTATTATTAAATATACCTATAGAATTAACCATTTTTACTCCTTAATATAAATATATTTTGTTTTATAAGTAGTTGGGGTAAAGTAAGCTTTATTTCCAATTTCATTTTTCTTTAGCTCAATATACATAACTGAATTTTCCTTCTGTCTTGTTAAATAATAACTTCCATCTTTATATTCAAACTTTAAGCTTTTTAATTCTGGGTAATCTTCAGATTTTTTCTTACTTACTTTTTGTAAAAGTTCTTTCTGATCTAATTTATTATCTTCAGCCAAAGTATTTATAACTTCTAAAACTCTTTCTTCTTCAACTTCCAGAGTATATAAGTCTCTATATGTTTTAAAATTTTGAGATTTTATATAGTTATTGTATATTATTTTTATAGAAAGATTTACTATAGCAAGAACAAATAAGAATACTATTAAACTTTCAATAAAGACATATCCCCTCTTTTTAGAAATGCTTTTTATATGCATATTATTCTTTCCTCGTCATCAAGACTATTTATCTTTAAATAATATATTTTATCTTTTTTTATTATTGTAAAATCAGAAACTCTTCTCATTATTATATTAATCCCTTTTCTTTTATTATCTATATATGTTTCTAAAACTATTTTTTTATTTATATTATCTAAGAAAATTCTTTTCTCCTTAACTTCATTTTTATTATGATCAATTTTGTATATAATTTTTATCATAGCATTATTATTTAAATCATTTTCCTGGATCTCTATTGATTTAACCATTTGCGTCTTTAATAACCTATCAATATTTAATAATGCATCATCAAAAGAATCTTGTGATACTGAATTTTTTATTAAATTTGTATAATTTTTATTAGCAGTTAATGCAATTTTAAAAGATAATCCAAGTAAAATTAATTGAATAAACATAACTAATATAAGTTCTATTAAAGTAAAGCCTCTCTTTCTTTTATTATCTTTAACAAATTTATTTCTTTTCCATCCAATAAGATTTAATAAACTCTCTTTCACATAAAGTACCTCCTTCTTCATCATTAATTCTTATTTTTAACGAAATTGCTTTTGAAGATTTTTCCCCAGTGAAAATAGAATTACTTAACTTCTCTATTATAATGCCATTACCTCTCTCCATATTTAATATAGGTGTATTAGTAAGTTTATTTAAAATATCTTTTGAGTATTTATATGATATTTTATTTTCATTAAAAGCTCTATTTAGTTCATCCAATGTAACATTATATTTTATTTCACTTTCTATTGAATAAGCTACTCTATCTGCTTGATTTTCTATATTTCTAATTTTTCTAGATTTAGCTGCAGCTATTCCAATTTCTACCGCTATCGTTGCTGCAATTAATAAAATTGCAAGAGCTACTATACTTTCAACCAAAGTGCTTCCTTTTTTCAATCTATTATATCTCCTTCATTTTCATCTGTATCATTTAACCTTATAATATCATTTCCAACAGATACCTTTATTTCTATAAGTTTATCCTTATATGATAAGCTTATAGTTCCAGCTGTCTTTATAAAGCCTTCCTTATTAATATTATTAATCCCATTCTGAAAATTTGATGTTACTTTAATATCATCATCCAAATTTAATATTTTTGTTAATTTATGATTTCTTTCAACCACTTCAAATACAACTTCCTTTTTATTCTTACTTATAGCAATATTTCCTATAACTTCATTTTTCCTACAATAGCTCTTTGCAAAACTTAGCAATCCTCTAACTTCATATACATTATTTTGAAGCTTTAAATTTTCAATTTTATCCTTAAAATATTTAACTCCACTAAATCCAACTGTTGAAAGTAGTGTAATTATTGACAATACAACTATTAACTCTATAAGTGTATAACCTTTCTTTCTCATCATAACCCACCGTCTAATAATGAACTAAATAAAGGGACAATAAATATCATTAAAAACGCTATTACACAAGCCCCCATAATCAAAATTGATGCTGGTTGTAAAATTGCCATATACCTATTTATATCTGATAATAACTTCTTTTCTAAATGATCAGAAAGCGATTTCATTCTTTCATCCATAGATCCACCTTCTTCTCCTAGCTTTATAATAGATGTTGTATAATTACAATAGTAACCATGTTTCTTTAAGCTTTCAGATATTGTTTCACCTCTCAATATACTTGAGTTTAAGAGCAAAAATCGTTCTTTTAAAGCTGAATTTTTAAAGCTAGTTGCAGAGTATACTAATCCATTTGATAAATTTACACCACTTCTAATTATTATAGATAGAAGTGAAATAAAAATAAATTCATTAAATTCTCTAATTATTGCTATTTTATTAAGTAAAGCTTTAATATAATTTTTAAGATAAAACTTATATATTATATATGGCAGTAAAATTCCCCAAGAAAGAAAATATATAAAAGAATATATAGGATTAGTTTTTATATAATTTACAAGATCATATAGAAACTTACATACACTAGGTATCTCAATATTTAAATTAATATAAAACTCATATAAACTTGGTATAGTTACAAAAGCAATAAATATAAAAACTGTAATAATAGATATGAACAGTAAAATTGGGTATGCTAAAACATTTTTAATTGTAGATTTGAAAAAGCTAATTTTATCATAGTACTCTTCTAAACCTTTTAACACTTCTGATAAGTTACCACTTTTTTCTCCCATCGAGACCATTCCAACAAAAAACTCTGGATATAAATCATTGAATTCATTAAAGCTATCATTTAACGATTTACCTTCAGCAATAAAGTTTTTTATATTTCTTATACTTTCTTTATAAGTTTTTCTTAATGGTAATTCCGTAAGTAAATCCATCATAATTAAAAGTGAAATTCCTTCTTTATGAAGCATTGCCATGTTTCCCGATAATAAGCTTAAGCTATTAAAATCTGATTTATTAAATATTAATTTTATTTTCTTCATAATTAAGACCTTCTTCTATTAAAAAATTATTGTAATCCATAATTGATATTTGTCCATTAGTTAATAAATCATTTAAGCTATCTATCATTTCTTCATTATTTAACTCTCCTATTTCCTGGAAAATATTTGAAATTTGTTTTTTAATTTCTTTATCAATAAATACAACTGAACTTACTACTTTTCTTCCTTTATAACCTGTATAGTTACAATTACTACATCCTACCCCTTTGTAATTTATCATTTCATTCCCTTTAAATATAAACTTTATATCTTCTTTTTTACAATTATCACAGAATACTCTTATTAGTCTTTGAGATATTATTCCAATTAGAGAATCTTTAATTAGATATTGTTTTACACCCATATCTTCAAGTCTAAAATATACTTCTTGTGGAGTTTTTGTATGAATTGTCGAATATACTTTATGCCCTGTTAACGATGCAGTAACTGCCATATTAGCAGTTTCTTCATCTCTAATTTCTCCTATCATAAGAACATCAGGATCTTGCCTTAATATACTTCTGAGTCCAGTTGCAAATGTAATATTTGCTTTCCTATTCAAACTCACTTGATTTACCCCTTTAATTATTACTTCTACTGGATCTTCTAAAGTTGTAATATTGATATCTTTTTTGTTAATTTCTTTTAAGATACAATATAATGAACTTGATTTTCCACTTCCTGTAGGACCATTTATAATTACTAATCCATTTTTTAATGCAATTATTTTTTTTAATTTCTTCATTTGGTTTACATTTAAATTTAAACTGCTAATATTATAATTAAATATTTCTCCATATAGGATTCTAATTACTAGTTTTTCTCCATAAATTATCGGAATAGTAGATAATCTTAAATCATAATTTTTTCCATTTACTTTTATTAAACTTTTACCATCTTGAGGTCTTCTTTTCTCCGTGATATCCATATTCCCACATACTTTTATTTTAGATAATAATTTTTGATATTCTTCATTTTTTATCTTCGTAAATCCTATTAATACACCATCAACTCTAAACCTTATGAAAACGTCTTCTTTTCTAGGTTCAAAATGAATATCCGATGCATTTAATTCTATTGCTTTAAGCAATAATATATCAAATAGCTCCTCTAATTCTCCTAAAAAGATATTCTTAATTAGTTCATTAATAAAGTCTTCACTTAATTTTATTATTTTTGTTCTTTTATTAAATAAAAACTCTACTTCTTCTTTATTATCTAATGTCTCATTAGATGTTACTACAATTACTTTATCTTCTTTTATCATAATAGGTAAACATTTGTTTTCTATAGCTTTTAATTTCTTTAATTTTCTAGCTATTTCTAAGTTAACTCTCTCTAAATCAAATTCAAAAATACTCATATAATATCACCATTTAAATTAATGTCCAACAATGGTAAAATTATACATATATTCTTAAATAAAAAAGATATTTATAAAATAAATTATAAATATCTTTATCTGCACTCTATAAAATTATATGTTCCTGAAGCACCATCAATTATACTTATAGCATCATCAGTACATCTATATATTCTTTCTACTTTAACATCTTCACCACCAACAAAGATTATATTACCATCCTTATCTTTAGAAAGACCTTTTTCTAAGTTTATTAATTTAGGAAAATCATACACTAATCTTTTAGCTTTCTTATCATGATATTTATATAATGAATAGTTGTTATTTTCCAATTTACCTAATATAAATATTCCCTCTTGAGTAGACTCAACATCACTAACATCCAATACATCTTCTATTACTTCATTAACTTCTCCATCTTCATCTATTACTTTTAATATCTTTTGTTTTCCTTCTTTTTCTTGCACAAAAACTATTCCATTATCTAAAACTTTTAAAAATTCAACATATCCTAAATCTAATTTGTATAAAAGTTTTTCTTCATTGCTATCAATGTTATAAGTAAATATACCATTAGTTTTATCTTCTCTTATTCCATAATAAACCAAGGTATTTCCATTTAGCCAATCAATTAACTCTCCTGAAATTGCAACCTTGGTATCAATTGATATATTCTTATTTTTAGATAAATCCTTTATTTTTAAATCTAAGTACTCATCCTTTAAAAAATACGCTAAATATTCACCATTTTTAGCTAGTTTAGGTGAAATAACTATTTTTTCTTCTTCTATATTTTCTTCTTTTCCTAGATAATTTATTTTATATTCACCATTTTCATTATATATAAAATTACCACTTGCTAAATCATAAGCTGTAATTATATATTCAGTATCTACTTTTTCATATTTATCATTTGTTAAATTATAAATTTTGTATTCTCCTGAATTTTCTATGGCAACTGCTCCATTTAGTATATCTACTTTATTTTTTTCTTCTACTTTATTTTTACATCCATAAAGAAATATACTTATTAACAAAATAAAATTAACAAGGAAAATATTCCTTATCCTTTTTTTATTCATCTTTTACCTCTTCTAATTAATATAGTTCCCTTTACAAATAAACTCTGCTGAACCTATCATATATACATCATTATTTATAATCTCTACTGCTAAACTTCCTCCTAAAGTTTCTACATTAACCTTATTTGAGCATAATCCTAATTTTTTTAAAGCTACAACTGAAGCACAACATCCTGTTCCACAAGCTAAAGTAGCTCCTGCACCTCTTTCCCAAGTTTTTACCTCTATATTGTTAATATCAATAACTTTAACAAAGTTAACATTTGTTCCTTCAATAAATAAATTATTTTTTTCTATATCTTTTCCTTCAATGACATCATATTCATCATTATTATTAATTAAGATAGTATGAGGTACTCCCATTAATAAGGCTGTTAATTTATATTCCTTTTCTTTAATTTTAATCACTTCATTTATTAATGAATTCTTATTATTTAAAGGAATATCTTTTCCATCAAAACTTGCCTTTCCCATATTAACTTTAACTAATTCAACCTTATTTTTATCATTAATATAAAGTTCTACGCACTTTATTCCATCTCCAGTTTCTATGCTAATTATATTTTTTTCTACTAAGCCATACTCGTATAAATATTTAGCAAAGCACCTAATAGCATTACCACACATGTTAGCACGAGATCCATCACTATTTATTATTACCATTTTAGCATCTGCAATATTAGATTTTCTTATTATAACTAATCCATCTGCTCCTATTCCAAATCTTCTATTACAAATTTTTTTAGCAATTTCAGTTTCAGTTTTAATTAATGCATTTTTATTATCTATAATAATAATAAAATCATTTCCTAATCCTTGCATTTTTATAAAATTCATAAAAACTCCCCCTCTTAACTTTATATGCCCCATTGATAAGTTTACTAATTAAGTGTTATACTATCTTTATCTTATTACCAAAGAAAGGATGATACTTATGGCTTTGGATGGTATCTACTTATATAGTTTAGTATATGATTTAAAAAAATCAATATTGAACTGTAAAATAGATAAAATTAATCAACCAGAAAAAGATGAAGTAATTTTAACTCTAAGAAAAGATAGAAAAAATATAAAATTATTAATTTCAGCTTCTTCTAAGTTTCCTAGAATTCATTTAACTAATATAAGTAAACCAAACCCCTTGCAAGCACCAATGTTTACAATGGTTATGAGGAAATATCTAATTGGTGGTCGAATAACAGATATAACTCAATTAAATGGTGATAGAATTCTTCAATTACATATTGAGTCTACTGATGAATTAGGATTCGATAGTAAATATATATTAATAGTTGAAATTATGGGAAGACACAGTAATATAACTCTTGTTAGAGAAAGAGACAATAAAGTCATGGAATGTATTAAGCATATTTCTGCTGATATAAATACTTTCAGAGTTTTATATCCTGGTGTAAATTATGTATATCCTCCAAACTCTAACAAATTAAATCCTTTTAACTTCTCAATTAACGATTTTAATTCATATTTAAATAATAATGATATAAGTATTGATGAAGGAATATTTTCAAGGATATTTACTGGCATAAGTAAATCTCTATCAATAAGTATATATGAAAATCTCCTACAAGATAATAATACCATAAATCGAGAAAATATTTTTAATTTCTTTAAAAATTTTATGAAAAATTTAGAAAGCAGTTTTAATTTTAAAATTTATAGAAATAATGAAGTTTTCAAGGATTTTCACTGTATTAAATTAAGTAATTTAGAAAGTATTTATTCTTCAATATCTTTTAAAAATCCAAGTGAATTACTTGATGAATTTTTCACAGTAAAAGATAAACAAGATAGACTATTAAATAGATCTACAGATTTACAAAGATTAATTTCAACTAACATAGATAGATGTAATAATAAAACTAAAAAATTAAAAAATATTCTTAAAGAATGTGAAGAGAAAGAAAAGTATAAGATTAACGGTGATTTATTAACTTCATATATTTATATGTTGAAAAAAGGATTAAAAGAAATATCCTTATTAAACTTTTATACTGATGAAGAAGAATATATAACTATAACGCTAGATGAAAATAAAACACCATCTGAAAATATACAATATCTTTATAAAAAATATAATAAACTAAAAAAATCTGAAGAATCTGCATTAGAACAATTGAAAAAAAATGAAGAAGAGCTTCAATACCTAAACTCAGTTATGACGAATATCCTAAACTGTGAAAGCTATATTGAAATAGACGATATAAAAAAAGAATTAATTGAAACTGGATACTTAAAATTCAAAAATACTAATAAAAATAATAAAAAAGATAAATCGTCTAAACCTATACATTTGCTTTCTTCTGATGGAATAGATATTTATATTGGTAAAAATAATATTCAAAATGATTATTTAACTTTAAAGTTTGCTAATAAAAATCATATGTGGCTTCATACAAAAAATATTCCTGGATCACATGTTATACTTTGTAGTGACAATCCATCCGATGTAGCTTTAGAAGAAGCTGGCATACTTGCTGCTTATTATAGCAAAGCTAAGAATTCTACAAAAGTTCCTGTTGATTATACTAAAGTAAAAAACTTAAAGAAGCCTAATGGTTCAAAGCCAGGTATGGTTATATATCATACTAATCACACTTTATATACAGAGCCATCGTTATATAATAATTTAAAAATTGAAAACAATAAAATAATAAAATAATAAAATAATAAAAAAGAAACCATATTTGTAAATACAAAATATGGTTTCTTTTTTATAGGTCTCAATAAAGTTTTATACACAATTTAATACAACAATAAATAATGATATCTTATATTTATCGTATTACATAACTTAAGTGTTATATATGGTTTATAAGCATATCCCCATCATTTTTAATAAGTTCATTATCAAAATATTGATAATAATAACATTTTATTTTACCATTGTATAATTTTCTATTTTTACTTGACTTCTTTCCAAATGGTCCTTCAAAGCCTTCGTAAGATGTAAGAATATTGTAATCCCAATTGAAAAATTTCTTTTTAAAGCTTCCAAAAATTTTATATAATTGTTCTACTTCTTTCTTTTCTCCTAATCTTTCTCCATATGGCGGATTAGAAATTATAAATCCATATTTATTACTATTTGAAAAATCCTTAAAATCTCTTCTTTGGAATTCAATATATTTTGAAACTCCAGCCTTTTCAGCATTACTTCTTGCTACTTTAAGAATTCGTCCATCTATATCATATCCTATTAATTTTATATCTTTATTTTTAATTGCTCTTTCAGCACCTTCTCTTACTTGTTCAAAAACATCTGAATCCATTGTTGGCCAAGTTTCACATGTAAAACTTCTGCACATTCCAGGTGCGATATTTTGCATAATCATAGCTGCTTCTATAAGTATAGTACCTGAACCGCAAAATGGATCAACTAAAATAAATTCTTCTTTCCATCTTGAAATAAGTACCATAGCTGCTGCTAAAGTTTCTTTAAGTGGTGCTGCTCCAGCCTCTTCTCTATATCCCCTCTTATGCAATCCTGGTCCTGATGTATCTATAGTTAATGTTACGACATCCTTTAAAATTGATACTTCAATTTTATATAATGGACCACTTTCTTCAAATTGCCTTATTCCATAAGAATTGCTCATACTATTTACAATAGCTTTTTTTACTATAGATTGGCAATCTGGAACGCTATGTAAAGTTGATTTTACAGATTTACCATTAACATGCATTATCCCATCTTTAGGTATTATATCACTCCATTTTATGTTCTTTGTACCTTGGAAAAGTTCTTCAAAACTTCTTGCTTCGAACTCTCCCATTTTTATTAATACTCTATCTGCAGTTCTTAAATGGATATTAGCTATTGCAATATCCATTTCATCTCCAGTAAAATGAACTTTACCATTTTCTGTTCTTAAATCTTCATATCCTAAAGCTTTTAATTCTTTTGCTGTAATACCTTCTAGCCCAAAAGTAGTAGTTGCAATTAAGTTATATTCCATGTTTTTCTCCTCTAATTTCCTTCGTAAATTTTCACTGAATCATTTCCATCGATTTCTGCTATTTCAACTGCTATTATTTCACTCTTAGATGTAGGAAGATTCTTTCCTACATAATCAGCTCTTATTGGTAGTTCCTTATGTCCTCTATCTACTAATACAGCAAGTTGTATTTGTTCTGGTCTTCCAGAATCAATTATAGCATCAATTGCTGCCCTTACTGTTCTACAAGTATATAAAACATCATCTACTAAAATAACTTTTCTTCCTATAACCTCTACCCCTAAATCAATATTATTAACTTTTGGTGTATCTTTTATTTCTGTAATATCATCTCTATATAAAGTTATATCTACATAACCTACAGGGACCTTTATACCTTCTATACTTTCTATATTTCTTGCAATTCTTTCTGCTAAAGGATATCCTCTTCTTTTAATCCCTACTAAAACTATATTTTCTACCCCTTTATTTTTTTCTATTATTTCATGAGAGATTCTTATTAGTGTTCTTTTGATAGCTTTATCATCTAATAAATTTGCTTTTAATTTCATTTAACCCACCTCTATTTTCTTATATTTTCTAATAGTTCTAAATAATATTTAGGTAATTCTGAATCAAACTCTATATACTCATTACTTCTTGGATGAATAAATCCTAAAGTTTTTGCATGTAGTACTTGCCCTTGTAATTTAAATTTTTGCTTCTTATTACTATTGTAAAGAGGGTCTCCAACTAAAGGATGACCAATATAAGCCATATGAACTCTTATTTGATGTGTTCTTCCAGTTTCTAAAGTGCATTTTACTAAAGCAGTTCCATTATTATATTGTTCTAGTACATTATAATGAGTTACTGCTCTTTTACCATCCTCCACTATAGCCATTTTTAATCTATCTTTTTTATTTCTTCCTATTGGCTTATCTACAGTGCCTTCGATCTTACTAAATTTACCTTCAACTAGAGCATAATATTCTCTTTTGATACTATGATCCTTAAATTGTTTAGCTAAATGATTATGTGCATCATCATTTTTTGCAATAACTAATATTCCCGATGTATCTTTGTCTATTCTATGAACTATCCCTGGCCTTATGACTCCATTTATACCTGATAGATCTTTGCAGTGATAAAGTAATCCATTTACTAATGTACCACTATAATTTCCTGGTGCCGGATGTACAACTACTCCTTGAGGTTTATTTAAAACTATTACATCTTCATCTTCATATACTATGTTAAGATCTATATCTTCTGGCTCAACATCAAGCTCAATTGGTTCTGGCATACTTACAATAATTTCATCATGATTTCTTAATTTATAATTACTCTTTATTTCTTTATTATTTACTAATACAGCGCCTGAATCAATTAATCCTTGTATAAATGATCTTGATTTTCCTTCTATAATATTAGATAAATATTTATCTATTCTAATCCCTATATTTTCTTCTTCAGTTATTTTAAATACTAGTTCATCCATTAATACAAATCTCCATTTTCTCCATAATTGTTAACATATTATAATTCTTAACACATTATAATACATTAAAACATTACACTCAATAGTTTAAAATTTATTAAAAATAAAAAATCCGTATTAAACGGATTTTATGTATTAGTTTTTAGCGAAAAAGCTTTTTATCTCGTCCATATCCTCAGTATAAACTTCTTCTAATTCTTCTATGTTTTTACTGGATAGTTCTATATTTTTTTCGATAGCTACTTCTTCTAATGGCTCTGCAATACTATAATTTTTAGTTAAATCTTTTTCTAATTCATCAAAAGTTTCAGTTTGAGCATTCATAAAGTTTCTAAATTTAGCTCTAAACTTAACAAATTCTTGTTTAACTTTTTCATATTCATCATTTATTGAAACTACATCATTATGAGCCTTATCTAAAATTTTCTTAGCTACATCATTAGCATTTTTTAAAATCATATCTGATTCTTTTTGAGATGCTTCTCTAGCTTGCTCAGCTGCATTTTGAGCTAATAATAACGTATTTTGAATAGTATTCTCTATTTTAACATAATGTTCTAATTTTTCATTTACTCTTGATAGGTTTTCTTTTAATCTTGAATTTTCTTTATAAAGCTCTTCATAATTTTCTATAATTTCATTTATAAATTCATCAACCTCATCACAATCGTATCCTCTAAATCCCTTTTTAAATTCTTTGTTACTTATATCCATTGGAGTAAGCTTCATAAAATCACCTCTACACATCATATATATTTTTTAATTACAATTCTCTGTTTACCACTTCTAGTTCCGCCAATAACATCTCCAATTATAAATTTTCCAATTCCTCTAATTGTAACTCTAGTGTCTTTTACAATGTCTTGACTTTTGTCTTTTGCTTTTACATAATTTATTAAAACCTTACCACTATCTATAAGCTCAATAGCTTTTGCTCTTGACAGGCTAGAGAGTTTTGCAACAATGCTATCTGCTCGTAAAGAAGAAACATTAATAACTATTTCTTCAAAATTAACAGATGGTATATCACTAATATTATCTATAATTTTTATCTCTATTGGTGATTTTCCTATATGAGATAAATTATTTATTATATAATCACTTATTTCTTCTAAAACAGGCAAATAAGCCTTATTTTCTTTTACAATTATATCTCCTAATTTATTACGTTCAATTCCTAATGATAAAATTGAGCCTAAATAATCCTTATGCTTTAAATTAGAAAAATTTGATTTATTCTTAATTTCTAATATTTTTATAGGATAATCAACATTGTAAAGATTATTAAAACAAATCATTCTTCTTTCACTTTCTTCAAAGAAACCATTTGCTTCAAACATAACTTCATTATTACTACAACAATTTTCAAAAAAGCTCCATATATTAGGTGAATAAAAGCTACTTGTAAAAACAGTTATGTCTTTTTCGTAAGCTAGCTTATATTTTTCATATATTTTTATAGCTTCCTTTGCATCATCTTCATTAAAACTTTTTAGTATTGTTTCTTTTTTAAGCATTAAAATAACATCCTAATATAAGATAATAACATAATAGCAAACAATGGTGAAAAGTCTATCATACTATTTCTTAAAATTTTATCTTGTAAAAACCTAAAAGGCTTTAATACCGGATTATTAAATGATGCAATTAGCTCATAAAAAGCACTTTCTCTAATACTTGGTAAAATAGACATTATAACTTCTGCAAAGATAGTTATTTCTAAAACTCTTGTTATTAAATTTATTGCTGTAAATATTATTCCTATTTAAATCTCCTCCTACTTGTTCCAATTAAATAATGCCTTTGAACTAAGTTCATTTTTTAATTCATTTGTAACTTCTACATTTGAAGGTGATAATAAGTAAACTCTTTGTTCTATTTCTTGTAAAGTAGCACCTAAAACATAACAAGATCCGCTAATAAAATCTACTAATCTTTGTGCTATTTTTGTTTCTAAAGTAGTTGCATTAACTAAAACTATTTTCCTTGCTTTTATAGCATCTGCTATTTCTCTAGCGTCGTCATAATTTGTAGGTTTTGTTACCATAACTTTGGCAGTTGATGCAGTATGTATATTTACTACTTTATTTCCTTTTTGCTTTGATATAATTGGTTCAATTTCTTCTTGTACTTCTTCTTCTTCCACTTCAGTATCTTCTAAATCCTCAAAATCATCCTCATATTCACCAAGACCAATTATTTCTTTAAACTTTCCAAACATATTACCCATTCTTCAATCCTCCCACTACATTTCTTTTACCAAATATTCCTTCTCCAACTCTTATTAAGTTAGAGCCTTCTTCAATAGCTATTTCATAATCATTTGTCATTCCCATAGATAAAATCTCCATAGAAATATTTTTATATGATTTTTTACTTAAATCATCATATATACTTTTCATTTTTTTAAAATAATATCTATTTGTATTTTCATTTCCTTTTGGAATTATGGCCATTAATCCTTTAACCTTGCAATTATTGCAAATTTCAATTTCATTTATCAAATCATTTAGCTCTTCTTCAAAAATTCCACTTTTGCTTTCTTCTTTACCTATATTTATTTGAATTAAAAGATTAGCTGTGCAATTTTTTTTAGAAAATTCACTTTCTATCTTGTTTAATAACTTAATACTTGATAAAGAATGTATTAAGTGAACTTTACCAACTAAATATTTTACTTTATTAGTTTGTAAGCTACCTATAAAATGCCATCTTATATCTTTTTCAAGAGATTCCTCTTTATCAATAAGTTCTTGAACTTTATTTTCTCCAAAATCTCTTTGACCAGTTTTATATGCTATTTCTATATCTTCTATAGGTTTAGTTTTTGAAACTGCTACTAGTGTGACATCCTTAGGTAAACTTCTTCTCAATTTAATTATATTTTCTTCTATATCCAAGTCATTTCCTCCTAAAGAAGTTATTTACACATTGTAAATATTCTTCAAAAAAACTTAAATTCCTTCAATTTTAAAATATTTTTTAATAAAATTTTATTTTTCTTCATATCTTTGCATATATCTTGCTTCTACACTTTGCTTTGTAGCAGGAATAATTATTTCATCCTTTACTTCTATTTCTACTTTTATCTTTCTTATAATCAATTTTTGTATAAAACCATTTTCTGCTAGTAGATATGCTTTCATTTCTTCTGGATTTCCTATAGCATAAATATAAAATGGAGCATAAGTACTTGATTCATCTTCAAATCCTATATGAGCAGAATAACACTTTACTCCTGTATTAGGTAATATTCTATGATTATTCATAGTAATTGCCTCTGCTCCTGCATTTCTTAGTTCATTTAAAACCATTGATAGGTCATTTTCATGAAATATCTTTCTCCATATTTCATAATCAGCATCTAATTTCCTGTCTATATCTCCGTCTTTTATCTCTATTACTAAACCTGGCCCTTTAACTGATGTAATTCCACTTAAGGCTCCATAATCAAATAATTGATTTTTCATATCTTCTACTAATTTTTTATTTTTTTCAGGATCATTCCCTTTATATTTACTTATTTTATGTCTATAATCTATATTTTCACTTTTTATCTTTTCTATTTCATTATATAAAGTACTTCTTTCTTCTACTGCATTTTTATATTCTAATGCATTTAAAGATATATTTATTTGTGTATTATTTAAATTAATAGTGTTTACTATAAGAAATCCTGTTATAATTGCAGCTATTAAAATAAAAAATCCTGATTTTGTATTCTTCATTTATTCACCTCGCTTACGAGATTTTAGCCTTTCAATTAGTAGTCTTCTTATAACTGCAAAGTTATCAAATATTCTACCTCCAAAAACAATAACTGCTGCTATATACATTGGAATTCCAAGTTTATCTCCTAAATATGCAAGACCTGCTGCTAATACTGCATTACCAAAAAATCCTGAAATAAATATATCTGACTTAAAGTTTTTTGATAAGGATGCTCTTACTGCTCCAAAAACAGAATCTAAACACGCTAAAATTGCAACGGACATATAGGGAGATAATGTATCTGGTATATTTACATCTAATAATAATCCTAAGAGCACACCTATTAATAATCCTATAAATGCTATCATAAAAATCTCCCTTCTTTAATTCACAGGCTTAACAAATTCACTTTTTAAAGACTGTGTAGTTTTATTTATAATAATTTCATCACTATCATCTACTTTAATATCATAACTTTTTAATGCCCCATACTCTAACACTCCAATAAAATTTATTGAAGTTTTTAATGCTTGCTTATCACCTATAGCTTTTATTACTATCTTATCATTTGGATCTATTTGTCCAGCAGTTCCTACCCAAATCCAATTACCTGAATTTTTAATACCACTTTGAGGAGTAACTCTATAATCATTTACAGATATTGCCTCTGCCTTTACGTATCTAAGAGTATTAACTATATGCATTATTTCATCTTCACTAATAATTCTAGTTACATTTGAGTTATTTGATCCAAATATATTATTTTTAGAAGTAATAGTTATAGTTATCCCCGGCCCCTTAACGTCTACTAATCCTAAGTTCATTCTTGCATTATCAAGTTGTTTTTTTATTTCCGCTTCAACTTCGCCTTCCTTAGATGCAGTTTCTTCTAATTGTTTTAATTCCTCTGATAAGCTACTATTTGATTTAATTAATTCTTCTTTTTCTTTCTTTAAAGCTTCTATTTCAGCATTTATATTTAAATTTTGTGATTCTATATTACTCTTATTTCTTTCATTTAACAGCTTAAATTGATGTGCAAGTAAAAACCCAAGAAGCGCGCAAACAATAGCAATAAATATTTGTGATGTTGCTCTTTTCATATAGTTTCCCCCTTATCTAGTTAATTTGCTTTATAACTGGTGGTCCATTAAAACTCATATCAATATAACCTTTTGAAATAACTCCTTGTTCAATAGCGTTAAGTGCTAAATTCATTTTATCTATTAAGTCACTGCTATCTCCAATCATTATTTCTACATTTTGAATATAACAAACTATATTGTTCAAATCTTCAATATCTATTTGAGAAAAAACATATTCTTGTGGCATAGCTTCTATTATGTTATAAAATTTTTCTAGCGTATCTGGAATATTTACATCATCTGATATCTTATCTCCAACAACTTTACCAGATAAATCGATTCCTATTAACTTAATTAAATTTCTATCATCCATTGCAGCTAATTCTTCAACTACTACCCCTTCATTATTAATAGCTTTTATTTTTCCATCACTTTCAAAATAATATGCAATTTTATTTTCTTTTATATTTATATTTAAAGAATTTATTCCTTTTTTATTAACCTTTATTTCTTTTATATATGGATTTTCTCTTAACTCTTTTTCTATTTCGTTATAATCTATAGTAAATATATTTTGACCTATATGATATTTTAACTTTTCTTGTAAACTATCATTAGATAATGTAACTAATCCACTTATATTTATTTTCTTTAAATTGAAAATTGGAGATTTATATATGAATATTATAATACCGATTATAATAACAAATAATCCTAATATTAATCTCTTAAATATTTTATTTCTCTTTTTTCTTCTTATAAATTTATTCGACTTATTCTTCATAATTCCCCTACTTTTACATAATATAATGACATAATATAATAATATCACTTTCTGGGTATTTTTTCATTATTATTTTTACTAAATTTAAATTTTTTATAATAATTTAATATTTTTTTAATTTTTTAATACCTAAAAAGAGATTATAGATTTACCTCTTTATTATATAATTAATAATTTATTTATATAGATTAACTTAAAAGTGAACTAAGAAAAATTTAAAGTGACATATCTACTTAAAAAGTATTAAATTTACAAATTCCTTATATAATATCAGTTTGAAACACGTTAAATTTCAACTAACTAAAAAAAGAGTAAGAATTTTAATATCCTACTCTTTCCTTATTATATAGTTATACTTCTTTTCCTTGTACTTGCCTTGATATGTTCAAAAGTATTCCCATTGCCATCATGTTTATTACTAACGATGTTCCACCATAACTAATAAAAGGCATTGGTACACCAGTTACAGGCATTGATCCTGTTACAACCGCAATATTAATAATTGCTTGAACTGCAATTATAGATGTTATTCCTATGGATAAAAGTGTTCCATAAGTATCCTTAGCTTTCATAGCAACTTTAATTCCCCTCCAAACAAAGAATACAAATAAAGCAACTATAAATAAACATCCAATTAATCCAAGTTCTTCTCCTATAATAGAGAAAATAAAATCATTATGTGGTTCTGGCATATATAAAGTTTTTTGTCTTGACTGTCCAAGCCCAAGTCCTGTTATTCCTCCAGCTCCTAGGGCGTAAAATGATTGAATTAATTGATAACCATCTCCAGCTGGATCTTTCCATGGATTTAAAAAGTTAAGCATTCTTGCTCTTCTATAATCTTCTCCAAATATAAAAAACATAACTGCAACTAATAATACTGGGGCAACTTTTCCAAATAAATCTTGGATTCTTCCACCTGCTACAAATAACATTATAAATGTAACTATCATTATAATAGCTGCTATACTTAAGTTTTTTTCTAATAATATCATACCTGCAAAAAAACCTGATACTCCTAAATACGGTACTATACCAGTCCAGAACTTTTTAACTCCATCTCCCTTTAAGTCTAAGCTCATTGCTAAAAATAAAACTACTACATATTTAGTCAGCTCAGACGGCTGAAAAGATAAAGGTCCAAGTTGTATCCATCTCTTTGCTCCATTTACTGCTGGAAAGAAAAATACTGCTACTAGTAATGGTATAGTCACAATTAAAAGATGAGGAGTAATTTTTTTCAGCTTATGGTAATCTAAGTTAGCCATAATTCCCATAACAGCTAACCCACTAATAGCCCAAATCAATTGCTTTTTTAAATATACCATGCTATCACCCTCTTTAAACATAGCATAATATGAACTTGCTGAATATATCATAATTACTCCTATTGCTAATAGCAATATAACAGCATAAAATATACCATAGTCAATTTCGCCCATTTTTACTTTGGGCCTTTTTTCTCTCATAAAAACTCCTCCAATCTAGTGATTAAAGGGCTATAAATCCTATAAAGCATAATATTACAGTTATTATAGAAAAAACTGTAACTATTTTTGTTTCACTCCATCCTACTTGCTCAAAATGATGATGAATTGGTGCCATTTTAAATAATCTTTTTCCTCTTAACTTATATGATGAAACTTGTAAAATTACTGATAAAGTTTCAAATACATAAATTCCACCAACAATAACTAATATTAAAGGCAGTTCTAAAACTAATGCAATAGTTGCTATTGCACCTCCAATTGCTAAAGATCCGGTGTCACCCATAAACACTTTTGCAGGATATGCATTAAACTTTAAAAATCCTAACAATCCTCCTGCTAATACAATTGAAAATACTGCTAATGATTCATGCTTCATTGTAAATGCTATAACTGCAAAAAATGTTAACACTAAAACACTAACTGTAGATGCTAATCCATCTAATCCATCTGTTAAATTTACTGCATTTGTTGCACCAGCATAATACACTATTACAAAAGGAATATAAAGAATTCCAAGTGGAATTTTTGTATCTATAAATGGTATTCTTAAAGCAGTTCCTAAGTTAACATATCCATATACTGCAATAGCAGTTGAAAAAATGATTAATAGCAACATTTTTTGCCATGCTTTTAAACCTTCATTTTGTTTCTTTATAATTTTTAGGATATCATCTAAAAATCCTATAAATCCAAAGGCAAGTAATGAATATAGTGCAATCATTGCTTCATCTGTAGGACTAAATCTCATTACCACCATAACTATTGCTGTTGAAATTATAAATATAATTCCTCCTATAGTTGGAGTTCCTGCTTTTTTTAGATGGCTTTGAGGCCCTTCTTTTCTTATATTTTGACCAAACTTTAATCTTCTAAGCATTGGTATTGTTATAGGACCTAGTATTAATGATACTATAAACGCTAGTACTAATCCTATTGTTAAGTTCGACGTAAATATGTCTATTAATTTATCCCCCATTGTACCTGCCTATAAAGGCAGTTCACCTCCTTCGTTATATTGAGACTTCTTCTAATGAACTAACTATATCTTCAAACTTCATACCTCTTGAAGCCTTTACTAAAACTACATCATTTTCTTTAATTATCGTATCTAATTTATCTATACATTCTTCTTTTGTAGCAAAAGTAATGATATTTTCTCCTGTAAATCCCTTTTTAAAATAATCTTTGTATTCTCCTACTGCTATTAATAAATCAACTTTAGTTAAAGCATAGTTTCCTACTTCAATATGTGACTTTACAGCTTCTTCTCCTAATTCATTCATAGTCCCAAGTATAGCTATTTTTCTTCCTGTTTTATAACTACTAAGTACATCCATTGAAGATTTCATTGAATCCGGACTAGCATTATAACAATCATTTATAATTGTTATTTTATTTCTTTTAATAACTTGTAGCCTCATTGATGTAGCTTCTAAATTTTTTATACCTTTTTTCATTTCATCAAAAGTAACATTTAATTTTTTAGCCACTTCTACTGCAAGCATAGAATTTAATATATTATGTTTGCCAGCCATAGGTATTGTAAATATACTTTCTTCATTTTTATCTTTAACTGTAAATGTTGTTTTGTCCTCCTCTAGTATAATATTAAATGCATAAACATCATATTCATGATTATATCCAATTTTTAGAATTTCAAAACACTTGTCTTTTATTTTTAATAAGTTTTCATCTTCACCATTTATTATAAGAGTGTTTGTTTCATCAAAATAATTAAATATCTCACTCTTAGCTTTTAATATATTTTCTTGAGTTTTTAGGTTTTCTATATGAGATAATCCTATATTGGTTATAACAGCTATATCTGGTCTTGCACAATTTGCAAGAACATCTATTTCTCCTAAGTTACTCATTCCCATTTCTAAAACTGCTACATCTATAGAACTATCAAGTTCTAAAATCATTAGCGGTAAGCCTATTTGATTATTAAAGTTTCCTTTTGTTTTAAAAACCTTATATTTCTCACTTAAAAAAGCAGCAATCAAATCCTTTGTAGATGTTTTTCCACATGATCCAGTAACTCCTATAACTTTTAATCCTAGTTTTTTTCTATAGTAATTGGCAAGGTTTAATAGGGCTTTTTCAGTATCTTCAACTTTAATTACTGTTTGTAGATTATCTGTATTATTTAAATCAAATAATATTTCATCAACTATTGCTATAGAAGCTCCTTTTGAAAAAGCTTCTATAACAAATTTATTTCCATTAAATCTTTCGCCGTTTATAGCAAAATAAATATTGTTCTTTTCTATTTTTCTAGTATCAATACAAACACTATTGAAATCAGTTTTTCCTTTAACTATTAATTCACCATTCATGGCTTCTAAAAGTTCGTTTAAAGATAATTCCAATTTATCCACCTCTAATTATTTCTTTTTACTTATTAAAATTTCATCTACTACTTCTCTTTCATCAAAATGAATTACACCTTCATTTGTGATTTGATAATTTTCATGTCCTTTACCAGCTAAAACAACTACGTCTCCTTCTTCAGCCATACCTAAAGCAAGCTTAATTGCTTCAACTCTATTTTCAATTGCTAAATAATTTGACTTTGTAATGCCTGCAACTATTTCTTTTATAATTGCCATTGGATCTTCTTCTCTTGGATTGTCCGATGTAATTATAGCTAAATCTGCAAGTTCTGTTCCAATCCTTCCAAGCTCAGCTCTCTTTACCTTATCTCTATCTCCACCACATCCATATACAGCTATTAATCTATTTTTAGTAAATCCCTTTAATGTTTCTAAGATATTTTTTAACCCATCAGGAGTATGCGCAAAATCTATTATTATGTCATAAGGTATGTCATATTTATAACCTATTCTTTCGCATCTACCTGGTACAACAACATCTAATAAGCCTTTCCTTATTGACTCATTGCTAATTCCTAAAATACTCATTGCGCCTACTGCACCTAAAGCATTATATACATTATATTCTCCTGGTAAGACTGAATTAAATTCTTCCCCATTTATCTTAAAATGTATATCTCCTTCTTTTAACATAAGATCTGATGCTTTAAAGTCACTATTATTATTTATTGAATAAGTTTTAATTTCCTTATTTTCTAATTTTTCAACATCTTTCAACACTCTATATCCATAATCATCATCAACATTTATTACGCTAGCCTTACTTCTTTCAAACAATTTAAATTTTGCATTGTAATAATTATCAAAAGATTTGTGGAAATCTAAATGATCTCTAGTTAGATTAGTGAATATTCCCACCTCAAATTCACAACCATAAACTCTATCTAATTGTAATGAATGTGATGAAACTTCCATAACACAATACTCACAATTTGCATCTACCATATCCTTAAATAATTTTTGAAGTTCTAATGATTCAGGAGTAGTTCTTTCAGATTTAAGCTTATTTTCTCCAATATAATTAGCTATTGTTCCAACAAGACCTACTTTCTTCCCTGCTTTCTCAAGCATTGATTTTAGTAAATACACTGTTGTGGTTTTACCATTTGTACCTGTAACACCTATTAATTTTAAAGATTTTGTTGGATGACCATAATAGTTTGCTGACATTGTAGCAAGGGCTTTTCTTCCTTCATTAACAAGAAGAACTGTTACTCCTTCACTTTTTATATCTATTTTTTTCTCACATAGTACTACCTTAGCACCAGCTTCTATAGCTTTATTTGCATAGTCATGTCCATCAACTTCGAAACCTGTAAGACACACGAACAAGTCACCTTCATTTACTTTTCTACTATCATATTGAATGTGATTTACTTCTTTTTCTACTGTTCCTTCTAATAATTCATAATCTACTCCCTTTAATAAATCTAATAACTTCATTTCACCATCTCCTTAATATTCTAAAAAGAACTCCCTATGTCTTTTGTATAAAAATTTAGCATGTGAGTGTCCCACATGCTAATGTAAAGGGATATTCTAAATTAATCTCCATATTCTTCGTTTAATACAAGTTTTACATTCGTTCCTTTTATTATCATTTCACCCTTTGGAATACTTTGCTTAACTATTGCGCCTTCACCTTCAAATGTATAATTTATACCTAAATCATTTAAAATTTTAGATGCAGACTCTAAGGAGTACCCCCTTAAATCAGGCATAACGACATTTTTATTATAAGACTCTGAATCTCCTGTGTCTATATTAATCTTAGAATTTTCTTTAACTGTGTATCCTGGGTAAGGCTTCACACTTGTTATTATAGACCCATTTCCTTCAATATTATACTCTAAATTATATTCTTTCAATATTTTTTTTGCTTCATCTATTTTAAGTCCTCTTATTTCAGGAATAACTACTTCCTTCACAATACTATCTATATCATCCTTTGATATTTCTGAGCTCATATAATTAAATATATCTGTAAACAGCTCATTTGCAAGTGGAGCTACTATTTGTCCCGCATAATAAGTACCTGTACCAGGCTCATCAATAGAAATAAACACCGAAACTTGCGGATTATCAGCTGGTGCAAATCCAGCTAAGGAAGATATATATTTTCCCGATTCGTATCCACCACCATTTGGATTAACTTTTTGAGCTGTTCCTGTTTTAGCCGCAATATGATATCCTTCAACGTAAGCCTTGCTTGAACCTCCATATGAAACTACTCTTTCTAAATAATCTCTTAAAATAGCAGTATTTTCTTCACTTAAAACTTCTGTTACTTTTGGTTCAAATGTTTTATCAACAACGACATTTCCATTTTCATCTTTAGAAGTAACCTCTTTCATTATATGAGGTTGGATTAGCTTTCCACCATTTACAATGCTATTAAATGCTGTCATATATTGAATTGCATTTACAGTGTTTGTTTGACCAAATGAAATTGTCGCAAGGTCAGCTTCATTGATATTTTCTGTTTTTTTAACAATTCCTTTTGCTTCCCCTGGCAAGTCAACTCCACTAACTTTACCAAATCCCAATTTAGCTATATAATCATTTAACTTTTCTTTTCCAATTCTCTTACCAATTTCCATAAATCCAACGTTACATGAGTTTTGAAGTATTTCTGGTAATATTTGTGTGCCATGTCCTGATGTTTTCCAACATTTAATTGTATGAGGCCCAACCTTTAAACTTCCGTTACAAGTAAATGTATCTGACTCCTTAACAAGACCTTCTTCTAAGTTTCCAATCATAGTTACAACCTTAAAAATTGATCCCGGCTCAAAAGTATCGTTGACTAAATGATTTCTCCACATTTTTTGAACTTTTTCTCCTGTAGTTGAACCCTCATAATTTTCTGCACCTTCATATGGGGTATTCGGATCAAAATCAGGTTTGTTTACCATTGCTAATATTTCACCGTTGCTTGGATTCATTATAATTATAGAAACTTGCTTTGCCTCATTATCTTTATAACCTTTTTCAGCTATTTTTTCAGCAAATGACTGTAAATTAGCATCTATTGTTAATGTAACATCTTTTCCATCTATTGGAGCTGTAAATTTAGATATTGTATATGGTAATTGATCATTATATTTATCTAATTCTGAAATACGTAATCCAGGAGTACCTGATAAATAATCATTATACTGTAACTCTACTCCAGTTAAGCCTTGACCATCAATATTAGTACTGCCTAAAACATGAGCTAAAAAGTTTCCATTTGGATAATATCTTTTTGTATCTGGAGATACTATCACTCCCGGTATGTTTAAATCCTTAACTTTATCTGCCTGTTCTTTTTCTATTCTCCTAACTAATGTTGCTGCCCCAGCATCAGCTCCACTTGGAAGCTTTGTATTTAGCTTTTTAAGAACTTTTTCTACATCCATTTCTAATGCTTCTGCTATTTTAGGAGCTATAGAATCATTAGTTAAATTTTCTTTCCTTAAATGTGACCTTATTGAGTTTAAGTCAAAATCTACTCTATAAACATTTGCAGATACTGCAAGTTCTACTCCATTTCTATCAAGTATTCTACCTCTTCTTGCATCAATTTTAACTTCACTTGTCCACTGTTCTTCAGCTCTTGCCGAGTATTCTCCTCTTTTGACTATCATTATGTAGGACAGTCTGATTATTAAAAGAGAAAATAAACACGTTAATGCGGTAAGCGCTAATGATATTCTTTTTTTCATTAGCGCTTTATCTCTATAATTCTTCTTATTCACATCAATGCCTCCATGTAATTTTTTTAAAAACATGTCGAGTGTAAACTTAACACTCTTTATCTTGGCAAGTGTACTATTTTATAACTTATGTTTATTCCCCTAAGTTAGCAAAAAAGTTTTTAGTTAAATCCACTTCTACTGAATCATTTTTCTCTGGAATTTTCATTCCAGATTCATTAGCTATATCCTTTATATCTGCTAGTGATGAATATCTTAATAAGTTTACCCTTAATGCCTCTCCTTCTGCAGTAACAGTCTTTATTTCACTTTTTACTTTTGAAAGATCATTTTGCATCCTATAAACTTTACCATCCCTTGCAATAGTGCTAACACCTAAAATTAAAGCAATACAAGATACTTGCAATATACTTTTTACAGTAGCCTTCTTTGCTGCCTTTTCTTTTCTTTGTAGTTCTCTTTGTCTTCTTTCTTGCTTTTCTCTTTCTATTCTCTTGTCTATCTCATTATACTTTCTCTTTGGAGTTAATACTGTATTACCCCTTATATAATCATATTCTCTCTCAACCATTTTATTACATCCCCCATACATTTTACTTAACTTTTTTTAAATTCTCTCTATAACCCTTAATTTAGCACTTCTACTTCTAGGATTTTCTTCTACTTCTTCTTTTGATGGCTCAATAGCCTTTCTACTAATTAATTTAACTTTCGCTTTGCCACCACAAACACAAATTGGAAATTCTTTTGGACAAGTACATGATGTTGCTAATTCCTTAAATTTAAGCTTAACTATTCTATCCTCTAAAGAATGGAAAGTTATTATAGCCATTCTCCCACCCTTATTTAATCTATTTACGCCATCTTCAATTGCCTTATTTAATATAGATAATTCACTATTCACTTCTATTCTAATAGCTTGAAAAGTTCTTTTTGCTGGATGTGGTCCTTCTCTTCTAGCCTTAGCAGGTATAGCAGCTTTTATTATTTCTACTAACTCTAAGGTAGTTTCTATTGGTTTATTTTCTCTGTTTTCTACTATAAATCTTGCGATTCTTTTAGCAAATTTTTCTTCACCATAATCTCTAATTATTCTATAAATTTCTTCCTCTTCATATTCATTTATAACTTCATATGCAGATAAAGAACTTTCTCTATTCATTCTCATATCTAAAGGGGCATCTTGCATATAGCTAAATCCTCTATCACCTTCATCTAATTGATAAGATGACACACCAAGGTCCATAAGCATTCCATCTATTTTTTTTATTTCTAAGTTATTTAAAACTGAATCAATATTATAAAAATTACTATGGACAAACTTTACATTTGCAAAATCTTGTAACCTTTCCCCTGCTGCTTTAAGTGCATCTTTATCTTGATCTACACCTATTAAAGTTCCATCTTTTGATAGCCTTTTTAAGATTTCTAAAGAATGTCCCCCTCCTCCAAGTGTTCCATCAACATATATTCCATCTTCTTTAATATTTAATCCCTCTATGCACTCATTTAAAAGTACCGATACATGTTTAAATTCCATAATATTACTCCTTATATTCCTAAATCGCTCATTTTTTCAGCAATAGAATCAAAATCTATATCTGATTCATTATATTCTTGCCATTTTTCCTTACCCCAAATCTCAACTCTAGTTAATACTCCTATACTTACTATTTCCTTTTCTATACATGCATATTCCTTTAAATTTTGAGGAATTAAGCCTCTTCCTTGTTTGTCAACTTCAACTTCACAGGCACCTGAAAAAAAGAATCTAACAAATGCTCTTGCATCCTTATTTGTAAGTGGTAAAGATTTCAATTTAACTTCTAGAGCTCTCCATTCTTCCATTGGATACGCGTAAAGGCACCCATCTAAGCCTTTAGTAATAACAAAATTATTACCTAACCCTTCTCTTAGCTTTACAGGGACTATCATTCTATTTTTAGCATCTATCGCATGTTGATATTCTCCTATAAACATCTTTACCCCTACCTCATAATACTAATAATATATTTGCTCCACTTTTAACCACTTTTAACCACTCTATAGTATTATTTTATAGAATTTCAACCAATTCTTCAAGGTTTATTTGATTTTTTAAGAATTTATTTTACATAATTAATAAAAAGTTATAAAATTTGTAATTATTAATTTCAAAAATAAAAAAGGCTGATTTTGAATCAGCCTTTTTTAAAGAAGTAATTAAACATTAAATCTAAAGTTTACTACATCTCCATCTTTCATAACATATTCTTTACCTTCTAATCTATAAAGTCCCTTTTCCTTAGCTGCTGCTTCTGAACCACATTCTACTAAATCATTATATGAAACTATTTCTGCTCTAATAAATCCTCTTTCTATATCTGAATGTATCTTACCAGCTGCTTGTGGAGCTTTTGTTCCTTCTTTTATAGTCCAAGCTCTTACTTCTTGAACTCCTGCTGTTAAATAGCTTATTAAACCTAATAATTTATAACTAGCTCTTATAAGCTTATCTAATCCTGATTCTGTTAAGCCATATTCACTTAACATTTCTTGTTTTTCTTCATCTTCTAAACCTGATAGTTCTTCTTCTAGTTTTGCACAAACAACAACAACTTCAGAGTTTTCACTTTCTGCATGCACTCTTACTTTTTGAACATACTCATTATTTGTATTCCCTTCCATCATATCATCTTCTGATATATTACATGCATAAAGAACTGGTTTTGAAGTTATTAAGAATAATCCTTTTATTAACTCTTCTTCCTCTTCTGTTACTTCTAATGTTCTTATAGGTAAGTTTTTTTCTAAGTGAGCTTTAACCTTTTCCATTAAAGCATATTCTTCCTTAGCCTTTTTATCTCCAGATCTAACTTGTTTAATTGATCTTTCCATTCTTCTTTCCAGGACTTCTAAATCAGCAAATATAAGTTCTAAATTTATAGTTTCTATATCTCTAATTGGATCAACTGACCCTTCAACGTGTACAACATTTCCATCATCAAAACATCTTACAACATGAACTATTGCAGAAACTTCTCTTATATGAGATAAAAACTTATTTCCTAACCCTTCACCTTTAGAAGCACCTTTAACAAGCCCTGCTATATCATAAAATTCAACTGCAGTATAAACTTTCTTCTTAGTGTTATACATTTTTTCTAAAACATCTAATCTTTTATCTGGTACACTAACAACTCCAACATTTGGTTCTATAGTACAAAAAGGATAGTTTGCTGACTCTGCTCCAGCTTTTGTAATTGCATTAAATAAAGTACTTTTACCTACGTTTGGTAAACCAACTATTCCTAAATTCATCTATGTACATTCCTTTCTTCTCTTAAATCATATCCTTAAAATTATACTCTACAATATAAATTATTTCAATATATATAACTTATAATGAAAATTTATAAGTAATGAAAAAATATAAATAATTGCTAGTATTATATAAGTTATAAAGAATTAATAATAAAAGAATTAATAATTAAAAAATTAAAGAGTAAAAACTCAAGGAATTTTTGAATTAGATATGAGTTTCATAAATTTAATTTTGAGTTTTATTTATCAAAACATCATTACTTTTTCATTTTTTACTCTTTTACCTTTTCATTAAATATTATTTTATAGACAAGATTTCATATTCTAAAATAATGTTACTTATATATATTATTAACTAAAACATATATAATCGGCAATTAATAACATTTATACATTGTATTTCTATGTGTAAAAGAATTTTTTTAGATAAAAATAAACTTATATAAGTTGTAGTTAAAAATTCTATTTTTTAAGCAACTTATAAAAATAGATATTATTTATAAAAAGGTGGTGAACTAATGAAAAAAGTAAATATTTTTGCTACTTTTCTACTATCTTTAATTATTATCTTTACTTTTTCTTTTATGCCTACAAATGCTCTAGCATCTGATGATTTAGAGCTAAATTGGTATTTTGTAAATAGAGAAAAAGGGAAAACTCCAGAACCTCCAAAAGAATCTGCTGACTTCTTTAGTGACTTTGGAGCCTATTATGTAGGTGATACAAATTCTAAAGTATTATATTTAACTTTTGATGAGGGTTATGAAAATGGTAATACCCCTAAAATTTTAGATATTTTAAAAGATGAACAAGTTCCTGCTGCATTTTTTGTAGTTAAGCCTTATATAAAGGAACAACCTGAAATAGTTAAAAGAATGGTAGATGAAGGACATTTAGTTTGTAATCATACATCTCATCATCCATCAATGGCTAGTATTCTAGATACTGAAAAATTTAAAAAAGAATTTACTGAAGTAGAAGAAGAATTTAAAGCATTAACATCACAAGATATGCCTAAATTTTTTAGACCTCCAATGGGGAAATATTCTAAAAATTCTTTAAAGAAAACTCAAGATTTAGAATATAAAACAATTTTTTGGAGCTTTGCGTATAAGGATTGGCTTGTTGATAATCAACCTGAAGAATCGGCTGCAATAAAAAAGATAGTAAATGGAGCTCATCCAGGCTCTATAATGTTGTTACATGCAGTATCTGATACAAATACAAAGATATTAAAAACTGTAATTCAGGAACTTAAAGCTCAAGGTTATGAATTTAAATCTTTAAATGAATTACCTTAAAAAAATATAGTCTCTTTTGAGACTATATTTTTTTAAGGATATATTATATTTTCAACTTCATTCATTAAATTACATTTTTTCACATAAGAAATATTAAGGATACTCTTACATTTATTTTCTATTTCTTCACAAAATTCTTCTTCCTTTAAAAAGTTCAAATTAACTTTTACATTAATTATTGAACTTTCTATTGCTGAGTGTAATAAAACAGTTGCAACACCAGCATCAGAAATCAAATTTTTATTACCATGTTTAATTGCAAATTCAATATTATCATAAAACTTAATACACTCTTCTGCTAATAATAACGGTGTTTTCATTGCTTTCATGGTGTTTTCTTTAATTTTTTCTTTCCTTATTATAATTTCCTCTTCATTATTCTTAGGTAATTTATAGCTATCCATTAAACTTAAAAAATCATCTCTATCTTGTTCCATGAAATTTTGAGCTTTCTTAATAAACTCTTTAGCTTCTTCTTGTAGTTTAACCATTTTATTTTTTTCATTGTCACTTAATTTTTCAAAAACCTTTTTACCTATTGTTAATGAGTAAACCATAGAGTTTAAACTACTAGATAACGCCGCTACTAATGCAGCAGTACTTCCACCTCCTGGAGAAGGCGCATCTGAAGATAATTCTAATATAAATTTATCTACAGTATAATCTTTAAACAACATAATTAACTTCTCCTATCTAATACTAAATTATAAATTTCTAGTATTTCATTTGTTATTTTTTCTTTAGAGAATTTTTCTATACAGTCTATTCTTATATCTTCTGCATTATAAGAATTACTATTTTCCATTATATATTTCATTGCATTCCCTAATTCATCAACATCGTCAACTTTAACAATCAATCCATTTTTAGAATTTATAATATCTTCAGCCCCACCATTATAAGTTCCTATTATTGGTTTTCCTGATGCTAAAGCTTCAATATAAACAACTCCAAATGTTTCGTATCTTGAGGCTAATACAAAAGAATCACATATACTCATATAATGCGAAACTTCTTTCCTAGACAGAGCGCCCAAAAATTCTACTTGATTTTTTATCTCCAACTCTTCGCATAGTTTAATTAAAAAATCCTTTTGACTTCCATCTCCACCTATTAGAAGCTTAGAATTACTTTCCTTTAAGTATTTAGCATATGATCTTATAAGAGTATCCATCCCTTTTTCACCTTCCAAAAATGCTAAAGAAAAAAAAGTGAAATTTTTATTTTTATTTTTACTTATATAGAAATTTTCTATAGGTATTAAGTTATGTATAACCTTTATATCTTTTCTTCCACAAAATTTTGATATTTCTTTCTTTAGCCCATTACCAACAGCTATTAATTCATCTGCTTCTAAATAAGATTCTTTTATTAAAGGTTTATAACTTTCTTTTATATATATTGCTTTCTCCAAAGAAGAATGTTCGGTTATTATTAATGGTATATTATACTTTTTTGAAATATAATTAGCACTTATTCCTGCCCAAAATGAAGATTGGCAATGTATTAAATCTACTTTACCTTCTTTTTTCACTACTTCTTTATATAACTTCTCTAATCTCCTATTAAATACTTTAAACATCATAGGATTCTTAGGAAGATAATTAAAATTTTTATATCTATATGTTTTTAAGCCTTCTTCAACACTATAATTTAACCCTATTTTTTCTTTTACCTTAAAAGCTAATGTTAATGGCCAAATCTCATTATAAGCAATAGTAATTTTTATTCCACGTTCCTTAAGTGCTATCGCTTGTTCTTTAAAAAAGCTTCCATGCACGGGGTTTCTTTTATTATGATACCACGACGGTATAAACATAACATGCATAACTACTCCCCCTTCAAAATGGAATTTAATCTTTTAGATATGTTTTCCCACTCATACTCTTTAATTGGATTTGATTTGCTTCCCATTAAAATCTTTTGTGATAATTCAGAAATACTTTTATAAATCTCTTGTTCATTATTTAAAGCTATACTACACTTATCTAAATTATTTACTACATCAGTTATAGGATCATTTTTATCACCTAAAACAACTAGAACATATCCATTACAACCAAAGTAATCATATATTTTAGCTGGTATTTGCTTTGAATTTTTATTGCCAAAAAGCAATAATATATCAGCATTAACCATATATGCTAGTGCTTCTCTATAAGGTATTCTATTTGATACTTTCACATTACTTATACTTGATAATTCATTTTTAATATTTTCATCGTCTATATTTCCAAAGAAAAGTATATTTAAACTTTCATATAGCTTATTATTTTCCACTTTAAGTTTATTTATAACTTTAATAAATGGTCTAACATCCCTAAGCTTTGAAAAGATTTCTCCAGTATAAACTATATTTATCTTCTTATTATCAATTAATTTTGGATTTTCCTTTTCTTTTATATCTGAATATATTTTTTCATCATAGCCTCTTGTTATAATGTAAGTATCTTCTTTTTTTATGTTATAGGTTTCTCTATAATCATCCCTATTAGCATTTGTAACAAAAATATATTTATCAGCTAAAGAAATTATATTTCTTTCATAATTTCCCTCAAAATTTCTTCTTATTAAACTAGATGACTCTCTAGTAGAATCTTTAAGCCAAGGATCACTCCAATATGTTATCCATTTAAGACTAGGAAACTTCTTCTTAATTTTATATGCACATATATGACTAGATGGAGGTTCATGCATAGAAAACATAACATCAAATTTTTCTTTTTTCATAAGCTCAATGCCATATTTACTTGCTCTAAAAGCCCAATATAAATACATATCTGGCACTGCAAGTATCTTTTTCACCTTTCTTAAAGCGCCTTTAACTTTAATCTTTCCTAAACTAGCATTAACAACTGCTGTTTCTTTAGTTTTTCTTGGCATTATTGCTTCAAATAACTTTCCACCTGAAATTATATGTAATTTAATTCTCTTATCTAACATATTAAATATATGTTCATCATAATAAATTGAATTTGAAGGAAAGTTTACAGTTAATAAATGAATAGTATTCTCCTTAATTTTTGCTAAATTATTTAAATATTGAAGAGTTTCAATCGATGCTGAGTTGTTAATTAATGGTGAATAACATGCAATAAATAATATTTTCATTTTATTAATTTAAACCTCCTTCTTAACTTTTCCTTTTATCATATTTAAAGCCTCATCAAATTCTTCTATTTTTAAAATTTTACACATAATCATAAATAATATTGCTCCAAGGCTTCCGTCAATTAAAATAATAATAAAAGGACTTTCTATTCCTAATAAATTATTTACAAAATAAAGAATTAAAATCATTAATGATGAGCTTAGTATAACTTTGCTAATCTTTATAATAACTTCTTTTACATTAAAGTTTCCAACTAACTTTCTAGTTGAATTTAATAATAATAAAGCTATTACTAAAGATGATACAGATGTAGCTATCGCTATCCCCAGTACCCCTATGTATTTAGATAAAATTATACTTAAAAGTATATTTATAACAACACCTATTATTCCATTAATGGTAGTAAGTTTTGTTTTTTTCATTGAAAATAATGAAGAATTTAAGATATCTCTTATTCCTGCAAAAGGTAGTTGCAAGGAATATCCAAGCAATGCCATAGAAGTTAAAATAACCGCACTTGAATCAAATTTTCCTCTTTCATAAAATACTGCAACTATTTCTTTACTTAAAAATAGCATTCCAAAAGTTATAGGAATTAAAAATAAGCATATTATTACTATTGATTTAGTTAAATATTTTATAAATCCAGTATTATCTCCAGCATTCAATCTATTTGCCATTAAAGGATAAACTACTGATACTATTGATGTTGTTATTGCTGTATTTGCAAATGTAACTATTCTTTGAGAGTATTCTAATGAGGCCATTGCACCTGTAGTTAATCCTGATGCCAAGCTTTTATCTACTAACATATTAATTGAATTTGCTCCAGCTCCAACTATAACTGGAAGTATTAAAATCATCATATTTCTAAGCTTTTCATCTTTCAAATCTATATATAACTTTAATTTATAACCTTGCTTATATAAAGATGGGATTTGAACTAATACTCTTAATAAATTTCCTAATATATTTGCAATAGTTAACCCTATAATACTTACCTCTCCAAAAAAAGCTAAATAAACTATTATTGGAAAATTAAAAAACAATCCTAATATTGATGGGACAATAAAATCTTCACACACTTGTAGTATTGATAAAAAACAAGCATTAACACATAATAAAACTATATTTATTAAAGTTATTCTAGTTAAAAATATAGTTAGCTCAATTTGCTCTATAGTGAACTTAGGCACAAAAATATTAACTATTTCCTTTGTAAATATTAATCCTAAGATAATTATAAATATTGATAATATACTTAAAATAGTAATAACATTATTTGAAAACTTAAACATCTCTTCTTTACTTTTATTATGTTTAATTTCACTTAACATTGGTATAAAGGTAGTTGATATTGCAAGCCCAACTATCATAAATACCGACTCAGGTATTGCAACTGAAGCAACATATATGTCATAAGAACCTTCTACCCCAAAGTGATATGCTGCTAACATATCTCTACCAAAACCTATTATTCTACTTAATAAAGTCATAGCCATTACTATAAAAGTTGCTTTAAAAATCTTATTTTTACTCATACTTCACCTTTTTATTTTTAGCAACAAGCAATAAAAACTTAGGAATACTTCCAAGTCTCTTTATCCTCCATGGCTCCTTTGAAACCCTATAGAGCCACTCTAATCCAAGTTTTATCATCCACTTAGGTGCTCTATTAACCTTTTCTGCAATCACATCAAAGCTTCCGCCAACTCCCATAAAGATTTTACATGGTAACTCTTCCATATATCTTACTATAAACTCTTCTTGTCTTGGACAGCCCATAGCTACAAAAATCGCATATGGTTCTTTTTCTTTTATATCATTTAATATTTCATTTACTTTATCTATATCAAAAAAACCATTCCTATATCCAACAATATTTATATTTGGATACTTAACAATTAAATTTGCAACACAAGCATTAAGATTTTCATCACTTGTTCCTAATAAATATATCCCTTTATTCTCCTTTGAACACTTTTTTATTATTCCTTTCATTAAATCTATTCCTGCTATTTTTTCTTCAACAGGAGTCTTTAAGTATTTAGCTGCAATTTGAAGGCCCACACCATCTGGTATTATAAATGCTTTATCACTTTTAAAGTTTTCTAATAATTCCTTATTATAAAGTCCTGTGTATAGCACTTCTGGATTTCCTGATATTATATGAACCTTATCAAACTTATCAATATATTTTAAAGCATCTAGTAATTTATTTTTATATACTTTATATCCTAATACATTAATAAAATCATTATCTTTCATCTTTTCTCCTTAATAATACATAAGTAAAATTATTCATAATTATAATACCATATTTATCTAACTTACTAAAGTTAAAAATTGCGAAGCAATTTATTAGTGAAAAGTTAGGAGTGAAAGAGTTAAAAGCTTAGGATATTTTGCTACGCAAAATTTAATCTATAAGTGCAAAACACCTTTTATTCAAAAAAATCCTGTAAGGATTTTCTCCTTAACTTTTTCCCTATTAACTATTTCACTCTTCACTATTTTGCTTCGCAAAATATAACTATTTGTTTAACATCTTTTCTAAGTCTTTTACAATTTCATCTTCTGGATCTAATTTTTTAGCTATATCAAGATGCAATTTAGCTTCTTCTAAATTATTTAAATTCATATAGCACATAACAATATTTGTACATATTTCTACTTCTTTTGTAACTTCAAAAGCCTTCTTAAAGTATTTAATTGCACTTTCAAAGTCATTTATACACGCATAGTTTATTCCTAGCTCTACAACTACTTCATATATTCCACTTTCTCTTCCTAAACTTTCATTTAAATAATAAATAGCTTTTTCATAATTTTCAAGTTTTCTATAAGCAACACCTAAATAATAATAAACCAATGGATTATTTTCAAATTTTTCTAGTAATTCAAGTAATAATTTTACTGTTTTAACTGGATCGTCTTTTAAATGTTCTATTGCAATTTCATAATTTGATATATTAGTTATATCATCAATTAATATACTTACCTCTTCTGTTTTTTTACCACCATTATTTAAATACTCATTAATTGCAACATTTGCTCCTTTAAAGTCCCCATCATCTTTTAATATCAAAGTCTTATAAAGATATGCTTCTGGGACTTTTAAAGAATTTTCTTCACAATATTCTATATCTTGCAATAAAATATCTTTAAAAGCACTATCCTTTTCTCTTAAATTTTCACCAACTAATAAAAGTTTTTTCATAACATCCATATCTTTTGAATATCTATAAAATCCTTTTAAAAGTAAATAAGCATCTATTAATTTCTCATCATTTATTTTTTTAGAAATTATACTTTTTATACAATTTTCTGTATCCTTAATATATGTTAATATAGTTTCATAATCTTCATTAAATCTTAAATTTTCATCTGCTCCTATTGCAAAAAACATTCCTTCTATAAAATAATATATAGGTAAATTTTTAATTTTAACTTCATTATTAACATTTGATGTTATATATTCTGGAGAAATAGGTAAATATAAATCTTTATTTTTAAAATCTACATAAGTAGGAATATGTACACTTTCTTTAAACCCCTCTTTATCCATTTCTAAAAATAATAACTTACCTAACTTTTCTTTAAATGCTGCATTATAATCCAATACAGATACCTCCTTAAAAATAGCTTTATTATAAATAATACTATATATTTTAAAAGCTTTCAAATAAGAAAGTTAATATACAAAGTTTACTTACAGTAACTTGAAGTAATTTGATAAGTTTTTATTGCACAGCTTTTTATTCATTCCAAATTAATGACTACGTCCCCTTTAATAAAACTAGCCATTTTTAAGCAAATATACTTAAAATTTTAACTTGAAATTTTATATAAAGCACTTTCATATTTTATAAGTTTTAAGGTTATACTTTGTTATATAAAATAAGGTAAGCTATTAACATAATAACTTACCCTACTATCATAACTATATAACTTTTTATATTTAATTTAACTTAGAATTGATTAAAGTTACTACTTCATTTTTGAAACTTTCTAGTTTTTCTTCTGAATCTTTTAAGCTATTTCCCTTAACAGCAACATAAGCTTTCATTTTTGGCTCTGTTCCTGAAGGTCTTACTACAAACCATGCACCATTTTCTAAAACGAACTTTAAAACATTTGACTTTGGAAGATCGATTTCTTTTTTATCTCCACTGCTTATATTTTCTTCAGTTCCTAACTTATAATCATATTTTGTAACTACCTTAACTCCATTAACTTCCACAAGATTTTCATTTCTCAAAGAATCAATACACTTAGATATTTTTTCGCTTCCTTCTTTTCCTTTTAACTCAAATGATACTAGAGTTTCTTTAAAGTATCCATACTTTTCATATAACTCTACTAAACCATCATAAAGACTTTTTCCTTTTTCCTTATAGAATAAAGTCATTTCTGCTATTAGCATAGCTGCTATTACAGCATCTTTATCTCTAACAAAATCTCCTGCTAAATATCCATAACTTTCTTCAAATCCAAAAATATAAGTCTTATCTTTATTAACTTCAAATCCTTGAATCTTTTCACCAATATATTTAAATCCAGTTAATACTTCCATAAGCTCAATATTATATGCTTCAGCAATTTTCTTAGCACCATCTGTAGTTACTATAGTTTTAATTATAACTCCATCTTCTGGTAGCCTTCCTTCTTCTTTTAAAGCATCTAAAATATATTGAGTTAACAATAATCCTGTTTGATTTCCAGTTAATACTCTATATTCACCTTCACTATCTTTTACAACAACACCAATTCTATCTGCATCTGGGTCTGTTGCAAAAATAACATCTGGATTTTCAGTTTTAGCCATTTCTAATGCTAATTTAAATACTGCTGGTTCTTCTGGATTTGGATATGATGCAGTTGGGAAGTTTCCATCTGGCATTTCTTGTTCTTTAACTACTGATACCCCAGTGTATCCAAGTTCATTAAGAATTCTTCTTACTGGCATGTTTCCTGATCCATGTATTGGAGTATATATAACCTTTAAATCACTAGCATTTTCTTTTACTAGTTCTTTTCTAATAGTTAAACCTTTTACTGAATCAATATAAGCTTTATCTACTTCTTCTCCAATATATTTTAGCAATCCTTTTGCTAAAGCTTCTTCCTCATCCACTGTATTTATCTTATCAAAACTATCTATTTTATTAACTTCACTTATTATTATGTTAGCTTTTTCATCAGTAACTTGACCACCAAACTCATCATAAACCTTATAACCGTTATACTCTTTAGGATTATGTGAAGCTGTAACAACAATACCACCAGTACAATTTAAATGTCTTACTGCAAAAGAAAGCATTGGAGTTGGTCTTAAATCTTCATATAAATATACATTGATATTGTTTGCACAAAGAGTTAAGGCTGCAGCTTTTGAAAACTCCTTTGACATATTTCTAGAATCATATGCTATTGCTACTGAAGGATTTTCAAATCTTGTATTTAAATAATTTGCAAATCCTTGAGTTGCTTTGGAAACAGTATATATATTCATTCTATTACTTCCTGCACCAATTACACCTCTAAGTCCACCTGTACCAAACTCAAGGTCCTTATAAAATCTATCTTCAATTTCCTTTTCGTCCTTTATAGCTCTTAATTCATCTTTCATCTTTTCATCAACTATGTTTGATTCTAACCAATCATTATATTTTTCTCTATATAACATGCTACCCCTCCTAAAACTAATAATCAGGTAATATTATACACTAAAGAGTTTAATTATGGAATAAAAAAATGTAAAGGGATAACATATTGCATCTCTTTACATTTTTCAAGGTTATTTTTATTACTTTTTACTATTTTCTTCTTCTATTTCTTCCATATCATCACTTACAGTTTTTCTTTCGTAGCTTACTGAAGCAATTACAGTATTTAAATCATCAATTATTGAAAGTTCAGATGCTATTTCTAAATCTCCTACTCTATAGACATATCCATCATCACTTCTATTGATATTTATATCTACATGTTTTGGTAACGTATCCGCTGTACATTCTACTCTTATACTATCTTTCTCTTTTTGTAATACCATCCCTCTTTTACCTAAATGACCTTCTCCCACATAATGAATTGGTACAGAAGATACTATTTTTTGATTTTGTTCTAATTCTTCTAAGTCCAAATGAATTATTTTATGTGATACTGGATCTCTTTGAACATCTTTAATTAAAGCTTTATGAGCACATCCATTTAGATCGAAGTCCAATACTCCATGCTCTCCATTTTTAGAAATTTCTCTACATAATTCTAATTCTCCAACCTCAAACATAAAATCATTTAAACTCTTACCATATAATATTCCTGGAACCTTTCCAGCTCTTCTTAGCTTCTTTGCATTGTTAGATATGTTTGAATCTCTCTTATTTAAGTTTAAGTTATTCACAGATAATTCCTCCTATTATTCAGCTTCTCTTCAAATATTGTTGTCAGAAAAACTATATTTTATTCAAATTTCACTATTTTACATATTTCTTTTAATTAAATTGAGTATTTTATTGCATAGTTTAAACTAATAAAATATAATATTATTGTTTGTATAAAACTTATTGGATAACCAATAATAGTTATAAGAGAGAAGGTGTTCTAAATTGTATAAATTAAATCAAAATGAAACTCCTCTTTTTGATGCCCTTAAGGAGTATGTAGATAGAGACACGCTACCATTTCATGTTCCTGGACACAAAAAGGGAGTAGGTATAGATAAAGAATTTAAAAATTTTATAGGTGAAAATCCATTTAAAATAGATGTTACAGTATTTAAACTAGTTGATAGCTTACATCATCCTACTGGACCTATAAAAAAAGCCCAAGAATTAGTAGCTGATGCTTATGAATCACATGCTTCATTTTTCTCAATTCACGGTACATCAGGTGCTATACAAGCTATGATCCTTGCAGTAGTAAATGATGGTGATAAAATAATCGTTCCTAGAAATGTACATAAATCAGTTACTTCTGGTATTATTTTAAGTGGCGCTGTTCCAGTTTTTATGGAACCTGAAATTGATAAGAAATTAGGAATTGCTCACGGTGTAACTCCTGAAACTGTTGAAAAAACTCTTAAAGAAAATCCAGATGCTAAAGCTGTATTAATTATAAATCCTACTTATTATGGTGTTGCAACCGACATAAAGAAAATTGCTGATATAGTCCATAGCTATGATATTCCATTAATAGTAGATGAAGCACATGGTCCTCATTTAGCATTTTCAGAAAAATTACCTATGTCAGCTTTAAAAGCTGGTGCTGATATTTGTGCTCAAAGTACACATAAAATAATAGGATCATTGACTCAAGGATCTTTACTACATGTTAAAAGTAAATATGTAGATCCTAAAAGAGTTCAACAAATTTTAAATTTAATGCAGACAACTTCTCCATCATATATAATAATGGCATCTTTAGATTGTGCTAGAAGACAAATTGCCTTAGAAGGAAAAGACTTACTTCAAAAAACAATAGAACTTTGCAAGTATACTAGGGATGAAATAAATAAAATTCCTGGATTCTATTGCTTTGGAGAAGAAGTTCTAGGAAAGCCTGGTTCATATTCATTTGATCCTACAAAACTTACTATTTCTTCTAGAGAACTTGGAATAACAGGATTTGAACTTGATATGATCCTTTCAGATAAATATCATATTCAAATGGAATTATCTGATTTTTATAATGTTTTAGCGGTTGGCTCATTTGGAGATACTAAAGAAGGTATGGATAGATTACTATCTGCACTTAAAGAAATATCTAATGATTATTATGGTAAAAAGGAACCTGTTCAAGACTTTTTAGATATTCCTGCTATACCAACAAAAATACTTAATCCAAGAGAAGCTTTTTATAGTGATAAAATTTCAATTCCTTTAAATGAAAGCATAGGTAAAATTTCTGGTGAATTCTTACTTGCTTATCCTCCTGGAATTCCAGTACTTTGTCCTGGAGAGGAAATAACTCAAGAAGTTGTAGATTATGTTCATGATTTAAAAAGAGCTAATTTATATGTTCAAGGAACAGAAGATTTAACTGTAGAAAACATTAAAATTGTAAATAAATAGAACACCTATAAGTTTTATTTATTTACTATAAAATAAATAAGAATATTTTATAGTTTCTATAAATAATAAAAAGGTAATTTGATAAATAAAATTGTCCTTGACATAAGGTCCATTTTAAAATCAAATTACCTTTTTATTATAATCCTAAATATTCTTCTAAAGTTAAGTCACTATCTTTAAAGTTTTTACTATGATCAACTCCAATATATCTAAAGTGCCATGACTCATGCATATATCCAGTTTTCCATTCCTTACCTTCCGGATATCTTAAAATAAATCCATATTTATAACTATTGTCTTTAAGCCACTTTGCTTCATCAGTATATTTAAAATCTTCTTCTGCCCAAAGTGATCTATCAACACCACCTATATCAAAAGCAAGCCCTGTTTGATGTTCACTAAATCCAGGTTTAGCAGAAAATGTATCTGTAGGATCTTGCCCATAATTCGATACATAATTCCAATATAGTCTATTTTGACTCCAATAACTTCTATAAGTTGAAAATGCATTTAAATAAATGCCTTCGTTAGCTGCATCTGCCTTCATATTTTCAAATGCTTGCCTTGCTTCTGCCCCTTCTCCTGGTGCAAAGCTATCCGGTAATCCAAACTCTTTATTTACAATTAAAATTCCATTTATATATTTAGGCTCCCTTACACTTGCATCTTCATTTGACTTTTCTTCATATGTCTCCTTTATACGTCTTTCATTGGCAACCTTTTTAGTTTCATTTATATAATTAATCAATGAATTTAATGTTTCTTTAGCTTGTTTATATTTTTTCTCACTAAATAATTGATTGTATTCATCAGTAAGTTCATTAACCTTATTCATTTCTTCTTTTGAAAAACCTTTTAGGTTGTCCTCATTTATATCATTAAACATATTTTCAAGCTCTATTTGATTTGATGCACTTAATTCATTTATTTTTGATTTTAAGTTTGAAATTAAGCTTTCTAACTCTTCAGTTATCCCTTGTGATAAATTCTTTTCAATATTTTCTATAAATTTATTAATTTCATTTATATTTTCATCTGTAGTATATATATTGTTAAAACTCTCTTTGATATATTTATAATCATTTATAGATTCCATTTGAAGACTAAATCGCTCACTAGCTTCTGCTTCGGAGTTCAATAAACTAAAGTGTTTTATTTTAATAGGAGTATATAAAAATAATCCAATTATAACTCCCAAAATAGTTAACGAAATAATCCTTCGTTTTAACATTTTCCTTCTTCTGCTTGTTTTATGCTTTTTCAAAATCCACCCTCCATTACTTTTCAGCATTCATTAGTGCACATAAATTTAAATATAATTTATATTTTATAAATTTTCTACTCACTTAATAAAATCTTAATTTTTTCTCTTAAGTTTTTATCTAAAGAATATTCACTTAAATAGTATAACTTGCTATTTATATCAGCATCATTATTATCTAACGTAAAATATGTCATTGCTGCATCAATTCTTAAAGAATCATCAATTTTATCAATTGAAAGAGTCCTTGGATCATCCTCTTCTATCATCATAATTTCTTCTAAGTTAATTACATTTTTGCCCATAGCTATTGCTTTAAGAAATTTCAAATGTCCTTTAGTAAATCTTTCTGCTGCATTTATTAAATGCTTTAATGTCTTATAAGCATTTTCTATTTCTCCATTCTTTACAAAACTCTTATAAAAATGTTGGATTAATCCAATTACTTGATTATTTTCTTTAATTTGAGACATAAATCCTAAAATAATAATTTTATTTTCATCATTAAACGCAATTAAATTATTCATAATTGAATTAATTATTTCTTCCGTTCTTACATTTTCGCTTGCTAACTTGCATAATAAATTTGTAGCTTTTAAATTTAAATTTGAATTTCTTTGTGAAACTTTCTCTAGAATAGGAACTGCATCTTCTTTATAGCTGTAAATTATCATTAATACTGAATTTTCAACAACTATAGACCACTCTCCTATTTCATTGTACTTATCTATAAACCTACTTGGCTTATGTATTTTTCCATTTAAGTAATTTGGTAATTCACTTAAATATTCTCTTCCTATATTATTTGCTGCTTCTCTTGCTACTATCCTAACTTGATCGAAATCATCATATAATTCAATTACCTTTAAAATCTCACTGGAAATTATGTTATCTATTTCTTCCTTTGATAGTTTAACCTCTTCTTTTAAATTTATTTCTTCAAGATTTTCAATAGTATTTTTTTCTACTTTCAAATCTATTTCTTCTTTATAATTAAGTTCTTCTTTATAATCATTCTCTTTTAAATCATCTATCTTTTTTTCATATTCATCTTCGTACTCTTCATCATAATCGTCTTCGTAATTTTTTCTTTTTCTTTTTCTAAAAATATCTAATATCCCCATAATTATTCTCCCTTCAAGTCAATATCACTTATAATATCTATTCCATTTTTCTCTAGAATAGTAGCCGTCAAACCTTTGCCTTTTATTTTTGTTCCATTAAAATTTCCATCATAAATATAATTAACTCCACATGATGGGCTTCCTTCTTTTAAAATAGCTTTATTTATTTTACTTAATTTAGCTATATGTAAAGTCTCATATGCTCCCTTTAAAAACTCTTTGGTAACGTCTAAACCTTTTTTAGTTATAATTTTATTGTTACCATTTAAAACGCCTTCTGAATCTCCTTGAATTTCTGCTGGAGTTCTAGGTGTAGGGAGTCCTCCTAGTTGTTCAGGACATATCAATATGGCTTTACCTTCTTTAAAAAGATCCAAACACTTACTATTTAAGTTATTACTACCATTATATTTGCAATTAACCCCACATAAACAACTACTTATAAGATACATATATACACCTCTTTTCCTATATAATTATAACATAAAAAAAGACTCGAAAACACGAGTCTTTCCTTATCTTAATAGTATTTTAATTATTATTTTATTTAAGAATTGCTATTGTTACTCCATCGCCACCTTCGCCATATTCGCCTAATCTATAGCTTTTAACATGTGGATGCCTTTTTAACATATCATTTATAGCTTTTCTTAAAACTCCTGTTCCTTTTCCATGAACTATTGTTACTTCTCCTAAATTAGCCATATATGCTTCATCTAAATATTTATCTGTTTTATAACAAGCTTCTTCTGAATCCATTCCTCTTAAGTCAACTCTACTTTCTATTGATTTTAAGTTTAACTTAAGCTCTCTCTTCTTCTTTTCTTTTTTATTTGGTGTATTATTAACTTTTCTTAAATCTTTTAACTTAACATTTATTTTCATTATACCTGCTTCTACTTGTACTTCTCCTCTTGAATCAGGCATTGTAATAATTATTACATTTTGATTTAAAGAAGGTAAATATGCATCCATTCCTAAAATTACTTTTTCAATAACTTCTCCTGTATTTTCTCTTATTTTATATAATGACTCTTCCTTCTTTTCTAAACTATCCTTAAGTTTCTTTCTTTCTTCTTCTAATCTCGCTCTACCACCTTGAGAAATTCCAAGCTTCTCAAGTTCTCTCATTGCCTTTAAGATTTCATCTGCTTCATCTTTTGCTTTTGCTATAATATCTTTTGCTTCTCTTCTAGCTTCATTATAAGCCTTATCTCTAACTTCTTCTAATTTTTTAAACTTTTCATCATATTTCTTTTTAAGCTCTTCTGCTTCTATTTTTATTCTTTTAGCTTCCCTTGCATCTCTATTAGCTAAAATACTTTTTTCTTGAAGATCCCTTATTAAATCTTCAAATTGAAGATTTTCTGATGAAATATTACTTTTAGCTTTATTTATTACATAGTCTTGAAGTCCTAATCTCTTTGAAATTTCAAAGGCATTTGATTTTCCTGGAACACCAATTAAAAGTCTATAAGTAGGTCTTAAAGTTTCAACATCAAATTCAACAGATGCATTTTCAATCCCAGCTGTTCTTAAAGCATATCCTTTTAATTCACTATAATGTGTTGTTGCTATTAACCTAGCTTCTTGCTCTCTTAATGTATCTATTATAGCTATTGCTAGAGCTGCACCTTCAACTGGATCAGTACCTGACCCTAATTCATCAAATAAAACTAATGAACTATCGTCTGCTTCTTTCATTATTTTTACTATATTAGTCATATGAGATGAAAAGGTAGATAAGGATTGCTCTATACTTTGTTCATCTCCTATATCAGCAAATATCTTTGTGAAAAAGCTTATGCTTGAAGCATCTTTTGCTGGTATTAAAAGTCCACTAAGTCCCATTAAATGTAATAATCCAACTGTCTTTAACGTTACTGTTTTCCCCCCAGTATTGGGTCCAGTAATCATTAAAGTATTAAATTCTTTACCTAAATAAATATCAGAAGGAACAACTACCTTAGGATCAATTAAAGGATGTCTTCCTTGAATTATATCAAAACTTCTATCTTCATTAACTTCTGGACAAATAGCATTTAAACTAGAAGCATATTTCCCTTTTGCAAATATGAAATCTAATTCTGTAAGAATCTTATAATTAGATTCAACAGTTTCAATATTTTCATAAACTCTATTAGATAAATCCATTAATATCCTTTCAATTTCTGCTTTTTCCTTTAGTTTAAGTTCTTTAATTTCATTATTTAAATTTACAAGACTCATAGGCTCAATAAATAATGTTGCTCCAGTTGAACTTTGGTCATGTACAAGACCTGGAACTGCTCCCTTATATTCAGCCTTTACAGGTAAAACATACCTATCTCCCCTCATTGTATATAAAGTATCTTGAAGGTACTTTGCATTTGCTCTTACAATTGAATTTATTTTATCTCTAACCGAAGAATTTTTTTCTTTTAAATTTCTTCTTATTCCATTTAAAGTACTACTTGCTTTATCACTTATTTCATCTTCAGAAATTATAGACATTTCTATAATGTCTTCAAGATTTTTTATAGGAGTTAGTATATATGCTAAATCTTCTAAAATGACATGAGGAACTTCATCTTCTCTTCTATATATATATTCCTTAAATCTTCTTGAACATTTAAGCATACCACCAATTTTTAATAATTGACCTGCTGATAGTACTCCTCCTTTTTTAGCTCTCTCCACTCCCTCTCTGACATCAAATAATCCTTCGAATGGAGGATTTCCTTTTGTTATTAATAAATCCAATGCTTCATTACTTTCCTTAAGCTTATTTTTAACTTCAAATACAGTATCATAAGGTATAAGATTATCTATAAGATTTTTTCCACCATGTGTTATTGCATATTCTTTTAATTTTTCTTTTATTTTATTAAATTCTAATACTCTAAGAGTTCTTTCTTCCATAATATCTCCTCTTCATTACCTTAGCCTTTAATTTTGCTTAATAAATTAGCTATGCCTCTATTAAAATTATTATAGTTATAGGTAGCTAATAATGCTGAAATCAGTACATATAAATTACTTATAACTGCAAATGTATTAATTGCAATCTTATTATCATTTTCCTTAATTAATATAGCTAATAAAAATAACGTTACTCCTATAGCAATCATTATAATTTGCTTTTTCCAAAGATCTTGTAATAATTTAATACCTTCTCTTCTATATTCAGCATTTGCATTTATTATTTTATTATTTTTTTTAAATTTTCTTGTTCCTAATATAACTAATAAGTTTAATAAAACTACGCCTAAAAGTAAATAATTTAGTAATGTAATACTCATATTTTCTCCTCTATTCTATCCCTCTTCTATAATGACCTTTTGTATAATTATTAGTATTAACTTTTTCCTCTCCTCTTATCATTCTAAGTACCTTCTTTACTTCATTAGAGCTTTCATCTCTAAATTCAACTCTAAAAGAATTTACTCCAAGATTTTTCAAATCATCTTTTTCCTCAATAAGATTCAATGGATGAGGATTTAAAATATAGCTTCTACAGAAAATATCAGTCATAACTCTAAATTTTTCATTCATTCTATCTATTAGTGTAAACTCATCCCTTGTACATGCAAGATTACAATCACTGCAAGATGACTTTTCACCAAAAGTACTTCCAATAGGGCAATATTCACTTATCATAAGCTCAGTTTTACCATATATTATTCCTTGTACATTCCCCTTATTTCCTTTTAGCATATTTTTAATTTCTTTCCTATTAAGCTCTAAACTTAGTGTAGGAATATCAATTTCATTTTGATAAAACTTTAAAGCTTCTGAATTTATTATATTAAGTTTATAATCACCTATTATCATCATTTCATCTTGATAATTACGAATTATCCCAACATTAACAGTCACTATTCCTTTAATATATTCTTTTACCTTTTCTATTATATTTATTACATTATTAAATTCACTCTTTATTATATTTGGAACCTTTAAATATATATTAAGCTCCTTATTTTGAGATACTTCTATTAAATCTTTAACCTTAATAGAATCTTTATCCCTATTAAATACATCAACTATTATATCCTTAATACCTTCTTCTATCAAAGTATCAAGCTGTTCTCTCGTAATACATTGATATATTATATCTAAACCTATATCACTGCTCTTAATATTATCAACTTTATTTAATTTTTTAGGTCTCTTTCTTCTAAAAGATTTTGTAATAGATTTTTGAACTCCTTCTAAAGCCTCTCTTCTTAGGTTATTCAAATCACTAACTCTTATAAATCCATCCTCAAAAGCCTCAAAATTAATTTCATCTATTTTGAAAGCGCTCTCTCCAGATTTACATAGTGAGTCTATAACTCTATCTTTTTCTAAAGGTCTTTTTTCTGCCTTTTCAACAACTTCGCCTAAAAATTCATAATTCTTATCATTATATTCTATTCTTATTCTTAATGGTTCTGCAACCTTAAAAGTAACATTTGCTTTTAAGGAAATTTTTCTATTATATGGTTTTATAGAATCCTCTAAAGAATCAAATAGTTTTTTATCTAATGATTTAAATATCTCATCCCCTACCTTATAAGCAGTTGGAAATATTTTAACTCTTTCTCCTCTTTTTGCTTCTTTTACTTCTTTTCCATTAGTGATAATTTTATTTATTGAAAATCCACTTTCCCTAAACCTAAATCCATCACCTAAAGCAATATCTTCTTTTAAAACTATTTCTCCATTTTTCTCTATTTTTCCTAGAGGTACTCCCGTATTTCTTGGATGCTTAAAGCTCATCATATCCATTCCAACATTTTTATGTAAATAAGCTTTAGAAAATCCTCCTCTATTAAATAGTTGTAGCAGTTCTCTTTTTCCTTTACTAACATTATATTCAGTATTATATAATTCCTTTTCTACTGCATTTTTATAATTTTCTACTACTCCAGCAACATATTCTGCCCTTTTCATTCTTCCCTCTATTTTTAATGAATAGGTTCCTGAATCTATAATATCTTTCATGTCTTCTATTGTGCATGTATCCTTAGGACTTAAAAGATAAGCCTTTCTTTCTCCAGATGTATTTCCCTTTAATGTATATTCCATTCTGCAAGGTTGCGCACACCTACCTCTATTTCCACTTCTACCACCTATCATGGAGCTCATAAGGCATTGTCCAGAGTATGAAATACATAATGCACCATGAACAAATATTTCTGTTTCTATTCCTAAATCTTTAGAAATATATTTAACTTCATCTACAGATAATTCTCTAGATAAAACTATCCTATGAAAACCTCTTTCCTTAAAAAATAGCGCACCTTCTCCATTATGTATAGTCATTTGCGTAGATGCATGTATTTCAAAATCAGGATAGTCCTCTTTTATTCTTTTAAATAAACCTAAATCCTGAAGTATTATTGCATCTACACCTATTTCATATAAAAATCCTACATATCTAACAGCTTCTTCAATTTCATTTTCCTTCAATATAGTATTTAATGTTACATAAACCTTAGCTCCATAGCTATGTACATAATCAACAGCTTTTATCATATTATCATTATCAAAATTAGATGCATATGCTCTAGCTGAAAATTTATTTCCACCTAAATAAACTGCGTCAGCACCTTTGTTCATCGCTGCAATAAGACTTTCCATACTCCCTGCTGGAGCTAAAATTTCTACTTTCTTCATAACTACTTCTCCTAAACTTTAGTTTATTATGCTTTTATCTTTCCTAATTATATATATCATAAATTCTAAATTTTTTCTATTATAGTTTTATAACTTACTTTCTGAATACATAAAAACAGCTTAATTAAGAAAAATCAAGCTGTCTTTAAAACATTAGATACATTATAATTATACATCTTTAAGCAAAGCATTTTTTTGTTTTTTCTCATAAGCTAGCTTTACTTGTATATCAATCAATTTTTTTTCCAAATCTAAAACTTTATATTTCGAATTTTGTAATTGGAATTTTATTTCTTTGTTTCTTTGCTTTAATAAATCTTTTTCTGCCTTTGTCTTTTTAAAATCATCTTCCATTATTTTGCATTCTTCATTAAGTTTAATAAACTTTTCCTTATAGCCTACTTCATTATTTTTTAATAAATCATTAGTTTCTTTTAAGTTTTCCACTTCTTTGTAGCAGTTTTCTACTTCTTCTCTTAAAGTTAAATTTTCATCTTTTAAAGAATCTATTTCTAACTTTAAAGAGTCTTTTTCATTTATATCTACTTCTTTAGCACTTATTTCTTTCTCTAATTTTGATATTTTTTCTCTTAATAGATTATTTTCTTCATTTTCATTTTCAAGAAGTGTAACTTTATTTTTTAATTCTTCTGCCTCTAAAAGTTTTTTATTTAATTCATCTATTATTTCATTTAACTTATTAATTTCTCTAGAAGTATTAAATTCTATTCCTTCAGCTTCTTCTCTAATTTCTTTTATTCTTTCTTTCAATGTTAAGTTTCTTTCATCTAAAGAAGTATTTTTCTTCATTAATACTTCTATTTCTATATCTGCTTTAAATAGTTCATCTGCTATATTTAACGCAACAAGAGTAGCTGCTGCTGTAGAGCTTAGCTTTCTATTGTTTGCCATAATATCCTTCACTTTTCCATCTACGTACTTTGCTACTTCTAATAAGTATTCTTCATTTTCTCTTCCCTTTAGATTATATTCAATCCCATTTATCTTTATAGTTACAGTATTCATAATACACCTCGTTAACATAATAATTATAACTAATTTTATTCTAACATAAATATTCCAAAGAATGTATATATGTTGCAATAAAGATTTAAATTTAACTAAAAATATACAACAAATTCATATATGTGTACTAAAAACTATATGAATGAATAAAATAAAAAGATATTTTAGACTTAACACTATTAAAACCTAAAATATCCTTTTGTTATTTATATTTCATTTTTTCCTATTACATAGGCAATAACAAATCCTACTATTAAGGAAATTATTGATACTATTCCCATTAATCCAAATGTAAAACCTGGATAAATTACAAATACTGATCCTATTACTAATCCAAAAATTATACAAAAAGCAGTTTGAGGATACTTGATAAATATTTTTTCTATAAGTTTAGTCATTAATAAAAATCCACCAACAACTCCAACTCCAACGATAGCCATATTTACGATGTCAAAGTTTTTTACTATTTCTATTATTGGCTCATATAAACCTATTAGTAATAACATAAATGAACCGCTTATTCCAGGTAATATCATTGTTGCAGCTGCTATAAATCCAGCTACAAAGAATCCTATTGCATTAGGTTTAAATATTGAACTTAAAAACGCAGCATCAGGATTAATTTTTTCTATTAAACCTAATCCAGCAACAATTATAAACCCTATCACTAATCCTATCCAATTACCAGCACTTACTTTTGTTTCTGTTGCTTTTTTAAATAATAATGGTGCTGTACCTAATATTAATCCAATAAAGAAAAAATTAGTTTGTTCATTATAACTTTTAAGTAAATAATCAATTAAGTTAGTAAACAATAATATTCCTACTACAGCTCCAATACCAAGTGAGCCTAAAAATAATATATTTTTCTTTATGTCCTTAAAAAAATTATTAACAGAATATATTATTTTATCGTATATTCCCATTACAACAGCCATAGTTCCACCACTTACCCCTGGAATAACATTGGATACTCCTATAACTATCCCTTTTAATGCATTAATGATATAATTCATATTTTTCTCCTTTACATAAATAAGAATATGTCTTATTTTATCATATATTTTATATTATAAAAAACATATTATATATACACAAATATTATTAATAATAAAGCTGTATTTTAAGAATTCTCTCTTCATACAGCTTTATTAATATTTTATATAAAATTTTTATTATCTTAAAGTAGCACCTAATTTATATTCAAGGCTTCTTAATATTTTATCATGAACCTTATTAACATCATTATCTGTAAGTGTCTTCTTTTCATCTCTATATGCAATTGCATAAGCTATACTCTTTTTACCTTCTGGTATTTGAGTTCCTTTATAAATATCAAATAATTTTACTTTTTCAACTAAGTTTCCACCAGCTTTTTTAATAGTATCTTCTATTTCTTGCACTAATACTTCATCATTTACTAATAAAGCTATATCTCTTGTAACTGCTGGGAACTTTGGAAGTGGCTTATATTTCTTAGTTGTTTCAGCACTATTAAATAATAAATCTAAATCTAATTCAGCTAAATAGCAATTAACATCAACGCCATAGTTTTCTGAAACGTCAGGGTGAACTTCACCTAATACCCCTACTTTTGATTTGCCAATCATTAAAGCAGCAGTTTTACCTGGGTGATAGCTAGGATTTTCAGCTTCACGAGCAAATGTTACTTTATTTAGACCTAAAGCTTCAACAATATTTTCTACAACTCCCTTTAAATCTAAATAATCGCAGTTTCCGTACATACCAATTGTTAATATATTCTTTTCAGTTGGAAGAACAGTTTCATCTTCATTTGGTATATATATCTTACCAACCTCAAATAATCTAGCATATTCATTATTTCTTGAATAGTTTCTTCCTAAAGATTCCATCATTGAATGAATAGTAGTTGTTCTCATTACAGAATAATCTTCGCCAAGTGGATTTTTAATCTTTACAACATTTCTTAGCTCACTATTTTCTGGTAAATTGATTTTATCAAAAACTTTAGGTGATACAAAAGAATAGCTTATAGATTGATTTAATCCACTTCCTATCATAGTATTTATAACTTCTTCAGTTAATATTTCATTTTTATATTTAGGCTCTCTTTCAGTAGATACTTTAAATATTGTAGTTGGAATCTTATCATATCCATATATTCTTGCAACTTCTTCAGCTATATCTTCTTTAATTGCTATATCAATTCTAAATGTTGGTATATTTATAACTAAATCATCATTTACAACTTCTGTTTTTAAATCTAAAGAATCAAGATATTTTTTCATATCTTCTTTTGCTATTTCTGTTCCTAAAAATTTATTTATCCAGTTAGAATCTACTGTAATACTTCCTTCTTCTTTCTTTTGAGTATATACATCAATAGTTCCTTCCATTACTTCACCACATCCAAGCTCGCAGATTAAAGCACAAGCTCTATCTATTGCAAGACTTGCAAGATTTGGATCTATATCTTTTTCAAATCTTGATGAACTTTCAGTTCTTAAATTAAGCTTTTTAGAGTTAACTCTTATATTAGTTCCATCAAAGTTTGCACATTCAAAAATAACTTCAGTTGTATCTTCTTTAATTTCTGAATTTAATCCACCCATTATTCCTGCTAAAGCTATAGTTTTATCTCCATCCTTTATGCATAGGAAGCTAGAATCAAGATTTCTTTCAATTTCGTCTAAAGTTACAAAAGTCTCTCCATCTTTAGCTCTTTCTACAACTATTTTTCCACTTTGAATTTCCCTTGCATCAAAAGCATGCATTGGTTCTCCAAGTTCTAACATTACAAAATTAGTTATATCAACTATATTATTTATAGGTCTAACACCAGCTTCTAATAATCTTTCTTGCATCCAGCTTGGTGAAGGCATAACCTTAACATTTTTAACTCCTCTTGCCATGTATCTTCTACATAAAGAATCTTTAACTTCAACTTTTAAATTATCATTGATATTTTCAGAATTCTTTACTTCATAATTAAAACTTGGCATCTTATAAGATGTAGAAAGAGTCGCTGCAGTTTCTCTTGCCATACCAACAATACTTAAACAATCTGGTCTATTTGAAGTTATTTCAAAATCTAATATTGATTTGTTAAGTCCTAGGTATTTTTTAATATCCATTCCTAATGGTGCATCTTTAGGTAAAATCATTAACCCATGAACTGGTTCATCACCAGCTATTCCAAGTTCTTCTTCTGAACAGAACATACCATTAGATACTACCCCTCTAAGTTTACCCTTCTTAATTTCTGTTCCATCTGCTAAAGTTGATTTATGAAGAGCAACAGGTACTATATCTTCTTCCTTCATATTTGTTGCAGCTGTAACAATTTGAATTTTTTCATCAGCTCCTATATCAACTTGACAAATCTTTAATTTGTCAGCATCTGGATGTGTAGTTACTTCAACAATTTTTCCAGTAACTACATTTTTAATTACATCACCTTGAGTAATAACTTCTTCTACGGCTGAACCTGTTAATGTTAATCTATCTCCAAGCTCTTTTGCATCTATATTCACTTCAACATAATCTTTTAACCAATTAAATGGTACTTTCATCTCTTTTACCTCCTCTAATTAAAATTGATTTAAAAATCTCATATCACTTTCGTATAATAGTCTGATGTCATCTATTCCATATTTAAGCATAACCATTCTATCAACGCCAAATCCGAAGGCAAATCCGCTATAAACTTCTGGGTCTATACCACAATTTCTTAATACTTGTGGATGAACCATTCCACAACCTAAAAGTTCTATCCATCCACTTCCTTTACAAACTCTACATCCTTTTCCTTCACATACGAAGCAAGTTGCATCCATTTCTGCTGAAGGTTCTGTAAATGGGAAATGGTGAGGTCTAAACTTAGTTTTAACCTTATCTCCAAACATCTTCTTTGCAAAAAGCTCTAGAGTTCCTTTTAAATCTGCAAATGTAACTCCCTTATCAATAACTAATCCTTCCATTTGATAGAATATAGGTGAGTGAGTTGCATCAACTGCATCTGACCTATATACTTTACCTGGAGCTATCATTTTTATTGGTGGAGCTTGATTTTCCATAACTCTAATTTGAACTGGTGAAGTTTGTGTTCTTAATACTAAATTATCATTTATATAAAAAGTATCTTGTTCACTTCTTGCTGGGTGATCCTTTGGAATATTTAAAGCTTCAAAGTTGTAATGATCTAATTCTACTTCTGGACCTTCTTCTACTGTAAAACCCATTGATATAAAGATATTCTTCATACTTTCTAAAGTTAAATCTAAAGGATGTCTCTTACCAATTAAACTCTTATTTCCTGGCAGAGATATATCTATAACTTCTGATGCTAATTTAGCATTTTTTTCTTTTTCTTTTATTCCTCTTGATATTTCTTCAATCTTATCTTCAACTTCTTTTTTTACTACATTTACAAGCTTTCCTACTATTGGTCTTTCTTCTTGAGATAATGATCCCATTCCTCTTAATATAGTAGTTAGCTCTCCTTTTTTACCTAGATACTTAACTCTTATTTCTTCTAATTCTGAGCTAGTATTTACATTTGTTAATTCATTAAATGCATTTTCTTTAATAGACATTAACTTTTCTTGCATATTTGTTCCTCCTTTTTGATTAAAATAAAAAAACTTCGTCCCTAACAAAAGGGACGAAGTGCCGCGTTACCACCCTAATTGGTTATAAAATTTTATAATTTTATAACCCAACTCAAATTTAAATAACGGTTAAACCCGCTAGAAACTACTGTTAACTTCACTTCTAGGACTCCTGAGGGAACTTCAATATAAACTTCTTTAAAATAGCTTCCAGTCTTAGACTATTTCTCCCTGCAAAGTCCTTTATATCTACTTTCTCATTCATTGTCTTTTTATATTTAATTTATAATTTATTATACAAATAAACTTAATTAATTTCAATAGAAAGTTTCTATTTATTTCTATATTAGATTTTGTCTTACTTTTTCAAATAAAATTATGGATGTTGCTATTGCTACATTTAAAGATTCAGCTCCACCTGGCATTGGAATTTTTACCTTTTTACTTGCAAGCTCAAAAAGCTCATTACTTATCCCATTACCTTCATTGCCTACAGCTAGCATTATTTTTCCCTTTAAATTTTCTTCAAAAAAGTTTTTAGATTCCTCAAGAGATGTTGTTACTAAGGCAACCCCATTATCTTTAAGTTTTTTAATAATACTAAAATCTTCATCATCATAAAAAATAGGAACATAAAATATAGAACCCATAGTAGATCTTATTGTTTTATCATTATAAATATCTACTGTTCCCTTTGTTAATATTATTCCATCAACTCCAGCTGCGTGGCCAGTTCTTATTATGGTTCCTAAATTACCCGGGTCTTGAACTTTATCACATACTAGGAAAAATCCACCGTCTAAATCAATAGTCATTTTTTTATTTTTAACTACTGCTATAACTCCTTGAGGATGTTCTGTAGAAGATATTTGTAGGAATAAACTACTTGAAAAAACATATATTTTATCATCATTAATAACTTCTTTTAAACTACTGTTATATAATTTTTCCTCATTACCTTGAGATAAAATTATATATTCTATTTCCATATTAGCTTTTGCAGCTTCTTCTATTAATCTAAATCCTTCTAAAATGAACTTACCTTCTTTTTGCCTAAATCGTCTTTCTTTAAGTTTCTTTATAGACTTAAAAAAATTATTTTCTTTACTTTCTATATAAATCAAAATTTACACCTCGTTAATTTGATTTAGCTATCATGCCTTCTAATCTATTTAGGTCTTCAGCAGATCCTATAGCAACAATTACATCATTATCTTCAATTATATCTTCTGCTGATGGTGATAAGTTAACTTCATCGCCTCTTTTAATTGCCATAACATTTATTCCATATTTGCTTCTAAGTCTTAATTCATTTAAAGTTTTTCCTGACCATTCATCTAAAACTTGAATTTCCATAACGCTGTAATCTTCTGAAAGTTCAATATAATCTAATATATTTGCGGAAACTAAATTATGAGCAACTCTTACTCCCATATCTTTTTCTGGTAGTACAACTCTATCTGCTCCAATTTTGTAAAGAACTTTTGCATGTAAATCGCTATGACCTTTAGCTATAATATATTTAACTCCAAGTTCTTTTACTAATAACGTAGCCATAATACTTGATTGAATATTATCCCCTATAGTAACTACTGCTACATCAAAATTTCTTATTCCTAATGCCCTTAAAGCATTTTCATCTGTTGCATCTAGCTGTACAGCATGTGTAACGCTATCAGCTATTTCTTGTACTATATCTTCATCTTTATCTATTGCTAATACATCATTTCCCAAAGAATATAAGGTTTTTGCTATTGAAGATCCAAATCTTCCAAGCCCTATAATTACAAATTGTTTATTAGCCAATTGAATTCATCTCCTAACCTATCAAAATTTTCCCTTCTGGATATTTATAACCAGATTTCTTGCGCTTTCTTGTTAATGCAAGCATTACAGTAAGAGGACCAACTCTTCCAAAATACATCATAAGCATAATTAAAACTTTACCTATAGAACTTAGATTAGGAGTAAGCCCTAATGTTATCCCTACAGTCCCAAATGCTGATGTCGTTTCATATAATAAATCTATAAAACTAACACCAACTTCAGTGTATGATAGAATCATTGTTGAAAATATTACTAAAGATACTCCTATAAATAATAAAGTAAATGACTTATATACGATTTCTTTTGTAAATCTTCGTCCAAATACTTCCGTATCTTCTCTTCCTTTTATTACACAAATAACAGTTAATACTAAGATACCAAAAGTTACTGTCTTTAAACCACCAGCAGTAGATCCTGGAGATCCTCCAATAAACATTAATATTATAGTTAAAAATTTACTTGCTAAGGTCATGCCACTGGTTGATATACTATTAAACCCTGCTGTTCTTGGAGTTACAGATGCAAAAAACGAATTTAATAATTTATCTTTAATATTCATATTTGCTATTGTGTCAACGTTATTATATTCAAATATTAACATTAAAATAGCTCCACCAAATACTAATATAGCCGTAGTTATTAGTACTAATTTAGAATGAAGGGATAACTTTTTCATCCCTTTAAATTCATATATCTCTAAAAGAACTGTAAATCCTAATCCACCAATTATTATTAATGCACTTATTACTAAAATCACTACGCTATTACTTGAATAACCGACTAGGCTTGTTCCAAACAAATCAAATCCTGCATTGCAAAAAGCTGAAATCGAATGAAAAATGCTATAAAATATTCCTCTACCAATACCATATTCAGGCACAAATTGTGTTGATAACAATAATGCTCCAAAAAATTGTACTGACATAGTAAAAATCAGAACATATTTAACCATTTTTACAAGGCCTTGAATAGAATATGTGTTCATTGCTTCTTGCATAACAAGTCTTTCTCTTAAAGTTATTTTCTTACCTAATATTAAGGATATAAGAACTCCAAAAGACATAAAACCAAGTCCACCAATTTCTATTAACGTTATAATAACTGTCTGACCAAAAACACTCCAATGTGTACTAGTATCTAATGTTATTAATCCAGTTACACATACTGCAGATGTAGATGTAAAAATAGCATCCAGAAAATTTGTTGGCTCACCAGTTCTTGATGAGATAGGTAGGGATAATATAATTGCACCTATTATAATCACTATCAAGAATCCTAATGCTAATATTTGAACTCCATTTAACCTAAATTTTTTTTTCGAACTAAACTGCATATCTTCACCTCTTAGATATACTAAATTTATATATAAGTTTCAATTAATGATCTAAGTAATTGATATTATTACAGTATTACTTATTAATATAATAATTTTACAACTTATATAGTAATACTAATTATTATAAACTATTTATATTTATATTATTTATATCTATCTACAAAAAATGCGACCATAAGGTCGCAGTAATTATTTACTTAGTTGGCTTTTTGCTACTTCTACTAAATCTGCAAATGCCTTAGGATCATTTATAGCTATTTCTGATAACATTTTTCTATTCATATCAATTCCAGCTAATTTGATTCCATTTATAAATTTTGAATATGAAAGACCATTCATTCTTGTAGCAGCATTAATTCTTGCTATCCATAATCTTCTGAAATCTCTCTTCTTTAATCTTCTTCCAACATAAGCATTTCTTAAAGCTCTTATTACTGATTCATTAGCAGTTTTAAATAATCTGCTCTTTCCACCATAATAACCTTTTGCAAGCTTTAATACTTTTTTATGATTTTTACGTGAATTTACCGCTCTTTTAACTCTTGCCATGCTTCAAACCTCCTACAATCTTATAAATATGGTAATAATTTCTTCATTGCTTTTTCTTGAGTAGTTGAAACATAAGCAGTCTTTCTTAAGTTTCTCTTTCTCTTAGAGCTTTTCTTTGTTAAGATATGGCTCTTGAAAGCTTTTGCTCTTTTTAGCTTTCCTGTACCTGTTTTTTTAAATCTTTTTGCTGCACCTCTGTGCGTTTTCATTTTTGGCATAATAAAATCCTCCTCTCAGATTATGCTTTATTAAGGGGCATAAATTCTAATAATTATAAAATATCATAAACCAATTTCAAAAATATATGTTAAATAATAATTTCTCATTCTTGATTAACCCCTTAATTATAAGTAGTAATTTTAAATTAACTCTTCTATATCGAATTATTTAGAATCACTTTTAAATTGCATTTTATGCATATCTAATAATGCTAAACATTAAACTTCTTTTTTATCTTGTAACTTACTATATTTGAACAAAATAAAAAAGACAGCAATATGCCGTCCTCATAATACTCACGTTTAATTTAAATAATAAATTAAAATAAGAATATACTACCTTACTAAGCTCTGCCGTAAGGTGAGAAACGGCTTTGTTTCTTCTTAACAATTGTAATTATATTATTTGATAAAAAACTTGTCAACATAATTTTAAAATTTAACTTGTTTTTCTATACATAAAGAACATCCTTTGCAATAACTTACCTTATCTTCAAACACATTTTCTATTGTATCTATAAATTCTTTATTTAAGCAATTTTTCTTTCCATGTATTATTACTTTCTTGGGAGCATTAGTTATTAACCCGCTTATTATTATATCTTCCATTTTCGCATCTGTATCTATTCTACACTCCATTAATTCTTTCATAAACTCATTAAATATATCTTCTTTATTTTTATCTTTTATTGAGTAATTTCCAATTTCATCAATAAGTATATTTACTTCATCTATTTTGCTTTCTTGAATATCTACAAAATACTTTAATAGTTTAACAAACTCTCTGTATTCTTTTTCTACCATATAACTTTCAATAACCTTATCTATTATGTTTTCTATATCTTCTCTTAGCTCCTTCATTCTAAATCTAATAAACCCATTTATATTTATTTCTGAATTTTCTTCTAAACACCCCTTAATTTTTTCTATTACATTATTCATTTTATTCATGCAATACACTAAATTATCAAATTTTAGAGATTCTTTTCCTAATAATATTTGCATGATTTCTTCTTCAACTTCTATTACTTCTTCTTGTTTAAGAAAGAAATAATTTTCAGTTAAAAAATCAAACATTTCTTTTTCTTTATATTGTTCTATAACAATTTTATATAACACATTACTTATATATAAATTTATGATATCTTTTATTCTTTCATTATAACTATCATCATCACATAATATCTTTACTATATGATTATCAAGTTCCACACTTTCTACTATCCCAATTTTTATGTCTTTTTTCCTTAGAATAGTCCTTAACTCCTGAATTTCACCTACAAAATCTAGATCGTCATTATAAACAAGCTTTAGTACAAGCATGGATTTCACTCCCTTTCTAGTAATAGTATGTATAAATTTTAAAACTATATTCAAAAAATATTTCTTAACAATCGACAAAGATACATAACTAATCTATAATTAATCCATATTTATTATTAATTTTTAGGAGCCTATTTATGATTTGTTTTGTTGATTATAGAATTACTGAATTAGAAAAAAAAGTACTTAAATCTCTTAATTTATCAATATTAGAAATACCAAAGTGTAATAATTTGTACAAAGCTATTGATGGTCATGTGGACATACAATTAAATATAATAGATAAAAAGTCGAAAAAAGTAATAATTCATAAAGATATATCAAAAATTTTCAAAGAAAAACTTGATATTTTTAATATAAACTATATAGAAAGTTCAAAATTCTTAAACTATTCTTATCCTGAAAATATATTTTTAAATGCATTGATTCTAGAAAATCATTTTATACATAACTTAAAATATACTGACGAAAATTTACTTTCAACTCAAAGCCACAAAAATTTAATTAATGTTAAACAAGGATATACCAAATGTTCTTGCTTACCAGTAAATGATAAAGCCTTTATAACTAACGATACCGGAATATATAACACATTAAAAAATCATGGTTTTGATATCCTGCTATTACCTCCAGGCGATATAATACTAGAAGGTTTAGATTATGGCTTTATTGGTGGCGTAGGTGGCCTTATTAATAAAGATTTAATGGCCTTCTATGGTAATTTAGATTTATATCTTTATGGCGATAAAGTAAAATCTTTTTTAAAAAAGTATGGAATAACCCCTATTTATCTAATGAATGAAAAACTTCATGATAGAGGAAGCTTACTTGTTTTATAGCCTTTTATATAATACGTTTTATATATATAAATGTTTCTAATATTGATTTAACAATTTAATTTATAATTCTTTGTTTATTATAAAATTTTTTAACATGTGAATAAATAAGATAAGAAAGTTATAAAAAGTAGATATGCTTTTTACCTTTTATAGCTATATAATTTTTAATATTATATAGCTATAAAGTAATCTAAGAAATTATATAGTTGAATTAAAAATTTAATGCAGTATATCTTTTATGATTAAATCTATTGAATCAATTTCTTTATCTGTATAAGAATAAAGCTTATAATCATATGCATAATTATTAAGAGCTGTTTCAGTATTATGGTTACTTTGTTCTTTAGTTAAAATACTATTATAATCTAATCTAGTAATATGTATCGATATAGTTTTTCCTATTGATTTCAAACATTCTATTTCTTTTGGAAACCTTGCATCAGGTATAATTGCTACATCAAAATCATCTTTTACTAAACTGAGTATTTTTAGCAGTTCATTTATTAAAAACATTTCATCAATTTCTCTCATTCGATCTCCTAATTTTTGAAGTAAATCCCTTCCTTTTGCATCCTTTAAGCCGTTCCATTTGTATACTTGTGTTGCAACCATTTTCAAATAATCGGCATAATGAATTATAAATACTCTTTTTCCTTCTTTCTCAAGTATATTTTTCAATTTATTTGCAAGAGTATCTTTTCCATGTCCTGCCCCTCCAGATATTGATATGTACTTCATTATAAATATCCTCCTTAAAGTAATTTATTTATGTATATATTTATATAACACTATTTTTTAATAAACATACTATCATTATATATAACCTACAATAAGGTTGGACTTATTATTCCAACCTTATAGAAGTGATTAATTTATCGATATTAGTATTATAAGTAAAAACTATTTATAGAAGATTATCTTATTTAAATTATACCTTACTTAAAATTCATTTTTTTAATTTAATATAATTTTTTCTATTTCTATAATATCTTCTCTTAACTTATAATACTTTTTATTATTTTCTTTTTCTAATATATCTAATATAGTAATAACCTCATTTATATTATTCCTATTTTCATGCATTTGTTGATTTCCTCTACCTAATTTATCACAAATGAAAAGTAATATTATATCATCAAAATTTTTACTACTCAATAATTTATTAATATTTGAAAAAGGTAAATTTTTTAATATATAAATATGATGCATATGAAATCTTACAATTTCACTTACATTTTCTACAAATCTAATATCTTCATATCTTTCTAGAAGCTCATATACCATTTTTGCTCCTTCTATATCATGCTCATAAGATCTGTATCTTCCTTTAATAAATTTAGTTGTAGGTATCTTACCAATATCATGCAATAATGCAGACCACATAAATTTTTTACTGTCATTAGAAAAATCTTTTATCCTAGCTGCCACATCTATTACCATTTTAGTATGATTCCAGACATTTCCTTCTGGATGGAACTTCTTTTCTTGAGGTATATCTTTAAGCTTTGAAACTATACTAAAGTCACTATTTTTAAATTCTTCATTTTTCATTAGTTTATCTATTTCTATAGATGGTTTCTCATTTTCAAGTAATATTTTATTTATTTTATTAAATATTTCTACTTGCATACTTTCACCTCCTAGTTTATTATTTGTATTAATTAATCTTTTTATTTTAATTTAGTATCAAAATAAATGTTATAACATAAAATATAATTATAAAGTTTGGCGCTATAGCCAAGTGGTAAGGCAGAGGTCTGCAAAACCTTTATTCCCCAGTTCAAATCTGGGTGGCGCCTCCAAACAAAAAAGCTTAGATTAATCTAAGCTTTAATTTTTTATTTTCTTGCTTTATCTAATATTTCACCAATTTCTTTATTTGAAAAATTATATGCAGTATTACAGAAATTACATTTAATTTCTTCTTCTTTACCATCATCATATATTTCTTGAAGTTCTTTTTCTCCTATAGATATTAAAGCTGCTTCAACTCTTTCTCTTGAGCAATTACAAGTATATTCTGGTGTAACATCTTCTAAAATTTTCAGATCCATTCCTTCAAATATATACTCTAATACCTTATCTATACTTCCATGTTCTTGTAACATTTGAGTTATTGAAGGAACTTCTTCCAATCTATATGTTATTAAATCTGATAATAAATCATCGGCATTTGGCATCATTTGAATTATAAATCCACCTGCAACCTTTATTGAATAATCTCTATCTACTAAAACACCTAAAGCTACTGCAGATGGTGTTTGTTCGGATACTGTAAAGTAATATGCTAAATCTTCACCAATTTCTCCTGTATATATAGGAACTTGACCTACATAAGGATCTCTCATTCCCAAATCTTTAATAACTGTAAATTCACCATTTACACCTACGTATCCACCTACATCTAATTTCCCTTTTGCATTTAAAGGAAGATTTCCGTATGGATTTCCGATAAATCCTTTAACATTTCCACCTTCATATGCTGTTACAGTAATTCCTTTCGCTTCCCCGCCACCATTTATTCTTAAAGTCATTACTTCCTTTTCTGATTTTAATGTAGTACCCATTAAAGCTCCTGCAGTAAGCATTCTACCAAGTGCAGCTGCTGCAACTGGTGTACATTCATGTATTTTACTTCCTGTATTAACTAAATCAGTAGTTTCTCCAGCAATAATTCTTACCATTCCATCTTTTGCTGTTGCTCTTATAATTTTATCCATTTATATTCCTCCATCACTTTTTAACTACGTACATTATTCTTTCTGTTTGATTTTCTACTTTTCTATTTGAATATCCATCAAATTTACCTATTACTTTTAAATCCAATTCTTTAAGTTTATTTTCTATAAAGCTCTCTTTGTATGCTCTTTCTAAATGCTCTTCTTCAAATCTTTCATACAATTCACCTTTTTTAACAAAGAATGTTAAATACATACTTAAAAGATCATCTTCAAAAGTATTTTCCCAAGTATAAAATACATCCTCTTCACTATATGTATATATATTATTACCTAATATCTCTGAAAGTTTATAATATGAGTTTATATCAAATATGAAAATACCATCATCATTTAAATGCTCTTTAACTCTTTTTAAGTAATCAACAAATTTAGATTCTTCTATTATATAATTAGATGAATCTAAAACTGATGTTATTAAATCAAATTTCCTATTTAGACTAAGCTCACTCATATCTTGACAAATTAACTTACATTTAATTTTTTCTTTCTTTAATTTATCAAAAGCTTCTCTAAGCATATCATCTGATAAATCTACAGCAAAAGATTCTTTGAAACTTTTAGCTAACTTCACTGTAACATTCCCAGTCCCGCATGCTATATCTAAATAATTATTAAAGTTTATATTTTCACCATTGCAAATTTCAATAATTCTTGAGCACATTTCTTCATAATTTATATCTTCACTTATTAGCTCATCATATATTTTAGCAAACTCTCCATATGTCAAAAAATTTCCCTCCCCCTTTTTAATAGAGTTTTCTAAAACTATATTAAATGTAAAATTTCCTTTAGTCAATCTATAGAAAAAAATAAAATTTTTAAATGGTTTCAATGTACGTTTTTATATACAATTTGAATGTAGTTTTATTTTATATTTTCAAGTAAAATTAGCCTTTAAGATTATATTCATAATAATTTTATATAATTAATCAAAAATAGTTTTATTTTCTTCCTAGAATTTCTTCATTTGTTGGTATCTTTAACATTCTCTTTCTTTTTGTCATTATACCACCTATACGCCCTGTTTCTTCTGCTGTTAATCCTCCCCATCCATATTGATCTACTTTATCCTTTAAACCTAGTTCATCAGCTATTTCATACTTTATTTTTTCTCTTAAAATTTCAGCTTCAGATAATTCCTTATTTGATTTAATTTTTGATTTTATTATTTTTTTTAATGGTGTTTTACTCATTTTAATACCCCCTATAAATATGATATTTATATTTTTTCCAAAAGTTTTTCTAATATACTATCAAAATTAATTATTCACTATATACTTCAAAATTTTATATATTATAATAAAGTATTGAATTTATTCAAATATTTAACTATAGTATTAGTAAGTATATTTTATATAAGTTACTATATTGATTAGTATTAAGCTAACCTATAAATGACAATTTGCATCTTAATAACTTATGTAAAAATTAAATAATATATATGATTTCAAATTTTCTATTTTACTTAAAAAGCAAGTATATTAACCATTTAATATACTACTAATTTAAATTAAGTAGATTACTATTGAAACATATATATTTACATTAATGAAAAGGGGGACAAACTTATGTACAATGTTGCTATAGTTGGGGCTACTGGTAACGTAGGTAGAAAGTTTTTAGAAATTTTAGAGGAAAGGAATTTCCCTATAAAAACTCTATATCTTTTTGCTTCAAAAAGATCAGCAGGCTCTAAACTAAAATTTAAAGAAAATGAGATATTAGTTGAAGAAACCTTAGAGAAAAACATTAAAAATAAGAAAATAGATTTTGCCTTATTTTCAGCAGGTGGAGATATAAGCTTAAAATTTTCACCAATTTTTGCATCTTATGGTGCTATTGTAATTGATAATTCCAGTGCATTTAGAATGGATAAAAATGTTCCTTTAGTAGTTCCTGAAGTTAATCCTGAAGATATAACTTGGCACAATGGTATTATAGCAAATCCCAATTGCTCTACTATACAAGCTATGATACCATTAAAGGTTCTATTAGAGAATTATGGTATTAAGAGAATTGTATATTCTACATACCAAGCAGTTTCAGGTGCTGGTATGCAAGGTATAGCTGATTTAGAAGACGGAATTAAAGGACTTGCACCTAAAAAATTTCCTTATCCAATAGCAGGAAATTGCCTACCTCATATAGATGTTTTCCTAGACAATGGATATACAAAGGAAGAGATAAAAATGATTGAGGAAACAAAAAAAATACTTCATAATAGTAATTTAAAAATTACAGCAACTGCAGTAAGAGTACCAGTTCTTAATAGTCATAGTGAAAGTATAAATGTTGAACTTGAAAAGCCTTATGAGTTAAATGATATAATTAATTTATTTATAAATGCTAAAGGACTTACTGTTTATGATAATATAAACGAGCTCGAATATCCTACTGCTTTAATGGCATCTGGAAAAGATGATGTTTTTGTTGGTCGCATAAGAAGAGATTTTAGTACAGATAATGGATTAAATCTATGGGTAGTTGCTGACAATATTAGAAAAGGAGCTGCTTTAAATGCAGTTCAAATAGCTGAACTATTAATAAGGAGTGATATGTAATGTCAATTTTTAAAGGCTCTGCTGTTGCAATAGTTACACCTTTTAATGATTCCGGTGTAAACTATGGAAAACTTAAAGAATTAATAGAATGGCATATAGGCGAAGGAACAGATGCTATTGTAATTTGTGGTACAACCGGTGAAGCTAGTACAATGACTAATGAAGAGCGAAAAAAAGCTATAAAATTTACCGTTGATGTAGTAAACAAAAGAATACCTGTAATTGCTGGAACAGGCACTAATGACACTAAAGCATCTGTTGAAATGAGTGAATATGCCCAAAGTGTAGGCGTAGACGCTCTTTTAGTTATAACACCTTATTATAATAAAACAAACAACAAAGGTCTTTTCAAGCATTTTGAATCAATAAATAATGCAGTAGATACTCCTATAATATTATATAATGTTCCTAGTAGAACTGGAGTAAATATAACACCTATTCAACTTTTAGAATTATCTAAGCTTAAAAATATAGTTGCTATAAAAGAAGCTAGCGGAAATATAAGCCAAGTAGCTAAAATGAAGGCTTTATGTAAAGATAATATAGATATTTACTCTGGAAATGATGACCAAGTAGTTCCTATTATGGCCCTTGGAGGTTTGGGAGTTATTTCTGTCTTAGCTAATATAATGCCTAAAGCGGTTCATGATATGGCTACAACATTTTTATCTGGCAACACTAAAAAAGCTCTACAAATTCAATTAGACACTTTAGATATAGCTAATAAATTGTTTATAGAAACTAATCCAATCCCTATAAAAACAGCACTAAACTTAATGGGAAAAGATGTTGGTGCATTTAGATTGCCATTATGCGATATGGATGATAAAAATCTTGAAATACTGAAATATTCTTTAAAAGAATATAATTTAATTTAAGGAGTTTACTATGATAAAAGTTTTATTAAATGGTTGTTGTGGAAAAATGGGCAAAGTAATTATAGAAGCAGCGAAAAACTTTCCTAATATAGAGATAGTAGCAGGAATTGATAAATATCCAAATGATCAATCTAATTTTAAGATATATACTAATTCTGATGATGTTGATATAAATTATGATGTTTTATTGGACTTTTCTAGACCTGAGGCACTTACTGATATTTTAAAATTATCAACAAAGAATAATAAACCTGCTATATTATGTTCTACTGGATATACTGATGAAGAATTGCTACTTATTTCAGAAAAAAGTAAAGTTATACCTTTATTTAGGTCAGCTAACATGTCATTGGGTGTAAACTTATTAAATTCATTGCTAAAGAAAATAGTTCCTACCCTTTATGAAAATTATGATATTGAAATAATCGAAAAACATCATAATCAAAAAGTAGACTCACCAAGCGGAACTGCTCTTTTACTTGCAGATACAATAAAGGATTCTATTCCAAATGAATCAAATTATATCTATGGAAGAAGTGGAAAAAGAAAAAGAGAAAAAAATGAAATTGGAATTCATGCAATTAGAGGCGGATCAATAGTTGGAGATCATGATATTATATTTGCAAGTTCTGGAGAAATAATCGAATTATCTCATAAGGCAATATCAAGAGAAGTTTTTGCAGTTGGTGCATTGAAAGCATGTGAATTTATGAGTGATGTTATAGAACCTAAATTATATAATATGGACGATGTATTAGGAATTTAAATATATAAAGAAATTAGAATTTTAAATATTATTTAATATAAAAAGAGATGAGAATTTTAAATACTTCTCATCTCTTTTTCTTTAAGAATCTTTTTCCAGTTTAAAAATCTATTATAGTGTAAAACTATAATATCACTAATTATAAGGAGGTAATATTATGGCTAAAGATAGTCAACCCGATAATAAAAAAGCTAGAATGGAAAAATGCAATTATCAAACTCCTTTAACTGAAGAAGGACATAATCATAATCCTAATGCAAAACATAAATCTATAAAAAGAGAAGGTTTTTCAAGTCAGCATTTTAATAGAGCCGGTAATTAAAAAAGAAGAGTCATATGACTCTTCTTTTTATTAAAATTATTCTTCACCTTCGATATATGCTTTATCAAAGAATACATGTCCTAAAGCTGAAACTCTAACACCCTTAACTTCTGGCTTAGCGCCTTTTACTTTAGTATAGTAGTATAATGGGATGATAGGCATATCTTCCATAATCATGTCTTCTGCTTGTCTCATTAATTCCCATCTCTTAGTTTGATCAGCTTCTTTCTTAGCTGCTGCAACTATCTTATCATATTCTGGATTTGAATATCCAGCATCGTTATTTCCTCCGCCAGTTACCCATAAATCTAAGAATGTCATTGGATCAACATAATCTCCTGACCAACCATGTCTAGCAATTTGATATTGCCCTTGTTGTCTTGAGTTTAAGAATACTTTCCATTCTTGGTTAGCTAATTCAACTTTTACACCAATCTTAGCCCAGTCTTGTTGAACTGCTTGAGCTATTAAACTGTGGTCTCCTTCAGTGTTATACATAAATTCTAATGTTGGAAGACCTTCTCCATTTGGATATCCTGCTTCAGCTAATAATTTTTTAGCTTCTTCTATATTTGCTACATTTGCATCATAGTATTCTTTATTTGCAAATTCTTCACCCTTGTCATTTAAAATTCCTTTAGGAACAAAGCTATATGCTGGAATTTGTCCTGACTTGGTAACATTTTCAACTATACCTTTTCTATCAATAGCAAGACTTAATGCTTTTCTAACTTTTGGATTGCTTAATGCTTTTTTAACATCTGCTGATAATGTATCTTGTTTACCAACATTTAATACTAACATATATGTTGCAAGGTTTGGATAAATTGTAACTAAACCTTCTTTTTTTCCACCTTCAATTTCTGCTGGTGGAACTGTATCAACCATATCGAAATCTCCAGATTTTAATGAAGCATATGCAGTATTTTGATCAGTAACTAACTTAAATACTACTCCTGGAAGCTTAACTTCATCCTTATTCCAGTAATTTTCATTTTTTTCAAATATTAATTGATCTTTCATGTCCCATTGAGTTAATTTGAAAGGTCCATTTGAAACATAAGTTTCTGGTTCAGTTGCCCATCCTTCTGGATTAGCAGAAACTATATCTTCTCTTAATGGGAAATATGTTGTAAATGCAGTAAGTTCAGCAAAGTAAGCTGTTGGTGCTTCTAAAGTAACTTTTAATGTATGATCATCTACAACTTCAATACCTAATTCTTCTCTAGTAGCTTTTCCTTCATAGAAGTTTTCAGCATTTTTAATATAGAATAATTGGTATGCATATTCAGATGCTGTTTCCTTAGTTAAAGCTCTGATCCATGAATATTCAAAGTCTTTTGCTGTAACTGGCTCACCATCAGTCCATTTAGCATCTTTTCTCAAAGTAAATGTATATACTAATTGATCATCAGATATATCCATTTTTTCTGCTACACCTGGTACAGCTTTTTCATTTTCATCAAGCCTCATTAATCCTTCAAAAGCATTTTCAATAATTGATCCTGCTCCTGAAGAAGTATTTAATGTAGGATCGATTGTTTCTGGATCTTCTCCTAAGTTATAAATTAATTTTCTTCCACTATCAGCTGAATCACTATTTCCACAACCTGCGAAAACAGACATTCCAAGCGTAAGTGTTAGTGCAACTGCGCAAATTTTTCTAAGCTTATTGCTCTTCATTGTTAGTCCCCCTTAATATATGAAATTTATACTAATTGCTTGTATGCAATAGATATCTAATCATTGAATAAATGACACGCTACAAAGTGACCTGGTTCAACTTCCTTAAGTTCCGGATCAACTTCTCCGCAAATTGCTTTGGCATATTTGCATCTACCTTTAAATCTACATCCTGGTGGTGGATCTATTGGTGATGGAATATCTCCTTCTAAAACAATTCTTTTATTTGATTTAGCTTCCTTAGGATCTGGAATTGGAACTGCAGAAAGTAATGCTTGTGTATATGGATGTTTAGGTTTTAAATAAACATCATCAGCAGGTCCCTTTTCAACCATTTTTCCTAAATACATAACTCCTATGTGAGTTGAAATATGCTTAACCATAGATAAGTCATGAGCTATAAATAAATAAGTCAACCCAAATTCTTCTTGAAGCTCTTCTAACATATTGATAACTTGAGCTTGAATTGAAACATCAAGTGCTGATATAGGCTCGTCACATACTATAAAATCTGGTTGTACTGCAAGTGCTCTTGCAATACCTATTCTTTGTCTTTGCCCACCTGAAAATTCATGAGCATATCTGTTTATATGGCTTCCATTTAAGCCAACCCTATCTAAAAGGTATCTTATTCTCTTAGTTCTTTCTTCACCTTTATATAATCCATGAATATCTATAGCTTCACCTATAATATCCCCTACAGTCATTCTTGGATTTAATGAAGCATATGGATCTTGGAATATCATTTGCATATTCTTTCTTAAAGAAACCATTTTCTTTTCACTAAAATTAGTTATATCTTCACCATTAAAAATTATTTGTCCAGAAGTTGGCTCGTATAGCTTTAATATAGTTCTTCCAGTTGTAGTTTTACCACAACCTGATTCACCAACTAATCCTAATGTTTCTCCTCTTTTTATACTAAAAGAAACATTATCAACAGCCTTTACAAAGCTTTTCTTAGCAAACATTCCTTTATTTACAGGGAAGTATTTACAAAGGTTTTTAACCTCTAAAATAACATCATTTTTCTTTTCCATTATTCTTCCCTCCTTACTGGTGATTCAACCTTTGGTGCATTTTCATGACATAACCAGCAAGCTGCTCTATGTCCTTCTGATATTTCAAATAATGGTGGTTGCTTTTCTATACAAACTTTCATTGTATATTTACATCTTGCCGCAAATGGACATCCTACTGGTGGTTTTAAAAGATCTGGTGGTTGCCCTTCAATCGGAGTTAACTTTTCTTTAATCTCACTTTTTGGATTAGGAACACTATTTAATAATCCCCATGTATATGGATGCTTTCCATTATAGAATATATCTTCATCCGATCCTTCTTCTACTACTAATCCACCATACATAACATTTATTCTTGTACAAAGGTCAGCTACTACTCCTAAATCGTGTGTAATTAATATAATTGAACTATTAACCTTTTCTTTTAAACCCTTCATTAAATCTAAAATTTGTGCTTGAATTGTTACATCTAAAGCAGTTGTTGGTTCATCTGCTATTATAAGTTTAGGTTCACAAATAAGACTCATAGCTATCATAACTCTTTGTCTCATACCACCTGAAAATTCATGTGGATATTGTTTAAGTCTCTTTTCAGGACTTGGAATTCCTACCATATCAAGCATTTTTATTGCTAAATCGTTCGCTTCTTTTTTTGAAACTTTTTTATGTTTTATTAAATGCTCAGTTAATTGTTGTCCCACTGTAAATAAAGGATTTAATGAAGTCATAGGATCTTGGAAGATCATTGCCATTTCATTTCCTCTTATTTTTTGCATTTCTTTCTCAGTAGGATTTGTTATATCCTGACCATCAAACATAATGTTATCTGATTCTATAACTGCATTATCAGCTAACAATCTCATTAAAGACATCATAGTTACTGATTTTCCGCAACCAGATTCTCCAACAATTCCCAGTGCTTCCCCTTTATCTAAGTATAAGGATACTCCTCTTACCGCTTGTACATCACCTATATGTGTTCTAAAGGAGGTCTTTAAATTTTTAACTTCTAATAATCTACTCATCTGTAATTCCTCCTATCTCTTATTCTTTGGATCTAAAGCTTCTGTTAATCCGTCACCAAATAAGTTAAATGCTAAAATAATTATACAAATAGCTCCTGCTGGGAATAATAATTGATATGCAGCAGTGCTTAATAATCCACTAGCATCATTTGCTAAAGTACCTAAAGATGCAAGTGGTGCATTTATACCTAAACCTATAAAGCTTAAGAATGCTTCTGTAAAGATTGCTTGTGGTACGAATAAAGTTAATGTTACTAATATAGATCCTAAACAGTTAGGAATTAAGTGTCTAAATAAAATTCTTGTTTTTGAAGCTCCAAGAGCTTTTGCTGCAAGAACGAATTCTTGTTGTTTTAATGAAAGGATATCTCCTCTTACTATTCTTGCCATACCAACCCAATAAGAAATTGCCATTGCTAATATAATAGTAGTTAATCCTGTTGATCCTTCCTTTTTAAATGTAGCCATTAAAATTATTACATATATTTGTGTAGGAATAGAATATAACACATCTACTATTCTCATCATTATATTATCTACTTTACCGCCGAAGAAACCTGCTATTCCTCCATATAATACACCTATAACTAAGTTTATAGCTGCTGCAGAAATAGCAATTATAAGAGAGTATCTAGATCCATACATAACTCTTACAAATAAATCTCTACCAAGGTTATCTGTACCAAACCAGTGCTGTGCACTTGGTCTTAAATCTGTTCCACTTAAATTTGTATCATAATAAGTATATCCCATTACTTTTTCCATTATTACTGGCCCTAAGAATGCAAATAATACCACTACTACTATCATAATTAATGAAAATAATGCTACTTTATTATTTTTTAATCTTCTCCAAGCATCTGCCCAATATCCAACGCTTGGTCTTACTATTTGTTCAAAATTCTTTTCCTCTTCACTTAAAGGAGTAAATAATTCTTTGTCTATGTCTAAATTCATTTTTAAATCTTCCATGTCTTTACCCCCTCTTATGCCTCTAACTTAATTCTTGGATCTATTAATACATATACTATATCTACTAATAAGTTACATATAACTATTAGCGTACAATAGAATGCTGTAACCCCTAATAATGATGTGTAATCTCTATTAGTTATAGATAATGTAAACTCATTTCCAAGACCTGGTATTGCAAATATCTTTTCAACTACAAATGATCCTGTTAATACACTTGCTACTAATGGTCCTAAATATGTAACAACAGGTATTAATGAATTTCTTAATGCATGTTTAAATATAATTGTTTTTCCACTTAACCCTTTAGCCTTTGCAGTTCTTATATAATCTGATTTTAATACTTCTATTAATTTACTTCTTGTTAATCTTGTTATAAATGCCATTGAACTTCCTGAAAGAGCTAAAACTGGCATGATATAATTGCTTGGCTTACCTAATCCCGTAGCCGGTAATAATTTCAACTTAACTGTAAATATATAAATTAAAAATGTTCCCATTACAAAGCTTGGTATTGTTATTCCTAAGGTAGCTAGTACCATACAAACTCTATCCGGCCACTTGTCCGCTTTTAAAGCAGCTATTATTCCAAGTAAAACTCCAGCTACAACTGAGAATATTATTGATGCCGTACCAACTTTTGCTGAGTTTGGAAAACTCTTTTTTATTGTTGTTAAAACTTCTCTTCCTTTATACTTCATTGATTTACCAAAGTCACCTTTTAAAAGATTCTTCATATAAATCGTATATTGTTCTCCAACAGGTTTGTCCAACCCATATTTTTCGTTTAGTTGGGCTTTCATATCCGGTGTTATTTTTTCTCCATCAAATGGACCACCCGGCATCATTCTTACTAGAAAGAATACTATAGTTACAACTGCCCAAACAGTAACTATACTAGTTAAAAGCCTCTTTCCTATATACTTTACCATTTGTTTTCAACCCCCATTCATGATTCTACGCACATTCCATTTTGTAGATATTAATAATTATATTATATTATTGAAATTTGTCAATTAACATTTTAATTTTACATCGAGTATTTTAATAATATATCAAAAAAGTTAAAGTTTTTTTCAAAATCCGCAAAAGAATATTCCCGTTATTAGTAAACGCTTACATTTGCATTTTTTCTTGTTTTATGCAAGTATAATTATTAATCCTTCATTTTTCTAATTATTATTAATCTATAATTTTTTTAACATAATATATTTCTTCAATCTTTTCATTTTGCGGACATTTATTAAAATATGTTCGTTTACCATGAACAAGATTTTATGCATTTTATTGAAATATTATATAATAAAATAAGAATATTTATTCAAAATCAAAAGCTGATTAATATAACATTTATAATTATATTAATCAGCTTTTACTAATTTTTATTTTATTAAAATTCTTTCTTTAATATAAAGTATTAATATACTTCTCCAAAGAGTTTAATGCAATTTCTAATTCTTCAATAGAATAGCAATATGATATTCTAACGTATCCTTCTCCCCCACTCCCAAAAGCACTTCCAGGAACGCATGCAACTTTTTCTTCTTTTAATAGATTTTCACAAAATTCTTCTGAACTAATATTAAATTGCTTTATAGATGGAAATATATAAAAAGCTCCACTAGGCGATAAACATTCCAATCCCATAGCAGTCAATCTATTCTCCACATAGGTTTTTCTATTTATAAATTCCTCTTTCATTTTTTCTACATTGTACAAACCATACTTTAATCCTTCTAAAACACCATACTGCCCAATTGAATTAGTACAAGATACATTATATTGATGAACTTTTGCTATTTCTTTTAAATATTTCTCAGCTGCGGCAATAAATCCTATCCTAATACCAGTTATAGAGAACATTTTTGAAAATCCTCCTATATAAATGATATTTTCTTTTATTTCATTACACATTGCTACACTATAATAATTGTCATAGCAAAAAGCTTCATATATCTCATCAGTAACAACAATTAGGTTATATCTTCTTATTAAATCTATTAACTTATTATATTCATTTTTCTTAAGAACTGCTCCTGTAGGATTACATGGATATGATAATACCATATATTTTATATCTTCTTTTTTTAATAACTCATTTAACTCGTTAAAATTTATAGAAAAATCATTATTTAAATTATAACTAATAACTTCTCCGCCTAAAATATTCACTATATTTTCATAAGCTGGATAACTTGGATTAGGAATAAGTACTTTATCATTTTTATTTATTAATGAAGAAATAGATGAGTATAAGGCTTCGCTTCCACCAACTGTAATACATATTTCTTCCATTGAATAATTAATGCCCCTTCTATTTAAATAAGTAGAAATTTCTTTTCTTAATTCTAAAAGTCCAAAATTATCGGTATAAACCGTTTTATCTTCTTCAATAGCTTTTATCATACCATACTTTATTTCCTTTGGTGTTTTAAAATCTGGCTCACCTAAAGTTAATGAAATCGCCCCATCTACTTTTTTTACTTTATTGAAGAATCTTCTTATGCCTGATATTTTAACATTATTTAAATTCTCATTCATTCTAATACCCCATTTTATAATTAATTATTGATGAAATTAATTGTTGTAAATTGCGAAGCAATTTATTAATGAAAGAATTAAAAAATGAAAGATTAAGGTTGTTTTGCTACGCAAAACTTAAACTATAGGTGCCAAGTACTTTCCATTCTAAAATCCTGTAGTATTTTCACCTTATTTTTTTCATTCCTTCATTTTTTAATTTTTAAATTTTTTGCTTCGCAAAATATAACTAATATTCAATTCCTTTTCTTGCTTCAACACCTTCTTCAAAATAATGTTTAATACACTTCATTTCTGTAACTAAATTACTCTTTTTTAAAATTTCTTCTGGTATATCTCTTCCTGTAAGTATCAGCTCCATAGTTTCAGGTTTATTATCAATAATATATATGACCTCTTCTACTGTTAAAAACTTATTATATAAAACTCCCATTATTTCATCTATTATTAAAATATCACATTTATTTTCTTTTATTGTATTCAAAATAAATTTATAACCTTCTCTAATCTCAAGCTTCAACTCTTCCTTTTCAGCTTCATTTAAATTCCATACAAAGTCTCTTTGTTTTTCAAATCTAAATAATTTAAAGTTATCACCAAGTTCGTCAATTGTTTTTAGCTCCCCAGTTGGACCTCCTTTTAAGAATTGAATCATATATACATTTAACCCATTTCCATAAGCTCTCATACCTTGTCCTATGGCTGCAGTAGTTTTTCCTTTACCATTTCCTGTATAAACCTGAACTAGTCCTTTATTTAATTTCATACTATCAACTCCTTTTCATAAATTGTACATTATGTACAACTCTATTGTAAACTAAATATATTTTAACATATTTTTACTTCTTTCCTATTGATATACATTGAATATATTGATATAATTTCTTCATTCTAACCTTATAGTATAGGAGGGTATAATATGAACTATAATGAGTTAACAGATCCTTATGAAATTGCAAAATTCATAAAGGATACACAAAAAACAACGCCAGTGAAGGCATATATTAATGGAGATTTAAGTAATGCTGATTTAAAAGATCTAGAATGGTATGGTACCAATAACTTTTATATACTTTTTGGTGAAGCTAATATAGTTAATGAATTTATAAAAGAAAATAAGCACCTTATAAATCATTATAGATTTGAAAATGATAGACGAAACTCAGCTATTCCTATGCTAAACCTTTTAGATATAGATGCAAGAATAGAACCTGGTGCAATAATAAGAGATAGGGTGAAAATTGACAAAAATGCTGTTATTATGATGGGTGCTGTAATTAACATAGGTGCTGAAATAGGCGAATGCACTATGGTAGATATGAATGCAGTAGTTGGCGCTAGAGGAAAGCTAGGTAAAAGAGTACATTTAGGAGCTGGTGCCGTAGTTGCTGGAGTTTTAGAACCTCCAAGTAAATCCCCTTGTGAAATTGGAGATGATGTTTTAATAGGTGCTAATTCTGTTATATTAGAAGGAGTAAAAATAGGTAATGGTTCTGTTATTGCAGCTGGATCCGTAGTAGTTAAAGATGTTCCTTCTGGTGTTGTTGTTGCTGGTAGCCCCGCTAAAATAATTAAAATAGTTGATGATCAAACAAAAGATAAAACAAAACTTTTAGATGATCTTAGAAAATAGCTGCTACATAATAAAAGGTGAAAAGCAAAGCTTTTCACCTTTATTTTATATTACATAACTTCTTGTTCATTACTTTCATGATCTGATTCTAAATGATCATTTTGAACCTTTTCCATTTTTGATACTGATACTTCATAAGCAATTTTTTTAATTACATCAGTATCACTAACTTTCTTTTGGTATTCTCTACTTTGTAACCTTCCCCAAACTCTAATGTTGTCTCCAACTTCTAGAGTTTGACAGAATCTTGAATTTCTTCCCCAAGCAATTGTAGGAATATAGTCTGATTTATTATATGCTCTATTTACAGCTAATAATACATCAGCGATTTCTCTTCCAAACGGAGTTGTTCTATAAACAGGTTCCTTACATATATATCCATCTAAGAAAATTTCATTTGGATTCTTACTTCTTTCAATACAAGGTTCTATATTTCTAGCAAATACAGTTAAAATAAGTTTATTTGATCCATCAACAAACTTATTATATGATCTTAATTGTCCATCTACTATTATTTCCTTATCAATTGATAAATCCATATTAGCTATTAATCTTTCTGATACTGTTATGTTTAAAACATCAACTGAATCACTAAGTCTCATAACCTCCATTGAAAATGTATAAAACCCTTCCCCATACATTTCATGGCTAAATTCTAGTTCTGATATTACTTTTCCCTCTAAATAAATCTTGTTATTTAACATCAAGTTGTCCATCTCTAACCCCTCTCTCCCTTAGTAATAATTTTAGTTAGTTATACTTTTTAACCCCACTGGATATATTTCCATTATAATACATTATATCATCATTTTTCAATATTTTTTAATTTATTTTTTTATTTGCTCACCTTTATCATCAATATAGTAATTATCTTCATATATCATTTGACCAACTTGAGCAAAGCTATATCCATCTTCACTTAGTTTTTTTATTATTCTATCTAGATTTCCTGGTGTGTACTTTGCATTATTATGAAAAAGTAAAATAGATCCTGAAGTTACTCTCTTCATAACTCTATTATACTCTTCATCTGCACTAGCTTGCTTCCAGTCAACTGAGTCTACATCCCATTGAATACATTTATATCCTTGGCTACTTACAAAGTCCAAAGATTTTTTACTATAATCGCCACTTGGAAATCTAAATAAATTAGGCTTAACTCCTACAGTTTCCTCTATTATTTTATCTGTTTTATCTAGTTCTTCTTTCATCCTCGTTTCATTTATCTTTGTAAACATAGGATGAATATAACTATGGTTTCCTATTTCATGCCCCCCTTCCTTTATCTTCACAAGCTTTTCTCTATTTTCTTCACTATAATTTACCCAACCTCCCATTATAAAAAAGGTTGCCTTTACATTGTATTTATCTAGTACCTCTAATATGTTATAAATTTCATCTTTTTCAGCCCAATTTATGTCAAAAGTTAATGATACAACCTTTTCATCCTTATTAACTCTATAAATGGGCTTATCATTAGAAGCTTCTAAAGAAACCTCCCTAAAATCCTCTTTAAATAAAATAGACAAAACCATTGTACATAATAATAATAATAAACTTATTACTACTCTATATCTCCTTTTCACAAAAAACTCCTTAAATTGCTATCACTTATTTATATTCTGAAAAATAATATTAATGACTATAATAACAACTTAGTAAAATTTATGATATAATTAATTTATACTTTCTAAAATGGAGGTTTAATATGTACGAAAACTCAGCAGAATTAGCAGAAAACAAATTACTAGTTTTATATGTAATGGAATCTTTAAAGTCTCCCATTACTAATACTCAACTTACTGAAATTATATTAGAAAATAACTTTATAAATTATTTCACTCTTCAACAATATATTAGTGAACTTGTTTCGTCAGAATTTTTAAGATATGACATGGTAAATGATAAAAATTTAATTTATATAACTGAAAAAGGATCAAATGTTCTTTCTTTCTTTTCTGATAGAATTTCAACTATGAAAAAGAAGATAATCGATGACTATCTTCTTTCCATGATTGACTCTATAAAAAAGGAGTTAACTATTCATAGTGATTATACATTAGGTAAAGATAATGCTTTTATAGTAGATTTACAAGCATTAGAAAATGAAAATCTTTTAATTTCTTTAAAGGTATCTGTTCCTTCTAAAAAACAAGCATTATCATTATGCAATAGATGGAAAAGCAACCCTTCTGATATTTATACTAAAATCATGAACTCTTTATTTAGTGATGACGACTAATACAAAGTCATAGCATTAGGTTCCTTACCTACTGTTATGACTTTTATTTTATTTTCATTTAAGCTTATACATATAACTCTTCCATTTAAATAATCAGATACAAAAGCTATTTTACCAAATTTAATTATTGATTTAGGCATACCACCTAAGCTCATTTTTCTACATTTCTTATAGTTGCTTTTATCTATTATAGTAAGAGTTCCGTCCCCAAAATTACAAATATAAATAATTTCTTCATCTTCTAAAATATCTACAGGTGATTTCCCGACCTTTATTCTATTTAAAGATTCAAATGTCTTTATATTAAATACCTCAATATATCCCTCTTTATCATCACCCATACAGCTTTCACATACATATAATAACTTCTTATCATTAGAAACTTTAAGCTTTGTTGGATATTCTAATGTGCTTAACTCCTTTATAACCTTATTTGTAGTCACATCTATAATAGATACATTATTACTCTGAAAATTTGAAACAAATAATAAATTAAGACTCTTACATATTTCTATATTATGAGGCCAACTATTAACAGCTATATCTAGTGCTATCTTTTTTTCTTTTATATCATAAATGACAACTGAATTAGATTCTGAACATGCAATATATAAATAATTTTTGTCAATAGCCAAGTCATTTGGATGAGCTCCTACGTAAATACTATTTTCCTCTTTAAATGTATTCATATTTATTAAAGATATTGAGTTACTATAACTATTGGCAGTATAAGCTATATTATCATTTAAGCAAATGCTACTAGGCCCTAAAGGCTTGTCTATCTTTCTTAAGAACATTTCTTCAGTTACTAATTCTTCTTTACCAAAATCTTCATCTATAGATACTTTACTTATAGAATCACTACCTGTATTGCATACAATTAAAGAGTTCATATAGCACCTTCCTTTCTAGAAATTAAATATAGATTAATATATTTTATAATAATTTCCATAAATACTATGTACATTTACAATATATGATTTATTTAGTTAAACGGGACAACTTTTTATCTTTTATTTCAAATTTCCACATTTTCTCTTCATTTCTACTTGATATAGATATATAATACTACTTGTACAATATTTAGGAGGGATATACAATGTTTGTTTATAAGACTAATGGGGTTTGTTCTACAGAAATACATTTAGATGTAGAAAATAATATTATTAAAAATGTTGAATTTGTTAGAGGATGTGCTGGTAATCTTATGGGTATATCAGTTTTAGTAAAAGGCATGAAAATTGATGAAGCCATTGATAAATTAAAAGGAATTGATTGTAAAGGCAAAGGTACATCTTGTCCTGATCAATTATCTAAAGCATTAGAAGAATATAAAAAATCTGCATAATAAGAAGGAGTGTAAATCACTCCTTCTTATTATAATTTTCAATCAAAGTTATTACTTTGTCTCTAATATCTTCAATCGGAAAATTTTCACCTGGACAAAGAGTTTTATAAACATCTCTATGTCCTATTATTTTATAAATATCATATTTTAATGATGTATATAATGATAGTTTATATAAGCTTTCTAATTGTTCTTCTGTTGGATACTCATCTTCAAAATTTCCTTCTAAACAAATTCCAATTGAACTGTTATTTTCTCCTTTTGTATGTGCACCTTCGGCGTTTTCTGGTCTTCCAGAATATATACTTCCATCTTTTCTTATATAATAATGATATCCAATTCCTTTCCATCCTTTAGATTTATGATATTCATTTATTTCTTCAGGACTCCATTCACCTATTGCAGAATGATGATATATTATCTTATTAGGATTATTAGTTAATTCTAATCTTTCTTTCCATTTATAATCTCTATATATAATATTTAAATCTTTTTCTAATAATTTTATATCATCATAACTAATATTTACATTATAAAAAGTTCTATAGCTTATCTTAAAATAGCTTCTTAAATTTTCTTTAAATAATACTAATATAACTAAAGAACTAATCTGAATAATTATTAATAACAAAATCTTATTTAATTTCAAATTTATTACCTTTTTATAATCATATATTATTTTTCATTATTATATTATTATAAAAAAAAGGTAAATATTCTAAAACTAGAATATTCACCTTAACTTTATACATTTCTACAAAATGAAACTTATTAGTAAAGATATTGATCCTACAATTACTAAAGATATAGTTGTAATATCAATATTTATATTAACTTTACATGAATCAATTATTCTTCTTCTATCGATTTCGTTTGTTTCTAAGCTTATATTAGCTAGCCACTGTGGATTAATTTGACCAAAATCTTGAAGAGATAAGCTCATAGGATTTCCTCCTACCGCAGAAAATATACCCATCATTAATATTATTATGCCTTCAACAAAAATCACATCTCTAAAATTATACCCTTGAAAACTAGAAATAATTTCTCCTAAACTAAAAGTAACCATCAAGCTAATAATACAAATAGTTATAAATTTTGATAAAGTTTTTGAATTCTTTTTAATCATAAGAATCATCATCCACCCTTCTTTGAAATCAATTACATTATAGCATTTTAGCCATTTTTTACAATATACTATTAAACTCCTAGGCTTTATTTAAATTATTAATATTATAAAATTTTACAATTATCTTTAAAGAAATTAACGCTTATTGCATATATAATTTTTTATAATTTAATATATTTATAAATGTATTATCATATAAATATATTTATATAATTTAAAAGTTTTCTTCTATAACAATTAAATAAATTTTTAATTAGAAATACTACTTTTTAAAATTTTTCACAATATATATGAACACGGTTCATATATCGACTATTATGAACTATGTTCAAGATATAAAATGCTAATTCCATAATTTCGCTTTTCAAGAAAAAATCTAAAGGATTATAAGGATATAAAGAGTTTGATATTTTAACCATTAAAAATTATTATTAATATAAAGAATTAATTAATAATAATTTTTATTTAATTGTTATTTTAAAGGAGTGACTATAATGAATAATTTAATGATGGAAATTAGAGACAGAAGTAATGTATTACACAAAGCAACCGAAAATACCGGTTTCACAAAAAGACTTCTTAATAAAAATGCTACTATTGAAAGTTATGCCGAATATATCTACAACTTATATTACGTATATCAAGCTATTGAAAATAATCTAGAGAATTTAAAGGATATAGAAACTATTGCTCCATTTGCAACACCAGAATTATATAGATCTGACTTTATTAAAGAAGATTTAAAAAATATTATATCAACTACATCATTTAAACCTCTATCCTCTACTATAGCATATGTAGATAAAATTAATCACGCTTGTGCAAAAAATCCTAAATTAATAATTGCTCATGCATATACAAGATTTTTAGCAGATTTATTTGGTGGTAGAATATTTTATAGTTTACTAAAAGATCATTATAATATAAATAATGATGGTTTAAATTATTACTCTTATAAGGATCTTGGAGATATGAAAGCTTATGTTATGAATTATCACAATATGCTAAATACCCTTACTCTTACTGTCGAGGAAAAAGAAGAGTTTATCATTGAAATTTGTAATTCATATATTTATAATATGGCAATTTCAAATGAGCTAGATTCTAAATGCTTTTAAAAAGAAGTGGCTTTGCCACTTCTTTTTAAATATAGTATATAATTGTATCTTTTGATTTCTTATACTCATTTACTAAATCTTCTAATGTTATAGCAGAAAAATATTTACTTATTAAACAATTTATATCTTTCCATAAATTTTTATTTATAAAATTTTCTAATTCATTTTCTTCTTCTTCATTTATATCTATAAATATATTTTCACCTTCTAAAACTTTTAAAATTTCACTAATTGTTAATTCACTTGGATTTTTTCCCAATATATATCCACCTTGAGCTCCTTTTCGACCAACTATAATCCCACCTTTTCTTAATAAAGAAAATATTTGTTCTAAATATCTTTCTGAAATATTTTGTCTTTCAGATATTGTCTTTATACTTACATTTTCAGAATCTATATTTATAGCTAAATCAATTAATGCTCGTAAACCATATCTTCCTTTAGTTGAAATTTTCACATAATCACCTTTTTCTTTTTATTTTATATATTTCAATTAATATATATCCAAACAAAAATATAATATCAAATAAATAGTTATTAAATTTATTCAATTCAAATAGTACAATTGAAAGCATAGATTATAATTTCCTATTACTAAATAATATCTTTATCTAAATTCTATCCATTATTGCAACTTTTAGTTAAGAACTTAATCTTTACTATAACTCATATATTTAATAATAAAAGCCACTACTATAAATAGCAATGACTTTATTATAATTATTTATATAAATCAGTTGATAAATATCTTTCTCCTGTATCAGGTAATAAAACAACAATATTTTTATTCTTATTTTCTTCTCTCTTTGCAAGCTCTGTAGCTGCTACTATAGCTGCTCCTGCTGAAATTCCAACTAACAGTCCTTCTGTCCTAGCAATATCTTTAGATGCTTTAAAGGCAGCTTCATTTTCTACTGCAATTACTTCATCTATTATTGAAATATTCAAGTTTTGTGGTATAAATCCTGCCCCTATTCCTTGTATTTTATGTGGTCCTGGCTTTCCCCCTGCAATAACTTGAGAATTTGTCGGCTCAACAGCTACTATCTTTACATTAGGATTTTTAGCTTTTAAAACTTCTCCTACTCCAGTAATCGTTCCACCTGTACCAACTCCGCCTACAAATATATCAACATTTCCCTCTGTATCTCTTAATATTTCTTCAGCAGTAGTTTTTCTATGAATTTCAGGATTAGATGGATTTTCAAACTGCTGTAGAATAACTGAATTTTCTATTGTGTCCTTAAGTTCATTTGCCTTCTCTATAGCTCCCTTCATTCCTTCTGATCCAGGAGTAAGAACTAATTCAGCCCCTAATGCCTTTAAAAGATTTCTTCTTTCTAAACTCATAGTTTCTGGCATAGTTAATATTAATCTATATCCCTTTGCAGCAGAAACAAATGCTAAAGCTATTCCTGTGTTTCCACTTGTTGGTTCTATAATTACTGAATCTTTATTTAAAATCCCTTTTTTTTCTGCATCAATTATCATTCCATATCCAATTCTATCTTTTACACTACCACCTGGATTGAAATATTCTAATTTACCTATAATAGTTGCTAAAGTGTTATTTTCCTTATTATAATTAGATAATTCTAGTAATGGCGTGTTCCCTATTAATTCAACTAAACTTTTTGCTATTTTCATTTTAACCTCTCCTTATATATCCCACTATTCCGATATGTTTATTTTATACTTATATAATACTCTATTTTCATTAATTTGTGAATATCTTTTTTAAATTATAAAAAAAGAAATTGTATCATTATTATTATACAATTTCTTTTAAATTAAACATATTTTAATTTTCTTTAATACTTTTCATACACATAGTAAAAAAATTAAATAGAACAAATGTTATTATTCCTGTAGTAATATATATCTGTATTCCTGATATTTGCTTTATAATATTTCCTATCATTTCATATCCATCATTAATTAAGAAGCCTGACATTTTAATTGAAGCTAAAGTACCTATTGCCATTGGGAATGTTAATCCTGCAAAAGCTGGAGTGAATTTATAAGAGAAAAATTTTGGTAGCTTGTACACTACAAATAAAAGTGTACTAAACACTAAAATATATAATAAATATAATAAAATTTTATTAGGCTCTTCGACAACATTTATATAGCTAACTACACAAAGGCTTGATGGTGCTAATAATATTGCTTGTGTATGAAAAAATGCCTCTTTTAAAGGTATAGTTTTTAATCTTATAATCATGAATGGTAATATTACTAATAATACCATTATCCCATAATATAGTACTATCTTACTTATTAAAGGTTCTTTCATTACAGAACCTACTACTGTTGAAACCATTAACCCATTATAAGTTACAAACCAACTTGGAACAAATGTATCTTTATTTACTCCTTTAATAACATTTCTATATGTAAATATTATTATATGTACTGTATGTAATAGAACGCCTATAAACCATAGCATTTTTCCAAAAGAATTATTATAGTCAAAGTAATATCCACCTAATATCATAGTTATCATAGTTATTCCTGCATAAAGACTAGCTGGAACTGTATTTGAATATTCTTTTTTACAAGTAGGATAAAATGCTAAAATTTTAACTAAATATGCTATTAAAATACCAGTTGTTATCCACATCGTTAAATGCTTTACCCAAGTATATCCTAACGATGAGTAAATGTTTGATAATGTTGCTGCTCCTACCATTGTAGGTATTATTGGAATAGGTAAATTTTCTATTTTTCTAAAAATTAAATTATTTTTCATAATTCCTCCTAAGCTAGTTTTAATTATTCTATTAAATTCACATTATAATTTCAATACTTATTGTTAATTTTTTCACTTACATATGTATAAAAGATCTTTTATCATAATTCAACACTAGCATTATATCACTAATAAATATAATTTCCGTGATATTTATCACAAAGTATCATTTTTGTTAAAACAAAAAAATACTACACTTCTTTTAGCTATAATAATATCTAGCTTAATGAAGTGTAATATTCTTATTTAATTAGTTTTTAAACTTTTAAATAGTATGTGTATAAATTTATACAAAACATATGCTATTATGGTTGTAGTAATATATATTTGTATTCCACTTACTTCTTTTATAGTATACCCTAAAAAATCATTATTCAATTTTATAAAAAATGATGATGCTTTAATTGATGCAACTATACCTATTGCCATAGGGAATGTTAAACCTGCAAACCCAGGCGTAAAATTATAAGAAAAAAACTTAGGTAACATATATAAAATAAATAATAATGTTAAAAATATTATTGAGTAAAGAATATATACAAATATCTTATTAGGATTATCTATAAAATTTAAATAACCTACTAAACAAAGGCTAGATGGTGCTAATAAAATAGCTTGAGTATGAAATAATGCATCATTTATAGGCTCTTTTCTTAATCTAGAAATCATAAAGGGTATTATTAATAAAAAAACTACAATTCCATAATACACTATAATCTTACAAATAAAAGGTTCATTCATAGGAATTCCCACCACTGTTGAAACCATTATACCATTATATGTTACAAACCAGCTTGGAACAAATGTTTCTTTATCTACTCCTGAAAATACATTTTTATATGTGAAAATTATTATATGTATTCCATGTAATATTATACCAATATACCAAAGCCCTTTTCCTATTATTTCATTAAAATCAAAATAATAAGATCCTAATATCATTAATATCATAGTAAATCCTGCATATAAACTTGAAGGAACTGTATTACTGTATTCACTTTTACATGTGTCAAAATAAATTGTTATCTTTATAACATAAGCAATTAATATTATAGTTGCACATACCATTGTTATGTGCCTTATCCATGTATATCCCAAAGTCTGATACACATTAGATAAGGTAGCTGCTCCAACCATTGTTGGCAAAATTGGTACAGGCATATTTTTTATCTTTTTTAACAGAGATTTATTCTCCATAATATACTCCTTTTTATTTATCTTTAGTATACAAACTCTAAATTTTCTGTTTCATTAAAAAAGTCTGAATAATCAATATCAAATAAAGGTTTTTTAACTCTATCCACATTTATTTTTTGTTTTATAAGTTGCGTCAAAACTCCAACATATGATAAATCCCCTTGAACTATAGCTCCATAAATTGCTCCATCTTTATAAATTATCTTTTTATAATCTTTTCCATCAATATCAGTTATTTCTTCATAGCTTTCATCTGGCTTTACAACCATACCTAATGACATAGTAGCTACTCCGCAAAAATTCATTGTATTTTTACTTCCAAAATAATCTTCCATAAATGTTTCTTTACCAACCATATTATTTGCAGCTATCATCCCTTCTTTCACTGCTGTTGGCCATATTGGATTTCTTCCTGTTATATCCCCTGCACCATAAACATCTCTAACATTTGTTTCACCTTTTGCATTTATTATAAGGCCAAATTTATCGCATTCTATTCCACTATCTTTCAAAAATCCTACATTTGATCTAACTCCCGTGCAAGCGATTATTAACTCACATGGTACTTCTTCTCCAGTATTAAGTTTTATAGAAATAGGATTATTTTCATAATCTACAATTACTTTTTCCGCCCTAACACCAAACTTTAAATTTACTCCCTCTTTTTTTAATCTTTCTTCATATATATTTGCAGCATATTTATCTAATTGGAGAGGAAGAAGTCTATCACCCATTTCAATCAATGTTATATTTACATTGTAATCTAACAATCCTGCTAACGCATCAACACCAACAAGTCCAGCACCTAAAATTACAACATTTTTCACTTTTCTCGCAATATTTTTAATTTTTATAGCATCATCTAGATTTCTTAATCCTATTACATTATTAGCACTTCTTAAATTTTCTATTGGAGGTAAAAATGATGATGATCCAGTAGCAAGTAAAACTTTATCATACCTTAAATTATCTTCATTAGATAACTTTAATAATTTTTCTTTTATATCTATTCCAATAACTTCTACTCCTTTTATCCATTTTATTTTATACATTTCAAAAAAATTGTCTGGTGAAAAGTCTAAATCTTCTATATCCCTTCTTCCATCTAAAAAATGATGAAGTATGCATCTTGAATAAACATGATCATCTTTAGATACTAAAGTTATTTCTGCATCTTTATCATGCTCTCGAATTGTTCTTGCTGCATTAATTCCAGATGCTGATGCACCTACTATAACATATGCCATTATTTATATACCTCCTCTAAGCTTAATGCTCCCATAGGACATCTATCTACACAATGTGGATATTTAGTATCTGTAGATAAACACATATCACATTTCATTACTTCTCTATTAGTTTGATAATCCATTTTTAGTACTCCATACGGACAACCCATAATACACATATAGCATGTTGCACATCGACTTTTATCATAAATAACATATCCACTTTCATCATCTCTTCGCATTGCCCCTGTTGGACATGAATATACACATTCCGGTCTTGTGCAATGTCTACAGTAAATTGGTGCATATCTTCCTTCGCTATTAATAACTATTCTTCCTCTTGTATCTCTAGAGCCATGAGATACCTTGCAAGCAGTAGTACATGTTAAACATCCTATACATTTCTTTCTATCGATTTTTATTCTTTTCATAATAATCTCCTAATTAATTTTTTCTATTTTTACTGGACCGTATTTGTAATTAGGTTCCTTTGAATATGTATCAAATATTGATGGTAGTATAGAATTTGCTTCTATATAATGCATTGGCGCATAAAGTTGATCTTTTTTTACAGTTCTACTTAACTTAACAAGGAATTTGTTACTTACTCCATTCGGAGAACTTACTTTAACCATATCATTTTCTTTAATATCAAGTTCCTCTGCTAAGTCTGTATTAAGATTTATGTATCCTTCTTTCATTATAATTGCTTCAACATCAGAAATTTCTCTTGTTCTTGTTTGTGTATGCCATTGCCCAACAGTTCCTCTACCTGTATTTAAAATATATGGATATTCTTCATTTTGTTCAAAAGGAGGACTCATAATATCTTCATAAATAAATTTTGCCTTTTTATTTGGAGTGTAAAATTTTTTATCTTCAAACAATCTTCTTTCTTCCTTTTCAATATCGTCTCCTTCTTTAAAAGGCCATTGAATTCCCTTAGAATCTTTCAACATATCATAACTTACACCCGTTATATCACAAGGCATATTCCTAGTGCATTCTTTTAATACTTCAAAGGCATCTTTAGGTGTTTTCCATTTATCTAAAAGACTTCCCATTCCAAGAGCATTTCCTATTCCTAGTAATATGTCATAATCACTTAACTCATCTTTTTTCTTTTCAAGCACTGGCTGAATCTTGGATAATCTTCTTTCCGTATTTATTAAAACACCTTCTTTTTTCAACCCATTTGTTGAAGGAAGTATAAGATGAGCATATTTACATGTTTCTGTATCACTATAAATATCCTGCACTGCTAAAAACTCTAATTTTTCAGCTGCTTTTTTGAATTCCAAACTATTTATCCATGAAGCAACTGGATTTGTTGCTAGTACCCAAAGGGCTTTTATTGTTCCATTATTTATACCTTCAATTATTGCATTATATGGTATTGTAGGCTTTTTAGGTAGCATCTCTTCGTCAATTCCTAAAGCTTTAGCGACTACTTTTCTTCTAGCTTTATCAGTATATTCTCCTCCACCATAAAGTCCAGTAGTATTACTAAACAACCTTGATCCCATAGCATTACATTGACCTGTTATTGAATTAGCTCCAGTTCCAGGCCTTCCAATATTTCCAGTCATAAGAGCCAAATTTATCACGGCTTGTGCAGTTCTAACAGCTTGATATCCTTGATTTACACCCATAGTCCACCAAAATGATACTCTTTTTCCTTCATGTATTATTTTAGCTAATTCTAATACTCTTCCTTTTGATATTCCTGTATACTCTTCAACATCATTTACATCATATTTTTTAACATGATTTTTAAAACCCTCAAAATCTTCTGTACTGTTTTTTATAAACTCTTCATCTATCCACCCTTCTTCAATTAATACATTTGATAATGTATATAAAAGTCTTAAATCACTTTTTGGTTTTAAATCTATCCAAATATCTGAATTAGTTACTGTTTCACTTCTTCTTGGATCTATAGTTATAATTTTTTTATCTTTGTTTCTATTTTTTATTACTCTACTCCAAAGAATTGGATGAGCCACAACAGGATTACATCCAATAAATATCATTACATCAGATAGTTCTAAATCTTCAAATGTATATGGTGGAGAGTCAAATCCAAAACTTTGTTTATATGCAACAACAGCTGTTGCCATACAAAGTCTAGTGTTACCATCCCCATTTCCACCTAGAAATGTTCTTCCAATATGTCCTGCCAATGCCATTTCTTCTGTACATAACTGTCCTGTGCTTAAAAATGCAAAGCTTTCTTTACCATATTCATCTTGAATTTTTTTTACTCTTTCTGCAAATATATTAAATGCTTTATCCCAAGATATATGTTCTAGCTCACCTTTTTCATTTCTTAATAATGGTAATACAGGATTTTCATATATAGTATTTTGTTTATCTAAGTTAAGACCCTTAACACAACAAAAGCCTCTATTTACAGGGTAATCCTTTGCTGGCTTAACCCTTTGTATAAATCCGTCATCTTCAACATGAAAATCAAAATTACATGCTATAGAACAATAGTTACAAGTAGATCTAACAACTTTCATATTTTTACTCCTCTTCAATAAACATTTTATAGCTATTATTAGTATTATTCGCTTATTATATGCATATTAAACAAATGGTCATATATAAATTTACTTATTCATTCACAGCTTTTGAGAGCAATAAAAAATTATATATTCTAATTAAAAATTAGCAACCCATAACTATAAAATTAGTGTATTTCTAAATATTAAAATTCTAATACCATCAATAATTTAATTTTGAAAATTTCAAATTTTCATACTTTCGTATAAATAAAAAAACATCTAGATACTTGATTATTAAAATCTAATATCTAGATGTTTCTTTATTATAATGTAAATACTTTCTTTTCATTATCTAATAAAGTACATTTATCTCCAACTCTTACTTTTCCACCTTTTAGAACTCTAGTAAATATTCCATTCTTAGGCATTATACATTCTCCAACCTGATAGTATATTGCACACTTATCATGACATTCTTTACCGATTTGAGTTACTTCTAAAAGTACTTCTCCTACTGTTAATCTTTGGCCAACTGGAAGTTTATTTAATTCTATTCCATCAACAACTAAGTTTTCTCCAAATGCGCCAAAATCAACATTTCCTCCTTTATTTCTAAATTCATCAATCTTTTCAAAAGCTAATAAACTTACTTGTCTATGCCACTTACCAGCATGAGCATCACCTTCTATTCCAAACTCCTCTATGAAATTTGCTTCTTCAACCTCATTTTTTAAAGTTCCTTTATGTTTACTTGTACATATAGCTAAAACCTTGCTCATATTTTTATCCTCCAATTTGATTCATAAATTTTAATTCTTTATCATTACTTTTTTGCATAAACAAATGTTTTTCAGGTTTATCAAAAATACTATTTTCTATTGCAAGTGATAATTCATTATCAGAAGCTCCTTTTCTAATCAGCTCTTTTAAATCAATACCATAATTGAAATGTAAGCATTGTTTTAAAAACCCTTCTGGAGTTAATCTAATTCTATTACAATCCTCACAAAAACAATTACTTATAGCACTAATAAATCCAATCTTACCTTTAGCATCCTTTAATTTTATATAAGTTGCTGGTCCACCACTCTTAATTCTTTTAACTTCTTCAAAATCCTTATAATTATTTTTAATAATGTCTATAATAACTTCATTATTAATTCCTTTATACTTACTTCCCACTCCAATAGGCATAAGCTCTATGAATCTTACATCTATTGGTTTTTGTAATGTTAAATTTACAAAATCTATTATTTCATCATCATTAATATCTTCTATCATAACTGTATTCAATTTTACTTTTATTCCAAGTGAAATACATTTATCTATTGCTGCTAATACCTTATTTAAATCTCCTAATCTAGTTAATCTTTTAAATGTTTCTTTCTTTAATGAGTCTAAGCTTATATTAACACCTTTTAATCCTGCTTTTGCAAGAATTTCTACGTTTTCCTCAAGCAATATTCCATTTGTAGTTAAGTATATTTCCTCTATACCTTGTATAGTATTTATTCTTTGCATAAGCTCTACTATATCTTTCCTAACTAAAGGTTCTCCCCCAGTAAATCTAACTTTTTTTATACCAAGCTTTGCACTTTCGCATACTATTTTATATATTTCATCATTAGTCAATTTATCTTCTTTTTTAAGAAAAGTATTATTTTTCTCTTCCATGCAATATATACATCTTAAGTTACAATTATCAGTTAATGAAATTCTTAAATAATCTACTTCTCTACCATATTTATCTTTCATATTATTTTATAGAGCTATCATAAAAATTAAACTCCCCGCTCTTCCCCCCTGTTTTTTTTAGTAAATGAGTACATTCTATTACCATTCTTTTATCTATAGCTTTACACATATCGTATATTGTTAAAGCTGAAATTGTAGCTGCAGTTAAAGCTTCCATTTCAACTCCTGTTTTATCTACTATTTTTACGGTGGCTTTTATTTCAATACTATTTTCTTCATCATTTATTTCAAAATCAATATTGCAGCTAGATATCATTAATGGATGACACATAGGTATTAAATTAGATGTTTGTTTACTAGCCATTATCCCTGCAACTCTAGCTACTCCTAAAACATCTCCTTTACCTATTTTCCCTTCTTTTATAAGTTCTAAGGTTTCTTTGCTTACTTTTATTTTTGAAACTGCAATTGCAACTCTTTCAGTTTTATTTTTTTCTGATACATCTACCATTCTTGCATTTCCACTATTATCAAAATGAGTAAATTTACTATTCATTATATCCTCCTACTTTCCAAAAGAACAATGTGGGAAGGTACAAACCTTACAATCTAAACATAATCCACCATGTCCATAATCTGCTATATCTCCTAAAGTTAATTTTTCATCTGCTAGTATTCTTGGTAGTACTAAATCCAATACAGTTCTTTTTGAATACATAGCACAACTTGGTACTCCTAGTATTGGAATGTCTTTATAGTAAGCTAATAAAAACATAGCCCCTGGTAATACTGGTGATCCGTATGTAACAAGCTCTCCACCACATTCCTTTATAGCAGTTGGTGTTACATCATCTGGATCAACTGACATTCCTCCTGTACATATAATCATATCTACATTTTCACTTAACCCATTCTTTATTTCTTCTATTATTCTTTCTTTAGAATCTGGTAGAATAACTTGATTAATAACTTCACTACCGTAATATCCAAGTTTTGATTTTATTACTGGTAGAAAGGCATCTTTAATTCTTCCACTATAAACTTCATTACCAGTTGTTATAAGTAAGCATTTCTTAGGTTTTATTTCTTCTATATAAATAATTTTATCTTTTATTAATTTTTCTGCATTAATAATTTTATCTTCATCAATTATTAATGGAATAACTCTAGTTGAACCAATTTTTTCTCCTTTTTTTATTGGAGTATTGGTATGTAATGTAGATACAATTATTTCTCCAAGGCTATTAAGCTTAAACAACTCTTCCTTATCTATTTTTAAAACTCCATCTATATCTGCAAAAAAGTCAACTTTTCCTTCTTTTATTTCTTCTGATTTGCAAGCTCCATCACCAAGTACAAGGTTTGAAATTCTAATTGCAGCATCATTTTCATGTAGCTCTCCTTCACTAGGCTCCCATACATAAATGTGCTCTTTTCCTATAGATAATAATTTTTCAATATCCTCTTCTTTTATAATATGACCTTTTTTAAAAAGTCTTCCTTTAAATTCTCCTGGTATTATTTGTGTAACATCGTGAGATAAGATACAGCCAACAGAATCATATACGCTTATCATTTTCATTATAATGCATCTCCTATCAGTTAATCATTTGTCTGAATACTTATTTAATAAATATTTCTTATAAATGTACTTATTTTCTCGCACATTCCTTTGATTCTCCAATTAATATACCAATTCCATGTTTCAATTCATCTAATATAAAATCTAATGCTTCTTCACATGCTTTTGGACTTCCTGGTAAATTTACTATAAGAGTATCTTTTCTTATTCCAGATACTGCTCTAGAAAGCATTGCTCTTTTAGTTATTTGAAGGCTATACATTCTTATAGCTTCACAGATTCCTGGTGCTTCTCTATCAATTATTTCCTTAGTTGCTTCTGGAGTTATATCTCTTTTCGAAAATCCAGTTCCACCTGTGCTTAATATTAAATTAACCTTTAACTCATCACTCATATTTATAAATTCTTTTTTTAACATTTCCTTTTCATCAGGTACAATCACCATTTTTTCTACTTTAAAACCTGCATTTTCTATTATTTCTTTAATAACAGCTCCACTTTTATCTTCTCTTTCCCCTGAATATCCTTTATCACTACTAGTTATTATTCCAACAGTATACATTAAATTTCCTCCAAGTCATTATATTCATTAATTGTATTTATATTTGAAAAATATCTATCATTTAACTCTTCATATATTTTATCTTCTAATACTTTATATTTTGTTGATATTATAAATTTTTGTAATTTATTTTCACTTTTTACTAAAGATTCTTCAATTTTAGGAATTAATTCTTTTGAATAAATTGAACATAGTGGCTGAAGCTTTTCATTTATTTTAGGTACTAAGACTTCATATTCTTCATCTAAATTTCCTATAATATTTAAAATATCTTTTGTAATTAAAGGCATGTCACAAGCAATACATAAAACCTTATCATTTTTTGCATTTTTAAGTGCTGAATGTATTCCTGATAAAGGCCCATTTCCTAAATGAATATCACCAAAAATTTTTAAGTTAAACTTTCTATAATCCTCTTTTTTATTTGATATAATTATTATTTCATCAAAATCTTTTCCAGCATCTATTATATTTTCTATAAAAGTTTTTTCTTTAAAAAGTAATAGCGCTTTATTGTTATAATTCATCCTACTACTTTTTCCACCTGCTAAAATAGCTAATGTTTTATTTATCATCTTTTCTCCTAAAGCTTTATAATATCTACTAAATCTCCTTGATTTTTACCATCATTATTAGTTTCTATTTCAATTATGCAATTTGAATTTATTGCAGAACTAAGGATTCCATTTCCTGATTTAGTTTGTGTTATATGTACATATTGTTTACAATTATTAACTTCTACATATCCTCTTATAAACCTTCTTTGAGGACTTTTCTTTTTGATATCTTTTGATAATATTGCTTTTTCTCGATTTATTTTAATTTCTTGATATCCAGATAATTTTTCAAGAGTTGGTTTAACTAATAATTCAAATGTTGTTAAAGCTGCTGTTGGATTTCCTGATAGACTAATTACAATTGATTTATTTACTCTGCTACATAAAACCGCTGAGCCAGGTTTAATAGTTATTTTCCAAAAAAGTTTTTCTCCACTTGTAGTGTCTATAGCATCTTTTAATAAATCTTTTTCTCCAACTGAAACTCCACCTGTTGTAATTATTAAATCAACTTCATTTGAAATTTCTTCAATATAGCTACCTATTTCATGAAAATTATCATTTATATGAGCAATATACTTAGCTTCATAGCCCAACTCTTTTATCCTTGATAAAATAGAATATTTATTACTATTATAAATTTTCCCTTCTCCTAAAGCTAAGCCTATATCAACAACTTCGTCGCCAGTGCTTATAAATGCTATTTTAGGCTTTTTATATACTTTCATTTTATTTATTCCAGAACTAGCCAAAATCCCAATATCAGCATAGTCAAGCTTTTTGCTTGATTTTAAAAGTAGACTTCCCTTTGAAATATCTTCTCCCTTTATACAGATATTTTCATTTTCATTTATATTTTTCTTTAAGATAATAAAATCATCTTCTAAAGTTACATCTTCTTGTTTTATAACAGCATTTGCGCCTTTAGGAATTGGTGCACCTGTCATGATTCTAACTGCTGTATCCTCATTCACAGCACTACTACAAACACCTCCGGCATAAACCTTATCTATTACCTTAAACTTCCTATTACTTAATTCAGTATTATTAGAAATTAATGCATAACCATCCATTGCAGATTTATTAAAAGGTGGATTATTTATTTGTGCATAAATATTTTCACTTATTACTCTATTTAATCCATCAATTAGATCAACCTCTTCAATATCTAAATTATTCACATTATTATTTAATATTTCTATTGCTTCTTCTAATGAAATAAAGGATTTCACGTTATTCCTCCCTAAAAAAATTAATGTACAAAATTTTTCTCATCCCATCACTTATAATTTTCCTTTTAGAATATTAATATTTCATACTTTCCTATACAAAAAAGCCTATTACCCATAAATTTGGTGAGTAATAAGCTTTTAATTTAAATATAAATAAACACTTTTAATAGTGTTAAAATTCACTTAATCATATAAACCTAAAAATAAAATTAAACTTAATATTATTTTTAGACCTATCTTAACTATAAGTATAATATATTTAAATCAACTTATTTTCCTTCCCAAATCGTGGAGATGCTATCTTTTCAAATAAGCACCCTGTGAATCTAAAATTCAGGCATAATATCCATAGAATTTATCCTTAGGCAATACTATGCTCTAGAAAATATTATTGATAATTTTCAAAGTTAAAATCTTCTTCCTTTTCTATTAAATCAGCAAGTTCTTCAAAATTATTTTTATCTATAACTAAAACATCATTTAAACTTAAATTATTATCACTTGCTACTGCTATAAGATTATTCTTAGGCGTTATTATTTTACTACTAACACCACTTCTATATACTTCTATCTTTCTTAAATTACTTTTCTTATATCCTTCTACTAAAACTATATCTTTATCAATTGCCAAGTTTATAAGATCGTAAAGTTCTGTTTCTTCATTTAATTCCTTTATTATTGCAAGCCTAGAACTTGAGGATATTATTACAGTTTCTGAGCCTGCTTCCCTATGTTTATATGTATCTTTTCCTTTTTTATCAATATCAAATCCATGAACATCATGCTTTATTGTTGCTATACTTAAATTTCTACTTTTTAATTCTCTTATTAACCCTTCCATTACAAATGTTTTTCCCACATTTGACTTTTCCCCAATTATATTAATTACCTTAGACATAATCTTCATCCTTTAAGTATATTTTAATTATTAATTTTTAATGGCTTTATTTAAATTTATACTTATTATGTTCTAGATTTTTTGTAATAATCCTTCTTTAAAATATATTATAAAAAAATTTTTAAGTATATAATTTTCAATAAAGATTTAATATTTAATTAAACTATATGGAAATTAGCCAAAATACTAATTTCCATATAAAGATTATTATTTATAACTAAATTCAAAATTCTTTTCCATATTAAAGAAATCTGCATAATCTATATCAAATATATTTTTTGTTACTTTTGATATATCTATTTTTTCTTTTATAAGTTGTGTTAATACACCTGCGTAAGATAAATCTCCTTGGATTATCGCTCCATAAATTTTGCCATCTTTGTGTATTATCTTTTTATAGTTTTCGCCATCTATGCTTATTTCAACTTTGTAAGTTTCATCCTTTGGTTCTATATCCCCTAAAGACATAGTTGCAACACCAACAAAGTTCATAGTATTCTTGCTTCCAAAGAAATCTGTCATTATCATTTTTTTTCCTAACATATTGTTTGCAGCAATTATCCCTTCTTTTACTGCTGTTGGCCATATAGGATTTCTTCCAGTTACGTCTCCTGCTCCATAAATATCATTAATATTAGTCTTTCCTTTTTCGTCTATTATTAATCCAAACTTATCACATTCAACATTACTATAGTTCAAAAAGTTAACGTTAGATCTTACCCCTGTAGCTACAATAACTAATTCACATGGTATTTCTTCACCAGTATTAATTACTAAAGCTTTAGGATCTTTATTTTCATCTAAAATTAATTTTTCTGCTCTAACACCAAGCTTTAAATTCACTCCATTTTCTGTGAACTTCTTTTTATAAACTTCTGAAGTATATTCATCTAATTGTATTGGTAAAACCTTATTTCCCATTTCTACTAAAGATATATTTACACCTGTATCAATAAGTCCACTTACTGCATCTATTCCAACAAGTCCTGCTCCTAATACAACTACATTTTTAACCTTAGCTGCCTTTTCTTTTATAAGCACTGCATCTTCTAAATTTCTAAGTCCAACCACATTATTTCCTTCTCTTAATCCTTCAACTGGTGGAATAAATGATGAAGCTCCGCTACAAATCAATAATTTATCAAAACTTAAAACTTTATCGTTAGATAAAGTTAAAGTTTTATTTTCATCATTTACACAAATAACTTCAACACCATTTATCCATCTTATATTGTACTCTTCAAAGAAATTCATAGATGTAAAGTTTAATTGTTCTACATTTCTATGATTTGAAATGTAATGATGCAAAATACATCTTGAATATACTTCAGTATCTTTTGAAACTAATATTATTTCTGCATCCTTATCTAATTCTCTTAATGTTTTTGCTCCACTAATGCCAGCTGCTGATGCTCCTATAACTACATATTTCATTAATTAGGCACCTCCTCTAATGTAATAGCTGCCATTGGACATTTTTCTACACATTGTGGTGTCCCCTTATCTTTGCATGCATCACATTTCATTATTTCCTTTTGTGCTCTACTGTCAGCTTTTAATACTCCATAAGGACATGCCATTATGCACATATAACAACTTGCACAACGCTCTTTATTGTAAGTAACTAATCCTGTCTCCTTATCTTTGCTCATAGCTCCAGTCATGCATGTATAAACACATTCTGGTCTATCACAATGTCTACAAAAAATTGGAGCATACTTTCCACTACTATCTATTGTTATTCTACTTCTTGTATCTTCTGAATTATGAGAAACAATACATGCAGTTGTACAAGTCAGACATCCAACACATTTCGATCTATCTATTTTTATTCTCTTCATATTGAATCCCCCTATTTTTTAAAAATATTCACTGCAACAGTTTTAAAAGATGGTTCTTTTGAATAAGGATCATAAACTGAAGGAGTTAGAGAATTTGTTTCAATATAATGCATAGGCGCATATATATGATCCTTTTTCACATTTTCTGAATAAACAACATTAAACTCATTAGTATTACCGTTTTGTGAAGTTATATTAACTCTCTCATTTTCATTAATATTTAACTCTCTTGCTAGCTCTGGATTCATTAAAACATATGATTCTTTTCTATAAATTTTATTATGTTCTATTTCTCTAGATCTAACTTGAGTATGCCATTGTCCTACAGTTCCTCTTCCTGTATTTAATATATAAGGAAACTCTTTTGAGGTCTCTGTTGGATTTTCTGCTATATCTTCAAAATGGAACTTAGCCTTCTTTGATGGTGTATAATAATTTCCATCTTCATAAAGTCTTCTTTCATCCTCTTCTATAACTTGTCCTTCTTTGAATGGCCATTGAACTCCTCTTGAGCCTTCCATATTTTTGCCTTCTAACATTTCATAAGTAACTCCTGTTATATCACAAGGCATTCCTTTAGAACATTTTTTTAATAATTCAAATACGTCTCTTGGAGTTTTCCAATTATCAAGTAAACTTCCCATACCTAACTCTTTACCTATATTTAAGAATATTTCAAAATCAGATAATTCGCCCTCTTCTTTTGGTACTACTGGGTTAACTTTTGACAATCTACGCTCAGTATTAATAAGAACTCCTTCTTTCTTTATAGCTGGAACTGAAGGTAAATATAAATCACAAAGCTGTGCAGTGTGAGTATCTTCATATATATCTTGTACCACTAAGAAATCTAAATTTTCTACTGCTTTTTTAAATTCATCATTATTTGTAAATGAATGTCTTGGGTTTGTACATATTACCCATAATCCCTTAATTTCTCCTGCAATTGCTTTTTCTATTATAACGTTATAAGGAAGCGTTGGCTTAGTTGCTAATACACTTTCGTCAACTTCTAAGGCTTCCGCTACAGCTTTTCTTCTTACTGGATTATCAAAATCTCCGCCGCCATATAGTCCTGCTGTATTGCTGAACGCTCTTGATCCCATAGCATTACATTGACCAGTTAATGAATTTGCACCTGTTCCTGGTCTACCAATATTTCCAGTGATCAGTGCTAAGTTTATTATAGATTGTGCAGTTCTTACTGCTTGATATCCTTGGTTTACACCCATTGTCCACCAAAATGATACTCTTTTCCCATTATGTATTATTTCTGCTAGTTCTAAAACTCTTTCTTTAGATATTCCTGTTTCTTCTTCTACATTATCTAAAGTAAATTTATAAACATGATTTTTAAAGTCTTCATATCCCTCTGTATGCTCGTCTATATATTTTTTGTCAATCCAACCATTTTGAATTAATACATTTGCTAATGTATATAATAGAACTAAATCAGATTTAGGTTTAATATCTACCCACATATGAGAATTTATTGCTGTTTCTGATTTTCTTGGATCAACTGTTATTATTTTTGCATCCTTATTTTTTCTTATTCTTCCCCAAAAAACTGGATGTGCTATAACTGGATTAGCTCCAATTAAAATTATAGTATCTGAAAGTTCAGCATCATTTAAAGTATAAGGAGGCGCATCAAAACCAAAACTTTGCTTATGCGCTACAACTGATGTCGCCATACATAATCTTGTATTTCCATCTCCATGCATACCCATGTAATTTCTTCCTACATGTCCAAGCAACGCCATTTCTTCAGTTGTCATTTGCCCAGTACTAATATATGCAACACTTTCTTTACCATATTTAGCTTGAATTTCAGTCATTTTTTTAGCAAAAACTTCAAAGCCTTTATTCCAAGATATTTCTTTCATTTCTCCATTTTCATCTCTTAATAAAGGGGATTTTCTTGCCTTAATTTTTGTTTGTTGCTTATCTAAGTTTAATCCTTTAATACAACAAAACCCCTTATTTACTGGATAATTAACAGTAGGTGAAACCTTTTGAATCTTACCATTATCTACATAGAAATCTATGTTACATGCTAAAGCACATAAATTACAAGTTGATTGAATTTTTTTCATATAACTTACATCTCCAATTCATAATTTTTAAACTCGTTATATTATTTTATGATTTTTAATTTTATCATTAACTATCGCTAAAAACTGTGATGATTATCACAGTTTTATAATTGATTGTTATATAATTAACAAATTGTTTAAATATGTTTTTTCATGTTTTTTTAAATATACTGAAAAAAAGATATAGGATTTATTAGTTATTACACTAAATATCCTATATCTATATTACTCTATTTAATAATCTCACTTCTTTTAAACTTCAATTATTTCTTTTTTTACAGGCTCGTTCTTTAAAAAAATTATCTTCTTTGTAAACTCTTTTGCTTCGTTTATATCATGAGTTATAATTATAGCCGTTTTTTTATTATCATAAAAATATTGTTTTATATATTTAATAATATTTTCTTTATTTTCCTTATCTAATCCTTTAAAAGGCTCATCCATGATAAAAATATCAGCATCATATATCACGGCTCTAGCTATATTTACTCTTTGCTTCATACCACCACTTAACTCATGTGGATATAAATATTTACAATTTAATAAGTTCATCTTTTGTAATATATCATTAATTTTTACTTTTCTTTCATCTTTACTTAATTTATTTTTAATCACAATATCTAAATTCTTATATATATTTTTCCAGGGTATTAATCTACTTTCTTGAAAAACAACACTGACTTTATTTCCACTTGAAATTAATTGATCTTTTATATATTTAGTTAAAGTACTCTTACCTATACCTGATTCTCCCATTATAAAGTTTACAGTATTTTCTTCAAAATCTATTGAAAAATCATCATACAAAACTCTGTCCTCGAACCTTATATTAACTTTGTTAAATTTAATCAACTATATACCTCCTCCCCTTAATTAGCTTTCCTGTAAAGTATATAATGATCTTATCAGTTATATAACATAATATTGCTACTATAATTATCCACGCAAATATACCTGATGTATTAAAATTAATTTTTTCACCTTGTATTGCAGTTCCTATTCCATATAACGGTTGACCATAAACTTCCCCTGCTATTACTACTTTAAGGACTAATGAAAATGTTGATGTCACTATAGATGAAATGCTAATGATTATTGCTTGAATATGTATGCTTAAAAGCTTATCGAAAAAACTAACCTCAAAAGATTCAACCATCTCATTTAATTCACTATTTCCATTTAAAATCGAATTCACAGTTGTTTCATATAAAATAGGAAACGCTATAATTATTCCTATCAAATAGGGGGCATAATTTTTATTTAGCCAAATTAGTGCTATTAATATAAATGCTATTGTTGGTATAGATTTTAATATTGAATTAATTGGATATAAAAAGTTATATACAAATTTATTAAATCCAGAAACTATTCCTAAAACTATTGCTATTATTAATGCTATAAAAAAGCTTATAAATCCTCTTAGCAATGAATTGATTATATTTAATAAAAAGTTCTTTTCTTTTATTATCCTTAGTATTTCATTTATTATTTCACTTATTTTAGGCAAATAAATAGAATTATTAATTTTATTGGATAAAAATATCCATATCACTACTATTATAAGTAGCGACATGAATATAATCTTTTTATCCTTCATAGAAGAAGTCTTCATTTGGTATCTTTTCTCCTATTGATTTTGCATTTTCATTTTCTAAAACCTTAAAATACTCTAAGTAATCTTGCTTACTATCTCCTGAATTTGAAAAGTTTATATTGCTATTTTTTATTGATTTCTCTATTATAGAAGCTTCTACTTGTGATCCATTTTCTACTGAATAATCTGCAGCTTCTTTATTATTTTCATTTACCCACTGAATAGAGTTATTTACCTTGTCTATAAGTTCATTAAGAAAATCCTTATCATTATTTATTATTTCTTCTTTTACTATTATACTTGCTTGTGGAAATCCATTTTTACTATTAAATTTTTCTTTCCATAAATCATTTAAACTAGCTATTATATTTATATTAGGATTTTTGCTTAATATAGTAGTTAATGCTGGTTCAGGTACCACAGCATACTTAGCCTTACCACTTAATATTGCTGGTGCTAATTCTGTAGCTCCTCCTACATAACTTAAAGTTACATCATTTAATATTCCACTTTCCTTTAATAAAGCTTTAAAAACTATATCTGGAGTTAGTCCATTCCCTATGTTATACACTTCTTTTCCTTTTATATCATTAAACTCTATTTTTCCTTCAGTTGAAACCAAGTACAAAGCTCCATATCCTGTTGTTCCAACTAACTTATAACCTAACCCTTTATTATATGCTTGTGCTGCTAGATTAGATGGAACTATTGCTATATCTGGTTCGCCTTTCATAACCGAAGTTGCTAATGTATCTGATGTATTTTCTATAGAATAACTAATATTATAATTATCATTAACCTGTATATTTTCCTTTATTAATTTTGAAATTGCTGTAGACGGAACTCCATTTGGAACAACTATTGATATTTCTTTTCTTTCGGTATCTTTAATTACATTTTCTTCCACTTTTGCTTTACAGCCTGTAAATATAAAAAATATAGTAGCTATAAAGAAAATACTTAATTTAATTTTATTATTTCTTCTCATTTTATCTACTCCTCCATGCTTTACTATATATTACCATTATAACATTAATCTTAGTATACTCAATGTCAATCTAAACAATACCATCACCTCTTTATGAGTTATTTTTTATTATATAAAGCAGTTTCAATATTGATATTGTTCTGTTTTATCTATATAATATTATTATATAATTTTAAAGGGGATGAAAATTTATGATAGAAAATAAAATTGAGTTACTAATTAAGAATAGTAATAGCTTAGAAAATGTAAAATCTACTTTTGGCATGGGTACATTTAAGAGATGTAATGCACTAAATTTAACATTAAGAAATATTAATGCAAATGTAGAAAAAATTAATCACTGTATAGATATAATAAAAAATAATTCCTCTATATTTTCTAACTTTAGAGGAAATAATCTTTTAACTACTGCTGTTAATTTATCTATGCAACCTAATCCAGAAGAAAGTTTTAATGATATTATGATTATATATGGCAAATTAAAAAATTATTTCTTAAACAATCAATTTTTAGTTTTAGCAGCCCAAATAATATACAATTACAAAAATACAAATGATATTGATTTAATAGTTATAAATACTAGAAAAGCCTATGACACTATGAAAAAAAATCATTTGTTTTTAACTGGACAAGATGATATTTGTGCCGCAGCTCTCATTGCAACAACTTCCAATAACTTAGATCAAACATTTATAGATATGGAAGAATGCTATAATATTTTAAGAAGTAATAGTTTTTATAGTGGAAATAACCTTCAAGCTTTGTCCCATATACTTTCACTTTTTGAAGGATTAGCACAAGAAAAATGTAATAAAGTTATTTTATTGGATAAAGTTTTAAGGAACCACTCTGTTCCATTAAAAGGCTATTCTTTACCAATTTTAGGAGTTGCAGCTCTTACTAATGCTGATTATGAAAAATTTGCTACTGACTTAAATTCAATAAATAATTCATTAAAGAAACAAAGTGGATTTGGAAGCTTTACTTTAGGCCGAGCTGTGAGAAATATGATTATAGCTTCTTTACTATCATTAGAATCTATAGAAGATACTAATTCTTTAATCAAAGAAAAGTTAATTGAAACAACTAACAATATATCTTTAAATATAGTTATTATAATGCAAATAGCAGCAGCAACTGCTGCTTCAAGTAATTAACTTTATCAAAACCTTAGAGCTTACTCTGTAAACTTTAAGGTTTTTGTTATTTCATCTTCTCCAATTATTACTTCACTAAAAACTTCAGTAGCATTTTTTAAATACTCATTTGGATTTAACATAGCCGGACTAAAATGAGTTAAAAGCATTTCACACACATCCCCATTACTCGCTAAGCCTGCTGCTTCTCTGAAAGTCATATGTTTATTTTTTATAGCCTTTTCTATATCTTTATCATCTCCATAAGTACCTTCACAAATAAACAAATCACTATTTTCTATGAATCTAACAATACTATTTATTGGTCTTGTATCTGTAATAAAGCTTACTTTAATTCCTTTTCTTTCTTCTCCTAAAACCATTGTATAATCATATTGAATCCCATCATAAATCACTTCCTCTTCTTTTTGTAATTTATTCCACAACATTTTAGGCACATTACTTTTAATAGCTTTATCTATATCAAACTTTCTTTTTCTTTTAAAATAAAAATTATATCCAAGGCAAGGTGATGAATGTTCAAGTTCTAAAGTCCTTACTATCAAATCACTTTTATCATTTGTATCTAATTCAATTAAATCCTTTTTCACATTAAAATATAATTCATTGGGATTTTCTATTATATTTAAATCATAAGGTAAATATGGTGCAATAACTCTAAGACTATTTACTACATTTGTAATTCCTATCGGTCCAATTATAGTTAAAGGATGCTCTCGTCCACTATTTCCTATGGTTGAAAGAAGTCCTGGAAGTCCAACAATATGATCACCATGACAATGAGTTATAAGTATTAAATCTATTGCCTTAAATCCAAGTCCCATTCTTCTTATTGCTACTTGTGTACCTTCACCACAATCTATTAGTATTTTTCTTCCTTTATAATTTATAAATAAAGAAGATAAATTTCTTTTTGGCATAGGCATTCCACCACCACATCCTAATAGTGATACATCAATCAAATTAATCAACTTCTTTCCTAATATGTTTGTAAATTTAAAATTTATATTTTTAATAATATAATCTTATTAAATAACATAATTCTATATTATTATTTATCATATTTAAAACTTATAATCTAAAATATAACTTTTATTTATTGATACATATTAATTAATTTATATATGCGCAAAAAGGGAAGTTCGAATTTAGAACTTCCCTTTTTATCGGCTAATATCAAAATTTATTTTGATACAATTCTCTCACTTAAATTATTAAAAATTATTTTGCTAGCTCTAATGCTATTTCCATCATATCAGTAAAGCTTTTTTGTCTTTCTTCAGGACTAGTTTCTATACCTTTAAATATATGGTCAGAAATTGTAAGTATAGATAACGCTTCTACTCCAAACTTTGCTGCTAGTGTATAAAGCTCAGCTGATTCCATTTCTACAGCTAAACAACCATAATCAGCCCATAACTTTATTCCTACATTAGTATCATCATAGAATAAATCTGAAGATAAAACATTACCAACTTTAATGTTTAATCCTTTTTCTTTTCCTTTATTATATGCTTCTAATAAAAGATCAAAGTTTGCTGTTGGAGCATAATCCATACCTTGAAATCTTCTTTTATTTATTGCTGAGTTTGTTGATGCACTTTGTGCTAAAACTATATCTCTTACATTAACATCTTCATTCATGGATCCTGCTGATCCAATTCTGATAAGTCTTTTTGCTCCATAAAATTGAATTAGTTCATTTACATATATAGAATGTGATGGTAACCCCATTCCTGTTCCTTGTACAGATATTCTTTTGCCTTTATATGTACCAGTATAGCCATACATTCCTCTAACTTCATTATAACAAACAGGATTTTCTAAATAATTTTCAGCTATAAATTTAGCTCTTAATGGGTCTCCTGGTAATAATACTGTTTCAGCTATAGCTCCTTCATTAGCCATTATGTGTAAATGCTTTGCCATATGTTAAAAGCCTCCTTAATTTATGATTAATAAAATACTATCATATTTCTAAAAACAAATAAACCTTTTCACTTTAAATTGTCATTATTGTTACATTTGTTATCAAAAATAAAATAACTTTTACTCTTCATTATATATTATTCACTCTTTTCTCATAAAAATAAATTGAGAATTAACCTTAATGATATGTATTAACTCTCCGATTTTCGTATAATTTCGAATACAATTCTCAATTTATAACAAAAGTGTAATTAGTAAAATTAATTTTACTAATTACACTAAAATTTATCTAATATATTGGATTATTTGTAATACTGCTGTCATTGTCTCTTGGAGCATATATATTTACTCTCCCAAAGGTTTCAGTGTTAATTGTGTAAACGTCGCTTTGTGGATTCCCTAATATTTCATAAGATAATCCTCCATATCTTGATGGAGCTAAAAATCCTACTTCATTTCCTATAACAGGTGCTCTATTTAATGAATATACTCTCCAAGTAGCAACTGATTTATTTAAATTTAAATATCTTCTACTTGATGATGGGCTTCCAGATGATCCTGGTGTTCCTGGTAAAACTACTGTGCTATCTCCATATAAAGCATTAGTAGTAATTGAACTATCATTATCATTAGGCGCGTAAATATTTACTCTTCCAAAGGTTTGTGTATTTATAGTATATACATTACTTTGTGGATTTCCTAATATTTTATATGATAATCCCCCATAAGTTGATGGAGCTAAAAATCCTACTTCATTTCCTATAATAGGAGCTTTACTTAAAGGATATACTCTCCATCTACTAACTGATTTGTTTAAATTTAAATATCTATCAGTACCTGGTGTAGTTGTAGGTGGATTTACTGGTGCTTCTGGTTCAGTTGGCGTTGTCACTTCTTGTCCAACTAATCCTTTTACTATAGCATTTGCAATTCTTTCAGGATTATAAATATTCATATCACTAGAATCAATAAAACAACACTCTACTAGCATTGATTTAGTTCTTATTCCTCCAACTACAGCTAGTTCACTACCATTTTTTATTCCTCTATTTATATATCCTATAACATTCATTTCTTTTAAAATATTAGATGCCTCTACAAGAGTAGATCCACCTTTTGTATAAATTTCAGTTCCTCGTCCGCCACCTGCATTTAAATGAATTGAAACCGAAATATCTGCTGCTGCTGAATTAGCTGAAGAAACTCTAATTCTTAAACTTTCAGATACACTTAAAGCATAATCTGGTGATACAACAACAACATAATGTCCTAGATTCTCTAATTTAGCTCTAACTTTTTTTCCAATCTCTCTTGTACAAACTTCTTCTCTATACCCATTTCCCGATGCTCCAGTATCAGGTCCCGACAAACAGTGTCCATAATCTAACACTATTTTCATATTAATCACCTCAATATAAAATATGCAAGTATTATGTTATCTGACATTATTACTTAGTGAAAATATACAAATAACCTCATATATTATTAATTTTCTTTCTTATTTCTCCTATCATATAAAGAGAACCAGCTGCAACTATTAAATCATCTTTATTTGCTTTACTTAATGATAATTTTATTGCCTTGTCATAATCATCAAAAGCAATACAATTATTGTTATACTTCAATACTACTTCCTTTAGCTCATTTGCACTAGCTGCTCTTATTGAATTTGCAGTAACAGTGTACACTTCAGTAGCTACTGGTGCTATTATTTTAACCATTTCTTCTACATTTTTATCTGCTAAAATTCCAAGTATTAAATATAAATTTTTATATTTAAAATACTCCTCTATATTACTTTTAAGAAATTCTATCCCTGCAATATTATGAGCTCCATCAATTACTATAAATGGATCTTTCTTTAATACCTCAAGTCTTCCTTTCCATTTAACATTTTTTACGCCTTTATATAATTTATTAATATTTACCTTTATATAATTTAACTTTTCAAGCTCTTCTAATGCTTTAATTGCTAAAGATAAATTAATTATTTGATGTTTTCCAAGCAGAGCTAAATCTAAAGTGTATTTATTATTATTAAAATTTATTGAAACCCTTTGATAAGGAATATCATCATTTACTATTTCTAAAAGAACAAAATTATTTGAATCTACAATAGTTAATTTAGATTTCGTTAATAATGCTTTATCTTTAATAATATCAATAGCTTCATTCTTTTGGTTACAAGTTATAACTGGAATAGATTCTTTTATTATCCCAGCTTTTTCATTAGTTATTTCTTGTATTGTATTTCCTAAAATATTTGTATGATCTAGGCTTATAGATGTTATTATTGATAAAATTGGTTTAATTACATTTGTTGAATCTAACCTGCCTCCAAGGCCTACTTCTATTACTCCAAAATCAACTTTTTGTCTATATAAATACAAAAACATAATACATGTTAATACTTCGAATTCAGTTGGATGCTTATATCCTTCTTCTACTACTTTATTAACATATGGCTTTATTTCCTCTAATAAGTATACCAAATCCTCTTCTGATATATTCTCATCATTTATTCTTATTGTTTCTTCTATTTCTTCTAAATGTGGTGAATTAAAAAATCCTACTTTATAACCATGTTCAATTAAAACTTTACCTAATATAGAAGAAGTTGATCCCTTTCCATTTGTTCCAGCTATATGTATAAGCTTTAGTTTTTTATGTGGATTTCCGAGCAACTCTAATAATCTCTCTGTACGTTCTAATCCATAATTTGAACCTAATACTCTTAGCTCCTCTAAATATTTTAATGTCTTTAAATCCTTCATATCTATTTCATTCCTTTAACACTTTTTCTTATATGCTCTAAAAATAATTCCATAGTATTATTTACACCTAAATAACTTAACATTCTACTTCCAACTGCATCTTCAAATTCATTGAATAATATTTCACCATTTTCTAAAAGTAAGAAATCAATTCCCCCAAAATCTATATCTATATTATTTAGTAGCTTTTCTAATATCTCCTTTTGCAAAGATGAATATTTATATAATTCAACATTGCCACCCCTTGAAAAATTAGATAAGATTTCATCTTCTTTAGGAAGCCTAATTACTGAATTAACTATATTATTATTTATTATATAAAACCTTATATCTCCAACATAATCTTCAATAAACTCTTGATAAACATTTTTATTAAAATCTAAAGATTTAAAATCCTTTAATATATTAACTCCTATTCCACCATGTCCATTTTTAGGTTTTTCTATTATCTTTTTATTACTATTTAACTCTTCAATGCTTCTATAAATCTTTGGATACTTAATATCTAAAGTTTCCATAAAATTATATGCTTCTAACTTATCATTTCCAAGCCTGCAAAAATTAAATTTATTAAAAACTCTTAGTCCTAATGATTCTAAATCATAAGTTATTTTATAATCTCTAGATCTATTTATAGCAAATTTATATTTTGAATTTACAATTTTGTAATCTATATCTTTTGTTAATATAAGTTCCAAATCCAAATTGTATTTTATTCCATCTTCTATTAACCAATTTATATAGCTTTTATTTTTTTCTACATCTATTTCATCATAAATAACTAACCCTTTTATCATAAACATTCCTCTAATATATATTTTAATATTTCTGCTCCAAAGCTTTTTCCCCAAAGCTCTTCAAAGCTTAAAAAATTCAAATTTGAATTCACTTCACATAATATAGGTTTATTATCTTCACCAAATAATAAATCTACGCCTGAAAAATCTAAACCTAATACCTTATGAGCTTTTAATGCAATCTCTTCTTGTTCTGTTGTTAAGTTTATTAATTTACCTTTTCCACCTTGAGATATATTAGCTCTAAAGTCTTTATCAGATTCCCTAAGCATAGCCCCCATCACTTTATTCCCTATGATATTTACTCTTATATCTTTTCCATAACTACTTTTTATATTTTCTTGCATAATAAAGTCTACATTTCTTTTATTTAATTCTGTAACCTTTTTAATAAACTCTTCTTTATCTTTTATTAAATAAACCTGCATACCAAAAGAACCCTTTGATTCCTTTATTATTATTTCTTTGCCAAGTTCCTCATAACATTTTATTAAATAATCTTCACTATTTAGTAAATAATCAAAAATCATTGGTGATAATATTGTTCTTGGCATTTGTATATCATTATTAGAAAGTTCTAAATGCATTAACCCCTTATGATCGCAATATTCAATGGCTTTACTTGAATTAAAGACCTTAAATCCCATCTTTTCTAAGTGCCTTGCTAATAATACATCTTTGTCCCAAAATATAATAAATTTTGGGCTTTCAATCTCTTTTAAATATAAAAGCTCAGCTTTTCCTTCATTATTGTATGTAGGTATTATCTCCGTATTTTTAACTGCCTCTAACTTTACATTTAAATTTTTTCCTTCAGTTACTAAAGATTTTACAAGCTTATTTATTTTAGGAATATTTAATGTTCCATTATAAATTATCCATCCTGTCATAAGTAATTCACTCTTTCTATACTTAATATTTATTTAATGCTTTCGCCTTTTTTCCATAACTTTTTACCTGAAAAATATCCAATTATAATAAGTAAAACATTTATTATAATTGTAAAAATTATTAAAAATCTATTTGCTATATTTATTTTATTTATCATTACTACTGGTATAAATATCAAATAAAATAATACTAATAAACTTACTATTAAATTTCTTATAAAACTCTTTTCACCTAAGGATTTAAATGGCTGCCACCATATATTAAAATCTTTCATTTTTTATGTCTCCTATTTCTTCATAATGGTAAATAATTCAATTCCTTTAATATGTACTGCAAAATTTATATTACTTTAAAACTACTTTAACAAGCTTTTGAACTCATTATAAATTATACATTTTTACTTGTGTAATAACTCTTAATTACCCTACTTTTATCACTTTTAATTTTTTTTGTCAATATAGCATCTTAGTTTATTACTTTTTATTAATTGAATTTTATATTAAGGTACTTTACAATAATAAATATAAAACCTAAAGAAGGAGCTTATTATGAACAATTTAAATGAAGCATTAAAGTTAAATTTAGATAAAATCTCTATTTTTGAAATAGATGAAGAAAAGTTAATAGAACTTAAGTCTTACGATTACTATATGCAAACAAATTTTTATTTTTGGTTAATTAATAAGATAAATTATTTTGAAGATGAAAAGCTTTATGATGAGTTAGCATATGCTCATTACTTAATGTCTTATTTTGTTTTTATTATCCTAACACCTTTATCATATGAGGATTTAGCATTTAATCATATAAATAAAGCATTAAAATATAAAAATAATCTTAAATATAAGGAATGGCTTCTTATTTTTTCAACTCTTCCAAATAACTTTATAAAAACATATGATGCAATAAAAATTGCTGAAGAAGTTATTGAAAAAGATCCTAGCAGTACTTTAGCTAATACTATATTACAAATGTTTTAAAAACACTAAAGGCCCTAGCTTAAGCTAGAGCCTTTAATGCCTTTTATCTTATTAAATCTTTTATCTTAAATATTATAAACTAAATACTCTAAATTAGAAACAAAAATTTTCTTTAATAATAAAATAAATTCTTTTAATGTTGTATAGCAATGAATATTATTTTAATATTTTAAAATAATATATTCTATTTTAAAGTATCTATTCTAACTAAAACTGCATTTAGCATTTCTTGATATTTTTCTCTCTTTTCTTTTTCACCATCAATTACAGCTTGTGGTGCTTTAGCTACGAACCCTTGATTAGATAACTTTTTATCTATTCTTTCTACTTCGCCTTCTAGCTTTTTCTTTTCTTTATTTAATCTTTCAAGTTCCTTTTCTTTGTCTACTAAATCTAAAAGTGGCATAAATAATTCTCCACCCTTAACAACTAGTGATACTGCATTTTCTGGAACCATAGCTTTATCATCTATAAATGATACTTCTGATGCAGATGCTAATTTTTCTATATAGTGAACCCCAGAAATAAATGCATCTTTTGCTTCAGTTGTAGTATAGCTAATTACTTTAGCTTTTCTTGATGGTGGAACATTCATTTCAGCTCTTACATTTCTTAACCCCTTTATAGCTTCAATTATAAAGTCCATATCCTTTTCAGCCTTTTCATCAGTTAAGCTTTCATTGTATTCTGGCCAATTTGAAACTACTATTGAATCACCATCAGTTAAAGTAGTATATATTTCTTCAGTTATAAATGGCATTACAGGGTGTAATAACTTAAGTCCAGTTTTAAGAACATCATTTAAAACATTATAAACTATACCTTTTTGCTTTTCATCATCGCCATATAGTACGCCTTTAACTAATTCAATATACCAGTCGCAGAATTCAGTCCACATGAAATCATATACCTTTTGAAGAGCAATTCCAAGTTCGTATTTTTCCATGTTTTCAGTTACTTCTTTAACTAAAGTATTCATTCTTGAAAGAATCCACTTATCAGCTAAACTATATTCTTTGCAATCAGCATATTTATCCATTACTTCTTTATCAAGATTCATCATAACAAATCTAGAAGCATTCCACATCTTATTTGCAAAGTTTCTAGCTGCTTCAACTCTTTCTGGAATATATCTTATATCATTTCCTGGAGAGTTACCAGTTACTAGCATAAATCTTAAAGCATCTGCTCCATATTCATCTATAACTTCTAATGGATCAACACCATTTCCAAGAGATTTACTCATTTTTCTACCTTGAGAATCTCTTATAATTCCATGAATTAAAACTGTATCAAATGGAGTTTTATCCATATTGTGTATTCCTGAGAATATCATTCTTGCAACCCAGAAGAAGATAATATCATATCCTGTAACTAATACATTTGTTGGATAGAAGTATTCAAGATCTTCCGTTTCATTTGGCCATCCTAAAGTTGAGAAAGGCCATAAAGCTGAGGAGAACCAAGTGTCTAATACATCTTCATCTTGATGCATATGTTTTGATCCACACTTAGGGCAAGTTTCTGGAGCATCTACTTGAACTATTATTTCTCTACAATCATTACAATACCAAACTGGGATTCTATGTCCCCACCATAATTGTCTTGATATACACCAATCTTGAATATTTTCCATCCAATTGAAGTATATTTTATCAAATCTTTCTGGAACAAATTTAGTTTCATTATTTTTTACTGCTTCTATAGCTGGTTTCGCTAAAGATTCCATTTTAACATACCATTGTTTTGATATTATAGGTTCAACTACAGTTCCACATCTATCATGAGTACCTACATTATGAGTATGTGGTTTAACTTTAACTAATAAACCTTGCTCATCTAAATCGCTAACCATTTGCTTTCTAGCTTCATATCTATCTAATCCTTGGTATTTTCCACCTAGCTCATTAATAACACCATTATCATCCATAACTCTTATTTGAGGTAAGTTATGTCTAAGTCCTACTTGGAAATCATTTGGATCATGAGCAGGAGTTATTTTTACAGCACCAGTTCCAAATTCAATATCTACATAGTCATCACCAACTATAGGAATTTCTCTATCTGTTAGAGGTAATTTTAATGTTTTTCCTATAAGATGTTTAAATCTATCATCATTTGGATTAACAGCAACAGCTGTATCTCCAAGTAAAGTTTCTGGTCTTGTAGTTGCAATTTCTAAATATCCACTACCGTCAGCTAATGGATAATTTATATGCCAGAAGCTTCCTTCTTTTTCTTCATATTCTATTTCAGCATCTGAAAGTGCTGTAGTACACTTTGGACACCAGTTAGTTATTCTATTTCCTTGATAAATTAAGCCTTCGTTATATAGCTTAACAAAAACAGTTCTAACTGCTTTATTTAAATTTTCATCCATTGTAAATGCTTCTCTTGAGAAGTCACAAGAAACTCCCATTTTCTTTAATTGAGTTCTTATTGTATCTCTATACTCATCAGCCCATTCCCAAACCTTTTCTAAGAATGCTTCTCTTCCCATTTCTTTTTTAATTAAGCCTTCTTTTAAAAGTTCATTTTCAACCTTAACTTCAGTTGCAATAGAAGCATGGTCTTGTCCTGGTAACCATAAAGTACAGTATCCTTGCATTCTTTTAAATCTTATAAGCATATCTTGAAGTGTATTATCAAGAGCATGACCTAAATGAAGCTTTCCAGTTATATTTGGTGGTGGCATAACTATAGAAAAAGGCTTCTTATTTTTATCGATTATTGGTGTGAAGTATTTTTTTTCTTCCCAAAGCTTATAAATTCTTTCTTCGAATTCCTTTGGATTGTATGTCGTTGCTAAGTTTTTCTTTTCAGACATCCTTTTTGCCTCCTTTTTTTACTTTATATAGATTAAAGATAGATACCTAAAAATTTGCTTTTATTGAAATTAATAAAACTAGTTTAATAAAGATATTAATTTTAGTTCTATTATATAATTTGAAGGTTCATATAATAATTTATTAATCTTTACTAACTACATATTAAATTTTTATATAATCAAGATAATTAATAAACTTTATTATATGTACTAAATGGTAATAAAGTATTAAATTGAAGGTTCATACTTTAGATTCACATAATTAATTTATAAATTCATTTTTGTAATTTAGAAATAAAATAAAATTATATATTCTTGATTATTAATTTTAAGCAATAAAAAAAGCCTTCATCACAAAAGGACGAAGACTCGCGGTACCACCTTTTTTCTTAATATAAAATTTTTTATATTAAGCTCTTTATTTATTAACGACTAAGAAAGCCGCCTTTACTTACTTTAGTTCAGTAAAGATGCTCAAAAGCTACCTTCAGGATACTCTAATATAGAAGGCTTTCAGCCGATGACCTTCATTCTCTTTATATATTGTATTCCTTACTCCTCTTTATCATTGCTTTTATAATATGATTTTGTAAGGTTATCTTATAATATATTATTATTTTTGTCAATATTGTCCTTATAATAAAATAAATAAAAAGATGCTATGATATTATAGCATCTTTTTATTTATTTGCTAAATTATAAAATCTTTTTTATCATGCTCTTTTGCTTTTGGCTCTCCAAAAGCTGCTTTTACACTTTCCACTTGTGGATTATGATTAATATGTTTCTTATGACTATTCTTTGATTTCTTACCCATTTCTTTCACCTCCAAGCTTATATACTTAGATTATGTAAAAGAAATTTATTTATTTTATTAAATCTTAAGAAAGAAAGTGAAAATATGTAATTATTATTATCCTTCAATCCATTCCATATTTTTTATAAACTCATTAACAAAGTCCTCACTCATACTTGGATTAATAGTTTCTTCATGAGTTATTGTAACTATTGACATAGCAATAGCATATTTAACAGTATCCTTAATAGAAAGGTTATTCATATAGCCATATCCAACACCAGCAACAAAAGAATCACCAGCACCTGTAACATTTTTGACTTCTACACTGCTAGTACCTATCTTTCCTTCTTCCTTAGAGTTTTTATAATATATTCCATCAGAATCAAGACTTATAAATACATTTTTAACTCCTAAGGACAAGAAATAATCTCCCGCTCTTTTTAAATCATCATCATTTTCAATTTTAAATCCGCATAAAACTTCAGTTTCCAATCTGTTTGGCTTTACAGTATGAAAATATTTTATTAAATGTTTTATTTTCTCTGCTTTTGTAGCTGAAACTGGATCTAAAACAAATTTAGTTTTACCTTTAAAAGTAGTTAAAATATACTCTAAAAGTTCTGGGTTATCAGAATCTAATATTGTATATTCGGCATTTTCAATTATATGAGATTTAGAATCAATAAAAGAAGATTCCATCTTATCTAAGCTGTCCATATCAACTATAGCAGATTCCATTTCTCCGTGTTCATTTAAAATTGCCATATATGTTGGTGTATACTCATCTTCTAAAATCAATGAGTGTTCCATATTATATCCTATTAATTTTGAATTTTCTAGAATATTTCTTCCTTGATCATCTCCACCTAAAATAGAAATGAATTCTGTATTAACATTAACTCTTGCTAAGTTTTCAGCAATGTTTCTACATACTCCACCTAAAGATATTTTAATATTCCCTGGTATTGAGTCTCTTTCATGATATTTTTTTCTACTAAAACCTATTATATCTACTATTGATGCTCCTAATACTAATATATAAGGATTATTATTACACATACCATCTCTCCTGCTCTTTAAAATCCGTTACTAAAAAACATAAATATATTATATTAGAGAAATATAAAAAAATAAAGTCAAATTTACAAACTTTGTCGAATTTTATTTTTTAATTGTATTTATTATCAATATATTTTCTTTAAAAATTTCTAAATTCTGCTACACTTTCTTTTAAAATTCATATATTGAATATTAACTTATTCAGCTGTCAATAATTTAAATATATGTTTCAATTAATAATCTTCATAATTATAGTGTTATAAAATTAAAAGTTAATAGTCTTATTTAAGTAAAATATCAAAATTGAAAGCATATATTATTTAATTTTTTATATAAGTTGCTAAAATAATAACTTTACTTAAATACCATAAACTATAAAAATATTTTAATTAAATGAAGGATATTTATTACAACTTATATACATATAATTATCACTTGGAGGTAAAAATGAATTACTTTAATGAAGGTAATAAATACTATAATCTTAAAGAATATAAAAAAGCAATTGAATATTACACCATGGCAATTGAAAACAATGAAAGTATGACTTGCTCTTACTATAACTGTGGAGTTTGTTATATAAAACTTAAGGATTTTGATTCAGCAATAACAATGATAAAGAAAGCTCTTGCTATGCAGCAAGAAAGTAAATATTTCTTTAACTTAGCATATTGTTATGCAATGAAAGAAGAAATAAAAAAAGCATTAATTTATTTCAACATAGCTTGGTCTTTAGATAGTTCTGATACTGATTGTGAAAAAGCAATAAATTTAATAATGTCTAAAAACAAAAAAGCATTATAACCTATTTAAGGTTATAATGCTTTTTAACTTATATGCTTAAAGCCATTCACCTGCTATTTGAGCATTTAAATGATCTTCATTAAAATCTTTGTTATCGAAATAATCTCCTGCTAAATAAAATGTTGGATCAACATTAATCCAAATCCCCTCATCTGCAAGATATACCTGATTCCATGCATGCGGTCCATAATTTTGACCGTCAAATGCATCTCCAGTTACTATTCTGCTTCCTAAATCAACTGATTTTGCCATAGCTACATAAAGACATGCATAATCGAAGCAAATTCCACTTCTAGTATTCCAAGCTTCAATTGCACCACTATTAGTTACACCTTCAGGTCCTAATGCTTTTTCTGCTTTTGTAAAATCATACTTTATATTTGATCCTATCCATGAATATAACCTTTTTGCCTTTTCTCTATCACTTTTAGCATTTCCTATTATTTCAGTTGCCTTTTCATCTATCTCTTTTGATGATTTAATACCATCTTCTAAAGTAACTCCATTATAATATACTATTACATTTGAACTTGCAGGAATATACTCTTTAAAATCATCGTAAGATAAAACAGGCTTATTTATTGACATTATACTTTCTAAAGTACTATATCCATTAATACCGTTAAATAAATTGATTTTCATGCTTCTTCCAAAGGTTGTATTATAGGTTATTATTCCCATAAACATTATTAAGATAATAACAAGCCCTTTTAAAAATCCAAAAAGCGATGAAAATAATACTATTCTTAACTTACCCTTGCTTAATAACAACTTATAAGCTTTTGTTAATGGCTCACTTAAACACTTTAAAATCCAGTAAATTATAGTTTGTATAGCTAAAAAAACTATTCCTAATACTAATGCTTTAAATAAATTATTATTTACTAAAGTAACATTAGAATTATCACTCACGAACTTCAATATAGCTAAATATATCTTATCTAAATTTGTAAGCATAATTAAAAATGTTATAAAAATAGAAAAATAATAAATTAATCTATTTAAAGAGTACTTAGCGCTTCCTTCTTCCAAAGCCCCTTGTATACTACCCTTTATTGAAAAAAGCATTAATATAGCACATAAAATATAAGGTAAATATGTAACCATTAATGTCTCTCCTTTTTAATAATCTACATATCATCAGTACTTGTTACTCTTTTTACAGCATATGATACTATATCGTAATCATATCCCTTTGATAATAAAAATCTATATAGCTTTTGAGACAACTTATATTTATCAGATTCTCTTTTTGATAAAACATTATACTTTTTTAATGCCATATTATATGCTACTTCTCTTTCTTCATCTTCATCTATGTTAGATATTTCTTCTTCTATAAGGTTATCGTTAATCCCTTTTTTTATTAAATCATACTTTATCTTCTTTTTTCCTTGTAGTCTACTTCTATCCTTAACATACATTTTTACATAATTTGTATCGCTTAAAAAGTTATATTCTTTTAAAAAATTTAAAGTTTTATCAATTGTTAAATTATCATATCCTTTTAATAAAAGTTTATCTTTCAATTCTTTTTCACTCTTATATGATTTTTCTACTATTTTAAGTGCAGCATTCTTGCATTTTATATAATCATCTTCTTTAGCAATAGATTTTATTTTTTCTAAATCAATATTTTCATTTGTCTTAAGACCTTCTTTATATACCAATTCAGTACTTAAAGAAAATGAATATTCATTATCAATATATATATTTACTCTTTCTTTGTTTCTCTTTTGTACCTCTATTTTTGTAATAATATTCATAATTATCTCCAATATTTTAAGATTTTAATATATGAATTGTTGGATTGCTTAAAACCTCTCTAGCAACTTCTTGAATTTTATTTATATCAAGAGAATGTAGCTTTTCCATATCCTTAACAAATTCATATAAGTCCTCTCCATCTAAACCTTGATGAAGCATATAATTGCATAACTCTGAAGGATCTTCTAAAGTTGAAATAACAGCTGTTTTATGAACTTTTTTCATAAGTTCTAAATCTCTTTCGCCAATTGCTAAACTTCCACTTTTAACTCCAGATATTGTTTCATTTATTGCACTTACAGCTGAATTAAGATCTTCCTCTCCAACTGCTGTATAGATATATAAAGTCTTAACACTATTAGTCATATCTATACTTGTATAAATATCATAAGCAAGTCCTCTTTTTTCTCTAACTTCTCTAAATAAAAGTGAGTTAGAGCTTTCTCCTAATCTATGATTTAAAATTCTAAGAGGAAGTTCTAAATCTCTATTTAAATTATAGAAAGTATATAAATAAACTATTGTATTTTGCTCTATATTAGATTTAGTTGTTGTTATAGACTTACATATATTCTTTTCTTCTAAAATATCCCTTTTAATTTTTTCTCCAGGTTCCCATCCTTTAAAAACTTTTTTTACTTCATTTAACGCTTCATCATGATTATATGAAGATACTACTGTAACTAAAGCATTATTGGGAATATAATGCTTCTTATAAAAACTAGTTAAATCATATCTATCATAATTTTTTACATTTGCTTCAATGCCTGCAACATCATATTTTAATGGACTTTTATTAAATGCTACTTCATTTGTTCTTTTAAAGCTTAAATCCTCAATATCATCCTTGCTAGTTCTCATTTCTGCAAGTATTACTCCTCTTTCCTTTTCTAATTCTTCTTTATTAAAGGCAGGATTTATAATCATATCTCCTAATATTTCTATAGCATTTTTAAATTCCTCTTCTAAACAACTTATAGTATATACTGTAGATGTATAATCTGTATATGCATTATACTCTCCCCCTAAGAATTCTAACTCATCATTTAATTCTTCATAACTTCTTTTTTTTGTTCCTTTAAACAGCATATGTTCTATAAAGTGAGAAATTCCCTTTTCATTCATATTTTCATATAGTGATCCAACTTTAATACCAACATTTATAGCTGATATTTTTGTATCTTTTTTAATTGTTATAACTTCTAATCCATTATCTAAAAAATGTCTTTCAACATCAAAATTCAATTTAAACATATTAATCCACCCATTCTTCATACTACTTAATTATTAAAAATATAATATGACTATATTCTAAATACAATACTATAATTATATATATGTTTCAACTAAGAATCTACATTATTACTCTTTTTAAATCAAATAATTACTTATTATTCATGAACAATTTACTCTAAAAGTAATTAATATCTATCTTTACTTATTTTTATGAAATTTATCTCAACATTAATACTGTTTTTTAATATAAAAATATACTTAATACACAACAAGATAAATATTACATTTTATTTAATTTGATCAATTAATCTTTACCACACAAGTCTTGACATTTATAATTATATTAAAGATTTTATTATAGGGAGGGTTTTATGCAAAAAAATATTTTATTAATTGAAGATGAAACTCGTATTAGATTTTTACTAAGAGATTATTTTTTAAAAGAAGGCTTTAACATTATTGAAGCTGCTGATGGAGATGAGGGACTTAATTTTTTTATTAGCAATAAAATAGATTTAGTCATATTAGATATCATGATGCCAAAAGTTGATGGAATTACAGTTTTAGAAATGATAAGAAAGGTTTCTACAGTTCCTGTTATATTATTAACTGCTAAAGGACAAGAAGAAGATAAGTTATTTGGATATGAAATGGGGGCTGATGATTATATAACTAAACCATTTTCACCTAAAATACTAATAGCTAAGGTAAAAGCTTTACTTAAGAGAACTTCTGAAGATACTTTTTCTGGATCAAATGAATATGATGGGTTGACTATAAATAAATTATCTCATGAAGTTAAAGTAAATAATGAAATTATAAATTTATCGCCAAAAGAATTTGAGCTATTATCTTATTTATCCGACAATGAAGGAATTGCATTATCTAGAGATACTATATTAGATAATGTATGGGGATTAGATTACTATGGAGACTTAAGAACTGTTGATACAAATATAAAAAGACTTAGAGAAAAGCTTGGAAATAAAGCATCTTATATAGTTACAGTTAGAGGAAGTGGATATAGATTTGAAGCACAAAAATAAATTTAACATATCAAAAAAATTATTTTTAATAACTTTTGGATTAATATTTATTTTATTAATATTTAGCATGTTATTTCAAATTTTATTTTTTGAAGATTTCTATTTAAATAGAAAAGTAAATAGAATGATTAAAGAATCAAGTAAATTTAGCACTTTAAATTCTTATTATACTGATGAAAATCTTTTAACTGAGGCACTAATTAGATTCGAGCAAGAAACAGATTCTAAAGCTCTTATTCTTTCATTAGATGGCAAAATTAGATTTGTGGCAAATTACGGTAAAAATACGGATGACTTTCAAGTTTTAACTTCATTTTGTGCTGAACTTATTAATGATAAACATCTTGTTAATCAAGTTTTAACTTCTGGTAAACCACAAGCTAGTATTTTTGAAAATAAATTAAGTAATTCAAAGAAAATTGGTATTTTATCTCCAATGTCATTAAACTCAAAAAATGATTCAATTATTGTATCTGTTTCATCAATGCAGCCTATAAACGAAGCTGCTGGTGTAACTAAAGAGTTTTATGGATATTTATTTTTGGGCTTTAGTATAATTGCTGTTTTCTTATCATCAGTATATGCAAATTTAATTTCTAAGCCATTGATAAATATAAATAAAGTAGCAAAAAGAATGTCCTCTATGGATTTTACCGCTAAATGCGAAGCAACTTCTGATGATGAAATTGGTAATCTTGCTACAACATTAAACTTTTTGTCCTCTACACTTGAAAACGCCTTAGATGATTTAAAGCAAAAAAATAAAAAGTTAGAAGAAGATATCGAAAAAGAGCGTAAACTTGAGGAAATGAGAAAAGATTTTGTTGCAAGTGTCTCTCATGATTTAAAAACACCTATTGGAATAATAGAAGGATATGCAGAAGGACTTAAAGATGGAATCGTAACAGGTAAAGATGCATTAATTTATCTAGATACTATCATAGATGAATCACATAAAATGAATAAATTAGTAACTAATATGTTAGAACTTTCAAAGCTTGAATCTGGAAATATAGAACTAGCTTTAGAAAAATTTAATATACTTAGACTTATACAAAAGCTTATAAAAAGCTTCTCACTAGAATTTGCTTCAAAAGATATAAAATTAAATTTGAAAACAGACCTGGAATACTGCTATGTAATTGGAGATGTATTTCAATTAGAACAAGTTATTACAAATCTTATAAGTAATACTCTTAAATACACTCCTAATGGAAAAGAAGTGATTATAGAAGTAGCTAGTACTGATACTTTAATTAATATTTCTATTGAAAATAAAGGTGCTTATATTCCTGAAGATGAAATAGAAAATTTATATACTAAATTCTATAGAATCGATAAAGCTAGAAATACTTCTAAAAATAGTAATGGTCTTGGACTTGCAATAGTAAAGAGAATTTTAACACTACATGAAAGTTCTTATTCACTAAATAATACAGAAGATGGAGTTAAATTTGAATTTACATTAAAAAAAGCAGATGACTCAGAAATAATATAAGAGATGAAGTTTCATCCCTTATATTATTAAAAAGTAGTAGGAAATTAAAATTTCTACTACTTAACAATTTAACCTTCTATTAAATTAAACTCCTGTATCTTCTTTATTTTTTTACAATGTGGGCATATAATTAGACATTCATCTCTTAACTCCTCGAATGTGTATCCACATTTACTACATGTACATTCTGATTTATTTATTTCCATATACTTCATCCTCTCTACAGTTCTAATTTTTACCATATATTACTTTTCTTATTCAACTGAAAATAACTTTAAATTTATGATAGAAATTTTTCAGACTATATATTTATATTCTTATTTTATATAAATATTCCAAAATTATTATAAAAAAATAAACTATATTTTAAAATTAAATATAGTTTATTTTTTTTACTAATTAATTTCTAATTCTGTAGGCTTTTTTCTTTTTCAGGCTCTTTGTTGACTTTCATAAGTTTCAAGCTGTTCTTTTGCTATCTAATTATTACATTAGTCTTTTAAATTCATCTTTCCTAAAAGTTCTGCAAAAGGATTATTTAGTGGTTCTTCTGCTTCCTTTTTCATCTTCTTCATTATATTATTTACTTCTTTTTTATTTACCTTATCAGACTTAGAGTTAAATCTTTTATTAAATACTGAAGCTTTTTCTCTAAATGTACAATTGGTATTTGGACAAACATATATTTGCCCTTCTCCATGTCCTCTTAGTTCTAATTTCTTTTTACATTCTGGACATCTAGCATTTGTATTTCTGCTTACGCTTTCTCTATATCCACATTCTCTATCTTGGCATACATTCATGACTCCATTTTTACCTTTTACTTCTAAAAGATATTTACCGCAATTAGGACACTTCTTACCTGTTTTATTATCATGAATAAATTTACTATCAGTTCCTTTTATAGATTCTATTAAAGCTACAGCATAGTTTCTCATTTCTTTTATAAATAAATTAGAATCTTCTTTCCCTTTGCTTATTCCATCTAATTTCTTTTCCCATTTTGCAGTTAACAATGGTGATTTAAGCTCCTTTGGAACTAAATCTATAAGCTGTCTTCCTTTAGATGTAGGTATAATTTCTTTTCCTTTCTTTTCTATTACAAAAGAATTAAATAATTTTTCAATTATATCTGCTCTAGTTGCAACAGTTCCAAGTCCACCTGTTTCATTTAATGTTTTAGCAGAATCTTTATCTATACTGATATATTTTTGTGGGTTTTCCATAGCTGATAAAAGAGTTCCTTCATTAAATCTAGCTGGTGGCTTAGTTTGACCTTTACTTAAATCTACTGAATTTATCTTTAATAAATCCCCATTATTAAGTTTTGGAAGAACTTGATCTTTTAAATCATCTTCCTTTGAATTATCATCTATTATTTCTTTATCATATAAAGCTTTCCATCCCTTTGATTTTATAACTTGACCCTTTGCAATAAATATTTCTTTATTTATTTCAGCCTTTATATTTGTTTGAATATATTCAAATGGAGGCATTAAAACACTTAAAAATCTTTTAACTACAAGGTCATATATATGTCTTTCTTCTGAACTTAAATTACTTAAGTTTGGCTTTTTCTCAGTAGGTATTATTGCATGGTGATCACTTACCTTGCTATTATCTACAAAGCTCTTACTCACATTTATTTTTCCCTTTAATATCTCCGAAGATGCCATTCTATATTCACCAATAGATATTGCTTTTAATCTCTCTGGAATAGTTGAAACAACATCTGTTGATATATATCTTGAATCAGTTCTTGGATATGTTAAAATCTTATGATTTTCATATAGTCTTTGCATTATTGATAAAGTTTGCTTTGCTGAATATCCCCATATTTTATTGGCATCTCTTTGTAGCTCTGTTAAATCATATAAAGCTGGAGAAAATTTCTTTTTAGGTGTTTCTGTTATAGATATTATTTTAGCATCATGCCCTTTTAAATTATTTAAAATTTTATTTGCTGCTTCTTCATTGAAAATCCTTAAATTATTATCTTTATTAACCCACTGAAGTGATATTCCATTTGCTTTTGCAGATATAGTATAAAAGTCTTTTGGTTTAAAATTCTTTATTTCATCTTCTCTATCAACTATCATAGCTAAAGTTGGTGATTGTACTCTTCCTGCTGAAAGTTGTGCATTATATTTACATGTTAATGCTCTTGTTGCATTAAGTCCAACTATCCAATCAGCCTCTGCTCTACATACTGCTGCCTTATATAGGTTTTCGTAGTGGCTTCCAGGCTTTAAGTTCTTGAAGCCATCTAATATCGCCTTATCAGTTTGAGATGATATCCATAGTCTTTTTATAGGTTTCTTAACTCCTGCCTTTTCTATAATCCATCTTGCTACAAGCTCACCTTCTCTACCAGCATCTGTAGCTATTACTATTTCTTCAATATCATTTCTATTTAAAAGCTTTTTTACTTCGTAAAATTGCTTAGATGTCTTTTTTAAAACAGTAAGCTTCATATACTTAGGTAACATTGGAAGAGTCTCCATACTCCAAGTTTTATACTTTTCATCATATCCTTCTGGATCTTGAAGACCAACTAAATGCCCTAATGCCCAAGTTATTACATACTTATTTCCTTCAATATATGATCCCTTATTTTGATTACTTTTTAGAACCTTTGCTATATCTCTACCAACAGAAGGCTTTTCTGCTAGTACTAATACTTTTCCCATACTATTAAGTCCTTTCTCTTTTAAGAGTTCTATTTTAACTCTTAACCAAATCTCTATTTATTTTCTTTTATCTAATTAAACTATATCTAATTTATAATATTCTGTAAACCTTCTTTAAATAAACATTATATATTTAAGATATCCTTGTATTCATAATTAGTAAATTCCCACATTTAATGATATAATAAATGATAAAATAACATAGGGGGAATATCTATGGTAGAAATATTAAAATTAATAGCTAACATTATTAATGACTTACATGATAAAGTTTTAGATATTGTCAGCATAGCTGGGTATCAATTAAATGATAAACAACTTCACTTTATATTTATGGCTTTAATTGGAATAATCATATTTGGAGTAACACAAGTTTTATTTAAGAAACTTTCAAAATATAGCATTACTGCAATATCTTTTATCTATACATTAACAGTTATGATAGTTATAGTTTTTGCTATAGAAATACAGCAAAAACTAACAAACAGAGGTAATATGGAATTTGCTGATATTGCTTATGGTTTATATGGTTTCATTTATATCTTTTTTATCTATTTACTTATAAAGCTCATTGTAATAGTAATAAAGAAAATATATAAGAAATATAAAAAATAATTATAGTTTTTTTCATACTGACTTATAGTATTGAATATCACTTTAACATATAATTTTTATTTAAAATGAATTTATATTAGTAAAATTATAAAATCATATGATAATCTGATTATTAGTAAAAGGCTCAATCTAAGAAATCTATTTAATATAAAATTTATTAAATTTAAAGTAAGCTTTATTGCCTTAAAAAAGTTAATATCTTATTTTGTAAAGGGGGTCGCGAAACGCGACCCCCTTTTAAACCATTGATTTTACTTACTTAAAGACGTTTTTTAACTTAAATAAAAGTTTATGTCTATTATCAACTACCTATTATTAATTCTAAATAAGTCCTCCATCAACTTTTATAATTTGTCCAGTTAAATATTTACATGAATCATTACATATAAAAGCCACTAATTTTCCAATTTCATCAGCTTCTCCAAATCTTCCCATTGGTATTTCATCTTTTAGTTCCTTCTTTTCATCTTTTGATAAAAATGAATTCATTTCTGTATTAATTACTCCCGGTGCAATTGCATTTACTCTTACTCCCATTGGAGCCACTTCCTTAGCAAGTGATTTAGTGAACAAGTTTATTGCCCCTTTAGAACTAGAATATACTACTTCACATGAAGCTCCAACATCGCCCCATATAGAAGAAATATTAATTATATTCCCTTTTCCTTTAGAAATCATATGAGGAAGCGCATGTTTACTTAAGTACATAGTTCCTATAATATTTACTTCCATAACATTATCTATATCTTCTTTTGAAGAATCCATAAACAATCCTATAGTAGATATTCCTGCATTATTGACTAATATATCTATCTTCCCAAATGATTCTATAACATGGTCAATCATTTCTTTACACATAGCATAATCAGATATGTTACACTTATATAATTTACCATATCCTCCTAATGCAATTATTTCTGCTAATGTAGTTTCTGCACCATCATCGTCTTTTGAGTAATTTATAATTACCGTTGCCCCTTCTTTAGCTAATTCAATGGCTATTGCTTTTCCAATACCACGTGATGCGCCTGTAACTAAGGCTATTTTTCCTTGTAAGTTTTCCATCTTCTTCTCCTAGCTTTTAGTTTGTATTATAGACATTCTTTAATTACTCTTTTTACATTTTTAAAGAATATCTTATCAATTTCTGAATTTGTAAATTTTTCTTTTATTAAGGCATCTCTAAGTCTTCCTATTTCTCCAATATTTCTAATTTCCACTTCATTTTCAATCCCATCAAAATCTGTTCCCAGTGAAAGTACATCTATACCTCCAATATTTCTAATATGTTTAATATGTGCTATCATAGATTCAATTGTAGGAATCTTTTCTTTTCCCAAAAATGGTGCACAGAAGTTTAATCCCATAACTCCACCCTTATTAGCTAATTTAACTATCATATCATCAGTTAAATTTCTTGAATGATTAGTTATTTCTCTAGCATTAGAATGAGTTGCAACGAAAGGCTTCTTACATATATCTACTAAATCATAAAATCCACCATCTGATAAATGAGAACAATCTGGTATTATTCCAATCCTCTCCATTTCATTAACTATTTCTTTTCCTTTAGAAGTTAAACCATTATCTTTATATCTATATCCTGCATTGGGATAACCTATACTATTTGGAAAATTCCATGTTAATGTTATGAATCTTATCCCCATATCATAAACCTCTTTTACTCTTTCTACTTTTCCTTCTAATACTTCACCTTCTTCTATTGATAAGAAAGCTCCTATTTTCCCTTTATTATTAACTCTTTCTAACTCCTCTAAATTTCTTACTATTTCAATATCATTATAATTTTCTTTTAATTCTTTCATTAAAACTTCATGCATTCTTTTAAATTCTAAATATGGATTATCTACTATATTTAACTCTATAAAATGTGCAAAAACCTGTGCTAATGCTTTAGCTTCCTTTAATTTTTTTATATCAACTTTGCAAATACTTTCCTTAAGCTTTAGATTTTCATATAATAATCTGCTAGCAGTATCACAATGTAAGTCAATTGAATTCATACATATCTCTCCTTTATTTCCTATTTTCTATTTTACTTTCATTTCCTTCTTTAGCTTCTTTTATCATTCTTATTCTTTCGTTTCTTGCCCATAACAAGTAGTCTTCTAATCTTTCTGGTCCAGTAATAATTTTTCTCCTTGCCCAAAGAACTCCTGATTCTTGTGATTCCACACTCCATTTTACAAGAGATATTTTTCCACTTTCTATTTCTATTGCTGTCATTGCATATGGTAAAACACAACACCCATCATTAAAGTATGGTGGCTCAAGTTTGCCTGGCATTCTACTATTATGAGTATGTCCACATAGTAGCATTTTACCATTTTCTTTTGTCCATTTTTCAAGCTTTCTATCAACTTTATTTCCTTTTTTATTATTTTTAGCAGGACTTGTTGGATCATTAAATCCTGCTAATCCATTTAAAAATTTCCACACATATCTTACTAAAAATCGTGATATCATCCAATAATCAGAATTTATTAAATCTGCTTGATGTCCATGAGTAACTAGAAACTTTTCATTAACAGGAGTAAACTTAAAATTAATACCTTCATAAAACTTAATATCTTTAATAAACTTTAAAAAGTTTTTTCCATAATTGGCTCCAATTTTTCTTAATGCCCTATACTGTGTATTATAAAAATTATCTCTATTTTTTATTATATCATGATTTCCATAAATCATATAAATTCTATTTTCTTCTTTTAATCTATTAAATAACTTAAATATATCATTATAGCAATATGCTATATCATTAAAATTTCTATTTTTCCAGAGCTCATCTCCATCTCCAACTTCAACATAAGTAAAATCCTTTCTGTAATAATAAGCTAGAGCTGTCTTATAAATATTTCTGTTTGGAAGAAGGGAATCATAAAAAGTTCCATCACCTCTGTGGATATCTGAAATAAATACTATATTATCCCCATCATCAAATTTTACTTCCATTGCATTCTCATAAAGATAGTTTAATCTTTTCATAAATTTCCTCTTACTTAATTTTTAATACTTTATTATATGTTTTTATTACTTATTTGCTAAAAACATCCATACAAAATACTAATAACTTATAGATAAATTTAATATCTTTTGTATAAACTACTTATATAGTTTAAAGAGGAAAGAGGCGAAATTTGTGAAGCTTAAATATAAATTTATAAATTTTATTTTAATTGTACTATTTACCTTTAATATATTACCCTTTTCTATTTCTTTTGCAAATGACATTTATGAAGATGAGGAAACTATTAACTTTTTAAATAATGGTTTATCCTCTGAGGAAATGAAGCAAGAATTTAAAGGTTTGCTAGAAGATTTATTTGCACAAAGGAATGCTGCTATAGTTTCTGGAGATTGTGAATTATTAAAGGGATTTTATGATTTAAATATAAAAGTAAGCTTATGGGCATATGAAAGTGAAGCTAAAAAAACTAATTATTTAATAAGTTGGTCGGAAAAACAAGCTGTAAAGTTTAGAGATTTAAAATCTATAGTTAGAATAAGAAAAGTTGCTGAAAAAGAGCCAGGTTTATATGGAGTAATTTGTGATGTTGCAACAGATTTTAATTATTTTTATATTGATACTCCAGATGTTATTAATCACTTTAGGCTAGGAACTAATCACTACCTAAACTTAAAGAAAGAAAATGATAGATATATTATAACTAAGGAATGGTATACTGACCCTTTTGCAGATTCACTTGATATGAAAAATATAAAATCTGATGAAATAAAAAATTATATATTGACTCAAAAGCAACCAGAATTTATACCTAATGAAAGAGTAACAAAGGCAGTAGAATATGCTCATAAATATTGTGGAGTTTCTGAAGATGAAGAATTTACTTTTAAATATAATTCAAAATATAAAGATCACAATCCTGATGGTGGTGACTGTGCAAATTTTGCTTCACAAATACTATTTGAAGGTGGAGGTTTCAAGAAAAATGGCCTATGGAATTACTCTGGAAAAGAAGGAACTAAGGCTTGGCTAAACGCACAAGGCTTCAAAAATTATATGGTTGGAAGTGGTAGAGCTTCATATATTGCTAAAGGATCCTATCAACAAACATATAAGGCAGCCTTTAATATGAGGCCTGGAGATTTTGTTGCATATGAAAAGAAAGGGAGAATAACCCATATATCAACAGTTACTGGATTTGATTCTAAGGGATATCCTTTAGTTACATGTCATAACACTAATAGACTCCTTGTTCCCTATGATTTAGGTTGGAGTAATGATAATATAAGATTTCATCTAATTCATGTTCATTACTAAGAATTTAATTATAAAATACCACTACAAAATTTATTTATAACTTTGTAGTGGTATTTTTATTTATATTAACTTATTTTCTTCCTTTTTACTTCCAAATTATAATAGAAATTTCAATATTACAATTTTCAAGTAGTATTCAAATTATTCTTTATTTTTAACTAATTTAGCTATAAAAAATCCTTCCATATTTTCATTTGGAATTATTCTTATTGATTTTGTAATTTCTTCACTATATATTTTTTCTTTATATTTACTCAAACCCCTTATTACATTTGGTAATTCTAAATTAATTTTTTCTAATCTCAAATCTGGATATTTATTTAGTGCATATTCTATAACTTCTTCATTTTCGAAAGGATTCAAAGTACATGTTGAGTATACCATGATTCCCCCAGGCTTTAGAGCATTATAAGCACTATCAAATAATCTTTTTTGTAATTTTGAGCACAATGCAACTTTTTTTTCATTCCATCCCTTATATGCTTTACTACTTTTTAACATGATTATTCCTTCTCCAGAGCAAGGAACATCTAAAAGAACTCTGTCAAAATATTTATTTAATCGTTTACCTATAGAACATCCATCTGCACCTAAGACTATTATTGAATTTGCACCTTGTTTTTCTATATTGTAATTTAACCTCTCTCTTCTTATTTCATTTACATCATTTGCTAAAATAGTTGCTTTATTTTTAGTTAAATCAGCCATGTAAAGGCTCTTTCCACCTGGTGCTGCACACATATCTAAAACAACTAAATCTTCTTTCAAATCTAAAAATAAAGGAGGTAACATTGAAGATAGGTTTTGTAAATATATTTTACCATATTTATAAGCCTCTAATCTTCTTAAGTTACTCTCCTTAATGCCTTTTGCAATAAATGCATTTTTTAATACTGGATGATTTACAGCCTTTATTTTATTCATGCTTAATTCATCCATAACTTCCTTAGTATTGCCTTTTAAAGTATTAATTCTAAATGTAGTATTTCGTCCTCTATAATAACTTTTATAAATAAGATCTAACTGACCATCTGTAAATATATTTTCTAAAATTTCTATAAGCTCTTTTGGTAAGCTATTTTTAACTTCCTTAATTGACACTACATCACCCCTATAGTTTATTCATAATATATATTACTTTTCAATTGTATAAATTATGCTTTTTTTATAACTTTCACTTGCTTTTTAACTTCTACGCTTATTCTTTCTGTAACCTTTACTCCAATAACTTTTTTAAACTATTTATAAAGATATTTAACTGAAAATTTTAAAATATTACTTTCATTTTTCTCTATAATTTCATCTCTAAGTTTTTTATAATCTTTTATATTAATATATTACTGATTTCAAAGTTAATTTGTAATTTCTAATAAAAAAAGCCACCTTACTATATATAAACCATAAATAGTACAGTAGCTTAATTCTTTATTATCTTAAAGATTAATTTTTAATTCAACTGGGCAATGATCAGAGCCTAAAACTTCAGAATGAATTTTAGCATCTTCTAATTTATCCTTTACTGAATTTGATACTAAGAAGTAATCAATTCTCCATCCTGCATTCTTTGCTCTTGCATTAAATCGATATGACCACCAAGAATATGCTCCAACTTCATCAGGATAAAAATATCTAAATGTATCAACAAAACCAGCATTTAATAATTCTGTAAATTTACTTCTTTCTTCTTCTGTAAATCCTGCATTCCTTAAATTAGTCTTAGGATTTTTTAAGTCTATTTCCTTATGTGCAACATTTAAATCTCCACAAACTATAACTGGTTTCTTTTCATCTAATACCTTTAAATAATCTCTAAATGCATCTTCCCAAACCATTCTATAATCTAATCTAGCAAGTTCATTTTTTGAATTTGGAGTATAAACTGTTACCATATAGAAATTTTCAAATTCTAAAGTGATAACTCTACCTTCTTTATCATGCTCTTCTATCCCTAATCCATAGCTTACACTTAAAGGCTTTTCTTTTGTAAATATCGCTGTTCCTGAATAACCTTTTTTCTCAGCATAGTTCCAATACTGATGATATCCTTCTAATTCTAAATCTATTTGTCCTTCTTGCAATTTACTTTCTTGAATACAAAAGATATCTGCATCCATTTCTTTAAAATATTCTAAAAAGCCTTTTGTAACACAGGCTCTTATTCCATTAACATTCCATGATATTAACTTCATTTATTCTTCTCCTTTGATATAAAATTATGTTTAATAATATTATATCACGTTTTTAATTTAATATCATTCTATGAATATGTATTCATTCTTTTAGATAATTCAACTAATTCATCTAAAGAATTTTTTGCATCAGTAACTTCTTTAAATAGCATTTCAACTGTTGCAGCTGTGTTTTGTGAATTTGCTAATGTTTCCTCTGATATTGAAGCAACATTAGCTATTCCATCTGTAATTTTGGAATTATCGTTATCTATTGCTATAATTCTATTAGTTACTCCTTTAACAAGTTTCTCCATATCATCTAATCCATTAGTTAAATCATAAAGCTCATTAGTAGTATTCTTTACTATTAATTCTTCTTCATTTATTATTTCTGTAACATCATTAATAGATTTAGAAACATTTAAAACTTCGCCTTCTAATTCTTTGATAATACTATTTATTTCATTTGAGGAATCCTTACTTTGCTCTGCTAACTTTCTTATTTCATCTGCAACAACTGAAAATCCTCTGCCATATTCACCTGCTCTAGCTGATTCTATAGCTGCATTTAAGGCTAAAAGATTTGTTTTTTCTGATATATCTCTGATAATATCAATTATCATTAATACTTTAGAAGTCTTTTCCTTTAGTTCATTAGCTATTGTATAAACCTCTAAATTTTTATTTTTAACTTCATTAGAATTTCTAGCAACTTCTTCTACCATTCCAAATACGTTTTCGAAAATATCTCTACTTTTCTTAAACTCAGTTTCCATGTCCTTTGAATTATTTACAGCACTTTCAATATCTAATTTTATATTATTTGATGCTTTGTTTTGCTCTTCAATATTTGAAGTAGTACTTTCACAACCATTTAATATCTCTAAAATTGCACTACTTATATCAGTTGATGATGATTCTATAGTATTAAATGTCTCTGATATTGATGATGTATTCTTATTTAATAATTCTATTGCTGACCTTATTTCAATTAATATCTTCTCTTGTTCTTTAACCATATTATTGCTTTTTTCTCTTTCGAGATCTGCTTCTACCCTTATTTTATTTGATATTCTAGTTATAATAAAAGTCATTGCATAAAACATGAAAATACATACCAATTCTAAGAGTATATTATCTCTAACAGCTTCATTATTAAAATTTATAAAAGCCCAGATTACATTGAATATAAAAGCTCCTACTATTGGTATTATCATAAATTTATGATCTAAATATATCATACATATAACTATAAGAGGTACTATTGCAACTGGAGCTACCATCAAATTAGATTTAAATAGTAATATTGCATAGACTATTGCATATGGTGTTCCAACTATATGTCTTATCTTTATATTATCTTTATCCTTAAAATAAAATATGACCATAATAAATGTTGATACTAATGTGATTGCAAGTGCTAAATATGCAAATTCTTTTTCTATTCTTTTGTTTTTTAACATAGCTAATAACCCTAATGAGTATGTTATTGCAAGAACTGAAGTTGCTATGACAAATCCTCTATTTGTTTTTCTTGTTACTTTATTTTCCAAGTATCTCTTCCCCCAAACCCTTTTTCTATAAGTATCGTCATATTTTTATCAAGCTTTACAACCTATCTGTTAATAAATAAAAAAAATAGTAGAAATATGTAATAAACTGCTTCATCAGAATAAAATCATCTTTCTACTATTTATAGTTTTTTTATTTATTTTATAATTTAGTCTATACTATATATAAATTTTATTAGTTATATAATGGATGCCTTTCACATAAAGTTTTAACTCTTGATTTTAATAATTCTAAATCATGATCTTTTTTAGAAATTGCATCATTTATAATAGCTGCCACTTCTTTCATATCTTCTTCATTAAATCCTCTTGTTGTTACAGCTGGAGTACCTATTCTAATTCCAGATGTTACAAATGGACTTTTAGTTTCATTTGGTACAGTATTTTTATTTACTGTTATTCCTATACTATCTAAAAGTATTTCTGCATCTTTTCCTGTAACATCTTTATTAGTTAAATCAACAAGTATTAAATGATTATCTGTTCCACCTGAAACTATTTTAAAATCATATTTAGTTAATTCATTAGCTAATGTACTGCAATTATTAACTACACTTTTTATATATTCTTTATAACTTGGGTCTAGTGCTTCTTTAAAACATACTGCTTTTGCTGCTATAGTATGTATAAGTGGACCTCCTTGTATTCCTGGGAATATGGTTTTATCTATTTGCTTTGCATATTTTTCTTTACAAAGAATTAATCCACCTCTTGGTCCTCTTAATGTTTTATGTGTTGTTGATGTTACAAAATCTGCATATGGCACTGGAGATGGATGTACTCCTGCTGCAACAAGCCCTGCAATATGAGCCATATCTACCATGAATAAAGCTCCTACCTCATCACATATATCCTTAAAAGCTTTAAAATCAATTATTCTTGCATATGCACTTGCACCTGCTACAATAAGTTTTGGCTTATGCTTAAGAGCTAATTCTCTAACTATATTATAATCAATAGTTTCAGTTTCCTTATCAACACCATAGGAAACAAAATTAAATAGCTTTCCTGAGAAATTTACTGGTGAACCATGAGTTAAATGTCCTCCATGACTTAAATCCATTCCTAAAACTGTATCCCCTGGCTCTAGTGCTGATAAATAAACAGCCATGTTTGCTTGTGAACCTGAATGTGGTTGAACATTTGCATGCTCAGCACCAAATAGTTCTTTTGCTCTTTCTCTTGCTATATCTTCTACTTCATCAACTACGTGACATCCACCATAATATCTTTTATTTGGGTATCCTTCTGCATATTTGTTTGTAAGGAATGAGCCCATAGCTTCCATTACTGCTTTTGAAGCAAAATTTTCTGATGCAATTAGTTCAATTCCATCTTGCTGCCTTTTTAGTTCTTTTTCTATTAATTCATAAATTGCTTTATCTTCTTTTGAAATATTTTCAAAATTCATTTAATCACCCCAAATCCTTTTTTACTAAATTATAAATATAATTTAAATAATAATCAATTAATATTTCTAAATTATTCTTGTTTTTTTATAAATTTATAAATTAATTCATTAATAATATTATATATATTATTAATTCTGTAAATTAGTATATACTATGTATAATGCTATTATGTTATAATACTTTAAGAAAATTTTTAGGTTTATAAGGAGCATACAATATGGATATGAATGAAATACTTCACGTTGCAACTTTCGCAGGAAAAATAATGCTTGAGTCTGGTGGGGAAACATATAGATCTGAAGAAATAATATGGAGAATTTGTAAAATCTATGGAGTAGAGGATGCAGAAAGCTTTGTTACTACAACTGGTATTATGGTTTCTGTATGTCATGAAGGAAAAACCTATTCATTAATTAGAAGAGTTTCAACAAGGACTATTGATTTAAATAAAGTTGATAAAGTAAATGATTTGTCTAGAAATATTATAAGCAGAGGATTATCTGTATCTGAACTAAAAACTCAACTCCAAATAATAAATAGTGGAGAAAGGTATAATGATAAAACAGCTATATTAATTTCTGCATTAGGTGCATTTTGCTTTGTGTTTCTTTTTGGTGGAAAAATAAAAGAAGCTATTGCTGCTTTTTTCATTGGACTTATTATAAAGTCAGTATCTATAAAATTTTCTAGCCTTGAAATAAATCAATTTTTTATAAATAGTATTTCAGCAGGAATTGCTGCTATAATGGCTATTTTATTTTTAAAGTTAGGATTTATAAATGACATAGACAAGACTATAATTGGTTCCATAATGCTATTAGTTCCCGGTCTTGCTATTACAAATGCAATAAGAGATACAATATCCGGCGATTTGCTTGCAGGTCTTACTAGAGCTGCTGAGGCTTTTTTAGTTGCAATTTCAATAGCTGTAGGTACTGGTGCTGTACTTAGTTTTTGGATTTCTACTTTTGGAGGATTATAATATGCTAATACAATCATTATTTGCATTTTTTTCTACACTCGGTTTTGGTATATTATTTAATATAAAGGGGCAAAAATTATTTTATGCTGCTTTAGGTGGTGGATTAAGTTGGTTCACAAGTTTATATTGTGAAAGTTTAGGCTTTAATACAACTTCATCATTTTTTATTTCAGCAATTATTTTTAGTATTTACTCAGAAGTTCTTGCAAGAGTATTAAAAACTCCTGTTACAACGCTTATAATTTGTGCCTTAATTCCATTAGTTCCTGGTGGAGGAATGTATTATACAATGTATGAAGCTATAAATGGAGACATAATGAAATCTTTAGAAATAGGATTAACTACATTAGCAAATGCTGGTTCACTTTCTCTTGGAGTTATATTTGTATCGACAGTTACTAGACTTTTAATGTCTGCTAGAAAGAAGAGAGAATTTAGAGAATTAGAAAGACGTGCAAAAAGAAAATTTAAAAAATAAAGCCATACACTTTATTATTCAGTGTATGGCTTTTAAATTATTCTTCTATTGAAATAGCTGTTACTGGACAGCTTTCACAAGCTTCTCTTGTTGCATCTTCCAATTCTGCTGCAACAGTTCCTTCTATAGCAACTGAAACTCCTGTTTCTAATGAAAATACCTCTGGACAGACTCCTTCGCAAAGTCCACAAGATATACATGTATTTTCGTCAACAAATGCCTTCATGCAATTCGCCTCCTTTATTCACATTACCTTAAACCTTCAAAAGTTAATGTGTATTTATAAGTTAATATATCATAATTATAAATAATTATTTTTATTTGTCAATATTATTTAAAAGTTATTATTAGTAATAGATATTGATTATTCTTTATTTAATAGATTATAATAAGTTTATGTCGTTTTCTCTACATACTTTTAAATTTTTTTCATCCCATGTACTTGCTTGTACTTCTCCTATATGTGCTTTATTTAGTAAATACATACAAATTCTAGATTGTCCTATTCCTCCCCCTATTGTATAAGGTAATTCTCCACTTAATAGCATCCTGTGAAAATCTAAACTTCTTCTGTCATCATTTCCAGAAACTTTAAGTTGATAATCTAATGCTTTTTCATCTACTCTTATTCCCATTGAAGATAGCTCTACAGCCCTATCTAAAAGTGGATACCAAAATAATATATCTCCATTTAAGTTCCAATCATCATAGTCTGGACTTCTTCCATCATGCTTTTCTCCAGATTTTAAAACCCCTCCAACTTTCATTAAAAATACAGCTTTATGTTCTTTACATATAGCATCTTCTCTTTCTTTTGGAGTGTATTCTGGATACTTGTCTTCTAACTCTTGAGTAGTTATAAAAAATATTTCTTCTGGTAATTTATCTTCACCCTCTATTAGATCTTTATGAACATACTTTTCAGTTTCCTTAAAAACATCATAAATACATCTTACTACTTCCTTTAGCTTTTCTTCAGTTCTATCTTTTTTATCTATAACTTTTTCCCAATCCCATTGGTCTACATAAATAGAATGTAAATTATCTAGTTCTTCATCTCTTCTTATTGCATTCATATCAGTATATAATCCTTCCGATACTTTGAATCCATATCTATGAAGACTTAGTCTCTTCCATTTAGCTAATGAATGAACTATTTCCACATCCTTTCCAGTTGCTAATACATCAAACTTTACTGGTCTTTCTACTCCATTTAGATTATCATTAACACCACTTTGTGCATCAACAAATAATGGCGCTGAAACTCTTGTTAAGTTTAAGTTTTCTGCTAGTTTTTTTTCAAAGAAGTCTTTTATTTTTTTAATATGAACCTCTGTTTCAATCAATGTTGTGCTACTTTTGTAACCTTCTGGTATTATTATTCCTTCTACTTTCATTTTAAACTTCCCCCTTTAAATAAATAATTAATTAAATTTAAATAATCAAATCCCCAAGAGTAAAACAGTTTTATTACAATAAAAAAAGCCCTCATCCTTTATATATAAAAGGATGAAAGCTATAATTCCATGTTGCCACCTTAATTCACTATTACTTCACAATAATAGACTCTTCAAGTACATAAGTAAAACTTAGATACTCTAGCACTATAACGGGCGCAACCCGGTTACCGCCTACTAGGTGTTATCTTTCGGGGCACGGCTCAGAGATGTTATTCAAATTAACTTTCTTATTCTACTCACAGCTAATGTAGAACTCTCTGAAAAGATACATCAATTTTACTTCTTCTCATCATAGCCTATAATTCAATTATTTATAAAAAATATTATCACTTTATTAATAGTTTGTAAATAGTTAATTAAGATTTTTTAAATATTATTTTACAAATGTATTTATAGTTTTTATTAATTGCTTTAAAGTATCTTGCTCGCATGACCCTTCTTCAATACCTAAGCAATTATTTGCATAATACTCAATAGTTAGTCCACCTACTCTGTTTATTGCTGATCTAATTGCTGATATTTGCACTAATATATCAGAGCAGCACACATTTTTCTCCATCATTCCTTGAATTCCTTTTACTTGTCCTTCAATTCTTTTCAATCTATTTACTATATCTTTTCTTAGCTTTTCATTTTCCTCTTCCATACTTAAAACCTCCATAATACTATACCTCTATAGGGTATATATATTTTAACATTTATACATCTATCTTTCAATTAAGAAAATGCATAATTACTAATTATATATTATTAACTAATCAATATAACAAGTTAAATGAAACTTCAAATTTTAAATATATCTTACTTAATTTTATATAAATTATTATTATTTATACATTCCAATTAATTCAAAATTTTTACTATAAACTTTATATTTTTTTATTTAAAATATACCTATATTACTATTTTTAAAGATAATTTAATTTATTATTATTTTAAGTGCTATAATAAGCTTATATATAAATATTATTATGTAGATTTTGATTTTTATGTGATAAATCATGGAGGTTCTTATGGAGAATATTTTAAATATATTTAATAGTCAAAAAGAGTTTTTTTATTCTAATAAAACAAAAGATATTAACTATAGAATTAATAATTTAAAAAAACTTAAAAATTTAATAAAAGAAAATGAACAATATATAATGGATGCCTTATATAAAGATTTAAGAAAATCAAATTTTGAAAGTTATGCTACTGAAATTGGAATCGTTTATGATGAATTAAATCTTCATATAAAAAATTTAAGGAAATGGTCTAAAAGAGAAAAAAGAAAAAGTCCTATTGTTCACTTTCCTGCTAAAAGTTACATTTATAAAGATCCTTATGGGGTAACTTTAATAATAGGTCCTTTTAACTATCCATTTCAATTAGTTATTGCTCCATTAATAGGTGCTATATCTGCTGGAAACTGTGCTATTATTAAGCCTTCAGAAAGCACTCAAAATATAGCTTTACTACTTGAAAAAATAATAAACGAAAATTTCAAAGAAAATTATATAAGAGTTGTTAATCCTTTAGGTGGAAAGGATACTGTTTCCTATTTACTAGATTTAAAATTTGATTACATTTTCTTTACTGGAAGTGTTAGAGTTGGAAAAATAATTATGGAAAAGGCATCAAAAAATCTTATTCCAGTTACTTTAGAGCTTGGAGGAAAAAGCCCTTGTATAGTAGATAATTCGGCTAAACTAGGTTTGGCTGCCAAAAGGATAGTTTGGGGGAAATTTTTAAATGCTGGTCAAACCTGCGTTGCTCCAGATTATATATTAGTTCAAAAAGATATTAAAGAAAAATTATTAAAAGAATTAAAAAAAGAATTATTACTACAATTTGGATCTGATATAAAATCTAGTTCTGATTTTCCTCGCATAGTAAACAAACATTCATTATTAAGATTAAAAAACTATTTAAATGATGGTGAAATATATTTTGGAGGATCCGTTGACGAAAAAGATCTATATTTGGAACCAACTATTTTAACAAATATCAAAGAAAATAGCTTAATCATGGAAGAAGAAATTTTCGGTCCTATTCTTCCTATTTTAGAATATTCAAGTTTAGATGAAGCTTTAACTTATGTAATAAATAAAGATAAGCCTCTTGCATTATATTATTTTTCTGAGGATTCTAGTTCAATAGAAAAAGTATTAAATTCAACTACATCTGGTGGAGTTACAATAAATGATACTATAATCCATGTTGCATCTTCATATTTACCTTTTGGAGGCGTTGGTCCAAGTGGTATGGGGGCATATCATGGTAAAGCAAGCTTTGATGTATTCACTCATAAAAAATCCGTAATTAAAAGAGGGACTTTCATTGAGTTTCCAATTAAATTTGCACCATATAATAATAAAATTAATTTATTAAAGAAAGTTATGAAATAACTATTCATATGTAAATTATATTTTATGTAATTTACGCCACTTGAAACCTTTTCACTATTGGAGTATTATGTATTTATATTTTAATATTTAAATATAAGGAGGACTTTATGAGGAATTTTAATTATAAAAATGGTACTGAAATCATTTTTGGAAAAGATACTGAAAATAATGTTGGTGCAGAGGTAAAAAAATATGCCAATAAAATATTACTTCACTTTGGTGGTGGAAGTATAAAATCCACTGGATTATATGATAAAGTTATAAATTCATTAAAGAAAGAAAACATAGAAGTAATCGAACTTTCTGGAGTTAAACCTAATCCAAGAGTATCACTTGTAAGAGAAGGCATAGAGCTTTGCAGAAAAAATGATATAGATTTTATATTAGCTGTTGGTGGAGGAAGCGTTATTGATTCATCTAAAGCAATAGCTGCTGGTGTAAATTATGATGGAGATGTTTGGGACTTATTTTTAGGTACACCTATAAATCATAAATGTCTACAAGTCGCAACTATATTAACAATACCTGCTGCTGGTAGTGAAACAAGCTCTGGTTGTGTTATAACAAATGAGGATGGATTATATAAAAGAAGTACTGGACACCCTACACTAAGACCTGTATTTTCAATTTTAAATCCAGAACTTACATTTACTTTACCTAAGTATCAAACTTCTTGCGGTATTGCAGATATGTTTGCTCATATACTTGAAAGATACTTTACTAATGAGCAATATGTAGATTTAACTGATAGATTATGTGAAGGTGCCTTAAAAGCAATAATAAATAATGCATTAAGATTAAATATAAATCCTAATGACTATAATGCTAGAGCAGAAATCATGCTATCAGGTATGGTAGCTCACAATGATTCTTTAAGCATGGGTAGAATTGGAGATTGGGCAACACATGATATAGAACATGAATTGAGTGGAATATATGATATTGCTCATGGTGCTGGACTTGCTATTATATTCCCGGCTTGGATGAAATACGTTTATAAGCATGATGTAAATAGATTTGCTCAATTTGCAAATAGAGTTTTTGATATCGATATAAATATGAATAATCCTGAAGAAACAGCCCTTCGTGGTATTGAAGCTTTAGAAAACTTCTTTACTAAAATTGAGCTTCCAACTAGATTAAGTCATGTAAATATTAACGATGAACATATAGATGAAATGGCAAGAAAATTAGTTGCTCATTGCGATCATGCAGGAAATTTTGTAGAAATACGTTATCCTGAAGCTTTAGAAATTTTAAAATTAGCTCTTTAATCTATAAATATGAAACAGGTGTTACTTTTAAGTAACACCTGTTTTGTTCTAATTTTACCTAGGATACTTTAAAATACTCCTCTAATATTACCGCTCTTATTGACTCATATTTTATATTATCAGGTAAATACTTTTTCAAAATACTAACCTTTTCATACCCATTTACCTCACAAGCTTTTAATATCTTTTCTTTATCATCATGATTATAATATTTATTTAAATTTAAACTAATAGAAAACTCTCCATTTTCCTTTATATAGTCTGTTACATATCCTAATATTGTAGAAATAGATACTTCAATATTTTCTGAAATTAAATCTAAATTAACTCCATCTTTTATCATATCTATAGCTATTTCTTCATTTGATCTCTTTTCTCCATCAATTATTACTTTTCTTTTTCCTTTTTCTTCGAAAACTATATTTAAGTCTTTTTCTACTATAAACCTTCTGACTTCTTCTATTATTTCATTTCCATACTTTGTTATCTTCTTTGGTCCTATTCCAGATATGTCTTTTAACTCCTCTAAATTCAAAGGGAACCTTCCGCTTATTTCCTTCAAAGTATTTAAAGATAAAATAGCTTGTGGAAGAGAATTTTCTTTATTAGCAAATTCTCGTCTGATTACTTTTAACCTTGATAGTAACTCTTTATTACTTTCAACATTCAAATAAACTTCTTCATTTTTCTTCTTGTATTCATTATTGACTATTTTTATATTATTTTCATCAACATAATCTTTTATTGTATTAATAAATATTTCTCCATATTTATTTAGTTTTACTTCTCCAACTCCACTAATATTCATAAGTTCTTCTAAATTAAGTGGATATTTAGTACTCATTTCTCTTAGTGTATTATCACCAAATATAATATAAGGAGGAACCCCTTCTTCATTTGCAATATTAAATCTAAGTTCTCTTAAAATTTCAAATAATGTATTATTATCATTTGAAGTACTCTTAATTTTAACTTCCTTGAATTGAACCTTTTCATCTCCCTTTAAAACTTTAACTGATCTATTATTAAGCTTTATAACTGGATAAGTACCTTCTACATAATCTATATATCCATGAGAAATTAAAGTATTTATAAAAACCTTAAGCTCATCACTAGAATAGTCCTTCATTATTCCATAAGTTGAAAGCTCATTAAACTTTGCATTAATAACCTTACTATTTTTAGAACCTCTTAAAACATCTACTACCATTGCAACTCCAAAAGACTTTTTCATTCTATAAATACACGATAATACCTTTTGTGCATCTATAGTTTTATCTACTAATTCACCTTCACTTAAACAACTGCTACAATTATTACAATCTTCGCTAACAGATTCACCAAAATAATTTAAAATATATTTTCTATAACAATCATTACTATAAATTAAATCTACCATTTGCTTTAGTTTTAAATATTGGTTATTTTTTCTCTCTATATTTTCAGTGCTAACTTCTATTAGATATTTTTGTGTATGGATATCACTTGGAGAAAATAATAATATACATTCACTTTTTTCTCCATCTCTACCTGCTCTACCTATTTCTTGATAATATCCTTCTATATTTTTAGGCATGTTATAGTGAATTACAAATCTAATATTAGGCTTATCTATTCCCATACCAAAAGCATTTGTAGCAACCATTATATTAATTTTATCTTTTATAAAATCTTCTTGATTTTCTTTTCTTAACTCATCATTTAGCCCTGCATGATATCTACCAGCTTTATATCCATTGGAAGTTAATAGTTCATAAATATAATCAACTTCTTTTCTTGTTGCTGCATATATTATTCCTGAGCTATCTCTATTTTCTTCTATATATTTTAATATATAACTCTTTTTGTCATTTCCTTTTTCTATATTGATAAATAAGTTTTCTCTATCAAATCCAGTTACAAATAAACTTGGGTCTCTAAGTCCAAGTAAATTTATTATATCCCCTTTTACTTCTTCTGTTGCTGTAGCAGTAAAAGCTGTTACAATTGGCCTTATATTAAGCATTTCAATAAAGTTTTTTATTCTTCTATAACTTGATCTAAAATCATGTCCCCATTGAGATACACAATGCGCTTCATCTATTGCAATTTGACTTATCCTACATTCCGTTATAGCCATAATAAACTCATATGATTCTAATCTTTCTGGAGCTACATATACTATTTTGTATTTATTTTCTTTAACATTAGTTATTATTTCTTCAAACTCTTTAGAGGTTAATGAACTGTTTATATATGTAGATTCTATTCCCATCTCTTTTATTGCATCAACTTGATCCTTCATTAAAGATATAAGTGGAGATATTACTATAGTTACTCCATCTAATAATAATGCAGGTATTTGATAGCAAATTGATTTTCCTCCACCAGTTGGCATTATAGCTAATACATCATTTCCACTTAAAATACTATTTATAATATTTTCTTGCCCTCTTCTAAAGCTTTTATATCCATAATATTTTTCTAATATTTCTAAACCTCTATTTTTCATATAAAACACTCCTTAAAACTATCTACCATTTATTTAACTATTATAATTATCAACACAAACATACGTTCTTAATCATATTTAATAATTAAATAAGTTATCTGCAAATCTTAAAATTATATTTGTCAACTAATAATCTGTTTAATTAACGCTTATATTACATTTAACATTTATTATAACTTATATATTTAAAAGAAAAGTGAAGGGATTCCTTCACTCTTTCATAATAATTTCATTCTTACCTAATTTATTTTTATTCTTTTCCCTATAATAAAATATCTTGTAAAGAATTATAAATCCTAAAACAAATGCTATCACTATTATAGCATATAATTTAAATACCTCTTCTGGTAAGACATCAATAATAGGATCTGTCTTTGAATCAAAGACCCAATAATCATTATTAAAAAATATCTTATGAAATACTACAAATGCCTTTGAAAAATTTATAAATATTGAAGCTAATAATACTGCAATTATGCTTATCAGTGTATTAGCCCCATAATTAAGAATCTTAAATAGGTTTAATTTTTTATTATATTTCCTTAAAATAAATTTAATTACTATAAATGCCAGTAATATGACTATAATAATTAAATAAATATTCAAAAATATTTTTTTAACTTCATAAAAATGAAATTCTCCATTAGTGCTCATTATAAAATTATTAAATTTCAACTTTTTTATAAATGGATTTTGTAAGTAATTTAATAATATATTATAATCATTCATTAATGCGTCTTTTGAAAGTTGTCCTAATCTTGTTAAATCATATTTATCTATCGAGTAGCTATAAATAACCCTTAAATTTAATGATATAATCACGCTTAATCCAATTGTAAATAAAGCTACCATTATTCCTTGAATAATCTTGGATATTGAAATTAACAACCTCTTCATTTTCTACCTCTTTTATTTCTAACATTATTAAATATTATTAATTAACAACATATTTTAGCTAAATAAAAATATATATTTTAACTTATATATATAATAACATAATAATTATTATTTTGAATATAAAAAATAAAGCAATCACTATATCCTCAAAATAATTGATTTTAGTTTCTTTACAAATAATTTTTAATACTAAAAAAGATATAAGATAGTTCTAGTAATAATTTACACAAACCTCTTATATCTATAATATTGTTTTAAACTTTAATTATTTTTAATTTGCTTTAAAAGATTCACATCGTCCTTCCAGTTTACCATTTTCTTTGATGGAACTTATCATAACATAGCTAGAACAGCATATTTTCTCTTTATTATAAAAACATTTTTCTGCACTACACTCAATATATGGAGTAAGTAAACTATCTTGAATTTTATCTAATCTATCTATATATAAATCTGTTTTTCCTATCATAAATACTCTTTTAGAAATTTTATATTTTTCAAATGTTATACAAGATGTTTTTAGTTCACCATCTATCTTATTGATGATTTTAATATTATCATTATCACATATTCCAAAAAAATTATGATTGCACTTCCTTACATTACATGCTAATCTGTTCATTTAATCATCCTTTCAACAAGAGATTTTGCTCTTATAGAAAGTTTTTGCATTATACCCTGTATTTATTCTCATATATCAATTAACTTATAATTAAATTTATATTTTCTTTGTATTGTGGATATTTTTTATTTTTATACAATATTGCATTTTTAGGACAGCAACTTATACATCTACAACACATAATACAATTATCTCTAAATTTAATATCACCTCCTATATATTCTATATTTCTTGTCGGACAAGCCTTAACACATAAATTGCATTTGTCACAACTCGAATTAACAGAAAACCTATATGAATTTTTATATAAATCTTTTGTTTTAAACTTATATAATCTTTTCATTATTGTTGCTTTAAAATTATTTATTTCTTCTTTACTATAATTTTCAATTAAAAAATTTGCAACTGCATCTTTTATTTTATTTGATGAACTTTGATAAATATTATCTAAATCTTTAACACTTTTATAATTTTTACTTATAATAAAACTATTTGGCATTTTAAAATTTTTAGTCATTATGACTTTAAAATTTTTTTCTAATAAACCTTTTTCTAATTCATCAAAGTACATTTTATTTTTATCCTTACCAGTGGTAAATATCATTGTTTTTACTTCTTTATCAGATGGACCTAAATTATCATCTATATACTCCATAAAGTTTTGAGGAATATATTCAAAATACTTAGGAAATCCAAGTATTAAATAATCGTATGAAAAGTTCTTAATATTTATCTTTTCTTCTATAGAATGAGTTTCTATATCACAACCATTTTTTATAAATTCTTCTTCTATTTTATTTGCAATAAATTTTGTATTTCCACTGCCACTAAAATATAAGATCATACCCTTCAATATAACCCTCTCCTTTTATCCCAGTTAAAATATAATTAGGCTACAATAATAAGCTTATGTTAATAATTATATATTATATGTAAAATATTAGAAACATTTTTAATTTTACATATTTATATATTATTCCTTCTTTTTCTTCAAAATAAGAAAAGATAGGACTTTTCCCTATCTTTTCTTACTATTTTCTTATGTTAAAGTACAACGTCATCTTTATTATATTTCCAAAATAAAATTGCTGATATTAAGATAATTCCACATATAAATGTGTATATAAAGAATAATGTATTTCCAATACTTCCAAATAAAATTATAAGCGATCCGATAGTTGCAAGGATAGGATTAACCTTTCCTTTCCATATTCCCTTAATCTCACCACTTAATCCCATTTTAAATACTTTAAAATATAATAATATGTATAATAAATAATTTATTGTAATAGATATTTCTGATATGTCACTATTAGGTAAATAATTATATTTTTGCGTTATATAATGAATAATTAAACAAATTAATGAAATTACCAAAGCTACTATTGAAGATATAATTGGCATACCTAATTTCTCATTAACTATTTTTATCTTATTTGATTTTGGAAACATTCCTCTTATAGCTAAAGAATATGGTAGCCTAGTATGTCCCATTATTAATCCATTTACAGTACCCAATATAGATATAACTACAAATGTTAATATTATCTTAGCTCCCCATGCTCCAAATAATTTATTGGCAGCTAAGTCAACATGAGAATCTCCTAAACTCATAATTGTATCAGGTCCAATATACATGCTTATCCCAACAAAATATAATACATAAATAACTAATATAAATAAAGGAGCAATTACTAAAGCCTTTGGTAGATTCCTTTTAGAATCTTTAATTTCATGCCCAATAGAAGTTGATATAATCCATCCATCAAAAGAAAAGGCTATAGGTGCAATTGCAGCTATCCATGTTGCAGATTTCATATGTGTAATGTCGCTTGCTGATATTTCACTAGGATCCCCAAAGAAAACTCCTGCTAATGCTATTAATATTAGCGGTATAACTTTAATCACAGTTGAAGCATTTTGAAAATATCCTCCTAGTTTTGCAGATAAAATATTTAATATATATAGTACTATCATAACTATAAATCCAATGAATGTTTGAATTGCTAGTCCACCATCAATTCCAAATAACATACATATATATATCCCTGATACCCATGCAACTACAGCAATAAGTGTAGGATAATATAGGAATGTATGAAACCATCCAAATGCACAAGCAATAGACTTATTATATGAAAATTCAGCATAAGTTATTATCCCTCCTGCAGTTGATTCCCTTGATGCTAATTCTGAAATAGTTAAGCTTCCAAATATTATTCCCATAGCAGCAATAAAGAAAACAAGGACTCCTAAGCTTATACTTCCATTAGTTGCTACTAAAATATTATCACTTTTAAAAAATATCCCGGATCCTATTACAATTCCTACTATCATCCCTATGGCAGTGAATAAACCATATTCGTTTTTCTTCATATTTCCACCTCTTTTTCTTATATTTATTAATAATGACAAATAACTATGTCCAATATACCACAAAAAGGTAAAAATAAGAATAAAAATTTAGCAATATTCAAATATAATTCAAATATTAAACTCATTTTGTTAACATTAACTAACTTAATTTTATATATTTATTTTCTTAAATATATAAATCTCTTTAAGAACCACATTATTTCTATTCTTATATAGTTTTTGAATATGACCTATTTTTAGTATAAATTAATAAACTAAGTATATTTTATAAAATTAATCAATTGTAACATTATCCAAATTTAATATTTCATTTTTTCTCTTAATTCTCCAATATTTCACTACTAAATTTATAAAAATATTGACACTCTTTTCTCATTTATGTAGATGATATTTATAATTTTTTTAAATATATTATTGATATCCTCAAAATATATTACTTTAAGGCTTATTTAATTTATATATCAAGAAGAAATTTATTTATATATATTAATCTTATCTGTAGATAAAATATATTATTTAGTGCAGAAATCCAAATTTTACAATTTGTTAATATTTATATTGAATAATATTTTTATTAAATGTAATATGTTGGTAAGAAGTGCAATCGTTTGCTCTTTCAATTAATTTTAAAATATATATGGAGGGATTATAAAATGAAAAAAGTCTTAGCAACTGTTTTAACTGCATCATTAATGGCTGGAATATTTGTTGGATGTTCTTCTAATTCTGGCAAAATAGAAAACGATACCAATAAAAGTGATGGAAATAAAGTAGTTAAAGTATTTCAACTTAAAGTTGAAATTAACGATGCTTTACAACAACTAGCAAAAAAATATGAAGAAGAAACCGGAGTTAAAGTTGAAGTCACTTCAGTAGGAGGTGGTGCTGACTATGGTGCAGCTTTAAAAGCTGAATTTCAAAAAGGTACTGAGCCTGATATATTCATGATTCAAGGGGCTGGTGATTTAGAAGTATGGTCTCATAAAGTTGATGATTTATCTTCTGAAAAATGGATTTCTAATGCTGTTAAAGGCACCTTAGATACAGTAACGAAAGAAGGTAAAATCTATGGTATGCCAGTTGCAACTGAAGGTTATGGACTAATATATAATAAAGAAATTTTAGATAAGGCATCTATAGATCCAAAATCAATCGACACTTTCGATAAATTAAAAGCTGCTGTTGAAACATTAGATTCCAAGAAAGCTGATCTAGGCTTAGAAAATGTTATATCTTATACAACTAAGGAAACATGGGTAACTGGTAATCATACTTTTAATATTCCATTAGCAGTTCAAGAAAATCCTGCTCAATTCACTAAGGATTATACTGATGGGAAAGCTGATATTACAAATAATCAAGGTTTTAAAGATTGGATGAACCTTGTTGATTTACTTTGCAAATATAGTGGAGGAGCTACTTTAGATACTATAGATTATAGTACTCAAGTTGGTAACTTTGCTTTAGGTAAAACTGCCTTCTTACATCAAGGTAACTGGGTTGCTGGAGATTTAACTAAGCTTGAAGCAAATTTTGATATGGGCTTTATTCCACTAGCAATCAATAATGATACTAAAGTAAGTGGAAGCATTCCTGTTGGAGTACCAATGTACTGGACAGTTAATAAAGATTCTGCTGTAAATACTGAAGCTAAAGAATTCCTTGATTGGATGGTTACTAGTGAAACTGGTCAAAAATCATTAATAGAAGATATGAAAATGATACCTGCATTTACTAATTTCAAAGTTGAAACTGATGATAAGTTAGCTAAATCAATAATTGAATATAATAATGCTGGAAAAATTCTTCCTTGGGCATTTACTAACCTTCCTGATGGATTTAGTATGGAAAAAATAGGACCTATTTTCTCAAAATATGCTAAAGGTGAAATAGATCAAACTAAGATGCTTGAAGAGATACAAGCCCTTACTAAAAAGTAAATCCATAATATTTTTCTTTGTCCGCAAGGGATTTTAATCCCTTGTGGATACTTATATTATGGCTAAATTTTATGGGAGATGATAATATGGCAAAAAAACGTAAATCTAATAAGGGATTTTGGCTTTTTGTAGGTCCCTCTTTATTTGCACTAACCATAGTAGTAATAATTCCTTTTTTGATAGGAATATATTATACATTTACTAATTGGAATGGTGCCAATCCTAATTATGATTTTGTAGGTTTCTCTAACTATAGTAATCTTTTTAAAGATACACAATTTATTTATTCCTTCAAAATTACAATAGTTTATACTATTGCAAGTGTTATCTCTATAAATTTAATAGGATTTGGACTAGCCTATTTTGTTACTAGAAATTTAAAGACTAAGAATTTTCTTAGAACTGGATTCTTTATGCCAAATTTAATTGGTGGACTTATTTTAGGATTTATATGGCAATTTTTATTCAATTCAGTTTTTACATCTCTTGGGGCTAAGCTTGGATCTGATTTTCTATCCATATCCCTTCTTCAAGAAAGAAATACTGCTATTTTAGCTATGCTTATAGTTTCTGCTTGGCAATATGCTGGATATATAATGGTTATTTATGTAGCTGCACTCGAAAATGTACCTACTGATTTAATTGAGGCAAGTCATATTGATGGTGCTAATGGACTACAAGCCTTTAAGCATATTACTTTACCAATGGTTGCTCCTTCAATAACAGTATGTTTATTTTTAACACTTGCTAATTCTTTTAAGCTTTTTGATTTAAACTTTTCTTTAACTCCCTTAAAAACCACTGAAATGCTTTCTTTAAATATATATAAAGAAGCTTTTGTATCAAATAGTATGGGAGTTGGTCAAGCCAAAGCTATAATATTCTTTATATTTGTTACAGCAATTTCCTTGACTCAAGTTTATTTTACTAAGAAAAAGGAGGTTGAAATGTAATGCAAATTAAAAGACAAAGCAAATTAAAAACATTAAATAGCTATAACTATAAACTAGGGATACTAGAAACCCTTGGTTGGTGCCTACTTATAATTTATATGGTTCCATTTTATCTTATGCTTATAAATTCCTTTAAAAGCCGAAGAGAAATATTTGATAATACTACTGGTTTGCCTTCAAAATGGAATTTTAGTAACTATACAGCTGCAATAGAAAGAATGAATATGAGTAGTGCTTTTATTAATTCGTTAATAATAACTGCATTAAGCATAATACTAATAGTTTTATTTTCCTCAATGGCTGCCTGGACTTTAGCTAGAACCAAAACTAAAACCAGTAAAGTGATATTTTACTTATTTGTTGCCGCAATGATAGTTCCTTTTCAAGCTGTGATGCTACCTCTAGTAAAATGGATGGGTATGATGCATATTGATGCTATAAACTTTAATATGCTTGGAACACATTATGGACTTATTTTTATGTATATAGGCTTTGGATCAAGTATGAGTATATTCTTATATCATGGATTTATAAATAATATTCCTTTAGAAGTTGAAGAAGCCGCTATAATAGATGGATGTAATAAATGGCAATTATACTATAAGATTGTATTTCCTCTTTTAAAGCCAATTACCGTAACTGTTATGGTTTTAAACGGTATATGGATATGGAACGACTTCTTGCTACCATTCCTAACTATAAATGGTAAAATAAACACTATTCCTCTTGCTATGAATAATTTCTTTGGTGCATTTTCTAAGCAATGGGAACTAGCCATGGCAGCATTAATTTTAGCCGTTATTCCAATAATTATTTTCTACTTCTTTGTTCAAAAGTATATAATTAAAGGAATAGTTCAAGGCTCAATTAAATAATTAACTTTATTTCCTAAAATAAGCTTTATAGTTTATACTTAGCATATATACTATAAAACTTATAAAGGAGATTTCTATGGAAAAAATTATTATTTATTATCTTTTTATTATTAATATTATAGCTTTTACAATAGTTTATATAGACAAGCAAAAAGCTATAAAAAAACAATGGAGAATTAGAGAATCTACTATTATTTTCATTTCCTTAATTGGTGGAAGTATAGGAACTTATTTAGGCATGTATTTTTTTAGGCACAAAACAAAACATCTTAAGTTCACCTTAGGAATACCAATAATAATTTTAATACAGCTCTCAACTTATCTAATTATAAAAAAATAGAAATGGATAATTTATAATAAATTATCCATTTCTATTTTAAACTATCTTTAAAATCACTCATTTGAATACACCAATTTTTATAATCATTAATTTTATTATCCAAACAATTTATTTTCTTTAGTGTAAAGTATGTTACAGGTATATCATTTTTAAAACCTAATTCTTCTAAAACTCTGTGATTTTTATTATAAATAGAACAACATAGTTCTATATTTTTAATTTCATCTTCTATACTATCTCTAAATAATTTGCATAATAAAATTTTAGTGTATTCTTTATCTATTGAATTCAATTCTAATATTTCAATTTTATTTTTATCTTTTTTTAATACAAGTGATGCTAATACTAATTTATTTTTACTAACGACATAATTATTATATTTCTCTATAGGATTTTCTCTAAATATCCATTTTAAATAATTTACATCCTTATAAATTTTGATTTTGCTAGTATTATTTTTTAATAGTAATGAATAATTAAACTTATAATCATTATCTACATCTACTTTTTGAATATCACATCTATTTATATGGTAAATATCCTTATCCTTAATTTCTAGCTTAAGTGTTGGCATTTCATATATATCCTCAAATCCAAATTTCTTCACTAAATTATAATGATATATTTCATTTGGGAATGCTAATAATAAGCTATAATTTCTTTCTTTTAGCTTTTCATAGACTTTTATTGCAAGTTCAAAAGACAATCCATTATTTCGAAAATTAGGTTTAACTAATATCGGCATAGATATTCCTGCTTTAATTATTTCATTATCTACTACTATATTAATAGGTAAAACTGAATAACTTGCAACTATTTTATTATCTTCCCTTGCAATACAAAGAACAAAATCATCTATTGGATTATTTAAATATCTCCATAAAAAATATTCTGTACTTAGATCTTTATTAAGGCACACTTTATATAAGCTTTTTAATTCATCTACTATTTTATTAAAGTCTTGTTTATCTATAAATTCTAATTTCATAATTACACCTGCTAGTTTTTCTTTTAATAAAATATATGAATCTTAAATTAATTACGTTCTATAAAAAAACTAACATATATAATTTTTATTATTTTATCGCTATCTTAATATTAAAGTAAATTTACACTCGCTTGAAATCTAAAGTAATATAATTGTAAAAGCTATACACAAAATAAGTTCATTATTACTTAATATAAAGTAGAAATAGTAAATTGGATTAGAATTCATATAATATAAATTCTAATCCAATTTATTAGATATCTTTTTTAGCATATAGATTTGAAGTAATAAAATATGATGATAAAATTAATGTAAATATACATAGAACAATTAGTACTTTTACTATTAACATATCAAAATTTATATTAGGTAAATATTTTATTAATTCACTTGAAAATACCATTGGAAAAACTACTAAAAATACCATTGCTATTCTACCCTTTTCAAACCCTAAAGTTAATTCTAATGGAATCAATATAGTCATTACAAAAATACCTATACCTATCATTATATAAATAAATGGCCATAATGGACCAAGTTCACTTATCGTAACTATATTTAAAGAAATCAAGCCTGTATATAGTACTAATGATACTATAGTGGCTATTAGTGTATTAATAGCTACAAATATATATCTTGATAATATATATTCTTTTGGCTTTATTGGTAGAGAATATATTAAATAATTCATTTTACTTTTCTCTTCATAAAATGCTGTACTATAACATGTGGCCATTATAAATAGTGCTCCACCAAAAGTCATCATTTCAGGATTTATAAATCCTAAAAATATTCCCATGGCAATTATTAAAATCATATATTTTTTTAATGCAAATACTGTTTCAAATTGTAAAAATAATAAATTTAATATTTTCCTCATATTAATTCCTCCTAGTATAATAAAGCATAATATCTTCTAAAGTTGGTTTTTCATAAATAACTTCATTTCCAAATATCTCAAATGCTTCTTTTTTATCTGATGTTAGTCCTTCAAAACCAAACCCATTAGTTTTAATAGAAATAAGATATTTCCTTGTTTCATTATCTAAAAGTTCTTTTTTTCCTTTTATTATAGAATGTTGTTCTAATATTTCATCTTTTTCACCGTATAATATAATTTTACCTTTATATATAAATATAATATAATCAGCACATTTTTCTAAATCGCTTGTTACATGTGTTGAATAAAAAATTGTAAGGTTTTCCTTTTCCATTTCTTCTTGTAATATCTCTAGAAATTTATTTCTTATAATTGGATCTAAACTGGCAGTAGGCTCATCCATTATTATAATTTTAGGCTTTATAGATAATGCCATAGCTAATTCAAATTGTTTCTTTTGCCCTTTAGATAATTTCCCATAAATTGAAGATTCATTTAGATTGAATTTATTAATTAAGTTATTATATAATTTTTCATCCCAATTTCTATAAAATCTAGCTATAGATAACTTTATATTTTTTAATTTACTTTCTTCTAAAAATCCGCATACATCGCCAACAAAACCTATAGATTCCTTGATTTTAGGGTTTTCAGAAATATTTTCTCCTAGAACTAAAATTTCTCCTTCATCACATTTAATCATGTTCATAATAGCTTTTATAGTAGTTGTTTTTCCTGAGCCATTAGGTCCAATAAATCCTGTTATAAAACCTTCCTTTACTTTTAATTCTTCTATATTTAACTTAAAATTCTTATACTCTTTTTTTAAATTCTTAATTTCAATTGCTTCCACTTTTATACCTCCTCATATAAACTCTTAAATATTTCTAATGCTTCATCTAGTGTTAATCCAATAGCTTTTGCAGAAACTATTGCTTCTTCTAATTTATTTTCAATTTCAAACATAGCCACTTCTTTAAGTCTTTCATTATTTGATTCTGCTACAAATGTCCCTTTTCCTACAACAGTTTTAATAAATCCTTCTTTTTCAAGTTCTTCATATGATCTTTTAGTAGTAATTATACTTACTTTTAACTCTTTAGCTAAAGTTCTTATTGAAGGTAATGCTTCTCCAGGTTTTAAAGTCAAATTAATAATTTGATTCTTTATTTGACTTTCAATTTGTTCATATAAGGGTACTTGTGAGGAATTGCTAATTACTATATCCAATCTTTCACCTCCAATTGTATATAATGTGTATATGTCATCTATATACATATATTAATTCATATACACACTATTGTCAATAGAATAAAAAATTTACAGTCTCAGAAACCTATTTAAAGTAAAATTTAATTTACTTTTTCAAGTAAGTTTTATTACGTTGAAAAAGTAATCTAAATCGAAAACCTATTTATTGCATATGTATCACATTTTTATAAAAATCTTTCATAATTATATTAATATACGCAAAAAAGGAAGTTCTAACTCGAACTTCCTTTTTTATAATCTAGTATCAATTTTCTTGATACTACACTTTGTAATCTATTTTAATCTTCTTTTGTATTTATTGAAATACCTAATTCTTGTAATTGCTTTTCATCTGCTATATTAGGTGCTTCACTTAAGTAACAGTAAGCATTTTGGTTTTTAGGGAATGCAATAACATCCTTTATATTTTCTGTTCCAGCTAAGAACATTACCATTCTATCAAGTCCAAAAGCTAATCCACCATGTGGTGGTGGTCCAAACTTAAATGCATCTATTAAGAATCCAAATCTTTCTTGTGCTGATTCTTCTGTGAATCCTAATGCTTTAAACATTTTTTGTTGAAGTTTTGAATCATGGATTCTTATAGATCCTCCACCTAATTCTTCACCATTTAAAACTAAGTCATAAGCTTTTGATCTAACTTCTCCTGGATTAGTTTCTAGCATATCTATATCTTCATCCATAGGTGATGTAAATGGATGATGTGCTGCATGATATCTTCCTTCTTCTTCATCATATTCAAATAATGGGAATTCTGTAATCCAAGTAAAATTAAATTCATTTTTGTCTTTTATTAAGTCAAATTGTTTAGCAAGCTCTAATCTTAGTGCTCCTAAGCTTTGGAATACTACTGAATTCTTATCAGCAACTATAAATATAGCATCTCCAACTTCTGCTCCCATAGTTTTAACTATTGAGTTTGTAACATCGTCAGTTAAGAACTTAGCAATAGAAGACTTAACTCCATCTTCTTTTAATTGAATCCATGCAAGACCTTTAGCCTTATATGTCTTAACAAATTCACCTAATTTGTCTATTGGCTTTCTTCCAAGATCTGCTCCACCTTTTAAGCAAAGAGCTCTTACTGAACCACCAGCTTCTATTGCTGATTTAAATACTACAAAATCCATATCCTTAACGTCTTCTGTAATATTAGTTATTTCCATTCCAAATCTTAAATCTGGTTTATCTGAACCGTATTTTTCCATAGCATCTTTAAATGTCATTCTCTTTATTGGTAATTTAACATCTACTCCTGCTACTTCTTTAAATACATGAGCTATTAAACCTTCATTCATTTTAATAACATCTTCTTGTTCAACAAAACTCATTTCTAAATCTATTTGAGTAAATTCTGGTTGTCTATTTGCTCTTAAATCTTCATCTCTAAAACATTTTACGATTTGATAATATCTATCAAATCCTGATACCATTAATAGTTGTTTAAAAATTTGTGGTGATTGTGGAAGCGCATAGAACATTCCAGGATAGTTTCTAGAAGGTACAAGATAATCTCTAGCTCCTTCTGGAGTACTCTTAGTAAGCATTGGAGTTTCTACTTCTAAAAAGTTATTATCGTCTAAATAATCACGAACTGATTTAGAAATTCTATTTCTAATCATGAATATTCTTTGCATATCTGGTCTTCTAAGATCTAAATATCTATATTTTAATCTTATACTTTCAGCAGCATCTAATCCTTCCTTTATATATATTGGAGGTGTATCTGATTCTGAAAGAATTTTTAAACTTTCACACTTAAGCTCTACTAATCCTGTTGGCATATTATGATTAGGAGCTTCTCTTAAAACTACTTCACCAGTAACTGCTATACAATATTCAGGTCTAACATCTTTAGCTTTTTCAAAAGCCTCAGCATTTATTGCTTCACCAAATACTATTTGCATTATTCCTGTTCTATCTCTAAGGTCAATAAATTGTAGACCTCCTAATTTTCTATTTCTTTGCACCCAACCCATTAATGTGATTTTTTGTGATACGTTATTTTCTCTAACTTCTCCACACATTAGGGTTCTTTTTAAGCCACCTAAAGCTTCACCCATTTTTTCTTCCTCCTAACTATTTTACAAGCTTTGCTATTTCTTCTATATTATTTAAACTCACTTCAAATTGCTCACCATCACTCATTCTTTTAAGCTTTAATGTCTTATTTTGAAGTTCGTCATCACCTAAAATTGTAGTAAAAGCTGAACCTATCTTATTTGCATATTTCATTTCTGCCTTTATACTTCTTCCCATATGATTTATTTCTGTCTTTATACCAATAGCTCTAAGTTTATTAGCTAATACAAAAGCACTTGTCTTAGCCGCTTCCCCTCTAGCACCTATATAAAGATCAACTAATCCTTCATTTGGAATTTCTATACCTTCTTTTTCTAAAGTCATTATAAGTCTTTCTAAACCTAATCCAAATCCTACAGCTGGCATTTCTGGTCCACCAATTTCTTCTATAAGCTTATCGTATCTTCCACCACCACAAACTGTAAAATCATCATTTAATATTTCAAATATAGTCTTTGTATAATAATCTAATCCTCTAACTATACCTGGATCTACTTTATATTGTATTTTTAAAGCATCTAAATAATTTTTAACTTCAGTAAAGTGAGAATCACACTCTTCACATATATAATCTAATATAATTGGAGCATGCTTAGTTATTTCATTACAACTTTTTTCTTTACAATCAAGAATTCTCATTGGATTTTTTTCAAATCTAGTTTTACAAATTCCACAAAGATTATCATAATTTTCTTCAAGATATTTTTTAAGTGCTTCATTGTATTTAGGTCTACATTTAGGACATCCTAAGTTGTTTATATTTAAACTTAAACTTTTAAGCCCTAATTTTTTTAATGATTCCATAGCTAATGAAATTACTTCAGCATCAATTGAAGCTTCTTTTGAACCAAAAACTTCAACTCCATATTGATGGAATTGTCTAAGTCTTCCTTTTTGAACATTTTCATATCTGAAACAAGGTATTATGTAATATAACTTTGTTGGCTGAGCTTCATTAAATAATCTATTTTCTATGAAAGCCCTTACTGTTGGTGCTGTACCTTCTGGTTTTAAGGTAATGCTTCTATCACCTTTATCATTGAAAGTATACATTTCTTTTTGCACTATATCAGTTGTTTCTCCAACACCTCTTAAAAATAATTCTGTATGTTCAAACATTGGAGTTCTTATTTCTCTTACCCCATATGATTTTGAAACATCTCTTAAAACTCCCTCTACATAATGCCATTTATATGCATCTTGAGGTAGCATATCCTTCGTACCCTTAGGTGCTTGGATTTCCATAAAATATCTCCTCCTATTTAAGGTAAAGTGCATCTAAAAGTTTTATCTTTTCCTCTACCATTTCCTTAATTCTACTTGTGTACTCTCTAATATCTTTAACATTTCCAAATCTTTCAATTCTATTTTCTTCTAGAAAGACTACTTTTGATACGGCATCTGCCCCTAAAGCTATTATAGTTTGCTTATCTTCTATCATTTGTATGTTGTATAAGCATTCTTTGCCTTCTTTAGAATAGCCTAAATTCTCCATATTGCCAACCATATTTTTTTGTCTATACATATAATACGGCTCTATATTTAAACTTTTAGCTAAATTTCTACTTACTTCATACATTGATGAAAGTTCATCTTGCTTCTTTATTTGTATACCTTTCTTTAAAATGAAATTTTCATAAAGAATAGATGCTCTTTTTAAAGATAATCCATGGACAGTTAAACTATCTGGTCTTAGTTTTAAGATTTCATTTGCAGTATATTCTGCTTCTTTTATCCCTTCACCAGGTAATCCTATTATCATATCCATATTTATATCATCAAAACCTAAATTTCTAGCTAAATTAAATTTATCTATAACATCTTTTGATGTATGTCCTCTACCAATCATTTTTAATGTGTCATCATTCATTGTTTGAGGATTAATACTTATTCTAGTAGTTTTATATTTTTTCATAGTTTGAAGCTTTTCTAAAGTTATACTATCTGGTCTTCCACATTCTACAGTAAACTCAAGTATGTCTTTATCTAATACGAAAGCATTATAAATTTCTTTCATAATATCTTCAAACTCTTCATTATTTACTGCTGTTGGAGTTCCCCCGCCAAAATAAACACTTTCTATTTTTAGATTTCTCTCATTAACATACTTTTTCATTTCTCTTATTTCATATGTTAACGCTTCTAAATAAGGATTAACTAATTTTTTATTACTACCTATAGGATTAGCTGTAAAGGAACAATAAAAACATCTTGTCGGACAAAATGCCATTCCAATATAAATTGCAATACTCTTTTCATCTTTATTTACAAGCTCCTGTTCCTTTTTAGCTACTTTTATGCAAAGCTTAGCTTTTTCTTCCGAAGCTAAATGTTTCTTTGCAAATAAATCTATTATTTCCTTTTCACTTTTTCCTTCTTCTAAGTACTTTAAAGCTATTTTGGAAGGTCTTATTCCTACAAGTATCCCCCATGGATAGTAATCTCCAGTTATTTCTTTCAATGAAGAAAAAATTAATCTCTTAATATCTTCTTTTATATTTTCTAAAACATTACATTCTCTATAAAAATCATTAAATGAAAATGATATTTTATCTTCTTCTATATTTATTATATAGTTACCATCTTCCTCAAACTTAATTTCGTCAAGCGCATAATATATATTAAACATTTGATATACGTCATATCTATATTTTAAATTATTTAACTTAATCTTTAATTCCATTTATTCTCCTCTTATGCTAGGAAGGGATTTCTCATCCTTTCAAATATAATAGTAGATTTTGGCCCATGTCCTGGGTAAACTTCTACGTCATTATCAAGTACCATAAGCTTAGTTTCTATACTTTCTATAAGCTCATTATAACTACCACCTAAGAAGTCTGTTCTACCTATTGAACCATTAAATAAAGTATCTCCAGTAAACACCTTATCTTCTACTAAGTAACAAGTTCCACCTTTTGTGTGCCCTGGTGTAAATATTACTTTAAAAGTTAATTTTCCAACTTTTATTTCATCTCCTTCATTTATATATTTATAAATGTTAGGTAACTTACCAAATATTCCCGATGAATCCATTTCCATATATTCCTCATCTGCTTTATTAAGATAAACATCTACTTTATATTTATCTTTTAATTCTTCTACAGCTCCATTGTGATCAAAATGACAATGTGTTAAAAGTATTACTTCTATTTTAATTCCTAAAGCTTCAATTTCTTTAATTAAATAACTTGCCTCTGCACCTGGATCTATTAAAGCTGCTTTATTTGTATTTTCATCTATCACTAAATAACAATTTGTTTGCAATGATCCAAGTGGATATGTCTTTACTATCATACTTATCCTCCTTTTTAAAAATTCTTTTTACTATCTAACATTAAAGTCACTGGTCCATCATTTTGAATATCCACTTTCATATGAGCTCCAAACTCACCAGTTTCAATTTTCAAATTTGATTCCTTTAATAACTCAATAAATCTCTGATATAAAACTTTTGCTTTTTCTCCACCTTCTGCTTCCATGAAGTTTGGTCTTCTACCCTTTCTGCAATCTCCATAAAGGGTAAATTGAGAAATTACTAAAATTTCGCCTTTCACATCTAAAACTGATAAATTCATTTTATCAGCTTCATCTTCAAATATTCTTAAATTAATCAACTTTTCTTTTATATATAATAGGTCTTCTTCAGTATCGTCCTTTGAGATACCTATTAATATATTTAATCCTTTGTTGATTGATCCAATTATATTTCCTTCTACTGTAACTTTAGAAGATGTTACTCTTTGAACCACAGCTCTCATATAATCACCCCTCTAGTTATTCATTCTGTATACATCCATTACACCTTTTAATCTTCTTATCTTTCTCATAAGTTCTCTTAGTTGTTCAATAGAGTCTATTTTTACCTTTATATTTATTATAGCAATATTACCTTTTGATGATTTAGCATTTAATGCATTTAATGGTAATTTAGCTTCAGTTATTATCATCATTATATCTGATAATATACCTATTCTATCTTCGGCTCTAACTTGTATTTCAGCTACATAGGCTGTTCCTTTTGAAGAGCCCCATGAAACTTCAACAACTTTTCCATTATCATAATCAATTAAAGCTTTTAAATTACTGCAATCACTTCTATGAACTGAAATCCCTCTTCCTTTAGTTATATATCCAAGTATCTCATCTCCCGGAACTGGATTGCAACATCTAGCAAACCTTACCATAAGATTATTAACACCTTTTACTGTTACTCCATAATCATTAGAAGATGTTTTCTTATTTATATTTGCCTTATCTGATTTAGAAATATGATCGTCAATTGACTTATTTATGCTTTCTAAACTTTGTTTTTCAGTAATATTTTCTTCTTTTAACTTAGCTATATATGATGAAGCTGAAATCTGCCCCACTCCTATTGAAGCATATAAATCTTCCATACTATGAATATTGTATCTTTTAACTGATTTTTCGTATGCTTCACCTTTGGCAATTTCTGAGTAAATTACCCCTTGCTTCTTTAGTTCTTTTTCAAAAACTTCTTTCCCTTTATCTATATTTTCTTCTTTTTTAATTTTCTTAAACCATTGTCTTATTTTACTTTTAGCTTGATTACTTTTAGCCATATTTAGCCAATCCATATTAGGGCCCTTAGCATTATTAGATGTTAATACTTCTACTATTTCACCTGTTTTTAAATTATAATCAAGAGGTACTATTTTACCATTTACCTTTGATCCAATACATCTATTTCCTATATCTGTATGTATTCTATATGCAAAGTCTATTGGAGTAGCTCCACTTGGTAAATTTATCACAACGCCTTTTGGAGTAAATACAAAAATTTCATCTGTAAATAAATCTATCTTAAAACCTTCAATAAATTCTTCTGCATCTGATGTTTCTTTTTGCCACTCAAGCATATCTCTTAACCATGCAAGCTTATTTTCAAAGGATTTTTCCTTATCTTCTTGCGTATCACCCTCTTTATACTTCCAATGGGCTGCTATACCATATTCTGCAGTTTTATGCATCTCAAAGGTTCTAATTTGTATTTCAAATGTTTTCCCTTGAGGCCCTATTACAGTAGTATGAAGAGATTGATACATATTAGGCTTTGGCATTGCTATATAATCCTTAAATCTACCAGGAATAGGTTTATATATAGTATGAACTATCCCTAATACACCATAACAATCTTTAACTGTATTTACTAAAATTCTTATTGCTGTTAAATCGAATATTTGCTCAATGCTCTTATTTTTATTAATCATCTTTTTATATATACTATAAAAATGTTTTGGTCTTCCATCTATATCAGAATCTATTTCAGATTCCTCCAATTTATTATGTAAGTCTTCTATTATTTCAGCAATATAAGTTTCTCTTTCAACTCTTTTTTCTGCAATTTGTTTTACTAAATCATAATATTCTTCTTCATGTAAATATCTAAAAGCTAAATCTTCAAGTTCCCACTTAATTTTAGATATACCTAATCTATGAGCTAATGGAGCATATATATCTAAAGTTTCTTTAGCCTTTTGTTTTTGTTTTTCTTTAGGCATAAATTTTAAAGTTCTAAGATTATGTAATCTATCAGCTAGCTTTATAATTATTACTCTAATATCCTTTGCCATAGCTAAAAGCATTTTTCTAACATTATCAGCTTGTTGCTCTTCTTTTGTCTTATATTCTATCTTGCCCAGCTTAGTTACGCCTTGAACTAAATCTGCAACTTCCTCATTAAATATATTCTTTATATCATCATATGTATAGTGTGTATCTTCTATAACATCGTGCAAAAGTCCTGCTACTATTGTGCTAGTATCCATACCCATTTCAGCAAGTATTTCAGCCACATCTATTGGATGGGTTATATAGGGCTCACCTGACTCTCTCTTTTGATTCTTATGAGCATCACATGCTAAATCATATGCTTTTTTTACGATATCTGTATCTATATTGTTACAATTTTCATTTATTTTTCGTAATAGGCCTTCATACATATGGGTAATCTCCTTTGATTAAGTCTAAAATAATTGGCTGGTTTTAACAACCAGCCATTTTCTTTTATTATATAATATTTAATTTGATATTTCAACAATATTAGAATTCGTAATCAACTAAAGACATAACTTCATACTTTTCTAATTTATCTCTTCCATGTAAACCTGTTAGTTCAATTGCAAAATCTAAACAAACTACTTCTCCACCAGCTAATTCTACAAGCTTAGCTACTGCATCTATAGTGCCACCAGTTGCTAGTAAATCATCAACTATTGCAACTCTTTGTCCTTTTTTAATGGCATCTTTGTGTATTTGTAATGTATCACTACCATATTCTAAATCATAAGTTATTGATATTGTTTCACCAGGTAATTTCCCTGGTTTTCTTACTGGTACAAATCCTATACCCATTGCATAAGCTACAGGAACTCCATAAATAAATCCTCTTGCTTCTGGTCCAACTATTAAATCTATATTTTTGTCCTTTAAATGTTCAACAATTTTATCAATTGAGTATCTTAATGCTTCTCCATCTCCAATTACTGTAGTTATATCCTTGAAGCTTATTCCTTCCTTTGGGAAATTTTCAATTACTCTTATTTTCTCTTTTAGATTCATGATAAATCCTCCATCACTAAAAATTATAAACTATATAATTATTCTCCTTACTAAAACTACTACTTTTTATTTTAAGTAATTATCAAATTAATTATATAGTCATTTTTGATTTGTTTAAATATTTTGTTATTTGTTCTGCTCTATCTTTTTTAGTAGTAGTCAAAAGTTCTATAATTATACGTGCATTATCCATCATTGTTACTGCATTTATGGTTGGTGTAATAACATCTATAATCTTTAATATGCATTCTTCATCCATTTCAACAATACTATAATAATTCATTATAGATCTTAAACCATAATTATTTGTATTTATTAAGAACTTTCTACCTTCCTTTAAAATAACTCCATTTTCACCTTTTAAAGGAACTTCCGCCCATTGTTCTCCTATAAGTATCAAATCCAAATACTTATTTATGCTTTTTATGTTATAGTATATTGCAATTGCTTGCATTAATTTAAAGGTTAATCCACTAATAGATAAATTTTTATATCTATACTGGCATCCCTTTTGATTTGGATTTATGTATATGTAATTTCTCTCATTATTAACTTCTTTATTTTCCAAAACTATCAAATCTATCCCAAGATCCCTACAAAGCTCTTCTTCTTTTTCTGAACTCAAATCTATACCTAAGGTTATCAAAAGTTGACCCCCTAGGAAATTAACATTATTCTTTATATCTTCCGATATTATTCCAGAACTAGAAGCTTCATCATGAATTATATATTCTATATCTGCATTTAAATATTTTAATACTAATATTAAAGACGATATAGCACATAATCCATCTACATTTGGCACTCCATAAATAACTATCTTTTTTCTATTATTTATAGCTTCTACCATATGTTCAATAGCTTTATTCATATTTTTAAGTATAAAGGGATTATATCCAGTAATATAATTTGGACTATAAATACTCTCCCAAAACTTACGCATTATAAACTCCTCCATAAAACTTAAGAAAACACATATATTATAATGTAAAATCTCCAATATTACAAATGTTTTCTAAGGAAAAAATAATAAACCTCCAAAATATTTCGGAGGTTTAACTTTTTTTGTTATTTTTTAAAAGATTAAGCTAATTCAGCTTTACTTTTTTTACCTCTTTTATCTTTTAATATAACCCATACTGGTGAAGCTATGCATATAGAAGAATATGCCCCCGCTGCAATACCTATTATTAATGGGAATGTAAACTCCCTAACTGTTGGTACAAATATGTTTACGGCTATAATTGTAATTAATGTAGTCAATGTTGTATTTATTGATCTTGACATAGTTTGAGTTAAACTCTTATTTGCAATTTCAGTAGCTGATGCTCTTCTCATATTTTTAGAATTTTCTCTTATTCTATCAAAAATTACTATTGTATCATTTATAGAATAACCTACAATTGTTAATATAGCTGCTATAAATGGTGTATTAACAGGTATGTTGAAAATTGCAAATACGCTAATTGTAATAAATAAATCATGTACAAGTGCTACGATAGCAGCTACCCCATAATTCATTTCAAATCTCATTGCAATATATATTAGCATAGCAGCACAAGCTACTATTAATGCAATTACTGAATTTCTTGTAAGTTCTTTTCCTACTGAAGCTCCAATTTCATCCTGTGATAATAAAGCATTATCCTCTAAACTATATTTATCTTGTAAGGCTTTAAAAACTTCTGAAACTTTTTCACTATCTAAATCCTTTGCTTTAATTTCGTATTCTGTTTCATTTGCCTCATTTGTAACCGCGTCTGGAACTATTCCTTTAACTATTTCATCTGCTTCTGGTTTATTAAACCCTTCACCTAATTCAATAACAACTTTAGTTCCGCCTAAAAAGTCTATTCCAAAATTCAATCCTCTTGAGATAGTAAATCCTAATCCTACTATTATAACTATAATTGATAAGGCGAACCAAAGCTTAGTCTTTTCTATAATTTTAAGCATTATTAGCCCCCCTCTTCACTCTAAACTGCCATAGACTCTTTAAAAGTCCAATATCTACTGCAAAATTCATTAAAATCTTAGTAACTACTAAAGCAGTAATTAAGCTTAAAACTATTCCTATCATTAATGTTACAGCAAATCCCTTTACTGTTCCTGAACCTATAAAATACAATATAAGTGCAGCAATAAATGTTGTAGCATTTGAATCTACTATTGATGACATTGCATTTTCAAATCCACTTTTCACAGCACTTTTAACTGATACACCTCTTGTAAGTTCTTCTCTAATTCTTTCAAAAATTAATATATTTGCATCTACTGCCATACCTACCGTTAACAATAATGCTGCAATTCCTGGTAGTGTTAGTGCTACTCCCATTTCTACAAATACTAAAAGTACTAATGTTATATATAATGTTAATGCTATGCTTGCCAAAATTCCTGGAACCCTATACCAAAGTATCATGAATATAAATATTAATGATATTCCAATAACACCAGCCTTAATTGCATTTGGAAATGCTTCTGCACCTAATTGAGCTCCTACATTTTTAACAGATACTGCTTTAACTGTTACTGGAAGCGCCCCTGAACTTATGATTCCTGATAACTTTGTTGCTTCATCCATTGAAGACATTCCATTAATAACAGCTTTTCCATCAGTAATAGCACTTTGAACCACTGGCTGTGATACCACTTCATTATCCATTGATATACTTATTGTCTTTCCTATATTATTGGCTGTAGCTTCAGCAAATTTTGCTTGCCCTTCCTCATTTAATTCTAATGATACAACCGGTCTTGATGTATCATCAAGAATAGCCGTTGCCTCTTTAACATCTTTACCTGTTAAAACAACATTACCTTCTGGGTCCTTAAACTCTAAGTTACCAGTTTTACTTAATCCATCAACTATCTCACTTGAATTATAAGCTCCAGGTATATCCACTCTTATTCTTTTTTCGCCTTCTTCAGTTACAATTGTTTCAGATACTCCAATTTTATTAACTCTAAGTTCTAATAATTGCTTTGTTCTTTGACGAACATCTGATGGAACATCATCTTCTTGTATTTCCATTAAAACTGATACTCCACCTTGAAGATCAAGTCCCTTAGTTATTGCTTTATTAAATGACTTAAACTCCCATCCTGCTATTTCAAACCCTTTAAAACCTGTAAATGCTAATGAGAAAATAGCAACGATACAGAGTATAAATAATATTGAACTTTTACTCTTGCTTTTGCTTCTCGCTTTCATGTTCTTCCCCCTCTGGTAAGTTTTCACCTAAAATTATATTACTTATGTTAAGTAATATCAACTACTTTTTACTTAATTGGAGTCGTTTTCCATCCTTTATATTCCAAATTCTCTTAATAAATATTACTTTACACAATTCTATACTTAAGTATAACTATTATTTTGTAAATATATACAATAATTACGTATATTTTATATTTTATATAAAATATTGATAAATTTAGATTTGAATAAAATCTTTCATTTAATTTACTGTTAAAACATCATATATTTTCTTACAACATAAAAAATAAGAGAATTTTTAATTCTCTTATTTTAATGATATATTATTTAATTTTTATAAATTAATTTAAATAATCTTTAGTTTTAACAAATAACTTTTCTTGTATTAATAAAGTTATAGATTTACGCCAAGCATTCCAGAAAAAAGACCAATAAATACACATAATGTGAATTTAATAAAATCATACATGCCTAATGTTGGTTCTGCGCCGAATATAATTCCAATTATATATAGAGCTATGTAAAACATACATCCTACTGCTAAACCAACTATCCATCCTTTACTTCCATGTGCTTTTACTGCAACTAGTGAGCCTACAACTAACGCTAGACAAGATATAACTACATAAATAATATTAAAAACACCTTCTCCAAGAGTAATACTGTTCATTACTAAAGAAAGTATTGCTGTTATTAAAAATGTAACCATAATTGCCCAAACAACGCCTTTTAGAACACTTTTAAAATAATTTGACCACTCCATAAAAATTTCACCCCCTAGTATTAATTTTATGAAATACTAGGGGGTATTATTCTTATTCTGTTACTTTATTTACTTTTGAAGCAATACCATTTTTAGAAATTTTTAATTTTGTTCTTTCAGCACTAGTTTCAATAATAACATAGTCTTCTTCTACTATTATTATCTTTCCCATTATTCCGCCTCTAGTTACTATTTCATCGTTTTTTTCCAATGCTGATAGCATTTCATTGTATTTCTTTGTTCTCTTCTTTTCAGGTAAAATTAATAAAAAGTACATAAGACCAAACATTAATACGAATGGTACTACAAGTGATAAAATTTGTGCCATCTAAATTCATTCCCTTCATCAAATAACTAATATATTTCATAATAAAAACTATATCTTATTTATGTGGTATTGTCAATCATATTAACAGATACTTAATACTTTAAGCTTTTCCATTCCATTCTTTTAATTTTTGTTCTTTAAAGTCTTTAAAGTATCCCCCATCTATTGCAGCTCTTATATCTTCCATAAGCTTGTTATAGAAATAGAGATTATGTAATACGCATAGTCTCATTGCAAGCATTTCCTTAGCTTTAAATAAATGTCTTATATATGCTCTTGTATAACTTTTACAAGCCGGGCATCCACATCCTTCATCTATAGGTCTCGTATCTAACTCGAATTTTGCATTCATTAAATTTATCTTTCCTTCTTTTGTGAATACATGCCCATGTCTACCATTTCTTGCCGGAAGTACACAATCAAAGAAATCTACACCTCTATCAACTGCTTCTAATATATTAGTTGGTGTTCCTACTCCCATTAAATATATAGGTTTATCTTCTGGTAAATGTGGTACAACAGCATCTATTATTCTATACATTTCCTCATGAGTTTCTCCAACAGCCAAACCGCCTATTGCATATCCATCTAAATCCATCTTTGTTATAGTCTTAGCATGCTCGATTCTTATATCCTCATAACATCCACCTTGATTTATTCCAAATAGCATTTGATCCTTATTTATAGTTTCAGGAAGTGAATTTAATCTATCCATTTCCGTTTTACATCTTTCAAGCCATCTTGTTGTTCTTGCAACTGACTTTTCCACATACTCTCTTGTAGATGGGTTTGGAATACATTCATCAAATGCCATAGCTATAGTTGAAGCTAAGTTACTTTGAATTTGCATTGACTCTTCTGGTCCCATAAATATCTTTTTACCATCTATATGTGATGAGAAATAAACACCTTCTTCTTTTATCTTTCTCATTCCTGATAGTGAAAACACTTGGAATCCACCTGAATCTGTAAGAATAGGTCTATCCCAATTCATAAATTCATGTAATCCACCAAGTTTTGCTACAACTTTATCAGATGGTCTTAAATGTAAATGATATGTATTTGATAATTCCACTTGACATCCTATTTCTTTTAAGTCCATTGTTGATACTGCTCCTTTTATTACAGCAAGTGTACCAACATTCATAAATACAGGAGTTTCTATAGTTCCATGAGGAGTTTCAAATCTTCCTCTTCTTGCGTTTCCATCTTTTTTTAGTAAAGTATATCTTTTCTTACTCAAAATTTCACTTCCTCTTCTTGTTTATTCTTTTATTAACATAGAATCTCCAAAGGAGAAAAATCTGTATTTTTCTTTAACAGCTTCATTATATGCATTCATTACATGCTCTTTTCCTGCTAAAGCTGAAACTAACATTATTAAGGTAGATTCAGGTAAATGGAAGTTAGTTATTAATTCATCAATAACTTTATATTTATATCCCGGATAGATAAATATATCAGTCCATCCACTTTGCTCTCTTACAAATCCATTATCATCACCAATTGTCTCTAGAGTTCTTGTAGATGTTGTTCCAACTGCTATGACTTTATTCCCTCTTTTTTTAGTTTCATTTATTAAATCTGCATTTTCATTATCTAAGTGATAATATTCTGAATGCATTATATGTTCATTTATATCTTCAACCTTTACAGGTCTAAAGGTTCCTAGTCCAACATGAAGAGTTAAGTACGCAATGTTAACTCCTTTAGCCTTAATTTCTTTTAGTAATTCTTCTGTAAAATGTAATCCTGCTGTTGGCGCTGCTGCCGACCCTTTTTCTTTTGAATATACAGTTTGATATCTTTCTTTATCTTCAAGCTTTTCAGTAATATATGGTGGAAGTGGCATTTCTCCTAACTCATCTAATACTTGTTCAAAAATTCCCTCATATGAAAACTCTATTATTCTATTTCCTTCTTCTACGATATCAACTACAGTGCATGTTAGTTTATCTTCACCAAAAGTAAATTTTTGACCAACCTTTGCTCTTTTACCTGGCTTAGCTAAGCATTCCCATCTATCGCCCTCTATTCTTTTTAATAACAAGAACTCAATTTTTCCACCAGTTCCTTCTTTTTCACCTATTAATCTTGCTGGCATTACTCTTGTATTATTTAAAACTAAGGTATCTCCTTCATTTAAATACTCTATTACATCATGAAAAGATCTATGTTCTATAGTTCCACTTTTTTTATCTAAAACCATTAGCCTTGAAGAATCTCTTTTTTCTAAAGGATGTTGTGCAATTAATTCTTCTGGCAAATCGAAATCAAAATCGCTTACTTTCATTTTCTTGTCTCCTAATCTTTATCGTTAATAATTTAAATTTTCTTTAAAACAACTTTTGCTGCTCTCCTGTTACTTTTCTCTTATCCTTGCTTCTGCCTAAATGTTCATAGGCTTTATCGGTTGCAACCCTTCCTCTTGAAGTTCTCACTATAAATCCCGTTTGTAATAAATACGGTTCATATACGTCTTCTATTGTTCCAAGCTCTTCTCCTATAAAATAAGAAAGAGTTTCTATTCCTACAGGTCCACCATTAAAGTTATCTATTATTGCTTCTAAGATTTTATTATCAACTCTGTCAAAGCCCTTACTATCTACTTCTAAAAGCTCAAGTGCTGCTTTTGCTTCTTTATAACTTATAAGAGAATCAGAATAAACTTGAGCATAATCTCTAACTCTTTTTAATAATCTATTTGCAATTCTCGGAGTTCCTCTTGATCTCCTTGCAAGTTCATAAGCGCCTTCTTCAGTAATGTTACACTCTAATACAAAAGCAGATCTAACTATAATTTCTTTAAGTTGCTCTTCCGTATAATACTGCATGTCGCAAAGAACTCCAAATCTATCCCTTAATGGAGATGTTAACATACCTATTCTTGTTGTTGCTCCTATTAAAGTAAACTTAGGTAAATCTAGCCTTATAGATTTAGCAGCAGCTCCCTTTCCAATAACAATATCAAGAACATAATCCTCCATTGCGGGATATAGTATTTCTTCTACATTTCTATTTAATCTATGTATTTCATCTATAAATAAAACATCATTATCTTTAAGTGTTGTTAATATCGCAGCCAAATCCCCTGCTCTTTCTATAGCTGGACCTGAAGTTATTTTAAGTTCTCCATCCATTTCTTTTGCTATAATATTAGCTAATGTAGTTTTTCCAAGACCTGGTGGTCCATATAATAATACATGATCCAAAGCTTCATCCCTATTTTGAGCAGCCTTTATAAATATATTTAATCTTTCTTTAACTTTATCTTGGCCTATATATTCATTTAAACTTTGAGGCCTTAAACTCAAAGAACTTCCATCTTCAAATATTTCTTGTGGTGTTATTATTCTTTCCATAACTCACCTCTATCCCATAAGGACCTTTAAACAATTTTTAATTATATTTTCTAGGGTATCTGTCTTATCTACTTTTTTAAGCGCCGCTTCTGCTTCTTTTTCTGAATATCCAAGTGCTAAAAGTGCACCTAAAGCTTCAGCTATATTACTTGCGTTGTTTGGCATTAAATCTTCAAACTCTCCTGAACCTTCTATTACTTCAGATATATCTTCTTTTTTAATTTTATCTTTCAGCTCTAATATAATTCTTCCTGCAGTTTTCTTTCCTATTCCAGGAGCTTTACATAAATGTTTTTCGTCTCCCATCATTATTGCATACCTTAAATTATTAATTCTACTAATGGATAGCAATGATAATGCAGCTTTTGCACCAACACCATTAATGGAAAGTAATAGCTTAAACATTTCAAGCTCTTCTCTAGCATCAAATCCATATAAGCCTAAAAAATCTTCTCTTACTATTTGCTCAAGATATAACTTAACTTCTTCATCGATTTTAGGCATAGATGACATAGTTGCTCCTGATGTAAATATTTTATATCCTATTCCATTGTTTTCAATAATAATATAATCTCTATTTATACCTTTATATTTTCCTCTTATGTATTCGTACATACAACTAACCCCCTCATATGCCAACTAAATAGTCTATTTAGTTTCTAACCTACACTATACTTTATCATTATAACTAAAATAATTCAAGGTAGAAACATAAGCATAAAGATGTAAAAGGAGTAAGATTAATTTTATCTTACTCCTTCCTATAAAATAATTATTCCAAAACTTATCTATTATTACCTATAAAAAATAATGCCAATGTTCCTGGACCTGAGTGTGCTCCAATAACTGGTCCTACGTTATTTATAATAACTTCTTTTACTTTTACTTCATTTAAAATTAAATCTCTTAATTGTTCCGCTTCAGCTAAACAATCGCCATGGCTTATGAAGATTGTTTGATCTTCTGGATTTACAATTCTTTCTTTTAGTTTTTCTTGTAATTCTTTAACTGATTTTTTTCTACCTTTCACTTTAGAAACTGGAATTAACCTTCCTTCATCATCTACGTGCATTATTGGCTTTATACTAAGCATTGTTCCAACTATAGCAACTGTACTTGATACCCTACCACCTCTTTTTAAATGATTTAAATCATCTACAGTAAACCAATGGTTAACCTTTAATTTATTTTCTTCTATCCAGTTTATTATTTCTTCCTTAGTTGCTCCATTCTTAAGCATATTAGCAGCATAATAAACTATAAGTCCTAGTCCCAGTGATGCACTTTTTGTATCAATTACTGTAATATCTGCAAATTTAATTTCATCTTCTACAGCTTCCTTAGCTATTCTTGCACTGTTTACACAACCACTAAGTGCTGATGAAAATCCTATATAAATTATTGAACTGCCTTCGTTAGAATATTTTTTAAATATTTCTGCAAATGTATATGAGTTAGCTTGAGATGTTGAAGGCATTTCACCTGCTCTAATCATATCATAAAAGTCTTTATACTTTATGCTTTGCCCTAGATCATCTGGAATATCTTCTCCCTTTATATTAACTCTAAGCTGCACTATTTCTATATTATTTTCTTTAACGAAACTTATAGGTAAATCACAACAAGAATCTGTCAAAATAACTGTCTTCATAGTCATCTCCTCCAAAAATATCTTTTTATAATTATAATATGCTTTTTATTATACATCTATATTCAAAGTTTTTCTATGAAGTTTAAGAAGCAATTTAATATTATACTTCATAATCTACCACAATTCTTTCTTCTATTACCTTTTTTATAAAATTAACTACCTTTAAATGCTCTTCATTGTTTTGATAATAATTTAAATCATCCTTTGAATGAAAAGTTGAATATAAAACTACATCGTAAGCTTGACTAGATTCTTCAAAATTTATACCTACCTCCAGCTCTAATACTTTATCTATCCTTCCTTTTAAAGATTCTATTTGTCTTTTTATTTCTAAAGAATTAATTTCCTTAGTATTACCTTCTGCATTTTCTTTTAACTTCCACATAACTATATGTTTAATCATAAAATTCCTCCTTATTTAATACTTTTAAATCTATATCTAAATTATATAATTTAACATTTATATCTTCAAAGTCGACACCTTCATAAATTTTTATATGTTTATTAGTAATTCCAAAGTACCCCTTATTTATGTCCACAGGAATATTTATTCTTGTTTCTACTGGTATCCACCCAACACCTTGAATGTATACTTCTGCCCATGTATGATATAAATTTTTAGAAGTTTTCCCCAAAATAAATTTTGCTGGTATATTAGCCGCCCTACACAATGCAATAAATACATTAGTACATTCACTATAACCTCCCTTCATAATATTTATTGTATTTAAAGCACTTTGAGTATCTTCGCCTTCATATATTCTTGTAGATAACTCATCATCAAATTCTATATTTCTAGTAAATTCTAATATTTTATTTATGATAATTAATTTATCTTTCTCATTTCTAATTAAATTTTCAACTAATTTTTTAATATCTTTAGAATCACTCTCTATACTTTTAGTTGGCATTAGATATTTTTCTAATCTTTCTATATTTAACTCTTGTTGGATAATTAATGGATGGGTTTCTAATATAACTTCATAATTAGGTTTCTTCTTATATAAATTTTTTACACTTTGATGAGAAGAATTTAAAAGATTTATATCTATTTTGCTTCCTTTAATAATATAAGTTTTATTAACTAAAAATTCGTTATTTAAAAAATCACTCCTTAAAATCTTTATTTTATCTATTATTATTGATTTAATATTATTATTACTTTTATCATTTATGTTAATATTATGATATTCTTCTTTATCATTTTGAATGTAATCTATACTACTAGTAATATTAAAAATATAAACCTCACTATCTATATTGAGAAAACTATTTTTTAGCAATATAAGATTTGCTATTTTATTAATCTTTGTTGGTACAATTAGATGTTTTTCATACTTATTCTGAATTTCTCTAGCTATATCAACTATTAACTTATTCCAAATATCTAAATCCTCAAAGTTTTCCTTTATATCTTTTTTTAATATATTATCTAACATCAAGGCTACTTCATACGGATTATAAACTATACTATTTTCAATTTCTTCACAAACTTTTTTTGAAATATCATTATTATCATTATTAAATACATTATTTATAATAACTATCAAGTTAACCCCTCCAATACCCACTGTAAATATTTTACTATTCTTTTTTTTATTTTAACATATTATAAGTTATTATTTAAGTTTTAATATATATTTAAGTAATTTTATTAAAAGAAAAAGCACTATTTTAGTGCTTTTTAAATATCTTCTTTACTTTGTCTTGAAATATTAAGCAATATACCTATCGCACATAAATTAAACACAAGGGAAGTACCTCCATAACTTATTAACGGCATTGGTACCCCTGTTACTGGCATTGAACCTGTTACAACTGCAATATTTATTATTGCTTGTATAGCTATTACTGAAATTATTCCTATAGCTAATAAATATCCATAATTATCTCTTGCTTTAACTGCAATAGAAGTCCCTTTTATTACTATAAATATAAATATAGATATTATAGCTACACAGCCTATCAATCCTAATTCTTCACCTATAATAGCAAATATAAAGTCATTATGTGGCTCTGGCATAAATAGTGCCTTTTGTCTTGAATTACCAAGGCCTACACCAAAAAGCCCTCCTGAACCTAGAGCATAAAGTGATTGTATAAGCTGATAGCTATCTCCTGATGGATCTGCCCATGGATCTAAAAAGCTAGTAAGTCTTTGCAATCTATAACTCTCCATAAAAATCAATCCAAGTCCAGCTGACAAACCTATTGGAATAAGCGAAAATAAATGACTCAATTTAGCTCCACCAACTAATATCATTATGAAAGAAACCATCATAACAATTGCAGTAATACTTAGGTTCTTTTCTAAAATTATTAAACCTGCAAATACAGCTGCTATGGCTAAATAATATAAAGTTCCTCCCTTAAATTCTTTAATTTTACCTCTTCTTTTATCAATTAGTAACGCTAAGTATAATACTACAACATATTTAGCTAACTCTGATGGCTGTAATGATAATCCTCCTAATCTAATCCATCTTCTTGCTCCATTAATATCTGCTCCAAGGAATAAAACAAGTACTAGAAGACCTATTGTAATTATAACTAGCCAAGGAGTCCACTTTTTATAAGTATGATAATCTATAGACATGGTAACTATCATTCCTATTATTCCTACAACCGTCCATATTATTTCTTTAGTAAAATAATGATCTGAATTCCAAACATCTTCTTGATACAAAGCATAATATGAACTTGATGAATATACCATAACTATACCTATAAAAAGTAATACCACTATAGCACATAACAAACTGTAATCTATATTTTTCATTTTTATTTTTTTTATTGAAGTTTTTTTCTTTTTATTTCTCCCCTTTATATCTAACTTTCTTACATTATCCATATTATCTCCTACTATCCTATTATTTCAAATCTAATTTAACTTTTGTTCCCTTCTCAATAAGTTTACCAGCAATAACATCTTGGCTATCTACTATACCTGTACCATTTGCTTTAAATGTTATTTGAAGCTTATTTAGAATATCTGTAGCCTCTTCTAAAGTCTTACCTTTTAAATTTGGCATTATTAACTTATTTGCATCACTTTTTGAATCAGATAAATTAACACTTATAATATCATTTTCTTCAACTAATGAACCTGGATAAGGCTCCATATTAGTAACTTTTGATCCATTTCCCTCTAAATTTATATTTAATTTATTTGATTCTAATATCTTTGTTGCTTCATCAACTGATTTTCCTCTTAATTCAGGAACAACTATTTTCCTTTTTTCTGCATATCTTTCAGTATAAACTTGAGAATCCATATAAGTAAACATTTCTGATAATAACGATTTTAATACTGGAGTTGTCACAGGTCCCCCGTAATATTGACCTGCACTTGGATCTTCAACTTTTATAAATATTGTTACTTGAGGATTTTCAACAGGATATAAAGCAACAACTGATGCAATGTATTTGTCAGCTGAATATCCTCCTAATATAGGGTCAACTTTTTGAGCTGTTCCAGTTTTAGCCCCTACCCTTCTCTCTTTCCCCATAAAGCTTCCAATTTCTTGTCCTTGATTTATAGTTCTTTCTAGATAATCTCTTAGTACAGCTGTTGTTTCTTCAGAAATTACATTTTCTTCAACAGCAGGTTTAAATTGTTCATCTATTACTTTTGTTCCATTATCAGCTTCATGCATAACTTCTTTCATAATATGTGGTTGGATTAACTTTCCTCCATTAGCTATAGCATTGAAAGCTCTCATAAGTTGAATGCTATTTACAGTATTAGTTTGTCCAAATGCAATGGTTGCTAAATCCATTTCACTCATATCACTTACTGATTTTACAATTCCTTCTGATTCTCCTGGAAGATCTATTTTAGTTAATTTTCCAAATCCGAATTTATCTATATATTCTTTTAATTTTGCACTACCTAGCCTAGAACCTAGTTCCATAAAACCTACATTACAAGAATTTTGTAATATCTCAGGTAAAGTTTGAGTACCGTGCCCTGCTGTATTCCAACACTTAATTGTTGTAGAACCAAATTTCACTCCACCATCACAATAAAATGTATCATTTTCATGCGCAACGCCTTCTTCTATAGCTGCAACCATAGTAATATTTTTAAAGGTAGATCCTGGCTCAAAGGTATTACTTATAGAACTATTTCTAAACATATTTTGTAGCTTTTCAAAATCATTTTCACCTTCAAAATCCTCATATTCTCCATATGGATCATTAGGATTAAAATCCGGCTTATTTACCATTGCTAAAATTTCACCATTATTAGGATTCATAACTATAATGGATACTTCTTTTGCTTTATTATCATCGTAAGCCTTTTGAGCTGCTCTTTCAGCCATAAGTTGAATATTTTCATCTATTGTTAACATAACATCTTTACCGTCAATTGGGCTTGTATATTTTACTGTTTGGAATGGTAATTCCTTTAATGATCCATCGACTTCTGCTATTTTATAACCAGCTATCCCTGTTAATTCTGAATCATATTGCAACTCTACTCCATTTAATCCTGTATTATCAGAATTCACACTTCCTAGCACATGAGCTAAGAAATTATTATTTGGATAATATCTCTTTGGATTAATAGAAATGATAACTCCATATATATTTAATGCTTTAATTTTATCTGCGACTTCTTTTTCTATTCCTGTAACAAGTGTACTATTTCTTATTTTAGCTCCATTTTCATCAACAGTATTTAATTTCTGTTTAACCTCGCCAATTGATAGTCCTGAAGCATTGGCTAAATCTTGTGCAACTTTTTCTATAGTCGTATCTTTTTCTTCTAAATGTACTTGTATCGCTTCTAAATCTAAATCTACTCTATATACATCAATTGATGTTGCTAGTATAGAACCATTCCTATCTTTTATGTCTCCTCTTCTAGCTTCCACAGAAACTTGTGAATTCCATTGTCCTTGAGCCATATGTTTATATTCTTTATTCTTATAAATCATAATGTAAGTTAATCTTCCTATTAAAAATAAAAATATTAAACAAATACTAATACTACTATACAAAGCTCTTTCTCTTGTATAAATTTTCTTAAATTTATCATTATTTCTTTTAGTACTTTTTTTTCTATTATTCATTTTTCTCCCCCATGGTGCTATTTAAAGATTTACTATTCATAGGTTGTCCAATTTATTATATCAAAAAGATATTTATTATGTAAATTATTTCCTATATATTAAACTAAATAAAAAGTAAAAGTGGATTTCCACCTTTACTTATTATCTTCAAATAAAGCTAAATATTTCCCATATCCTTTTTCTTTCATTTCTTTTCTAGGTATAAATTTTAATGATGCTGAGTTAATACAATATCTAAGTCCTCCTAAATCTTCTGGTCCATCACAAAATACATGACCTAAATGTGAATCTGAATTTTTACTTCTTACTTCAGTCCTAACCATTCCATGACTTTTATCTACTTTTTCTTCAATTAACTTTCTATCTATAGGTTTTGAAAAAGCAGGCCATCCGCAACCAGAATTAAATTTATCCGTTGAAATAAATAATGGCTCTAGGGAAACTATATCTACGTAAATACCTTCTTCAAAATTATTATTATATTCATTCATAAAAGGTGGTTCAGTTCCATTTTCTTGAGTAACTCTATATTGAAGTTCTGTTAATCTATTTTTTAATTCATCTTTATTCAATTTTTCCATATTTCATCCTCCATTTATATTATAAAGCCATTTTTGTAAAATTTCTATTTATTCTTAGTAATAAATATTCTTTTTATTACAGTTTGAGGTGGATTTGATTTAGTCATAGCTTCACTTACTCTCATATATACTAAATCTCCATTTTCAATTACTATATTTTCTTTTTTATCATTTGCAGAATTCATAACTTTTGTTTCATTATTTATAATTCCGACAACTGTCATTTTACTAACTTCTTTTCCTTTCATATATCCTTGTACAGTTATCATAGTTGAATTTCCATCTTCTGATTTTTTTATTTCTGTTACTTCTCCTACAACAACTGGACTTTTGGTTGACATTCCTTTTTCAGGAGTTGCCCCAATTAAAATTCCTGAAAAGATAATTAGTGAACAAAGTACTAATAATGATTTTTTTAATTTCATATTAATTCCTCCTTAATTTTTATTCACTAATAGTTTTGTCCTGTTTTTTATAAATATTCATATTCTTAATACTATTTATTTCTTTGAAACATATGGATTATTTTTAATATAGAATCGCCATTTAAAATCTTTTGCCTCTTCAGCATAATCTATACCTATTCTAGTAGTTTCTACTATTTCGATATTTTTTTCATAATTATATTCTAAGTACAATCGACTATCTATATATAATTTTTTATAATTATCTTCCCTTGTAATACTTAAAGCACTACATAACTTAGATGGACCATTAGTTAAATTTCTTTTTTGTGCATTAGTTAACTCGTTATAATTTTTGTTAAATCTAATATTAGATAAATATTCAAAATTATCAAGAGGCTCTACAGCTCTTATTAAAACAGCTTCAGGTTCTTCTTTAATATTAGTTACTATATTAAAACAATGATATAAACCATAAATAAAGTAAACATATGCTATTCCACCTTCCTCAAATAAAGGCTTTGTTCGATCTGTTCTTTTATAATTATAAGCATGGCATGCTTTATCAGTTGACCCTATATAACTTTCCGTTTCCACTATTTTAGTTCTAATCTTTAATCCATTCACTTCCCTTACTAAATAATGACCTAAAATACCTTTTGCAACTTCAATAGCTCCTTGGTTATAAAACTCTTTTTCAATAATCATAATAAATCTCCAATTTCAATTTATAAATTAATTATCTTTATAACTTTATTATCCATTATACTACTATATTTATTCCTTAAATATTTCATAATTATTACTTATTATTTTTTTCTAAAAAGGAATAATAAATATTATAAGAAACTATTAATAGGAGATTTATATGTTAGAAGATTTTATAAAATCAATTATACCTAATTTGGTAAACATTTTAGAGTTAATGGGGATTTTAGTTATATGTATTGGATCTATTAAAGCTTTTTATCATTATTCCTATTCATTAATAACAAAAAAATATTACCCTTTAAAATGGGAATATGCAAATTCCATGGCTACAGCACTTGAATTCAAGCTAGCCGCTGAAATATTAAAAACAGTTATTATTAGAAATATGAATGAACTAATAATTCTAGGCTCAATAACCTTATTAAGAGGATTCTTAACATTAATTATTCATTGGGAAATGAAGTCTGAAAATCCTTCTAAAAACAAAAAAGATAGAGAAGCCAAATAAAGCTTCCCTATCTTTGCTATTTTAAATTATTAAATGACTGTTTTGTTAAAGATACATCTTTATAATTTATATATACATCAAAATTTATTGTAGAAATTTTAATGTATGGTCCTTTATTACTTTGAATATAGAGCTTAACTTTTTCTCCACTTTTTAATTTAAAATCACCTTTTTTAATGACACCGCCATCGCTATATCCATTACTTCTAATTCCTATTTCCGGAATATCGTCTACAAGCTCTATTGATTTTATGTCTTTTCTTTTTAAAGTAGTTCCATAGCTTCCATCTATAACTATAGCTTCATCTTTAATTATAAGATCATTTGGCTCATTCCCAAATGAAAATGTTATAATTAAAATTGAAAATGTTATAAATCCTATAACTATCATTACTATTATTTCTGCTTTGCTCTTTTTATTATGATCAAATCTTTGAAGATATATTAAATACCCAAATATAATAATTATTAAAATAATCACAAAAGGTATTATAGAAATCTCAAAATAATCTGAAACTATAGCTCCTATAAATATTATAAAAGCTATTAAATAGCACATTCTCCCCATATGTTTAGCTACTTTTTCAATATCTACCCTAGCTTTTTCTTCTTTAGACTGAGTATTATATCCAGATATCAACCAGTAGCATTTATACTTGCTAATAGCCACTCCTAATACTATAAATATTAAACAAATAATAGAAATAAATATTATAGATCCCATGGTACACCTCTAATCTAAATATTTCCAAAAATCAAATTCATTACCATTTCCTTATATGGTTAATTATAACACTTTTAATCATATTGTCAATACCATTATTAGCTAATCCTTACCACTCAATTGTTAAAATATTAACTTCATCTTTTATCAATGATACTTTGTATCCTTCAATAACAAACCAAGATAATAATTCCTTTTGTACTTCTTTATCATTACACATAAGTATAGCTGAAACCTTATTTATATTAGATTCCTTAGCATAATTAATATTGTCTAATATTTTTCTTTTTTGATCATTTACAAACTCTAAATTCATAAAATCCCTCCTACCTATTTAATTTTATTTATATTTATATATGCTTCTAATTGTTATCTAAATAATTTAAACATTTATAATAAATAGTAATATTAATCTAAATAACAAATTCAAATCATATATTTTTAATCTTTATAAGCTATTAAAACACTAAATTTACTCAAGATTATAAAATAGTTATATGTCTTACTAAATATTAACTCTATATCATATCTTATATATAATATGTATTAGCTATAACTTATTATTATGTTAATTATTTTTACATTATATGAAATGTCTATATACCTACTTTAAGTTGACTACCTTATGTTTAAATATACTAAAAAAATATATTATATATTTTATTATTCCAATTGCAACTCCTAATATATTGACTTCTTTGTTTTCCAAACTAATTGGAGCATATAAAGAATTTGCAGGCATTAATTTTGGTAAATTCCCATTTAGGTTTAGTGTTTTTAATGTTGCCTCACCATCTAAGCTTGCAGCTACTATTTCATTATGATTTGCAGTCCCTTGTTTTTTAATAACAACTAAATCACCATCACAAATCTCTTTTTCTACCATAGAGTCACCCTTTACTCTTAATATAAAGGTATCTTTTCCTCTTTCAAGCCAATATTTAGGTATACAAAAACTTCCCTCTATATTGTCATTCATTTCTATAGGTGTTCCTGCCGCTATATTATTAAACATTGGAATATCTTCCAATTCATTTTCATTATAGCAAATATCGTTTCCTTCAAATACTTCTTTTCTATTCGAAGCTGTATCTATATTAAACTCTACAATTCCCTTATTTTTTAAGTTTATATACTTATACTTTTCAACTGTGTCTACTTGTTTTTTCTTTTTTGAATCATATTTAGTTTTAAAGTTAAAGCTCTTTCCCTTTACATCAATCCCTAAAGTATTTACTTTTCTACCTTTTATCATCCAAGAATTTTCTTTATTATTAAGTTCGCTATTTAATATAAAAACAAATGAAGAATGTGGTTTATTTTTATAAATAGCTTTTATAAAATCTATTTCTCCCTTAGTAAACTTCTCCATATCATCTAATATAACATGACTATATAATCCGCCATGATTATTTATATATGAAATAGCATATATAACATGATCATACTCATCCATTAAGCCTTTATTAATTAAATTCTCATTATATAGATCTTTAATTTTATAAATAGATTCTCTTGTATAAGAAGATTTTTTAATTCTTCCTCCACGCCCTTTTCTATCAACTTCAAGATAGTAATCCTTAGAAAAATTACTAGCTTTTATCCATAAAATTTCTTCTAATATAAAGTTCATTGTTGCCTTTTGAAGAAACTTAGATTTTTTATAAAATGATGATATTTCATTTTCTAATTCTTTTAAAATTTCTATACCGCTTACTTTATCTATAACTTGCATAGCTAGTCCCTTTTCTCTTCTAAAGGCTTTAGAATATGTATCAATAAGTTCTTCTAACGTTATAATGTTTAATCTATCCTTTTCTAACGAAAACAATGAATAAAAATAATTCTCATTACTTTCTTTTTTATAAAGTTCCATTGCTTCATATGTCTTAGTATAATTAGATGTTACAAATAAAATTTTATCCTCTTCATAAATACAATAATTATTTTCTAAATTTATAGCCTTATAAATTGATGCAGTACTCTTCCCTGTTCCTTCTTTGCCTTTCAAAAGCTGATATCCAGAACTTTTATGATTTATAAATCTATTTTGAACTTTCGAAAGTTCCATACTTTCACCACCTTAAATCTATCTTATGTTTTCTGTATTTTAATAATATATTTTATAATACCTTATGTCAAATAATCGCTATTAAAAATTCAGCATTCTATTTATAATTAATAAATCTCTTTATTCTAAATCTACATAGTTTATTCACACACAAAAATTAATATGTTATATAAAAAAAGAACCAATAAAATTTCTTTCTTTTACAAGAGTCCATTTTATTGGTTCTTTCATTAAATCTATCACTTAATATATTTTCCAAAGCAATTTAAATAAAATTTTAATTATATATAATCATTCTTAAATCAATAACCTACACCATTAATAATTATATAATTTTAAAAGTAAAACTAAATAAGTTTTAATATGCAATTTCTATTACAGCTTTATTTAAAAGGATTATAAAAGCGACCATGGTTAACTATAGTTGCAATAATCGCTATAATAAATATTAAGCTAACTATTAATATCGCTATATAATCTCTTTTTTCAAACTTTCTTCCACTATACCAAGTACGTTTTTTATTTTTTCCAAAAGCTCTTAGCTCCATTGCTGAACTTATAATATCTATTCTATCTAAACTTGAAAAAATTAATGGCATCAATATTGCTGCAGAATTTTTAATTCTTTTTGTTACTCTTTCTTTTTTAGACATATCAATTCCTCTAGCTTGTTGTGCAAATGATATATCTTGATAGTCACGTTGAACATCAGGGATATATCTTAATGCTATTGAAACAGAATACGCAACTTTATAACTAACACCAATTTTGTTTAATGAAGCTGCAAACTCACTTGGATTAGTTGCAACCATAAATAATAATGCCATTGGTATTATAGAAAAATATTTTAATGTTATATTAAACTGATAAAATAATTGTTCTAATGTTAGTGTATATGGACCTGCAATTTTAAATAAGTCAGTTCTACTTCCATAAATTTGAACACCTTCATATGGTGAAAAAATAAAAATAGCTAAATTATTTAACAATAAAAATATTAATATAAAATAAAGAACAAAGGATACTTGCTTAAATTCTACTTTTGAAATTTTAAATACAAATATACTTAAAATAAACATAAGTATAAGTACGCGTGTATCATATGTAATCATTGAAGCTAATGCCCATATTATCAAAGCAATTAACTTAGACGCACCTGTCAATTTATGAATAGGTGAATTTATATTTGTATATTCAAGCATTTTGCTCATATGCCTCTAATCCTCCTATCATAGTCAATAAACTTTTTAACAAACTCTCTTGGATTATCTAATTTAGCCTTTATTGCTAATTCATATAAAGATGTTTCTTTTAAATTAGCTTCAGATATTACTCTTTTATCGGTAAGTATATTGGCTGCTGTATCATCTGCTAACTTCAATCCATTAGATAATACTATTGCTCTATTTGTGTATTCAAGCATTAAATGCATATCATGAGTTATCATGATTATAGTGACACCTTTTCTATTTAATTCTTGCAAGAATTCCATAATTTCAGTATAGTGCCTAAAATCTTGCCCAGCAGTTGGCTCATCTAAAATTATAACTTCTGGATTTAAAACTAGTATAGATGCAATAGTTACACGTTTCTTTTGTCCGAAGCTAAGTGCTGAAATTGGCCAATTACGAAACTCATATAACCCACAAACTTTTAATGTATCAAGTACTCTTTCTTTAATTTCTTCTTCACTAATTCCTCTAACTTTAAGTCCTAATGCGACTTCATCAAAAATCATAGTCTTAGATATCATTTGATTTGGATTTTGCATAACAATACCAATTTTATCTGCACGCTCTTTAATTGTATCGTTAACTAAATCCCTACCATTAAATAATATTTGCCCTTTAGTTGGTTTATAAAAGCCACAAATAAGCTTCGATATAGTAGATTTTCCTGCCCCATTTCTTCCTACTATACTAACCATTTCACCTTTTTTAATATTAAAAGAAACTCCTTTTAATATTTCTCGTTTTTCTTCATATCCAAACTTTATATCTTTTAATTCAAGTATAGTTTCAGAATTTATATTAACACTCTTGTCAACAGTTTCATCATACCATTCTTTAAGTTTTTCTCTATATGTATTTAAATTTAATGTATCAATATGTTGTGGATTAATATCTGGAGTAACCTCACAGCCTGCATATTTTAAAGCAGTAATATATAATGGTTCACGTATGCCTGTTTCCGCTAATATATTAGAACTTAAAAGTTCTTCTGGAGTTATATCCGCAGCAATTTCTCCATTATCTACTACTATTATTCTATCTACAGAGCAATGTAGCACATCTTCTAATCTATGCTCTATAATTACTATAGTTTTATTTGTTTCTTGTTGTATTTTGTCAATTAATTCAATTGCATTTTTACCTGTTGCAGGATCTAAACTTGCAAGTGGTTCATCAAATAAAAGTATATCTACATCTCCAACCATAACCCCTGCTAAGGTTACACGCTGCTTTTGACCACCTGATAAACTATATGGAGCTGCTTCTAAATGCTTATCTATTCCAACAATTTCAGAAACAATTTCTACTTTATTTTTCATTTCATCTTGAGGTATACAATCATTTTCTAACTTAAAAGCAATATCTTCTCCTACAGTTAATCCAATGAACTGGCTATCTGGATCTTGAAGAACAGTCCCCACTGAATTAGATAATTCAAAAATGCTCATTTTACTGGTTTCTTTCCCCTTGACTTTCAGACTTCCTGAAATCTCTCCTTTATATGAAAATGGAATAAGACCATTTATACAACTTGAAATCGTGCTCTTACCTGATCCAGAAGGACCAACAATAAGAACTTTTTCGCCTTCATATATAGTTAAGTTTACATTATTTAATGTTGGCTTTGCTTGAGCTCTGTATTGGAATGTAAAATTATCGAACTCAATTACAGGTTTTTTCATAGCAAATCTCCCTTTATATATAAATTATATGTTCCTCGAAAACGTTATTTATGATTAAAAATAATAGTATATTGTTTGTAATATATACGTAAAAAATACCAGAGACCTAAAGCCCCCAGTATTTTAATTAGATATTACTCTCTATCTAAACTTCCTTTTTTAACTCTAGTCTTAGCATATGTATAAAGTAAAATACTTCCTAATATTCCAACTGTAATTGAATTAGAAATTGCAGCAACTACACCTTGTAAATAAACTTTATTAGCTGGCTCTGCATATATAAGTATATCTAATGTAGGAGCAACTAAAAGCCATGCAATTAAATTAGCAATTACTTGGTATATATTAAAAACAATAATTTCTTTCTTGCCAAATTCACCGTCATTAACTTTTAATTTTTTCCATGATAATCCTATTATAAGACCAACAACAGCTGAAGCTATAACCCAACTAAACCAAGGCGAACCAAAAAATACTAAATCCTTCAAAGCATGACCTATAAAACCTATTGATATTCCTGCAATAGGACCATATAATACTGACATTAATGCTAAAAAAGCATAACTTGTTTCTATATTAGTATTTGGGATACCTGATGGAATAGCTCCAAAACGCCCTAGTATCATAAATACAGCTGCACCTATACCAATCGCTACTATTGTTTTAATAGACATTTTATTTTCCATTATAATTCCTCCGCATTTCATATATAGTGAATAAATACTATTCGTGTTTTAAATTAATTTCTAATCATATATTACTCTAGGAGCTTTTCTGATAGATATTATCCAATTTGTTCCAGTTTGTATATTATAGGCTTTTGAGAATGATCCTTGATTTATAGCAACAGCTAAATTATCTAATGAGTTAACATAAACCAAGGTTTCACCTACATAAACATCAGCAAACGACTTTGCATAAACCATTATATTTCTATAAACTTCTCTTGTATTATTTCTAATAGAAACTTCAACTTTATCTCCATACTTAATACCTAAGCTAGTAAATAATTCTCTTCCAATATTTGTCCATAAGCTACCAAATCTTACATCTAAAACATCTATAGTTCCTGTTACTAAATCATTTTCTTTTATAGATTCAACAACTGGTAATTCTACTATTTCATCAACTGGAATTTTTGGACCAACATGTTCAAAATCTATAACTCCAGCTGCAAGTCTTGCTCCTGTATAGGCATATATATCTCTTCCATGGAAAGTATAAGATGCTCCAGAATTAGGTAATCTATTTATAGTTTCATCGATTTCTCTGGCCTCAACTATCCCACATATTCTTTTAATGTGAGTAAGTGTTCCATTATCTGGGGTAATTATATATTGTCCACTTGCAGTCTTAACTCCTATACTCTTTCTATTTGATCCAACTCCAGGATCGACTACAGATACAAACACAGTGCTTTTAGGCCAATAGACTACAGTTTGAATTAACCTATATGAAGCCTCCCAAATGTTATATTGTGGTATTTCATGTGTTAAATCAAATAATTGAAGTGTCTTATCTACATTATAAGCAACCCCATACATAGCACTAACAGCACCATCTCCAATTCCAAAATCTGATTGGAATACTAAAGCATTTTTCATAAATACTCCTCCTTAGTAATATATCACACCAAAAGTATATAATACGAATATTATTCTAGTCAATTTTTTTTTATTCGCATATATATGTATTATTTTTAGACTTTTTAATAAATACTTCACTATAAACGAAATTTATAATATTCCAAATATAAAATTAGCATTTTTCATTCATTAAAAATAAAAAAGTTGACACTTTACTTCCACTAGCTATCTTATTTTGTTATTAAATCACGATTTTTTAATCATATAAATAATATATTCATGATATCTCATATTTAAACACTTTCAAAATTCAATCTTCAATTTTAATTTGGGTCTATTAATCACCTATATGAATATTTCTTGTTTAAAATACATATTTTTGCTATAATTTAACAAATAACTTATGGAGGTGTTTTAATGAACGATTTAAAAGTTTTAGTTTATTTAGATCTTTTAAAAATTAAAAATTTCTTTTTTCAAATTTTTCATCATCCGCTTTTATTCTTAAAGAAATTATTTTCTATAATCATATTTTTCGGACTTTGCTTTTCTTCATTTATAGTTTCAATATTTAAAAATGAATCTAAAGCTTCCATAGCTCCAGAAATGCAGCAATCTGCTCTAGGAATTATAGCTATAATATCATTAGTTTTTATACTATTTGTATTAGCAAATTATTTAAATGATTATGCTCCAAGTAACTTCTCAATTTCAGATATTAGCTATTTATTTCCTTCACCTATAAATAATAAATTAATACTATTTTATTCAATGATTCGTAGTGCAATAAAAGGTGTAGCAAGCTTCTTTTTAACGTTTATTTTTATTATATTAATGCTCCTAGCCTTTACTAATTTATCATTAATAGGATTATTGCCAATAGCTTTAGGATTTTTCTTTATATTCTTATTTTTTATTTCTTTATCTTATTTGTTTTTTGCAATAAAAGTTAAAACAGGATTAGTTAAAGGCTTAAAATTTATCTCTTACATATTACAAGGTATTGCATGTTTAATACTTTTATTTTATTTATATAAGTTTTGGAGTCTAAACTTTAACTTTAACAAATTGTCTATGTCTATTTTTGATAGCTTTCTTGTTAAATTACCTATAATTTCTTCTATAGTTAAATTTATATCTTTACTTTTAACAGAAACAATTACACCGCCAATATTTGATATATTATATTTATTATCATTAATTATTATTAATTGTTTCTTATTTATAACTCTTAATATTGAATATTATGAAGAAATAGCTGAAAAGGTATCTACACAAAATGAAAAATTAAAGCAGTTAAAAAACAACAAGAGAGATGTTCATTCACAAATGGAAAAAGATATAAAAAAAGTTAATTTAAATAGTAGTTCTAAAGAAAGATGGGGATCATTATCATTATATTGGAAAGCTTCAATTATTAGAAAAAGAAAACAGACTTCATTAAAAAAATATTTATTATTCTTAGTTAATATTATTATCGGAATAATCGGAGGATATGTTACTTTAAAAGGAAATCAATTAGTTTCATTGTTAGTGATTTCAATTGGTACAGTTTATATAGTTCTTATTTCATCTAATTTTTCCGAGTTATCTAGAGAATTAAAAAATGTATATATTTATATTATCCCAGGAAAACCAATAAATAAAATTCTTTCTACAGTCTTAGACGAACTTTTAATGTTAGCAATTAGAATCAGTATAATGCTTATTCCTTCTATTATATTAGATTATAAATTCTTAATCTTAGGAATAGGATGTTACTTAATTACTATAGCATTCTCATTAGTAGTAAAATTACTTAACTTAATCGTAATACTTCTTATGCCAAAGGATAATGAATCTGGGCCAGGAATTCTTGTAACTTTCGTGCTAATGATACTTATAATGATTCCATTTGTTGCAACTGTAGCTACTTACAGTATAACTATTAATCCATATATAGCATTTGGAGTATTAACTGTAATTGTTGGGATTTATATAAGCTTATTAATGTTGTTATGTAATAAAATATTTGATTTTATAGAATATTAATTTGGAGGAAATTATGTTAGAAGTAAAAAATTTATCTAAATCTTTTAAGAAAAATAAAGCAATTGATAATATATCATTTAAATTAAACACTGGTGAAATATCCATATTATGTGGCCCCAATGGTGCTGGTAAAACTACTACATTAAAGTGCATACTTTCTTTATTAAGAAAAGATTCAGGTGATATTTTAATAGATGGAAAATCTACAAAGGATAGAACCATAAGAGAAAATTTAGCCTATATACCTGAAACCCCTGATTTATATAATTTATTAACAGTTTGGGAACACTTTAAATTTATAGCCTTAGCTTATAAAATTAAAGATTGGACAAGTAAAGCTGATGAGTTAATGAATGCTTTCAACTTAGCAAATAAAAAAGATTCTCTTGCTAAAGACTTGTCTAAAGGTATGAAACAAAAGGTATCTATTATAATGGCTTTAATTCATGATCCAAGTATAATTTTAATTGATGAACCTTTTGTAGGTTTAGATCCTAATGGAATAAAGGAATTTAGAGAAATACTATCAAAAATAAAATCTCTTGGAAAAACCATACTAGTTAGTACTCATATCCTTGCTTCAATGGAAGAAATAAGCGATACAATGATTTTAATGAAGGAAGGCAAAATAGTAGATTCTGGTAACAAAGAATACTTAAAAGAAAAATATAACGAATTAGGTAATATAGAAGATTTATTCTTTAAGATAATTGATAATGCTTAATTAAAATGAAAAATGCTAATACTCTATTTTGAAGTATTAGCATTTTTATTTATATCAAGTTTTGCAATCATAGGGTAATGATCTGAAGGATATTTACCATTTTTGTTATACTCTAATATTTCAGTATCTAAAACTTTAAACTCTTCGGTTACAAATATATAATCTATATGAAGACCTTTTTTATTTCCTTTAAACTTACTCATAGTAGACATATTATAAATTTCTTTCTTGTGATCTTGTACAGCTATAAATTTTTTACTACTATATTTACCTTCCGAGAAATTTTTAATGGCTTTACTTGTTGGACTTGCATTAAAATCTCCCATTAGTATAGCTGGATAATTGTCTTTTTCATGTTGTTTATCCATATACTCACCTATTTTTTTAAGTCCATATTCCCTAGCCTTTGATAATAAAAAATCTAAATGTGTATTATATACTCTAACTATATTACCATCATTTAATCTTATTAAAGCTGTTGTGCATATTCTTGGATAAACAGAATACCAAATAGCACTTCCTATTTTTTCAGGATCTTCTGAAAGCCAAAAAGTACTGTATTCTAATATTTTATGTTTCTTAGAAACTAATATATCATTTCTTTCTATAAAATACTTAAGACTTCTAGGGCTCCCAATTATATTATATCCTGGAGCTTCTTTTGAAATATCCTTAAACATTTTATTATTTAGCTCTTGAACACCTATTATATCGCAATCATTATTGTTTAATATATCATAAACTATTTCTTTTCTTTTATTCCATCTATTATTTATATCTAATAAGAAATCTGTCCTTAAGTTAAAGGTCATAACCTTCATACTTCTACCTCACGCCATATTCTAAAGTTATTTTGCTTCTATAGATAATCTTTGTCTAATTTTCACCCTATCTAAAGAATAACCAGCTATTAAAAATATTATACCACTTCCTATAGGTTGCATTATATCTATAAAGAAAGTTGCAAGTGGAGCTACAAAGCTACCTGATATAACAGCTCCTGCTAAATAATATCCAAACCATCCTACAATACCAGCTATAACTATTGCTAGTACATTTTTTTTACATATTATACTATCTCTTTTAGAAGTAAAAAATAATACCATTATAGGTTTAATTATTATTGTAGGTAACACCCATATCATTCCACCAGCCAATGCATCTGCAAGTCCAGCTCCTATACCCGCTGCAAGCATTGCATATGGAGTAGGTAAAAGTACTGCTGCAAGATATATGAATGTATCTCCTAAATGTACATATCCTCCATTAAAGCCTGTTGGGATATGAATAGATATTGTAATGCATATAAAAGCTGCAAATAATGCTGCTAAAACTAAACTTCTTGTTTTAATTTTTGTTTTCATTTATCAAAATCAACTCCTTTAAAAATACTTCAAACATTATTCCTTCTTTTGGATTAGTTTTAAATTTAGATGTATAACTAATTGCTTCATAAATAAAGTTAGTTGCACTTTTAATTGCAAAATTTAAATTATGATTATTTAATAATAATCCTATAATAATTGAAGTAAAAATATCCCCTGTTCCGCTATATGATTCATTATTAAAAACTGATTTTACTATAAAAAATTCATCTCTTCCTTTATCGTAAGCAAAATTATAAATTTCACTTTCTCTTATTATTCCTGTAATAATAATCTTTTCTGGTCCCATTTGTGCTAGTTTTTTAGCAATTCTCATAACTTTTTCATTACTTGTATCATACTTTTTATATTCTTCTCCTGTTAATATACATGCTTCTGTTAAATTTGGTGTTACTATACTTGCAATAGAAACAAGTTCTTTCATTTTATTACACATATTTTCTGTAAAAGTATCATAAAGTATTCCATTGTCTCCCATAACTGGATCTATAACAATTAAAGAATCTTTATTATCTAATACAAAATCTAAAACTATGTCAATTTGCTTTTCAGAACCTAAAAAGCCACTATATATGCAATCAAAGTTTATATTGAGCTCTTTCCAAACATTTTTATAATTGTTCATTTCATTAGTTATATCTAAAAATGAAAACTTATCAAATTCAGTTTGAGAAGAAAGTATAGCTGTAGGAAATGGACAACATTGAACTCCTAAAGTCGATAATATAGGAATTGCTGCTGTTAGTGAACATCTTCCTATTCCAGATAAATCATTTATTGTAGCTACTTTTTTTACCCCATTCATAAGTGCACCTGCTTTTTAATTAAGTTATTTATTTTATAATAATCCAATAATTACATTTTGTCCATTGTAGCGATACAATATTAATTAAAAAAAATAGAACTATTAAGCATAAATAGTTCTATTTTTTATTGATTTCATTTTTAAGATATTACTATAATTCTATTACTTTATTTAATAACTCATTACTTCTATTAATAAAGTCATTCATTTCTTCAGAACTTAATTCCTTATTAGCTATCAAAGCTAAATCTAAAATATACTGACATATTAAATTAATATCATCCTTTTTACTTTCAAAGTCTACAGATGCTAGCTTTTTAATTATTGAGTTATTATTATTTATAACTAAAGTTTTTTCTTCCATAAACATATTTGGCATTTCCATTCCACCAAACATTTTGCTCATTTCAGCCATTCTTCTTGATTGTTCAGAAACCAATATCATAGCAGGAGTTCCTGAATTTTTTAGATTTTCTACTTTAATATTATTTACTTTATTAGAAGTTGCTTCTTTAAATAACTCTTCCAGCTTAGTATTTAACTCTTTTGAATCTTCACTTTCACTATTTTTAAGTGTTTCTGAAATATCAGAGTCTATTCTGGTAAATATAACTCCATTTTCTTTTGCCTCTAAAAAGCTAATAAAATGGTTATCTATTGAGCAATCTAAAACTACAGCATCTAAATCCGCTTCCTTAAACATTTTAATATATTGTGATTGTTGCTTTTCATCTGTTACATAAAAGACCTTATTTTCATGTTTATCTTTATTATTTTCTAAATATTCCTTTAATGTTATATACTCACCATTTAGTCTTCTAAATATAACAATGTCCTTTATTTTATCATAGAAGCTTTCATCTCTCAAACAACCGTACTTAATAAATATTTGAATGTCCTTCCAAAAGTTATTAAAGCTTTCTCTTTGATTTTTATATAGTGCAACTAATTTATCTGCAACCTTCTTAACTATATGCTTAGATATTTTTATAACATCCTTATCTTTTTGAAGAAAACTTCTAGATACATTTAAAGGTAGATCTGGACAATCTATTGTACCCTTTAATAATAGTAAGAAATCTGGTATAACTTCTTTTATGTTATCTGCAACAAAAACTTGATTATTATAAAGTTTTACTTGCCCTTCAGTAGCTTCCAGTTCATGTTTAAGTTTAGGAAAATATAATATTCCTTTTAGGTTAAATGGATAGTCTACATTTAAATGAATCCAAAATAATGGATCATTAAAATCTCGGAATACCTTTTTGTAAAATTCTTTATATTCTTCATCAGTACAATCCTTTGGAGATTTCATCCATAATGGAGTTGTATCATTTAACGGTTTAATATCTTCTTCCTTAACTTCTTTACCTTCTTCTTCTAAATATATTTCTATAGGTAAGAATGAACAATATTTTTCTATTATTTCTCTAACTTTATACAATTCTAAAAATTCATTACTATCATCATCTATAAAAAGAGTTATTGTTGTTCCTCTCTCTTTTCTATTTAAAGATGGAGATATCTCATATTCTGTACCACCATCACAAATCCAAGTTACTGCTTCTGCTCCTTCTAAATAAGATAAAGTATCTATCTGAACTCTTTTTGCAACCATGAAAGCAGAGTAGAACCCTAGCCCAAAGTGACCTATTATATCTTTTCCATCTTCCATTTTATCTTTATATTTTTCTATAAAATCCTCTGCACCTGAAAATGCAACTTGATTTATATATTTCTTAACTTCATCTTCAGTCATTCCAATTCCATTATCAATAAATTTCAAAGTATTATTTTCTTTATTTAACGAAACTGTAACCTTATATTTTTCATTTTTATTTCCATTAGTTTCTCCTAAAGAAACTAATCTTTTATATTTGCTTATAGCATCGCACCCATTACTAATAAGTTCCCTAATAAATATATCTTTGTCAGAATATAACCACTTCTTTATAATTGGAAAAATATTTTCTGTATGTATTGAAATATTCCCTTTATTTTTCTCCATTAACAATCCCTCCTCTTTACCATAATTATTTTATTTAAAAGATACTATTATGTCAATATTTACTAAAGCTTGTTTTAGTTATTAAAATATCTCTACTAACAATTAATTGAATAAAAACTAATTTTGTAAAACAAAGCTTAGTTTTTCTTTTACTTTCTTTGATTTTCATTTAACAAGTTATATAAATTTACACCTTAATATAAAAGTCTAAATATATAGTGTTAAGTTTATTATAAAAACATATTGTAAAATAATTCCTAGAGGCTATATAATATTAATATAATGAATTATCTATTAATTTGTAAAGAAGGTTTTATTTTGAAAAAGCTTATTCTTAATACTTTATCTTGGATATTAGTTGTATCTTTATTGTCTTTTTACCTACATAATACTTTAAATTTTCCTTTAATTAATTATATTTTTATATTAGGAATATCCCTTATAGCTTTGGGTATTATAGCTATTATACGCTCTATACTCCAAAAATCTAAATTAAATAATTCAATTAAAAATACTATCAATTTTAGAATTATTGAAAGTAATAGTATCTCCATTTGTTTAGCAGGAGTAATTTCCTTATTGGCTTGTATTTTATTGTAATCTAAAAATGGATCTATAGCTCAATTGAAAATGTAGAATGCATAATATAAGTAAAAATTATTGAAAATAATTTCAAAATAATATAGGTTTCAGTATTTCATTCTTAAATACACTGGAAATTTTACATTCTACATTTTATATTAAAGCACTTTCTAGATAGTAATATTTTTAATATTATATGCCTTACTCTTCAATCACTTTAATAATATTGTCTTGTACTCCAATTACTTTTAATCTATTTTCAATATATTCTTTAATTATATCAATAGCTTCTTTAGTAATTTTTTCACCTGCACAAACTAAAGGAATTCCTGGCGGATACGGAATTATCGCCTCTTTAGCTATTTTCCCCAAAGCATCATTTATATCTAAGCTAGTACTATTTAAATTAAAAACCTCATAAGGCTCTAATACTTTAACAGGTGATATTTTTGAAAACACTGCATTTTTTTCATTAGTTTTCAACACATTTATATTTAAATTCTTAATAGCTAAATATATTTTTTCAAAATCCTCTTCTGTATTTGAAGGCGAAAAAATCAGGACTATTCCTCGTGAAAAACTCATTTCAGCTTGTATCTTATTAACTCTAAGATAATCTAAAAGTTTATGACCACTATATCCTTTATTTAAAGTAATTAAATATCTACTTTTATCTATTGTATATTTATTAAATAAATTCTCATCACTTATTACACTCACTTTACCTAATAAGTTTATTTTTTCTTTCCACTTTTCTGCTCTTTCTTTTAAGTTACCATAGTCATCTTTTCCGTAATTATCTAGATAATATCTAGCATAATCTAATGAAGCCATTATTAAATATGATGGTGATGTAGTCATAAAAGTCTTTACATAAAAATCAATATTTTCTTCATTATTATTTACTAATAAATATGCTCCTTGTGTTAAACTAGGTAGTGTTTTATGAGCACTTAATACTACATAATCCCCAAGATTAGCTAGTGACTTTGGTAAATGCTTATTTACTACAAAATGAGCACCATGAGCACTATCAATTATTACTTTTAGTCCTTTTTCTTTTAATTCTTTTATTTTATTTTCTATATCGTAAGATATTCCAAAATAATTCGGACTTGTAATTATTATTCCTTTTGGATTAAATGCTTTACTTAAAGCTTCATTTATTTCTTTTTCTCTAGGCGGCAAAAATATTCCTATATTTTCATCTATTACAGCATCTATATAAATTACCTTAAGTTTTCTTAAAATAAGTCCATTATAAATTGACTTATGGCAGTTTCTTTCTACTAATACCTCGTCCCCCTCTTTAAAAGCAGCAAATATTGAAGCTAAATTCCCTGAAGAGCTTCCATTTACAAGAAAGTATGCTTTTTTTACATTATAAGTTTTTGCTAGAAGCTCCTCCGCTTCCTTTATTACCCCTTCTGGGCAATGTAAATTGTCTAAAGGGTCCACTTCCGTAATATCCAAATCCCCTAGAGTTTCTTTAAACTTTTTTCCTAATGAATCTCTTAAAAACGCTTTCCCACTTTTATTTCCTGGCATTGATAAAATCAAATTTTCTTCTTTATGATATTTTAATAATTCTTCTAATAAAGGTGCTTTACTCATTAATATCTCCCTTTTATTTATACTTAAATTATGAATAAAAAATTGTATTATATTTATAAAAAGCAAATATAGCTTTGTTATTCTTTTCCTTCGTATCAAGTCAAGAGCAATCCACATATATTCACTTACAAACTAATAAATTAAAATAATTATAGATTCAATTATCTTAATTGCTTATTACTTGTATAGATTTATTTTCTAACACTTTTTTAGCTACATCTAAAATATAATTTTTATCTATAGCATCAAGATTATTAAATTCTTCTGAATATATTTTATAATCTCCAAACATTGTACTATACGTTGATAATTCTTTTGCTAAAATTATATTTTGTTCTTCTCTAAACCATCTCTTTAGTTTCATAGACTTTTTAAAATCAAATATATCATCATTACTTATATTTACTTCAAACCTTTCAATTTTATCTATACATTCATTTATTAATTCTAAAGATTTATCTAAATTTTCTTTTGAAGTACTATAAGTTATTTTATAAAGCTTTATGTACTTTTCATAAGAAATCTTAGTTAAAATATCATATACAAGTCCATTTTTTGTTCTTAATGTATCGAATAATAATGAATTAACTCCTTCTCCAAAATACTCATTAAATATTCTTAATGCTTTTATTTCGTTATAGCTTAAATCATCTATTGGAAATATGACTTGAACTTTACATGTATTAATTCCCTCTTTTATTTCTTTATAAACTCCAAAGTTAGTCTTATCATAAATTATTTTTTCTTTATTATTTCCATTATACTCAGTACTCCAATTCTCAAAATAGCTTTCAACTATATTTTTAACTTCTTCAAATTCTAAAGAAGAAACCACTGCTATAGAAGTCTTATCAGGTAAATAATTATCTTTATAAAATTGTTTTATATCTTCTAATTTTATTTTTTGTAAATCTTTATTTGTACCTATAATTGGATACTTTATTCTTCTTTCTCTAAAGCTATTTAAAAATAGTTTATCTTCACAATATTGCTCTAATTCCTCATCCCAATCTCTTAACTCTTCCTTTATTACATTCATTTCTTCTTCAAATCCCTCAGTTGGAAATATAGGATTTAAAATTATATCTGAAAAAAGTTCTACACCTTCTTCAAAATCTTCATTTAACATAGTTCCATAGTAAATAACATATGGAAAGTTTGTCATGGCATTTTGAAATCCAAAAATTTTACTTAAGTTTTTATTTATTTTTTCCTCATTCCTCTTTCTTGTGCCTTTATAAACCATATGCTCTGTTGCATGAGCAAGTCCTAATAATTCTTTTTCTCTACATGCGCCTGCATCTATTGATATAGACATTGATGTTAAATTAGATGTAGTTTTTGTATATATAAGCTTCATCTTATTTTTTAATATAAATTCCATCTTATCCTCCAAAACTTATTTTTTTATTATCATTGTAATATAAAAAGTTGGTATTTGAACATAAGCAAATACCAACTTTTATATTTAAAATTATTCTGCCTTTAAAGCAATTGCACATTCAATTCTCTTCTTTTGCATTTTACAGCCAACTTCATAAGGTATTTTCATATCGCCATTGAAGCTAAAGTTATTTGCTTGACATCCTCCACTACAATAGAATCTTGCCCAGCAATCTCTACATTTAGGCTTGTTGTATATATGAGCTTTTTTAAATTCTCTGCCAAGGTCTTTATTGTATGTATCATCATATATACTTCCAAGTTTAAATTCTTCTTTTCCTACAAATTGATGGCATGGATAAACATCTCCCTGTGGAGTTATTGCAACATATTCAAATCCTGCTCCACAACCTGAAATTCTTTTATAAACACATGGTCCACCATTTAAATCAACATTAAAATGATAGAAGTTATACTCTCCATTTTGTTCTCTTTTTCTTCTTGCCATATCTTCATATAGTTTATCATAATTTTTCATTATTTCTGGTAAATCTTCTTCTCTTAATGCAAGAGGATGTCCTTTTTCTAAAACCACTGGCTCTATAGAAACTTCATCAAAGCCTTCATTTACCATAGCCATTACATCTTCAAAGAAATCAGTATTTGCTCTTGTAAATGTTCCTCTAACATAATACATCTTTCCAGGTGTTCTCTTTTTTATCATCTTCTTTATATTTGGAAGTATGTCATCATAAGATCCACTTCCATCAACTTTTATTCTAACATTATCATTAACACATTTTCTACCATCTAATGAAAGTATGATATTTCCCATTTCCTTATCCATGAAATCCATCATATCATCATTTAAAAGAGTAGCATTTGTTGTCATTGTAAATCTTATATTTTTCTTCCACTCTTTTTCATTTTCTCTCGCATACTTTATTATTTCTTTTACAGTATCCATGATCATAGTTGGTTCTCCACCAAATAAATCTATTTCTATGTTTCTTCTTGGACCACTTCTTTTTACAACATAATCTATTGCCTTTTTAGCAGTTTCTAATGACATGACACCCTTATGTCCATTATATTCTCCTTCATCTGCAAAGCAATATTTACATCTTAAATTACATCCATGAATTATATTTAGGCAAACTGCCTTTATATAATCTCTATCATCCATTGATCCATGAGCTATATCTTCATACTTATCTTCTGAATATAATAGTCCATCTTTTACAAGTTCCATTATTTCATCATAGGCTTCTATAACAGTTTCTTTATCATATTTATCACATAAAAGCTTTAATGTTTCTTCCTTATCCTTCATTCCATCATCATGTACTAAATCATATACTAGCTCGTCTACTATATGAACAGCTCCTGTATTTACATCTAATACAAAATAATTATCACCTTGTTTAAATTTGTGTATTAAAGACATTTTCTATCCCTCCAAAAGCTTTGCTTAACATAAAAAGTAAGCAGCAACTTAATTGTTGCCGCTTCTTGTTAATTAGTTTTCACACTCTAAGTTTGCAACTGTACATGAAGTTTTGCAAGCTGATTGACATGAGTTAGCACATTCTTTACAACCTGGTTTTACTAAGCTGTTTTTGATATTAGTCTTATTGATTGTCTTGATATGTTTCATGATTATACTCCCCCATTCTTCCAAAATACCCAAAGATTATAACATAAAAAATTCACTTATAAAAGATTAAATTTCTAAATTTGGTGAATTTCTTATTATGTAACCGTTATATGGTATTCTAACTCCTACTCCTGTTACATCAAATTCATAATCTGTATCTTGTAATGCTTCCTTACCTTGCGCTAAATTTAGCGCTATTCTATAAAGAACTTTTGCTTTTTCTTCAGCATCTTGCAAAACTGTACCTGTCATAAAGCCTTTTTTAATCATTTCCCTAACTTCCTCTGTTCCACCTATACCTACTACTGATATAAACTTATTTGGATCACCTAAATTATACCCTTTTTCTTGAAGTGCCAAGACAGCACCTATTGCCATATCATCATTATTTGAAATTATTACTTCAATATTATCGCTATATTTATCAAATAAAGACTCAATCTTTTGTTTAGCACATTCTTTTTCCCAGTTACACACTTCAGAAGCTATTTCATTAGTTTTAATTCCACTTTCATTTAAAAATCTTATAACACATTCACTTCTTAATTGAGCTTCTACATTATCTTTTTCTCCTTCTAATAATATATAATCTAAACTACCATTTCCATTCTTATCCTTTATATTTTCATTTTTTATCTCATTAATTATCATTTCACTTTTAATCTTACCTGCATCACAAGCTTGTGTTCCTACATACAAAGATTTATTATAAGATTTAATTCCATTCAATGATAATGGCTCTCTATTAAAAAATATTACAGGAATATTATTTTCCTTGATTTTATTTATTACAGAATCTGATTCATGTACATCTACAATATTTAATAGTATTACATCTACTTTCATTTTTATAAGTTCATCAATTTGCTTATTCTGTAATTCTTGATTTCCTTCAGCATTATAGAATATAAAATCTATTTCATCTTTATTTTCACTTTCAAGTTTTTCTAATTGTTTTTTTATTTCAGAAATATAATAAATATCTTCATTATATAAAAGTACTCCAGCTCTTAATGGTGTTGTATTAATTGTATTAGCACTTATATCTAACCTAAATATGTTTATAATTATAATCACTACAATACTAAATAAACTAACTTTTTTCATATTATTCTTCACATCTCCTTTATTTACTAATACAGTTATCTATATAATTTTTTTATTACTTTATAATTTCAAATATTATTTGCATACTCTATAATTTAAGAAGTATTATTAATCATAAAAATAACTATATATAATTCTACTATAATTTTTTAATTTCTTCCTAAACTATAAATTCTAATAGTTCTTTCCTTAACAATCTATTTGTAATTCTTATTTAAATATAAAACTCAAATTATAAATTAGGTGAATTTCTTACTATGTAACCATTATACGGAATCCTAACACCTACGCCTGTTACATCAAATTTATACTCTGTATCTTGCAATGGTGGGTTCCCTTGAGCTAAATTTAAGCCTATTCTATAAAGTGCTTTAGCCATTCCTTCAGCATCTTGTATAACTGTACCTGTCATAAATCCATTTTCTATCATTTTTCTAGCCTCAGTTGTTCCATCAACTCCTACTACAGATATGAACTTATTTGGATCTCCTATGTTATATCCTCTTTCTTGAAGTGCCAGTATAGCTCCTATTGCCATTTCATCGTTATTTGAAATTATTACTTCAATATTATCTCCATAATTTGAAAATAAAGACTCAATTTTATTTTTAGCACATTCCTGTTGCCAATTACAATATTCAGATGCTATTTCATTAGTCCTAATTCCATTTTTATTTATTGATTTTATAACACATTCACTTCTTAACTGTGCTTCTATATTATCTTTATCGCCTTGTAATAATACATAATCTAATATACCGTTTCCATTCCTATCCTTTATATTTCCACTTTTCATCTCATTAATTATCATTTCACCTTGAATTTCACCTGACTCACATGCTTCAGTTCCTATATATAAAGACTTTCCATAAGATTTAACTCCCTTTAATGATGAAGGTTCTCTATTAAAAAATATTACAGGAATATTATGTGCTTTAATTTTGTTTATTATTGAATCTGCTTGATGTATATCCACAATATTTAATAATATTAAATCTACTTTCATATTTATGAGTTCATCTATTTGCTTGTTTTGCAATTCTTGATTTCTATCGGCATCATAAAATATAAAATCTATTCTTTCTTTATTTTCGTTTTCTATTTTTAACAAGTAATCTCTTACTTCAGAAATATAATAATCATCTTCACTATATAGTAGTACTCCTGCTCTTATAGGCTTAATGTTCTTTGTATTAGCACTTATATCAGCACTAAATATATTTAATATTATAATTACTATAATACTAAATAAACTTACTTTTTTCATATTATCCTCCACCTTTTCTGCAATTATTAATAAAGTCTTTCTATCTAAATTTATTTTTATTCCTATATATTTTTGTAATTTGAAAATTTAATATTTATATTTATTCTTACAAGTTATAATTCCTAGAATTAGTATTAATCATAAAGGTATTTTTAATACCAATTTAAAATATGATTTACAACTCTTATTTTCCATATACTTAAATATAAAGAATAAATTACAACTTGTAATATTAATAACATACTGATATTATAAATTTAGTCTTAAGTAACTTCCAAGTGGAGTGAAATAGATGTTACACAAGTTTATTGTGGAGAGTGATTATGGCAAATCACTCTTTTTTATTTAAACTCATTTTTATTTTTTATAAATCAACTTAATATTTTGATAGTTAGATTTAATTGTTTTTATATTTTACAAAAAAAGGCCTATAAAAGACCTTTTTTCATAAGTTTATATTTTTATTTATTATTTAAATGCTCTTCTAATTTTCTTATATTACTCTTTTTACCTATAACTACTATTAAATCATTTTCCCTTAAAATATAATTTGGGTCTACTTCTATTATAGTTTCTTCATCTCTTTCCAATGCAATAATATTTAAATTAAAATCATTTCTTATTTTAGATTTTAATATTGATTTTCCATCTATTTTTGAAGTAACCCTTAACTCCTCTATATGAATATCATTATTTAACTCAATAAATTCTAATGCTTCTTCATTTAATAATCTATTTGCAATTCTAATTGCCATATCATTTTCAGGATATACAATTTCAGCACCTATTTTTTTTAATACACATCCTTGTTCATATGTTATTGCTTTGGAAATAACTCTCTTTACTCCCATATTTATTACATTTAATGTAGTTAAAATACTTACATCGATCTTCTCTCCTATACATACAAATACAGTTTCACAATTCTGAATTCCTGTTTCTTCTAAGGTTTCCTTATCTAAATTATTAACTACAAAAGCATTTTCTGTAAGAGATCTAATTTGCTTTATCTTATTTTCATTATTGTCTAATACTATTACTTCCTTACCTGCTTCTATTAAAGTCTTTGCCAAAGCAAAACCAAATCTTCCTATTCCAATTATTCCAAACTCAATTTCAGGTCTATGATTAAACATTATCTACCTCTCCTATCCTATTATAACTGTTTCTTCTGAATAATAAGCATTTGCCGTTTCTTTAAAATACCAAATTGTAGCAATAGTCATTGGTCCAAGTCTTCCTATAAACATGATTATTGAAATTATAATTTTACTTAAATCAGTAAGGTTTGGTGTTATTCCTGTTGATAACCCTACTGTTCCAAAAGCACTAGTTACTTCAAACAATAGTTGCATAAAGGTATAATTAGGCTCTAACACACTTAATATAAAGGTTCCTAGGCAAACAACGAACAATGCTAATATAGTTATATTAAAAGCTTTAAATACTACACTAGTAGGTATCTTCCTTTTAAAAGCAATACAATGTTTATTTGTAGCTGTACTATAAATACTTTTATATAATGTAAATATAGTAGTAGTCTTTATACCACCACCTGTTGACCCAGGAGATGCTCCAATAAACATTAAAATAACTAATACAAATAATCCTGCATTTGTAAAATTGCTTAATGAATAAGTACTAAATCCTGCTGTTCTCGCAGAAGTACTAAAAAAGAATGCTACAAGCCAAGAAATATCTTCAGTAAACTTTAATAATATTGTTCCAATTACTAATAATATAGAAGTCATTGTAATTACTACTTTTGTATGTAAACTAAACTTTTTAAAGGATCTTTTCATTAAAATTTCTTTAATTACTAAAAATCCTAATCCTCCAAATATTATTAATCCGCATGTAGTCAAATTTAATAAAATATTATTTTGGTATGGTATTAAATTTTGAAGTCCTCCAAGTATATCAAATCCTGAATTATTAAATGCTGCAATGGAATGAAACATACTTATTCCTAATGCATCTAATGGCTTATAGTCCTTTGAAAAAACTAAATAACTTAATATTACACCTATTGTCTCGAATGTTAATGTCATTAATAGCACTGATTTAACTAATCTTACTAGTCCCTTCATAGATTCTAAATTCATAGACTCCTTGATAAGTGTTCTTTCCTTAATTCCTACTCTTTTCCCCATAAGTAAAATAAAACCCACACCTACTGCTGTCACTCCTAATCCACCTATTTGAATCAATAAAGCTACCACAGTTCGTCCAAAAACAGTAAATGTATCAGCTGTATCTATAGCTATTAATCCAGTTACACAAACTGCACTGGTAGAAGTAAATAACGCATCTACAAAAGAAACTTTAACGCCATCATTTATAGATATTGGTAATTTTAATAAAATTGCTCCTATAATAATAACTGATAAAAATCCTAAAACTATAATTCTACCAGGCTTTAATTTCTTCATTAATTTCATATAAAGCTCACCCCTTTGTGACGTCTTTTTATTATTATTTCCTTATATTAATAATTTTAGAATTTAAATAAATTCCTATCTTCTTCATGATCTGAATATATTAAAATCTTACTTTTTCCCCACAAAATTTACCATGATTTTTATGATTAATTATATATAGACTCCTATGTACTGTCAATTTTATTATTCTTATTCATATTCCTATAAAAATTGCAATAGATTAAAATAACCCACTCTAATTTACTTTATCTTCTTAAATCTTTGCAAATTCTTACTTTAATTAAACAAATGAATATTTTAATAAAAAAACTCCGTATCAATTTAAAATTGATACGGAGTTTTTATTAAATTTATTCATCCCATCCTTCAGGGAATTCAGCATTGTGGTAGATCTCTTGAACATCATCATCATCTTCAAGTAAGTCTAACATCTTTTGGAACTTCTTAGCATCATCTTCGTTGATTTCAGTATATGTATCTGGAACCATCTTAACTGCTGCTTCTAAGAATTCTAATCCATTTGATTCTAATGCTTCTCTGACAGTACCAAAATCTTCTGGTGTAGTTGTTATAACAAACACTTCCTCTTCAGCTGCGAAATCTTCTGCACCAGCATCTAAAGCAAGCATCATAATTTCATCTTCATCTTTATCTTCTCTTTCAATAACAATTTCACCTTTTTCTTGGAACATGAAACCTACACAACCTGTTGCTCCCATGTTTCCACCACCTTTAGTGAAAGCACTTCTTACATTTCCTGCTGATCTATTTTTGTTGTCTGTTAAAGTTTCAACTATTACAGCAACTCCTGATGGACCATAACCTTCATAAACTATTTTTTCATAATCAACTCCAGCAAGTTCTCCTGAAGCTTTCTTTATTGATCTTGTTATAGTATCATTAGGCATATTTGCTGCCTTTGCTTTTGCTATTACATCTCTTAATTTTGGATTAGTGTCGGGTACAGGGCCACCATTTTTAACTGCAATAACAATTTCTTTACCTAACTTTGTAAATATTTTCCCTCTTTTAGCATCCGCTTTTCCTTTTTTATTTTGTATATTATGCCATTTTGAATGTCCTGACATTTTTATTCCTCCCAACATTAATCAAAAATTTTATAAATATATTGGAATTATAACACAATTATATTATTATGACAAACTTCCTTATATATTCTTAAATTAGTAATATGCTACATTATTATAATTATATTTTTTAATATAATTCAATTAATAGTCTATACAATAAAACTAATAATATCTTAATAGTTAGTATATTCATAAGTAAATTACAAATTTTATAATTTTAAATCAACTTATAAAGCCTATTTTCTTCTTTAAAATATATTCCTTCATCTTGCTTATCCACTTTTATTTTCCCATTTGATATTTCAATTATCTCTTTTTCAATATCACTAGCTTTTTCTATTTCTGCTAATATATGAACAACAACTTTATCTGTATACTCTGTATCTTCTATATACCAGTTATTTTCATTGCATTTATATTGAATTTTACCTAACATATCATAATCCATATGAAATAATAGTCTTACTCCATTTACTTTTTCAACTATTCCACCAGCCTTTAAAGCTATAGATGCCCCCTTTGTATATGCTCTAGTAAGCCCTCCTGTACCTAATAATATCCCACCGTAATATCTGGTTACTACTATTGCACAGTCTGTTACATTACTTTTTTTCATTACTTCAAGTATTGGTATTCCTGCTGTTCCTTGTGGTTCACCATCATCGCTATACCTTTGAATCCCCATATTTTCTCCAATAACATATGCAAAACAATTATGAGTGGCTTGTTTATGTTTATTTTTAATTTCTGATACAAATGCCTTTGCTTCTTCTTCACTTTCACATCTTTTCGCATAACCAATAAATTCTGATTTTTTCTCTACAAAACTATCTTCTCCAAAATCTCTTATAGTAATGTAACTCATTAAAGTTCCTCCTTAATTAAACCTATACCTTTTATTATCTTATCTTTACTTACTTGTGAGAAACCAATTCTAAAAAAGTAATCTCCATTTTTGGAATCTCTATAAAATATTACTCCTGGAGTAATAAATACATTTTTTCTTTTTAACTTATAGTATAGCTCCTTAGATGTTATACTTTTATCTTTTAATTTTATATAAAAATAAAGTCCTCCTTTAGGATCTATATATGTTACTTTATCTAAAAGCTCACCTTCAATTAAACTTTTTATTAATTTATATTTTTTCTTATATTCCCTACATTGGTAAGCAATATGCTCTTTCCAAAATCCTTCACTTATATAAAGTTCCAAAACCCTTTGCATAAGACTTGAAGTAGTAATATCAGTATTTATTTTAGAACTTTGTATAATTTCATTAAATGAAGCTGGTGTTACCATATACCCAAGTCTTATTCCTGGTAAAAATATCTTTGAAAAACTTTTTATATAAATAACTCTTTCATACTTATCAAGTTTTTTCAATGGTTCATGAATTATATTATTATCATATATAAGTTCAGATAAATAGTCATCTTCTATAATATAGAAATCATATTTTTTTGAAAGATCTAATAACTTTAGTTTTTTTTCACGGCTATAACTTATACCAGTAGGATTTTGAAAATAACTCATAGTGTAAAAACAACTGATTTTATTCTTCTTTAAAATTTCTTCAAATTCATCTAAATCTACGCCATCTTCTTTAATTTCTATTTCAAATATATTAGCTCTTCTCCATTTGAATACCGATAATGCTCCCCCATAAGTTGGCTTTTCTACTATAACATTATCATTTATATTTACGATAGCCTTTGATGCTATATCAATCCCCTGCTGTGCTCCTGAAACTATTAATATATTATCTAAATCTAATTTATTGTTCCAAAAAGATTTATTTATGGTATCTCTTAGTTTTTCATATCCAAGAGGTTCTTTTATTATTAAAGCATTTGCTCCGTCCCTATCTAGAACCTTATTTATTACAGATTTAAATTCATTTATTGGGAAATAAACTTCTGTATTTGTTTCTCCCGTAAAATCTATAATCTTTTCCAGTTCCTCTGGTAACATATTTTTAAATATCTTAGAATATTCTCTATTAAATAATGATGTTAGTTCTTTTCTTTTAGCATATGTTCCAGAACCAACTTTTTGAAAAGCATATCCATCTGATTTTAGTTTTTTATATGCATTTACTATAGTAACATTATTTACTTCTAAGATATCTGCTAATTCCCTTATAGTAGGTAATTTTTCTCCATCACTTATATCTTTATTATCTATTAATTTTCTTATACGATTTGCTATTTGTACATATTTAGGAATTTCATCTTCAAAAGATATCTTAAAAAATTCTTTCATACTTCCCCCAAAGCAACTTATTTTTTATAACTATATACATTTTCAACAGCAAGTAAGCTTCCCTTAGAATCTCTAAATTTTCTTTCACTTCTTGTCAAAATATTATTCTTATATAATAGTTTTAATATTTCTTCAAATTTAATATTAAAATTTTTAAAATATGAATTATTCTTAATTTCAAAAGCACTTAAAGGCTTATCCATTTCTTTTATATAATCTAATATATCTTTTGCGGACATTTCAATATTATATTCTAAGTAATTTTCAATGTAATTTAAAACACTTTTTATATTTTCATCATTAATATCAGAATAAAAAAGCTCTCTAACCATTTCATTAAGTTCATCATTCAAATTACATGCCATCGTTAATGAATCCTTGCTTACAGTATAGCCGTTAATACTTAAATAAAGATTAGAAAAACTACTTAGTGCTCTAATTAAAAGCTCAGAAGCAGTATACCTACTTCCTGTACTTAGATACTTTTTACAAATTCCTATTTCTTTCAATGTATTTCCTAAATAAACTAAATTCCATCGTCCTTTATCTAAATCCATTACATATATAAGCCTTTGATAAAGTTCTGTTATTTCCTGATCAATTGAATATATTAACTTAGAGGATATAAGGCAATTTTTTATTATATCTCGCTTTCCTGCCTCAAGAAAATTCTTTTTGAAAGCGTCCTTACCTAAAAATTTTATATGTATTGGTATATCCATAATCTCTGAATATAAATCTCTTACCTGTTCAAATTCATCTTTATATATTACAAATAAATCTATATTTGATTCCTCCCATAAATCACCAGTAACCATACTTCCAAATACAAAAATGGCTATTACGTCAGTATTTTTCATAAGAATTTCTGTAATTTCCTTATATGATTTTTGATAATCTATAATTGATTTCACCATTAATACGCCCCCTTATTATTTACTATTGTATTACTACAATTTATTATATAAAAAAACTGCAATAAAGTCTAATCTTCATCGCAGTCATCATCTTTTTTACTATCATTCTCAGAATATTTATCATCTTCATTTAAACAGTCAAAACATGATTTATAATCGTTTGGTAAATCTCCGCATCTTTCAATATCATTTTCAACAGCGCGCCTATATATAGCATTTCTTTTCTTTAAAGTATCTAAAACACAATAAGCTTCTTTTACTATTTCATGCGTTAAATCAACTGGAAGTTTAATCTGCCTCTTTTTTGCATATGCATTAGATTGTAAATTTTGTGCTGCTATAGATATACCTTGTGCTGATAAAGAAAGAAAATATAGTTCATCTAATAGTGGTTTAACCTTTCTATCATAAAAGTATTTTTCTTCTTCACCACCTATAATTATTGAACCTATATTTGTTTGCATACTGTTTACTGCAGCAGATAAAGTTGTTACTTTAGCTACTGCATCATCCACAGAGTTGCAAGATGAATGATTTAATGCATCTGATGTATCATTTAATCCTGATGTATTATTCAACTGCGTATTATTACCAATTATTGCTGCTTGATCATCTTCAAGGGTTATATCTTCTTCGTCATTTGATGAATCTATTGCTACCTCATATATCATATTTTGCACTTAATCATCTCCATAACTTGTTTGTTACAGTATATTCTTAAGTAAGTATGTTTATTATAAAATCACTTGATTTGTTATAAGCTTCGTCATCTACTTCAACAATCATAAATGTTCCATTATCTCTATAATCTTCTTCTAAAACTCTTCCATTTCTATGAAGATATGAATTCATATCACTCCTATCATAAGGAATTAAATATTCACATTTTTTCATTTTATAAGGTAATTTTTCTTCTATTAAGTCAAGAAGATTATCTAAATTTATACCTTCTTTAGCTGATATTTCAATTATTTTATATTCTGAACATGCCTTTTTTACTTCTTCTACTTGTTCCTCTGTAGCTCTATCTATTTTATTTAAAACTAATATAGTTTCTTTACCTTTTGCCCCAAGCTCTTCTAAGACTTCTTCTACAGCTTTTATTTGATCAAGTGCAGAATCTGAAGAAGTATCTACAACATGACATAAAAGATCTGAATATATTACTTCTTCTAAAGTTGATTTGAATGCTTCAACTAAATCATGAGGCAATTTTCTTACAAATCCTACTGTGTCTGTTATAGTAACTACGCCTTTATTTTTTAGTATTATGGATCTTGTAGTTATATCTAAAGTTGCAAATAGCATATCTGCTTCAAAGACTTTTTCTTTTCCTTGTATCTCTTTTTGAGCTGCAACATCACAAAGCTTATTTCTAAGAGTTGATTTACCTGCATTTGTATATCCTACTAGTGATACTCTAGGAATACTTTCTTTTGTCCTTTTTTCTCTTTGGACTTCCCTTGTTTTCTTTATCTTTTTAAGTTCATCATTCAAATCATATATAGTTTCCTTTATATGTCTTCTATCAGTTTCAAGTTTCTTTTCTCCTGGGCCTCTTGTTCCTATTCCACCGCCGGTTCTTGAAAGTACTGTTCCTAAGCCTTGAAGCCTACTCATTCTATATTTCAGCTGTGCTAATTCAACTTGAATTTTTGATTCTTTACTTCTTGCTCTCCTTGCAAATATTTCTAAAATTAAAGTTGTTCTATCTATGACTTTAGCACCTGTAGCAGCTTCTAAATTTCTAACTTGGGAACCTGATAGTTCATCATCAAAAATTATAAGATTTGCATGCTTACTTTGTCTTAAACTAGCTATTTCTAAAACCTTTCCTTTTCCTATATAAAAAGCTGGATCAATTTTACTTCTACTTTGATATACTGAATCTAGTACCGGTATATCACAAGCTTTTGTAAGCTCCTTAAGCTCCTCCAAACTTTCTTTAGTATCAGATCCAACTAAAATAGCTTTTTCACCTTCATCTTCAATAATATCTTTTTCTTTAATCATACTTTCTATATGTTGAATTTTATCTAATATATGAATTGAAAGTACTTCTTCAATTGTAAGATTTAATTTTTCTTCATAGTCTAATAAATCATCTGAAATTGTTATCATTCCTAAAGAGCAATCTGTAACATTACCTTCATGTACTCCTATTGCCATAATTGCATCAAGCTTTAATTTTAATAATGCTGATATATCAAGAGCAGATAAATTAGAAAAGCCATTAGGATGTGTATGTATAACTCTAACACCTGACAATCTTTTTTCTCTTATGTCTATCATAGATACTTCAACTGAAGTTGAATCTCCAATAGCAACAGAAACAACCTTACCTCTTCTATCTACTGCAACGCTTATTTCCCTATCCAAAATAGAAGTCAGCCTTGAGATTACCTCTATTATTTCTACACTACATGCCTCATCTTTTAAAACCTTTACTTTATAAAGCCTTTCAAGCTCATCTAAATAAGTTTTTTTAATACCATCTATATTTCCAAATATCATTAATACCACCTCACTTATATACTATTAACAACTTTCATATAATTCTATACTATTAATTAGATATTGTAAATATAGCCAAATCAATATAATATCTATGTTTATCTAATTAAAATACCATTTATATTAGATAAATTATATTGAATTAATTACATATAATAAATAATAACATATAAATTCATATTATACTTTATAAAAACTTAAAGTATGGTGAAAAAGTCTTCAAAAATGAGTTGCAAGAATTTGAAATAATATGTAATATAAAAATAATAATATAATTAATATTGCAAAAGCTAATTATAAATTGATTAAGTATAACTATTATAAATATTTTATAATGCAATTTTTATAAAGTATTGGGTTTTATATAGAACATTTTAGGAGGATTAAACTAATGGATGACAAGAAAAGAAACATACTTTTTACAGAAGAGCAAATCAAAACTAGAATAGCAGAGCTTGGAAAGGTTTTAACTGAAGAATATAAGGACAAGAAGCTTTATGTGCTTCCACTTCTTAGAGGTAGCTTTGTTTTTGGAGCAGATTTATTTAGAGCTATTGATTGCAGAGCTAAAGTTGGTTTTATGACTACATCTAGCTATGGGCATGGAGAAGAAAGTACTGGAGAAGTTAAAGTTGTAAATGACATTCCTGATAATATAGAAGGATGGGATGTATTAATCGTAGATGATATCATAGATACTGGCTACACTATGGAATTTGTAGTAGATTATGTAAAAAAACGTGGAGCTAATTCAGTAAAAACTTGTACTCTATTAGATAAACCTTCAAGAAGAAAGGTTGATTTGAAACCAGATTATTGTTGTTTTGAAATAGAAGATCTATTCGTAGTAGGTTACGGACTTGATTATGAAAGCTTCTATAGAAATGTTCCTTATGTATTTAACTGGGAATCAAAATAAAAATACATATTTATTTTTTAATATATCAATTAATAATATACATGTAAGTAATTAGATATTAAATGTACTTGATTAATCTACCCAAAATTATAAAAGCCCCTAAAATTGGGGCTTTTATAATTTTTAACTACATTTAACTAAATCATTTCTTTATTTTTGTAATTTTCTTATTTTCTCATTCATCTATATAAATAGATTTTCTTTACAGTGTTTTAATTATTTTCTTATGAATATTTTAACTTATAAATTGGCTAATGTATCTTATCAGTAGTTAATTGTTATTTACTTTCAAGGTTTATTTAGCTCAATTGCAGTATTAGGAATTTTCCCAACTATTATTGTTTCTGCAACTGGTATTTGGCATGCTACTTCTACATCCCTACTATTTAATGGTACTACTATCTTCATCTTCATATTAACATTCAAATAAATCTTATGTCTTGTTTGATTTATTCCTGCACTTTCAAATACCGACTCATAACTGCTAGTTATGTTTCCTATTTGAGTCATTTTTATATTCACTTTAGGCCCCAAATTATAAAAAACTAAATTTTTAGTCATATATCCTAAGGGCACTTCTAACCCCATCTCTTGTAATTTCCCAAATTTATCGTTAGATGCTAAAATCAATTTTGACGATAGATAATTTAATTTTACAGTATCGGCTCTTAGCATAGTTATATTTCCATCATTATCTTTTTCTATAATTATCATGTCAGAATAATCAAATTGATTTGAATAAATATCCAAAGCTGTTTCATTTATAATCTCTGTTGCTTCTCTTTTTAACTGCTCTTCTCCTATAGTTAAAACAGCTGGTAAAATATTTTTATCAAAAAAATACAATATAGAATTAAATAAGACACAAATGGCAATAATACCCAATATAAGTTTAGGATGTTTAATTTGAAATCGCATTTTAGGTTTTTTTGTATAATACTTCATAGACACCTTCTTGAGTTATTATTTTACTCTTTATATAAATATGCTATAATATTCTATATTATTTATTTTATACTTTAAATAATTTTAAATTGCAAGGGAGGAACAAATGGCTACTAAAGATACTTCTAGAACAGAAAAAAGCCAAGCTAATGTTAAGAAAAATAAAAACAGCGGCAAAAATTCTAAAAAGAAAAAAAATCAACCTAAATATAAGAAAATTTTGAAAGGTACTTTTCTTGGAATATTAATAGCAGGGCTTCTTTGCTTTGTTGTTGGACTTGGTTATGTATTTGCAATAATTAAAAGTACTGAGCCTCTTGACGTAAATGCGGTCCTGACTTTAAATGAGCCTTCAATGATTTATGATAGTGAAGGTCAATATATTGATAATCTACCAACTCAAGAAGAGAGATATAAAGTAAAGTTAGATGAAATGTCCAAATACTTAAAAGATGCTTACATTTCAATTGAAGATGAACGTTTTTATAAACATCCTGGCGTAGATATAAAAAGAACTTTAGGTTCAGCTCTAAGATCTGCAAAATACTTCTTTACAGGAAGTGGAAACGTACAAGGTGGATCTACTCTTACTCAACAATTAATAAAAAATACATTATTAACAAACGATGTTAAGATTGAAAGAAAAATTAGAGAAATTTATCTTTCACTAAAACTAGAAAGTAAACTTACAAAAGATCAAATATTAGAAGCGTACTTAAATACCATTCCTCTAGGTGGTAAAATTTATGGAGTTGAAGCTGCTTCAAAATACTATTTTGAAAAAAGTGCTAAAGATTTAACTTTACCTGAAGCTGCATTTATTGCTGGTTTAACTCAAGCACCTAGTGCTTATAGTCCTTATGACCCAGAAAATATAGCCGACCCTACAATATACTTAGATAGAACAAAAACTGTTCTTATGAAAATGAGGGATTTAGGTTATATAACTCAAGAAGAATATGACGAAGCTTATGCTTTTACAGATTCAAATCAATTTGCTTTTTCTCAAACAGTAATTAATTACAAAATTAATTATGAATGGTTTGTATATCCTGCTTTAGATCAAGTCAGAAGAGATTTAAAGGATGTATATAAGTATACTGATGAAGAAGTAGATAGATTATTTGCTACTGGTGGTCTAAAAATTTATACTACTATGGATAGAAAAATACAAGATTCTACTCAAGCTGTTTTAAATGATAGAAATAGCATTCAACAACTAGATATTTATGCTAATCCAGAAGTTACCGATGAAAATGGAACTCCAGCACTACAAGCTGCTGCTGTAATTATGGATTATAGAACAGGCCAAATTAAAGCTATGGTTGGTGGTAGAGGTGAGCAACCTGCTAGATCTACAAATAGAGCTTATTATGCTTTAAGATCTATAGGGTCTACTACAAAACCTTTAACTGTTTATGGACCTGCAATTGATACTAAAACTATTACTGCTGGTACTGTCCTAGATGATGCTGGTCTTCCATCATCTATTCAAAGTAAATATGGTGGGTATAATCCAGCAAACTGGAACAAAGTTTCAGACGGATTAATTACAGCAAGACAATCACTTGCATTATCTAAAAATGTACCAACAGTTCTTATTGAAGACAAACTTGGTATTGAAACTGGATTAGCCTATGGGGAAAAATTAGGATTAGTCTATAGTGAAGAATCAAAAGGTATAGCTACTATATCTTTAGGTGAATTTACAGAGGCCGAAGCAAACCCTGATGGTGGTAATCCATATATCCTAGCTTCTGCCTTTGGAAGCTTTGGTAATAACGGCTTATATACTGAGCCTATATTATATACTAAAGTTGTTGATGCTACTGGTAAAGTTATATTAGAACCTAAACTTAATCAAACACAAGTATTTTCTCCTCAAACTGCATATATAATGAGAGATTTACTTAAAGGTCCTCTAAGCTTTGATGGTTCTTTAGCTAAGATTCCTAATATGCCTGTAATAGGTAAGACTGGTACAACTAGCAATGTTACAGACTTTTTATTTGCTGGATTAACCCCATATTATTCAGGTGCAGTATGGATTGGTTATGATAATCGTTCTGCAATGGGAGGTGCTAGTTATAGTTCTTCAGCGGCTTCATTATGGGGTGCTATTATGGCTCCAATACATGAAAACTTAGAATATAAAGAATTTGATGGAAATCCTGGCGGTGTTACTAGTGTTGCTATTTGTAAAGACTCTGGAAAAAGACCTACAGATTTATGTAATAAAGATCCAAGAGGTTCAAGGGTATATAATGAGTTATTCATTGCTGGAACTGAGCCTACAGGAGTTTGTGATGTTCACGTAACAGCGAAAGTTAATAAAAACAATAACAAACTTGCAACAGAAAATACTCCAAAGAATTTAATTGAAGAAAGAGTATTTATAAAGAAAGCTAATCCTTCTTCTGGTACAGCTGATTATCAATATGTACTTCCAACAGAAAAAGATGATACAAAATATGTTCCAAAGAATGAAGCATTCAATTTATCTGATTTAGGAATAACTATAGGAAGTAACGCTGATGATGCTATAGAATTGTTAAAATCTAAAGGAGTAAATGTAAAGATTTCTAACAATGATGCTAAAACTAGAATAATTAAGAGTTTGTCAGCTGATAAAGCTAAAAAAGGTGATACAATAACTATAGAATTGAAAGACTCTGAAGAAAATAATAATGGCGAAAATAACAATGAACCTAACAACAATGGCAATAATACCAACAATAACAATACTACACCACCAAATTCTGATAATGATTAATTAAATACATCAAAAAGAGAACCTATTAGGTTCTCTTTTTTTATCCACTTTCCATTATCTACTTTTTATTATGCATAAGTTGTCAGAATCTAATTCATTATAATGCATGTATTCATAGAAAACCACTTATTTATCGTATTTTATGAATTTCATCAACTTTTTTCTTGCATTTTTCTTATGTTTAATATATTATAATCTAAGATGAAATTTGTATTAATTACGAAAGAAAAGGGGGATTTTTATTTTATGGAATTTTTTAATAATATAATCTTAGCATTTAATGATTTTTTATGGACTTATGTACTAATAGCCATGTTAATTATAATTGGACTTTACTTTACTATAAAAACTAGATTTGTTCAATTTGGAAACCTTAAAGAAATGTTTAGACTTCTTGGAGATGGCGCTACTGCTGAAAAAAAAGAGCATTCTGTTTCATCTTTCCAAGCCTTTTGTATAAGTACTGCTTCTAGAGTTGGTACTGGTAATCTTGCTGGTATTGCAACTGCTATTGCAATAGGTGGTCCTGGTGCTATCTTTTGGATGTGGCTTATAGCACTTGTTGGAGCAGCCTCAAGTTTTATAGAATCAACTTTAGCCCAAATATATAAGGTTAAAGATGGACATACTTTTAGAGGTGGTCCAGCTTATTATATGGAAAAAGGACTTAAAAAAAGATGGATGGGTGTTACTTTTGCACTACTTATTACAATTGCATTTGGATTAGTATTCAATTCAGTCCAAGCAAATACTATTACTCTTTCTCTAAACAATTCATTTGGATTTAATAGAGCATTCATTGGGGCATTGATAACAATATTTACTACTATCATTATTTTTGGAGGAGTTAATAGAATTGCTAAGGTTTCGAGTATTTTAGTTCCAATTATGGCAATAGCCTATATAGTTGTTGCGCTATTTATTGTTGTTAAAAATATAGGTCAAATTCCTTCAGTCATAAAATTAATATTTGAAAATGCATTTGGTATAAATCAAATTGTTGGTGGTGGAATCGGTGCTGCATTAATGCAAGGTATAAAAAGAGGTTTATTCTCTAATGAAGCTGGTATGGGTTCAGCTCCAAATGCTGCTGCCACAGCAACCGTATCACATCCTGTTAAACAAGGTTTTATACAAACTCTTGGTGTATTTACTGATACAATAATAATATGTAGTTGTACTGCATTTATAATTTTATTATCAGATGCTCCACTTGATGGCACTGTAAAAGGAATAGAACTTACTCAAATAGCACTTAACTCTCAAGTTGGTTCTTGGGGTGGAATCTTTATTTCAATTTGTATTTTATTGTTTGCATTTAGCTCTATTGTTGGAAATTATTATTACGGCGAGGCCAATATTCAATTTATAACTGATAAGAAGATTTACTTACAAATTTATAGAATTGCAGTAGGCGCAATGGTATTCTTTGGCTCACTTGTCAGCATGGATATCGTTTGGAATTTAGCTGATGTATTTATGGGCTTTATGGCTATAATAAATTTAATAGCAATTGTATTACTAAGTAAGATTGCGTTTAAAGCATTAGATGACTATAAGAAGCAAAAAAGAGCTGGAATAAAAGATCCTGTATTTGATGCTTCATCAATTCCTGAACTTTCTGATGAAGAAATAGAATGGCAATCAAATAATGAAAATGATATAGCTGTTTAATATAAAAGAGATTTGAATAAATTTAATATTCAAATCTCTTTTTTACTAATTTTATTTATTTTTCTTAATTTATTGCTACAGCATCTAAATTGAAATTTATTACTTCTCCTGAATCTGCTCTTACACATATAGAATATACTTCTTCTTTTTTATCATTATTAATTACTTTTACATTATAAATATATGATAATACCATTTCATTATCTTTTACAGCGACAAAAGCAATCATAGGATTCTCCAAAGCACTAACTTTAAAATTAAGATTGACAAAGTGTCCTTTTGCTATCTCTCCAGCCTTAACTTCATCAATGTTTATTTCTTTAATATGTTTTATATGATCCAACGGATAGTTTGAATACCCTTCTAACTTTCCTTTGCTTTTATCAATTACTGCACTTATTTCCTGCTTATAGTAAGGATATCCATCTTTACACTTATAAAAAACTATATTATAACATGGACTATTTTCCTCTTCTCTTGACCTAACTTCTTTAAATTTGAACTCATCATTAGTAATTTCATTAACATACTTTGTTGCTAAATTAATAGCTTTTTTTTCATCTATAACTTCATTTGTAGATGTACTTCCTAAATTTTTATTAGAAAATCCCAGCACATTATAATCTTTATCTATATCTACCCCATAATTTCCAACTATAACAGAGTATTGTATTTGGGAACTTTTATTAGCTAGTTTATTTAAAGTTGCTTCTTCATCTATTTTACTATTATTTTTATATTCTTCTATTATATTACTATCAGACAAATTTTCTATAAATTTCTTTGCTACAATAACTTCTTTTGTTCCTTTATTTAGTATGTTGTTTATCATAAATACTATAAGAACTAATAATACTACAATAACTATACTGAAAACTATAGTTCCTTTTTTTAGTCTCATTGTATCCTCCTTAACTTATTGTATTAATTTTAATCCTATAACTATATTTTCTTAATACAATAATTTTAATAAAATCTTAATTGTTATATTTATATTTTACATTATACAAGTTATAATATAAAGTATTTTTTAATTTTTAAAGTTAATAATATTTAATATTATTAACTTATTTTAAACATACTTGTATTTATATACTATTTATTCTATAATCCATGTATACAACTAATTTACTATAAATGGGGGATTTTAATATGAATTTATCAAAATTAATAGAGCAAAAGAAAAAAGAAAAAGCTAAGAAAGAAAAAGCTAAAGTTGCTAAAAATGTAGCCTTAGGAGCTACTATTGGTGTTGCTGCTGGACTAGCTAGTGGATTATTATTTGCACCTAAGTCAGGTAAAGATACTAGACAATCATTAAAGAAAACTGCTAATGATTTAAATAATACAATTAAGAGTAAAGCTATAGATGTTACTGAGGATGCTAAGAGTAATTTTAGTGACGCTAAAAGTAAAATTGCAAAATATCTTGAGTCAAAAAAAGCTATAACTAGCGATTCTTTAGAAGAATCTACAAAAGAAATGACAGAAGAAAGTGATAATAACCTTCAAGAAAATTCAAATATTTAATTAAATAGTATGCTTATTTTATAAATATTAAGTGAGGATATATAATATGACTATTACTATTAATCTTAATACTCTTTTATTAACTATTATAGTTATCGTTTCTGTTATAGCTTTAATTTATTTAATTTTAGCCCTAAGAAAACTTATTGTACTTATTGATACTATAAATACAACTCTTAAAGATAATAAAACAAATTTAGATAGTACTATACAGAATTTAAACGGAATCTCTGAAAATGTTAAAGATATAAGTGATGTTGCTGTTGAAACTACAGCAGAAGCTATTGTTATGAAGGATGGAATTGTTAATCAATTAGATACTATAAAAGATATCATAAATATAATAGTTGGAGTATTTTCAAAAAAATAATATACATATGTTATAGGACAGTACATAGTTGTTTTAATCAACTATGTACTGTCCTATTTAAATACTTCATTCTTTATTTTATGCACCCTATTATATCTTTTATATCTTTAATACCTTGTTCTATACAAAACTTTTCCATTTCATCTATTATTTCTTTTCCTGCCATAGGGTTTATAAAATTTACTGTACCTATTTGAATTGCAGTTGCTCCTGCCATCATAAACTCTATTGCATCTATTCCATTAGAAATACCACCTAATCCTATTACAGGTATGCTGACAGCTTTTGATACTTCATGTACCATCCTTAATGCTATTGGCTTTACAGCCGGTCCTGAAAGTCCTGCATATATATTGTTGAATATAGGCTTTCTTTTATACGGATCTATTGCAAATCCCTTCAATGTATTTATTAGTGATATTGAATCAGCACCAGCTTCTTCACAGCTTACTGCCATTCTCACTATATCTTCTGCATTAGGAGAAAGCTTAACCATAAGAGGTTTATCTGAAATTTTCTTTATTTTAGAAACAACTTCATAAGCTACATTTGACTTTATTCCAAATGCCATTCCCCCTGATTTTACATTAGGACATGATATATTAAGTTCTATCATATCTATATCAGTATCTCTTAATTTTTGAATGGCTTCCTCATAATCCTCAATACATCCTCCACCAACATTTGCAATAATATTGGTGCCAAGTTCCTTCATTTTAGGAAGTTCTTCTTTTATAAATCTGTCTATTCCAGGGTTTTGAAGTCCAACTGAATTCATCATTCCTGATGGAGTTTCATATACTCTTATTCCTTCATTACCACCTTTAGGATTTAAAGTTAATCCCTTTGATGATATTCCTCCTAAAATTCCAACATCATAAAAATTATTATATTCTGCTCCAAAACCAAAGGTTCCTGATGCTGCTATTACTGGATTCTTAAACTCTATTCCATTTATATTTACTTTCAACATTTACAAAACTCCTCCTTTGATTTTAAAGTTCAACATAATATCCATCAAATACTGGACCATCTTTACATGTCCTTTTATTTCCATCCTTAGTTTTACATGTACATACAAGACAAGCCCCAACTCCGCAAGCCATATGTTTTTCCATAGATACATATATTTTTACATTTTTTTCTTTACATATATCTATAACTTTTTTCATCATTATTTCTGGACCACAGCAAAGTACGGTATCATATTCCTCTACATTAAGGATATCTGTTATAAATCCCTTATGCCCATAGTTACCACTATTAGTGCTTATATATGTTCCATCTACATAATTCTTTATTTCATCTATTAAATAAATTTCATCCCTAAATCCTGCATATAAATCTAATTTAGAGACATTATTATTTTCTTTAAGCTTTTTAGCTACCTCAAGCATTGGTGCAGTACCTATACCACCAGAAACCAATGCAACTCTACCAAGCTTTTCATATACATTAAATCCATTTCCTAATGGTCCAGTAAGGTTTATATAATCTCCTTTTTCTAAACTAACATATTCTTTTGTGCCATTTCCAACAACTGCATATAAGAATGTTATAGTCCCTTCATTTTTTTCACATACACTTATTGGCCTCGGAAGTAATGTTTGTCCACCTAATTTCAACATGTAAAATTGTCCCGGCTTTACTTCATTATTATCTTCTACAACCATTTTGTATATTCCATTCACTATCTTTTCGTTTGATATAACTTTTGATTTAGTATACGATACCTTCATTAGTTTTCCTCCTATAGATTCTTTACCGCTGCTCCTATTTCATCTCTCATTCTAATAACTTCTTCCCTTGCGCATAATGCAAATTCTTTTTCCATGCCTTCCTGCTTTTTATATGCTAAAAGTATAGCTCTTGAAGAGTTTACGACTCCTCCATTTCCATTATTTAAATATAAAGCCACATCTTTTGCCTTTCCACCTTGAGCCCCATATCCTGGTATCAAGAAAAACATATTTTTAAATCTTTTTCTTATTTCAATACCTTCTTCAATATGAGTGCATCCTATAACCCCACCTATGCTTGAGTATCCACATTCTCCTACTATTTTTTTACCAAGCTCAACTATTTTATCACCAACTACCTTATATACATCTCTGGAATCTGTAGTCTTTAGCATTTCTATATCTTCTGCCCCTGGATTAGAAGTCCTAACTAATGAGAATAGTCCCTTGTTTCCTTTTTCCATATATGGCATATAAGGCTCTATACTATCCATCCCCATATATGGGCTAAGAGTTATAAAATCAGCTTCAAAATCTCCTTCAAAGTGAGCTTTTGCATATTGCTTGGCTGTTGCTGCTATATCTCCTCTTTTTATATCTGCAATTATAATTGCATCTTTTTTTCTTAAATAATCTAAAGTTTCTTTATAAGCAATCATTCCTTTTAATCCTAAAGCTTCATAATAAGCAATTTGAACTTTAAAGCACGCTGCCACATCGATAGTTGCATCTATTATTTGCTTATTAAACTCAACTAATGCTTCAACTTCCGATCTTCCTTCAAAAAGATAACTAGGTATATATTCAAGCGCTGTATCTAATCCAACACAAACTACTCCTCTTTCTTCTACTCTATTAAACAATTTATCCATTATTAAACTTTTCATATTTATCTCCCTACTTCTTATAAAGAATCCTTCCTGCTTTTATTGTCATTTGAACTTCTCCATAAAACTCCATACCTTGAAAAGGAGTATTTTTTCCCTTTGAATTAAATTCCTCTGAGTTTACTTTGATCTTCTTATCTAAATCTAATAAGACTACATCTCCTTCAACTCCAGGACTAATTCTCCCCTTATTCATACCTAGAATATCCGCACAGTTCTTTGACATAATTTCACTTAACTTATTTAAATTTATAGCTCCGGATTTAACTAAGCTTGTATAACATATAGAAAATGATGTTTCAAGCCCAACCATTCCAGGTGATCCTTTTTCTTTATCTTCTTGTGTATGAGGAGCATGATCTGTACCTATACAATCTATAATTCCATCTTTTATAGCATTTATAATTTCATATACATCCTCTTTTTCTCTTATAGGCGGATTTACTCTATAATTATTTATATCTTTTGTTAATGATATATGATGAGGAGTGACCTCGCAAGTTATATTGCTAAAACGCTTCTTTGCATTCTTAATATACCCTATAGCTTCTTTTGTACTAACATGACACATATGAAGCCTTGCCCCAGTTTCTTTTGCTAAATAAATATCTCTTAATGTCATTATATTTTCAGCTATTCTCATATCTATATCTGAGAAACTATGATCTTCTGCATGAGACATTATTACCCATCCATGTTCTTTTGCTTTTAGCATAGCTTTATACATAATTTCAGAGTCCATAACTCCAACGCCATCATCTGATATTGCTTTAAGCCTATTATCATTAGCAAAGTTATCTAAATGCGTTATATCCTTGCCATTAAAACCTTTTGTAACAGATATACATTGATGCAAATCTATTAAATTCAACTCTTTCTCTCTGTTTCTAACTTCTTCTAAAACTTCTTTACTAGAACATATTGGCTTAGTATTTGCCATCAGACATACTCCAGTATATCCACCTCTTAATGCTGCTTTAGACCCTGTTTCTATATCTTCTTTGTAAGTAAGCCCTGGTTCCCTAAAATGTGCATGAGTATCGATAAATGAAGGCATTAAAGTTAACCCCTTAGCGTCTATAACATTTATAGCATCTATATTAATATCTAATCCTACTTCTTTTATATTTCCATTTTCTATATAAATATCTCCAATAAAATCTTGTGAGTAATCTACTATTCTAGCATTTTTTATTAGCAAATTCATAATTTCACCTCATAGTTTATATTTAAATCTATAAATCAGATAGACTTGTTATGTGATCACAATAATCACACTTGTATGTTCCTTTATTCTCATCTATTAGGTTAAATGTATGCGGAACATATTGTTCTACCTCTGTTATACATCTTGGATTACTGCAAATCAGAACATCTACAACCTTTTTAGGTAACTCTGGTTTTATTTTTCTAGATATTTGTCCGTCCCTTACCTCGTTTATAGTTAGATTTGGTGATAATAATCCTAAAATTGTATAGTTTATTTCTGAAGAATTTTCTATTTTAATTATGTCTTTTTTGCCAACTTTATCACTTTCTGCATTCATTATTAATGCAACTTGGCTATTAACCTTATCTAGATTTAAATAATTAAATATTTTTATTCCCATTCCAGCCTTTATATGATCTATTACTAATCCATTTTTAATACTTGTTATTTCTAACATCTAAGCCACCCCCAAAAGTTTCGCAATTAATGCCATTCTTACATACATTCCATACTCTGCTTGCTTAAAATAGCAGGCTCTATCATCTCTATCAACTTCTATGGAAATTTCATTTACCCTTGGTAGTGGATGCATAACTATCATATCTTTTTTGGCTAACTTCATCTTTTCTACATCTAAAATATAGCTATCTTTAAGCCTTATATATTCCTCTTCATTAAAAAATCTTTCTTTTTGAATTCTAGTCATATATAAAATATCTAGTTCATCTATTACGTCTTCTAATTTTTCAACTTCTTTAAATTCTATATTATTTTTTATCAATATTTCTTCTCTTATATAAACTGGTATAGATAATTCCTTTGGTGAAATTAAGATAAATTTAGTTCCTTCATATCGTGACATAGCTTTTATAAGTGAGTGAACTGTTCTTCCATTTTTTAAGTCTCCACAAATTCCTATTGTATGATTTGTTAAACCATCCTTTAAAGACTCTATTGTTAAAAGATCAGTTAATGTTTGAGTTGGATGCTGATGTCCTCCATCTCCTGCATTTATTACAGGAACTTCTGAATACATACTTGCAAGTTTAGCAGAACCTTCCATTGGATGCCTCATAGCAATTATGTCAGAATATATAGACACCATAGTTATAGTATCTGCTAAAGTTTCTCCCTTTGCAGTAGAACTTGAATTTGGCTCAGAAAACCCTAGAATTTTACCACCAAGTCTCATCATTGCAGCTTCAAAGCTAAATCTTGTCCTTGTACTTGGTTCATAAAATAAAGTCGCTAAAATTTTTCCATCACAGATATGAGAATACTCCCTTGGATTTGCTATTATTTGATGTGCTAATTTAAAAATTTCTTGTAATTCCTCTTTTGAAAAATCCATTGGATCAATCAAATGTTTGCTTTTCATATTCATTTACATCACTCCTTGTTAACATCTCCGTGTTAAATTTAAAGGTATATATGTTTTCAATTTTGTTATTTTACTTAAATAAGCTTATTAATTTTTAATTTTATAAAATAGTAATAATACAAATTATTAATTGAAACATATATTATAATAATTTACAGAAAAAAACCTTCCTTATTTCAAGGAAGGTATAATAAGCCCTAAATAAAAGTCTTTTACTATTACAATCTCTTCCTTGTTAATCTCTCTGGATTAAATTAAAGGTCATCTTTTCCAATAGGATAACACTTATATAATATATTGTCAAGAAAGTATTAATAAGAACCTCTCTTCTTAGTACTAATTTATATAAAATTATACTTTATATCCATTCTCTAGGAACATAAAAACATATTCTATATGATCATTTTGCACATTTGCCTTTTAAACTAAATATAATATAAATTATATTGAAATAAGGTTTATATTATATTTAGTTAGGAGATTTTTATATGTATCCGAATGATTATAGTGCTTTAAGACGTTATCGTAGACAAACACACAATCACGAATTCCTAGGAAGTACTAGATTTACTGAAGAAAGCGATGATAGACATAATCATCGCTTTGCAGGTATCTCAAGTGAAGCCATACCGTACAATGGATCTCATGTTCATAAAATAAAAACTAGTACAGACTTTTTCGGACATTATCATGATATATGTATTATAACAGGTCCTGCTATACCTATGAGTAATGGTAAACACATTCATTTGGCAATTGCTACTACAACATTTGTGTAAGGGCATGTTCACGAGTTTATTTTCACAACATTAATCGAAGCCCCTGAACTATAATTTATGCTATTGAGCCAGTTTTAAGGGTTCTTTTTTTATATTTATAATATTAATATTTTGATCTTAAGCTATACTTATTTTCTAAAAAGTTAATTATTAATTTATAGTCATACATTTTATTTAATATTTTCATATCTTTTTGTAATTTTTTTTATACATATATCATACTATGAACTATGAAGTTAAGTTCCTGAAAATGTATATATTGGACTATAAAATTCTCCAAGGAATAACTATACTATTAGTTATTCCTTCTTCCATATATTTGCCTTTTATATATTTATATAAATGAACTCATCTATCTCCTTCATAGCTACAGTTCTTAAAAATTCATTTATCGATATATCCTTTAGATCACAATATTTTTTTATTAATTGTTTTTCTTTACTGTTGAGTCTAAGCTCAACTTTATCATCTAAAATAGAGTCTTCCTTCTTCTTAAAAATAAACTTAATTAAATTTAATATATTACCCATTATTGTCCTCCATAGATATATATTTAAAATTATCTTACTGAAAAGGTAGTTTAAAAACTATTTTAATTCTATAGTAATTTTAAACGATCTTACATTACATATTTATTATATTGGTAACAAGATTATTACAAAATTTTATTATATTTATATATTTTGTCTTTATAAATACTCATTTTGTATATTTAAACATTTATAAAGACAAAATAATGGGGAAAGGTGGTTAGTTAAATGAAAAAATTTATAGCTATTATTTTTATTTCTTTATTTTTAAACTTTAATATAGTAAAAGCAAATCCTCAAATTTCCTCAAATATATTAAAGGAAGGTGTTTATAACGTAAATAATATTACTAACACACTTGGCAACGTTCAAAATGTTCAAAATGTCTCAAATTATAGTTCTATATATCTAATTCTCTTAGATCAAAATGAAACAGTGTTACAAACAATAAAAATGAAGCCACAATCTGAAACATATGTATTAAACAATTTTGGAAAAAACTATAAATTAATATTAATTGGCGATGGTGAAGCTTTTTTATCTTAAAGCTAAGATTTAACCATATAAATATTTGCTATTTCGCCTAAAAATGCCTACATATAATATATATTCAATTAATTAAAATAGAAAGGTAGATGTTAAAGTGAAAAAATTTCTTGTCATACTATTAGTTCTTTTATCAGTATCTTACATACCTACTAATGCTGTTATTCAATTTGCTGAACCGCCTCTTAAAGAAGGAGTATATAGAGTAAATACTTTTACTACCCCATTAAATGAAATAAATTATATCGAAAATACTTCAAAAACAGATGACGTTTACTTTGTAGTATTTAATGAAAATGATACCTTAATTCAATCAATAAAGCTACCTCCAAACTCTTCTAAACATAAAATTTCACCACTAGATCCAAGCTATAGAATAGTAATTATCGGAAAAGGTACTATTCTTTTATCAAAAGAATAATATAGTTATTTTTTATAACCATACTAAACACTTTTCTATAAATTATTTATAGTGTTTATGAATAACTTATTAAGAATTTGAAGGATAACCAAATATAACACTCAATAGACATGTTATAAATTAAATATCTAAATCTAAGAATATTCTATTCTAAACAATATAAAATAGAGGATAATTATAATAACTATCCTCTATTTTACTTCAAAAATTTATGCACTTTTATGCCTTTCAATTTAAACAAACATTCCATAAACCTTTAATATATAAATATGTCAAGGATTAATGCCAATTATTCATCACATTATCCCACATAGTTTTTCCACATTTAGCTAATGTAACTGTTCCATAAACACTATTAGGTATTCCCATAGATAAAACAGTGAATGTAAAATTCCCCTTTGATAATCTAATTAATTCAGTATCATTTTCTACTCCATTCTTATCCCCAGTCTTACTTGAAATTTCATATTTCAAATCATCTGGAATATATAGAGCTAACTTATTTTTAATTTGCTGTCTTGTTAAAATATCAATTAACATCTGACTATTTTCTTCATTTAAATAGGTTGAATTATATAAATGTCTCCAAATTCTAGCAAGATCTAGTGCACATGTTATATTTTCAACTTCACTTTTAGTCTTTCTTTCATCAGTTGTTTTTCTATTTAGCACTGTATTTTTCAGGCCCATTTCTTTTATATCTTTATTTATTTTTTCCATTCCAACAATATCAATTATTTTATTTGCTGCTGTATTATCACTTTGTATTAACATAGCAACTAATAACTCAAAAACAGTGTATTCTCTTTCATTAAACTCATGAATTATCCCTGTACCATAAACTTTATCTTTTCCATCAATTTTTATTTTATCTAGAAAGTCAATTTTTTTATCTTCTACACTTTTAATTAATGATACAGCTATAGGCAGCTTCATACAACCTGCTGCTACCATTTGAACGTTTTCATTATAACCATAAATGTATCCACTCTTCAAATCCTCAAAGAAAAATCCATATGTCCCAATTCTTGATTCTAAATATTTCTTTATCTCTTTCATAATACCCTCCAGCTTTCTTTACTGTATTCTCTGCCTAATAAAATTATATCATATTGTCAGAAAATTTTGAAGTATCAAATAAAAGTTTATATAACTTTTATTTAGTTTTTTATTTAAATTTAATAACAAAAATAGTGGTAGAGTAAAATATCTACCACTTCGTTTATAATTAATCAGCAAATGAAATTCCTATTTTTTTTGCAACTTTAACTAATTCTCCATCTGGATCAACTAGTTTTGATTTTTGACCTATAACATTCTCTAAACTATCACTAGACATTTTTCCATCTTTAAGACAAACCATATCTCCAAACTTACCTTCATTAATAAGTTCAACAGCTCCAACTCCATATCTTGTTGATAGAATTCTATCATATGTTGAAGTTATTCCACCTCTTTGAATATGACCAAGCACTGTGCATCTTATTTCTTTATCTGGTAATAGCTTTTCTAAATCTTCAGCTAATTTATTTCCTATTCCACCAAGTCTTATTGGATCTGGACTATCAGCAACTATCTTAGCAACTACTACTTCTCCATCTTTAGGTTTTGCTCCTTCTGCTACTACAACTATACTAAATCTTCTACCTGCAGCTTCTCTTTCTTTTACTTTCTCAGCAATTTTATTTATATCATAAGGCATTTCAGGTAAAAGTATAACATCAGCAGATCCTGCAATACCAGATTCTAATGCTATCCAACCTGCTCCTCTACCCATAACTTCACAAATCATTACTCTATGATGTGATTCCGCTGTAGTATGTAGTCTGTCTAACGCTTCAGTGGCAACATCTATAGCCGTATTAAAACCAAATGTTACATCTGTTGATGCTAAATCATTATCAATTGTTTTTGGAACACCTATTACTTTAACACCTTTTCTTGCAAAGTCTCTTGCTGATGTTAAAGTTCCATCTCCTCCTATTACAACTAATACATCTACTCCTTCTTTCTTTAGATTATCTACAGCTACATCTGATACATCTTTTTTTACCATAACGCCATTTTCTTCTACTAAGTAATCAAATAAGTTATCCTTGTTTGAGCTATATAATATAGTTCCTCCTCTATGAAGAATCCCTGATACGCTATCTAAAGTTAGAGGTACGAAATCATTGTTGTATAATCCCCTGTATCCAAACTTATAACCTATTACTTCCATTCCATAGTTTATTATAGCTGTTCTTGTTACGGCCCTTATAACTGCATTTAATCCTGGACAATCTCCACCACCTGTTAGTAATGCTATTTTTTTAATTTGTTGTGACATTTAAAACTCCCCCTACCCAATTCAGTTACTTTCAAATTGATTATACATTTAAAATTTTCTGTTAATTCTTTTTTTTGAATATAACAATTTAGCTTCATTTAATGCAATTGTTTTCAAAGCATTATTGTTAATTCTCTTATTTAATGATAGCATAAAGATAATATACTGAAAAGTAAAATTATCTTTATTTTCAATATTTTTTATATTTTTGTAATTTTCTCATAATTATTGTTTTAATTTATATGAAATTAACTAAACTATATTGAAATATAGTATTAAATACTTTATAATATCTTTATATTTATTTTAAAGATAGGGGATTATTTATGAGAAGCTTTAACGAAGAATTTTTAAAACTTGAGGAAGAAAGAACTACTTTAAAAAAACTAAAATCAAAGATTTCTACTCTTGATGTAGAAATAAATAGAACTAATGAATCATTAGAAGTACTAAAAAAAATTTTAGCCAAAGAAAAAAAGGATGTAGATAATTTAGAATCCTTTAGCCTATCATATGTTTACTATAAAATTAAAGGATCAATGGATGAAAAGCTTTCCAAAGAAAAACTTGAATTTTTAGAAGCACAAGCTAGATACTTAGAAAAAGAAGACTACTTAAATAGATTAACATCTAATAAAAAACAAATGCTAAAAGATATTAACGATATTGGTGATATTGATTTAAAATATGATGATCTTTTAAATAATTCGGCTGAATATATTATAAAATTTAATAACGGGAAAAGTGAAAAAGTATTATTAATTTTAAATAAATTAAAAAATACCTCCCTAGAACTTAAGGAAATACAAGAAGCTTTATTTGAAGGCGATAAACTAATCCCTTATATAGATAAAGCTATATCAAACTTAAATAGTGCTCAAAACTGGGGTATCTATGATATGATGGGTGGAGATTTTATAGCAACAATGGCTAAACGTTCCAAAATGGATGATGCTTCAAAATCAATAAATTCAATAAAAGTAATGTTAAATAGATATAATGCTGAATTAAAAGATTTAAGTGATGAAATTAATGTTAATTTAAATCTTGATAGTATGTCTGGTATATTTGACTATTTATTTGATAATTTTTTTACAGATTATTTTGTACAAGGTAAAATTAATTCTGCTTTAGATTCCACAAAAAACTTAAAAGCTAAAGTAAATAATATACAATCAAGCTTAACAAATAAAGCTCAAAATTACAAAAAAGAAATTGAAAACCTAAAAAAAGAATTAGAAAATGAACTAAAAAAATAAGAGTACAACTAGGTACTCTTATTTTTTTAAATCATTTTACATAGTTAAAGTTACTATTCCAGCAAGTGATAATGCTAATAAAACTATACCTGCAATAATTCTATATATAGCAAATATTCTCATAGGCTTCTTCTTTAAATAGCTTACGAACATATCCATAACTATTATTGATACTATAAAAGCTACAATAAAGCCAATAATTAATGCCACTATATATGTAGAATTCATTATTGAATAATCAAATTTAAATAAATCCATAGCTGATGAACCAATCATGGCTGGAACTGCTAAAAAGAAAGAAAACTCTGCTGCTACTGGAGTTGCAAGTCCTGCAATCCATCCCCCCATTATTGTCGAAGCACTTCTTGACATTCCTGGCCACATTGATAAAACTTGGAATAATCCAACTTTTAATGATTGCATTGGAGCTAAATCAAAAACATCAACTGTTGTAGTTTTTCCTCTTTTTGAAGCCCTATTTCTAAATCTATTTTCTATTACTAGTAATAATATACCACCAACAATAAATCCAACAACTACTGCAGAAGGTTTAAACAAACTTTTTATATCATCATATAAAGTTAAACCTACAATTAGAGCTGGAATTGATGCTATTATTACATTTATTCCAAATCTGAAACCTGATTGTCCTTTTTTCCCTAATGTAAAGATATAAGTAAAGAAATCAACTACCGCTCCCCAAAGTTTATTCCAATATAATACTACTACCGCTAAAATTGCTCCAAGTTGTATAACTACCTCAAACATCTTTGCAAATTCTTCTGCACCAACAGCACCCGACCTAAAGCCTATTAGACTTCCTACTAAAATCATATGTCCTGTTGATGAAACTGGTACAAATTCCGTAAGACCTTCTACTATAGCTATAACTATAGCTTTAAGTATATAGATAAAATCTAAACCCATTCTTTTTCCTCCTTTTAAGACCTGTTATAATTACAACAAATCTTATTATACCTTTATAATCTTATACTGTCTATTGAATATAATCCATTAAATCTTAAGATTATATTAAAGAAACTTAAAAATAAAATAAAGAAAACTTTATATTTTATTTTTTATAATCTATTTCTATACTACTTACTACATTTTCACCATCTATTGAAAGCTCTATTAAATTATCTCCTTTAGTTAATAAAATATCTGAATACTTTTTAACTTTTCTAAATCCACTATCCTTTTCTTTTATATAATATTCATCCATTATTTTGCCATCCTTAAAAGCCCCAACTACAAAACTACTATTTTCTTGTTCATTTTCAAGTGATGTTTTTTCTTGCTTTTTCATTAAAACTAAATATGCTTTTTCATCACTTGAAACAAGTGTATCAATAGGGTTTTTGTTTATTAAATCTTTATTTTGTGTGAATATTGTAGGCACAATATAGCTTCCTTTAAACTTAAAAGTTATATCACTTTCATTTTTAATATAAGTTACATAGCTATTACTTTTTTGCATGTCAGTAGTATTATCAATACTTATCGTATAAGTATATAAAGACTTCTTTAGCATTGGTATATAATCATTTCTATCACTTTTTCCTGTGTAATTTAAATTTCTAATGTCTCCATCAAGAAGCTCTAATGCACTACAAGGAAATCCTTCTTTATCAAAATATCCTCTATCAATAAAATCAATCATTATCCATTTATTAGCTTCTTTGCTCCAAAACTCAACTATATAATATGAACTTTGCTTACTTAATTTAGCATCAGTTCTTCTAAACTCTCCAAGTCTTGCTGTATACCCTACACTTTCAAGAAAATCTCTATAAATTATACCAAGATCTCTAGCTGAAGCCTTCTTAGCTCCATTCTTTTCCTTTAATATATCAAATCCATTTATTCCTTTAGTATTAGGAACATCATCAAATGTAATTATTTCATTTAAAATTTCCGATATTTTTATGGCCTTTTTAACTTTATCTTTTTCACCTTCTAATTTTTCTTCTATACTATACATATCTTTAAGTATTTTTATTTTTTCATCATCCTTTTCTCCATAAAAGAATTTTATATTGCTTTCATTATATATATTATCCCACTTTTTAATAGTAACATCATTTGAATATTTTGATTTAAAAATAAATATAAACCCGATACATATTACTAAAATAACTACAATTAGCCTAACTATTTTTTTAGATTTTTTCAATAAGATCCCCCCATAAATATAATTATATATATAATATAATTATAATAATACCAGAAATTGTATTATTTTTCTACATAAAAAAAGTGCCTACTGGCACTTTTAATAAAACAATTTCAATCCTGTTATCTTAAACTCTTGGGAGCTATCTTTTAAAAACTTATCATAAACCTCTTTTGATTTATTATAATTTTCTATAAGAGAATTCTTAGTACTTTCGTCCATACTTGCTGGAATTTCTTCATATGCCGCTTTTATATTTTCATATCCTCTTGCAATATCATTTTCAACCATTAAATAATACCAACCTGCATTATTTAATGCCAATATATCTTTTTCATTCATAGAATAAGCTTTACGAGTAAGCTCAATTCCCTCTTCATTCTTTGAACTCTTTAAATATACAGCACCTAAAGTTCTATAATATTCCGGGTTATCTTCATCAAGCTTTATTGCTTCCTTCAAGTTGTTAGAAGCATCTTCCCACTTTTCATCAACTATATCTAGCTTAGCAAGTTTAAAATACAACTCACTATCATCTTTTTTAATATTTAAAGCTAACTCATAATAATTCCTAGCCTTTTCATTATTAGATTCATAATTTGAATAATAATTTGCTATTTTAATTATTGTTTCATAGTTGTATGGCTCTTTTTTCATAGCAGTTCTAAAATACGCTTCTGTTGGCTTAATATTTCCTTTTGCTAATAAAATATCAGGAATTAAGCTTTCATAATTATTAATATATTCTTGATTGGCTATTATGCTTTTTTTAGCCAAGTTAAACGCTTCTTCATACTTTTCATTATTAAATGCCTTTACTGCTGAAATATAATATGTTACATATGAATCTTTCTTTTCCTTTTCTGCTTTTCTTTCAGCTGCTTCTAAATATTCTTCTGCTTCTGAATTATTATTTCTAGATTTGCATATTTCATAATTTATAAAATCACTTGCTATTCCATCAACATTATTATCATCTAAATCTTTCATTAATTCTTCTGCATCATTTGCAGTTTCTTTTGAAACAGAATAAGCTTTTGCTAGAAGCATTTTATATGCATCCTCATTTGTATTATTCTCTATCTTAGCTTGTATTGATTCTATTAATTTTTCACTATTAAATGAAGACATATCTTCTATAACATCATATATTTTCAATTCATTCTTATCTAAATACCATGCATCTTTTAAGAGTTCAAGTCCTTTATCCCATCTATTAATTAGCATATTCATATTAGCTAACACACAAACATCATAAGCTGATTTTTCATCTATAGGATACTCTTCTGTTAACATTTCAGCTTTATATATATGGTTATTTGAAATATAAGCTGAGAATAATGTCTTTAAAATTTCTTTGTTTCTTCCATACTCACTTATATATTGTTCTCCAAGTGAAATAGCTTCATCATATTCTTTGTTCATTATAAAGGTAAACAACATAGAATTAATCAATTCTATATCTTTATCTTTATATTTATCAAAGCCCTCTTCTTTTATTATTCTATCTCTTTTTATTATTGCTTCCTTTAAAAGAGAACTTGATTTTTTAATATCACCTTTTATAGAATATATATCAGCAGATTTTACTGTCCAAATTGGCCAATTTTCTTCTTTTTGCATTTTATTATATTCTTCAATTGATTCATCATACTTATTTTCATAATATAGATATTCTGCACTATTTTTAGTTATGTTAATTTCCTCAACAGTTGTAAAGTTCTTTATTCCTAATATCATAGCAAGTACAAATAAACAAGGAATACCAATCATAACAACTGGTTCAATATATGGATTTTTTTCATTTATTTTTTTGTATGTATTATTTATTTTTTTGCTTGTCCTATTAATGCTCTTTCCCAATGGTTTAATTACAATTTTTAGTTTTTTAACAAACGGTTTCAAGCACTTTATTATAGTAGAAAAAAGCTTGTCTGTTTCTTTCATAACTTAATCCACCTTTTCATTTTATCTACACAATTATTATATAATATACATTTTATCAAATATTTTTAACTTTTACAATTGAAATCTTTACAAATTTCGCCTAATAATTAATACTTATTTTAAACATATTAAAATTAACGAAGAAACTTTAAATAAATTTAATTTAATTTTAAAAAGCTAATAATAAAACTATTATCAGCTTTTTAATTTCAACACTAATTTATATTTTTTAATCTTTCTTCAATCTTTGCAACAATCATATACATAACAAATGCTATTACTGAAAGAATTACAATACTCATCATAACCATATCTAATTGTGAAATTTGTCCACCATATACTATTAGAAATCCTAATCCTTCTCTTGCTACTAAGAATTCACCCATAATAACCCCTACCCAAGATAAACCAACATTTATTTTTAATGCAGAAATTAATACTTGGATATTTGATGGGAATACAAGATACTTTAGTGTTTGAAACTTTGTAGCTTGTAGTGTTTGCATAAGCTTTAGTTTACCTTTATCAACTTCATTAAAGCCTGTTAATACTGTTATTATTGTAGTTACTATAGAAATTAAAAGTGCTATAACAATTATTGCTGTCATACCATTTCCTACCCAAAATATTACTATTGGTGCAAGTGCAACTTTTGGTAAAGCATTTAATACTACTAAGTATGGATCTAACACTTTTGATGTAAAAGGTGATGCCCATAATACAATAGCTATAATTGCTCCAAGCACCGTTCCTAATGTAAATCCTAATATTGTTTCATAACAAGTTATTAATATATGCTTAAGCAATGTTCCTTCTTTTACAAAAGATATAAATGAATCAAGTATCCTAGATGGACTTGATGTTAGAAATGGATCTATCCATTTCAGCCTTGCTGCTACTTCCCATAAAACAATAAATATTAATAATATGGCTACTCTAAATACAGCTATCTTAATTCTATCTCTTTTTACTTTTTTAATATAATCCTCATGTTCTTTACTCATTTACACTGTCCAACTCCTTCCATAGCAAATTGAAATATTCATTAAATTCTGGTTCCTTTCTTCTTTGAAACGGAGTTGCCTCAGCATTTTTAAATGTTATCTTTACATCTAATTTTACCTTTGCAGGTCTTTTCGTAAGAACTATTATCCTATCAGAAGTTGCAATTGCTTCTCCTAAATCATGAGTTACCATTATAGCTGTTTTTCCTTCTCTTTTTATTATACTCTTAACATCATCACACACTTTAAGCCTTGTTTGATAATCTAAAGCTGAAAATGGCTCATCTAAAAGTAGAACATCTGGATTTAATGCAAGAGTTCTAATAAGTGCTACCCTTTGCCTCATTCCTCCTGAAAGCTCTGCTGGCTTATGATTTTTAAACTTAGATAATTGATAATTATCTAATAACTTGTCAGCTCTTTGTATATTTTCTTCATTGTCTAAGCCTTTTATCTTTAACCCTAATAATACATTGCTTCTAACAGAAAGCCATTTAAACAAATAGTCTTTTTGAAACATGTATCCCATTTTATCTAATCTATTATTTATATCTTTATCTATATAAATTATTTTTCCATCAGAAGGTTTTAACAGACCACTAATAATATTTAAAAGCGTTGATTTCCCACATCCTGATGGCCCTATTATGCTAACGAACTCCCCCTTTTCTATTGAAAAATTTACATTTTCTATAGCCTTTGTCTCACCCTTCAAAGAGTGATAAGTTAAACTTATATTTGATATATCTATTAAACTCAAATCTATACCTCCTTTCTAATTTATGTAAATATTTATAGAAGGAAGTTTATTAGCTAGCTCCAGTATTCTAGAGCTAGCTCTTGAAGATTTACTTAGAATTCATTGCTTCTTCTGAAAAACTATTATTAACTATCTTTTCAAATGACGGTCTATCTGTCAATAAGCTACTATCATAACTTTCTATTACATCCATTAATCTAGTTAGATCTTCTTCTTCAATTGATGGCTTAGTAGCTATAGCATTTATCTCTTTGTAATTCTTAACAACTGAAACTATTATGTCTTTATCAGTTCCTGGGAAAAATGAAATTATTGAATCAGCTATTTCTTCATCACTATGTGATTCAACCCATTGTTGACCTTTATAAATTGCATTTGTAAATTTTTGAAGTATTTCTGGGTTTTTATCCATGTATGATTTAGTTGTAAAGAAACAAGTATAAGGTAAGTCTCCAACTGCTTCTCCGATTGATGCTATAATCTTACCACTACCTTCTTTTTCTAACATAGAAGCTGTTGGCTCAAATAATGTTACATATTCACCTGTACCAGCTTTAAAAGCACCTGATGTAGCAGTGAAATCTATATTAGTTACCATATTTACATCAGTTTTAGGATCTAATCCATTTTGTTTTAATACATATTCAAATGCCATTTCTGGAACACCACCTGGTCTTCCTCCTATAACTTCTGCTCCTTTTAAATCAGTCCATTTAAAATTTTCATCTGCTTCTCTTCCAACTAAAAATGCTCCATCTGTTTGTGTTAATTGTGCAAAGAGTACTGGGTAATCCTCTCTGCCTTGATTATTAATGTACACAGTTTGCTCAGGTCCACAAAATCCTATATCTGCATTTTTACTTAAAACTTGTTGCATTGTTTTATCGGCACCTTGTCCTGTTGCTAAATCTATTTCTAATCCTTCTTCTTCGAATAATCCTTCATTTATAGCAACGTACATTGGTGCATAAAATACAGAACGAACAACTTCATTTAATCTAACCTTTGTTAATTCATTATTAGAATTTTTATTATCTTTTGAGCAAGAAATAAAACTAAGGCTTGTGATACCTATTAATGCTATTAGAGATGCAACTTTAATTAATTTACTTTTCATTCAAACCTCCTTAAGGTTTCTAATTGTTATCATAATTTATAATATGAGTTCAGAGCAAATTTTGTTAAAAAATAAGATATTTTAATTTATACTAGGTATTTCTGTAACTGATTACATTTAAAAGTAAGTTATGTAAATTTTATTATTGCATTTACATCTTTATTTAATAGTGATAAATTATTAGTTGGATAGTTTAAGGAGGTCACAAAATGAAAATTTTTAGAGAAGCAATAATAATTCTTGGTATTTACTTAATTGGAGAGCTTATTTCTAAAGGTCTTTCGTTACCTATACCTGGTAATATATTAGGAATGATAATCTTATTAATATTACTATGTAGCAAGATAATTAAAGTTGAAAAAGTTGAAACAGTATCTAATTTCTTTTTAGATCACCTTGCCTTTTTCTTCATTCCTGCTGGTGTAGGACTTATTACATCCTTTGATTCTATTAAAGATAGTTTAATACTTATTATACTATTATGCATAATTACTACATCTATCGTTATAGTAGTCACAGGAAGTGTAGTTCAATTTGTTATGAATTTTCAAAAGAGAAAAACTAAGAAAGGATATGAATCAAAATAATGAACATTTTAACTGAAAACATCTTATTTGGACTAGTAATTTCACTAATAGCCTTTGAAATCGGACTTTTTATCTATAAAAAAACAAAAATCCCACTATTTAATCCACTACTAATATCTATAGCGTTAGTAATTGGATTTTTAGTATTATTTAATATAGATTTTGATGTTTATAATAAAGGTGGACAATTTATAAATATGTTTCTAGGACCTGCTACAGTAGTTTTGGCAGTACCTTTATATAAACAATTGCAATTACTTAAAGAACACTTATTACCAATAGTGACAGGTATATTGATTGGAAGTAGTGTTGGAATAGCTTCAGTTTTCTTAATAGGTAATATTTTTGGAATGGAAAATATACTTACTATCTCTTTACTTTCTAAATCTGTTACTACACCTATAGGAATAGAAATTACAAATCAACTTGGGGGATTAGCTCCTGTAACAGTATTGTCCATAATTCTATCTGGAATAATCGGTGCTGTAGTAGGACCTATTCTTTGTAAGGTATTTAAGATTAAAGAAAGGGTTGCAGTTGGAATTTCATTAGGAACTGCTGCACATGCTGTAGGAACAACAAAGGCATTAGAACTTGGTGAAACTGAAGGAGCTATGAGTTCTTTATCTATTGGAATTGCAGGTATAATGACAGTATTTTTAGCTCCAGCTTTATATAGTTTATTTTTAATATTTATAAAATAAATAAAACTAGTAAAGTTTAATTATATGTTAAACTTTACTAGTTTTATTTATTGGTTCTTTATTTTTAATAGCTTTGTATTTAAAAGTCCTATATTAGAATTATTTAATACTCTAGAAGTATTCTTCCTAGTATAAGCTTCTAATTTAACCATAAATTCATCTGGTTTAATTTCTTTATCATTTACCATCTTTAAGCCCTTTTCCCAAGAAGCTGTCAAAGATGGATTTAAAAGCGAAGGAATAGATACACTAATTGCTTCATAAATCATTTCTCCAAGTTCTGTTGGAGTTATAACTTGTGTTTTTTTATTCGATTGTATGTATTCTATATTAATTAATTTTTTTAATATTTCTGCCCTAGTTGCTGAAGTTCCTATACCAGCGCCCTTTATATGCTCGCGTAACTCTTCATCTTCTATTAACTTACCTGCATTTTCCATAGCAATTATCATTGAACCTGTTGTATATCTCTTTGGAGGAGATGTTTCTCCCTCTTTTATTTCCAACTCATTTAGATTTAATTTTGTTCCTTTTCTTAAATTCTCTGGAAAGGCTTCTTGTTCTTCATCTTTTTCATTCCCAAGAACAATTAAATATCCTCTATCAACACATATCTTTTTATTTAAAATAAAATTTTCCTTCCCAACTGAAATTGTAATAGACATTTTGCTATATTGAGCTGGTGGATAGAAAATAGATAAAAATCTTCTAAGTATAATATAATAAACTTGTTTATCTAGACTAGGTAATTTACTTAGAGTATCTTTTCCTTCCCCTGTTGGTATAATAGCATAGTGATCTGTGATTTTACTATCATCTACGTATTTACTTTTCATTATAGACTTTGGATAATCTTTTTCTAGTATCTCACTTGTAATATTAGTTAATTCTTCTCCAATTGGCATATTTTTAAGTTTTATTATATTACCTTTTATTCCTTTTGCAACTGCAGTAGATAGCACTCTTGCATCTGTTCTTGGATATGTAACCATCTTTTTTTCATACAATCCTTGAACTATTTTTAATGTTTCATCAGGACTTATTTTGAATCTCTTTGTGCATTCATTTTGTAATTCTGCTAAGTTATATAAAAGTGGTGCATTCTTTTTTTCCTTTGTTTTTTTGACTTCCTTAACTGTTCCAAAGCCAATATCTATTAAATCCTTAATTAAAATTTCAGCATCTTCTTTTTTTTTGAATCCTACCTCATTATAAAGCTTTGGAGATTCAAAATACTCAGAGCCTTCTATTGCTTTCCAATCACCTTTTATAATAGACTCATCATTATCCCTAATAAAGTCTCCAGATATCTTATAAAAAGATGTCTTTTTAAAACTTCTTATTTCTCTTTCTCTTTCTACTACCATTCCAAGAACGCAAGTCATCACTCTTCCAACCGCTACCACCACATTCTTATCTTTTCTTAATACATTAGCTAGTGTCTTTCCATACATAAGAGTCAATAACCTTGAAAAATTTATACCAAAGATATAATCTTCCTTTGCTCTTAAATATGCTGAATGTGCTAATGAATCATATTCTGATAGTGGTTTTGCTTCTTTAATACCTCTTTTTATTTCTTCTTCTGTTTGAGAGTCAATCCAAACTCTTTTTTTTATCTTATTGGGTTTACCAGCCATATCATCTACTAATCTATATATATATTCTCCTTCTCTTCCAGAGTCAGTACATACATATATACTATCAACATCTTCTCTATTCATTAAACTACTAACAATATTAAATTGAGCTGAAGCTGAAGAAATAACTTCATATTTATACTCAGTAGGTAAAAAGGGTAAATCTCTCAAGTTCCAAAATTTTAATTTTTCGTCATAAGCTTCTGGATAACTCATAGTAACCATATGACCTACACACCATGTAAAAATGCTTTTTTCTCCCTCTATATATCCATTGCTTCTTTTCCCCTTAACATTAAGTAGCTTTACAAAATCCATAGCTACTGATGGTTTTTCTGCTATAAATAAAGTTTTCCCCATAGAAACTTCCTTTCCAAATGAAATAAACCTTCAGAAGAAGGCTTATTAATATTATACTACATATTAAATTACATTTCATTAAGTAACCAAATAAAATAATTCAAAACTCCTGCAAATATAAGCCATAACATATATGGAGTTATTAAAAATGCAGATATTTTATCTACTCTAATAAATTTAATAAATGTTATTATTACTAAAACAAATAGTATTATAATCCAAAAAAATGAAATTGCATATAGTCTAAATGTAAAAAATATAAAACTCCACATCAAATTAAATATAAGTTGAACTAGATAGAAAAAATACGCTCCCTTATCATCAACCCCTTGCTTATTTCTCATATATATTCTATATGCTGCAATTCCCATCAATATATATAATATGTTCCATACTATTGGAAATACAATAGCTGGTGGATTAAAAAAGGGCTTTTTTAAAGTCTCATATGTAGCAATAGAGTTTTTATTAAGATATCCTACTATAAATGCAGATACTACTGGTATTAGTATATTAATTATTAAAGGTATTAATTTAAATTTACCATTTACTTTAAATATATTTAAACTTTTATGTTTCCTTGGAGTTTTTTTATGTTTTATTTTCTTAGGCTTCTTAATATCCTTTTTATTAAATTTCTTTTTATTGAGTTTACTTTCCTTATTCTTCATTTAATGCACCTCTATATAATATTCATTATTATATATGCATTAGTATTTTAATTTATGAAATTAAAAATATATATCCGAAAACTCTATATCTATTTTTTCTTGTAATTCATTAATTTCTACATTATTATTCAGTAATACAACTTCTCCTTTAATATTATTATCATATGGGAATGTTATTTTAAATATATTTCCATACTTTATTCCTGCGTTGATTGTTATTTTCCCATTATGTAATTCTACTAATCCCTTAGTTAAAAATAACCCTAAACCACTTCCCTCCGATGGCCTATTTAATGATGTATTTACTTTTGTAAATTTATCAAATATAACCTTCCTCTTATCTTCTGGAATAGCTTCTGCATCATTTATAACTTCTATAATTATATTTTTCTTATTTTCTATTCTTAGCATAACGTATATATTACCTTTAAATTTACCATATTTTAAAGAATTAGATAAAATATTTAACATTATTCTCTCTATATAATCTTTATCACAATAAAAGTATATTTCTTCATACTCAGGATCAAAAGTTAATTTTGTTTCTCTGAGATTCATATAAAAATTACATGATAACACTACATTTTCTATTATATCTACAATATTATAAACTCTTTTATTAATTTCTAAAAATCCTTCTGAAAGCTTATTACTATCTATAAAGTTATTAATCGTTCTAATTAATCTTAGACAGTTTTGCCTTATTATATTATTATTTCTATTAATTTTTGTTACTTCACAATTCTTTAAATACATATCATTTAATTGAAGTGCAGAATAAATAACATTTATAGGCGTTCTTAATTCATGTGATATATTAGAATAAAATTCATCCTTAATATTTTCATCATTAATTTTTTTCTCAAGTTTTAAAATTTCATCTCTTTGCTTTACTAATTTAGTTACATCATTAAATAATAATATTTTTTTATCATCATAAATCTTAACTAAACTAACCTCTAGCTCTTTAATTTCTCCATATTCATCTTGTATGCTTACCTCAGCAGAAAAATCATTTATCTCATAATCATCAGGATATTCTATACCTATAATTTTATTTAATATATAGTTTAGTCTTAATTCACTTTGAGTACATACTATTTTACTAGGCACATTATAATATATATCATTATAATAATTTGAATGAACCATTATATCATTTTCAAAAAGTAACAATCCATCAGAAAAGGCATTTACAACATCGTAATACCTCTTTTCACTTTTTTCTAAAAGCAAATTTAATTCCTTTAATTCCTTTTCTCTTCTTTTTAGATTTTTATGTAAATTTGTTTCAATTTTTCTTACTTTATTTAAACTTTCATATGCACTGGAATAAGCATTAGATAATAAAGCTTCTTCAAATTTCTCATAGGTCAAAAAATATGCTAATAATTTTATAATCCATATAAAAGAAGTTAAATTAACATCTAATATTCCCATTAATGTCATAAGACTATCGCTTAATATTAGTAATACACTAGTATATATAATCCATTTATTTCCGCTATCTAGCTTCTTATATTGATATAGGATAAATCCAAATAAAATAAGTAATATAATTTGATTTATAATAAATTGCTTATTAGGATTATTATATATCTCTCTTAAATAAGTTAATTTATTGTATGCTATTAATGGAAACATATAAATTATAGGTATAACTATAATAAAAATTAAATTTTGAATTTTAGGAGAATATCTTTTTTTATATAAAATTATGCTTGATATTATGTTTATTAGCTCTAAATATGTAATTAGCCCTATAAAAGACAGATGAAATCCAAGCATTTCATCTTGCAATAAATATTCTAGGTCTATAAACCTTAACATAGCTATATAAAAATAACCAACTCCAATGTATTTTAACAGTCCTAAATCCTTATTGCTAACTTTTACAATGCTTATTATGAATATTAGTATTGATATTGAAAAGCAAAGTAATCTAGTTATAAATATGTATTCATTTACCATTTTAAAAGCTATATTAATAATAATTAGCATTACAAGTATAGGTATAAATATATTAAACATTAACCCTTTACGCCTATAATTTTTTTCACTTAACATCTATCTTCTAATCACCCTTCATTTATACAACTTAATTGTAAAAATAGTTCCTTTTCCTATATCACTAATTATTTCTACATCTCCATTTTGAGCCTTAATTAAATTATATACAACAAAAAGACCTACTCCAAAACCTGTTGAGCTATTATTTTTTACTCTATCTTCAACCTCATACTTTTTAAAGGCTTTTTTTATAAATTCTTTACTCATACCTATTCCAGTATCACCTACCTCTATAAGTACTTCCTCTTCTGAATCTTTTATATTTATAAATATAGTTCCATTCTCATTAGTAAATTTTAATGAATTTGATACTAAATTTAATATAACTCTTTGCATCATTTCTTTATCAAAATAAACATATATCTCTTCTTCATCAGTATCGAAAAGTATATTTATTCCTTTGCTCTTTATATGCGTAGAAAGAGAATCTAGGTAATCCTCAACAAATTCTACGATATTATCTAAAACTAAGTGAGCCTCTAAGTTTTCCGAATCTATTTTACTTGTATCTATAAGATTATTAGCAAACTTAGTAAGAAGAAAGCAATTTTGCTTACTTATTTCATTATAAGCACTTATTTTTTCTATATCATTATTTTCAATTAATATTTTCTCTAATTGTATTGCCGAATATATTACACTTATAGGTATCTTTAAATCATGAGAAATATTCGATAAAAAGTTTTTCTTTATTTCTTCTTTCATCTTTATGCTCTCTAACTCTTCTTTCATAGATACGAGCTTTATTTCTTCAGTTAAGTCTTTTAATAATAATATACATTCTGATTCTTCACCATTTAAAGAAAAGAATCTAACTTCTACTTTCTTATCATCTTTATCTATTGTCGTTGAATATGGCCCTCTATTTATATCAACTACTATTTTTCTTATATCAATATTAAAATTTATATAGTTATCTATTCTTCTATTTACAACTTCTCTTAAATTTTCTTTTTCTATTATTTTCAAAAAATTTGAATTACAATAAGATATCCTAAGATTATTATTTATTATCACTATAGGATCAGGTAAGCAACCTAAAAAACTTTTATATACTAAATGTCTATCCTTTAACTTTCTATAAGCTTCTTCTAGTTTATAGTTACTTTCTATTATTTCTTTATTTATCTCTTCTAATTTTTTATTTGTCTTAACTGTTTCTTTAAAAATAAAATTATAATTTTCCTTTGCTATATTGACTATTACAAATAAAATTGTAGCTGTATAAATCAACAATTTTATCACACTAACTATATCAACAAGCAAATATATTTCTATATTTTTCATAAAAATTCTAATAATAAAATCTATCGTTATAATATTTAAATTTAACTTTAGTAAATATATTTTTTTATTAAATATTCCCTTATTTATATTAAGATATCTATATGTTGCTATTAGAAGCACTGCAGTTGTAATTATATATAATAAATATATAAAATTCTTATATATAATATTATTTATTAAACTTAAAAATGAAACAATCCCAAATAATAAAATATACTCTAAATATATTTTATTACAAATTCCAGTATCATCTTTATATTTAGCTATTATATAATATAGAAGTACTATATTAAGAGATTTAAACTCATAACACCTACTATATCCTATCTTAGAAAGAACTATTTTCAATTCTTGAAATTGATTTTCAGGAGTTGAAAATACCATAAAAACTATACACATAATAAAAAGAAATATTTGCAATATTCCGTATATTTGCTTCTTAGTTAGACTCTTTAAATGTATTGTAAACATAAGTAAAATCATAACTATTATTATATTCAATGCTTGTACAATATCATATATGGCTATAAAGTCATATATTAAGGCTATCTGGTACATACTAAAGAAAATTAAGCTTATTAATATATATGATAATAATTTTTTCATATTAATATAATAAATTTTCATTCTAAAATTATTATAATCCACACTATTTCTCCTCGCTAGCAATTATTACTACATAATTTTACATCATTTCCTTTTATATGTGAATAAATTTTAAAAATTTTGTAGATTTTTTGTAGATATGGTAAGTATATGAACTTATTATATAAGTTCATATACTTATTTCTTTAATATTCTATTTTTCTAACCATTTTACAATATCATTAATAACTTCATCTTTATTTGCTTCATTTAGCATCTCATGCCTTCCATCTTTATATAACTTATAACTAATGTCTTTTACACCAATTTTTTTATAGCTTTCATAAAGACTTATTATTCCTTCCCCAAAATAACCAACTGGATCTCTATCTCCCGCAAAAATATAAATAGGAATGTCTAAAGCTTTTATTTTTTCTAAGTTTTCATTTTTATGTATGTCCCATAATCCATTTATTAAATCATAATAAAAAGGAGTTGGATATATAAATCCACAGTACTCATCATTTATATATTTGTCTACTTCATTTTCATCTGAGCATAACCAATCAAAACTAGTCCTTGGATTTTTTACACTTTTATTAAATCCCCCAAATGATAACTTGTCCATTAATCCACTTCTTTTATTATTTCCTTTAATAAACATTTCAAATTTAGCAACAGCTAATCCAGCTTTAGTAAAGGCTTTTGGACTTCCATTGCTTCCAGATAAAATAATAGCATCAATAGTATCCCCATACATTTGTATATATCTTTGACTTAAGAAAGATCCCATGCTATGACCAAATAATATTAATGGTATCTCTTTATTTTCATTTTTAATAATTTCATTTAATCTTCTTATATCTTCAATCATTGAATAAAATCTATTTTCTTTACTTATAAAACCCAGTTCATTTAAGTCATTTACACTTTTTCCATGCCCACTATGATCATGAGCATAAACTGTATATCCCTCTTCAACAAGTCTATTTGCAAAATAATCATATCTTCCAGCCCATTCTGACATCCCATGAACTATTTGAATAACAGCTTTTGGCTTCCTTGAATTATCACTCCATTTATAGCAACTAATATTTATTCCTTCTTTATTCTTAAAAACAAAATTTTTCATAGTAACTCCTCCGATTTTCTATTTATTATATTATCTCTTCTATATTTATCCCTGTCAAACTTCAATAATTAATAAAATCTTATAACAACCTTATTTGTAAGTATATAAAGTTATGATATACTATTCATAGTTAAAATCAAAAATTTATTATTATTTGATTATCTATTAATATTATTGTATATAATATTGGATAAGTATTATAAGGTGGTGAAAAAGATTAGTATTAAATCAATAATAAGCATTATAGCTTCAAAAATTACAATTTTTCTAACAAAAACAATACTAAAAGGGGGAACAACCTTTCCTGGAAAAGTAGCCTTAAAAATAGATAGAAATATACTTTCAAAGGTATCCAAAGGCTACAAAGTAGTTTTAATCACAGGTACTAACGGTAAAACTACTACGACTAGCATGATTTATAACATTATAAAAGAAAGCGGAAATAAGGTTATTACTAATAATACTGGTGCAAACCTTTTTCCTGGAATAGTTACAACATTCATTGATAACTATAAGTTCTTTAATAAAGTTGAAGATTCTTATGCAGTTATTGAAGTTGATGAAGCTAACTTAAAATATATAACTGAATATATTAATCCAGAAATAATAACTGTGACAAACCTTTTTAGAGATCAGCTAGATAGATATGGTGAAGTTTACACTACTTTATCAAAAATATTAGAAGGAATACACCTTTCTCCTAATACTACATTAGTCTTAAATGGAGATGAATCTCTCTTAGGTAAATTAGAACTTCCAAATAAAACTGTATTTTATGGTTTTAATGCAAGTATAGGAGATAATAAAGATATAGAAATAAATGCTGATGCTAAGTTCTGCAAATTCTGTAAGTCTCCTTATGAATATAATCATATTACATATAATCATTTAGGTGACTTCTACTGTACAGGCTGTGGCTTTAAAAGAGCTCCTTTAGAATATGCAGTAACTGAAATTTTAGAACTAACACCTGATAGTTCAACTGTAAAGCTTAATGATTTAGAAGTTACTATAAGCCAATCAGGTGCTTATAACATTTATAACGGTCTTTGTGCTTATGCTGTAACTAAAGAAATTGGAATAAATGATGCTTCAATAAAAAAATCATTACAAAACCAAGATTCTAGTTTTGGAAGACAAGAAGCATTAAATATTGAAGGTAAAGATGTAAAGATTATTTTAGTTAAAAACCCTGCAGGATATAATCAGGCTTTAGATACGCTTTGTTTAAATAAAGATCCTTTTGCTGCAGCATTTCTTTTAAATGATAATTATGCAGATGGTACTGATGTTTCTTGGATATGGGATGTTGACTTTGAAAAGCTTCATGACCTTAATATTAATGAAGTATTTGTTTCTGGTATAAGATGTTATGATATGGCAGTTAGACTTAATGTAGCTGGATTAAATAAAGATAACTTTATAATTGAAGAAACTTTTGAAGAGCTAACAGAAAAAATTAAAAATAGTAAAAATGATAAAATTTATATTCTTGCTACTTACACTGCTATGATTAACTTTAGAAAATATCTTCATTCAAAAGGTTACATTAAAAAACTTTGGTAAATAAGGAGGTTTATAAATGGAATTAAATATTTGTCATCTTTATCCTGATTTACTTAATGTTTATGGAGATGTTGGTAATATTCTAATACTTAAACATAGAGCTGAGCAAAGAGGAATAAAGGTTAATATAATTAATACGTCATTAAATGATGAATTTGACTCAGAAAATACAGATATACTATTTTTTGGTGGCGGTCAAGATTTTGAGCAATCAATAGTTTCTAATGATTTAAAAACTATAAAAAAACCTAGCTTGCAAAAATATATTGAAGATGAAAAGGTAGTTATTGCAATTTGTGGTGGTTATCAATTGCTTGGAAAATATTATATGGCTCCAAATGGAGAAAAAATTGAAGGTTTAGGAATTCTTGATATATATACAGAAGGTGGGGATACTCGCTTTATAGGAAATACAGTTATATATAATGAAGAGTTTAATGAAACATATGTAGGTTTTGAAAATCACTCTGGTAGAACTTATACTAATGGGTTAAAACCACTAGGAAAGTGTGTACATGGCTATGGAAATAACGGTGACGATGGAAACGAAGGTTGTATATATAAAAATACATTCTGTAGCTATTTCCATGGATCATTATTATCTAAAAATCCTGAGTTAGCAGATAGATTTTTAAATATAGCTTTAAGTAAAAAATATGATAATATAAACCTAGAAAAAATAGATGATTCTCTTGAACTAAAAGCAAAAGAAGTTATGATAAAAAGATTAGAAAATAAGAAATAAAATTAAGGCAAACTATTATACACAGTAGTTTGCCTTAATTTTTTATTTATTTAATACATTTATATCTTTTAAATATTGAATTTCCCAGTCTTCTATTTCATTTAATGACTTAAATCTATAGCCTTTTTCTTTATAAAAATCAATTATACCTTGAAGTGATTCTACAGTAGCATATTTGTCCCCTAAATCATGCATAAGAACTACTTCAACATCATATAATCCACCTTCATCTCTTATTCTTGAATTAATAAACTCTGCTGATATATCTTTAGATTCCGCATCTCCTACTGCAATAGTCCAATCTATATAATATTCACCATTTTTTGATATACGCTCTTTTATTTTAGATAATACATTAATATCACAAACCTTGTTATCAGCACCACCTGGTAATCTTATAAAATTTAAGTTTCTTTTTCCTAATATACTTTCAATAGTACTCTTGCATTTATCTAAATCTTTAAAATAATTTTCTTCACTTTTATATAGAGATGTATAATCATGCATATTGCAATGAGGCATTATGCACATTCCACTTTCATTTAGTGATTTTATCATATATGGATATATATTAGCAGAATCTCCAACAACAAAAAAAGTTGCTTTTATATTATTTTCATTTAATATATTAATTAACTCTTTAGTTATATTTACAGATGGTCCATCATCAAAAGTTAAATATACAGTTTTCATATGATTTTCTGTATACAATGCAGAAACTGGGATATAATTTATATTGTTAAGAAATATAAAAAGTGCAATAAAACTAATAAATCTACTAAACTTTTTGATATTAACCACCTCTTTCTTATATTTCTATTTTGTACAATTATTAAATTTATATTACATGTAAATTAAACCACTTAACAATCATTCTATATGTTGTTATTATGTAAAGTGGGTGTTATACTTAAATTTGTGTATAAACCTAATAGTTTCAAAATGAGAAATTAAATCATATTCATTTTTAAGTTGTTAATATACATCTTATTTATAGTATTATATTAAATAGACAATAAACCTGTTTAATATTAATTACATATGCTTTAAGTGAATATTTTAAAAGAAGCCATATATTGTTTAAATTTTTATATAAATTACTAAAATACATAATTTAAAAAATATTATATTCATATAATTAGGTTATCTATTTTTGTTAGCTATATAATTTATTACAACTTATATATATTAAAATCTTTAGAAATGGGGAGATGAAATTGAAAAAGAAAAATTTACTAAAGTCGTTGGCAGTTGCTCTTTCTATTTCGTTATTAGCTCCTTTTGCTAATAAAGTAAGTGCACAAGAGACAAATATTCAAACTCCAGAAATTATTGGAGAAGCCGCTGTAACAATGGACATTAATACAGGTGAAATTATTTATTCAAAAAATGCCGATTTAAAATTATCACCTGCAAGTACTACTAAACTTATGACTGCTCTACTTTTTGCAGAGAACAAGTCAAAATCAGACACATTAACTTTTAGTGATACTGTCGTTAAGGTAACTGAAACATCACTAAATAACTACAAAGCAATAAATCCTGGAGATAAAATTTCAGCAGAAGATACTATGAAAGCTGTAATGATATTTTCTGCAAATGATACTGCTTATTTAATGGCAGAGTCAGTTGGTGGTACAGTAGATAACTTTATAAATATGATGAACGATAAGGCTGCGGAATTAGGACTTAAAAACACTCATTTTGTTAATCCATCAGGATTAGAAATTGATCCTTTAAATCCTAGCAATACTGAAATAAATCAAACTACAGCATATGACTTAGCTCAAATAGGAATTGCTGCTTTTAAAAACGATTGGGTTAGAGAAACCATGGCTCCTAAGAGTGGTGAAATTAGTGTTAGCCTTTCAGGCACACCTATAATAATTGAATCTAGAAACAAATTACTTGGTAAAAATGGTAATATAGGTGGTAAAACAGGAACTGAAGAACAAGCTGGACACTGCTTTGTAGGATTTTATGAAAGAGATGGTAGAGATCTAGTTACTGTAGTTCTAAAATCTGAATATGGTGCAACTGGTCTTAATGTATTTGAAGATACAGAAAAATTAGCTAACTATAGTTATTCAGCACCAAAAGAAATCTATAAAAATGCTGGTGATGAAATTGGCACTGTAGATTTAACTTACAAATCATTTAGATTCTTTGGTCCTGAAAAGCAAATAACAGCTCCTATAGTTGTTAACGAAGATGTAGAATACTATAAAAATGATTTTAATGATAAAAATGCTACTCTTTCTTATAATGGAGATGTAAAAGATGCTTGGAAATTAAGTGGTAATAAAGAAGTTAAGTTAACATTTTCTACTCCAGGACATACTGAAGATGTTTTAGGAATGGTTAAACTTTCATCTTTTGAGCTTATTAAAGCTAATTTACCTATATATTTATTATCATTATTAATTATTGTAATTATATTAGTTTTAATATTATTTATAGTAAGAATAATTAATATGAAAAAAAGAAGAAGAAGAAGATATTATTAAAAATAAAAGGTAGATTTAATTAAATCTACCTTTTATTTAATTTTAATTCTTATTTATATAAATTAGAATAAATATATGCTATAATCCTAAAGAAAATATTTTAAAGGGGAGATTCTATTTTGAATAAAGTTGATTTTAAAGGAAGCGTCGTTTTAAACCCTGTCCCTGTAGTTTTAATTACATCTAGAAATAAATCAGGAAAAGATAATGTTTTTACAGTTGGATGGACTGGAACAATCTGTACAAAGCCTCCAATGCTTTCTATTTCCATTAGACCTGAAAGACTTTCTTATGAATACATATGTGAAACTATGGAATTCATTGTTAATATGCCCTCTTCTGAAATGGTTAAAGCTGTAGATTACTGTGGAGTTAAACCGGGTAGAAAATTTGATAAAATAAAAGACATGGGATTTACAATGAAAGAAGGAACAAATGTTAATGTTGCCTATATAGATGAATGCCCTGTTACTATCGAATGTAAGGTTAAAGATATAATAAAATTAGGCACACATGATATGTTTATTGCAGAGGTTGTAGGCTCTCATATAAATAGTAACTTAATAGATGAAAAAGGAAAAATCCATTTTGAAAAAGGTGATTTAATTTCATATTGTCATGGAGAATATTTTAAACTTCCTCAAAACTCTATTGGATCTTTTGGATTCTCCGTTTCAAAAAAAATTAAGGATTCTAAAAAACAGAAAGACAGTAAAATAAATAGTAATAAAAAAATAGAAGAAAATTCCAAAAATAATTTCTTGAATAAAAATAATTCTCCTAAAAATAGTTCAAAATCAAATAGTAAAAAAAATTATATAAATAAATCAAAAAAAACAAGTAATTCAATTAAATTTAAAAAGAAAAATAAATAATCTCTAAATATATTATGGAATATATTTTTTGGATAAATTTACATACAAATTTGTTTTAATAAATGCTTATTATTCCAATAGATTCCTTGACTTTAAGTAAAAATCTATCTATACTCAATAATGTTACAATGAATTAGATTTGGGGGATTAAGCCATGTTTATATTAACATATACTATTAAATATGAAGAACTAGATGAGAAAATTGAAAAATTACAAATTAATGATATCTTCAATGTATTTTATGAAAGTCCTTTAGAAATTACTACTGATGAGTATGGATATGGTTATCTAGAAAAATCAGTTTCTACTATCGATATTAAAGTTGCTTATGAGCTAGATAAAGATAACTTATCTTCATTCAAGCACACTGTTTCTTCTATTTTAGAGACAGATTGTATAAATATTGAAGAAGTAAATTATGATTATGAAAATTATGACTTTCCTATGGTACATATAAATGATAACTGGGTTTTAGCTTCCCCTGATGAAGTTATAAATGATAAAAATACGCATAAAATTTCTTTTATTTCTCAAGGTGCATTTGGTACTGGATTGCATGAAACAACAAGAGACTTATTAAATGTTATTTTAACTGAAATTGATTTATGCAATAAATCAGTACTAGATATAGGCACTGGATCAGGAATTTTATCAGTTGCATCTGCTATTATAGGTGCATCAAAGGTTACTGCTTTAGATATAAGAGATGTAAGAGAAGAAGTTGAATTAAATGCTTCATTAAATGGATTATATAATATTGAAGTTTTAGTTGGCAATGCATTAAATGAAGAAGTTAAAATAGATGATAAATATGATTGGATTTATATAAATATAGGTGGAGAAGAAACTGAATTGTTTATGGACTTTATAAAAGAACATTTATTATCCAATGGAAAACTTCTTGTATCTGGACTTGTAGAATGGAGCTTTGATAAAGTTAAATCTATAGTTGAAAGTCATGGATTTAAACTTGAAACAAAATATCAAACTAATGAATGGATAACAGCTATATTTAATTAAAAAAGGAAAAAGCCTATATACTTGAGATAAACTTTCGTATATAGGCCTAATTATTATTCATTTTTTATTTTTCATACAGGTATTTATATATGTTATAATTTGCTTTAACTTTATCTACATACTTCTTTGTTTCTGGGAATGGTATATAATCTAAATTTTCACCATCTTGTGAATACTCTTCATCACTTAGCCATTTATTAACATTTCCACTTCCACCATTATAAGCCGCTAATATCAAGTCTAAATTTTCATTAAATTCATTTTCTAAGTTTTTTAAATACCAACATCCCATTTTTATATTTAACTCTGGATCAAAAAGCATAGATGGTATAAAATAATTTATTCCAATTTCTTTGGCTGCCCATTCTCCTGTTGTATCCATAATCTGCATTAGTCCTTTGGCATCTCTCTTTGAAACAGCTTCCTTATTAAAATTACTTTCTGTCTTAATAACTGCTAATACAAGATACGGATCTACTTGATATTCCTCACTATACTTATTTATATAATCAGCATATTTGTATGGATACACATAGTTCTTCATTACTAATGTTATTCCAATATAAGCAATAAATACTGTAATTAGAATAGTCAAGATACGTTTAAACTTCATTGCTTTCTCCTTACTTATTTAATTACCTTTAAAAAATCCACTACCTTATCAACTTGATTCTTAGTTTTTAATAAGTCACCATTATTATCAATAATAATATGTGCATACTCTTTTTTCTTATCTAGCGATATTTGTGCATTTAACCTATTTACAGCTTCATCTCTAGATAATCTGTCTCTATTTTTTAATCTCATTATCTGAGTGTTATTATCTACCCATACTACAATTATATAATCCATATAATCATTAAGGTTATTTTCTATCAAAGTTGGAGCATCTAATATAACAATTGACTCTCCACTTTTTTCGTACTTATCTAGCTCTTCAAAAATTTCATCTTTTATATATGGAATAATTATCTCTTCATATTTTTTTCTCTGTTTTGGAAATCTAAAAATATGATTTCCAAATTCTCTTCTTCTAAATTCCCCTCTCCAATCGAAAAAACCTGATCCAAATTCTATTTTTATCTTATCTAGAATTTCAGGGTATTTAATAAGGACATCTCTAGAGATTGTATCTGCATCTATTATTTTAAATCCTTCTTCTCTAAGCATTCTTGACACAGTGCTTTTGCCAGAACCAATTCCTCCTGTTAACCCTATCTTAATCATTTTCAGTTAAGCCCCCTTATTTAGCCTCATACCATGTTTTACCCATATTAGTATCTACTTCAAGAGGTACTTTCATATCTAAAACTTTTTCCATTTCATCTTTAACTATTTGTTTTACCTCTTCAAGTTCATTTTCTTTAACATTCAATATAAGCTCATCATGCACTTGTAAAATCATTGTACTTTTTAGCTCTTTTTCCTTTAATTTATTATAAACATTAACCATAGCTAACTTAATTATGTCAGCTGCACTTCCTTGAATAGGAGCGTTCATAGCCAATCTTTCCCCTAATGCTTTCACTATTCTATTAGAAGATTTAATTTCTGGTATAAATCTTCTTCTATTTAAAATAGTTAATACATATCCATTTTCTTTTGCTTCTTGCATTACACTATCTAAATATCCCTTTATCTTAGGATATCTTTCGAAATAAATCTCCATATATTCAGAAGCTTCTTTTTTAGTTATGTGTAAATCCTGTGAAAGACTAAAATCACTTATTCCATAAACTATTCCAAAGTTTACAGCCTTAGCCCTACTTCTCATTAGTGATGTAACATCCTCTATTGGCACTTTAAATACTTCAGATGCAGTTTTCGTGTGTATATCACTATGATGCTTAAATGCATCTATCATATTTTCATCATTTGACATATGAGCAAGAACCCTTAATTCTATTTGTGAATAGTCACAAGATAATAAAATGTCACCTTCTTCATCAGGTATAAATACCTTTCTTATTTCTCTTCCCATTTCATATTTTATAGGGATATTTTGAAGGTTAGGCTCTGTACTTGATAATCTTCCTGTAGTAGTTACTGTTTGATTAAAGCTTGAATGAATATGCCCATCACTATCTATAACATTTTTTAATCCTTCCACATAAGTAGAATTAAGTTTTGTTATTTGTCTATAATAAGTTATCTTTGGTATTATTTCATGTTTATCTTGAAGTTTTTCTAAAACCTCAGCATTAGTTGAATAACCTGTTTTTGTCTTCTTAATTACAGGTAAATCTAATTTTTCAAAAAGTATTTTTCCTAATTGTTTTGGTGAATTTATGTTAAATTCCTCTTCTGCCAAATCATATATTTCTTTTTCTGTTCTAGTAATCTCTTCTTTAAATTTTATTGCTAAGTCATCTAGCATATTTTTATTTATATTGAATCCTAAAGCTTCCATAGAAGAAAGAACAAATATTAATGGATGTTCAACTTTATAATAAAGTTCTTCCATTTTTTCCTCCTCTATTTTCTTCTTTAATAATTCATATATATCTCTTAGTTTAAAGTTTACCTTTCCTTCTAAGATTTCACCTTCGCCAGTAATATCTTCACCTAGATACTCATTTATTAATGTTAATAAATCATATGATGATCTAGCTGAATCTATTAAATAAGCTGCTATAGCAGTATCAAATTCAAATGTCTTTATTGATATGTCCAGCTTATTTAATACTGTAACTAATGACTTCCCATCATGAATTATTTTAATTAATTCTTCATTTTCCATGATTGCCTTTAAAGCTAAATTTGCTTCATCTTTGTTAACACTATAAATATTCTTAAAATTAATTAAATATACTTTATCTTCATTAGATAAATATATTTTACTTAGTTCTATTTCTGAGTATTTTGTACTATTTATAACATCATATGTTATATAACACACCTTATCTAATGACTTTGATAAATTAAGCAATTCCTCTAAATTATCTATAGTAATCAAATTTAAAGATTCTTCAGTTACTTCTAAATCTTTATCCGATTTAGGAAGTTTATCGAACATGGACTTCATTTGCAACTTAAAGAATAGCTTCCTTAATCCTTCTTTATCATATGATTCTTGACTTTTTATCTCATCTAAGTCAAATTCAATAGGTACTTCAGTTATTATAGTTGCTAGCTTTTTACTAAAAATAGCTTGTTCTCTAAAATTCTCTAGATTTTCTTTTAACTTTTTCCCACTAATATTATCTATATTATTTAATACTTCTTCTACAGAACCATAAGTTTGAATTAATTTATAAGCTGTCTTTTCTCCAACTCCCGGAACTCCAGGTATATTATCTGACTTATCTCCCATAAGACCTTTTACGTCTATAAACTGAGTTGGTGTTACTCCAAATTCTTCAACAAAAGTTTTATGATCATATACTGCTGTTTCAGTAACTCCTTTTTTTGTTATAACTACATTTATGTTATCTGATGCTAATTGTAGAGCATCCCTATCTCCAGTTACTACATAAACTTCAATATTATTTTTTTCTGCATACTTAGCTAAAGAACCTATTATATCATCTGCTTCAAATCCATCAATTTCATATTTACTTATAGATAATAAATCTAAAAGTTCCTTTACTATAGGAAATTGCTCTGCAAGTTCAGGTGGCATTTTCTTTCTGCCTGCTTTATAATCTTCATATTCTTTATGCCTAAAAGTTGGTCCCTTTCTATCAAAAGCTGCAACTATATAATCTGGTTTTAACTCTTCCTTCATTTTAAATAACATATTTGTAAATCCATAAACTGCATTTGTATGAATTCCATCACTAGTTGTTAACTCTGGAATAGCATAAAATGCTCTATTTAGAAGTGAGTTAGAATCTAATATCAATAATCTTTCCATATCTTCCTCCAAATTAAGGTGTTAACTCCTTAAATTTATGTTTATTATAAATTATACTATTTTTATAGTAACAAATCATTACATTTTAATTAATATATCTATTTGAATTAAAATCTATATTTAAACTATTAGAAAATACTTAAATCTAATTCTTCTGATAAATCTTTAATTACATGTAATCCTGATATACTATTTCCTTTTTCATCTAATGATGGTCCATAGATACCTATTCCATATTTCCTTGGAACAGTGGCAAGGATTCCTCCTCCTACCCCTGATTTTGCTGGAATTCCAACATGAACTGCAAACTCACCAGATGCATCGTACATTCCACAAGTAACCATAATAGTTTTTACTATTCTACATACCTCTCTTGACATAACTCTTTCATTCTTCCAAGGAATAACTCCATCATTAGCAAGAACTGATCCAAACCTAGCTAAATCTCTTGCGGATACTTCTATTGAGCATTGCTTAAAATATAAATCTAATATTTCCTCTACATCACCATCTAATATACCACTACTCTTCATGAAATATGCTAAAGCTCTATTCCTATTTCCTGTTTCCTTTTCTGATAAATATACTCTTTCATTTACTGATATACTTTCATTATTTGTAACAAGTCTTATAAAATCTAATATTTTTTGAAACTTTTCATTAACATCTTTACCATCTATTAATGATGTTGTAACTATAGCTCCAGCATTTATCATAGGATTATATGGTCTTCCTGTATCTCTAACCTCAAGGTTTACTATTGAATTAAATCCCATTCCAGTTGGCTCTACATTAACTTTTTTAAAGACATTCCGTCTTCCATTATCTCTAAGTGCTAAAATTAATGTAACAACTTTTGATATGCTTTGAATAGTAAATTTCTTGTCACATTCTCCTGAATAATATTCCTTTCCATTTAAATCAACTACACATATTCCTAAATCATCAGGATTTGCCTCTGACAATGCTGGAATATATGATGCGAGTTTACCATCACTTCCATATTTTCTGTTTTTATCAACTAATGTATCTAACAAATTAAACATTTATATCACCTCATGCTATCTTTTGTTTTATGTTAAATTATTTTGCCCCATATCTAAGTATTTCTATTATATTAATAATTATTATTATACACAAGGGAATTTATACCTCTATATTTTTAACTAGACTATTTTACTATATTATGTAAAAATAAATAATATAAATAATAAATCGAGGTGATTTCATGGATATGAAAAATATGTTATTAAAGTATGCAACATTAGCTGTAAAAAAAGGTGTTAATTTACAAAAAGATCAGGTTTTACTTGTTAATTCACCAGTAGAATGTATAGATTTCGCAAGGGCTATTGCAGAAGTTGCTTACAAAGAAGGCGCTAAAGAAGTTGTTGTTCATTATGGAGATCAAAAGTTACAAAGACTTAAACTTGAATATGCATCAATGGATACATTAAAAGAAGTACCAAATTGGGTATCTGAATCATATAACTCTTATGCTAGAGAAGGATGTGCAGTTATTTCAATTTCTGCTTCAGACCCAGATGCTTATAAAGATATTCCTATGGAAAAAATATCAACATTTCAAAAGCATCGTCAATTAGCTTTAAAGGAATACTATGATTATTCAATGGCAAACAAGATACGTTGGACTGTAGTATCTGTTCCAACTGAGGCATGGGCATTAAAAGTATTTAAAAACTCTAACTCTGAAGAAGCTGTATCAAAGCTTTGGGATGTAATATTTAATGTGGTTAGATTAAATAATGATGATCCAATCAAAGCTTGGGAAGAGCATAACAATAATATAGATAAAAAATTAGAATTTTTAAATTCTAATAAGTTCCAAAAACTTCATTATAGAAATTCTAAAGGTACTGATTTAACTATAGAGCTTCCTAAAGATCATATTTGGCTTGGAGGATCAGAAAAATGCACTTCTGGTATAGAATTTAATGCTAATATGCCAACTGAAGAAGTTTATACTCTTCCTAAAAAGCATGGAATTAATGGAACTGTTACTTCATCAAAGCCTTTAAGCTATGGAGGAAACCTAATTAATAACTTTTCTCTAACATTTAAAGATGGAAAAGTTGTTGATTTCAATGCTGAGGAAGGATATGAATCATTAAAAGAATTATTAGCTAGTGATGATGGTGCTAGTTATTTAGGAGAAGTTGCATTAGTTCCTTTCGATTCACCTATATCAAATTCTAATATAATTTTTTACAATACATTATTTGATGAAAATGCAGCTTGCCATTTAGCATTTGGTAAAGCTTATCCAACTTGTATAATTAACGGAGAAAATCTAAGCACTGAAGAACTTGCTAATAAAGGCGCAAATGATTCAATAATCCATGTTGATTTTATGATTGGAACAGATGATTTAGACATAACAGGATATACTTATGATAACACTGAAATTAAAATATTTGACTCAGGAAACTGGGCATTTTAGTTCTTCTTAATATTTCAAAACCTTTAATCATATATTAGTACATATTGAAGTATTTTACTTTATATATATTAATTACTTAAATTTGTTTATACTATGAAAATATTGTATATACTATATCTATGGGAGGGGTTTTGTTATGTTATTAAAGGAGGAAAAAATGGTTAAAGTTTTAGTATTAGGTGGAAGTGGATTTGTTTCTGAATCTCTTGCAACCTATTTAATTAATCGTGGCTATGATATTGATATTTTAACTAGAGGCTTAAGAAAGGTAAATTATTCAGGATACAAAGATCATATTATTTGTGATAGGAAAAATAAAGAAGATCTAAAAAATGCTTTATCTAATAAGAAATATGATGTGATATTTGATATTTCCGCTTACTCAAAGGATGATGTTGAAATTTTATTTTCATGTATTAATCCATCTACTTTAAAAAGATATATTTTCTGCTCATCTGCAGCAGTATATATCCCAAGTGCTGAAAATATTAAGGAAGATGCTAATAAAGGAGAAAATTCTACTTGGGGTAGTTATGGATATAATAAATTGCAGGCTGAACATTATATAAATGAATTAATAAAAAATAAAGGGTTACATGCAACAATATTTAGACCTAGCTATATTTATGGTGAAGGAAATGACTTATATAGAGAATGTTTTTTCTTTGATAAAATAAAAAATGATGAAGTTATATTAGTTCCAGAAGATGATGTTAAAGTTCAATTTATTCATATTCAAGATTTAGTTAAGGCATTTGAATGTGCAATATATAATGATAATGATAATAGATCATATAATTTAACTAGCCCTGATTTATATTCTTGGGATGAAGTAATTAAATCCTGTGCATCTATTTTAAATAAAGAAGCTAAAATCAAAAAAATTCCTTTATCTAATTCAGAAGTTAGAAGTTACTTCCCTTTTAGAAGCACTAACTTTAATTTAAATATAATGGATCTTAGAGAAAATGGATTCCATTTACCAGTTATATATTTAAAAGAAGGATTAGAAATGTCATATAAATGGTATCTTGATAAAAAGCCTTTTTACCAAGACTCTAAACTTGTGAAAGCATTATAGTAAAAATAATTTATTTTATAACCATCATTTAATAGTTAATTTTAAGAGGTCTTAAACAAATAGCACCAAATAAGATACAGTTATTCTTATTTGGTGCTTTTAGTTTATTATTATAACTTATTTAATTATCATATAAATAAAGATATTACTTTTATAAGTATATTTAAATATAGAACTTTTTTATTCTATTTCATTTTTAGAATTATTATTTCTTCCATCTCTTCTTTCTAATTCTTCTTCCAGTACTTCCTTTATACCTTCCATTTTAGATTTTAATTTTTTCTTTGCATTAAATTTTTGAAATAATAAGGTTAAAGACGATGTGAATCCCATCATTTCTTGTGTTTCACTTAATAATATCTCCGTAGAATTTGAGTTTATTTCTTTAAATTCATATTTTGAAATATATTTATCATTGCTTATTGAATTTGTTACCTCGTATAACTTATTTTTTTCATATCCAGTTATACTAGTTTCCATTTCAATTTTTTGTTTCCCAACTTGTTTTATTACTTTTTTATAACTTACTTCCGTTGGATTTTTATCATTAAATTTAGGTATTTCTTTTTTATTTAAATCAATAAAAACTTTAAATACTCTTTCTATTGGATAATTTAAATTTATACTTATATTATAATTACTCATTAATAGTCCCCCTTATAACTTATATTACTAATCTTATTATTACATCTTTTCGAATAAATTACTATAAAAAAATAAAAGGATGTAATCCTTTTATTTTTTATAGTAATTAACTTTTATCTTCAGATCTTGGTTTATTTTTTCCAAGTTTTCTAGATTCCTTAGAATAGCCTACTTCGTCAGCAGTTTCCATTTGCATTTTCTTTAGTTCTGTTCTAGTTTTTTGTCCTGACTTCTTATTTTTTTTAGAATTCTTATTATTTTTATGTGCCATATAAAAACACCTCCTATCTTATATATTTTTAAGATATTAAGGTACTTTTATGCTAAGTAATAATTAGAAATTTTAGTTATTCCTCATATATTATATTATCACAATTTTCTTTGACTTTTTCTAAATCAGTTGTTGATTTTACCGTCCATCCTAAAATAGGTACATTTCTATTACGTTGAAATTTAACTACAGCTTTTGGTAAATAATCAACTTCATAGGCTATAAAAGCTGGTTTACTTTCAAAATTTAAAAGTAAGTTTTTTAATAAAAACTTTTTGTATTTAGGTAAATCAGAATCATCAAAAGATCCAGATAATTGTCCTCTTGGTATTTCTGGTGCATTCTTTTTAAACCATGATAAAACAAATGGATTAAATGCTTGAACAGCTATATCTCCCTTATAATCCTTTATTATATTATAAACTTCACTTTCAAGGATTCCAACTTTATCCTCATTCTTTATTTCAATAAGCAGTGGAACTTTTCCATCTATAAGCTCCAAAACTTCATTTAAAGTAGGTATATACTCATTTGTATTTAAAAGTTTTAAATCTAAAATATCTATATATTCTAGCTCATTTACATTTTTATTTGACCCTGTCATTCTTTCTAAATTATAATCATGAAAGACAACAACTTTGTTATCTTTAGTTAATTGAACATCTAATTCTATAGCCACATTTTTATCAATAGACTTTTTATATGCTTTTAAAGAATTTTCAGGTATATCATCATTATTATGTAGACCTCTATGAGATATTTTAGTATTTTTAACCCACTCTAAACTTCCATCTTCTATTGGCGTAGCTTTAGTTAATAAAAATAGACTTATTAAACATAATAATACTATTCCCAAAACAATAGATGAAATTATAATTATTTTTTTCTTCATAAATTTTCTCCTCATATTCAAATTTAAAACCATTAATTACCACAATAAAATTATATCACTTATAAAACTAAAAAATAGTAGCTGCCTAAAAAAATAAGCAGCTTATATCAGTATCATTTATTTATTTTTATAAAAATCCTCTAACCTAATTCTTATTTGCTTTATAAAATCATAAGAATTAGTTACAGTAATACTTTCCAAGTCGGATAAAAGTGCTAAATCTTTTGTCATATACCCTTCATTAATTGTCTTTATAGATGCCTCTTCCAGCTTATTTGCAAATTCTACTAATTCATTTAAATTATCTAGTTCCCCTCTTTTTCTTAATGCACCTGACCAAGCAAATATTGTTGCTATAGAATTAGTAGATGTTTCTTTTCCTGCTAGATGGTTGTAATAATGTCTTTGTACAGTTCCATGAGCTGCTTCATATTCATAATAACCTTCTGGCGATACTAATACAGAAGTCATCATTGCAAGAGATCCAAAGGCTGTTGCAACCATATCACTCATAACATCACCATCATAGTTTTTGCATGCCCATATGTACCCTCCTTTTGATTTTATCACTCTTGCTATTGCATCATCAATTAATGTATAAAAATATTCTATATTAAGCTCCTCAAATTTCTCTTTGTACTCTTTGTCAAATATATCTTGAAATATATCCTTAAAAGTATGATCATATTTTTTAGAAATAGTATCCTTTGATGCAAACCATAAATCTTGCTTTGTATCAACTGCAAAGTTAAAGCAACTTCTAGCAAAACTTTCTATAGATTTATCTAAATTATGCATTCCTAGAACTACTCCGTTACCATCAAAGTTATGGATAAGCTCTCTAGTCTCTTGTCCAGATTCATTAGTAAAAACTAATTCTACTTTCCCCTTCTCTTCAACCTTCATTTCTACATCCCTATATACATCTCCATAAGCATGTCTTGCTATAGTTATAGGCTCTTTCCATGTTTTCACATAGGGTTTTATAGAATCAATTATTATCGGTGCTCGAAAAACTGTACCGTCTAAAATAGCTCTTATAGTTCCATTAGGACTTTTCCACATTTCCTTTAAGTTATATTCTTTAACTCTTGCTGCATTAGGAGTAATTGTAGCACACTTCACTCCTACACCATATTTTTTTATTGCTTCTGCTGCCTCTACAGTAATACTATCATTAGTCTTATTTCTATACTCTAATCCTAAATCATAGTACTCTGTTTTTAAATCAACAAATGGATTTAACAATTCATCCTTTATCATGCCCCATAGAATCCTTGTCATTTCATCTCCATCCATTTCAACTAATGGTTTTGTCATCCTTATTTTGCTCATATATAGCCCCCCAATATTTAATTTTTTAATAAGCTAATTATACATTATAAGTTAGTTTTTTACAATTAAGTTTATTTTTTATGTCTATTTACACAGAATATTTATCTTATTAAATATTAACAACTCAAATAATATAAAAATCATTTATAAAAAAAATCTGATACTAATTTATTTATAATTTTTAGTATCAGATTATTGTTTTATTTAATCATTATTTTTAAAAGCAAATTGATATTAAGACTATAGCAAATATTATCTGACAAACGCCTACTGTTCCTCCATATAACATTGCTTTCGGTCCTTCTTTTATTAAATCATTTATTTTAACTCTCATTCCAATTCCTGCTAATGCTATAATTTCAAAATTACTGCTAATCCATTTAAACATAGAAGATATAACTTGTGGTACAACCCCTATAGTATATAATATACAAATTATAAAGAATCCATTTATGAACCATGGAATATTAATTTTTCTCTTTTTGCTTAACTTTCCATTATCCCCATTTCCTTCTTTAATACCTTCAGTATTTGATTCTTTCTTAGTAGAAGACTCTTTAGATAAATCTATTTTTTCAAAAACTAATACAACCGCTACTAATAATATTATTCTTATAATTTTAAATACTGTTGCTAATTTTACAACATCATCTGAAACAAATTTTGCTGAACCTATTACCTGACCTACTGATTGTAATATCCCTCCCATCATCGCTGATGTTTGAAGTGTTTCATTATTATATAGAGCTGCAGTTATAAATGGAAGTAAAATCATTAAAATAGTTCCTATAACATTTACTATTGTTATAGCTATTACTTTATCAGAATCATCAGCATCTATTACTGGAGCTGTTGCACCTATTGCAGATGAGCCACAAACTGCATTTCCTGACGACATAAGCAAACAATATTTTCTATTAAATTTTAGTTTTCTTCCTATCCAATATGTTATAGTAATTGTTAATGTCATTTGTAAAATAACAAATATAAGTCCATTAAATCCAAGCTCCAATATCTCTCCTAAATTTAAATTAGCCCCCATAAGAACTATAGAATAATTTAAAAGATCCTTCTCTGCAAATTTAGTACCATTATCATATTTATTTCCTTTAAATATTGTATTTCCTACTAGTATACCTATAAATATAGCAAAGCTCGCAGCTCCAACTGTAGAAAATCTTTTCCCTAATATTTCTGAAATAATACCTATAATTAAGCAAATTATTAGCCCAGGTAATATACTCTTTATTTTTTTCATTATGTATTCACCTCAAAATCTATAAATTTTATATATCGTTATTATGACATTATTATAGATATCATTTGCTTAAAGGTAAAATACTATTATTTTATTATTATAATAACTATTTACTTATATACTTTTTATCCCTAGTATATTCTATAAACATATTCATATTGTTAGATATAAATTTATCTTTATGCATTATTAGATATAAATCTCTCTCGATTTTCCCTTCTTTAAGTCTAAAATAAAATAATTTTCCTGTATTAACTTGCTCTTCTATTACTCTATACGAAACACACCCCACACCAAGGTTTGCCTCAACAGTTCTTTTTATAGCTTCTGTATTCCCTAATTCTAAAAAAGTGTTAAACTTTATTTTATTCTTTTTTAAAAATATTTCTGTGTGTTCTCTTGTTCCGCTTCCTACTTCTCTCATTATTAATTTTTGATCTTCTAACATTTTACCTGATACTATTTGTAAATTTCTTAATTTATTTTCATCTCCACAAATAAATACTAATTCATCCTTCCATTCAACTTCTTTTATTATTTCTTCTGAATTGATTTCACCTTCAACAAATGCAAAATCCACTTTATTTTCGAGAATCAACTTTTCAATATTTTTTGTATTTTCAATAATTAAAGATATTTCAATATCTTTAAAATTACTAGAAAAATCCTTAATTATATCTGGAAGTATGTATATTCCTATAGTTGTACTCGCTCCAATAATAATTTTACCTTTTTTATTATCTGTAAACTCCCTTAAACTTTTAACTCCCTCATCATATAAGTTTAACATTCTCCTTGTATAATTTAAAAAAACTTCTCCTTCATGAGTTAAAAATAACTTTTTACCTATTCTATCAAACAGCTTTACACCAAGTTCAGCTTCCAATTCATTTATACTTTGACTAATTGAAGGCTGGCTTATATACATTTCTCTTGCTACTTTAGTCATATTTAAGTGCCTAGCAGTTTCATAAAATATCTTAAGCTTTCTAAAATTCACAGTTCACACCCCTTTATCATAAACAGAAGAACTCAGCAACTGCTGAGTTCTAAAATAATTTATTTATTTAAATCTTCATATTCTACATCAATTACTTCACCAACAGAATCATCAACTTTATTTGAATAATCATTATCAAAGTTTGATTTAGCTTCGTATCTATAACTATTACTCGTTGTACTCTTACCCCTCTTACTATCAAAGTATCCTTTTACCTTAAATACAATATATAAAATTACTATAAAAGGTAATATCCATACTAAAAGTTGGATAGCTAAAGCTGCAACTAATCCAATTAGTAAAACTCCACCCACTAAGTATAATCCTGTTTTTAATCCACTACTCATAATAAACCTACCTTTATATTTTATATTATTAGTTTCCGCTACAATAAAGGTATTATACCATATGGAAAAAACTTTTTCAATAAAAGATAACTTTTATTTCTTTAAAAGGTTTATTATAACTCTTAATATTATTTTGATATAGTTTTATCTTTCTTTGCAATTTTCGGTAAAATAGCTCCTAATCCTAATAATACAACTATTGTAATTATTGTAAGAGAAATTTGGAACCACCATTCACCTGAATATGTTTCAACACCTTTTGGGAACATCCCCATTAAACAAGCAAAAGCAGTGAATATAAAGCACCAAATTCCAAAGCCTAAAGCTACTTTATTATTCTTTACAAATTTATAATCTGAATTAAACTTATCTGACAGCTTTTTAAGCATTATAAATGCTAAGAATACCCATAAGTATCTTAATGGCATTACTACTGAATTTAGTTTTAATAACCAATCAAATAATGCGTTCATATCCCCAATTCCTAAAGCTGGAACCATAATTAATATACCAACTAATATTGCAGTCATAGCATATCCGTTTATAGGAGCACCATATTTATTAGTCTTAGTTAATTTTCTTGGTATATAATTTTTATCAGCATCACCAATTAAAACCTTAAGCGGTGCATCTATTGAAAATACTAATGCTGATATTTGTGCAAGCATATTTGCTATTGCATAAATTATTAAGAATAAATTACCTAATCCATAATATTCACCTAACATCTTAAATGCATAGTATTGCCCATTCATCATAAGATCTTTTGGAATATTATTGGCATCAAACATCATTCCCATAGCCATTGATCCAAGTAAAGCCGAAACAGCAACCATAGCAGCTAGTACTATCATTCCTCTTGGAAATTCCTTACTAGGCTTATTCATATTATTTACATATGGAGATATTTTTTCAGCACCTCCAACTGCAAAAACTAGCATTGATAATGTTGTAAAATACGTAAAATCAAAATTAGGTATAATTGATTTTAATGTTATATTTGTAGTAGCAATTTCTATTCCTCTTATAGCTGGTGCTGCTACCATTAATAATATGTATAGCATAGACATTACAAAAACTGAAGTACCTGCAATGGTTCCAATTTTCTTTAGAGATGTAATACCTCTTGATGCTACCCACAAGAATACTAAAAATACAACTAATGTTAAACTTTGTGCTAAAAGTGTGTTCATATTGCTTATAAAAGTCCCATCTTGTTTTACAGCCCATCCAAGTGCTATTAAAACAGCCTGAGGTTTTTGAGCTAAGTAAGGTACATGTACTACCCAATAAGTCCATCCTGCAAAATATGCTAAAGTTGGTCCCATAGTTTGTCTAATCCATGTACTTACTCCTCCTTTCCCATCTTTAAAAGTTGATCCTAATTCACCAACCATTAAGGCATACGGAACAAAATATAAAGCAATTATTAATATCCATGATACAACTACAGTTAAACCCTGATTTGCAAAGTTATTTACTACATTTCCAAATCCCCAAACTGATACAAAGGCCATTAATGCCAGGTTGTACCACCTAATTTTTTTAGCGTCTTCTCCCATAACGCGCCTCCTTAAACTCTTAAGTATTAAATCATTAATCCATAATTATTTTACCAACACCAATATATTCCGACAATAATAAATATTTTATTCATTTACATATTTTTATTATATTAGTATTTTTTTAATATTTTATTGATAATATTAAATATTTTATTAATTATTCATAATATATTCTTATATTTCCCTAAAAATTCTTATTATATTATAAAATATACAAAACTAAATATATCTTAGATATTTTAACATTTTACATTGATTAATTATTCTACTTTATACTAAAGTACTTCTTATTATACAAATAATTAATCTAAATCAAACCATCTATTTATAACCTCTATTGTCTCTTCACTTGGATAATACATTTTATCTCCATCTTTGTTTCCTACTGCAAAAATTGAAAAACCTAAAAGCCACGGCTCTGATTCATAAGTTCTTCTGTATGCTTCAAAACCATTTGCTTGCTCTTGTGTGTTTATTTCATTTGAAAGATAAGGATTCCATGGTTCTACTGACGCATTGTTAGTTCTTGGAAATCCTAATTCACCAAAGAAAATTGGTTTGTTCCACTTATCATAAAAGTTTTTAACTTGCTCCTTAATTTCTTGCTTTCTATTATATCTTTGAGATGAAATCAGTGCATTTTCAAGATTAGCAACAGTATTTACATCATTATCAGTTAACTCAAAATATGAAGCAATAGATATAAAATCTACTTTCGAAAATATTTTATTATTTAATTTTGCATTATATTTTTTATTTAAATCATTTACTTGATTTTTGGTAATTTCATCATCCCAATTAGCTGTTGTCCAAAAGCTTGTTCTATATGTAATTAATCCTTTATAATACTCTCTTGTAAAATCAATCATATCGCAAAATTCATCTTCCATTCCCTCTAAATGAGTAAATCCTGTAGCAATATTTATTGCGTCTACTCTATAAGGAATGGCTATTTCATCTATTATAGGTTTTAATACATTTTGCTTCCAATTTATGAAAAAACTTTCTTTATCAGAAGGATTGTAATCTGTTTCATATTTGCTACCATTTGCAATCCATGGATAAGGCTCCAAAATTACATTTATCTTTTTTCCTTTAAGCTCTTTTAATAATAACTTTGCTCTTTCCAGACTGTTATTATCTACATTCATAGTACTTGAATCTATATCATCTATATTTATAACAATTGGTAAATTTATTGTGTTTAATTCTAGAGTTCCAATATCATTCATTGCTTGCTCTACTGTATAATCTGTTGAAAGGTTAGCTGATTTAATTTTTTCATTAAATTCATTATTTAATATTTTTCCTTCTCTTTTATTTAGAAAATTATTTATTATTCCTCTGCTTGTATAGTTAATTGCATATAAATAATACCCTGATATAATAAGAACAATAATTATCCCTGCAATTATTCTAACTTTTAAATCATCAGTTCTTTCTTTTTTAGTATTATTATTCTCCATAATTCCCCCATAATATCTATTTAATTTATTCATTATACAATATACCATTTTTTTAATTATTTTACAATTTTTATTACTTTTACCTTCACTAAAAAAGCTTAGGAATATATTCATTATTCCTAAGCTTTCTTAGTTATGTTAATTATTATATAAAGTTATATTATAAATTTTAAAACAAACACAATTCCCACTATTACTGTTGGGATAGTAATATCTTTATATTTTCCAGTAAATAATTTAATTATTATATAAGATAAAACACCAAATACCATACCATCTGAAATACTATAAGCTAGTGGCATCATTATAATAGTTAAGAATGCTGGTAATGCTTCTGTCCAATCTTCTAAATCTATTTCCTTAATAGGTTCTAACATAAATAATCCTACTAATACTAACGCACAACATGTTACTGCTGGTGTAATAACTCCAAATAATGGTGCAAAGAACAATGCTAATGTAAACATAATTGCTGTTGACACGGCTGTTAAACCAGTTCTTCCACCTTCAGCTACTCCTGATGCACTTTCAACAAATGTGCTTACAGTACTAGTCCCTAAACAGGCTCCTAATGTAGTTCCAATTGCATCGGCAAAAAGAGCTTTTTTAATATTTGGAACTTTTCCTTCACTATCTAACATTTTTGCTTTTGTAGCAACTCCAACTAATGTTCCAATTGTATCAAACATATCCATAAATAATAATGTAAATAATACTATTAACATATCTATAGAAAATACATTATGCCATTCAAATTTCATAAACACAGAACTAATTGAAGGTGGTGCACTTATAACTGAATCAGGTAAATTAGTAATTCCCATTGGAATTCCTATAATTGCAGTTATTATCATCCCTATAAATAAAGCACCTTTAACATTTCTAGCCATTAATATACCTGTTATAACTATACCTATAATTGCTAATAATGCAGGTCCCTTTGTTATATCTCCAAGTGAAACTAGTGTACCTTCACCTTTAACAATAACGCCTGCTCCTTCTAAACCTATAAGTGCGATAAATAAGCCTATCCCTACTGAAATTGCTTTTTTAATATTTGCTGGTATAGAGTCAACTATAGCTTCACGAACATTGAAGGCAGTAAGTAAAATAAATATTAGACCTTCTAAAAATACTGCTGTTAGTGCAAATTGAAATGAATATCCCATTCCAATAACTATAGTAAATGCAAAGAAAGCATTTAATCCCATACCTGGTGCTTGAGCAAATGGAAGCTTTGCATATAATCCCATTATTAATGTAGAAACAATAGCCGAAACTGCAGTTGCTGTAAACACGGCTCCACTATCCATTCCAGCTTGTGAAAGTATAGAAGGATTAACGATTAATATATATGCCATTGTCATAAATGTAGTTACTCCAGCTAACATTTCCCTTTTTATATTAGACTCCTTTTCAGTTATACCAAAATATCTGTCTATAAGTTGATTAGTTTTTGTTTCTTTTCTCATTTTATCACTCTTTCGTATTATTTTATAAATCCATGGACTATAATACATCATTTTTAGATAAATTCCAACCATCAAACGAATATTATTTTATTTTTTATCATTATTTTCTGTGATAATATTTACATATGTATACTTTTATATTTTTTTCAGTGTTATAATTCGTAAATTGATAATTTTTATTTTTTAAATATATTGTTTTTTATCCATTAATAAATATTGCTTACTTTATTTTATAAAAAATTATTTTTCTTTTATTTCTATCATTTTAGTTTTAAATTCTATACTTGATTTTAAAATAAAAAAGATTGTGGTAATAACGAAGTCTTTTCTTCATCATTGCCACAATCTTGAATTTAATATATCTATTATATTATTTTTTATTTCATTGCTTCTTCTATAGCAACAGCAACTGCAACAGTAGCTCCAACCATTGGGTTGTTACCCATTCCGATTAATCCCATCATTTCAACGTGAGCTGGAACTGATGAAGAGCCTGCAAATTGAGCATCTGAGTGCATTCTTCCCATTGTATCTGTCATACCATATGAAGCTGGACCTGCTGCCATGTTATCTGGGTGAAGAGTTCTTCCTGTACCACCACCTGATGCTACTGAGAAGTATTTCTTTCCTTGATCAACACATTCTTTTTTGTATGTTCCAGCAACTGGATGTTGGAATCTTGTAGGGTTAGTTGAGTTACCAGTAATTGATACGTCAACTCCTTCGTGATGCATTATAGCAACCCCTTCTCTAACATCATTTGCTCCATAACATTTAACTTTTGCTCTTGGTCCATTTGAATATGGAACTTCTCTAACTATTTCTAATTTACCTGTGAAGAAATCAAAGTTTGTTTCAACATAAGTAAATCCATTGATTCTTGATATAATATAAGCAGCATCTTTTCCTAAACCATTTAATATAACTCTTAATGGCTCTTTTCTTACTTTATTAGCTTTTTCAGCTATTTTTATAGCACCTTCTGCTGCTGCAAAACTTTCGTGTCCTGCTAAGAAAGCAAAACATTTAGTTTCTTCTCTTAAAAGCATAGCTCCTAAGTTACCATGTCCTAAACCAACTTTTCTATCATCTGCAACTGAACCTGGGATACAAAAAGCTTGTAAGCCCTCTCCAATAGCTTCAGCAGCATCTGCAGCTTTTACACATCCTTTTTTAATAGCTATAGCAGCACCTAAAGTATAAGCCCACATAGCATTTTCAAAAGCAATTGGTTGAGTTGATTTTACGATATCGTAAACATCTATACCCTTTTCATCGCAAACTGTTTTTGCATCTTCTATTTTAGTCATTCCGTACTTTTCTAATACAGGAATGATTTGATTAATTCTTCTTTCATAACTTTCAAATAATGGCATAATACTTTTCCCCCTTCAAACTATTCGTGTCTTGGATCGATAACTTTTACAGCTTCGTCAAATCTACCGTATTGTCCTGTAGCTTTTTCCATAGCTTCATTAGCATCCATTCCCTTAGCAACCATTTCCATCATTTTTCCTAAGTGAACGAATCTATATCCAATAATCTCATTGTTTGCATCTAAAGCAATCTTAGTTACATAACCTTCTGCCATTTCTAGGTATCTTGTTCCCTTTGCAACGGTTCCGTACATAGTACCAACTTGTGATCTAAGACCTTTTCCTAAATCTTCAAGTCCAGCTCCTATAGGTAGTCCACCTTCTGAAAAAGCAGTTTGGCTTCTTCCATAAACTATTTGAAGGAATAATTCTCTCATTGCTGTATTAATAGCATCACAAACTAAATCTGTATTTAATGCCTCTAATATAGTCTTTCCTGGTAATATTTCTGAAGCCATAGCAGCTGAATGAGTCATACCTGAACATCCAATTGTTTCAACTAATGCTTCTTCAATTATTCCATCTTTAACATTTAAAGTTAATTTACAAGCTCCTTGTTGAGGTGCACACCAACCCACTCCGTGAGTTAATCCTGAAATGTCTTTAACCTCTTTAGCTTGTACCCATCTTCCTTCAACAGGAATTGGTGCAGGTCCATGATTTGGTCCCTTAGCAACAACGCACATTTCTTCCACTTCTCTTGAATACATCATATTATATCTCCTCCCTAATTATAGATTGCTATAGTCCTATTGGTTTATGAACACATTTTAAATATGTAGACTACAAGTAATCGGGACAAATCCCATCCCACCATGGGCAAATTTATCCTATCTATATAATAACAGATGTCTAAATCTCAAACAACATAATATTATAAAAAATTTCCCTTCTGTTCCATAAAATTTTACTACTTGCTATTTTAATCCACTTCTGATATAATAGTTTTTGCAGCCGGTCGGCATGGCGGAACTGGCAGACGCACATGACTCAAAATCATGCGGTTTTACCGTGAGGGTTCGATTCCCTCTGCCGGCACCAATAAGCACTTAAACTCTTGTAACTCAAGATTTAAGTGCTTTATTTTTTTATATTTAGTTCATCATAAAACAAATTTAGAAATTATCTATACCAAATTGCATAAATATGGGTACAACATAAATATAATAAGTAACTACTATATCCCCCACTCCACTTTAAGCTTATTAACTATTTTCATCATTTCTCCATCATCTTTTGCTATATCGGGATGATATACCTTTGCTAAAGTTTTATATATTTTCTTATACTTGTCCCTATCCTCTTCATTGTAGTTACTATGTTTACTTTTATGGTAACTACTATCAGAATTATAACTTTTGTAGTTACTTTTAAAATTTTCATAGTAACTACGTTGTTGTTCTTTATCTGATTCATATTGTCTTTTTATTTGTTCTAGCATTTCCTTATTTCTAAGTACACCAAAAACATCATAACACTTATCATAAGAGTTAATACCATATATTTTCTGAAATCTTTCTTTATCTTTTAAATATTTATTAATTATTTTTTCGTGTTTTTTTATGAGTTTTATATTCATTTGTTTTCTTGTATTCTTCTTCTATTCCTTCAACTAACGGATTAAGTTTTTTATATATCATTTTACAAAGCTGTTCTTCTGTTATCCCAATTGATTCATATTTATTATTTAAATTGCAATAATCGCCTATCCATGTATCAGAATTAGTAGCAATTTCATAATATTCAATTGTACCTATACTCCATTGTTTATTTTTAACCTTACCATTTTCCCTATAACTCTTATGAATACTTATTTTGTAAGCCTTCTTTATAGATCTTTTAAATCTACCCCCTGTATATTCATACCCATAATATCCACAATTAACAACATATTTAACTGATGTATAATATGCCTCAAGTTCTTTGTATTCTCCATAAGTATTTTCTTTTTTAAGTTTTATTTCTTGTATTACACAATACACTTTATATCCCCATCCTCGTAGTTACTTTAATATAATTTTTAGTAACTACTCTATACTATATAAATATGCAGTAAAACTTCCTATTTAATTTAATTATCTTATTTTTTAAATAATTGGGGGCTACTATATAAGCTTTCTTCATACAAATAAATATTTTTAAAATTGTTTATTGACTATATTATTATGCACAAAAAAGGGACTCTTGCTAGAATCCCTTTTATCAATCTATTATCAAAAGTTGTTATTCTTTTTCTCTATTATACTTATCCTTAATAATGTTAATAATTAAAGGAGCTAATTTTATCATAGAATCTCTATAACCTAATTCAATATTATCAATTAACTTACTTTTATTCATCATTACGCTTCCAGCTCCATTAACTAATTCTATCTTTTTAGATGGATATATTTCTATGATTTTATTTTTATCGAATCCCTCTTTGTTTAACCTATCCTTATTTGATAAGCCTACAACAATTATTAAATCACAATCATAGTTCTTTAATGGTGCTATTGGAATATTATCAATATTATTTTTAGAGTACTCTGGTGACTTAATTCCTCCATCTGCATATCTATTATTTTCTATTTTTATAGGACTAAAGATTATTGGTATAGCACAAGATGCTAAAACTATATTCAATATTTCTTCATTACTATATTCATTTAACTTGAAGTATTCTGGACTTTCTTTATCTATATTATATGCACATGCATAGATATCTCTATTGTGCATATTTATAGTTTCTATATTTACATACTCCTTTATAAAATTTTCTATACCTATTTGTGATAAAAGTCCTATATCATTGTTTTTTATTTGCTCTATTATACTCTTCTCATAATTACCATGAGTAATAGTCTTTATAAGTTCCGGTATTTTTATACTCCTAGTTCTTTCTTGTAATCTTATAAATCTAGAATATGTTATACTACTCCAACTATCTTTTATAATTTTTCTATCATTCATAGCAAATAACAAAGCATTCACAGATCCTACAGAAGTTCCCGATATAACTTTTACATTATCTACCAAATTCAATTCCCATAATGTTTTAAAAACTCCTGCTTCATAAGATCCCTTAGCTCCGCCTCCAGAAAGTACAAGCCCAATTTTAAAATCTTCTAACAAACTACCCATTTTAACCTCTCTTAGTAAAATTATCACTATATATTGTAAATATATAATGTATTTTCTTGATTAATTGAATTATATAATATCGATATTACATCAGTAAATATTTATTATTTATATTATAATACTAAAGGGGCTATATAAAAACGCCCCTTAATTTAAAATGTATAATTTATTGTTCGAAATTCAATTGTTCTTTCTAACTTAACTAGGAATTAATCTTATAATTTTATCATCCGAAGTATTAATACTTCCTCTTCCATCCCTATTACTTGTTGTAATATAAATAGATCCATCTTTACTCTCAACAACCTCACGTAATCGTCCATATTTATTTTTAAATAATAAGTCTATGTTATTTACATCTGTCCCATTTGAATCTAATGATATTACAAGTAACTGTTCTCCACGTAAATTAGCCACTAGTAATTTCCCTGACCATGGGCCTTTATTTATAAAAGTCATTCCTGATGGTGCCCATGTAATATTTCCACTTTGAATCAATGGCAATTGTGCTTTTATTTCATTAGAAATTTCATCTCCCTGAACTAAAGGCCACCCATAATTAGCTCCAGGTCTTATAATATTTATCTCATCATGTGCTGTTTGTCCATGCTCTGATTCATATAACACATTATTTGAATTCCATGCTAACCCTTGTGGATTCCTATGCCCTAAACTATAAATTGGTGAATTTTTAATTGGATTATCCCCAGGAATACTTCCATCTAACTCTATCCTTAATATCTTTCCTGCTAAACTTCTAACATCCTGTGCTAAATTGGGGTTTCCTGCATCTCCTGTTGTTATATATAACTTATTATCTTTGCCTATCTTTATACGTCCTCCATTATGAATTTCTCCACCTGGAATTCTATCTAGAATAATTTTATCAATAAATGCTTTATTATTTCTTTCAATTAACCTAACTACTCGATTATAAATTTTATTTTCTTCTAAATATGAATGCATTACATAAATATAATTATTTTCCAGATGATTTGGATCTAGTGCAATTCCCACCAAGCCACCTTCCCCTCTACTAATAAAAGGTGAAGTAAACATAATTAATGGTTCTTCCTTAAGTTTACCATTTTCAATTACCCTAACTGTACCTGATCTTTCTGTAAAATATATTTTACCTTCATTACTTATGTCTATAGCCCAAGGAACAAATAAGTTTTCTGCTATAACCTCTATTTTATATGGAAATTCTTTTGATGAAGATAATTCAGCTTTTGTATTCTTCACATTTTCACTACGAGATAACATATTAGATAAAACACTATATATTATTCTTTTCATAGCAACATCCTCCATATTATAATTAACACTTTCTTTATAATATGAATATATAACTATATTGCATCATCTTTTATTGTACATTACAAATATATATTTTCTTGTATTTAAAAATATAAATAGAAATTAAATCTCTACCTTTTATCACAAACTTTAATATAATTGACCCTAGATATTTTCTTGATTATTCTCAGGATTTTGTTCATCATTTATATTTGGATTTTGCGTAGGCTTGTCTTCCGGAGCATCATTAGGTTTATCTTCTGGAGTATCGGTAGGCTTCTCCTCTTTATCAGGCGTTGGATTTACTTCAGGTTTGTCCTCTGGATTCTCAATAGGCTTTTCAACTGGTACTTCAACTGGTTTATCTTCTGGATTAACAATAGGTTTATCTTCTGGTCTTGAATTTAAATTGGGACTTTGACCTTGTTCGTATGTATTATCAAATTCAATATTTGATTCTTCAATTGTAGTATTAATCGAATTTTCTTCAGCTTTTTCCTCTTCTTTCTTTTTTGACAACTCATTATATAATCTCTCATAATATAGTAAATCTTTATCCAAATCCACTTTTAATTCATCTATATTAATGTTGTTATCTAGTTCTTTTATTTTAATTTTTAAAGATTCTAACTTTTCCCCTTTTTTAACTTCTAAATTATTATCCTTGACATTTTTCTCTTGTTCATTTTTTTCAATTTTCTTTGTAGAAAACATTTTCAAAGATAATTTTTCGTTATTTATTTTATTTGAATAAATAATTCCACTTGTAATCACAATTATTAAAATCATTATTAATCCTATGCATATTCCTAATTTTATTTTGAAATTATCATTGACTATTTTAAATATTCGTCTAATAAACTTCATATTAATCCTCCATTTTATATTAAAGTGTTTTTATCTATATTCTAGCAAAATATAGATAAAAATACAAATTAATACTATTCATAATACTACTTTATCATTAATATTTACTTATATAATTAAACTGCTTTTATATTAATTATATAAGTAAAATATTATACAACTCTATATTCATGCTAAGTCCATAAACTAAATAATATCAATTTCTTTCAAAATAATAACTTTTTCATCATTTTTTTAGTAAATATTATACAAAAAATTGTATATATGGTAAAATATCTTATATATTCGTCATTTTATGGAGGTTATATTAATGGAAATTATCAACAAAGAAATAATACGTAACTCTAATAATTTTTATATAGATATAATAAACAATTTACTTTTTACCCCAAATATCTTTATAAATAGAAATTATCTTAAAGATTTAATTGAGGATATGGAAAATAGATTGATTAATGATAAAATCGATAAAAATGAACAGTTTATAATAAAACTTATAATTGGACTTTGTAATGAGAAATTAGAAGAATATTTCTATGCCATAAATATATTTAATGAATTGATTAAAAGTAAAGAATTTATAAAAGATTCATTTATTATAGGTGTCTTATATATTTCTTTGTCCCTTATTAATTTAAAAATAAATAATATAAATTTACAAAAGAAATATTTTAATTTAAGCAAATCATTTTTAGAAGATAATAATCAATTTGAACTTTTACTTTTTCTTTATATAAATACTTCTGTCGTAAACTTAAAAATCTATAAATTTGATATTTACTTATATAATAATATTGATAGTTCATTTAAAATTTTAGCAAAACATGAATATAAATATGCATCTCAAGCATATTTAATACTTGGAATTATATATTATAAATATCTAAATTTAAATAATATATCAATAAAGCTTTTAAGTAAAGCTTTATACATAGCAAAAATTAATGGCCAAAATGAAATACAAATTTTAGCAAAGTATCATATAGGTTCAGTTAATATGCAATTATATAAATTTAAATATAGTAAAAATTTATACAAAAGTATCTTAAAAGATTATGAGCATTTATTGCCTACTAATATTAAAATTGATATCTATATTAAGTTAGTAAAAATATATATTAAATCTAATGCAAATTCAGCTGAGATAACTAAATTATTAAATATTATTGAAAAAAGTATTTATAAGTTAGATCTTTATTATATTGATATTTATCTTATAAAGTATAATATACTACTAGTCCAATGTAAGATATCTCAAACCCATGAATCTATAATCGATTCATCATTAAGTAGCTTATTTTACTACTTGGACAATGCATATTATATATATAAAAGTAATATTTCAAAGTTTAAATTTATGGATTTTGATTATTGGCTAGAAATAACGTATGGAAATTTATTTTTTAAATTAAATGACTATGATAATGCATTATTCCATCATAAAAAATCATTACTTTATTCTGAGAAATATAAAAATGAGAATACAATATGTTCATATAAATTAATTTATAAGGATTTTGAAGCTCTTGAAAATTATAAAGAAGCTCTTAGTTATCTTAAGGCTTCAACAGAAACTCTTGAAAGTTATACTAGAAATAAAAAATCTGATATTTATATTCAATTATTTGATGATTATGAAAACCTAAAATACTATGATTCAATTAAGAACGACTTCTTTTCTAATCTCAGTCATGAACTTAGAACTCCTATTAATATAATTTATTCTTCTGTTCAGCTTATAAGTTCATTAAAAGATAGAGATCCTGATTCACTAAAAGAATGTTTTTTTAAATATGAAAAGAGTGTAAGACAAAATTGCTTAAGGATGTTGAAACTAATAAATAATTTAATAGATATAACTAAAATTGATTCTGGATCAGCTAAATTAAATCTTGTACATCTCGATGTAGTATCCTTTATCGAAGACTTAACCTTATCTATAATTCCCTATACAAGATATAAGAAGCTTAATGTCACTTTTGATACAAACGTTGAAAAATTATATATGAATTTAGATACTTATGCATTAGAAAAAATATTGCTAAATCTTCTATCTAATGCAATAAAATTTACCAATCCTAATGGTAATATTTTAGTTAAAATTGATGCTAATAAAAATTTCACTAAAATAATTGTAAGAGATGATGGTATAGGAATACCAAGTACTTTAAAAAACCTTATCTTTGATAAGTTTTTTAAAGTAGATGATACTCTATCTAGAAAAACTGAAGGGAGTGGTATTGGTTTATCAATAACAAAAGGACTAGTTGAGATGCATGGAGGATTTATTATTGTTAATGATGAATATACTAATGGCACTGAATTTATAATTAATTTACCAACCCTTCCTGAGAAGAAAACTTTAGAAAATAGTGATTTTAAATACTTCATAGATGACGAAAAAATTATAAGAGAATTATCTGATATTTATGAGTTATTTTAAATAAATAGTAAGTTATACTGAGTTTTATTATTTAATACTTAGTATAACTTTTTCATTTATTAACTATAATTTCTATTTTTATTATTGTTAAACAAGCTTTGCTTATCCCCGCCCTCCCCTAAAGTTTATCATACATTTATTTTTAAGTATTCTAATTTACTTTAATTCAATATTAACACATTCTATAATTTATGATTTTAAAATAGTACTTTTTTATTAATTATGTATTTTTTATGGCATTTAGTAAATACTAGTATTACATTTTAGATTATTATCTAAATTTATTTTAAGGAGGATTCTAAATGAAAAAGTTTGTTTGTACTGTTTGTGGCTATATCCATGAAGGAAATACACCACCAGAATTTTGTCCTGTCTGTAAGGTAGGTCCTGAAAAATTCCAGGAGATCACTGATGAAATGAACTGGGCAGATCAACATAAAATTGGTACTGGAAGTAATCTTGATCCTGAAATTTTAGAAGCATTGAGAGCTAACTTTACAGGTGAATGTACTGAAGTTGGAATGTACTTAGCTATGTCACGCCAAGCAGATCGTGAAGGATATCCAGAAGTTGCCGAAGCATATAAAAGAATTGCTTATGAAGAAGCTGAACATGCTTCCAAGTTTGCAGAAATTTTAGGTGAAGTTGTTGTTGCTGATACAAAAGCAAATTTACAAGCTAGAGTTGATGCTGAATATGGTGCTTGCGATGGCAAAAAGAAGCTTGCTGATTTAGCTAAGCAACAAAACCTTGATGCTATTCATGATACAGTTCATGAAATGTGTAAAGATGAAGCTAGACATGGATGTGCATTCAAAGGCTTATTAGATAGATATTTTAATTAATTATTTGTTAAGAAGGAGAGATTTCAATGCAAAAAATTTATTGTAGCGCAAATAATTGTTCTCATAACAAAGAAAATATTTGTTTTGCTAACCGTATAAACGTTGTTGGGAAAAATTCAGATATTGAATCTGATACATGTTGTGGATCATTCTTAGATAGATATACCTATGGGAATTTAACTAATAATGTTTACAATGAAGGAGATCCTTGTAGTTGTTTAGTATGCAAAGTTAATAGTTGTAAATATAATGAAAATCAATTATGTTCATTAAACTCTATAAATGTTTCCGGAAATGATGCTAAATTATATAGCCAAACTAATTGTGAAAGCTTTTGTAGAGAATGATATAATTAAAAAAAAATGATATCCCACCACGGATATCATTTTTTATTAAGGGGATAAATTATTAATTGCTAAGCTGCGCTAACAACTATATACATATATTACTATGTTTTTATGTCAGTACTGTTACAAAAACTATAAGAAAATATTTCTTTTCCCTTAAGAATATTAATTTTTAATAAATTTGTCTAGCTTTTTTTGAAGACTATATATCCTAACATTAGACTTTAGCTTCGCTATAAATAACTCCTCATCTATTGGTTTAGTTATAAAATCATCTGCTCCACAATCTAAAATTTTAGATAATGCTTTATTATTATCTAACGCAGTTACAGCTATTATTGATGAGTCAATATTACTTCTTCTTATTTTTCTAATTATATCCTTACCAAATTCATTTTTCAAAATAATATCTATTAAGTATATATCATACTTTTTCCCACTATCTATTAAAGATTTTCCATCTTTATAGTAATCTACGTTATATATTCTTCTACTTCTTAATATTTCTTTTTCTAACTCTATAAAAAATTCATTATCTTCTACTATTGCTATATTAGCTTCTTGAAGATCTCTCATATACTCATCAGTTCTAAATATACTATCTAAATAATTTCTAACTTCTTCTTCTAAATCTTTCTTTAGTATATACTCGCTTATTCCAAGATTAACCAAATCTTTTCTTTTATCATCCATATCTTCACTAGTTACTACAAAGATAGGAATATCAAATCTTTTGTTTATTGCTTCTACAAATTCTTCAATATCTCCACCATTAGCATATAATGATGATATTATAAGACTAACGTTTTGTGAATTTAAAACGTCTCTTGCCTCATTAAAATCCCTTACATTAATATACTTATGTCCCTTTTCTTTAACAATTTTTTCTAATAATTTAGAGAAAAAACCACTTTGTTCTATATGTAATATATTGTACATTTTCTTCCCACCTTTTATATCATTTTAAATCAATTATACATTAAAATTAAATCTGATTCTTTATATTTATCGAAATACTTTTAAATTTATGAATATTTTATAATAAAAAAAAATATAATATAATTTCATCTATTCCATCACTTTTCTTTAAGTCAAAGTAACGTCACATATAACACTTCCAAACTAACAGCAAGAAATATAAAAATCTTTGAATATTACTTCAAAGATTTTAATTTTAAATATATGTTTCAATTAATAATCTATATAATTAAAACTAGTATAATATTAAATATTAATATTATACTTTAAAATATATATTAGTAAACACATTTATATACATATAAAAATAATAAAATCATTGCAACTCCTAAAAGTACCCATAATACTGAATAAATGATATTTTCTATCTTCTTACTCATTTTTACCACCTATGCTATAGTACTCTATTGCATTTTTTAAGAACTTAACAGTTTGAATAGGTGCTTTTCCTATAGAAGTTTCTCCTGCTAATAAAAATCCATTAATACCACATTTAATAAATTTATAAATGCTTTCAATTTCTGGTAAAGTTGCAGGATGTCCGTTCTTCATGCTATTTAATATATGTGTAGCTACAATCACCTTTTTATCATTTTCCTTTATAGTTTTAATAGCTTGGTCTTGAAGGTTCACAGCATTTAATATACCTGACTCAGGTACTAAATCTCCCCTACCTATAATAATAGAATCAGTTAATTCTAAAATTTCTTTAATATTATTTATACCAGTAGGTGTTTCTACTTTAGCCCATAGCTTGCACTTATTATTTGGATACTTTTCTTTTATTAATTTATTTATTATATTTATATCTTCTTTTCTTTCAACGAAAGATTGACAAATTATATCTACGTCATTAGCTAATGCCCATAATATATTTTCTTTATCTTTTTCACTTAAAAAAGCTTTATCATCATATATATTAGATAAATTACATCCCTTTCCACCTCGTATAATTCCCCCTCTAAGAACCTTAGTCTTTATTACACCCTTATCTATTTCTATAATTTCAAAATTCATAGTATTATCCTTCATAGAGATAGCTTTTATATCACTTTTTATTATTTCTTCAGTACCTATTGTTAAAGGAATAAGCTTCATTTCTTTAAGCTTTGAAGTATCTATACTACTATAGAAATCTTCTCCACAAAAATATACTTCTTGTCCATTATAAATCTTATATATATATTTTAACTCTTTAGATACCCTTATTTTTTTCCCACATAAATCAACCAGTATATGTACATCTCTTTTTATCTCCTTAGAAAACTTTATTACATATTCAAATTCTTCTTTATTAAAATGAGAACAATTCAACCTTAATATGTCTACTCCATTTTCTATAAGTTCTTTAATAATCCATTTATCTGTAGATTTTGGTCCTATAGTAGCTATTATCTGCATCATACTCTCCCTATTATTACTAATACTTATTTCTACTACAAAAACTATATTTTTATTACTAAAATCTCTTTATATAATTTCATAAAAATATGATATGAAATTATATTTTCCAAGCAATTTCATACCATATTCAGACTATTATTTTTACTATCACACATTATAAATTAAAATTAGCTAATATATTAACTATTCCTTCTATATTTAATTTTTCCATTATCTCTTCATTTTCTAGTGGTACCCTTATATATAACCCAGGTGCATTTATATTTTTAAGCAAGTAAAGATGCTCACCTTTTTCACAAATCGTTTTTTTTAGGTTATCCTTCAAAAGATTTTCTACCATTTCACAGCAAACTTTTGAATTTCTATCATAGAATATTTCACATATTGAAATATCCTTTTTAAATTCTATTCCAACATAAAAATCTATATTAGTTATATTGGCAATAAGAACTTTTTCTAATAAGTTTTTCCCCATATTTTTATTTTGATTTTTAGATAAATCTACAACAAAATTTCCTGTTTCCTTTAATCCTTGTGAAATGGCATTTAAAATTCTAGTATTATTTATATCTATTCCGTACTTCACCCTGCCTCCAAGGAAAATTGTTATTAGTTTATTCTATTCTCTTTTATGTGAAAATGTTCTAAAGTCTTTTTCATAAGAATAAGTTTATATATAGCTTATTATTTGAGGAGGTACATCGTGAAGAAATATTTTTTTGCTTTTAGTTCTGTATTAATTATATTTTTATTTACTGGTTGCAATTTTAATAAGTCACAATACATAAGACCAAAGTCTAAACCTAGTAATAATTACTATACGAATGAAATTCAAGAAAAACTAAATAATAAAGAGTCATATACCATTAAGATTTTCGATTTAAATGTATATAAGTATTATAGTGTTAATGAGGATGAACACAGTATTTTACCTGAATTTATAGAATCCTTAAACAATGAAAACTATGGAGCTGAAATAGAAAAAGAGCTTACTCCTGAATATAAATTAATTATAGAGTTTTCAAATGCAAAATATATAATCAATGCATATAATGATAAATTAATATCAATTCATCCTTGGGATGGAGTTTATGAGGAAGATATTATTTCTATGGAAGGTGTCTCTGATTATTATAATTTATATAAATTTTGTGAGTATATAAAGAAAGTCTCAAATGGATTTGAAGGATAATTTTAAAGACAGTAGATACACTCTTGTTTTTACCAAAGTCTATCTACTGTCTCATTTTAATCTAACTTATTTTTTATCATAAAATTATTTTAATTATAATTTTATCTACTATTTTATTTTTTTATTTCTTCTAACATTCTAAACACTCTTTTTTTATTTAAAGGATGTATCATGTTAGGAGCTATTTCATTTAATGGAGCTAATACGAATTCTCTTTCCTCCATCCTAGGATGTGGTATTGTTACAAAATCATCACTTGTTACTAAATCATCGTAAAAAATAATATCTAAATCTATTACTCTTGGTCCCCATCTAAATATTCTTTCTCTTTTCATATCCTTTTCAATGTCTAAAAGTAAAGCCATCAATTCTCTTGGGTTTAATATAGTATTTACTTCTATTACAGCATTTTTGAAGCTATCTTGATTTTCATATCCCCAAGGTTCTGTTTCTATTATAGTTGACTTTTTTATCATCTTTATTTCTTTATTGCTTTTAATTTTTTCTATAGCAATATTTATGTTTTCTTCTTTTTCTCCAATATTGCTACCTAATGCAATATAAGCTTTATGCCATCCTCTATTTATTTCCACAGCTGCTGTATCTAAATGTCTTCCTATTGGTGCCCATGGCTTTTTTAATAATACTTTTATATTTTTAACTAAATCATAATTATATAACACATATTCTGCTATCTTTTCTGCGGCAGTTTCTATTAAATCATAACTTTCTTTTTGAAACTCTTTTTCTATATTATGACAAAGCTCTCCATAATGAACAGACTTTGTTAAATCTCCACTTTTAGATGCTAAACTTAAATCTACATCTAATTCTAAAGATAATATAAATTTTTGTCCAAGAGATTTTTCTTCATTAAACACACCATGATTTGCAAATATCTCCACATCTTTTAAATATAACTTATCCATAGCCTATCCTCTATTTCATTTTTAATATTTTATCAGTCATAATGCAAGCTCTTTTATTTTCAAGTACATCATGTACTCTAACCATTTTGCATCCTTTCATTATTCCCATTACAGTAGTTGCTATCGTTCCTTCTACTCTCTCATCTACTGGTAATTCTAACGCTAGTCCAATCATTGATTTTCTTGAAGTTGCAAGTAAAACAGGGAATCCTATATTTACGATTTGCTCCAAATTATTCATTACAATTAAATTTTCTTCGTAATTTTTAGCAAATCCTATACCTGGATCTAATATAATATTTTCTCTTTTTACTCCAGCATCTAAAGCTACATTTATACTTTCTATTAAATCTTCCAATACATTCTTCATTAAATTTGTATAAGGTTTATCTTCTCTATTATGCATTAATATGCATGGAACATTATATTCTGCTGCTACTTTAGCTATATTTTCATCTTTTTTAAATCCCCATACATCATTTATAATATCAGCTCCTGCTTTTATAGCTTCTTCAGCAGTTTTACTTTTATAAGTATCTATTGATATTAAAACATCTAACTCACTTTTTATAGCTTTAATTATTGGAACAACTCTTTTTATTTCTTCTTCTTCAGACACATATTCTGCTCCTGGTCTTGTTGATTCTCCACCTATATCTATTATATCGGCACCTTCTTCTACCATTTGCTTTGCTCTTTTTACAGCTTCGTGAGTTTCATTATATTTGCCACCATCAGAAAAAGAATCTGGAGTTACATTTAATATTCCCATTATATAAGTTCTTTCATCTAAATTTACTATTTTATTTCCTATCTTCATATTTCTCTCCCCTTTAGCTTATGGTTTTATAATATTATAATTTTATTTTTCTTATTTTCATCCCAATAGCAATCATTATAAGATTTACAATTAAAACAATTTCTTGAAAGCTTATCGCTTTTATATATTATTTTTGAAAGCTCATCATCACTTTCCTTTCTATGCTCTTTTATGCATTTAACAATTAATGTTTTATCTGCATCAGAAAAATTTGTATCTTCCAATATTTCTGCTGCTATTATAGCACTTCCCTTATGATGATCTATTCCTTCATTATATTGTAATACTCTTCCTATATCATGTAATAATGCTATTGAGTATATTACTTCTTTATTATATCTTAATCCTTTTTCTAGCACAGTTATATAAGCAATTCTTGCAACATCTAAAAAATGTTCAAGAGTATGATTACAAAATTCTCTATTTATTTCTAATTTATTTAATTTATTTAATAAGCTTTTATATTTAAGATTATTTAGAATTTTATTAACATTTTCCAAAAATCTACCTCCTATTTTAATAAACTCATTACTTCTTTTCTTAATTCGTAATCTTCTTTAAAACATCCTCTATATGTTGTAGTAACAGTTTTTGTCCCTGGCTTTTTCACACCTCTCATAGTCATACACATATGTTCACCTTCAATTACTACCATAACACCTTCTGCATTTAAATATTTCATTATTGCATCAGCAACTTCTGTTGTTAATCTTTCTTGTAATTGTGGTTTTTTCGCATAAACTTCTACGCATCTTGCAAGTTTTGAAAGTCCTGCAACTCTTCCTTTTGGTATATATGCAATATGAGCTTTACCATAAAAAGGTACAAGATGATGCTCACACATTGAATAAAATGTTATATCTTTTTCAAGTACTAAATCATTACCTTCAACAGTAAAAGTTTTTGACAACTCATCTTCTGCTTCTTTTCCTATTCCTGAAAAAATTTCTTCATACATTCTAGCTATTCTATCTGGAGTATCTAAAAGCCCTTCTCTATTGGGATCTTCTCCAATACCTTCTAATATTAACTTTACTCCTTCTAATATCTTTTCTCTATCTATCATTAAACGCCCCTCCTATTTTCAATTTTTGATTCATACTCTTCTCTAATCTTAATTGTGATTTTATTTTCTGTCAAAATTCTATTTTCAAATTTACTTACACCCATTATACCTAATAAACTATTTGTTATAAATATTTCATCAGCATTCATCACTTCATCTAAGTTTATTTCTTTTTCTACTACTTGAAAATTTTTAATTACATAATCTCTAACTACTCCTGGAAGTAATCCACTTTTAACTTCTGGAGTCAATATTATGCCATCTTTCACAATAAATATGTTAGATAAACTTCCTTCACATACATATCCTTTTTCATTTAAAAATATAACCTCATTATATCCTTCTTTTAAAGCCTCTTCTCGTTCTAAAAGATTTTCTAAATAATTCATAGATTTTATATATGTTAATTTCGATGTAGAATTTTTTAATGTTCCAGCTACCTTTAATGAAAATCCTATTAAATAATCTCCACTTTTATATACTAGTTCTCTAGTTTCTAACACCATATTTTTTTCAGTCACAACTATCTTTAAAACACAATTTTTTATATTAAAATCCTTTATTATATTATTAATATCTTCTACTTCAACTAATTCTCCAATTTGTAGCATATTAATACCATTATTAAGCCTATTTATATGTTCCTCTAAAAATATTGGCTTATCTTTTACTAGTATAGTTTCAAATACACCTCTTGCAAAAAAATATCCACTATCTATAGTTATCTTATCTTTTCCTACTATTACATTTCTCATTATAATACCCTCATTAAAGCTCTTGCTTTATCTAGTGTTTCATTATACTCATCTTCTTCTATAGAGTCATAAGTTATCCCACCACCAACTCCAAAGTAAGCTTTATTTCCTTTTTTAATAATTGTTCTTATAGCTATATTAAAATCTGCATTTCCTCTAAAGTCAAAATAGCCTATGGAACCTGTATAAAGGTTTCTTTTTAAACCTTCTAATTCTTCTATTATTTCCATAGCTCTAATTTTAGGGGTTCCTGTTATAGATCCTCCAGGGAAACATTCTCTTATACACTTTACTGCAGATACATCATCATTTAATATTCCCTCTACAGTTGAAACTAAATGAAATACTGTTGCATATTTTTCAAGTTTAAACAGTTCAGTTACTTTTACTGAGTGAGGTTTGCATACCTTACTTAAATCATTTCTTTCAAGGTCTACCACCATTAATAGCTCAGCTCTATCTTTTTCACTATTTATAAGCTCTAAACTATTTTTTATATCTTCTTCTTCATTTTCGCCTCTAGGTCTTGTCCCTTTTATTGGCCTTGTAACTACTTTTCCTTTATTTATTTCTATAAATCTTTCAGGTGAAGAACTTATCACTTGAAAATCTTCAAAATTCATATAAGCAGAAAAAGGTGCCTTATTTATAGTTCTTAGCTTCTTATATATTTCAAAAGACTCTTCTTGATTTTCTGTATAAAACCTTTGAGTCATATTAGCAATATAAACATCACCACTTACAATATAATTTTTTAATTTAGTAATTGCATTTTTGTAATCTTCTTTTTCAAAGTTAGATTTAAAATTACTATTTACTGATTCAAAATTTTTCTCTTTTATTATAGTTGCCAAACTTATCTTTTCTTCTAAGCAATCTAGCTCCTCATTATAACCATAATCAGTTATTGATGTTATGTATTGTTTGTTATTTTCTAAATCAAAAACTATTATATTCCTATAAAAAATAAACTTCATATCGCTTATATTAAAATCTTCATCACTTGTATCTGGAAGTTTCTCCAATATTCTTCCTGTATCATATGATATATATCCTATTGCTCCTGAAATAAAAGGAATATTATCATAATCATGATCATTACATTTATATTTATCTATAAGGCTTTCTAAAACTATAAAAGGATCACCTTGAACTTTTACTTTGTTAATAAATGCCTCTTGTCCTTTTGATTCAAAAATCATAAAAGGATTTATTCCTATAAATGAAAATTTAGATAAAACTTTATCTTCTTTAGATGAATCTAATAGTATTGTATTTATTTCATCCTTGAAAACATTATACACCTCAAGAGGATTACAATTTATTTTAACTTCTCTTACTTTAACCATTCATATCCTCCTTAAAGTTCTTTGATATTTCAATAAAATTCTTTATTATTTTATGTCCATCTTCTGTCATTTCAGCTTCAGGATGAAATTGAACTCCAAAGATAGGATATTTTTTATGTTTTACTCCCATAACTACATTATCTTCAGTATAGCTAGTTACTTCTAAATCATTGCTAAGATTTTTATCATCTATTATAAGTGAATGATATCTTGTTACCCTTAATGGATTTTTTACATCTTTAAATATGTCTTTATTTGAATGATTAATATAACTTATTTTACCGTGTACAGGCTCTTTTCCTTTAATTATATTACTAGAAAAATAATGACCTATACACTGATGACCTAAACATATTCCAAGTATAGGCTTGATTCCTTTGAAATTATGTAAAATCTCTAATGATATCCCTGCTTCAATTGGTGTCTTTGGTCCTGGAGAAATTATTATTCCATCTATATCTAATTTTTCTATTTCTTCAATTGTTATCTTATCATTTCTATATATTAAAACTTCTTCTCCTAGCTCTTCTATATATCTAACTAAATTAAATACAAAAGAATCATAATTATCTATCATTAAAAGCATAAATATCCTCCATGTTTTGTATTAAAAGTAAATCTATTGTGTTAAAATATTTTTAATGAATAGATTATATCATAATAATATATAACTTTAAAATTTTAAGTTATATATTATTAATTTGAAAGGAGAAGATATATGTTTAAATGCGATTTGCATATTCATTCTATTTGCTCTGATGGTAGATTTACTCCTAGCGATATAGTAAAAATGGCAAAAGAAAAAAACTTAGACTATGTTTCATTAACAGATCACGATACATTAACTGGTATAAAAGAAGCTTTATATGAAGCAGAAGCTCTTAATGTTAAATTAATTCCTGGAATAGAACTATCTACAGAATATAATGGAGAATCAATTCACATTTTAGGCTTTTTTAATAAAGATAATTATAATAATCCAGATCTTAATACTATATTAAATGAATTTAAAGAAAAAAGAATTTCTAGAGCATATAAAATAGTTGATAACTTAAAAAAATATCACAATATTGAAATTGATATAAATAAAGTTTTATCTAATGGGAAGGATACTATTGCAAGGCCTCATATAGCAAAAGCTATAATTGATGCTGGTTATCCTTACGACCATGATTTTATATTTGATAATTTTATAGGTAATAATTGTCCTGCTTATATTCCATCAACTAAGCTCTCTACTAAAAAAGGGATTGAGCTATTAAAAAAATATAATGCTTTAGTTTTTTTAGCACATCCTGTATTAGTTAAAAAGACTCCTGTTAAAGATATATTAAATTTAGGATTTGATGGACTTGAAGCAATTTATTATAAAAATACAGAAAAAGATACAGAGAAATTTTTAAAACTAGCTAAAGATATGAACTTATTTATTTCAAGCGGATCTGATTGTCATGGAATTCCTAATGATGAAGGGCACGGAAGTGTAGGAGATGTAAATATTCCTCAAGATGATTCTATAATCTCAATGCTAAATTGGGTACTATCCTACAATTAAAAATCTGTATACAACAGCCCATTAATAATATAAATTGAAATATTTTAGTGTAAAATGCTATACATAATTTATATTTTATATTCTAAATAAAGAGGTGTCTCAGGCATCTCTTTATTTCTTTGATATACATTTATAGAATATTGTACTTACTATTAATACTGAAATTCCCCCAAATAAAACTACTACATAAGCTTCTATACTTTGAAGTAAAACTCCTGATATTAAATATGATATAGGTACAACTACCTTTACTATACTTATTGTTAAACTTAAAGATCTTGCTCTAAATTCTTCTTCTATATTGGTTTGTAAAGTATATGAAAATGGAATATCAACTAAAGATATACATACTCCCATAAAAATCATTATAACTAAATAGTAAATAACATATATATTTATATTGCTTATGGTATTAATAAAAAGCGGAATAGAAAGTAATATTATATTCACAGATATAATTATCCCTGTTACTGAAAATATACTATTTAATTTATATTTAGCTATGATATTCTTTACCATAAATGCACCTATTATCATTCCTACTGGAATTGCTCCTTGAATTAATCCAAAACTTTTAGTTGGAATTTTTAATATATTATTTAATATAATTGGTATTGGAATCGTAACTGAGAAGGATATGAAGAAATTAAATATTATAAATATAGCTAGAATCTCAATAATGTATCTTTTACTTATTAAATATTTAAAACCTTCTGCTATTTCTTTAAAATAATTCAACTTACTTATAGCAATATTTTCATCAGATTTTTCTTCTAATTCACTATTAGAATTATATTTAAAATCAATTAAAGTATCTAGAATAGCTGAAACTAAAAATGAAATAGAATTTATTAGTATAAAAGACTCTATATTAAATATAGCAAAAGCTATCCCCCCAAATACTGGACCTAGCACCGATGATATGGAATCTATTATCCTATTCCCTGCATTAATATTAACTATTTTTTCTTTCGAAACAATGTTAGGTATTGCTGAATCTATGCTAACATCAAATATAATATTAATGCTAGTAACAACAAAAGTGCTTAAATAAATAATTCCTGTACTTAGGCCTTTCCAATTACTAATTAAATATACTATGAATAGAAATACTCCATTTAAAAGATTAGCTGTAACTACTAATTTCTTCTTATTAAATTTGTCAGCTATAACTCCTACAATTGGATTTAATATAATTATAGGTAATATACTTAAAATTAGCGTTGTAGAAAAACTAATACTAGATCCAGTAATCTTTAACGTATATAAACTTATTGCAAAAGTATATATAGCTGTCCCAAATATTGATATTAAGCTTCCTAGATAAAATAAGATAGCATTTTTATCTTCTTTATTTTTTATAAGTTTCATACTTATCACCTCTAGAAAATTATATAATATCTTCTATACACCATATCAAGTATCTAATTTTTATATTTTTACTTAAATTAAAAGAAAAGATAGGGTCAACCCTACCTTTTTCCGAAATACAAATATGAGTAAACTTCTTCACTATTTAAAAAATAATCTTCATATATACTAGGTTTATTTAAATAATCTGATTTTTGTTCTGATATCATATTAAAGTTATATTTGCTTATCTCTTCCTTAATATGATTAATATTAAAATTCTTTCTATTTTCCTCTTGTATAAAATTACTTAATGCAAATTTTTCAAATAAAATATATGATAAACCAACATATGAATCTTCTTTTAAATACTTTAATATATCTTTAATAGAAAAATCATTTTGCTCAAACCAATAATTACTACTACCTCCATAGTCTAAGAATAAATCAATGGATTTTGCCTTTATTGGTATATATTTAAAATCAGTACAAATAAACATTATATTCTTTTTTAAATCACTTCTTTCAATTAATGATTTCAAATAAATATGCTTTCCAATATTATTATCTATAGCAATATATATACTACTATTATCTAAATCATTATATAAATTTCTTAATAAAAAACCTAATCCAGTTCCTATTTCTAATATTACCTTATCACTAAAATTAATTTGACAAAGCTTATTGCATGTCCAATCTAATCCCTTTCTTACATTTAAAATGTAATTTTCATCAGTTTCTTTTATATAGTCTTCAATAATATTGTTATATATTTCATTGCTACTTTTTTCTAAATATTCATCAACAATTAATATTCCAGATTTTACGCTGTACCCCTTACCACAAGAGCATTTTAATTTTCCATCTAATATGTAGTTATCTTTTATATTACCCTCTTCTAAATATAGATTTCCTCCACAAACAATACATGATAATAAGTTCAAATTTTTAATATCTATTCCTAAATTAAAATTTCTTTTTACCTCTATTTCATTTATATCCTTTATTTGCTTTATCAATTTATTATCTATCTCTACTAATTCATTTATTTTTTTATTTATTTCCTTTTGCTTTAAAGTAAATATATCATGCAATATATTATTTTTTTCAGTAACACTAAGCTTTCCCAATGTCTCATAAACAAAAATAGACTTTATTTCATTTAATGTGAAGCCTAATGATTTTAGCTCTAAAATATTTTCAAGCTCCTTTTGACATTTTTCATTAAATTCATATTGGGCTCCATTTTTATACGGTATTATAAGTCCTAAATCTATATAATGCCTTACAGTTTCTATACTTATTTTATTTATTTTACTAAACTCCCCAATTTTCATATATACTCTCACTTTTCAATAATATAATAACTTAATTTTATATTAATTTATTATGGCTTTCAAATACTTCTAATAATTAAATAGAGATATTATTAAAAATAATATCTCTATAAATAATTATATTTAAATTTATTTACCTATTCTTTTATCGTCATTAAACCATTTGGCTTGAGTTGTAGGATTGTTAACTATGCCTAATGCAACTAATATAGATAATATTGTATTAGTTATAGTTTGATATTCTTCTGGCACTATGTGTACACCAAAAGCACTTAAAATCATTGGTATTAATGCAAGAATAGAAACCCATAAACCATAGTTCTTAAATCTTGACCAATCAAAATTCATAGTAAATCACCTCTTGTCTATGATATATTTTATTCACTAAAATCTAATTATGTGAATAAAATATAAAACTGTATCAATATATGTAAAAAACTAATATTGATACAGTCTTAACTCTATTCTTTATTAAACTATTTATTCTAATTCTTCCTCTAAGAAAGCCTTATATCCTCTCATAGTTTCATAGATATCTAGCTTACTTGCTACCTCCCAAGGAGCATGCATATTTTGAAGCGCTACACCACAATCGATAACTTCCATATTATATTCTGCTAAAATATATGCGATCGTTCCACCGCCTCCTTGATCTACTTTACCAAGTTCAGCTGTTTGGAATAAAACATCATTTTTATCCATAACATTTCTAAGCCATGCCATAAATTCTGGATTTGCATCATTACATCCTGATTTTCCTCTAGCTCCTGTATATTTACTAAATACAAGACCCTTACCAAAATATGCAGAGTTTTTCTTTTCCATTACAGAAGGATAATTAGGATCATACGCAGCTGTAACATCTGCTGATAACATCTTTGAATTTGCTAATGCTCTTCTTAATTTTAAGCTTGAATAATCTCCAAGTCTATCCATTACTTCAGCAACAACATTTTCAAAGAATTTTGAGTGCATCCCAGTTGCTCCATTACTTCCTACTTCTTCTTTATCAACCAATAATACTACTGAAGTATATTTGCTTTTATCTAAATCTAAAAGAGCCATTAATGAAGTATAAGCACAAACCCTATCATCTTGACCATATGCCATTATCATACTTCTATCTAATCCATATTCTCTAGCTCTTCCTGCTGGAACTACTTCTATTTCTGCTGATAAGAAATCTTCTTCTTCAAAATCATACTTTTCTTTTAGCATATTAAGAATATTTGCTTTAACAGCATCCTTTTCGCATCCTTCTAAAGGCATATTTCCAACTAATAAATTTAAATCTTCACCTTCAATAACTACATTAGCTTTCTTTTGAAGTTGATCTGCAGATAAATGTATTAAGAGATCAGATATTCCTACAACAGGATCATTATTATCTTCACCAATTACTACATCAATTTTTGTACCATCTTTCTTAACAACAACTCCATGTAATGCTAAAGGTAATGTAACCCATTGATATTTTTTTACTCCACCATAATAGTGTGTTTCCATCATAGCAAGGTTAGAATCTTCATATAAAGGATTTTGCTTTAAATCTAACCTTGGAGAATCTACATGAGATCCTATTATTCTCATACCTTTTTCAATTGGCTCCTCACCAATAAGAAATAGTGCTAATGCTTTATCCTTATTATTGATAAATATCTTATCACCAACTTTTAAAGTCTCCCCATTTTCTATAACTTCTTCTAAATCTCTATATCCTAGAGCAATAGCCATGTCTACACTTGTTAAAACACATTCTCTTTCTGTTTTGCATAAAGACATATAATCTATATATCCTTTACAAAAATCAAATAACTCCTCTTTCTTATCTCCTGTATATTTTAACCAAGGATTTTTTTTATCTTCCTTTTTGTCCATATTAGCCCTCCTAATTTTATTTATTGTAATTATTATTTAAATCTATACTATATTAATATAAGTATTATTCTATTATCTTATCCATTCTACTTTCAATTATATCTACTGGAGTAACATCAGACATAAGTGAATGCCTATAATTTACAGCAGCAGCTTCTATTATAACAGCAATATTTCTGCCTGGTCTTACAGGAACTCTAAGTTTTTTAACCTTAACCCCCAATATATCTTGACGATCATCATTTAATCCTAGTCTATCGTAATCCCCATCATCTTTCCAATGCTCAAAATGCATAAGCAATTGTATGTCCTTTTCAGGTAATATGGAACTTAATCCATATAATGATGCAACATCTATTATTCCAATTCCTCTTACTTCAAGCATACCTATAGTAATTCTTGGCGACCTACCAATTAGTTCCCCATCAATTTCTTTTATATCTACTGCATCATCAGTTACTAATCTGTGACCTCTTTTTATAAGTTCTAAAGCAGTTTCACTCTTGCCAATCCCACTTTCGCCTGTTATTAATATTCCTATTCCATACACATCAACCAACACTCCATGAAGTCTAGTTTCTGGTGCTAATTGACCTGTAAGATAAATTGTTAATTTACTAATAAACTTTGTTGTAACAAGCCTAGTTCTCATGAGCCAAATTTTATTTTTCTTAGCTGCTTTTAATAACTCCTCTTGAGGTTCTAAATCTCTTGTAATTACTAAACATTTTAAATTGAAACTAAAATATTTGTCTATTCTTTTCTTACGAAGTTCAAGAGCCATAGCCTCTAAAAAACTCCATTCAGCTTTTCCTATGACCTGTATTCTTTCAGGAGCAAAGTAATTATAAAATCCTGATAGCTGTAATCCTGGTCTATTTATATCATTGACAAATATTTCTATATCCTTTTCCCCTTCGACTAATACTTCCATATCAAAATCTTTTATTATCTTTTCAACTGTAACTGACAAATTTATCACCCTTTAATTTCTTTTTTTTGGTTCTACGGTTTCTAGTTGAGCTCTAAAATTATTTTTTACACTATCTATATATCTTCTTCTTAAAATTTGTTGTTCTTCTTTTTCTAAATCGTTTAATCCCTCTTCCTTACTCTTCTTATAAAGTTCATTAATTCTTTTTATTACATCATCAATTTTCATGTTTTGATAATCCATCTTTAGTTCTCCTTTTATTTTAATTTTAATTTAACTCTTTCTTATATTTTACCCTCTATTTAAATCAATATCAACTTATATAATTTCGACAAACCATTTACCATTATTTTACAAATTACTTTCTTAACATTTTTTATTTTTAATCAATATCCTTTACATTATTTTCATTATGTTCTATAATATTACAAATTATGATAAAAATTACAGTAAAAAATTAGACAAATTTGTTGTTATTTGTTTTATGAATTCATTTTACATTTTTACACTTTTTGGTATAATATTGTTATAACGAGATGTATTTTGTAAATAGATGGAGGTGCTACTAAAAATGATAAAGAATTGTAGGAGACAAATACTACTAAAGAAAGCTATACTTAACTTCTTGTTAGGATATCTTTCTCCAAGCAACAAATTAATAATTTATCTTTCACAAGATTTGGACAAGCTAATAAGTAAATCACAAAAGAATATCTATAAAAGATATATTAGAAAACACATTGGTAGCAACCCTTTGAAAAAGGTTGCTTAAATAGTCTACTAAATATTTATTATGTGTAAATTTCATGATTACTTTATTTATAAATTAGTTAAATATAATTCCTTATAAATCAAAAAATATAGAAACTTTTTTAAGCTATTAGCTTAAAAAAGTTTCTATATTTTTTCGATAAAAAAACACCTTATCAAATAAGGTGTCATTAACAAATATATTCCCAACATGCCGTTCACTTAAATATTCATACCTGCGGCTCGCAGGTGGGTTAAGCTCACTAATTCGCTGCCTTCTCCTGCCACATAAAGTGAATTACTGAAGCCTGACATTGTTTTAGTTGTTGCAAATCCCGTATCAATAATGTAGGTTGAATATTATAAGCTTAGCGCACATCTCAGGATTTATTTTATGATTTTATTATATCATAGATTATTTCATATGCAATAGAATTTTTTTCATATGTATCTATCAATTAGCAAATAAATTCTTTGACAACATCCTCAATAGATAAATCACTATCTTCCTCAGTAAATAATGCCATAAATTGAATGCTTTCACAATTTACTGAATCAATTTGAAAAGCCATAACCTCTCCTGAAATTTCTAACTCTTCAACTATTTCTTCAATTATATCAACTACTTCATCATTTCCATATTCATAAAGGTAAGGAATGAAGTATTCTTTATACCATTGAATACTTTCTTCTTCATAATCACTTTCTTCATTTGAATAACTTCTTGCTGCCTTTAAAACATCTTCATCAAAATCTAAAAAGAATTTTACTAGGAATAGACCATCTTCTTTTTTTAATTCTTCAATTTCAGTTAAACAATTTTCATCTAATATTTCTATAATCTTACTACAATTCATAATTTCCTCCAATTAATATAACAATTTTTTATATTCCTTTTTAACAGCTAAAAACTCCTTATCATCCTCTACTAAGTTTAACTCTTCTTTTCCATTTACATCATCTACTCTAAAGACATATACATCTTCGCTCTTTTCATCCATTGGAGCTAATAATAAATATTCTATTTCTTCTAAGTAAATTCTTGCTACAGCTTCAAAATCTACTTTATTACCATCTTCATCTAAAAAGCTCATTATCTTCTTTTCATTATCATCTAAATTTAGTTCTTTATTATCCATTTTGTTCTCCTTTAATTTAATTATCAAATAATATTTTATATTTAAAAAAGATTTTTTACCACTATTTTTTTACTTTATTATTTTATATACAATCAACTTTTGTAACTATATGCATATTTTTTTCATATTATGAAGTAATAATAATTTCAGAGGACAAATTTATGCTAGAAACAATATTATTAGTTTTATCAGTATCAATAGATTCATTCCTAGCAAGTATTGCATATGGAACTAGTAAAATTAAAATCCCACTGACCTCTGCTTTTATAGTGGATATAATCTCAGCTAGCATGCTAGGATTTTCCCTTCTAGTTGGTGGATTCCTTCAAAATTATATATCTGCTAGTGTTGCAAGAATTATAAGTTTTCTTGTACTTTTTCTTTTAGGAGTATATAGACTTTTTGAAAGCTTATTAAAATCTTATATAAAAAATAAATCAAATAATTTATCTCCATTAACTTTTAAATTATTTGATTTTAATGTTGTTCTGCAAGTATATGCTGACGAAACAAAAGCTGACTTCGATAAATCTAAAATACTTACATCAAAGGAAGCTTTATACCTTGCATTTGCCCTATCGTTAGATAGTTTAGCTGTTGGATTTGGTAGTAGTCTTATATCTATCAATTATATACAAGTTTTTGCAGTTGCTCTTTTAATTGGTATAGTCGCTATTTTACTTGGTGCTTTTATTGGAAAGAAATTTGTTGAAACTACAAATATAAATCTTTCATGGCTGTCAGGTGCAATGCTTATAATTTTAGCTTTTTTAAGAGCATTTTAAAGGCTGCTAAAAATAATTTAGCAGCCTCAATTTTTTAATATAATTTATTTATTTTCTTCTTTTTTCTTTTTGTTTAATAACATAAATGCTCCAGCTCCAACTATAATCATACCTATAATTATTAAATAAATAGGATTATTTCCGCCAGTAGCTGGTAAAGTAACTCCATTTTCATTATTAACTTTTTCTGCAATTATAAACTTACTAAAATGTGATGTTTTAAATGTTACTTCATTTCCATTTATAGTTGTTTCCATTTGCTCGAATGTTTTAGTTTCCTCATTATAGTAGAACACAGTTAAGTTTCCTCTATTTAATCCTTTTAAATCTTCATCTGTTAACTTTAATGTTACAGTTGCAACTCCATTTTTGAAATTATGAATTTTAACTAAATTATCGCCAGTCTTAACAAATAAATTAAATTCAAATACTTTTTTAACTCCTTTAATTCCAGCCATAATAGTTGCATCTTCATTAGCTTTCATTTCAAAAATTATACTTGACCCTTCTTTTAATAGATCTTTATCAATTAAACTAAATGGTAGTACTATAGTATTTTCTCCATTCTTAATTTCAAAATATCCATTTCCAGCTTTTATAGATTCAATATCTTTTATTTCAAGTCTAATTTCATTTGATGGATTTTTTATAACTACTTCATTCTTTCCATTAGGATTTTCTACTTTTTCTACTATATTTTCTATAGGATTAGTTGTTCCATTATCATCTTTTACAATAACTTCACATGTAGCTTTAAAGCCCCCATCCTTTGTTGTTACTGTTATTGTTACTTTTCCTGCTCCTACTGCTATTACTTTTCCATTTGCATCAACCTTTGCAATCTTTTCATCACTTGATGTCCATGTTACATCTTTATTTGTTGCATCTGCTGGTGAAATGCTAGCTTTTAATCCTAAACTTTCATTTATCTTTAATTCTACTGATGTCTTATCTAAGCTTACTCCTATTACTTTTACTACTTGTACTTCTTCATTTTTCACAGTGATATCACATGTAGCTTTAAAGTTTCCATCCTTTGTTGTTACTGTTATTGTTGCTTTTCCTACTCCTACTGCTGTTACTTTTCCATTTGCATCAACCTTTGCAATCTTTTCATCACTTGATGTCCATGTTACATCTTTATTTGTTGCATCTGCTGGTGAAATGCTAGCTTTTAATCCTAAACTTTCATTTATCTTTAATTCTGCTGATGTCTTATCTAAGCTTACTCCTGTTACATTCACATCCTCATTATCTTGTAACTTTTCTATTTCTGCTGAGTCTCTAACTCTTAGTCTATGACCTTCTGGATCTTCAGATGCAAGTCCTATTGCAGAAATTTTATCTCCTACATTAATTCTAGCTTTCCATTCATCATCTACACCTGGATTTTTACTACTTCGTACATAACCTTCAACATATACTCTTGATTCTCCAGAACCGTCATCTACAAATATACTTTGTCCTTCAATCCTAATTACTTTTCCTTCAACTTTAACTAAAAGACCTTCTTTTCCTTCTAGCATACTATCTTTTGTTGAAAGTTTTATCGGCTGTACTAAATTAATATTTTCATCAATTATCTGTAATCCTAAACTTTCATTCTTAAGAGCTACTTGGGCATCATTTAAATATGATGAAACTTTTCCTTTAATTCTTACTTTTTGACCTAATTTTACTGCTGTTGTTGAAACACCGAATATAGTTAACCCTGCTGTTTCATCTTGAACATAAATAACATCAAAGAATGAATTTCCAGGTGCAGCTACATTAGAGGCTGCTGTTACATACCCTTCAACTACTACTGTTTCACCAAATCTATCTGGAATGTTATCGTTATTATTATCTATTCTAACATCAGCAATTTTACTAACTTTAAGTTCTGGAGCTGGAGCAAGTTCTTTAAGTACTTTTTCACTTATTTGATAGTTTGAATAATCTAATCCATCCATTTCAAAGTTTGAGAAGAATGTAGCTCCTGATACTACAACTTTAGATCCATTACTTAATGTCTCAACAGCTAATCCAATAACTTCTCCTTTCCCTACAGCTGCATTATCACCTTGTTTATCAGCATCATTTCCATAAGTAGTTGCATGTCCTCTTACTAAAATATCAATATTTGTTGTATCAGATGGCATTATAAGTGTTGATCCACTATAAAAACTATATTTTTTAGTAATGTCTATTCCGTTCATCCAGCTACTTTCTGTGTTATAGTCATCAAAATATAATCTATAATTTTGCCCACCATTTTCGTTATCATCAGTTGCCTGATCATCATTAAATCTTATTTTTGCACCTATTGCTTCAAGTACAGAATTTCCTTGCCTTGCATTTCCATACTCATCCTTAGCATCTCCATAATCTGCCTTAGAAGTTATTGCAATATTTCCACCATTTTGAACAAATCTAGCTATTGCAGCTAATTCATCCTCAGTATATTTTTGTGGCGTCAATCCATAAGTATCTTTTACTGTACTTTGAGGATCTGACATTATAAGTAGTGATGCTCCCTTTAGTACTTCATCTGTTATAGGCTTAGTATTTATTACTGACTTAATATTATTTTGAGCCATTAATGCAGTTAAAGTTGTAACTTTTCCTGAATAATCTCCTGAAACATATTGATTTTGATGTGCGCCATCTATAACAACTTTAGAAACTTCATTTGCTCCTAAAACTTCAACTTCAATAGCTCCTTTAAACTCTTTAACTTGTCCGTTAATAGTAGCTGTCACTTTTACTTGGAAAGAATAATCTCCCGCTTTTTCAAATTTATGTGGTAACTTTGCAACAATTGATGAACCTGCATCTACTTTTTCAATAGTTTCAGTTTTTATAGCTTCAGTTCCATTATTTAAATAATATTCTACTTTAATATTATTTATAGGTGTCGCTTCATTGTTATATATAGTAGTTCCTATATTAAATTCTTCACCAGCAATAATCACTTCTGTGTCAGAATCTACTGTAGAAATTCCAAAGTTTTCTCTTTCTCCAACCCAAACTGCAGATGTAACAGCTATATCACTATCTGCTTGATCTACTCTTACATAGTAATATGAACTTGTTGATTTATCTAATGTAAATGACCAGTTCTTAGTTGTAGAGTTTATATTATCAATTGATTTAACAACTTTACCACCATCACCTATTATTGAAATCTTTTTAATGTTATCTCCAGAATTTATATCCTCCACATTAACATTAAACTCTAATAAATCGGTTTGTGGTATTATTGATCCCATGGTATTTCCATTAACCTCATAAGAAATTTTTAAATTTTCATCTTCTGTTGCATAAACTCTTCTTTCTTTTATTGCATCATAAACAGATTCCCTTGAAAGATCAGATGCTTCTACAACAGTTCTTGCAGTATTTGCATTACCCCACTTACCTTTATGGTTATCTTGGTTATTAGTTGGTGCAACGTGCCATCCTTTATCAAGTGCTCTTGTATAATATTCATATGAAGGGAAATATCCTGATCCTCTAATAGCTCCTTCACCATTTCCAACTTCAATTAATGTAACTTGCTTATCTATTTCAGCATCATAATAGGCAAAGTCACTAAAATCTCCAAAAGTTTTTCCTGGGTGATTTAATTGTGACATGGATTGTTTTTGGGTTTTTAAAGCATTATAGTAATTTTTCAAATCCATTTTGCTATTTGTTCTTGTCTCAAATCCTGGCGTATTAAAAGTATTAATATGACCATATCCACCAGTAGAACCTGACCAAGTCATTTCATATCCATAAATAGCTACGAAATCTCCATTTTTATTATACCTATCTGCAGCATTTAAACCCTTTTTCCAAGCTTCACTCATTGATCCATCAGCTATGCTCGCTAATTTATCATTATCAAACCAATTTGAGTGATCTGTTACAGCTAAGAAATCTACCTTTGCATTATTTTCTGCATATTGATATGCCTCATCAACTGTACCAGTACCATCTGATATATTAGTATGTGAATGTAGTTGTCCAAAATATAAGTTTTTCTTAACTTCTCCAATTGTAAACTTCCATTCTTGAGATGTTAAATTTCCTAAAGAATCTTTGACTTCAACTAAAACAGTATGAATACCATCAGCTAAATCTTCTCCTACAGAATATTTTATAGTTTTATCATCTTTAGATATGTTAGCGCTTACATCTTTTCCATCAAGTGATACCTTAATTGAATCCTTATCTATTCCTGATTCATCATTAAAAGTCGCACTAATTTCAGGACGTCTTAAACTTCCTATATTTTCTCCATTAGCTGGCTTTAAATCATTAACTGCTGGTCCAACCTTGTCTGTAGCTTTATTTACTATTACGATACATTCTGCTTTTATATCAGGTTTTATTGTTGATTTTACTTTTATAGTTGTTTCCCCTTCTTTAATAGCAACCACTTTTCCATCTTTATCTACAGTTGCTATTTCAGGGTTCAAACTTGTATATTCAACACCTTTTTCTGTTGTATTTTCAGGGATATAAGCAAGTGTTAAACTTTTATTTTCTCCAACTTCAAGAGATATACTTTCATCAATTCTTAATCCAATTAATGCAATGTCCACAGATGAATATTTTGAATTTCTAGGAGTTGGTTCTTTTGCGTAAAAATCACTTCCATTATTATTAGTATCCCAACCATTAGTTATTCCATTATTTGAACCATCATTATCTTTGCGTTGAGCACTCAAACTAGCGCTAATTGCAGGTGCAGCCTTATCTCCTTCAAAAGTTGTCGCTGTTCCAACTCCAACAAAATCTATAGATGCCCCTTCTGCATTTACTAATCTAACCTTTAAGTTTGTAGCTCCCATATTTAAGTTTCCTAGAATATCTGGATCAGGTAAGAGTTCTTTTCCACCATCAGCACTTGTTCCAGCTGCTTGTTGAGTTAAAAAATAACTATTTGCTTTAATTAATCCACTTAACTCACAATTATTATTTCCAAATTCTCCAGTAGCACTTGCATACTGTAATTTCCATCCATCAATATTTATATCACTATCTGTTGGATTATAAAGCTCTATGAAATCGTTTTTATATTTAGACCCAAAATTTCCTCCGCCGCCATATACTTCACTTATTACTACGCCACTTGCTTTTTCTGCTTTAACTTCTTTTACTGGTACAGTTATTAGTCCTACTATCATTGTAAGTGTCATAAATGAGCTTAATATTCTGCTTTTTAAAAGCTTTTTCATATTCATCCCCCTTAAAATATTTTAATAAGCTCTTGATATAAGTATTTCTACTTATACCTCTGATTAATTATGTCAAACTTATAATGCAAATTTTAAATAGAATTTCTTTGTACCTCCCCCAAAAAACTCCTCCCTCCATCTTTTACTAATTTAATTTTATCATTTAGTTTCTGTTCTTCAAGTCGAATATGATTATATATAATAATTATTTTTATTCATATATCGACATAATATTTAGTATTTTAATTAATATTCTTAAAATATTATACTATTTTTATTATTTATTTATTATACAGCAACCTATATTAAACTTTTCTACATTATGTTAATCAATTTAGATTTATTATGTTAAGTAAATCTTCAGTTAAATATATTAAAGAAATTTAAAAAAGGATTATATTTTTATTATTAAATATAACCCTTCTCAAGTTGATTATTTTATTGTTAATTTATTCTTTTTATTAAATACAAAAAATGTTCCTGCTAGTACTAATAGAAATCCGAATATTATTCCACTTATAGGATTATTTCCACCAGTAGCTGGTAATGTTACTCCACTTTCATTATTAACTTTTTCTGCAATTATAAACTTACTAAAATGTGATGTTTTAAATGTTACTTCATTTCCATTTATAGTTGTTTCCATTTGCTCGAATGTTTTAGTTTCCTCATTATAGTAGAACACAGTTAAGTTTCCTCTATTTAATCCTTTTAAATCTTCATCTGTTAACTTTAATGTTACAGTTGCAACTCCATTTTTGAAATTATGAATTTTAACTAAATTATCGCCAGTCTTAACAAATAAATTAAATTCAAATACTTTTTTAACTCCTTTAATTCCAGCCATAATAGTTGCATCTTCATTAGCTTTCATTTCAAAAATTATACTTGACCCTTCTTTTAATAGATCTTTATCAATTAAACTAAATGGTAGTACTATAGTATTTTCTCCATTCTTAATTTCAAAATATCCATTTCCAGCTTTTATAGATTCAATATCTTTTATTTCAAGTCTAATTTCATTTGATGGATTTTTTATAACTACTTCATTCTTTCCATTAGGATTTTCTACTTTTTCTACTATATTTTCTATAGGATTAGTTGTTCCATTATCATCTTTTACAATAACTTCACATGTAGCTTTAAAGCCCCCATCCTTTGTTGTTACTGTTATTGTTACTTTTCCTGCTCCTACTGCTATTACTTTTCCATTTGCATCAACCTTTGCAATCTTTTCATCACTTGATGTCCATGTTACATCTTTATTTGTTGCATCTGCTGGTGAAATGCTAGCTTTTAACCTTAAACTTTCATTTATCTTTAATTCTAATGATGTCTTATCTAAGTTTACTCCTGTTACTTTTACTACTGGTACTTCTTCATTTTTCACAGTGATATCACATGTAGCTTTAAAGCCTCCATCCTTTGTTGTTACTGTTATTGTTACTTTTCCTGCTCCTACTGCTATTACTTTTCCATTTGCATCAACCTTTGCAATCTTATCGTCACTTGAAGTCCAAGTAACTTCTTTATTTGTTGCATCTGATGGTGAAATGCTTGCCTTTAATTCTAAGATTTCATTTATATTTAATTCTTCTGATGTCTTATCTAAACTTATTCCTGTTACCTTCACATCCTCTGGCTTTTCCTCTTCTGGCTCTGCTGTACAATTAATTTTCATTATTATTGTCTTAGTCGCTTGTCCAGCTCTACCGTCATCGGTATACCAAGGTAAATCAATAGTTTCTTGTGTAGGCTCAATATGAAGCTTAAATTCATTCATTCCTGGTTTTAACCCTATTTTCTCTACATATACATTGCCATATTCGTCCATAGCACCAGTGTATAATTTATTAATATCTTCATCATTTATTGTAAACTCTACTCCATATGGCACTGTAGCTTTTAATGTAAATTCCTTTTTATCAGTTTCATATTCTATACTATCTCCATAAGATATTCTTGGCATAGAAACCATCATAGGCATATCTACCCAACGAAGTACATAATCATCTACAATCATTGAATTTCCACCTTGATTCTTAACTGTTAACTTCATATTAGTATCAGTTGAACTATATGCCCAATTTCCATAATCCTCAGTGTCATTTTGAACACGATTATGACTTGTAAATGCTTCTGTACCCCATGAACCTCTTGTATACTTATATTGAATGCTCTTTCCTGCCATCATTTTAAATTTATATTCTACTACATCTCTAGATGTTGCTCCACTTGGTACTGTAAGTCTTCCACCTGATGCATTCCACCCATTTAAATCTCCTGCAATATAAATATCATCTGTAGCTGGTGTATAGTTTGGAATATGAAGTCTTAATGTTACATCTACCATAACTAGTGTTGGAGTAACAGATTTTTCTTCTGAATACGCTCTATTATAGAATTTATCATATGTTGTAACTTTATAAGTATAGTTTTTATCATTACTTACTGTAAAATCTACAAATTCTCTAGAAGCTTTATCTTCTACAGAAACTTTTACAAATTCACCATTACCTTCTTTACGATATACTTCAAATCCTTCGACATCAACTCCATCTGATTCCCAATTAAGTTTTGCTCTATTAGATTCTACAAGAATATCATTAAGTATAGGTGATTTTGGTGCAGTATTATCTTCACTATTCATTATTGCATTCATTGATGCTTCATCTGACTCTGTATAATTATCTCCAGCATTTGTTGTTGCTTTAGCATAGTATTTATATATTCCTGATTCTGTTGGTTCAAATGTTGCATAATAAGCTTTTGATCCATCATCTAAATCAGCTCTGTATCTTAACTTAGTACTATTGGCATTATCTTTTGATGTTTCATCATTATAATACATAAGTCTAGCTTCAAAGTTTGGAATTTCTTTTCCCCTATATTCACTATTGTCAGTTAATCCCGGAATATTAATATTAACAACTATTTCATCAGTTTTATTGCCTACACCAATAGTTAAATCTTTTACGACATTAGGTTTACTAATTGATTTAATATTAAATGATGGTAATGCAGTTACGGAATCACTAAATTCACTTTCTCCACCTTCTTTAATAGCTGTAACATAATAATAATATCTTGTTCCATCCACAACATTTTCATCAATAAAACTTGTATTAGTTTCTTCTCCAACCTTTTCAGATTTTTGACCCTCAAGATTAGTTCTATAGATATTATATTTTGTAGCACCAGAAACTTCATTCCAAGTAAGAGTAACCTTTCCTTGTTCAGCTTTTGCCTTAAGTCCTTGTACCTTATCAACTGTTACTATTTTATTGTTAGATACCATCATTAATCCCGTTTGAGCTGGAATTTTTACTTTTACTTTTCCATCTTTTACAGTTGCAGATATATTTCCATATAACTCATCCTTTAAAATTAAGCCTTCTGGTAAGAATCCTGTTACATCTGCTTCAATAGTTTTATCTGAGTTTGATTGATTTAAAACTAATAATGCTCCCTTTTCAGAATTCTTTCTTGCATAAGCAATAACATTATCATTTGCATAAGCAGTTTGAAGTTCACCAGTTGCAAACAAATCAAGATTTTCATTTCTGACTCTTGCTGCATTTTTATAAACATCGAATAATTCTGAATATCTACCTACAGCAGAATACTCTCCATTAGATTCTAAAACTCTTTCCCATGGGAATGATCTTCTTGAATCCGGATCCTTTGTTCCAGTTACACCAACCTCATCACCATAGTAAATTGTAGGTGCTCCTGCATATCCCATTTGGAATATAGCTGTTAGTGCTTGTAGTTTTAATGCATTGTCTGATGCTTCTGGAGCAATCTTAGTGTTTTCTTCTTCCCATGTAGGATTATCTATCTTAGTTATATTACGTATAGTATCATGAGAATCTACTAAATTTAACATTGCTTGCCATGCTTCTTTAGGATAGTTTTCTCTTATTACTTCTAATGCATTGTTAAAATTCACTGCATTACCACTTATTATATAATTTTGAAGGGCAGCTCTAAATTGATAATTCATAACTGAGTCAAATTGATCTCCTAGTAAATAATGAGTTGCAACTCCCCATTCTTCTCCTAATATAACTGGATCATCTATTACATTCCCATTAACATCTAGTCTTCCAGCAGTTGATTTTACAGCTTCTCTAAATTTTTGCCATGTACTTGTTGATACATCTGGTGCAACGTCTAATCTCCAACCTCTTGCACCCATCCACATCCATCTTTGAGATGCTGCATATTCCATATTTTTTTCTGCTTCTCTATCACTCATACCTGTTAAATCGTATCCAATAACATTTTCTCTATAATCAACATTATTCCATTCATGATTTCCAGAAATCGCTAACTCATCACCTTCTTGAGGCGCTTTTGTCTCCATTACTGGTAATGAATCATATCCCCACCAGCCTTCATATTTATAATGCTGATCTTTTGCATCTAAAGCATTTCCATCCTTATCTCTTATAACCCATTCATTTTCTACTTTAAACCAAGTTGTAAACTTAAAGTCTTCTGGATAAGAATAATTTTTATCAGTTAAAGGGTTTTTTGTATTTTCAAATTCCTTAATAACCTCTTTTTCTGCTTTCTCCTGAGATTTTCCTGTATTAACTTTATCCCATACCTTTCTCCAATATTCATAAGCCCCAATTTCTGGATACTTCTCATATCTATCAAAATATATAGAATCATCGCCAACATGGTTAAATACGCCATCTGCTATTAACTTAATTCCATTCTCTTCAGCAGCTTTTGCAAAAGCTTGATATACTCTATCTGAAGATGCTCTAGTTGCTTCATAATTTAATCCTGAAGTAGGATCACCTTCTTTATTATAAACAGGTTGTCCAAACATTGGATCTAATGATTTATAATCAGTTGCATCATATTTATGATTAGATGCAGCCCAAGCCACTGGATTTAAATATATAGCTGATATTCCTATTGATTTTAAATACTGAAGTTTTTCTTCTATTCCTTGAATATCTCCTCCATAAAATTCATTAGTCCATATATTATCTGTTTTTGAATTGGGATAATATGGTTTATTTTCAGGAGTTGCATGTCTTGGATTTTCAGGATAATCACTCCACTCCCCCCATACCTTTGATGATGCTGGATCATTTTTTACTCCTCCATCATAATATTGAATATCATATGACTTAAGATTCCCATCAGCATCAATATAACCTCTATATCCATCTAATAGTTTAGCTCTATTATTTTCTTCATTTCCATCAAAAAATCTATCAGGGAATATTTGATATACAACTGATTCCTTCATCCAATCTGGAGTTTTATAATCTTTATCATATACTGTTAGATTATATGGCAATGCACCTTCTTCTGCTGTTGTACCATTTCCTCCACTCAAACCATCATCACCATATTCTAGCTTTGCTTTTCCATCGACTAATATAAATTTATAGCCCCAAATTCCAATCCCCTTAAAATCTGTTTTGGGTACTATTACTTCATAGTAATCTGTTTCATTAATTGTAGTTGCTTTTCTCATATCATAGCTTTTTGCTACTCCGTTACCATCTATAAGTTCAACCTTTGCAACTTGAACATCATCTTTTGCTACTCCAATTCTTAGAGTTAAATCTTCACTTTCCTCTTTTATTGCTCCAAATGGCTTTTTATAAGTAATACTTCTTGAATCAAATGTTATTGCTGATTTATTTATGAGCCCATCAAAATTTCCTTCTGCTACCTTATAATTATGAGTTAACTTTTTATCACCTTTATAATTTATGGTAAATATAACATCTGCTGGGTCTAAAGTATTTACTATTAAATTACTTCCACCTTCATCTACTCCATAACTCTCATCCCAATTTGCCCCAAAAGCTACTTTTGTTTCAAATTTTCCTGCTGGCAGATTTCTTTGTAGCTTATATACACTTCCATCAAAATTATAATCTACAAACATTTGCTTAGCGTTCTCTGGAGACCATTTTCCTTCACCAAATATTTCTTGAATATCTCCAACTAATCTTGGCCACTTGTCATTACTTAATTCTGAAATATATTGAGGTATTCCATTAACTCCAGGTACATTTATCTTAACTTGATTTAATTCTTCATTAACATAAAAATTAACTTTAGTCTTTTCAGTTAAATTCAAAATAAAGTTATCTCCATTATTGCTAAATCCATCCCAAGTTCCATTCTTAACAATTTTAAATTCATGCTTACCTGCTTCTAAAACTGTTGAATATTCAAAAAATCCATCTACTAAATGTTTTAATTGAGTTTCAGGGTTACTATTATTCCAATTTTGAAATGATCCTGCTATAAACCACTTATTTTTTCCTCCTGGCTGATTAACTAATTCATCAGCTATTATTTCTCCAGTCTCTGGAGACTCTTCCTTTGGAGGTTCAACATTTGTAACAGGCTTTACATAATATGTTTTACTATCATCTTTTTTATAATAAACTTCTAAGTTTCCATTACAATCAAGATATGCTAAATCTATTATTCTTTCAAAACTATCCTCTTTTTCCCAATTACCATATTTCCCCTTTGTACCTATTGTCCTTGAATCACTAGTAATTCCTGTATAAGAAATTGTTGTTTCTACTCCAAATTCATTTTCTTTATTAAATAGTCCTTCTTTACCTTCTGGACCACCTGTAATCCAATTCCATAAGGACCACCCTTCATAATCTTTATTAGGTCTATTATAATTTACTTTTATATTAATATTTGAAAAATTCTTGTATAATTCTTCATATTCAATACTTTTCGGTTCTGGATTGCCTTTATCTAGAACTCCCGATGTTATTATAATTTCTTTTTCACCTTTAGATAAATCATATTTAACATCTCCTGTAGCCTTATTTTCCCACTCTCCCTTTTTTATAATCATTCCAAGTTCACCTGATTTAGGTACATCAATTACAGCATACACACCCTTTTCATCCTTATGTGTAAATTCAACTACATGTCCATCCTTACTTGGCCACCAAGTCCAAATATTCCATCCTGAATAATCATTATCTTCTTTTAAAAATCTAACTTTAACTTTTTGATCTCCAGTAGTTTCTGCTTTAACTACATTGTTTGGAATAGGTATTAATGTTAAACAAAATAGTATAACTGTAAATATGCTTAGCTTAGCTTTGTGTTTTAAAACACTATTTACCCTCATAAAAATCCTCCTTTTTATTAAATTATCAAAGATCTATTTCGGAAACGTTTCCAATAAGCTTGTAATTACTTTTATTTATATAAAAATAATTATAGAAACATTTCTTACCCCAATTGTAAATGATTACTACATTTTTTTCTATAGATTTTATTTTTTTTGTATATTAGTACAAACTTAAATAATATTAATTCTGACAACTTATTTTTTATAATAGCTTGTCAATTTTATTTATATCTATCATAATATTATTATGGTATTTAAAAGGGAAAATTTAGGAGGTATTTTATGAAAAAAACTTATAGTTTAACAAAAAAAATATTTATTTCAATGTTATTAGGTACACTATTTGGAATTTTAGTACAAAGTTTAAAATCTGAATTCATTCGGGACACTATTATTTTAAATGGTTTTGTAAAGGTTTTATCTAGTGTATTTTTATCATCAATAAAGATGATGGTAGTTCCTCTTGTATTTGTTTCATTGACATGTGGTGCTGCTTCAATTGAAAGCATAAAAAAACTTGGAAGAGTTGGTGGAAAAACATTTTTCTTTTATATCACTACAACATGTATCGCAATAACTATAGGAATTCTTTTTTCTATATTAATAAAACCTGGTACTGGACTTGATATGTCTCATCTATTAGTAAATGAACCAGTAATTTCACAAAATAAATCTTTTATAGATATTATAATTGAAATAGTTCCTACTAATCCATTTGAATCATTTGTTAAAGGTAACATGCTTCAGGTTATTTTCTTTTCAATTTTATTTGGTTTATCTATAAGTATGGTTGGAAAAAAATCCTCTTTAGTAAAAAACTTTTTTGATTCATTAAATGAAGTAATAATGAAATTAGTTCAATTAATTATGAATTTTGCACCCTTTGGTGTTTTTGCATTAATGACAAATACTTTTGCAACTATTGGATTTAATGCAATGATCCCACTTATTAAATATATGATAGTTATACTTCTATCTTTACTTATACACTCCTTTTTCATATATGGAGGATTGTTTAAGGTATTTACTAAACTAAGTATAAAACCCTTCTTAAAAAAATTTATCAAACCAGCTTCTATAGTTTTTTCAACTGCTTCAAGTAACTCTGCTTTACCTGTTACATTGGAAGCAATGGATGAAATGGGAGTTGATAATTCAATTTCTTCCTTTACCATTCCTCTAGGATCAACTATTAATATGGATGGCACTGCTATAATGCAAGGTGTAGCTGCTATATTTATTTCTCAAGCTTATAATATGAATTTAAGTATCACAAATATTTTAACTATTATATTAACAGCAACATTAGCATCAATTGGAACCGCTGGGGTACCTGGTGTTGGTATGGTGATGCTTTCAATGGTCCTTCAGTCAGTTGGATTACCTATTGAAGGTATAGGATTAATTCTTGGTATTGACCGAATATTAGATATGTGTAGAAGTACAGTCAATACAATGGGCGATTGCATATGTACTATTATAATTAGCAAATCTGAAAATTCTTTTAATGAAAATAAATATTATTCAAACTCAGATAATTTAGAAAATTTAGAGGATTTAAATGAACTATATGAAAATGCTGATAATTCTATTTAGCTTAAAGAATAAATAAGTAATTAAAATCTTATATAATATCATAATCATCTCAATTTTTTACTTAAATTTGAACTTTATTTATATAAAAATATTGATTGACAACATTTCCCCCTATTGCTAAAATGATATAGTTAGTATAGTTTAACTCTAAGTTTACTATTACTAAACTTTTGTGTGATTTTAGGAGGTTTCATGAGTGAAGCATTTTTGCTAATTAAATATTTATCTATTGGATGGAACTAAATTTTACAATTTATGGAGGGATTTTTATGAAAATTGAACAACTAGGAAGACATATTTTGGTGGAATACTATAACTGTGACAAGGATATTTTAAAAGATCATTCTATCATTGAAGAGCATATGAAAGAAGCTGCTATTGTATCTAATGCAACTATAGTTACAAGTTGTTTCCACAAATTTAATCCCTGGGGAGTAAGCGGTGCTGTTATAATCCAGGAATCTCATCTTACAATTCATACATGGCCTGAATATGGTTATGCATCAGTAGATCTATTTACTTGTGGTGATACTGTTAATCCTTGGCTTGCATTTAAGTATCTTGAAGATGCATTAAAAGCCGAAAGAAGTGAATCTACTGAAGTCGCAAGAGGTTTAGTTGATAAAGTTAAAACTTTTTCTAATGGAGCATACGATAATATTCAAGTAAAGCATAAAATGGAGGGTTAAGATATGGATATGGAATTATGGTACACTGAAAATCAAACTCAAAACGTAAATTTTTCTATGAAGGTTAAAAATCACTTGTATTCTGAGCAAAGTCCATTTCAAAAAATTGATGTATTGGATACTTATGAATTTGGAAGAGTACTTGTAATTGATAACTGGACAATGGTTACTGAAAAAGATGAGTTTATTTATCATGAAATGATAACTCATGTAGCTATGGCTACTAATAAAGATATTAAAAATGTTTTAGTAATAGGAGCTGGTGATGGAGGTACTGTTAGAGAATTAACTAGATATAAAACCATTAAAAATATAGATATGGTTGAAATAGATGAGTCTGTTGTTAAAGCCTCAAAAGAATTTTTGCCTTTTACATCAAATAAGCTAGATGATGAAAGAGTAAACTTATTTTTTGAAGATGGAATTAAATTCGTTAAAGGCAAGCAAAGCTTATATGATTTAATTATAGTGGATTCTACTGATCCAATAGGACCTGGAGAAGGCTTATTTACCAGTGAATTTTATAAAGATTGTTTCTCTGCTTTAACTGAAAAAGGAATTCTCATAAACCAATGTGAAAGCCCTTATTACCCTCATAATTCAAGAGAAATGAAAAGATCATTTAGTAAACTAAAGGGAATATTCAATATATGTGAAGCATATCAATATCATATGCCTACATATGCTTCTGGACATTGGATGTTCTGCTTTGCTTCTAAAGAATTGCATCCATTAAAGGATTTTGATGCTAATTACTGGAACTCATTAGGTTTAACTACAAAATATTATAACACAGACCTACATAAAGGAGCATTTATGATTCCAAATTATGTTAAAGAAATCTTAAATAATTAGTTAATAAAACGCCGATAGGATTTTAAATCTTATCGGCTATTTTATTTCTATATAAAAATAAATTTTTAAATTAATCCAACAAAAAATATCAAAATAAATAAACTTATATAATATCTTTTTTGTCTTTAATATCAAATATCTATTCACTTATTATATAAATTTTTATATCATAATACTATAACAATTATTCTAAGAGGTTTTAATGTACGGAAAATCCACAAGTGCACAAACTACAAGTCTTTCGCTAACAGTATATAATAATATAGCTTTAATAAATGAAACTAGAGATCTTCCAAGATATAAATCTGATTCTAATCCTTATATTTCTATTGAATACTTTGATATAAGCAATTATATAGATGAAACATCTGTTATAATTACAGGCATGGATGACTTTATAATGATATTTAACTATCTTTGTTGTAATGATAAAAATCCTAATCTATCTCCATGCGATACATGTGAAAATTTAATACCTAATTCAATATTAATTAAGGGAAATAACATTGATTCAAAAGAAATAAAAACATATTATTTAACTGATAATATTAGATGGTCTAGTAGCTATACAATAATTTTAGATGAGAAAACATTGGAAATTCACTGTTGGTTCAATCTTATAAATAAATCTGGTATAGATTATAATAATGCTACTTTAAAAGTTATTGCTGGAGATGTGAATTTAGCTTACAAAAACCTTTATATTTCTAATGCTCCAATTCAAGCTACTAAATTAGAAAGTAGTACTCCTATTGCTGATATCGGAATTGCTGATTACTATATTTATACAGTACCAGATAAATATAATTTTCTTAACAATACACTAAAGAGAATAAAAAGCTTTTATAAAAATGGGATTGTATATAGTAAACTTTATGACTTTGGATATGATTCTATAAATGCTAATATAATAATTAAATTTCAAAATACAGCTGAAAACAATTTGGGTATTCCACTTCCTTCTGGCAATATAAATTCTTTTACTCGTTTTGATGGTAATTTAGAATTTGTAGGAGGAAGCTCAATAAAAGATATCCCCAAGGATAGGGAGGTTTCCTATATAATAGGAAAAGCATTTGATGTCACATCACAAAGAAAAATAATTGCTTATCAAAAATATGCAGATTATATTCTTAAAGAAGTACAATATATAGTTACTAATACAAAAAATGAGACCATTCATATAAAAATATGCGAGCCTATATATGCACCTTGGGAAATGACTTTTGCTACTGATAGATATGAAACTGATAAAAATGGAAATCCATGTTTCCAAACTACAATTGAATCTAATTCAAAAAAAGAAATAATGCTTAGTTACAAATATGATGTTAAATCTAATTAGTGTTTAAGCAAGGTATTATTAAATATAGATATATTTAATAATACCTTGCTTATTTAGCTTACTTTCTTATTTTAAACACATTGATAGATTCAATTAATTTTTTTGAGCTCTCCATAGCATTATTTGAGTTAATTATGGTTTTGTCTGATTTACTACTTGCATCCACAATTTTATTTGCAATATTAGCTATTCCACTACTACCTTCTATTGTTGCTTTAGATACACCGTTCATAATGTCTGAAATCTCCTTAATAGATATTAATAAGTCATTAGAAATTTTATCAAACTCATTTACTATATTATCTATCAATATTCCATCATCTTTATATGTTTCTGTTACTCTTATCATATTAGAAAATTCATTTTGTAAATCCTTATCCATAAAACTAATTAAACTATTTGAACTATCTATAAGACTGTTAACTGCTGCAGATATATCATTTCCTGTCTCCTTTATCTTAATAACAGATTCTTTTGAAGCTTCCGCAAGCTTTCTTATTTCTTCGGCAACTACTGCAAATCCTCTTCCTGCCTCTCCTGCTCTTGCAGCTTCTATTGATGCATTTAAAGCTAGAAGATTAGTTTGTTCTGTAATCTCTATAATTATTTCTGATAGTTGATATATCTTATTAATTACTTTAGTTTGTTCTATGGCATCTTTCAATGTTATTTTAGTACTTTCCAAAACTTCATTTGTATTCTTAAGGCCCAAATTAACAGAATTCTTATTATTTAATGCTCTATTACTTATTTCTCCTGCAATCTTTGACCCATCCTTTGCTTTATTTGCAATTGATTCAGCAGATATTTCTATAGCTTCAATTGAATGACCTATTTCTTGAGTTGATGCAGATGTTTCTTCCATAATTGCCGTTACTTCTTCAGATGTAGCTGCCATATTTTCTAAGCTAATATTTAAATCATATATATTTGAATTAATATTCATAATAGAATACTCTGTATTTTTTGATTCTATTTTAACATTTTCTAATAAAATACTAAGTGAATTCTGAATTATAGTTATATACTTTAATATAATTCCAAGTTCATCTTTTCTATTTAAAACTTTTTTATCTATTTCTTTTGAGAAATCTCCCTTTGAAATTATCTCCATTTCATTGACAGCTACCTTCAAAGGTTTAACTATATTCCTTGTTATAGCTGCTGCTGCAATAATTCCAGTAATTAATACCAATATTATGCTTGTAAGCAGTAATGAAATTAATTTTTTTATAGCCTGCTCATTTTCAATTTTTATACTTTCTGCTATAGTATTACTATAATTAGCAAGCTTGTTTAATTCGTATCTAAACCCTTCACCAAAATCAAGTTCAACTAATTCAAGTTGTTTTTTAGCCTCATCCCCATTTCCTGAAATAGCTAAATTAATGATTTCATTTTGCTTATCTCTATAAGGTTTTAATTTAGTTTCAATTCCTATTATTGCTTTACTTGTATGATCATCAATATATATATTTTTATAATTGCTAAAATTTTTATCAAAGTTTTCCTTACTCTTAATTACTTTCTCTTTTTCTTCTTCTTGAAAATTCTTATTGCCAACGTTTAAAATAATTTTATAAATACTTGTTTCAATACTACGTTCTTCATTTATGCTATTATTCAAGCTTAATACAGATGAAAAATTTTCATTATACATTTTTTGCATTCTTTCATCAGCTTTATTAAGTTGAAATATTCCTATTCCCCCTATAACAAGCATCATTAAAGTTAACGTAGTTGTTAAGATAAATATTTTCACTCTAACTTTTAAGTTTTTAATCATATATCCACCCCGTTCATAATTGAATTTTGTACAATTTAATTATCCATTATAATCTCATTATAGTCAAAATATTCCTTTAACATTGTCAAAACTTTATAATAATTGTCAAAATACTTTATAGAAAATAAGAAAAGCACTTAGTAAAGAATCTATTTACTAAGTGCTTTTCTTTAATATTAATACTTATAATTGTATTTCTACTACTTCTTTTTTTTCAAGGCTTTTTAACACATCTATTACCCTTTGATTACTTGATCCCCTATATTTTAAAGATATATTTCTTTTATCTATTTCAAACCTTCCATCAATAAGTACATCTACCAAAGACAATATAGATAATCTATCTTCATTTTTTATTATATCCTCATATAAATAGCCAGACCATAACCAAATACTTTTTTTAGTTTCTTCTTTTATTCTTTTTAATAAATTAAACAAATCTTTATCTTGTATTTGTTCCATAGGTTCTCCACCTAAAATATTAACTCCATTTACATTTGGATTCTTAACATATCCTATAAATTCTTCTTCTGTTTCCTTTGTCCACTTATCACCATAATTGAAATCTTGTAAATCTTTATTAAAACAACCCTCACAATTATTAGTACATCCACTTACAAATAATGTAGTTCTTATACCTGGTCCATTACTAACATCAAATTTTCTTATTTTAGAATAATTCATTTAGCAAACCTTCCTTATAAATGTAATACTCTATCTCCAATTTCAGCAGTTCTCCCTTTATTCCAATAATTAGTTCCTATATAACCACAAGTCCTTCTCATTACTTGCATTTCCGCTTCTTCTTTATTTCCACAGGATGGGCAGAACCATTCTAAATTATCATCTAATTTAATTTCACCAGTATAGCCACATTTATAACAGATATCTGGTTTAGTATTTATTTCTGCATATTGTATATTATGATATATAAAGTTTATAATTTGCTCAATTGCATCTAAGTTTTTGCTCATATCAGGAACTTCTATATAAGAAATACATCCACCTAGGCTTATGTTATGGAATTGAGATTCAAATTTTAATTTACTAAATGCATCTATTTCTTCACAAACATGAACATGATAAGAATTAGTATAGTATAACTTATCTGTTACATTTGGAATAACTCCAAATCTATTTCTATCTAGCTTACAAAATCTATATATTAAATTTTCTGCTGGGGTACCATATAAACTAAATCCTAAGCCAGTTTCTTCTTTCCACTTTTGACACGCTTCATTCATATGATTCATTACAGCTAAAGCAAACTTTTCTCCCTCTTCGCTTGTATGACTTATTCCAAGCATTGATTGAACCATTTCATGTATTCCTACATAACCTAATGACAATGTTGAGTACCCATCTTTTAATAACTTATCTATTTTTTCTTCTTTTTCTAACCTTGCTATTGCACCATGTTGCCAATGTATAGGAGAAACATCTGAAAGTGTTCCAAGAAGCATATTATGTCTTGTTAAAAGAGCTTCCTTACAAAGTTCTAATCTTTGATTTAGCATATCCCAGAATAACTCCATATCTCCATCAGCAATTATACCTATTTGAGGTAAGTTTAAACTAATTACCCCTTGATTGAATCTTCCATACCATTTATAGTTACCTTCTTCATCTTTCCATGGTGCAAGATGTGATCTACATCCCATTGGTGGGAAAGTATTTCCTTCATAATTCATTCTCATCATCTTTGCTGATTGATAATCTGGAACTAATCTTCTTGCCGTACATTTTGCAGCTAATTTAGTTATATAATCATATTTTCCACCTTCAAGACAATTGTGTTCATCTAATAAATAAACAAGTTTTGGAAAAGCCTCTCCTATTTCTTGTCCTTTATAATTTTTCATACCTTCTAATCTTTGTTTTATCATTTCTTCACAAATTAAGGCCATTTCTTCTTCATACTCATTACCTTCCTCAATCTCTAGGTAAATTGTACTAAACGGAGCTTGACCATTCGTAGTTTGCAATGTTGATAATTGATATCTTATAGTTTGAACTCCATCTCTTAGCTCCTTAAACTTCATATCTTTAGCTAATTCTCTTGCAAGTTCTTCATTATTATATTTTTCTAAATACATCTTATAAGTTTTTTCTTCAGTTACTCGTAAAAATTTAGCAAGATGTTTTATTGTTATGCTTTGTCCACCATACTGATTACTTGCAACTTGAGCCATTATTTGAGTAGTAACAGTACATGCTGTACTAAAGGATTTAGGCGTTTCTACAAGTTTATCATTTATAACTGTTCCATTATTCAACATATCTTCTAAATTAATTAAGCAACAATTAAATATATTTGAAAGAGTATAATCCATATCATGCCAATGTATTACCCCTTCATCGTGTGCTTGAACTATATAGGTTGGAATAAGTCTTCTTCTAGATATATCTTTTGAAACTTCTCCAGCAATTAAATCTCTTTGTGTTGCCGCTATAACAGAATTCTTATTTGAATTTTCTTTTATAACATCTTCATTAGTTTTATTTAAAAGACTTAGTATACTTTCGTCTGTTGTATTTGTGTTTCTCTTAAACTCTTGTACCGCTCTATATCCTTCATAGGATTTAGCTGTTACGATTTGCCCATAGTGAACAAGTCTATCGTAAACATAAGATTCGATTTTATGTATAGTTGGAGTATCCCCTTGTTTTGAAAAATATTTTTCAGCATCACTTGCTATAAGCTTTGCTATATCTGCTAAATAAATACCGCTTCCATTTTTCATTGCTTTAGAAATTGCAGCCCTTATTTTATTCTTATCAAAATCAACTATACTTCCATCTCTTTTAATAACTTTCATTTAACCCATCTACTCCCCTTTAAAAGTTTTAAAACTTTTATATTTTGCCTTCTTTTAGCACTCATTTTCTAATTATACAATAAAACATTTTTCATTGCATTTTTACAACTACTCGTTTTTTTAAACAATCCTTATAAATTTTCACTTATCTCAAAATTACCTTTGTTTTATGGATATAGTTGATATTTTTTTTAATTAACATATATTTATATATTTTAATCCTCGATAAATTTTCAATATTCACCCCTAGGTAGCATTAATACTATGATTAACATTTTATACAAAAATAAAAACTTAAAAGCTATACTAAATTAAACATTAAAATTAAAATAGCATAGCTTTAAATTTATAATTTTTCATCAATCAATTTTATTTTACTTTGTGTTTCATCATTTATAGGTATACCTTCATACCATTTATCATTATTTATCTTTGCTACATCACCAAAATATTTACTTTTCAATATTATTTCTGGTCTGTACTCAAAATGTAAAATATCAAAGTGCTCCCATTTTCCACCCCAGACAAATCCATTATCTTCAAATACTCTAACTAACTCTTTAGGATAACCTTCAATTCTCTTGCTTCCTTTAGTTTTATCAACCCATTTCCAATAATCTGCATCATTTCTGCTTAAATCTATAGCTATTCCATAGGCATGCGGACTAAGTCTTCCAGTATCTTGTATAACCCTATAATTATAACCTCCACTTATAGGGAAGATATAATTGTTGATTTTATTATTTGTTTTAGCTACTTCTCTTGCTTCATTTAAAGCTTTCTTTAAAGATTCACCTGCTTTAGCATTTTTATTAAACATTACATTACCACAAGATGTTGAAAAAGAAGATAAATTCTTTTCTATTTGATTCTGATTGCTCCCATAAATACTATTAAGAAAAGAATAAGCTCTTCCTCTACCAGGATCCATTCCATCTACAACCATACTTATACTCTCTAATGGATATATATCCTCCAATGTATCTTGTAAATCTGCATTTGCTGTTTTCATATCTTTACTTTTTTCTTTTTTATCATCATACAAAATCTTTTTATCATTATTTAGTATTAAATATATATATCCATCTTCAGATACATCTATATCCTTTATTTCTTCTGGATAAGCTAACATTAAAACTAATAAATCTCGTTTAGCATTATTTATATATGTACCTTCTTCCATAACCATAGCTTGTGGCTTATATCCTATTAAGCTAAATAAAAGTACTATACAATATATAATTATAAATTTCCTTTTCATATTTTCACCTACTTATATTTTATATTTTTATTATTCCTAAAAAAAAATAAACATACTCTGATAATTTAATAATTTTTAATTTGAGATTTTTTTTAATTACTGTTAATATATAGTAAATACTTTTTATAAGGGGGCAAAATATGAGTATTATAGTTTCTAAATTTGGAGGAAGTTCTCTTGCTGATGGTAATCAATTTAGAAAGGTAAAGGATATTCTTTTATCTGACAATAGAAGAAAATTTGTTATACCTTCTGCACCAGGGAAGAGGAACTCTAAAGATTTTAAAATTACAGACCTTTTATATCTTTGTCAAGCACACATTGAATCTAGTATTCCACTAGATGATGTATTTAATCTAATATCTAATAGATATAAAGCTATAGTTTATGAGCTTGACCTTTCATTGGATATAGACATTTATTTAAATGAAATAAAAAAGGATATAGAAAATGGAGCATCTAAAGAATATGCTGCAAGTAGGGGCGAATATCTAAATGGTATTATTCTTGCAAATTATTTAGATTTTAAGTTTATAGATGCTAAAGATGTCATTATATTTAATAAATATGGAAGCTTAGATAATGAAGCTACATATAAAGCATTAAAAAATACACTTTCTAATTACGAAAAAGCCGTAATTCCAGGATTTTATGGATGTGATCCTCTTGGAAATATAGTTACATTTTCTAGAGGTGGCTCTGATATTACAGGAGCATTAGTTGCAGCAAGCATGAATGCTGATTTATATGAAAATTGGACAGATGTATCTGGTTTTTTGATGGCTGATCCCAAAATAGTCGAAAATCCCATGCAAATCAAGAAAATTACTTATAGGGAATTAAGGGAGCTTTCTTACATGGGAGCATCTGTATTACATGAAGATTCTGTTTTTCCTGTAAGAAATGCTGGAATACCTATTAATATAAAAAATACTAATCTTCCATCCGACCCAGGAACACTTATTGTTAAGGATATGGAGCCTGATTATAATAATCCTATAAAAGGGATTGCTGGAAAAAAGGATTTTACCGTAATTTCTATTGAAAAAGCAATGATGAATTCAGAACTTGGATTTTGCAGAAAGGTTCTATCAATATTAGAACAAAATTGTGTTTCTTTTGAAAACATGCCTTCTGGTATAGATACTGTTTGTGTTGTTATATCAGATTCACAGCTTAATAATAAAATAGATATTTTAGTTGATGAAATAAAAAGAGCATGCAATCCAGATTCAATTGTAGTCCATCCCAATATGGCTCTTATTGCAACAGTTGGTAATGGAATGTCTTCAAATAAAGGTATTGCAACTAAAATCTTTTCATCTTTAAGTGATTCTAATATTAATATAAGAATGATTGATCAAGGCTCTAGTGAAATAAATATCCTTATAGGAATAGAAAATGACGATTTTGAAAAAGGAATTAACTCAATTTATAAAGCATTTATTTAAGTTATAAAATTTAAGGCAAAATGCTAGTTTACTCTACATTTTGCCTTTTAAATTATTTCTTTAAATTATTTTTTCTAGCCATTTATAGCTACTATATCTACTCCATTTTCATCTTCTCTTATCGTTATTTCCATTTTTAGATTTCCAGTTGTTATACTTCCAACTATTTTTATTCTACTAGTTCCCTTTTTTATATTATATGTATCTTCCCCTAATTCAGTATGCTCTAAAATATTTATAACATTATTATATGGATCTATCAAAACCACTTTAAACTTTCCAGACTCAATATTAGAACTGTATTTTATATTGATTTCCGTATCATTATTAGAGATAACCTGCCAAATAGTATCCATTCCTGTAAACTTGAAAGTTATATCTGTATTGGAATTTTCATTTATCCCTCTTTTTTCTAAATAGGAATAATTATCATTTATTAATACTATCTTTGAATTATCATTATATATACACTTTTCATTACTATAAAAATAAAATTTATCTAGAAACCTATTTATGGTTATTACTATTCCTGATACTATAATTATAGGTACGATAAAATAAACGAGCTTTTTATTACTCATATTCCTCACTTCTCCAAATTTCGCAAACTCTGGAAAGTATTATACCATATAATTACATTTAATTCATATATTATACAAAAAATAATAAAATATTTATTATTTTATTATATATGTTAAATTATTCAAATTAATTATTTCTCTCTAGTAAGTTTTATTATTATATCCTTATGATCTGGATATAGGTTTAAAAGATACTCTCTTTCGAATAATTCAAAATCCTCATATTCAAATGCTGGAGCAACCATACATCCAACTAAAGAAAATCCCTCATTATTCATAGCTGAGCCAAATATATATCCTTTTGGAACTAAAGCTTGTGGAACCTCCCCATTTTCTATATTTATCCCAAGTTGTTTTGTTATAAGTTCTCCCTCTGGACTTATCATATAAATTGTAAGTGCTTCTCCATCGTGGTAATACCATAACTCATCAGATTTTAACCTGTGAAAATTTGATACCTCACCTGTTCTTAAAAGAAAATATATACTACTCCATAAGTTTTTATTTTCTCTCACCTTCTCTTCTGATAAAAATGATTCTTTGAAATATCCACCTTCAACATGTGGTAACATTTCTAAATTTTTTATGTAATATTCTGCATTTTTCATTTTATATCCCTCCCTTTATTTATTAATATTATATACTAAATTTCTAAATATTACATTTCTAATTCCAATACTTCTTCCTCTTGGTATTCAATAAGATTCAGTTTATCTTTTTCATTTAACTCCTCTAAAATTCCTTATATAAAGTCTATATTTTTGTTTTTTATCAAGTTTAAGCATTTCTAATCCTTTCCTAAATGGCATTCTAATATTAGTTATTACTAAATCAGGGATAATTTACTTATTACCGCTAATCCTTCTTCTCCATCTTCTGCTTCTTCTATAACTGTAAAACCCATAGATAGCCAATCAATTGTATGAACTAAACCTTTTCTTATTATTTCTTCATCTTCAACTATTATAAGCTTATACACTCCACTTTCCCCCTATAGTATACGGTAAAATTATTTTAACTAAGGACCCTTATCTTCTTCACTTGATATTCCTATTCTATATTCTTCTCCATATAACAATTTGACTCTTTTGTGTACATTATATAATCGAATACTTTCCGTATCATTATCATCTATTGATTCACAAATAATAGTATCTAAAACTTTTTTTCATTTAAAATTCCCCCTAATATTTAATAATTTCTTTTGTCCTTTCCTTGTTGTAAATTAATAATATCAGATGTAAATGTATAAACAGGTCTTAATATCTGTACAAATATATTGTTTTATGAACAACACTTTATATGTTTGAAATTGCTTCATATTTATTTAATTTATGGTAAAATATAGCGTGTACAAAATATACTATTAAAGGAGATATATAAATGAAATTCATTTTTAGGTTTAAGAATTTACTATCTATATTTATTATTGCTTTTTTCACTACTACATTAGTTGCATGCAATAATAAACCTATAGAAAAGGAAGTATCAAAAGGGTATATATGGGAGGCAACTAATGGCAGTACTAGTGTAAATTTAGTTGGAACTATACATCTTGGTAGTAATAATATCAATTTTTTAAATGATGATATAAAAAGAATAATTGATGAAACTGATGTTTTATCTGTAGAACTCGACTTATCACTTAAGGAAAATATAGAGAAAACTCAATCCTCTGGATATTTAAAAGATGGAAAAACTATAGAAAATTATTTATCTGAAGATGAAATTAATAAATTATCTTCTATTATTAATACATTAAGTCCTAAATTCAATATAAAAGAAATAAATAATTTAAATTCTTTCTCGCTAATTAGTTTATTGACTAATCTCTGTTATGCTAAAGCTGGAATACTTGGAAATGGATTAGATTTAATTATGATAAACGGAGTGAAATTACGTAAAGCTAATGGAGATAATATAACAATTAATGAACTTGAAGGAGTTGATTACCAACTTGAAACAATAAATAAAACTTTTACTTGGGAATATCTAAAAAAATATTTAAATGACTATTCAAATTCTAATATTGATGAAGAAGTTGATATAGCAAAAAATCTTTTTAATGCCTATAAAACTGGAGATATTGAATTTATTGAAGAATCAAATAATAAAATGAAAAATGATAACCCGGAATACTATAAAATAATGCTTACAGATAGAAACATTGGTATGACAAATAAAATCGACGAATTAATTAAAGATGGTAAAAATCATACAGTTGCAGTTGGAGCCGCTCATTTTATCGGTGAGGATGGCATATTGAAGTTGCTAGAAGAGAAAGGTTATAAAATAACTAGAGTAAATTAAAAACTATATATGGAGGTTCATTTATATGTATGAATATAAATTTATAAGACTAGAATTAAAAGGTTTTATAGAGTCAAAACCAAGGCAAGACTATCATCAAATAGTAACTGATCATGCAAAGGAAGGATGGAGATTAGTACAAATCCTTACTCCACCAACTGGTGCTTATGGATCTGCTACTCATTTTGAATTAATATTCGAAAAACAAATTTAATAAAAACATTATTCAATTATAAAGCAAAATAAGAAAGATTAGCACCTCTCTTTCTTCTTATTTTGCTTTATTTCTTTAAATATAATTTTCATTTTTCCTTTAATATATTTATTATATAAAATTAGCTACAAAAGCAATTAAATATGATGCTGGTACAAATAGTAGCAATGCCACAAAAGTACCTACCACTTTACTTCCTACCATTGCTATTACACAAGCTCTAAAATCCTCTTCACTACATTTGCCATCAACTACATCATCAGTCATAATTGATAAATGAGGATCAATAAAAATTGATGTCAGTATTGTTGCTGTTCCATTAATTACTGGTGATAAAGATAAACAAGTCATTCTAAGATCTGGTGATATACTTGCTGCATATATTGGTGCAAAAGCTCCCGCTGTAATAATGGCTACAGAAATAAAATTATAAAATAAAATTTTTTTAGGAAGTATTCTATAATTTATACTTGTTAAACTTTCTTTTACAGGAATTGCTATACTTTCCTTCATGTATTTCACACCATTTTTTGAAAAACTATGTATGATAAGCTTAGGCATTGACCTTTCTATTGAAAAATGATTTACTGCCTTACTAAACATTTGCTGAAATGTTGGTATTAAAAAAGCTCCAACTATAGATGCTATACCTGAAATTATAATTATTAAATTAAATATATTAAGCAAAGCTCCACTACTTGGATCACTTTCTACAAACTTTGTTAATAAAGGAGTTTGGAATGTCAGTGCAGTTCTTGAAACAAGCATTAATACATTAAAAACTGCAAATGTAACAGCTATTTTCCCTGTTCTAACCCCTACTAACCTAACTGAATACGCTAATGTTCCAATTAATGAAATTATAAAGTTTAATACTAAAACAATTATAATTTGTTTATCCAACTTATATCACATCCTTTAATGCCGTTTTTAAATATATATTTCAAATTAAATTATCATAAATCCTAACTTTATTGTTAAATATTTTTTTAATTTATAAATTTTAATAATACTATTAATATTTTCTTAAGAACTATAGTCATCTTAATTATAACTAAATGTGTTTATAACTAAAACATATTTGGTAAATTATAATATATTTGTAATAATTAAAAAGTGAATAATATAATAATACTATCCACTTCCTGATATTAATTATTTAGTTAAAAAATATTTTTAAATCTAATATATATCCTAACTCTATTCTATAGCTCCAAATCTATTAAATGGTGATAACCTAAATATGGCTTTTCCTTCAACTTGATTTATATTAATGAGTCCAAACTCCCTACTATCTCTGCTTTTTTCTCTATTATCTCCAAGCACAAACAATGTATTTTCTTCTACCGTAATTGGAAAGTCTCTATTTCTAATGTATGTACTACCTTTAACATAAGTTTCATCTAGCATATCACCATTTAAATACACATAACCATCCTTTATATCTATTTCATCTCCAGAAACACCTATTACTCTTTTAACTAGTCTAGTTCTAGTGTCAGTATTATATGATATTGAAGCTATTTCTTTTAAATATTTATAACTTTCTTCAAATACATTACCCTTTTCTTCATTATCAAAAAATATTATAATATCCCCTCTTTTAGGTGTTGTAAAATTGTAGCTAATTTTATCAACTATAAGTTTTTCATCATTATATAATGTGTTCTCCATTGATTCTTGCTGGACCTTAGCACTCGCTAACACCTCTGTATTTATTAATGACACTATTATTACACTTCCTAATATAGTTAAAATTAGCCCCCTTATTTCCTTTATAATATTTTTATTATTCAAGTTAATATCCTCCTTAATACAACCTATAATTCATACTATCTATAAATATTTTTTAAGTGTATCTTTAACAAAATTCGGAAAATACCTTGTTAAATCTGCATGATTTTTATAGTCATGTAAATCATAATACCTATTAAAATTATGTCTATTTATTTCCTCAATTAAAGGCTTTATATCTGATTCATAAGTTTCTTCATTATTTGAATAGTGAAGATATATAGAATTATTATTTTTCTTATTAGATTCTATAACATTTCGCATTAAGTTATCTAAAATTTCTATAGATTCTATGCTAGTATCTCCCATTATATATTCGAGAATTTTCTTATGGCCTGGTAAGTTTAAATAACTACCCAGCCTATACTGTGGGGCCCCCGTAATAATTATACTATCTTTTCTTGGTAATCCGAAATATAAAGCCGAATATCCACCTTTACTAGATCCCATAAAAATCATTTTTTTTGCCTCTACTTCTTTTGTTATTTCATTTATCAAAGAATTCACATCTTTTTCTATTGCAAAATCTTTATTTTTTCCTAAATAGTATGCCCCTCTAAAGTCAAATCCAAAATCATCTAAAATAAAAAGTTTATTACACTTAAAACTTTCTACAGTTTTAACATAGTTATATCTTGCCTTTTGACCAACTTTTGTACATGCTGTAAATATTATTAATAAATCCTTAGAACTTTTATTTCTCTCAAAAACATAATTAATATTATATTTTTCACCTTTATAAGTTTTCTGTTTAAAAATAATCATGTACTTAGCTTTAATTAAATCAATAAACTTGTTTAATTTTGATAAAAACATATCAATCTTTTTCAATTTACACACCTCTATAAATTTAATAATCTATAACTCAAAAAATGTTAATTATAAATATCTCTAAATTCCTCTTCTAATATGCTCATAATATACACATCATGAAATTCATTATTTATATAAATAGCATCTCTTTTTGTTCCTTCTAACTTAAATCCTGCTTTTTCATACATAACTCTTGCGCGAGGATTATAATCAAAAACTTCCAATTCAACTCTATGCAAATTCAATTTTGTGAATGCAATCTCTAAAGCTTTATTAGTAGCTTTTAATCCAATCCCTTTATTAAAGTTATTTTTATTAAATATAGCTATTCTAAAACTACATGATTTATATTCATCATCTATATCCATAAGTACAACCTCTCCGATGATTATGTCATTATCACATATTAAGAAATGCCTTCTTTCTTCACTACTAATTGATTTCTCAATAAATGCATCTATTTCTTCTTTTGTAGGATGATTTTTTGTTCCAGTATAATAAAACATTTCTTCATCTGGATTTTTAAATCCTACCTTCCAATATTCTTCTTTATCTGATATATCTAATAATCGTAAGTCTATGTTCATGTTCTACCTCATATAATTTGTTTTAATTTATTATAAATGATACTTAAATTCCTTCTAATACGCCAGTAACACCACAGATAAGGTCACTGAAAAATTCCTGCATTATACAAATAGCCGAAACAATTACTATTATTAAACCTACGTAAGTAATTAATTTCTTCATACTCTTTCTTCCACATTTAATTAATATAAATCCTAAAATTAATGCTATTAACACTAAAATATTTATCATAATTCTCTCCTAAAATATAGCATTTTCTTCTACTTATATTCAATATATATTTTTTTGCCACCGTTTTATAAACTTCTTAAGAGATTTTTTGTCATCAAATATTTTAGAACACTATTAATAAACAATACCAATAATTTTATTGATCTTTCATCCATTCATTTTCATCGATTCCCACTTCAACCGACTTTTTTATAGTATTATTAAACTCCTGAAAAATTCTATATTTTCATTCAATTTAAATTTTAACTTATTATTTGAAAAAATCATTAATTATGTAAAGTTATGTGATTAATTTACTCTCTATTTTTATAAAAATAATTACTAAAATAGAAAGTAATCCCCCCCCCCACCATATTAATATTAAATATGCATATGTAGTATCAAATAATCCTCATCTTTTATCTTCATATATAATATTATCTTTAGAATCTTTATATAAACTTAAATTTTCTTTTTTATCATAGCAATAAAAGTTATTTATAAAATTTATCTTCTTTGTTTTAATAATTTCAACACTTGAATTTTCCTTATAATATAATTATACAGTATAAAATTTAAGATAAGATAATGGAACAAATAAAACTATTAATAATATTAACAAACTTTTTTTAATTTCTGTTCCAACTTTTTAATTCCTCCTTATTGTTATTATTAAAACACTTCAATTTAAATATATAGTCTTTATTACAATTAGAATATTTCATATTTTTTTATTTCACTATATAAATTTCAACATTTTATACATATTATATCATAATAAGTATTCATGCTATAAATAGTTTAACCTTATTTTTCTAAATATCTCATAATTTTTAAATTTTTATGATAAAATATGAGTGTAATATGAATTTAAATTTATAAAAGGGGGAAATAATAATGGATATTTTTCTTGAAAAACTATTAAACGTACTTCCAATAATAATTATTGTAATTATAGTTTTAATAGTATTTCTATCTTTCTGGAGAAGAGTACCTGCTGATAAAGCAATGGTAATTACAGGTCTTCGAAAAAGGGTTTTACTTGGAAGAGGGGGATTAATGATTCCCGTACTAGAAACATCTTCAACTATTTCACTAGAAAATATCTCAATGACAACAGATGTAAATGAAGCACCTGCTAAACAGGGTATATTTGTTAATATAGTTGGTACTGCAGTTGTAAAAGTTAAAAATGATAGCGAAAACGTATTAAAAGCAGTAGAACAATTTTGTAGTGGTGGAGAGAAAAATACAGTAAATGTAATAAAAACTATAGTTGAGCAAATATTAGAAGGTAAACTAAGAGGTATTATTTCTACATTAACTGTTGAACAAATTAATGAAGATAGAGCTTCATTTGAACAAAGAATTGAAGATGATATAAGAAATGAATTAGGATCAATGGGTTTAGTCCTAATATCTTATACAATTTTAAAAATAAGTACTCAAGGTGGATACTTAGAAAATAGAGCTAAGCCTCAAATAGCTGCTGCTAAATCAGAAGCTGATATAGCTGAAGCTGAAAGAAAAAGAGATACAGAAATTAAAACTGCTAGTGCAACAAGAGAAGGACAAAAAGCAAAACTCGAAGCAGAAGCAGAAATTGCTCAAAGTGAAAGAGATAAAAAAATTAAACTTGAAGCATTTAGAGCTGAACAAGATAAAGCAAAAGCAAATGCTGACGTAGCCTATAAATTGCAAGAAGTTGAAAATAACTCTATTTTAGCTGAACAACAAGCTGAACTTGCTGAAAAAGAAGCTTTAGTTGTTGAAAAGAAATTAATTGCAGAAGTGAAAAAGCCTGCTGATGCTAAAAAATATGAAGTTGAAGTTGCTGCAGAAGCACATAAGATTCAAGCTATTAGACAAGCTGAAGCTGAGGCTGAAGCTATAAGAGTAAGAGCAATAGCCGAAGCTGATGCTAAAAAAATCCAAGCTCAAGCAGATGCAGAGGCTATAAGAGCTAAAGGTTTAGCTGAAGCTGATGCCATTAAAGCTAAAGGTATTGCAGAAGCTGAAGCAAAAGACAGATTGGCTGAGGCAATGGCTAAATACGGAGAAGCTGCAATAGTTGAAATGGTAGTAAATAGCTTACCAGATGTAATGAAAGAAGTTGCAAGTCCTTTACAACAAATAGATAAATTAACTGTTATAGATAATGGTGGATCTCAAGGAGCATCAAAAGTTGCTAAAATTGTAACTGATGTTACTACTAATGGTTTTGAAGTATTGAAAGATATAACAGGAGTAGATTTAGCTAATGTACTAAATAATTTTGTTAATAAAAAACCTACTAAAACATCTAATTCTTCAAATATTGATCCAAAAGATACTGAAGAAAATATATCCGATATAATAGAGTAACTTATAAAAAATTACTACAAGAATTAAAAGCTTGTAGTAATTTTCATTTTTATTATAAAGTAATTAATACTATTAATTTATCATTAAAAACTTAATTATTATTTTTACATTTAAATAATAATTAAAAATTCAACTTCTAAATATTAATTATTTGCTATATCTTTTTATTATGTTAATTATAACTTCTACAGCTTTTTCCATTGATTCTATTGGAACATACTCATACTTTCCATGGAAGTTTTCGCCACCTGCAAATATATTTGGAGTTGGTAAGCCCATAAATGAAAGTCTTGCCCCATCAGTTCCTCCTCTTATAGGTCTAACATTTGGAACAACATCAGCTTCTATCATTGCTTCTTTTGCATTTTTTACTATATGCATAACAGGCTCAATTTTTTCTTTCATATTTTTATATTGATCCTTTATACTTACAACTACAGTTCCTTCTCCATATTTAACATTTAGTTCTTTTTCTATAGATTTAAACTTTTCTTTTCTAGCTTCAAAAGAATCTTCAAAGAAATCTCTTACAATATAATTTAATGATGTATTTTCAACAGTTCCTTCTATATCTGTAAGATGAGAAAAGCCTTCGTATTTATCAGTTTTTTCTGGAACTTCATCTAAAGGAAGACTATTTATAAACTCATTAGCTACCATAATTGAATTCAGCATCTTATTTTTAGCATAACCTGGATGAACATTAACTCCTTTTATTTGAACTTTTACGCCTGCAGCATTGAAGTTTTCATATTCAAGTTCTCCAATTCTTCCACCATCCATTGTATAAGCAAAATCTGCACCAAATTCTTCAACATCAAAGTGATCTGCACCTTCTCCAATTTCCTCATCAGGTGTAAAGCCTACTTTTATAGTTCCATGTTCAATTTCTGGATGATTTACTAAGTATTCCATTGCAGTCATAATTTCTGCAATCCCCGCTTTATCATCGGCACCTAAAAGTGTAGTTCCATCTGTAGTAATTAATGTTTTTCCTACATATTCCTTTAATTCAGGTGAAAACTTAGGAGATAATACTACTGAATTGTTTAGCTTAATGTCTTCACCATCATAGTTTTCTATAATTTTAGGATTTACATTTTCTCCACTATAATCTGGAGCTGTATCCATATGAGCTATAAAACCTATAACTGGTAAATCTTTATTACAATTTTTTTCTAGTGTTGCATAAACATATCCATGCTCACTTATCTTTGCATCCTTTAATCCTATTTCTTTTAACTCATTACATAACTTTTCTGCTAAATTTAATTGTCCCTTTGTACTTGGAGTTACTCTAGTTGTTTCATCTGATTTTGTATTTATTTTTACATATTCTAAAAATCTTTCTTCTACTTTTTTCATAGCTTCACTCTCCATTCTTATATTGTTTTTTTACTTATTTAAATAAAATATACTATTATAAAAGCAAATTGCAATAAAAATTTTTACATATTTTATCTCATACTCTATATTTTAACACATTTAAATAAAAACTTTATACAACTTTTAAATATTATATGTATAAGTTTATATTAAATACACAAAATAAACATGTGATTTATCCCTTTATCTACTAAAACCTACTAATAGAAAAAGACTTCAAGAAAACCTTCCTGAAGTCTTTTGAGCTATTTAAAATTATATTGTGTAACTATACTTTCTCTTTCAGTTGTCTTATCATTAAAATATTCATAAAATGATAGTCCAAGGAAGCTTCCTGTTACATTATAAACATTTCTATAACCTAAATTTTGTAATGCTAATGCTGCATTATAACTTCTTTGACCCGTCCTACAATGTAAGTAAACTGGAATATCCTTTGGTATTTCATTTATTCTTTCTCTAAGTTGACTAAGTGGAATATTCTTAGCACCTTTTATATGCCCATTTTCATACTCTCTAATTTCTCTTACATCTATTATATAAGCTCCACTTTCAACTAGCTTTCTTACCTTATCAACATTAACCTGCCTAAAATCTCCATTTAATAAATTTGATGCTATATAGCCAGCATAGTTAACAACATCCTTTGCTGTACTATATGGTGGTGCATAACATAATTCTAAGTCTTTTAAGTCCTCAATAGTTCCACCAAGTTTTATAATAGTTGCTACTATATCAACTCTCTTAGCAACATCACCTTTTCCTATTGCTTGTGCTCCTAATACCTTACCTGTAGGAACTTCATATATAAGTTTAAAATGAACTGGTGATGCGTCAGGCATTATCCCGACTTTGTCATTAGTTATAAGTCTTACAATATCATACTTTATATTCATATTTAAAACTTTAATTAATGATTCATTTAACCCTGTTGCAGCAGCATTATAATCAAATACCTTTATTGCTGAAGATCCAATATAACCATTATTTATTCCTCTTTTACCTTTTATGTGATCTGCTACTGATCTAGCTTCCTTTAGAGCTGGACCTGCAAGAGATAATTTTGTCATGGAATGTGTTAATGAATTATATACTTCAATTGCATCTCCTACTGCATAAATATCATCGTCATTAGTTTTATAATTTTTATCAACCTTAATAGCTCCTGTTTCACCAAGTTCTATGCCTGATTCTTTTGCTAATGATACCTCTGGTGAAACACCTATTGCCATTACCACAGCCTTTGCATTAACCTTTTTACCTGATGATAATACTACTTTATCTTTTTCAAAGCTTGAAACCTTATCTCCAACAACTAAATTAACACCATTATCATAGATTTCCTTATGTAGTATTTGAACCATATCATAATCAAACGGCTTTAATATTTGATCCATAGCTTCTATTAAAGAAACTTCATATCCAGCTTCTTTTAAATTTTCAGCTGCTTCAACTCCTATATATCCACCACCAATTACTGCTACTTCCTTTATATTTAATTCCTTAACGAATTTATTTAATTTATCTATATCTACAACATTTCTTATAGTAAACATATTAACTTTTTCAATACCAGGAATATTAGGTACTATTGGCTTTGCTCCCGGTGATAAAATTAATTTATCATAATTTTCTCTATAAATTTCGCCTGTTTGAGTATTTTTTATTTCAAGCTCTTTATTTTTTCTATCTATTGATATTACTTCACTATTTACTCTAGCTTCTATATTATATTGAGCTTTAAACTTTTCAGGACTCATTAACACAAGCTTATCTGCTTCATCAATAATTCCACTTAAGTGATATGGTAATGCACAATTTGAAAATGATACATGAGGACCTTTTTCAAACATTATTATTTCATCTTCTTCACTTAATCTTCTTAATCTTGCTGCAGCTGAAGCTCCTCCAGCTACTCCACCAACTATTAATATTTTTTTCTTCATACAGAACCCTCCTGCTAGCTACTACTCAGCCAAATTGATAATTAACAATTAATATTGTAACTTCAAAAACTCCTATAGGAGTTTTATCCATAATTTTTTCATTTTTACACTCTTTCATTTTTTCATTATATGTTAGCATTTGCTATTTTCTTTTGCTTCCAACATATGACCCAACTCCACCAGCAACATTAACTACATCAAATCCAAGGCCTCTTAGCTTATTACATGCAGTTGAACTTCTTCCTCCTGATTGGCATACTATATGATATTCTTTGTCCTTATTTAAATATTTCTCTGGATCATTTAGAAGATCCCCCATTGGAATATTTTTTGCACTTTTTATGCTTCCAGTTTTATATTCGTATGGTTCTCTTATATCAATTAAATCTATCTTACCAATTAAATTATCAATATCATTTACATTTATAACTTTTCCTGAATTTTTATTAAATAAACCAAACATTCTACATTCACTCCTACCAATAAAATTAACTTTTTAATTATGTGACTATTCTACAATATAAAAAGTATTTTTTATGTGACTATGTCACACAACTTAATTTGTAAATTAATCATACTATTTATTATTTTCACTTTAAACAATATTTATTAAATTTAAAATCTTTATTGCAACTTATACACATAAAATTTTATAATATTGAATAAAGCGTACAAAAAATAGTAATAATTAATAAATATCAAAAATAGAAGGAAAGAATTGTGATTAATATGAACTACCCAGTAATAAATGACTTTAAAAAAATAGTATTAGAAAATATACCACTTATAGATGTACGAGCACCTATAGAATATGAAAAAGGAGCATTTTTAAATTCTTTCAACTTACCAATTTTAAATAATGAAGAAAGGCATATTATAGGAATTTGTTATAAAGAAAAAGGAAATGAAGAAGCTACAAAGCTTGGATATAAATTAGTATCAGGTAAAGTAAAAGAGGATAGATTAAACTCTTGGATTGAATTTATAAAGTCTAATCCCTCTACTATGTTATATTGCTTTAGAGGTGGATCACGTTCAAGGATTGCTCAAGAATGGATTACAGATGCTTTAGGCAGAGAGATTTACAGACTAGAAGGTGGATATAAAGCCTTTCGTAATTATCTTATTAGTTCATTATCTATAGAAAATCAAAATTATAATCCTATTGTTTTAACAGGCTTCACAGGTTCTGGAAAGACTATAGTTTTGAAAAAAATAGAAAATTCAATAGACTTAGAAGGAATAGCTAATCATAGAGGATCATCATTTGGTGCCCATGCCAATCCTCAACCTACACAAATTAACTTTGAAAATAATTTAGCTTATTCTTTGATTAAGTGTAAAGAAAAGGGATTTAAACATATTATTTTTGAAGATGAAGGCAAAAACATCGGAAAGAATTTTATTCCTCAAGACTTTTTTAAATATTTTCACAGTGGAAACGTAGTGTTTTTAGAATCTTCCCTAGAAGAGCGTGTAGAAAATACATTAAAAGAATATGTTATAGATTCTCAAATAGAGTATATTAATAAATTTGGAGAAGAGCTGGGATTAAGTGAATGGTTTAATTACATATTTTCAAGCATGGATAGAGTTAAGAAAAAGCTTGGTGGATATAAATTCAAAGTAGTTTTAGATGAGCTTAATTTAGCCTATAAAAATCAATTATCTACTAATAGTGTTGATTTCCATAAAGGCTGGATAGAAGTATTCCTTAAAGAGTACTATGATCCTCTTTATAAATACTCTTTAGAAAAAATAGAAGATAAAATTATTTTTAGAGGAAGCTCTAAGGAAGTCACAGATTTTTTTAAAACCTTAAAATAATTTACATAAAAAATAGGCTGTCGCATAATTAAATATCTTTCTACGACAGCCTATTTTTAAATTTAATTTATAACTCTTATCTTTTAATTATATAAAAATTCATCTATAAGCTTTTCTGTATCTTCAACAGCCCATTTTCTATCTATTAAATTAACTCCACTTTTTAATACTGGATGTACTTCATGATAGCTTTCTTTACTATCATCTTTGTATATTATACCTATTGGAATTCCCTCATCCCCAAATTCCTCTACTTTTTTAAGTGCTTCCATTTTATTAGTTGGGTCATAGCTATCATCTAATTTATATATTCTATCTTTATACCATTTAAAGGTATTTACTTTATTAAATACAACACATGGCTGCATTATATCTACTAATGCATATCCTTTATGATTCATTGCTGCTTTAATCATTGATTTTAAATGTTCCTTATCTGCTGAAAAGCTTCTAGCTACAAATGTTGCTCCAGCACTAATAGCTAACGCTAATGGATTTATTGGTTCTAAATATACTCCTTCAAATTGCATAGAAGTAATCTGACCTTTTGCAGTTGTTGGTGAACCCTGTCCCTTTGTTAATCCATAAATTTGATTATCGTGAACAAGATGTACCATATCTACATTTCTTCTTATATTATGAATAAAATGATTTCCACCTTCACCATATGAGTCCCCATCACCACTATTTATAATAACTTTAAGATTCTTATTTACCATTTTTATAGCTTGTGCTGGTGGTAATGCCCTACCATGAAGTCCATTAAACCCATTTACTTTTAAATAATGAGGAGTTTTAGCTGCTTGCCCAATTCCTGATACTATAACTACATCTTCTGGTTTTAATTCAAGTTCTGCTAAAGTTTCTTTCAAAGATGCTAATATACCAAAGTTTCCGCATCCTGGACACCAAGCAATTTCATCATTACTCTTATACAAATTCAAATCTAACATTAAAACTCCTCCTTTCTTAACCTAGCTACTATATCATTTCCACATATTTGTCTTCCATCATATTTTAGTATGCTATAAGTCATTAATATTTCTGTTTCTTGAGTTATTAGCTTACCTAATTGCCCTGTAAAGTTTTGCTCAACATTTATTATTATTTTAGCTTGCTTTGCATACTTTCTTAAACCTTCTTCTGGTAATGGATATATATCTCCAAAACTTAAAGCACCAACTTTTTCACCTTGATTATTTAATTCTTCAACTGCATCTTTTAATGCTCCATAAGTTGATCCAAATCCTAATAATAGAATTTCTAAATCTTCTTTGCCTATAAATTCTGGCTCTTCTATATCTTTTTTAATAAGCTCTAATTTTTTCATTCTTTTTTCCATTTGAGCATTTCTAACCTCTGCTACTTCTGTTATATGTGATTCCTCAGTATGTTCATCACTATCCACTAAAACTACTTGATTCTTAGAATTACCTGGAATCATTCTAGGAGATATTCCACTTTGAGTTACCTTGTATCTCTTATATTCCTCATCTTCTTTTAGTTCTTCTCCATTTGAAATATATCTTTCTATTTCAATATTATTTAAATTATATTTCGGAATTGTTATATTTGAATCCGCTAAATATTGATCTGTTAATAAGATTACAACAGTTTGATATTTATCAGCTAAATTTAATGCCTTAACAGTTTTGTAAAATGCATCTTCAGCATTTCTAACGCTTATTAATATTCTTGGAAATTCACCTTGAGATGCTGTTAATAAAAAGCTTAAATCACTTTGTTCTGTTCTTGTTGGAAGTCCTGTTGCTGGTCCTGGCCTTTGTGAATCTACTATAACTATTGGTGTTTCTGTTATACCTGCAAGCCCAAATGCTTCCACCATTAATGAAACTCCACCACCAGAACTTCCTGTCATAGCTCTTGCTCCTGCATATGATGCTCCAATAGCAAAATTTATAGCAGCTATTTCATCTTCTGCTTGATCTACAACCATTCCTGTTTCTACTTGCTTTTTAGCTAAATAAGTCATTATACTAGTTGCTGGTGTCATTGGATATGCAGAATAAAAATCTAACCCTCCTGCAATAGCTCCTAATGCAATAGCATTATTACCATTTATTAATATATGATCACTTAAATCATTTCCTTGCATTTTATGCTTTGATTCAATTAAATCATATCCCAATTTAACTGCTTGTATATTCTTATTCCTTATATCTTCTGAAAGCTTACTACTAAAATATTTATCTATATTTTCTAAGTCTATTGAAAAATATTTTAATATTACTCCTGCTGCTACTGATGTAAATGCCTTTGATAAGCTTAATCCTTTAGCAGTTTCTATAAGAGGTAATTTTATAATTTTTTTATATTCATTCTTTATACTTTTATCTGATATTATAATCCCGTCATCCTTTAATCTATCTTTGTGATATGAAATTGTATTTTCATCTAAAGCAAGTATTAAATCTAATTCATTTTTATGTGAATATATTTTATTTTCTCCAAATCTTATTTGTATAAAGTTATGGCCTCCCCTAACTCTTGACATATAATCTTTATTTGAAAAAACATAGAATCCAAATTTCTTTATTGACCTTTCTAGAAAGTCACTTAATGTATCAAGACCTTGTCCAGCACTTCCACCAATTAAAATATTATATTCCACTTAATTCCCTCCTTTTTTATTTTCTATATTAAGTTATTCAATTTAATACTTTATTCATTAAGTATAAATATTGTTACAATTCCCTACTATTTATTGTCAAAAACCCATTTTTTATTGATAACTTTTTCTCACTACTTCTATCTTCTATGTCCTTATAATTTATATTTATATTTTCATAAACTATATCTTTAAATTTCATATGTTGCTTATTGCTATCTATATCTAAAGCTACCTGAGCTACTAAAAGTTCATGTAAAAATAAGTCTACTTCCATATTATTATTAATAATATATATTTCATTATCTATATATATTTTTTCTTCCTCTATAAACTCTTTATAATGCGCTTTTGTAGGTATTATATTATCAAAAATTTTATATACTATTGGATCACTAAAGTCTTGTCCATTGTTTCTAGAAAAACATCCGTACAACTTTTTATCACTTATCCATAATGCCCATAATACATTATCTAAAGTTAGCATTACACATGAATCAACTTCTTCATCTTCAAATAATATTAAGTTTTTTTGTAGTTCTATTTGTTTATCAGTTAATATATCTCTATATTGATAAACTAGTACATTAAGATTACTTTCCTCAGTAACAATAAGATAATGACTTCTATTTTCTACTACACAAAAAGAAAAATCTTTGTAAGGCATTCTAGATATATATATAACCATTTCCTTTTCCCAAAGATTTTTAGATATATTGAATGCTCTTGAAATCAATTTATATATACCGTATGCCATAGAATTTATTAGAATTACGCAAGAGTTATAACTTTGAGAAATATAATAAGACAGACTTGAATAACAGTCTATATTGATAAGAACATCCAATGGCGACCAGTCACTTAATTCCTTATAAGACTGATGTATTATCATTTCTATAGTATTACTTTCATTTATTAGATTATATAAAAGATGTATATTATTTTTAGAACAAAAAATTTTTGCTTCTATAGGCATTATTTCATTATATTTCATATAAAAGAGAGTTTTATACTTCCACTCATATCCATCCAATATACATAATATAATATCTCCACTAACATCTTGGCACAATAAATTTATATTTTTATTAAAATCTTCAATAACATAAAAATTTTCAAAACTCTCTTTATAAATAACTTCTTTTTTTTGCCATTTTCCATTTATAAGCACTTCATAATATATCCCTAGTCTATGATCGTATGAAAATCTTAGTAAATTTTTCATTTTATTTCTTACTAAAAAATAATCGTATTTTTTGTCATTCATACATAATATCCTCCTTAAGTTCCATACACTGCTTACAAAATGGTATAAATACAAGATCCTCTATAATTGCATGGGTTGAAATTATAGAGATAACATCAAGCTTAATAACATTACCTTTATTTATTGGAGAACTTATTAGCTTAGTTAGCGATTTTACTACATATTCTACTCCATTACCTTCCTTATAATCTGAAATATATAATCTAGCTTTTTGTTTTCCTTTAAGTCTTCCTTCAATTATATATTTTTCTTCATTTTGGTTTTTGCATTTTATATAGTATGGAATATCAAAGTTATATTCTAGTATTAAATATTTATCTCTATTCTCAAAAATTTTTCTTCTTTTACTTTCTTCTATAACACTACAATTTTCAAAAATTACTTCTTCTATACTTAAAATATCATCTTCTTTCAATGATATTTCCACTGACACTTGTGGAAAATTCATCTTTTCTTTATAAGTCGATAAAACTTTTTTTGCTAATATAGTGTTTCCCTTTTCTTTCTTCCACTTATCATTTTCACTGGTAGAAATATAATGTTTTTCTTCTATTTCTTTATTTTCTATAATAATTCCTATATCATATGGGACTATATTCTTATCATCCAAAGTAAAAGTATCTAAAATAACATTATTAGAAACATCTATTCTATCAAGTACTCCTTTTCCTTCATTATCTTTACTTGTTACCAAGAGTACTTTTTTATCAGGAGATAATCTAATTCTCTGTAAGTCTGGCAAAGTAGTACTAATACTTGCTATATATTTTTTATTTATTGTATCTATAACTTCAATTCTATGTAATCCATTATTTGCTGCATATAAAAAATTTTCACTTCCATCTAAATCCGTAATACTTGATCCCTCTTGAAAATCTATATATGAAACACTTCCCGTTTCAAGATCTAATATAGATACATTTCCAGTATAAGTCCCTCTATTTGATCCTTTATTGGAAATATATAAATATCGTTCACTGTCCCCCATAAACATAAAATTTGGAGTATTTCCAACTTCTTTATAAACCTTAATTAAATTAAAATCTGTAGTATCATAAGCTTTTATTTCATTTTGAAAATTATCAAGTACAAATAATCTTTTTCTACTCTTATTAAGTTCCATGCTATCTGCAGCAATAAATCCTGTTATTCTTCCAAGTATATCTCCATTACCTAGATTATAAATACATACCTCTTCTGTATTACAAACATAAATTTTTTGAGAAATGGAATCCACTTTTATATTTCCATTATTAGGCATATACCAAGTTTTATTAGTGTTATGTAAATGGTCAATAAGTGTAACCTTACTATTTCTATCTGTTGCAATATAAACATTATTTTTTTCATCAACAACGATATCTTGCGGTCTAGGACCAACTTCAACCTCTTTTATAACACTATATCTATCTCCATCAATTATAGATACCTTGCCAGTACTTAAGTTAGATATATAATAGATAGTTTTTTTTCTTACATTAGCCACGGATTCTCATTCCCCCCTTTTAATTACTTAATACTATAGTTATATAAAGTTAATTTATCTTTATTCAATTAGCTCATAAGTTTCTTTTTTACCTTCTTTTATTATCTTAAATACTGCAGTTGGATATATATTATTTTTAGCCAATTCTTTTTGTATTTCTTCTTTATCTTTTTCTTTAAACTTTAATGCTTGTGTACAGCTAATATTAATCTTATTTGGTGCCGTAACTAATTTCACTTCTATTTTCTTTTGAGTTAATCTATCATACATATATACAGCTCTATAATGAGATGTAAATGCCATTACATAATCATAGTCTTCTGATCTCATAATATTCTCCTCTAAATTCCTAACTCTTAAGCAATTTTCCCCTCTATTGTATGCTCTAAAATACTGCAAGTTACTTTACATTAATTTACACAATATATTAAAAATTATTTTGACTACTACTAGTTTTTCTTCTTAATAACCTTTCCATAACTGACTGATTTCTCTCTAAATCTAATTCTGCTTTTAATTTATTATTTTCCTCAGCTATTAACCTAACTTCTTCTTTTATTAATAGATTTTCTTCTTGCAGATATTTTGATTGATTTTCTACTTGCAGCTTATATTCTTTTTCTTCTATTAGCTGTTTATTTTTATCTACTAATTCAGAGACTAATTTTTTATTTTCTTCATTTAATAATGTTATTTCTATCATAAGTGAGGCATTTTCCTTTAGAATTTCTTTCATATTATTTTCTACTATTATCTTAGACTCTTTTTCTTCTTTATTCTTTTTATTTGCTTCATCTAACTCAAATGATAATTTACAAACCTTATCACTTGATATATCTAATTGATTTTTAAGTGATATAATTTCATCCCAATAATCTTTCACTCTATCCTCAAGTTCTTCTTTTGATTTTTTAATTTCTAATAATTGACCATTAGTATCCTCAAGGTCCTTTTGAATCTTTTTTTGTAGTTCTAAAAATACATTACAGTTTTCTTCCGCCTTCCTTTTCTGCTCTATTGTTCTAGTGATTTGTTGCTCATATTCATCCATAAACTTTTGATTTTTTTGTAACCTCAAATTTAAATGTGATATTCTATTTACTAAATTATTATTTTCTACTTTTTCTCTAGATAATTCCACCTTTAAGCTTTCAACTAATTCATTTTCGGAATAAGAATTTTCTTCATATTTACTTCTATCATATTTTAATGAATCTTTCATAGTAATTAAAAATTCACTTGGATCATATATCTTCATATCTAAGTTATCAGTTCCATAAACCTTTTTTTCTTTAATATAACTATCATTACCTGTACAAATAAAGGCATTATATTTTTCTAACTTATCATTATTTCCTCTATCAAAGTAAACAGGAAATTCCCATTTATCCTTATTGAAAATTGAATAAATAATCTTATCATTTTCCAACCAACAAGAACATAATTTATTACTTTCAATAAATAAAATAGTTTCTAATAAATTATTTTTATTTTCATATATTTTAAAGTGCTTTACATTTCCTATAGAATCTATAAAAACATGATCCAAAGAATGTATTAAACCTTCTCTAGATTTATTTAATATATGAATATCCTGCCTATCAATAGCAACTTCAAATTCTATATCCTCACCTTGAATTCCATAAAGTCTTTTTGATTGTAGCCACCTCTGATTTTCAAAGTTACAATAATTTAAAGATATCTCATCCCCTTCATCTGAAAGGAAAAATACATAAATATCTCCTTTATAATTTACATTTACAGAATAATATTCCTTTAAATTAGAAATTAAAATAATATCTGCTAATCTATTAATAGTGGTTTCTCGTCCATTCCAAGTACAATGCATTAATACTCCATGATCACTTCCATCATTACCAACTAACAAATAGAAAATATGCATATTAGATCCTATAATTTCAACTTTCAAGTTTTCTATCTCAAAATCTTTATTATCTAATTGATAAATAGTTTTCCCTACCCATAATTTATTCTTCATTGTACAATATCTTAGTTCATATTTAGAATTACTGTATAACAAATGTATTCCTTCATTTTCATCAATATAAGTAGAAAATCCAAGTACTTTTGTATCAATTACAATTTCCTTAGTCCACTTCCCTTCTTTATACATAATTCTGTAGCTCAATTCTTTATTATTATTTAATGAAAATTTCCATAAGTTTTCTTTATAATCTAAATATATCCATGGGCATACATCACTCATATTCACTCTCCCCTTTATAGAATTCTATTATAAAGTTATTTAGCCTATTATTTTCCTATATATTAATAGTCAAAAACCATTAATTATAAGATATAGCTACTCATTTCGTTTATTTTCTCTTTTAAATAAACCATTTATAAAATTATATTTAAAATAATCAAATATTATGCAATTTTATGGAGTAAAAAATTTATTTTATATATATTTTTTAATATCACCTCTTTTATCTTCCTACATATCATGTAATGTGAGTAAATAAATTTTTGTTTTTTATTATTTTAAAAGGAGGATATTATATGTCCATTAACTTCAAAAAATTCGTACCACGTCCAGGTCTAGTAAATAAGCAAGGACGTCTACCTGATCCTGCAGAGTTAGTTTGTATTGAAGTACCTAAGGTGTTTGATCAATGTTTAATTAAAAGATGCCTAGTATATTGTGGAGGTCCAGACACAAATACAACTGATTGTGAATTAAGAAGCGATCCACTAGTCGATCCTAAGAGATATATTTCTAGTAGAGACTTCAATATAACACTTCTTTCAGTAGAAAAGATACCAATTAAAGGTAAACGCGGATTTAAAAAAGTAGTGCTTAATTACATGATTTCTTTCTATGCTGATTATCTTGATTGTGATGGTAAAACTAAGAGTGAATTTTATGAGATTAATAGAACTGATGTAATTGGAAAATTCTATTGTCCTGATTCAATTTCTCAAATTTCAGCTAGTACTGACCTAGAAGAAGATTCTAACATCATAAGACTTGAAATGGTTGCAGAAGCACTACACGGTGAAATACTTAAAGATAAAAATGGGGATGAAGTTTTAGATATCACTTTAGGATACTACATTGTAGTAAAATGTGAACTTCTTGTACAACTATTAATTCCTGCATATGATTATTGTCCTGTTCCTAAAGTTATTTGTGAGGATGAACCAGATGAAGATCCATGCGAAATCTTTGATAAGGCTCCAATTCCTAAGTTCTATCCAGATCAAAACTTAGAACCTTTATTCCCTGACTGTTATGATGATGACGACGATGATGTTGATTAATAAAATTTATTTTCTTAGCTATAACTAAAAGTGTTTAGTATTTCTACTAAATTTAGTAGGTATAAATGGTGATGACAGTTTAAGTGTTCCTATATATTTAATTGAATTTATCTATCATCACCTTTTAAAATATTTATATACTTTAATGAAAGTACTTAATAAATAAATTTAAATTGGATTTTTTATAATATAAATAATGACCTACAACTTTTGTGCAGGTCATTATTTTTTTATGATAAATATTAATTTCTATATTAAAGTTAAATTTTATTATTTATCATTATTCTTTCTGCAACTTCATTAGCTGCAATCATACCACTTTGAAGAGAACCTTGTTGAGTTCCATGCTTTTGAGATATATGCTCTCCTGCAAAAAACACTCTATTATTCATTTCTGGCATTTTTGCTCCATAAGAAAATAATATCTTATCTTCTGGTTTTGATAATGCCCCTGCCCCCCATATATATTGAACATCAGACCAAATTAATGACTTATAATCAATTAAATTATCATCAATATAATGCAATGGAAGATTATGAATCTTTTCTATATATCTTATAGCATCACGAATTTGTAATTCTGCATTTTCATTTCCAAGTAACATTGCTTCATTACACCAACTATAACTTACTAGCAATACTCCTGACTCCTTGGGACTTGCACCTGGTTTTAATATATAACTACCTATCTTATCATTTAAAGCTTCTGAATGATCTGAAGGATAATAAATAGATACTAGTGGAATATCAGTAAAGGTTTTTCCTCCTACTATTCCTTTTGATTTGCCTCCCATTTCCCAAAATCTTTCTTTAAGATAAAGATATATTTTCCCTGATGTCTCATAATTCATTTCATTTATTGTACGTATTTTTCTTGAATTAAAGTTAGGCTCTATATCCATTCTTTTTAAACTTTGAAAAGGTATTGTGCATATTACATAATCAAATTTCTCTAGGACTTCTTTCTTCATTTCTCCTTCTGCATACTTAATAGTAATTCTATCTTCTGTTTCTGAACTATATATTCCTTCAACTGGTGTCCCCATTTTTGCTTTTACATTTCCTAATTTTTCTTTATCGATGCCATTAAATATTTTCTCATTTTCATCGAATAAAGCTCCATATAATGAAAGAGGTAAATTTATCATTCCATCCTTAATATAATAATTAAATTCTGAATCTACTGTATAATATCTTTGTAGTATTTCCATAAGACCAATTTGAAAAAATTGCTTACTTCCATCAAGATATCCCAGCATTGATATTGCCTCTTCGCTAAATCCAGCATTTTCATATGCTTTTCTATAACTTAATTTATCTATTTGCTCTATTTTTTCTGAATATTTATCTTTGATCTCTAATAATTCTCTTCTTTCTTCGAGCGTAAGAGATTCTAAATACTTTTTATAAAATTTTTTATCTACTTGTTCTTTTAATTTCTTTTTATCACTATTTGATAAATCAAACTTTGGATGTATATTCTTTACTACTTGTTTTCCCTTTTGATCATTTAATGCCTTTGCCCCTCTAATATAAAGTAAAGAATTATTATTATTATTTACAAAAGGTCTAGTCTCAAGATTGAAAAGATTAATATAATGCCATGTGGTATAATGTGATACTGGTATGCTAATTTCTCCAAGCTCACCATACTTATTATTTTTTCTATCAAAATAATAAGTGTAAACTTTTCCTCCTATTCTCTGGCTTGCTTCGAATAATGTAATATCACATCCTATCTTCCTTAATTCAACTGCTGCAGCTAAACCTGCTTCTCCTGCACCAATTATTGCTACTTTTATATCTTTTGCATAACCACTTTTACATATATTAGTTATATCTGTAGGTGGGCTCATTAATTCAACTATATTATTTATATCATCTACTCTTTTTTGATCCTTTAGTATATATTCAAGCATATTATATCTTTCGTCATCACTAGGATTATCTACTTGATAAACATACTTTGAGTTATTCCAAGATTCCATAACTTTCACATCCTAATGTTTATTACATATATAATCATATATGTATTGGAGATTTTCTATCGTGAATTATATATTTTTCTAATAGATTCTAATAACTCATCTATATCTTGAAGAACATTAAAACACCCAGGACTTACTCTAACTGTACCTGCATATTCAGTTCCTATAATATCATGTATTAATGGAGTACAATGGTAACCTGTTCTAACAGCAATTCCATATTCATTTAATTCTTCACCAACAATAGATGCATCAACTCCATCAATATTAAATGAAACTACAGCACTTCTTTCATTCAAAGAATTATTTCCATATATCTTTATATAAGAAAGTTTTCTTATTTCATCTATAAAATATTTCATTAATTCATCTTCTACTTTTTTGATACTATCTATACCAACTCTTTTTATAAATTTTAATCCTTCACATAATCCTGCAATACCTGGAGTATTTAAAGTTCCACTTTCAAATTTATCTGGCATAAAATCTGGTTGAATCATAAAATGTGAGTTACTACCTGTTCCCCCTTCATTGAAATTACTTAAGTTTATTCCTTCTCTTATAAATAATCCACCTGTCCCTTGAGGGCCAAGCAATCCCTTATGTCCAGGAAATGCCAATAAATCTATATATGAACTTTCAACATCAATTGATATAACTCCAGCACTTTGAGATGCATCAACCATAAATATAATTTCTTTTTCTCTTGCTATCTTTCCTATAGCAGTAATATCTTGAATACTTCCTAATACATTAGAAATATGATTAATAATTATTATTTTAGTATTTTTTTTAATTTCATTTTTAATATCTAAAGGATTTACATATCCAGCTTTATCTATTCCTACTAAAGTTATTTCTACTCCCTGCTTTTCCATTGAATTAAGAGGTCTTAGAACAGAATTATGTTCTATAACTGTACTAATAACATGATCTCCATTTTTCAAAACTCCCTTAATAGCTATATTTAATGCTTCTGTTGCATTACTTGTAAAAACCAAATTAAACGGATTTTTTATATTGAATAGTTCACAGATTAAATTTCTGGTCTCCATAACTTTCATTGCTGATTTAATTGCCATATCATGAGAACCTCTTCCAGGATTTGCACAATAATTTTTCATACAATTTAATACTTCTTCATAAACTTTAGACGGCTTTGGAAAAGATGTAGCTGCATTATCTAAATAAATCATTTTACCCTCCTTATAAATGTTTATTAATTTTATATATTTTAAAGCTTAATTATAGATATCTCTTTCATCAATAATATCTATTTAGATAACCAATATAGTTATAAAATCCTTACTATTTATTATATTAAAATTTAGAAACTTTCGTGCTTACCACTATAAATATAGTTAATCTAATAAAGATGTTAAAATCAATAGAACATGATTAAGTATTAATTAAACAAAATAAATCCCGGAATGGAAAATTCACATCCGGGACTTATATTAATTTATACTTTTAGCTTATATTTCTTATATAAAACTATACTACTTAACTTATTTTTTTATAAGATTACTAGTAATGTTTTTCATCGCACTTTCTTTCACATTTTCTAGCGCATGCATTTGATCTACAAGTTACTGTTGCAGTTAAAGTTGAGCTATTAAATGTTGCTCCAACTGTAGCTGCTAGAGGACCTGCAATTGTTGCAACTACTGTATAAGTGCAACAGTCGTTATTAGTACAAGTATCTTCATCACAAACAGTAAATGATGTGTAAACTGCTGCTGGAAGAACTATAGCTGTTAATGCTCCAAGTACAGGATGTGAAGGTCCTATTGGAACTGGAGTTATTTGATTTCTACATTGCCTAAATACTTGAAGGCTTAATCCGCCTATAGTAACAGCAGCTAATGCAGTAAAGGCACTTGAAAAATCTAGTTTAATAACTGGATCACAAATGCAAGAAGTATCTACAGTAAGTGATGCAAGTGTTATAGTAGTAGTTGCTGCTGCAGCCACAACTGGTAATGGAGTAGAAGAAGGACATCCACATTTTATAATAGTAGGGCACTTTTCTTCTTCTCTTTCATAATCTTTTCTATAATCTTTTTCACAATCTCTTCTATATTGCTCTTGGTATCTTCTAGACATTGAATTCATAAATTGAATCCTCCCTTTCATATCTATCTTTTATAAAATATCTTCTTTTATTAATTTAGTATTCGTTAGTTTTTAGTTTTAATATTATTTTTATCACAAATATTGTACTGAATTAATATAATACTACTATTAAAGTATTATTAATATTTATTCATTGGTAATATTTGTAACTATCGTTTGTAAAACTGTTTTTGTAGTAAACTAAATTTTGCTAACTACTTATCTCTCAGCTTCATCACTTTCTGGGAATAACGGCTCTAAATTTTGGTCTGGATAAAATTTAGGAACTGGTGCTCTATCAAATCTTTCACATGGATCTTCCTCAGGTTCTTCTTCACATGCTTCTCTTGGAACTGGACAGTAATCATAAGCAGGTATTAATAATTGTACAATAAGCTCACACTTTACAACTATATAGTAACCTAAAGTTATATCTAGAACTTCGTTGTCTTCTTCATCTTCAACTATTTGACCATCTAGTGCCTCTGCTACCATTTCAAGTTTTATAATATTACTATCTTCACCCTCACATTGTTCTGGTTCCGTACTTGCTGAAATTTGAGCTATTGAATCAGGACAATAGAATTTACCAATTATATCCGTTCTATGGATTTCATAGAATTCACTTCTATTTACACCATTGTTATCAATATAATCAGAATAGAAAGAGATAACATAATTAAGAATTATTTTTTTAAAATTAGGGTTTCCCTTAACTGGTATTTTATCTACTGAAGTTAATGTTACATTGAAGTCCCTACTAGAAATATATCTCTTAGGCTCAATTAATGGATCACTTCTTAATTCACTATCTGTCGTATTTGTATCTGGACCTTCTTCATATACAAGACATCTTTTTATTAAGCATTGATCAAATACCTTAGGTACTTCTATGCAAACTAACTCCGATGGATCTGGTAAACGTCCTTGCTTATTAACAAGACCTGGACGTGGCACAAATTTTTTGAAGTTAATGGACATAAATTCTCCTTTCCTTAAAACTACGATACTCTAAATTAATTTAATATTTATTTATAATACATGTTATGTTGAAATATAAAAGTGGTGCTATTAAAAAGTCGTATAATGTAACTTTTTTTACCCAAAATTGTGTATAAAATAAAAAAAAACACTGAATTTACTTAAGTATAAAGACTTATAAAGTCCTTGCTTAAATAAATTCAATGTATATTCATACTAATTCATTTTATTATAAATATTTTAGTCTTTTATCTATTTAGAGCTTCAAGTAATGCTTCTAACTCTAATCCATGTACCATTGCTGCATCTTCTATTGTTTCTGCTTGTGATGATGGGCAACCTACACATCCCATTCCAAAGTCCATTAAAATTTGTGGTGCATTTTCCTTTACCTTTATAACTTCTCCAATAGTCATGTCTTTAGTTATCATATATATCACCTATCCTTAATATTTTTTAATTTAACATCATATTAATTTTAATTTATATTAACTACTAAATGCAATATTTTTCCTTTAAGTTTTTAAGTATTTCTAGATTTTCATCTTTAACATTATTATTTTTCTCTTCAAAGCTTACACATTCTTCATTAATTACATACATAGTTTCCTTTTTTAATTCTCTTTGTGCAAATTTATAAATTACATTATCTTCTTTGTGAATATGTCTTTCTAGAAGGTTTGTATAAGAAACCGCATTAGCTATTACGTCTAATTTAGCTTCAGCATTTCCATTCTTTAAAGCTTCTAATGCTTCATTTAAATTCGTTACATATAGTCTGCCAAGATCATGCTCTACTAACATTCCATATTTAACTACTTTTTCAGCTGTTTCACCAATTTCATCAACCATTCTATTAAATAACATTATTTCTTCTTTTTTATGATGATGAGAATCTGCATAGTTTCTTATAAAATGTATCATCTTATAAAAATCTTCATAATTAACTTCTTCCCCTTCTAAGACAGAAAAACAAGCTTTTCTAACTACCTTTAGCATTTCTTTTATATTTTTATGCTCATCCATCATTAATTCTATTGCATTCATTTTCTCATCCCCTATACTCTTTCTATTGAAAATTCATCATTTTCATATACATTATATTTAAAATCTTTCTTTACTTCGTTAACAAAAGATGTTATCCATAGATTTCTTAAAGTATAAAAATAATTTACATCTCCGTATGCAGCATCCCATATATCTTTATGAACACAAAGCCTTCTCTTCCAAACAACTTTATTTTCATCTTGTGAAATTACTTCATTTACTCTATCACAAGGCATTCCATCTAATATATAGTCATTTACTGCATTAAATATTTCAACAGCATTACTTACAGATTTTCCTTCTTCTTTTGCTTCCTTTGCAGCCTTTATACCTTGATTCATATATAACGACTCTAATTTAGAAGATACATTTTCTTTTTCTAATAGCTTTCCTGTCCATGTTGCAAGTCTTCCTTCAGCAGAATGAATCTTGTCTTGTAACCATCCATGAATATTTGATGTATCAATCATTTCTTCAAGAGGAAGATTAGGTAATTTTTCTCCATATTTATTATTTATTTCTTTTGATAAATTTTCTATATTTAATCCTTCATTTTTTGCTAAAGTAATTATTTCTTCTTCAAGTCCTTCAAACCAAACTATTTTATTAAATAACCAATAGTGAATTTTTCCTAAATATAAGCTCATCTTTTTTCCTCCAATATCTATCATTAATCTTATAATGATAGTGTAGCATAGGGTTACATCATTTTCGGTAACATTTGTTACTCCTTTATTTATTTTATATTCTATCTATAATTTCTAAATTTAATTTTTTTGCAAATTCTTCTCCCCTAAATCTAAGTCTTAAATCTTCAGGATCATGTGCATCTACCCCAAGTATTCTTTTAACGTTATATTCTTTTGATAAATTCCAAAACTCTTCTACAGGATAAAAATATCTTTCACCTAAGTTATATTTAACTTTCCCTCTTTTAAATCCATTTATGTTGATTTCAAGAGGCATACTTAATCTTTCTGCTGCTTCTAAAATTCTTATTGATGCTTTAATTGAGTGTTCATCCCAATTTCTATATGATACTGCAAATAAATCTGGATGAGCTATGTAAGCAAAATATCCACTTTCCATAGACTTTATTACATAGTCTATATAGCATTCCAAAATTTCTGGAGTTAATTTAACTCCACCTACATAAAGCCATTCACCTTTATATGGGAAAAAATGTACTCCTAATAATAAATAGTCAACTTTATATTTTTCTTTAAATTCATCATATAACCAATGATAATCTTCAAAATACTCACATTCTATTGCTTTTTTTACTGATATCTTATCTCCATATTTCTCTTTAGCATCATCTATTTCCTTAAAATAAATATCTAAGTCCTCATATGACATTCTATTTCCATTATCTATATTTTTGCCTGGATGAGGTAGATGGTCTGATATTCCTATTTCATCATAACCTTCCTTTATTGCTTCCTCTACATAATCCTCTATTGTTCCAATAGCATGGTTACATCTATAATTATGTGTATGATAATTAGTTTTCATTTTCTTCACCTATCCTTTTCCGTCATTTAAGTATTTATTACATAAATAATATAATAACATATATCTAAAGTAACTTCTATTTTCAAACTTTAAATGAAAAGGCTATCATAAATTAATTATAAAAAATTTATTAATAATTAATTTATGATAGCCTAATTTATTATTTTATAAAATATCCATTCTTATTCCTTGAACCTCTATAACTCGCTTCGTTATCATACTATGAACTACAACTACTTCATCCCTCTCAGCAATATAACAATAATCTCGTACACTAAATGCTATTTCATATTCATTTTCATAATCAGTAATATAGATTCTATAAACCGGTATTTTAGTAGATCCTTTTGTAGTTTCTACAACTCCTGTACATATTCCACTAGTTTTAGTATACAATCCAAATAAAACTTCAAAAAAATATATAAAATCTGGAATAAATAATATTAAAAATATATAAAACTCTTTATCGAAATATCCTGATAATAAAAATATAATTAATAATAACTTTATCCACCTAACCCTATTGATTCTATCTTTCCATTTAACTTTAATATGGGGCGAAAACTTAGATTTCATTCTCCAAAATATATTGCTTTCCTTATTATAACTACCTGGATACTCATAATCTCTCTTCCATTTTAATTGCCTATCGGTAATTTGTAATAATTTTATCTTTCTTTCAATTATATATATTAAAATTAAAATTATTTCAGCTAATATTTCTATTCTAACTAAAGCTGGATCTTTAGATAATATGGCTATAATCATTGAATAGACAACAAAAAGAATACAGACTATCTTTAAAATAATTGTTTTCTTTTTAACTTCTATAAGTATATCCTCTTCTGCATTTAACTTAATATTACTTATAGAAAAAATTCCTAATGCTATTATAGAAAATATCATCATTATACTTATAGAATTTATATCTATATTATTAAAAAATGGAATTTTAATTCCTTTGTATTTAAAATAGTAATCTAAATTAGCTATAAATCCTAAAACTAATCCGAAAGCTCCAAATATTCTCATGTTCTCTAGGCTTCTTTTTTCTGATCCCATAACAACAACTCCTTTATTGCTTTAAAATAAATAATATCTATATTATTTATAAATTAGTTTTATTATCTACTTCTATTATATTATAATAGTGTTAATAATTGTTATAAATTTATGTAAACGAGGTGCTTTAATTGAAAAACTTTATAGATTTAAGAAGTGATACTGTAACTAAACAACCAGATTTTATGAAAGAAGCTATGTTTAATGCTGAAGTCGGTGATGACGTTTATGGAGATGATCCTACCGTTATAAAACTTGAAACTCTTGCTGCAGAAATAGTAGGTAAAGAAGCTGCTCTTTTTGTTCCAAGTGGTACTTTTGGCAATCAACTTGCTTTATTTACTCATTGCAAAAGAGGTAGTGAGGTAATTATAGCTGATTCTAATCATATAGTTGCTCATGAAGTTGGGGCAAGCTCTGTAATTTCTGGTGTACAATTAAGGACTATAGATTCCCCAAATGGTATTATAAGCTCAGATCAAATTGAAAAAAGAATTCGTTTTGAAGATGATGATATACACTTTCCTTCTACATCTTTAATTTGTATTGAAAATGCTCACTCAAGTGGTAATATATTAACTCTTGAAAATATGGAGGAGGTATTTAATGCATCCAAAAAATATAATCTTCCTATTCACCTAGATGGTGCAAGAATATTTAATGCATCTACATCCCTTGGAGTTGATGTAAAAGAAGTCACTAAATATTGTGATTCTGTTATGTTTTGCTTATCAAAAGGATTATGTGCCCCTGTTGGTTCAATTTTAGCTGGAAGTAAAGATTTTATAGCTAAAGCTAGAAAAAAGAGAAAGCTTATGGGTGGTGGTCTAAGACAAGCTGGTTTCCTTGCAGCTGCAGGAATTGTTGCACTAAATGATATGTCTAAAAGATTAGACGAAGACCATAAAAATGCTAAATTGTTAGCTTATGAATTAAATAAAATACCAGACCTTAATGTTAATTTAGATAATGTTAAGATAAATATGGTATTCTTCAGTTTTAAAGATTCTAGTATAAACACTAAAGCATTAGTAAAATACTTTTTAGATAATAATATTAAGATAAATGATGTTGAAAATGGTCAAATGAGATTTGTAACTCATTACTGGATTACTAAAGAAGACATATTAAAAATAGTTAATACATTAAAAGAATTTTTAAATAAATACAAAGATTAATATTATTATAAATATGACTTTCCTACAATAAAAAATGACAGTAGTTAGTTTTGTGTAAATGAAAAACTAACTACTGTTTTTTATATTTACAGATTGTTGTTTTAAAATAGTTGATATTTTAAAATCATTTTTACTAAAGCTATAGTTCCCATATCTAATTTATTAAAAGCGTCCTTAAAATAATTTATTTCAATCTCAACATATTTGTAAAAGATTTAATTATTTTATATATTTTAATTCTAATTCTTCTATATAATCTTTAAATTCTTTTAAGTTAATTTTCTTATTTTCTATTAAGTATATATAATCCAATATCTTTGGATGGAAGCTTAAATTTAATAACTCTTTACAAAAAGCATGTGCTGCTATTTCTCTTGTTTTTAGTATCGTCGCTTTTCTTTTAATTGGGCCTAAAAAAATTATATCTATCTCATCTAATAAATAATTAGTATTTTCTTCATTTTTGAACTCTAGAAAATGATAGAATTCATGAGCTAAATGAATATTATATACTTCCTGCTTTGATATATTGAATCCATACTTTTTTAATGTTCCTATTATTTGATCCATAGAATTTTTATAGATTATTATTTGTTTTTCCTTTTTATCAAAAGTTATTTCTCCTCTAATCTCTAAACTTTTAGCTTTAGAATTATCCTTTATTAATACATTCACTTTATTACTCTTTAAAAGTGATTCTATCTCTTCATTTTTATATTTACTTGCAATATTTTTCCCTATTCTATTAGCTTCATTAATATAATACTTTATCTTTTCTTTAGGTATCTTATGAAACAAACTATCTTCTTTAAGTTCTAATAAAGCTAATATTTCATCAGTCAAAAAATATAAGTCTTTCATATAATCACTCCTAAATTTCTTGAGTTGCCAATATTCCAATCTTTGTATCTTCATCTAAAAGTTCTATTTCAAGATTTGTTAATGTCAATAGCTGCTCTTTACTAATAACTCCTGATAGATCAATAAGCTTTTGTTTAAATATTACATATATCTTCGGAAGTTGTGCCCCCGCATCTGTGAATAATGTATTTTCATCTATAAAATTATTGTAAGTTTTATATAGTTCTTTCTTTGTACAAAATAGTAATTTACCTTTATCTTTTTGTAATCTTATGACACCATCTTCATCAAGAATTCTTATTTTTTCTTTCTTGCTACATATTAATCCAAATAGCTTTTTTGTAGTTTCAATACACTTAAATATACTCCATCTTCCCGTTTCTCCAATAAGCTTAACATTTTCTTTAGATACTCCAGTTGAATTGCATACTACATTTATTAGTTCATCCGTTGACTTCTTTTCAGCACCAAGCTCTTTAGTCCTAAGCTCTGTTGCTCCCGTTGCTGATGCTCTTAAAATATTCTTTTTAGCATCAACATCTACAGTAATTTCTACTGTATCAGGGTTTGCTCCAGATTTTACAACTGCTTCAAATACATCCATTCTGATTTTTTTTATATCTTGCTCTGTAGGATTTATAACACTTCTCTCTATTTGCTCCCTAACTAATGCTAAAGCAACTCCTATTGTAGAAATATATGGTGCATTCTTAGCGATATTAAATTTCACGCCCATAACTTCTGAAAGATATGGAGTGACTATAGATGCTGACCCTCCACCTCCAACAAGTCTTATTATAGCTTTGTTTAATTTATATTCTAAGATCAGCTCATCAACTACCTTCTTCACTTTTCCTATAGCTATATCCATAACAGTCTTTGCAGTTTCCTCTATAGACATATTAACTTCTTTAGCTAATACTTCCCAAGCTTTTCTTCCTTCTTCTATATTTCCTCTTGCATAGTCATCTTCATTTACATAACCTAAAATATTTGCTGCCCCTGCTAAAGTCAATGCAAAACTTTTCCCTTCATCACAATTAATAGCTATATAATTACACTTATCCTCGGGTCTTGGAGATATATAAATTAATTGTGGATTTGATATTTCATTTTTACCTGCAAATATTTCATATTCTTTTTCTGCTATATGTGCACTTCTAGGTCCTACATCTACTATTTTATTATTTTCAACAACAATCATACTTCCACCTGCAACACCAAGTGTTCTGACATCTAAAGATTTCAAATAAAGTTTATGTCCTCCAACTTGAGAATTCTTAATCATTACTTTTCCATCTTTTATTACAGATATATCTGTAGAAGTACCTCCAACTTCAAAAAATATTCCATCCGACACTTTTTCATACATCAATGCTCCTGCAACACCAGCTGCTAAACCTGATAGCATTGTTAAAATTGGTCTTTTTCTAACTTCATCAATGGTCATAACTCCGCCATCACATCTCATTATCATAAGTGGCTTTTTTATATTCGCATTTTTCACTGAAGTTTCTGTCATATTTGCAGTTTCCATCATTTTAGGAATTAATGCTCCATTTACTACTGCGGTTCTAGTTCTTGCTCTTAATCCATATAGCTGTGATATTTCATATCCCCCAGTAGCATATATACCATTATTCAATGATTGTTCTATAACAATTTTTTCATTTTCTGGATTATCAACTGAATAACTTTCTGATGCCACAATCACTTCTGATCCAGTATCTTTAAGCTGTCTTATAGCTTCTCCTATAGACTTTTGCGATATATTTCCAGAGTCTATATATCTATGTTCTGTATATAAATATTTTCCTGGTGATAGCTCTATATTATTAACTTTAGTTTCATTTTTAGCTCTTTCACCTTCTATTCCTTTTCCCATTCCAATTATACCAACCTTTGCAACATCACCTTCTAATAAGGCATTAGTTGCTTGAGTTGTTCCATGAGCTATAAAAACTACATCATTAGGAGAAATATTATTTTCTTCTAGTACCTTTTTTATAACTTCTATTACCCCTTTTGCAACTCCTTCTTTTTCATGATGAGTTGTAGGTATTTTAGCTTTGCCTATTACTTCATAACTATTATTATCTATTACTACAGCATCTGTGAATGTTCCACCAACATCTATTCCAATCCTTACCTTACCCATTATATTTCCCTCCTGATGCATTTATCATTAAAGGTGCACCTATACGCACCTTTATTTTCTAAAATAGTATTCTTTATTTACATAATATTAAAATATCACTAAAGCTGTATAAATTAATGATAAGCATGTTATTATAACAGTATATGGAAGTGTAGATTTCAATACTGAGTTAACATCTACTTTCGCAAAATCTGCAACGATTACATTATGAGTATTCGTTGGATCTGATATTCCTTGTACTACTCCTGTAGCTCTTAAAGCCATACCTATAGCTGCTGGACTTAATGTTCCTGCTGCAACCATAACATTTCCAATACCTGAACCCAATCCATATAAATTAAGAGGTCCTCTATACAATGCAAGTGGTGATGCTATAGTAAATATTATAATATATGGTATTGGAGAAGTAGGTAATATAGCTCCTATAAGTGGTTGCATCAATGCTATTGTTGCATTTGCTGATACACCATTTAATAATATACCAATTCCAATCATCAATCCGATTACTCCTGCTACATCTTGTATACCTTCTACAAGTGAGCTTGTTGCTATTTGTATTATTTGCGATGGTTTAGTAACTAGAATTGTATATACTACTGAAATCAATAATGAAAGTTCCGCACTAAATTTAAAGAAGAATACTAATAATATTGGAAGTAATGGTGATATCAATGCAAATACATTTACATCATCATGAGTCTTTGTTTCAAAATTACTATTTGGCATTGCCCATGTACTTCTTACACTCTTGCTTCTTACATTAATTAATATATAAGCTGCTGTTACTACAATAGATATTAAACCTAAAACTAATGAAGTAGATTTTACAAGCTCCATATCCATTCCTATTACATCAACATAAAATTGATAATTGGCAACATTAAATAACCCTCCAAGTCCTAAACCCATAAGAAATGATCCTGCTGCAACCTTTGGTTTTATTCCTGCTGATAACATAAGCGGTATTACTATAGTTGCAACCATTATTACCGCTCCAGCTCCACCTAAAGCCGAAAACACTATTGCGCAAGCTGTTGTTAAAATAAATGCAATAGCTAAAGGCTTATCCCCTGCAAGCTCTGCTGCTTTTCTAATTATAGTATTCGATATACCTTGTTTTTGTATAACTTTTGCAAACATAGCTCCGAAAATAGCCGCCATCATAGTTCCTGCAAGCCTAGATGATCCTGCGCCTATTACGTGGGCCATCAGAGTTTGTCCACCTTCTTCTGTTGGAGTCATAAATGGAACTCCTGCAATAACCGCTATTATAATTCCTAGCAGTGGTAATGCTAAAAGCGTCGGCAACTTTTTAGCTATCATAAGTCCTGTAAACACAGCAAAAACTAATAATATAAGAATAACTTGAATATTTAAAACTTCTCCCATTTTCATTCCCCTTTTTAATATTATTTTTATAATTGCACTTTAATAATTTAGGTTTAGTAAATTTAAAGTTAAAATTTATGTCATGAGTTCTTATAAATTATTTTATATTAATTCATTTATCACATCCCTACAATTGATAATTTATTAAATAGTTTAGCAAATTATTTTATTCAATAACTTGATTACTTTTTAACAATTCTACTTTAAGCTCCTCATAACTTAATTCTCTAAAATCTTTTTTAAATTTAAAACAAATTTTAGCTGCTATTCCAGCTGCTTGCCCTAAAGCCATGCATATTGGAGAAACTCTCATGGATGCTAATGCTTCATGAGTTGTACTTATTGCTCTGCCTGTAACAATTAAATTGTTAATTTCTTTGGGCAATAATGCTCGATATGGTATTCCGTAATAGTCACCAATTTTCATTTCCATAAGATCTAATTCCTTACCATCTGGATCATGAATATCTATAGGCCAACTTCCAAGCGCTATTGTATCTTCAAACATCTTTTTTGTAACAATATCCTTTTCTGTTAATTGATACTCTCCAACTAATCTTCTTGACTCTCTAACCCCAATTTCATCTCCAGATTGAACTAATATTGCTTTTTTAAATCCTGGTATATATTTTTTCAAAAAGTTATATATTTCAATTACCTGTCTTCTACCTTCTATAGTAGCTTCAGATAAATCAAAATCTCTGACTGAAATTTTATCTATAACTCTACTCATATTTATTGCAACTTCGCCTCTTCTATTTAGTTCAAAAAAAAGAACTCTATCTCTATTTACAGTAAAATCACCATTTTTTGTAGCTTCTTTTATCTTTGAAAAAAATCCTGAAATTGCAACTCTTTTTGTATCTAACAGGCTTTTTATATTTTTACCTAATACAAACTCATCCTTATTGTCTTCAACATATTTAACCAATTCATCTATATCTACATTGCTTACTTTAAACATCATAGTCATAGGTTGACACTTACCATCTTTTTCTCTACCTATATTCATTTCGTTTCCAGAAAGATATGCTATTTCTCCATCACCTGTAGCATCAATATAGTATTTAGCATTTATCTCATATATCCCTGATCTAGTCTTTGCAAGTATTGAGTTTATATTTTTTTCATTAACTTCCACATCTAAAGCCTCTGTATGGTATAAAACTTCTACTCCTGCTTCTAATAAATATTCTTGAGCTATATACTTATAAACTTCTGTTTCTATAGGTGTCACTGTTGCTGCTACGCCAAGTGGATCTTCTATATGCCCTATTGTTCCTCCATTTTGTTTGACTCTCTCAATAAGTTCATTTGCATATCCCATTACTATTTGCTTTTTACCAGCATGGAAAGTCATAAGAGGAATAACTAAGGATTTAGTAGCACACCCACCTAAGTATCCACCTCTTTCTATTAAAATTACTTTATTCCCATCAGCAGCTGCTGCTTTTGCAGCTATAATACCTGAAGGCCCCCCGCCAATAATCAAAATATCGCAACTTTTGCTTCCTTTAATCTTCATATCTTCCCTCCTTAAATTTGATATTAACCTCACATTCTACTTCAAATGTCCTATTCCATGGTAATTTAGCCTTTACTATTACCTCTTCTATTTCTCCTTTAGCTTCTAAATAGCTAACTTTACTTTTATAAAAATAATCATTAGTCATTCTATTTAATGACTTTTCAACAAAAGAATCTATTTTTTCAACTCTTTTATTCATGTTAAAAATACTTAATCCTTCTTTTAATACTTCTTTATTTGTTTCATTTCTAATACTACTTTGATATATATAATCATCGCAATATCTCTCAATTAAAAATTTTAGACTCTCTAATGATTTTTTAAAATTTAGATTATTATTTGAATTTATATTTGAAATAATATTTCCATGAGCTATAGACGTTCCCATTGCATTTCCAGCCGTATTCCAAGCTCCATATGATATTACTTTTAATAGTAAATTCTCTTCTTTTAATCTTTTTATAAGATATTCATCCCCACCATTTGAAAAGGCTAAATCTGCAATTGATACTTTTTTACCTAAATTTATATAGTTCTTAATTCTACTTATAAAATTATCAATTACTATTTTCTTATTATAGTTTTCTATAGTATCAGAGGCCATATCTATATAAGGAATATTAGGAGTAGTTACAGCCAGTATATAATCACATTCATCATATTTATCCATAATCAAAGCATTAGTACTTTTTAAATGTTCATTTATATTAATTTTAAGTGATCTATCTTCAAACTTTGGAATACTATCTTCTGCTTCCTTGTCATCAAAATCCACATATACCTTAGGTCTAAATCCTCTTATATCGTTTACATAGCGACTAACAAGAATTTGTCCGATCTCATCAGCACCTGGATAAACATATATTCTATCTTCTAATTTATACTTATTTATTTTTTCATGGATTCTTTTGTGCTCTATTAAATGAAGTCCATATTTTGAGCAATCCTCTTGTGATAATATTAAAAAATCAATTATCCCCTCTTTAACAAGCTCTATTGATTCCATATTAACTTTATGATTTCTTTCTCGTGTTCTTAAATAAGTGTTTAAAACATCTTGTGGTATTTCTGATTCTATTTGATTCAACTTATTTTTTAGACTCACTTCATTTAATGATTCTACTCTATATCTTAATTCATTATATTCATTTATTTTGCCCCACCATATTTGACTTTCGTCATTTGAAACTGATATAGATAACCTCATAATATTTGAAAATGCATATATTTTTATTTCTTTATTTTCCTTTTTATAATCTTTTAAAAAGTTTAATATCTTTCTAGATTCTTCTAATGATTTTTTATCTGTTCTAGATGCTATTAGTCCTCCATAAATCAACATATCTAGAGATACTATTAAAGCATCACACTTTTCACTTTTAATCCACTCTTTTATTAATTCTACATTTCCTTCATTAAAAAAGCTTCCTAAGTTTTCTTTTTTTGGCACCTTAATCTCTAATTCTGCTAAATTGGCTAATTGAATAACTACTTCTAAATTAACCGGTCTATCATCTAGTGGGATATATAAGATTTTATTATTATTCATTTATAACCCTCTCACTATTAAAGTTGTCTATCATATTTCTATATTTCAATGTACTTTCATAAATTGAATCTTTTGTTTTACCAGTTACTATTGCTCCAATCATTATTGCATTAATACCCATTTCTTGTAATATTAGAACTTGTTCTGGTGTTATATTTCTTTGTGTTGGTATAACCATCGGCTTTGAGGTTGTACTACGAATTGATTGATATTGTAATATTTCTCTTACTGTAAGCTCATCTCCATAAGTTTCTGGATCCATAATAGAGCATTCTAATACATCTATAGGTAATTCATCATAAGCTTTTACATATTCTAATTTATAATTATTATCTATTGCAACCATTCTATATATGTCTTTATTGAATATTAATGGATTCATATGCTTATCGTATAATGATATAAAACTAAACCCTTCATTCATTATACCTTCAATTTCTTTCATTGGTATCTTATCATGACCTCCAGCTACAATTCCTATTGGTTTATCATACTCATTGCAAAGTGATACAATTTTTTTAATTACTTCTAACTCTTCAGTTAAAGATCCAAATCTAGTTTTGCTAGCTCTATGTTCAACATTTATATGAATCTTTAACACATCTGCTCCTGCTAATAATGCTGCTTTTGCTAATTCTACATTATTTTCTGGAAGACTTACTATTAGTGATATTTCTTTTTCGTTCAAAATATTAATTAAATTCATACTATACCTTCCTTTCTCAATTTCCTTAATACAATTCTATCATTATAAAAATACCAATTCAATACTTTTTGAAATATTTTTTCATTTTTTGAGAAAATTTTTTTCAAAAAGAGCTTGATTTTCATCAAGCTCTTTCATTTTTATTTACTTTTAATTCTTACACCTAAGGTTTTACTAGAATTTTCTCCTACAGAATTTCTAATTTTTATTATTACTTTACCATTTCCCTTTTTCTCTCCTACTATGCTAGTAGAATTGCTTCCTATTTTAAAGAACTCTTTATTAGATATATCTTCAATTTCCATTACTTCTACAGGTAACTCTCTATCCATACCTTTAACTTCTATATAATCTAATAAATTAATTTCTTCTCCTATTTTTAAATCTATTTTTTTATTTGATATATTTTCTAACCTTAATTGTCCTTCCATATTCTCAATAAAATTACCATCTGCTAAAACATTAGCTTTATCACTAAATTCTAACTTAGTTAAATAATTATTACTCAAATCAACTTTCTTTAGCTTTTCAATAGTTCCTATTTCTTTTGGTATTATAGTTAATCTGTTATTATCTAAAGAAAGAAATCTTAATGCTGTGATGCTTCCCAATGTATTGGGTATTTCTAATAATTCATTATTACTAAGATATAGACCTTGTAAATTTACCAAGTTTCCAAATTCACTTGGTATTTCTACTAGCTTATTATTACTTAAATTTATTCCTGTTAAAGTTATCATATCTCCTATAGTTTTAGGTAGCGTTTTTATTAAATTTCCATTCAAGCCCAAATATGAAATTGAATTCATACTTTTTATCCCTTCTTGAATATTCTCAATTTTATTAAAAGATAAATCTAAGTGTTTTATATTTTCTATTATCGGTACTGAAGTCAATAGATTTCTTGATAAATCTATATATTGTACTGATGTCGGTAAAAAATCTATTTCAAAATTAATTATATTATTGTTTGATATATATATTGTTTTTAAGTCAACTAAATTAGATAAATCCGGGAATATTTTTATATTATTATTATCTAAATTCAATTCTTTTACTGAAGTTAATCTTCCTATATTATCTGGTAATCTTTCTAATTTATTATTTGATAAATTTATTTCTGTTAATTTACTGAGATTTATTATGTTATCTGGAAGATTTATTAATTCATTATTATTTACAGATAAGGTGAATAGTTTTTCCAGTTCACCTATACTTTCTGGTAAAGATGTTAATTTATTTTCTCCTATTCTTAAATACATAAGTTCAGGAAAAGATCCTATATTATCAGGTAATTCCGTAATCATATTATTAAAAAGATTTAGTTCTCTTAAAACTGGTAATCCTACTATATCACTTGGAAAAGTTGTCAACTCATTCTCATAAGCAAGTAGTCTTATAAGTTTTTTTAAATTATTTATCTCAGATGGAATTTCCTTAATTTTATTTTGAGAAATATCTAATCTATCTAATGTTATAATATTACCAATTTCCTTTGGCAAAGATGTTAATGAATTCTTGGATACATCAAGCCAACGAAGCTTTTTCATAGCACCTATATATGTCGGAACTTTATTCAATCTATTTCTTGAAAGAATCAACTTATCCAAGCTTTCTAATTTAACTATCTCTTCTGGAATTTCATTTATGTGATTACCATCTAAGTTCATTTCTAATAAGTTTGGTAAATATGATATCCCTTGTAATGATTCTATTTTTTCTTCCATTGCTAATAAATACTTTATAGACTGAAGCTTTCTTAAAGTAATTTTATTAGATTCTATATCTGGTATCTTTTGAGGATTACTAAAACTAGTATGAGTAGCTGTCCTAACAATTACCTCTCTTAATTTCTCATCTGGAAACATTCCTTTTAGTTCATCATCATTTAGCTCTCTATCCAAATCTTCTTCATTAATATTGATAGTTATATTTTCATCTGCATAAACTAATTTATTTGCTGAAAAAAATGATACTAACACAATTGATAATAGTAAAGCAGACACAGCCGCTACTTTAAATTTTAACCTTTTTCTCATATTATTCACCTCATTTAAATAATTAATATTCTAGAAGTATCTTTATGTTTGTCCAACTTGCAACCGGTGATTCTTCAAATGATGCTGAATGATTTTCAAAACCAGTTAACCCCATTATTGTCGGAGTTTCTTTCCAATTTACTCCAAAGTCTTCTGATATAACAAACATAGTACTATTTTCAATATCTCCATCTATATATTTAGGTTTTAAATATTGAGAATAAAGTGGTGCTACTGCTTCTAAAATAGGATCAAATGTAATCTCTCCATTAGGTGCATATTCTGGATTATAAAGATCTTCCTTATTTGCTCCGATACTTGCTATTATTCCATAGTGAGGTTGCTGAGAGTAAGCTCCATCTATAAATGATTTTTGATCAACATTATAAGCTAAAAACTTGGCATGATTAGCTGGTACTAGCTGAATTCCTCCAGAATAATCAATATAAGTTCCCCAATTTGACCTTCCCACCTTTGGAGATGTTGATAAACAAATAACCCCAGGATGACTTGCTCTAAAGGTTCCCACATGTGAATATTCACTTCCACCAAATCTACCTGTTCCTCTTACTCTTTGAATTATATCTGCTATATGTTTACTAGTTCCATCAGCATAATTCAATAATACTCTTCCGTTAGATTCTTTATATTCACCATTTACAGTATCTCCTGCTGCCCAGTTTTCAAATTCAATACTAACAGGTGAACCAATTGATATAGATGGTTTACTAACCACTATCCTTAAATCTTCAGGTATAGGCTTATCATAACTTCCATTATAGTAGTAATCTAGAGATTTCCATTCTTCATCGTTATCTAAAAACTGTACTGGATTCCCAACAAAGGCTCCGCTTTCTCCACCAAATATTTCATTTCCTCCAAGAATATCTGTATAAATTATGCTCTCTGTAAATTTTGATGGATTATTTATTTCTGCATAAACATAATCATCCTCTGTTCCAATAGTAAATTGCTTAGGCATCCAAACTCCTGCTGCTTCAATATCAGCTGGGGAAAGACTTGGTACTGATGCTTTTGTTATTTCTGCAGCTTTTATAGGATCGTAACTTTCATTAGGACCAACCCTAACATGTACGTTATTTGAAGCTGATGCAGTAATGCAGGAATGAGTACCGTCATTTGCTGCATCATAGTGTGATGCCCAGAATCCTGCAGATGAATTTGTTGGATATTTACCTGATCTTATTACATTTCCTATACTTCTTTTTGATCCATCTGGAAATTCTTGATAAATACTTCCTCCATCTCTATTTTCAATATAAATCATATACATTAAATCTAAGTTAGGTGTATTTTCTTCTCTTACTTCTTCTGGAATTTTACTATTTATACTGTCTGCTACAATACTTCCCTTATATTTTTCTATGGAATTAGCAAATACATTTCTTGAAAAAACTCCTAATATAACTAATATCCCGACAAAAAAGCATATTATTTTTTTTGTAGACTTTCTCAACTTCCTCTCTCCTTTTTATACCACTTAATCATAATTTTATATCTTTTGTATTATGATGCATTTTATTATGTCTACTAAGAAAATATATAATTTTAGTCTGCAGTACTAAATTAAATAACTTATTTTTACTTAAATGTTAATATCACTATATTATTTATTTAATATTAACATTATAAAACCTTTTCATCAATAGATTTTTGAAATTTTTTTTCTTTTTGATTGAAAATATTTTTCTCAATTATTACTACAAAAAATAAAAGCAATGAGATTTTTATAATTCTCATCGCTTTATATTTAACTTTTCAATTGCTTTTTCAGTTTTACTCTTAGATACTACTGCTATTTCTTTATTTTTTCTTATAACATTAGTACATATTAAATCTATAAGAAAATTTTGTGATATCCTTATTCCAAAAGACTCCATATCAATTTTTATTTCTTGGTCTGTATAATTTAAAACATAATCACTAACCCTTGCTAATTTAGATAACAAATTTTCTGTAATAGAAATTACTTTTACATTATTTTCTCTAGCAATTTCTGCTGCTATATTAATCTCCTCTGTATTACCACTATTCGAGATAATAAATAGAACATCTCCTTCTTTCATTAACGATGCCATCATTACTAGAGTATGACTATCTCTATAACAATTACAAATTAATCCTATTTTCATAAATTTATAATAAGCATCTTCTGCAATTATACCTGAATGGCCAACACCAGTGAAAGAAATTCTTTTTGCTTTAACTAAAATCTCTGATATTTCTTCAATCATTGAATAATCTATTTTCTTTAAGGTTTCTTCTAAGGAATTTACATTAATCTCATAGAATTTCTTTACAAATTCACCTAAAGAATCATTTTCAGATACTACTTCACTTTCAATAATATCTTCATTATCATATCCACTATTCTTAAACTCTTGAGCCATTGTCATTTTAAATTCTAGAAAACTTCTAAATCCTAATTTTCTACAAAATCTAGTAACCGTTGCTTCTCCTACCCCACAATTATTTGCTATCTCTGTAACTGTCATGTATATACTACTATTCATATACTCTTCTATATAATCACAAATCTTATTTTCTGCTTTAGTTAACTCACTTCTATCTTTTACTAATGAAGATTTCATTTATATCCCTCTTACTTTACTATTTTACTTTTGTAAGATAATTATATTATAAAATTAAATAAATAACTACTTTTAACTAATACTAATATCTAATTTATTCTCAGACTACTTCATATTATTAGCAATTCTCCCCCTATCCTCTGCTTAAACTTATAATAAAAGTACTTCCTATATTTAATTCACTTTTTACATAAATGCTTCCTTTTGAAAGTTCAACTATTCTTTTAACTAGTGCAAGTCCTAATCCATATCCTGAAGCACTTCTAGAGTCATCTTTTTGATAAAATTTATCAAATATATGACTTACTACCTCTTCATTCATTCCAATCCCTTTATCTTCTATATAAACTTTTATAAAATCAAAACTTTTTTCTATTCCAATATTAATTTCTCCATTTTCACGTGAAAACTTAACTGCATTTTCTATAATGTTAGTCCAAACCTGTAAAAACAATTCTTCATTACCATAGTAATAAGTAGTTGGTAAATCTAAATTAAATTTAATATTCTTTTCTATCCATTTATTTTGTAATAAAAGTATAGCTCTTCTTATATTTTCATCTAATGCAAACTTGCTTTGATTTTCTAATACATCTTGATTTTCTAGTTTAGATATTTTTAATATATTACTTGATAAGTTTTCAAGTCTTTTTGATTCTTCAATTATAATATTTAAATACTCTTCTCTTTCTTCTTCTGTTAAATCTTTATTTTTAAGAACCTTAGCAAAACCTTGAATTGATGCAATTGGAGTCTTTAATTCATGAGATATATTATTTACAAAATCCTTTTGAATATAGGCTGTATTTTTTAATTTCTTTGCCATATCATTAAAATGAAAAATCAATTGAGCTATTTCATCTTTTTCCTTTGTTTCTAATTTAACATCAAAATTTCCTTCTGCAACTTCATTTGTTACCTTAGTTAATTTCTTTATTTGTTTAACAGCTAATGTAGAAATAAAACATAATAATGTTAAAGAAATTATAAAACTTATTCCTAAAATTACAAACTTTAATCCATGAAATTCTTTAAGTATAGGAATTAAATATTGTTCACTACCTGAAATTTTTCTATTTACTATTGGAGATACAATAAAAAATGTAACTATATTACTTAAAAGAACTGTTGTAAAAAAGTATACTATTATTTTTCCTTGCAAAGTGTGTCTAAAGTAATTATATATCTTTTTCATATATTTCTTTCCGCCTTATACCCAAGCCCTCTCACTGTAACAATTTTAAATTCATTAAAATCACTTAGCTTTTCTCTAATTCGTTTAATATGAACATCTACAGTTCTTTCGTCACTTTCAATATCCACACCCCAAATCTCCTCCATAAGCTGATTTCTAGTAAATATTTGTTTAGGATAGCTAAGTAGTTTAAATAGTAAATAAAATTCTTTTTTAGCTAATTCTATTATCTGTTCCCCTTTTGTTATTGTTAATGTATCATAATTTAAAACTGCATCTCCAATTATTAACTTATGTTCATTTGATATTCTAGATCTCCTTAAAAGTGCATTTATTCTAAGAAGCATTTCATCTAAATCAATTGGTTTTACCATATAATCATCTGCACCAACTAAAAATCCTTTTCTCTTATCTTCTATAGTTTCTTTTGCTGTAACCATTAAAATTGGTAGTTCATAATTAGAATTACGTAAATCTTTTACTAATTCATATCCACTTACTTTTGGCATCATAATATCACATATTACTAAATCAATATGCTTATCTTCAAATATTTCAATAGCTTTTTCTCCATCTTCTGCTAAATATACTTCATATCCATTTTGCTTTAAAAATACTTCCATTAATCTTCTTAAGCTTTTGTCATCTTCAACAATTAATATATTTATCATTATATTCTCCTCAAAATTTACCTCTTAAATAAAAAAATCATCTCTTAAATAAATATTATAGTACAGTTAAAAACATAGGCAAATACCTTAATAGATATTTGCCTATAACTTTTGAATTTATTCTGTTCTTAATGCTTCAACTGGATCTTTTTTAGATGCCATCTTAGCTGGTATAGATCCACCTAACATTGTTAAACATACGCTTATAACTATTAATATAATAGCATGAACTGGATCTAAAACTGCCACACCCTTTAAGTCAGTTATTTTATATAATATATTATTTGTTGGGAATGTTAAAAGCCAAGCAATTATTATTCCTAAAATACCAGAACAGCTTCCAACAATAAATGTTTCTGCATTAAATACACGAGTTATATCTTTTTTTCTAGCTCCTAATGCTCTTAAAACTCCTATTTCCTTTGTTCTTTCAAGAACTGAAATATAAGTTATAATTCCAACCATTATTAATGAAACTACTAAAGATATTGCTGCAAATGCTATTAAAACCATTGTTATAGCATCCATTATTCCACCTGATAAACTTACAAATGTACTTGCCATATCATTATATATTACTACATCTTCTTTTTCTTTTCCTTCATTCCAATCATCCAAATAGTCAGTTACAGCTTCTTTTGTTGTAAAATCTTTTGGATATAAAGTAATCATATATGGAGTACCAACTGCCCCTATTGAAGAAAGTATATTCTCCTTAGTATTTTGATTATTGCTATCTGGTCTATCACTTACTTTATCAAATCTTTCTCCTGTAAATACATTATAATCAGCAGCTTCTTGTGCCTTTGCTACTTCTGAATTTTTAGCATCTTCTATAAAGTGCTTACTTAATTCATCTGAATAAGCAAGTCCTGAAGATAAAACAGGAATTGTTACGTCTTTTTTTAATCTTAAGATTCCTGTGATCTTAAGTGGAATTGCTCTTTCATTATTATATATTTCACTCATATCACTAGGATTTCCTGCTAGTGTAAAGTAGTTTCCAACCTTAGTATAGTAATCATTATTTAATATAGCTCTTAATTCATGATTTATAATATCATTAAAGTTAATTTCTTCTTTATTACTATCAATTCCAAGTGCATCCAAAATTGTTGTATCTATTTTATTATATTCATCTACAACTAAAACTAAATCTGTCATTTCTTTTGGATATTCACCTGAAAGTAAATCATATGATGTTTCTAAATATCCTTCTGTACTATTATCTAGCTTAATTGGATAAGATGATAAATTTAAATCTGAAACACTTACTGGAGTCGCAACCTTACCATCACTCTTTAAAAGATTCATGTTGACCAAGCGAGTATATGATACCCCTGAAAGTAAATTGCTATCAATTTTCTCAACATAATCTATATATTCTTCTGTTAGCTTATTAGTATGCATAAATGTATTTTCTTTCGTATTATATGGATAAATAACATCTGTATCTGGATATTTTCCCTCTGTCTCACTATCTCCAGACATCTCTTTTCTCATTTCTTTGCTATGTTCCATCATGCTATTTATATCAACTTCGGCAGCCTTTTGAGTTATCATAATTGGAAAGCCTGATAAGGTATCTGATTCAAAAATATCTATTTGCTTATCAAATCCATTTGAAAGTGATAAAATTAGAGCTATTCCTATAATACCTATACTTGATGCAAATGCTGTTAAAAAAGTTCTCCATTTTTTAGTTCTTATATTCATTCCTGATAACTTTAATGCTGTTAAGAAACTCATACTTGTCTTTTTAAGACTATATGAAATATTATTTTTTTCAGATTCTAATGGATTAGTGTCTGAAATAACATTACCATCTCTAAACTCAACTATTCTATCTGCATATTCCTTAGCAAGCTCTGGATTGTGAGTTACCATTATAACTAGTTTATCTTTTGCTATGTCTTTTATAAGGTCCATTATTTGAATACTAGTCTTAGTATCAAGAGCTCCTGTTGGTTCATCTGCCAATATTATATCTGGATCATTTGCAAGCGCTCGTGCAATAGCAACTCTTTGCATTTGTCCACCTGAAAGCTGATTTGGTCTTTTATGAACGTGATCTTTAAGCCCAACTCTTTCTAAAGATTCTAAAGCCTTCTTATGCTTTTCAGCAGATGAAACTCCACTTAATGTCATTCCCATTTCTACATTGTCTAAAATACTTAAATGGCTTATTAAATTATAGCTTTGAAAAATAAATCCTATACTATTATTACGATAAGCATCCCAATCTGAATCCTTAAATTCTCTAGTGGATTTCCCGTTAATAATTAAATCTCCACTATCATATTTATCTAATCCTCCAATAATATTTAGGCAAGTAGTTTTTCCTGAACCACTTGGTCCAAGTATTGCTACAAATTCATTTTGTCTAAAGTTTAAGCTTACCCCACCTAAAGCAACTTGTTTAAATTCGCCTGTTACATATGATTTTTTTATATTCTTTAGCGATAACATACTTTCCCTCCTGCAATAAATTTTACTACGATAATTTAAATATATGTTTCAATTAATTATCTTCATCCCTATATTGTTATATGATTAAAGGTTAATAGGCTTATCTAAGTAAAATATCAAAATTGAAAGCATATATTATTTAAATTTTATATAAGTTGCTAAAATAATGACTTTACTTAAATATTATAAGTTATGAATATAATTAAGATAAACTTAGAATACTTACTATAACTTATATAATATTTTAGTTTTATGAACTAAATATGAACTTAGTAAAACTATTATATATATGATTATAGCCATATTTAATAAAACTTAATTTTAAAAATTTCCTATGAATTATGATAGATAAAAATTTTTTTCTATCATAATTCATAGGAAATAACATTCTAATATTTTTTATTTTTAATTAATAAAATTATATCTTTATTAATTCATACTTATTTTATTTAAACTTCTCTTTTAGTTTTATTATCTTGGATAAGATTTATTATTAAAAGAAATCCTATTAAAATTACTGATACTAAAAAAACTTGCAATATCTCCACAATGTTCATCAAAATATCAATTTCTAAATAAGAATTAAACATCATAGTGCCTATATAAATTATGATATCTCCTAATAAGAAAGTTAGTAAATTATTAATTATTATTTTAAATTTCGAACTATACATTTCCTTTTTACTTAATGGTATAGTATCATATTTTCTTAATATAAAAACTCGTTTCCCTTGTTCCTTTATCCAGAATAAATGATTGTTAAGATAAAGTGTCAATATAATTACTCCAAAAACTAATATAGGATTTATAAAAGAAATAGGTTTAGGATCTAATCCCTTTCCCCATATAACTTTATGAGAAGAAACATTTGATTGAATAACTACAAAGTAAAAAAATAATAATACGCCAATCAATAATTTTTGATAATAATACTTTATTCTTTCTTTTTCATTTTCCAAATAGTTCATTTTATTATACCTCCTTATTTTTAAAGTAAATCACTTATGTGAAATTTTTTATTTAATGAATCTTCTAATTGCTTTCTTTTAAAATTATCTTCAAGGGCTTCTTTAGTATCATTTATTTTAATTTCACCATTATCAAGTAAAATAATATAATCTGCAATCTTATCAATATCGCTAGTTATATGAGTTGACATAAGAATACCTATATCTTGATTTAATATATCTTGTAGCATATTTAAAAAATCTTTTCTAAAAACAGGATCAAATCCAGCAGTAGGTTCATCTAAGAGAAGAAATTTTGGACTATGCGCCATAGCAAAGCTTACTTGAAATTTCATTTTCATACCTTTAGAAAACTGATATAAGGGTTGCCCCTTAGGAATATTCATTTTATCTAGCCATATATAATAATCTTCCATACTCCAATTATTAAAATATTCTCCAAGAAGTACTCCATTTTCATATGCTGTCTTATCCATAAAAAATGAAAGCTTTTCAGAAATTAGACCAATTTCTTGTTTTGCTTCAGAAGTATTCTTTTTTATATCAATTCCATTTATATTTACTTTTCCTTCAAAGTCAGTATCTAATCCAGATATAATATTAATAAGTGTAGTTTTCCCAGCTCCATTTACTCCAATAAGTCCTGTAAGATATCCTGGTTTAATTGTTAAAGAAACTGATTTAAGTGAAAATTCTTTATATTTTTTTACTATATTTTCACATTGTATACTATTTGTCATAAAGGCTATCTCCCTTCATATAAAGTCTTTAAAATATCTTGCATATCTTCAAGTGTAAGTTCTAATTTTTTACCCTCATTAATTAAACTTTCAAAATTATTTTCAAAATCTTTAAGCTGTTCTTCTCTAAGTTTTTGACGATTTGGCTCCTTTACGTAAAAGCCCTTACCTTGAACTGAATAAATTAATCCTTCCTTTTCTAGTTCTTCATATGCACGTTTTGTTGTAATTACACTTATTTGAAGATCTCTAGCAAGGGATCTAATGGATGGTAATAAATCTCCTGGCATTATCTCTTCTTGTATAATTGAATTTTTTATAGATTTAACTATTTGCTCATAAATTGAAATATTACTCTCTGTATCTAAAATAATATTCATTCTTAACCTTCTTTCGTATCTGGTATTTGTCTATAAACATCTTCATATGAAAGAGATTTCTTTAGAATTGGATTTATACAACGATAAGCAATGTACGCATTTACTATAAGAGCTACACTCCAACCTATTACACCTAAAAAATTCAATTGCACATTAAGAATAGACAATGAATAAAAAACTATAGCCTCCAGCATTAATAAACAAATCCAATAATAATTAACCATTTCTTCCTCTTTAGAATATATTATATATCCTTCTTTGTCTTTCTTTTTTAATCCTTGTTCACCTATACCTATTTTTAAATTAATATCTAATATAATAAAGAACCATAAAATAAGCTCTACTAAACTTAATATTATACCTCTGTTAAGAAAGATTCTTCCTATATAACTATAACTTGCTATAAAAATAAACATAAATCCCAAAATAATTTTTATAGCTAACTGTAAATACATATATTTCATTTTTTCCTTTTCGCCTGCTGCACATACAAACATTGCTTTACTAAGCCTTAATGGGATTTTTTTGGTTATATCGAACATAGTAATAAATGCTACTCCGTAAATAGCAGGAATAATTGATCTTAATATATGCTCTTCTAAAAGTAATTTAATTATAGTATCATTTGTTCTCGGCATATCCATAGGTATTTGTGGAACAATTATAATAGTTAATATATAAGTAGTTAAGAAAATAAATAAAATAATGTTAAGTCCAACATTTACCCATGACTTTTTCAAATTTACTAATAAATCATTTATAATAATTTTTAGCATTTAGAGTACCCTCCTTTATCTAAATAATACATGACCTCTTCTATTATTGGAACTTTAACTTCCATATCTAAATAATCTTCTCCTTCTACCTTTTCAATAAAAGCACAATTATGATATTCTCCATATTCTCTATAAATAATATTAGAGAATTTAAGATTTTCAATTTGTTCTTTAGTACCTTTAATGATTAGATATTTCTCCTGAAGCTCTTCTTTACTTAAATAGAAGAATATTTTTCCATTATGAAGTAATGCTATATAATCTCCAACTTGATCAAGATCTTCTGTAATATGAGTGGAAAATAACACACTTCTAGTTCCATCTTCTACAATTTCCTGCATACAATTTATAAGCTCTTTTCTAAATAAAGGGTTTAATCCTGCTGCTGGTTCATCCATTATAAATAGTTTCGTATCATGAGATAAAGCAAAGGCTAACTGGAATCTAACCTTTAAACCTGCAGATAACTTACCTACTTTCTTCTTAAGAGGTACTTCAAAACGCTGACAAAATTTACGGAATAAATTTTCATCAAACTTACTATAAAGACTTCCATAAATTTTTCCATTACTTATTACACTCATGCTATCCTCAAACATATTTTCATCAAGAACAAAACCAATTTGATCTTTTGCATCTTTTTCATTAGCATCCATAGAAATGCCATTAATTTTTACACTTCCACTATCTTTCTTATATAAATTTAATATAGTATTAATAAGAGTTGTTTTACCTGAGCCATTTACCCCTACTAATCCAACTATATAACCAGGCTCTATTTTCAAATTAATACCTCTTAAATGTAAGCTTCCTATTTTCTTTCCTAAGTTTTCTATTTCCATCAAAGTAGTCATTAAAGTCCCTCCTTATAAACAACAGTATATATACTGTTTATACCTATATATACAGTATATATACTACTGGAAGCAATTTCAAGTATTTTTTCTCTTTTTGTTATTAATATTTTATTTAAATAATTTTAAATAAAAAAGGCGCAGTCTAAAAAAGTTTGTTTAATATAAACTTTATTCAATTTTAAGTAAGCTTTATTGCCTTTAAAAAGTTAATCTCTTATTTTATAAAAAGCCTCACGAAACGCGAACCCCTTTTAATCCGTTGATTTTACTTGCTTAAAGACGTTTTTGAACTTAAATAGAAATTTTTTCTGTTATTTATATATACGCAAAAAGGGAAGTTCGAATCTAATCAGAACTTCCCTTTTTACACATTTATACTATCTAAATTTCTAGACCTAAAATTCCTAAAAAGCTGCTTAATTATCAATTATGCACTACTATCCATTGTCAATTATCTATTATAGCTTCCTTCCCAAACAATTTCTCTATACTTATCTGGATCGGTATCTCCTTCTGTGCTAAATAAAAGAACTCTTGAATTTTCATCTAAGCCAATTGATTCTTTTAAATCCTTATACTCTGGATTTGTCATCAATTCATAAACTAATCCTAAAGTAACTGCTCCTGATTCTCCAGAAACAACTTTCTTATCTCCATTAAGTGGATTTCCAAGAACCCTCATACCATTTGCAGCAACATAATTTGGAGCTGAAACGAAAACTTTTGAATGATTCTTTAAAACTTCAAAGCCTGTTATATTAACTTCACCACATGCAAGTCCAGCCATTATTGTTGGCATATCTCCACCAACAGCTCTTGGTTTTCCATCATTTGCTATAGCTGATTCATAATAACATGCAGCTTCTTTAGCTTCAACTACAACAGTAGTTGGGCAATCTTCACCAAATACTGAAGCAAAGAATCCTTGTATTCCACCAGCTAGTGATCCAACCCCTGCTTGTAAGAAAATATGAGTTGGTCTTTCTACTTTATAATCATTTCTTAATTGCTCTAATGCTTCAAGTCCCATAGTTCCATATCCTTGCATTATCCATGCTGGGATTTCTTCATATCCGTCCCAAGCTGTATCTTGAACTACTACTCCATTATGCTCTTCAGCATATTTAGCTGCAAGTCTTACAGCATCATCATAATTCATATCTGTAATTGAAGCATCTGCTCCTTCTTTTCTGATATTTTCTAGTCTTATTAATGAAGAGCCCTTTGGCATATAAACTACTGATTTTTGTTTTAATCTATTAGCTGTCCATGCAACACCTCTACCATGATTTCCATCTGTTGCAGTTACAAAAGTTATATCTCCAAGCTTTTCTCTAACTTCATCTGAAGTTAATTTTTCATATGGTAATTCTGATATATCCATATTTAATCTTTGTGCCAAGTATTTTCCCATTGAATAAGATCCACCTAAAACTTTAAAAGCATTTAATCCAAATCTATATGATTCATCTTTTAAATAAACTCCGCCAAGTCCTAGTCTTTCACTTAAATTTTCTAAATTAACTAATGGTGTAACACTATATTCTGGAAAACTCTTATGAAAGTTTCTAGCTTTATTTATTTCATCCATATTTAAAAAATCCAAATCGCCATCTATTTTGCTTTTTGGCATTGTATTTTCTTTCCATAGTATCTTTTCTCCCATTATTAAGCCCCCTACTATCTAATTATTCTTGTTCCAGTCTTTCCTTGAATTCCATCTTTAGCTTTTTCTAACAATGTAATAAGTGCATGTCTTCCCTCTTTAGATTCTGCAAACTCTATACCTGCCTCTACCTTTGGCTTCATTGATCCTGGAGCAAAGTGTCCTTCTTCAACATATTTCTTCATTTCTTCTACTGTAACTTTATCTAGCCACTCTTCATTTTCCTTACCATAATTTATGGCAGCCTTTTCTACTGCTGTTAATATAATTAAAAAATCAGCATCTAAATCTTTAGCTAATGTAGCACTTGCAAAATCCTTATCTATAACAGCACTTGCTCCTCTTAAATGGTTTCCTTCTTTAATTACTGGAATACCACCACCACCACAAGCAATTACAACACTTCCTGAATCTGCTAAGCTTTTAATAGTTTCAATTTCCACAATACTCTTTGGTTTTGGAGAAGCTACAACCCTTCTATATCCTCTACCAGCATCTTCAACAACATTAATTCCCTTTGAAATTAAAACATCAGCTTCTTCCTTTGTCATAAAGCTTCCTATTGGCTTTGTTGGATTTTCAAATGCTTTATCATTTTTATCTACTTCTACTTGAGTAATAATTGTAGCAACAGATTTATTTATATTTCTGCTTAATAGTTCTTCTCTAAGTGCATTTTGTAAATCATATCCCACATATCCTTGGCTCATTGCAACACATACAGACATTGGGATTGATGAGTATTTATGATCTGCTTTAGTTAGTGCATCCATAGCAAGATTTATCATACCTACTTGTGGTCCATTTCCATGAGATATTACAACATCATGTCCTTCTTCAATTAAATCTACTATAGCCTTTGCAGTTGATTTAACTGCACCCATTTGTTCTTCTAAATTATTTCCTAACGCATTTCCACCTAATGCTATTACAATTTTCTTTTTCATAATTCTCTCCCTCAAATTCTTAGAATATATGATTAATTTGAATGTTTAGGGCTTTTATCCTTATATTGTCTTTGGATAAAAGCCCATATATTTTATATAGTGTTAAGCTTATTTAACTTGACGATCCTTTTTAGCTTCTTCTAATTTAGCTAAAACTTCTTGTGGATCCTTAACTTTGCTTAAGAAAATCATAGCTGCAATTACATATGGCTTGTAGCTAGCTTCTTTGTAAAGAGGTTTTCTATATCTATCAAATACTGAAGCATCAACTTCCCCAGTTTCACAGCTAACACCTGTAATATCTGCTGGTAAGCAATGTAAATATAATGCTTTTCCATCTTTAGTTGTCTTCATTAATTCTTCAGTACATTGCCAATCTTTATGTTCAGCATTTTGTGCTAATAATTCTTTTTCTAATTCCTTTATTCCATCGAAATCTCCATTTCCATATAAATCTGTTCTCTTTTCCATAGCAACAAATGGAGCCCAGCTCTTTGGATATACGATATCAGCTTCTTTAAATGCTTCTTCCATTGAATTAGTCTTTGTAAATGATCCACCTGAAAGTTTAGCATTTTCTTTAGCAATTTCTTCAACTTCTGGCATTACTTCATATCCTTCTGGGTGAGCTAAAACAACATCCATACCGAATCTTGTTAATAATCCAATTATTCCTTGAGGAACTGATAATGGTTTTCCATAAGATGGAGAATAAGCCCAAGTCATAGCTACTTTTTTACCCTTTAAGTTTTCTATTCCACCAAATTCATTAATTAAATGAAGTGCATCAGCCATAGCTTGTGTTGGATGGTCAATATCACATTGTAAATCAACTAAAGTTGGAATTTGTTCTAAAGTTCCTTCTTCATATCCTTCTCTTACAGCCTTTGATACTTCTCTCATGTAAGTATTTCCTTTTCCGATATACATATCATCTCTAATACCTATAACATCAGCCATAAATGAAACCATGTTTGCTGTTTCTCTAACAGTTTCACCATGTGCTACTTGTGATTTTCCTTCATCTAAATCTTGAACTTCTAATCCTAAAAGGTTACAAGCTGATGCAAAGCTAAATCTTGTTCTTGTTGAGTTATCTCTAAATAAAGAAATTCCAAGTCCACTATCAAATATTTTTGTAGAAATATTATTTTTTCTTAAATCTCTTAAAGCTTCTGCAACTGTAAATACAGCTTTTAATTCATCGTCGCTTTTTTTCCAAGTCTCCATAAAGTCATCATTATGCATTTTTGAGAAATCTAATTGATTAAGTTCATTAATATATTTGTCCATTAAAGCCATTTTTAAATTCCTACCCTTCATTATCTTAATTTTTATTTATACAAATTTAAAATTAAATTATTTTATTATTTTTCTTTGTTAGTACAATAAATTGTTGGTAATGCAGCATATACAGCAGCACATTTAACTAAATCTTCTTTCCAAGTCTTTTCATTTGGAGCATGTGCTTCTGCTTCTGCTCCAGGTCCAAATCCTATTACAGGAATTCCATTACGTCCCATTATAGAAACACCATTTGTTGAGAATGTCCATTTATCTGTAAGTGGACGAGCTTTTCTCATTTCGTCAGTTACTGCAGCCCCACTTCTTGTTGTTCCATAAAGACCTTCATATGACTCTTCCATTGCTTTTGTTACAATATGATCTTCTGGAATTACCCAAGTTGGGAAGTAACATTCAATTGGATATACTAAGCCTGTATAACTTGGCCTATCATAGTTATACATACTTACTGTTGCATTATATTTTTTAACAGCTGGAAGATTACGAATTTCTTCTAAACAACTTTCCCAAGTTTCACCTGCTGTCATACGACGATCTAAAGAAATTGAGCATGAATCAGCAACAGCACAACGACTTGGAGAAGTATAGAATATTTGAGAAGTTGTAACTGTACCTCTTCCTAAGAAGTTAGCTTCTTTCCATTCTGAGTTATATTTTTCATCTAGCATTTTTACTAAGCCTTTAATTTCTTTATCATCAGCTGCATTATTTTCATTAAGGTCACGAATATTCATTAATATTTCAGCCATTTTGTAAATTGCATTATCTCCTCTTTCTGGAGCTGAGCCATGGCATGAAACTCCTTGAACATCGACACGAATTTCCATACGACCTCTTTGTCCTCTATAGATACCACCATCTGTTGGCTCTGTGGAAACTACAAATTCTGGTCTTATATTATCTTCTTTAATTATATATTCCCAGCAAAGTCCATCACAGTCTTCTTCTTGAACTGAGCCAACAACTAATGCTGTATATTTTTCACTTAAAAGATCTAAGTCTTTCATTATTTTTGCACCATAAACAGCTGAAACTATTCCTCCTAATTGATCAGAAGTACCACGTCCACCTATTTCAGTATCAGTTTCATATCCTTCATATGGGTCAAAGTTCCAGTTAGCTCTATTTCCTATACCAACAGTATCAATATGTGCATCAAATCCTATTAATGTTTCTCCTGTTCCCATATATCCTAGAACATTACCTTGTGGGTCTATTTCAACTTTATTAAAGCCTAATGCTCTCATTTCTTCAGCTATACGGTTAACAACACCTTTTTCTTCACAACTTTCTCCAGGAATAGCAACTAAATCTCTTAAAAATTTAGTCATTTGAACTTTATATCCCTCTGCTTGTGATTTAATATTTGTAAAATCCATATTCTTTTCCCCCTTATAGTTTGAATATATTTAATTATTTAATATTATTATTAAAATCATCATTTATATCTATAGCAAAACTCATGCCAACTTTTTTACTAATTATTAATATGATTTATTAGTATTTTTATGATTTCAAGCCATTTTTCACCTCTTATTTTATTAAAAAAATAAAGGATTATCATTTTGATAATCCTTTATCACTTTGGTTAAATCCAGCATTTTATAAGGTTTTCGAGGTTAATTTTACATTTTTATCATTTTGATAATGTAAAATTTTTAATAATTTATCATTATCCATTTTTATTATTTTTCACACTATTTTAATGCTTTTAATGCTACAGAATTTAAAATACTCCAAGGTTTATTAAAATGTGGTTGGAAGAAAAAATCTGTCATTGCAAGTTCTTCAATAGACATTTCATTTTGAATTACCACTGAAAGAGTATTCATAAATTCAGTCATATCTACCTTAGAAGCAATTTGTCCTCCAACAACTCTCTTTGTATCTTTTTCATAAACTAATTTTATCATAACGTCTTCGAAAGTAGGCATAAATTCTGGCCTGTTCTTTTCCTTTAATATTACGCTCTCTACTTCAAAATTAGTAGTAAGTTTCGCAACTTCTTCTGTTAGTCCTGTAGATGCTATACATTCATCATAAATCTTTATGCCAGATGTTCCTTGCGTTCCCATATATCTTAATGTTGGCTCTTTTATATTCCTAGCAATTAACATTCCCATTCTAACTGCATTAGTTGCAAGAGGTATATATCTACTATCTTTTGCTGGGTTATATCTTACCATACAGCAATCCCCAGCTGCAAAAACATCTTCTTTACTAGTTCTCATATAATCATCTATTATTATGGCTCCATTTTTCAGAGTTTCTAATTTACCCTTTACTAACTTTGTACTTGGAGCAAATCCTATACAAAGTACTACTAAATCACCTTCATATTCGCCTTTATCAGTAATTACTTTTTGAACCTTCCCATTATTGCCATTAAACTTTACTACTTTTTCACCTAAAACTAATTTAATTCCTCTATTAGTAAATTCTTTTTCTGCAATATCAGAAAATTCTTTATCTAAATACTTGGACATGATTCTATCTTCTGCATCAATTAATGTTACTTTTTTCCCTAACATTTCAAATGATTCAGCTAATTCTACTCCTATATACCCAGCTCCAATTATAACTACATTATTTGCTGAGTCTTTCTTTTCATCAATTATCTTAGCATGATTATAATTTTTACATAGTAATATATTTTCAAGGTCTAAGCCTTCTAATTTTGGAACTATTGGCCAAGAACCTAAAGTTAAAATAAGCTTATCATAATCATCTTCAAATTCTTCTGAGCTTACTAAATTCTTAACTTTAATTTTTTTATTATCAAAATCTATATCTAGCACTTCATGCTTCATTTTTGCTATTATCCCACTACAAGATAATTTTTCAGGAGAATTGTAAAAAAGCTTTTCGGGCTCTGTAACTACTCCTCCAACACTTAAAGCTATTCCACATGATAAAAATGAAATATTATCGTTTTTTTCATATACTACAACTTCTGAATCTGGATATACTTCTTTTAAATTTACAACTGCTGAAGTACCAGCATGAGTGCATCCTATTACAATTACTTTCATAAATTATTCTCCTTTATATAATTAGTTTTACTATTATATAAATAGAGTTTGCTAAAAATTATTTAATATTCATTTATAATGTCTCCTACATATTCTTTGCAATAAACTCTAGCATTTTTATACCAACTGATACAATTTCATCTATGTTTATTTGTGAAAAATCATGACTAGCTCCTTCTAAGGTTATAAGTTCTGCTTTATTTCCTTTTTCTTTAAGTTCATCATATAATATTTCTGCATTTTCATAAGGTACTGTATTATCTTGTTTGCTATGAACTATTAAAGTATTTGGCTCATTTTTATCTACATAATTCACTGGACTATAAAGTTTTAAGATATCTTCCCTTTGTTCTCCTACTGAATTTATTATTTGCTCTAAATCCCATTGAACATTACTAGTATCTAATGTTGTTAAATCTGTTGGTCCAAAAAAATCTATTAAATACTTTATATTTGATGGATAATCTTTTAATTCCTGTGAGTCAACAAACTGATCCTCAGCACTATAGGCAGCCATTAATGCTAAATGTGCTCCAGATGATGCTCCTATAACACCTATTCTATCTGCATTAAATCCAAAATCATCTTTATTCTTATGTATCCATCTTATTGTATCCTTCACATCACTAATTTGTTTACTGAAGTTCTCTTCTCCCTTCATAAGTTCATAACTAGTACTTATTATTGTAAAGCCTTCTTCCCTAAATGCATCTAAAAGTGGAGATATAGCTTCAGGTATTTCATTACTTCCATATACCCAGCTTCCACCATGTACGTATAATATTACTGGTGAACCACCCTTAACACTCTTTTTTGGTCCATAAATATCAATGGTCAACGGAGTTCCATTAGTATTTTTATATATAATATCATCATAATCAATAGAATCTATTGACTTTAATGACAAATCTTCTGTTAAATTTTGTCCATTTTCTACAAACTCACTGTATTTCTTTAATATACTTGTGTATAAGGATATTCTATCTCTTATAGAATATATAAAAATTCCACCTACTAAAACTACTACTAAAATTACTACCCCTATAACTTTTAAAAATTTCTTCATTTCTTCTCCTTCCATTAATATAATAGTTTCTTTACTATTTTAATTTATATTATATTTTAAATATTTATACAACAAATTAAACTTTTATTAAATTTAATAAAAATGCCATTTATTTTGTAATGACCAAAATAGTAGAATCAATTATTTATTTTAATTTCGTATTTTTGTCAATAATATTTATGTACAGTAATACACTATATTGATATTAAATTTAGGAAGTGATTCTATGAAAAAAAGATTATTTCTATTAATATTTTCATTAGTATTTTCACTTATTTTAATCGGATGTAATAAAAATAAAAATGAGCCAGTATCTACTCCTTCCCAAAATATTGTCGATGAAGAGAAAGAGTCAGGTAATGACAAAGATAAACCAAATGATGATAAAGCACCAGATAGTAATTCTAATGAAGATAAATCAATTACTAATACTAAAGTTCGTTTATTTTATTTCGACTCTTCAAAATTGCAGCTTTATTATGTAGATAAAGAGATTCAAGTATCCGACAAGGCTATAGTAAAAGCTTTAACAAAAGAGCTTCAAGATTATTCTCCTAACAATAATTTTTTAAATTTAACTAATGAAGTAGAAATTACCTCTGCTAAATTAGATGAAAATAAAAAACTTCTAACTATAGTATTTTCTTCTTCCTACGTAGATAAAATGCTCCTTGGATCTTCAACAGAAAGTGGACTATTGTCTTCATTGATATCTACCTATGCATATAATTTAGATGTTGATAAGGTTGCTATTTATTTTGGAGATAAACTATACACTTCTTTGAAAGGTGATCTTCCTAAGGGCTATTTCGATGTAGATTTTAGTTCTGCTATTCCATACTCTAAGGATTCTTATAATAATTCTAATACTGAAAATAATAACAAAACTGATACTGTAAAAAAGACTATGAATTCTAGAATATATTACTACAATTGCACTGATGATGTATTTTATTATATAAATAAGCCAATTGAAGTAATAGATGGAGCCTTAGTAACTTCCTTAACAAATGAATTAAAGAATCCTCCAAACCAAAATTTATTTAGTTTTGGCGATGACTTATCTATTCGTTCAGCTAAATTAGATAAAGAAAATAATACACTAACTGTTGATTTATCAAAATCTTATTATAATTTATTAAGTAAAGTTGGTTCTGGAGGTGAATCAGCTGCTTTAAAATCCTTGGCTTTAACTTATGGATATAATTATGGAATTGATAAAGTTATAATATTAGTAAATGGAAAACCTTATTCAGGTAGTCATATAATTTTGGAAGTAAATGAGTGTATTAATATTAATGTAGATAATATTAAACCTTTAAATATTTAATAAAATATTTTCTTATTTAATTAAATAATTGAAATACAAAGCCTATCATACTTTTTTATAGAAAAACAGTAGTTAGTTTTATTTTTATACCAAACTAACTACTGCCCCTATTAAATCATATTCTAAAATTTTGAAGATATGTAGTTACTACAAAGAAATTAATAGTAACTACAAGCAATGAATAAGTAAAATATATAAATATCCTATTACCACTATTGCTTTTCTATTTCTCCTTATTTCTTTATAACTTCATATTTAAAACAATTACTCAAAAATATTCTTTAATAAAAATTGATCTTTACTTTTAATAATATCACTTGAAATTATTACACTCATTTCTTTAGGATTTATTTTATGATCACAAATTCTAATACTTTGTTCTCTAATAAGAATATCTAAATATTGTTTTATCATTAACCCATTTCTTAAACTCAAATTTCTGTTCTCATCTAATTCAATTATTGCCTTTTTTAAAGTTTCTTTAGCTTCATCGTCTAAAATATATTTCTTGCTTTCTAAAATACTTAATGACATATTAAATAATTCATCTTTCTTATAATCTTTAAAGTTTAGCATTGATGGAAATCTATAATTTAATTCTGGATTTACCTGCATAAGTCTTTTAATATCCTTGCTTTTTCCTGATAAAGTTATAACTATTCTATTACTATGCTTATCTATAAATTTAATTAAATCCTTAATTATCCTATTTGATGTATCTTCTAATAAGAATTCAGCATTATCTATATAAACTACTTTCCCAACTTGCCTATTTAAAATATCTTCAATAGATATACCATTTTTCATATTATCTATAATTTCCTCTTTGCTTAAATCCACTATACTTTTAGCTTTTACAACTCCCATACTATATAATGTTTCTGATAATATATTTAGTACAGTTTTTTTACCTGTTCCGATATCTCCAGTAAAAATTATGTTCATATATCTATTTATATCAGTGGATAGACCTAGTCTTTTTCGTCTTTCCTTCACTCTCATTAATTTATATTGATTTCTTAAAAACTCTTTAGCTTCCTCATTTCCAATTAAATCTTTTAATCTCACTTCTAAATCAAATTCATTGTCATATTGAGAAGTATTAAGCCTTTCCACATCCTTAGATGTTATTAAATTCATCTCATAAACACTTATATCTTCTTCTGCAATTCTTATACTTTGAATTCTTATTAAATTCTCAACATAATTTCTTACCATTCTACCATTTCCTGATTGTGCATCAGAATTTTCATATATATCAACAAAACTCTTTTTAAGTGCTGCATATCCATTCTTAGATAATTTAAATCCTTTTGACTCAACTAATCTTATAGCCATTTCTAAAAGTTCATTTGGATTATAGTCTTCAAAATTAGTCCATAATGGAAATCTTGACCTTAGTCCAATATTTACATCAAAGAATTCTTCCATTTCTTTCTCATATCCAGCTAAAATAACTATTACTTCTCTTGAATAATCCTCAATTAATTTAAGAAGTGTTTCTATAGCTTCTCTTCCTAAACTATCATTAGCAAGAGTATACGCTTCATCTATAAATAAGACACCGCCTAAAGCTTCTTTAAACTTTTCTTCTGTCTTTTTAGCAGTTTCTCCCGGCACATTAGAAACAAAACTAGATCTATCTGTTTCTACTAACTGACCTATTTTTAGTAATCCCATACTATTAAGCATTTGTGCAACCAATCTTGCTATGCTAGTTTTTCCTGTACCAGGATTACCTGCAAACACCATATTTAAATTTTGCTCTATTTCTGTATTTACTCCAACTGATTTTCTTTTTTCCTGAGCAATTAAAAGCTTATATTGACTTCTTAAAAGATTTTTAACTTCTTCTAGGCCTATTATATCTTTTAACTTTTCTTCTAAATCAAATTTAGCACTAGCTTTAAAGTTAAAATCTTCTCTTTCTAATAAATCTATTTCACTTTTATTACTGTTTAAATATTTTCTTGATGAATATATAATAGCATTTTCTATTATATTTCTTACAAACCTTGCATTTCCTAAATCATTTTTTCCTGTAAGTTGATTTCTAGTAAACAAGTCTATTAAATCATTTTTTACATTCTTTGCAATTCTATATCCCTTTGCTTTTGCAATTTGTAAAGCAATTCTATACATTTCTTCTGGATTATAATCTTCAAAATGAATTGTATTTGGAAATCTAGATTTAAGTCCCTGATTAAAACTTAAAAACTCTTCCATATCTTTTTCATATCCAGCCAATATAACTGTTAAATTATTTCTATTATCTTCAATTCCTTTTAATAAAGCATCTACTATTTCTTTTCCAACTTTATCATCTTCGCTTTCACACAAAGCATATGCTTCATCAATAAATAGCACTCCTCCTATTGCTGAATTGACTATGTCATTTGTTCTTTTAGCAGTTTCATTAACATTTTCTGTTATAAAATCTGCCTTGCTAACTTCAACAAATACTCCCTTTGATAATAATCCTAAAGCATTTAAATATTCATAAGTTATCCTTGCTGCATTTGTCTTTCCAGTACCTGCATTTCCTGCAAATATCATATTTAAAGATATTCTAGATGTTCTTAGCCCTAGTCTTTCTCTTATCCTCTGTACCTTATAGTTATTTTCTATATTTATTAAAAATTCTTTTAAATCCTTAACACCTATTATAGATTCTAACTTATATCTGACCTCATCTAAAGTAGGAGTAGAATATTTATTTAATCTATATATCTCGCTATTTACATTACAATATAGTTTATTACGATCTACATATATTAGTATTTTTTCTCCATCTTCTATAGCTTCCTTTAATATTAAGTTTCTTAATGGATCACTTACTTTATAATATATATATTCTGTAATCTCAAAGCCACTATTTTTACTGAAGTTTTTTTGAAGATATTCACCAACACCAAATTCTTCTTTTTCATTACTATTATCCTTAAATCCTAATAGAACTTGTATCCCTAAATCATCTTTTATCTTCTCAATTTCATTTGTTAACTTCTTTCTTATAATTATATTTTTTTCTTTTTGGGTAAGCTCTCTAGTATGAAAATTTCTATCGCTATTTTTTAATGATACTTCTAAAAATTCTTCAAATTCATTTTTATCTTCGTAATTATAAATAAATATAAAGAACTTATTATGGCAAACTATTTTATTAATTTTATTTTTATCTTGTTCTTTTGCCTCTACTAAAAATTTATTTTTAATTACATAGTCATTATTTAGCTTAATACAAGTATTAGGATATATACTTGATAATAGCTTAATTATTTCCTTTGATGCTTTTTCGGTATTTTTAAAAATTAACCCCTCAGATTTATCATTGCCTAACTTTTCATATAAATCTGTTAAAAAAGCATTATAGCCCAGATTAAAATTATAGGATGCTAAATCAATTTCATCTAAATTCTTATTTTTTATTAACTTCTTTTCATATAATTCATCAAAAATAGTCCTTATACTTACTTTCTTAAATGTATTTTTATGTCCTGCTACAATTGATATTCCTTTTTCTTCATTTTCTATTTTATTTATAAAATATTCCGATATTTCTTTAAAAAATTCTTTTTGGCCAATAAACTCTTTATTTAGCTTCTTTTCAATATCTAATATTATTTCATTCTTATCCATATATGTCCTTCCATTCATTTGTTAATATACTCTAATTGAACTGTTCTATATTATTTTTATCAAAGTTGTCGAAACTTAGTCATTAATATAGAAAATGCCGTACTTCTGAAAGCACAGCACCATGAATTATATTAAATTATCTTTCTTCAATAAATTTAATAATGTTGGATTGAAATTAAATTCACTTATAAGTGAATCAACTTCTTTTAAAGCTTTTTCCTTTTTCTCCTTGGAAACTTTGGATTTTGAAGCTCTTATTAATATATTTTTAGGTGAATGTGCAATGTCAATGAATTCTAAAAGCTGTGTTTTATATCCAGCTGCTTCTAAAAGATTTCCCCTTACTGCATCTGTCATTAATGCTGCCATTCTTTCTTGTATTATACCATATTTAGTTAATATAGATAATGTATTTGCTTCCATTTGATGATTAAATTCATGTTGGCAACATGGTACTGAAAAAATCATCTTTGCATTCCATTTTATTGCATTATATAATGCATAATCTGTTGCTGTATCACAAGCATGTAATGTTATTACCATATCAACATTATTTTCATACTTGTATCCATTTATATCTCCAAGTTCAAAATGTAAATTATCATATTTATATCTTTTAGCTATTTCATTACATTTTTTAATTACATCAGCCTTAAGATCTAATCCTATCATTTTAACATTTATATGTTTTATTTGTACAAAATAATAATATAAAACAAAAGTTAAGTATGATTTTCCACATCCAAAATCTAATATAGTAAGTTCTTTATAATCATTTTTCTTTATTTCATCATCTATTATTTCAATAAACCTATTTATTTGCTTATACTTATCATATTTAGAATTTATAACTTTACCTTCTTTAGTGAAAACCCCTAAATCTATTAAAGGCTCTATTATCATTCCCTCTTTTAATATATAATTTTTTTCTTTATTATGGCTCTTATTAGAAAGATTTGAATTATTGCTCTTTTTCTTTCCTAAAAATACTTTACCTTTTTTTGATATCTTCAAATCAAAAGATGTTTCATTAGACCACGCTGACAATTGTTTGTAATTATCATTTACAATATCAAATAGTGCTTTTTCTAATTGATTAACTTCAATATTTTCATGAAAAACTTGCTTATCAGTAAATTTTTCTATTTGATAATATTTTTTCCCCTTATTATTTTCCTTAAGTAAAAAACTTATTTTATTATATTCAACTTCTTTATTTGCTTTATTACTAATAACTATCTTTATAATTTCTTCTTTTAGTATTTCATAAATAGCATTTTTTAAATCTTCCATATCTAAAACTCCTTTTAATAAATCACGAAGCAATTTATTAGTGAAAAGTTAGGAGTGAAAGAGTGAAAAGCTTAGGATATTTTGCTACGCAAAATTTAATCTATAAGTGCAAAGCACCTTTTATTAAAAAAAATCCTGTAAGGATTTTCTCCTTAACTTTTTCCCTATTAACTATTTCACTCTTCACTATTTTGCTTCGCAAAATAATACAATTCCGTATTGATAAATAAATATTACACAAGAAATTACTAGATAGCAAGAATTTTTCTTATTCTACATATTTACTTCTTAATAGTTCTATTTCTTTTGCATAACCATCGAGTTCATTTGGAGTTTCTAAGAAAAATGGCAAATGTTTTAGCTTTGGATGATTTATTATTCTTGTTATAGCTTCTAATCCTAAAGAACCCTCTCCAATTTTCTCATGTCTATCTTTATGACTTTTAAATGGATTTTTGCTATCATTTAAATGAATTGCCTTTAATCTATTTAATCCTATTACTCTATCAAACTCTTCTAAAACTCCATCTAAATCATTTACTATATCATATCCAGCATCATAAATATGGCAAGTATCAAGACAAACTCCCATTTTTTCTTTTAATTCAACTCTTGAAATTATTTCTGCTATTTCTTCAAATGTTCTTCCAACTTCTGAACCTTTTCCAGCCATAGTTTCTAATAAAACTGTTGTAGTTTGATCTTTACTCAATACAGTATTAAGTAAATCTACTATATAATTAATCCCTATCTCTACCCCTTGCTTTACATGACTTCCTGGATGAAAATTATATAAGTTATTTGGCATAAGTTCCATTCTATTTAAATCATCAATCATCATTTCTCTTGCAAATTCTCTTGTTCTTTCATCTGCTGAACATGCATTTAATGTATATGGAGCATGAGCTAAAATAGTTGAAAAGTTATTTTCCTTAGCAATTTTTAAAAGTCCTTCCATATCCTCCATATTTATTTCTTTTGCTTTACCGCCTCTTGGATTACGAGTAAAGAACTGAAATGTATTTGCTCCAATTTGTAGTGCTTCTTTTCCCATATTCTCAAAACCTTTTGTAGTTGATAAATGACATCCTATATTTAACATAATTACCTCCAAAGTATAGTCTTATTTCAATATTCTATATAATGTGCTATATTTTATAATCTTTTATAAAATATTTATTACCATATTCATATACAGATTTATAATATATAAACTAATTCTATTAACTATTAGTTTCTGTTAGTTATATAAAATAATACTATAATAGTCTATACTAAATCAAGAACTAATTAATAATTTTTATTACTTAATAAAGATATACGAATTTAATATTTAAATTTAATAAATTAAATAGAGTTGTTATAATTAAAATAACAACTCTATTTTCAAAAAACACTGTTTTTAATTTACATTATAAAAGTTAATGTAGTAGATAATATTCCACCGATTATTAAAGATAAACTACTAAAAGCAAAGGATATATCTATTTCTGTTCTATAGCTTCTACCCCCTCCCATTAGTGAAAGAGCAACTGAATCTGCTGATATTTATGAAAAAATCCCTATAAAAATTAGTAGCAAGCCTTCTATAAATAATATATTTTGAAAGCTATTGTAAGGTGTACTACTAGTTATTATAAATCCTATCATCGTTACTATCCCAAGCCATCCAAAACCATAAATCACAGCTTTTATAAAGAAGGATATTCTATTATTTTTCATAACCCTTCCCCTTTTTATAATTATATATTTTTATAAATAATACTAATAAAAAGCTTTATACTAATTTCTATAACTCATAATAGCTTTCTATAAAACTATATAATAAAAGTTAAACCTGCACTAAACACTCCACCTAATATTAAAGAAAATGTACTAACTGCTAGTGCTACATCTAACTTTCTATTAGATTTTTCTCTTTCCATTTTAGTAACTTCTAGATTTGCACTAGCTGAATATTGAGCACTATTCTGTCCAAGCCCTTGCATAGAAAGTCCCATTGGATCACCTGATATTGATGCAAAGATTCCTACAAAAACTAATATAATACCTTCTATAAATAAAATATTTTCAAAGTTTTTATAGGCTGTTACTTTAGTTATTATAAATCCTATTAATACTGCTACTCCAAACCAAGCTATACCCCAAAGAAAAGATTTTATAACTAAGCTAATTCTGTTATCTTTCATATTAAATACCCCCTTTTTACTATTATAGCACTATTCCCATTAATGGTATATATTACTATATAAAATAATTATAAATTCATTTTACTTAGTGATAGAGTCACCATATAATGGAGTTGGAAGTCCGAATCCTCCTGCAACTTCAATTAAATCTCCAGTAATAAAAGATGATTCATCACTAGCGTAAAATACTACTGCATTTGCTATATCTTCTGGCTTTCCAACTCTATTTAATGGAACATGTCGTAAAAATCCTTTTATAAATTCCTCTGACATATTGTCCATAGCAGCATCAGTTGCTATAAGACCTGGTAATATCGCATTGCACCTAACCCCTTGCTTCGCATATTGAACTGCTATATTTTGAGTTAGTGAGTTAATAGCTGCCTTTGATACAACATATGCTACACGGGATAAATCAGGAATTACTGAGCCTATAGTCGATATATTAATTATACTTCCACCTCCATTTCTTATCATATGAGGTATTACTTCTTTACAAGGTAAGTATACACTTTGCAAGTTATCTTGTACTATTCTAAAAAAATCTTCTGTATTTCCTGTAACTACATCAAAATCTGCTTTTACATTAGTTCCTCCATAGTTATTTACTAATACATCTAATCTTTTCTCTTTATTAATAACTTCTTCTATCATAGTTTTATACGTGTCCGGCTTACTTGCATCAAAATATACTATATCTGCATTACCACCATTTGCAATAATTTCATCTGCAATTTTTTTACCTGCATCTAATCTTCTTACAGCAAGATAAACTTTCGAACCATTTCCACCTAATTTTTTAGCTATTTCTAATCCTATTCCTCTTGTTGATGAAGTTACTAAAGAAATTTTATTATCTAATCTTTTCATAATGCACCTCCAAAATATACTATTAATATTAATGTCTCAAACTATATTTTATCCATAAGATTAAATTTTTAAATAATTATTTTTTATCAACCTTTTCTACTTTATATCATTCTTTAATTAATTTCTCTAATATACCATTTTCCCCCATCATAAAGTCAGAGGAAATTGATACAAGATAATTTTTATCTTCCTTCATAAAACCTTTTACTTTACTTAAGTAAATTTAATTATATTTGTTGTTTAATTCATCACTATAATTTTTATATACACTATATATCTTTTGATACTCTTCCTTTATTATATTTTTTGAGATAAAATATCGGATATTATTTTCTATATAATACCCGATAATACTAAGTTATATTTAATTTTTACTATATTTATATCTTCATAGATATCTTTATGTCCACTAATGCCTTTAATCATTTATATTTTAATATTTCTATTCTTCATAACAAATAACAGGAGTTCCCTCATCTATATTCTCAAAAATAGTTTTTGCTAAATATGACGGAGAATTTACGCAACCATGAGTCCCATTTCCTTTATATATTTTTCCTCCAAAAGAATATCTCCAACTTGCATCATGAATCCCTATATTACCATTGAAAGGCATCCAATATGTTACTTTTGCTTCGTAATTTGGACCTCTTAAAGTTGCTTCTTTTTGCTTATAATTAAGCATATACGTTCCAAGTTTAGTTGAATATCCTTTCCCAGGATCTCCAGTTACTACATCTCCTTGAGCAATAAGTTTACCATCTTTATAAAACCATAAATGCTGACTTGTTAAATTGATTTCTACATAGGTGTCCCCTATATCATCTTCATCTCTATTTAAACCCTTTTGTGTATATATTGGCTCTTTTTCAAGTATTGCTCCAAGCTTTATATTTTCTAATAACATCCTTGTTTCTGCTACATAATTAATTTTCCAGCCATAGTATCCACCTTTAACCTCAACCATTTTTCCTGTGGAAGATTTAAAGTTTCTTGCTATTCCAACTGTATTATATTTAGCACTTAACTCTAACACATAATCTTTTACTGATTTTTCATTTATTATTACTTCTAAATTATCATCAACACTAAGCCATTCATTTATTCTACTTCCATCTAATACTTCACTTTTATCTCCAAATAAATATGTTATTTTAGTTGATACATATTTATTTAATATATCTTTTGCTATCATTGCCTTTTCAGAGTTTACTGTATACTCTGGATTTTCATAGCATAATTTCTCATTTAAATCGATCTTCACCTCTCCATTTAAAATGCTATTTTCTATAGCTTCATATAATTTCTCTTTTTTCACCTTATTACCATAAACTTCTTCAATCAATTCATATGAACCATTTGAGTATTTAAATCCTACATTCTTAGGTTCTATAATATCTTTATTTAAGCAATCTAATTCTTTAATTTTATTATTTAAATTCTCATTATTGTAATCAACTAAGTCACCTATATTATAATTTTGTTTTTTTATTAACCCCACAATCCACTTTAATGAAGCTTGTCTATCTTGAACATTAGAAATACTATTCTTTTCGTTATACTGTAATCCTATATCTTTTCCTAATATTTCTTCTATTTTTTCATCTCGCTCTATTATCTGTAGCTTATAATCATTTATTGATTTTTTCAATATATCAGGTGCCTCTTCATATGATTTTAATGATAAATTAATTCCATTTATTTCTGTATTGAAAAAGAAATGATTTGTAAAAAATATTGCTATAAGTAAGTATGTAAATATAATTGCTGTCACTATAATAATTATGTTCCCTGTAATTTTATTTTTAAAAAGCTCTTTTAGATTAATACTTTTCATTGATCCATACCTTTCATTAATAGTATTTTATTCCAACATAATTTCTAATTTATAATATGCTTGTATTTTTCATTTTAAAACTTAATATACGTTACAATAAAGATTTAATATTTAATTAAAATTTAACGATTGAATCATAGAGTTTTAGCTATTTAGCAACATAACATATAAAGAATTATATTATTTTTATTTCTAAATATACTTATTTCTTTGAAATTATATAAAATAAAACTATAAAAAGGTATGGAATTTTTTATTCCATACCTTTTGATTTTAATTTCAATTCTAATTATTATTAATTCTATCAATATATTCCTTCATTATCTTAGCAGATGAAACGAACTTGTCTTTTTCCTCTTTTGATAATTCTATATTTAATACTTTCTCTACTCCATTCTTACCTACTATTGTTGGAACACTCAAATATGTGTTGTTAACACCTAAATAATCATTTAATAAAGTAGATACTGATAATACAGTTTTTTCATCCTTTAAAAATGCTTCTACTATTCTTGTTAGAACTGCTGCAACTGAAAAGGCAGTAGCACCCTTTCTATTGATAACTTCATAAGCTGCATTTTTAACATCATCAGCAATTACTTTTTCTGTTGCTTCATCCCATTCTATTTTTAATTGTTCTGAAAAATCTTTTATTGGAATGTTTCCTATTGTTAATGATGACCATGGAACAAACTCGCTATCTCCATGTTCTCCTAAAACATATCCTTGAACAATTCTTCCATCAATACCAAAGTACTTTCCAAGTAAGCTCCTTAATCTTGTTGTGTCTAAAACTGTACCTGAACCAATAACCCTTTCTTTAGGAAATCCAGATAATTTATAAGTCATATATGCCAGTATATCCACTGGATTTGATACAACTAGTAATATTGCATTAGGACTTAATTTTGCTATTGTTGGAACAAAACTTTTAAATATTTTATAGTTTTTATCTACTAAATCCAGTCTAGTTTCTCCTGGTTTTTGTGCAACACCAGCAGTTATAATTATTATATCTGAATCTTTAGTATCTTCTAAAGCTCCTAATGTAACATTGCACGGACTATTTAAAGAACTTCCATGCATTAAATCAAGAACTTCACCTAGCGCTTTTTCTTGATTAATATCATTAATAACTATTTCTCTTGCTACTTCCTTTTGTAGTAAGGCAAAGGCAGTAGTTGCTCCAATTGAACCTGCTCCAATTATTGATATTTTACTCATATATAATACTCCTTCATCCTTTTATTTAATTTATTATTATTTATTTCTATTATATACTAATTATTAATTAATTTGTACTTCTTTTAAATAATTTTTGTTATATAACTAATATATTTATTTGAACTAATTTGATTGCTATTTATCATAATATTATAACTTGTATCTAACTTAGTGAAATCCATATTTTAGTGTGATTTATATTCCTTTTAGTAGTTTGTGTATTATATAAAAAAATAAGTCTAGTAACTTTTGTAAAGTTACTAGACTTATTAAAATTTATTTAGCTCTTATTACTTCAATTTTATATCCATCTGGATCTGTTACGAAATAATATGAAGGTTTTGTTCCAGGTAGTCCTTTAAATGGAGTTACTTCATATCCTAAAGCTATATGCTTTTCTCTCATTCCTTCTAAATCTTCAGCTTCAACTGCAATATGGCTAAAACCATTTCCTAAGTCATAAGGCTTTTCAACATCATAATTATAAGTTAATTCTATTTCATATCCGCCTTCTTTATTAGATAGATAAACAAGGCTGAATTTATGTTCTGGATATTCCTTTCTTCTTGTTTCTATTAAATCTAATGCTTCTTTATAAAACTTTAATGACTTTTCTAAGTCCTTAACTCTTATACAAGTGTGTAACATTTTAACTGACATTTTTTTGTCCTCCTATTTTTAATTTATTTAATATATATTCAATTATATTGGTGAAATTATCTTTAATCAACTAATTGTTTAATTTATAAATATTTTTAAATATTAAATATTATTTAAAGGTTTTCTTTTAATAATTTACTTTTCTTATATTTTATCATAGAATAAATTTACATAAGTATTTTTAAATAATTACCTAGTAAAGGAGTTCTTATGAAAACAAAGAAAATATTTTTATTATTGATTTCATTATTGATTACTTTTAATTTTACTTCATGCAAAAACTCAAACTCAAAAGATAATACAGCTGATAATAATTCTATTGAAGAAAATATTCAATCAGATGATCCCATAAAAGAAGAACCTAAAGTACCTACTTCTTTTGAAGCATTCGGGAAATCATATACTTCTTCTAAAGACATTAATTCAATAGAAAAAAGTACTAATATTTATGATGATCAAACATCTATTTACTATACTGCTGGTGAATACAAAGAAATAGATTTTATAAATGACTTGCTATATTCATACTTAAATGAAGATAATTCTATATATAACTATTTAATATCATATAGCAATACCAATGAAAAAGGATACGAGCCTATTTCTGAGAGCGATAAAGAAAAACTAAAAAAAGACTTATATTCATTAAGAAGCCAAATGGATCTTGCTAATGGCGAAGAAATGGTGGTTAGGTTAGATAGAGTAACCTATGAGGGCTTAAACCCTAATACAAATTCTGGACATAGTTTTAAGATAAGAGTTGCAATTTCAAGAGTAGGAGCAACAATAGTTCCTTGGAATTACTTTACTGTCACTGTTTTTGAAGATGGCAATAAACTTATGGCACATTTGTTTTAGTGAAAAGTTAATAGTGAAAGAGTGAAAAAGTTAAGGTTTTTTCTCAATTCTTTCACTTTTTTATTTTTTCACTCTTTCATTATTCTAAATATATAAGTCCATTAATATCTCATCATCATATTCATCATTAACATAAAAGAAATTCTTATGAAATCCTACTTCTTTAAATCCAAAGTTGCTATACAAATTTCTTGCTTTTGTATTATTTGCCTTTACTCCTAGGCTTATATTCTTTATTTTTTTAGTATCTTTAGCAAAGTCTATTAATATTTTCATTACTTCACTTCCGATACCAAGGTTCCAATATTCTTTTTTTACTGAAATAGCAATTTCTGCATTATGAGATATTCTTTTTCTATTTGATGTGGATACTTGTGCTACACTTACTATTTTTTTATTTATTATCCCTATTAGCATCATAGAAGTTTCTTGGTTAGCCATATTTTCTAAATGTAATTTTTCTTGATCTATACTTAAATGGAACTCATTTTCTCCAAATAGTAAATTATCACTTTCGCCGCCAACTATATTTAAATATTCAATCATCTTTTCAGCATCATTTACTTCTGCTTTTCTTAAAATTAAATTTTCCCCATTTTTTAATTTTACTTCTTTATACATAGCCATATTCTCCCTATTTTTTATTCTTTTACTTCACAATGAATATATTCTTCAACCTTATCCCAGTGAACTACAAACCCCTGTCCCTTTGAGCAGAAAATAGAACTTGATGAATATTCTATATCTGCATTTTTATCATATCCTATTTTCTCAATTACTTCTTCTGTATTATGACATACATCATATCCATCAAATATTAAACTTACACTACCTTTGCCTTTAGTAAATGTAAGTATTTCTGAGCTATAATCCATAAATGTAGCTACTGGTCCTCTTCCTGTTATAGAAACTTTATTTATTTTTGTTTCTGGAGGATCAAAACTCCCATTTAACCTTTGAATATCAGATATAACCTTCCCCATATAATCAAGCTCTACATCTATTTTAAACTTATAGAATGGTTCAAGAAGTATATTATTAGCCTTTTCTAATCCTTGTCTTATTGACCTAAATGTAGCTTCTCTAAAATCTCCACCTTCAGTATGTTTATTATGTGCCCTACCAGTTAATAATGTTATTTTCATGTCTGTAATTGGTGATCCCGTTAAAAGTCCATGATGATTTCTTTCAAAAATATGTGTTTTAATTAAGTTCTGATTTCCTGTAGTTAAATCATCAGCATGACATTTATTTTCAAAAGTTATTCCTTCTCCTCTTTTGTTTGGCTCCATTTTCAAATGAACTTCAGCATAATGCTTTAATGGTTCAAAATGTCCGTATCCATATGTCTTACTATCTATAGTTTCCTTATACATAATTTCACAAGGCCCAAATTCTATCTTTAAATTAAATCTATTTAATGCAACTTCTTTAAGTACTTCAAGTTGAATCTTACCCATAATAGAAACTTGAATTTCCTGATGTGTCTCATTCCATATTATATTTAATGCTGGATCTTCACTTTCTAATATTCTAAAATATCCCAAAACCTCTTTTACATTATAAGATTTATCAAAAATAACCTTTGACATTAGTGTTGGGATCATATTAAATTTAATGTTTTCTCTATTTTTTCCTATACCTTCCCCTGGCATTGCCTTAGTAATTCCTGTTACAGCAAAAATATCACCAGCTGATATTTTTTCAACTGTTGTAAACTTGCTACCATTATAAAATCTTATACTACTTACTTTTTCAGCTATTTCTTCATCTAATGTTTCATAAGTAACTTCATCCCTTACTTTAAGACTCCCACTAATAGCTTTTATAAAAGTGATTCTAGTTCCATTATTATCGTATCGTATTTTATGGACTCTTCCTGAAAATTCATCATCTTCATCATAATTTGTATATGTAAGTTCATTGAATATATTTAAAAAATTATCTATTCCTTCATCTTGAAGAGCACTTCCACTTAAGCATGGAAATACTTTATTTTCTTTTATGAGTTTCTTTAATTCAGTAATCCAAATAGTTTCTTCATAAGTGCCGTTAAAATATCTTTCTAAAAGATCTTCATTTCTCTCAGAAATAAATTCTATTAATTCTTCACTCATTCCATGAATAGAATCTATATGGCATATATCCTTAGTTAAATTCTCATTAATTTCTTCAAGTGTTCTTTCTAAGTCTGCTCCAGTTCTATCCATCTTATTTATAAAAATAAATGTTGGAATATTATATTTTCTAAGTAAATTCCATATTGTCTCTGTGTGTCCTTGGATACCTTCTACTCCACTAATTAATAAAATTGCATAATCTAATATACTTAATGCTCTTTCCATTTCTGTGGAAAAATCAATATGTCCTGGAGTATCTATAAGATAATAAGTGGAACTTCCAATTTGAAATGTAGCTTGTTCTGAAAAAACAGTAATTCCTCTTTCTTTTTCAATGTCATGTGTATCTAAAAATGAATTTTTATGATCTACTCTTCCTCTATTTCTTATGCTCTTTGTATGATAAAGTATTTGCTCTGAAAACGTAGTTTTACCAGCATCTACGTGAGCAAGAATTCCTATTGTCTTTTTCATTAAATCACCTTTTCTTAACTACTATATAAGTTGTAATAAAGTCTACATTTATCTTAATTATATTTATAAATTAAGATTATTTAAGTAAAGCCATTATTTTAGCAACTTATATAAAAATTTTAATAATATATGATTTCAATTTTGCTACTTTATTTATATAAGCCTATTAACTTTTTATAATATAAATCTATATTGATTAAGATAATTAATTGAAATATATATATTTTTTTATTATTAATTATATCATAGAAATATTTGAAATAACTTAAAATAGTGCTATAATGAAAAATGAAAACAATTTTAAGAAAGGGAAAGGTAATTTCAAACATGAGAATGTAATCTACTTTTATAATTTTTAATTCACAATAAAATTTAAGAGCTTTATTAGCCTTTTTTGTTGTGTAAAAATTTACGGAGAGTGGATTACTGGCTTAAGGTTTATTTGTTTTACCCTTCTATAAAGTCGTATACTCTCTCCTACATTTTAAGGAGGGATTTTTTTATGCAATTAGCATTATTAAATAAAATAAAGAAATATTATGGTGATAAATTAATATTGGATATAGACAAATTTGAAATACTAGATGGAGATAAAATAGGATTAGTTGGTGATAATGGTGCAGGAAAAACTACGCTTTTAAAAATTTTAATTGGTGATGAACCTTCTGATGAAGGAACATCTTACTTAACTAAAAGTTACTCCTATATTAGTCAATTTGGTAATAGTTCAAATGAATGTTCATTTAGCAAAATCAAAAGTATTTTCAATGCTCCAACTGAATATAAGGATTATCTTTCTGGTGGAGAAAAAGTCAAAATGAAAATTGCTAATGCTTTAAGTGAAAATAAGAAACTTATTATTGCTGATGAACCAACTTCAAATTTAGATAGTAATAGCGTTGAAACCCTTGAAGATATGCTAAAAAATTATTCCGGAGCTCTTCTTCTAGTTTCACATGACAGAAATCTATTAGATTCTTTATGTAATACTATTGTTGAAATTAAAGATGGAAAGATAAATATATACAATGGAAATTATTCTAAGTATATAGAACTTAAGAAAGCAGAAAAAGCAAGGGAAAATACTGAATATAATCAATATATTAATGAAAAAAGAAGACTTGAAGAAGCTATAGTATCAAAGGAAAACATAAGAGATGGTATTAGAAGAACACCTAAAAGAATGGGAAATTCAGAAGCTAGACTTCATAAAATGGGTGGTCAAAAAGGTAAAAAGAAATTAGAAAATAATATAAAAGCTATTCAAAATAGAATCGAGCAATTGGATGTAAAAGAAAAGCCTAAAGAAGATAAAGATATAAAAATCGATGTTATTGAAAATTTAGAGCTTACTTCTAAAAACCCTATTGAAGCAAAAAACTTAACCATTACTATAGGTAATAAAATTCTATTAAATGAATCTAGCTTTAAAATAAAAAAAGGTAAAAAAGTTGCTTTAATTGGGAAAAATGGAAGTGGTAAAAGTACTTTACTAAAAGAAATTATCAATAACAATAATGAAAATATAAAAGTTTCTAAAAATGCTGTTGTTGGATATTTGGATCAATCTCAAGATATACTAGATCCAGATAAAACAATATTAGATAATATTAAAATTGACTCTTCTTTCAAAGAAAGTTTTATAAGAACAAATTTAGATGGCTTTGGCTTTAAGGGAGATACTGTATTTAAAAAGCTTTCATATTTAAGTGGTGGTGAAAAAGTAAGAGTTGCTATTTGTAAGCTTTTACTTTCAGATAATAATATAATAATTCTTGATGAACCAACAAACTATTTAGATATTAAATGCATGCAATCTCTTGAAAATGCTTTGAAAAATACTAATAAAACTCTTTTAATAGTGTCACACGATAGGAAATTCATTTCAAATATTTGTGATTATATATTAGAAATAGATAATAATAAAATTATTCAATTTGATGGTAGTTACGATGAATATATTAATTTTAAATCTAAGCCTAAGATTGATAAGGACGAAAAGATTCTTAAAGAAAATATATTAATATTAGAAAATAAACTTTCAGAAGTTATTTCTTTAGTATCCTTTGAAAGTGATCCAAATAAAAAGACTTTATTAGATAATCAATATTTAGAATTATTAAAAAAGCTTAAAGAACTAAGAAATCAATAATAAAAGAGAGAATATATAATTCTGTGTAATTATCTATTCTCTTCTTCTACCTTTTATTATAGATATAAATATTTAAATGTAATGTTTATCTTTTAATTGATTTATTTATAGCTATAGATTAATTACCCATCCTTGAAACATTAATTAATCTAATGATAAAATTTTTCTTATTTGTAGGTTAATATTCCCCGATAGATTCTTTTTTAAATTTCTTTGTAATAATCCCTTATGTTTTAATCCATTATTTTTGAGATACTCTTTTATTAAAGAAACTCTTTTCTTTGGATCATTCATTGCTAAATATGCTACAAACCAATCTTCTAAAGATGTAAAATGTATTTTACTATCTTCTAATATTAAAGTATCAACAATTGATTTATCATCTAGAATAAATTCATACACTTTATTGCCTTGTAGATTTATTTTAAAATTTCCCAAAAACTCTACCATAACTCCATCTACATTATATCCAAAAAAACTTTCTGTTTTAAATGGATCTTTTGATGATAGTTCTACTTTATCTCCTATTGTATTCATAAATTCAATTACTTTTTCACTGTCTTTTGAATTAATTAAAATATCTATATCATTTGTCTTTTCTATTAATCCATGATAGTTTAATAAAACTGAGCCTCCAATGCCCCAAGGACACCCTGTTTTATTTAATCCATCTGAAATTTTACATAATAATTCTGTGTTCATACATCTCTCCATTATTTTTTAACTTAAATCAAAAATGCTTTTGAATACTCTACTACACCATTAACTTCATTAAGTGCATTAGGAATTAATTCCAAAACCATATAAGCTTCATCTGGAACATCAAAAGGAGCCTTAATTCCATAATTACTTGCTTTTTTAAATCCGAACTTAGGATAATAATGTTCATGTCCTAATACTACTATTGATTTATACCCTAACTCTTTTGATTTTTCTATAGCTTCATTCACAAGCTTCTTGCCTATACCATTCTTTTGATGATTTGGCAATACTGCTAGAGGTGCAAGTGCAAGAGTTTCTACATCTTTATTTTCACTTTTTATCAAAGCTTTAGTTAAAAGAATGTGGCCAACAATTTTATTGTTAATTTCAGCTAATAAAGATAACTCTTTTATAAATTCATCGCTGTTTCTTAGCCTTTTAACTAAGTTATGCTCATCATTATCTGTAAATTCTGCACTTTTAAAGCTTTCTTCAATTACATTTTCTACTTCTTTATAATCTTTATTTACTTCTTGTCTTATAATTATCATAAAAAAATCCTCACTTAGTTAATCTTAAATCCCTCTATCATCTCTATTTCTACTCCATTTGGATCTTCTATAAATATAAATCTTTCTCCACCAGGAGTATTAATAGGCCCTCTAATAATTTTTATATTTTTTTCTTCTAGTTCTTTTATTGTATTATCTAAATCTGTAACCTCAAATCCTATAGACACTTTTGAATGACTAACTTCATCTTTTATAGATTTATTTTCATATTCTATTAATTCTAACATTGCTGAACTTTCTCCTTTAAGGAATGCTATATTAGTTCCTTCCATTGGTGAAAATTCTCGTGCAATTTTCAAATTTAATACATCCTCATAAAATTTTATTGATTCTTTTAAATTTTTCACTGTAATTGTGACAAACTTAATATTCATCATTAATTCATCTCCCTATCATATATTTATTATACTTCTAATTTCATTATTTTCTCACCATTTATATCTAATTCACCATTAAATTGAAATCCAATTTTCTCATACATCTTAATTGCTAAATCATTGGTTTCAATAAAATCTTCTTGACCCTTTTTAACTTTTAATCTTAATGCTTCATTATAATTTTTATCATTGATTTCTTTTATAACTAACTTCATACTCTTACCTCAAATGTTTTGCTATAGTTTTACTATTAAATATTATATTTAATTAAACTAATACTATGTTTAAATACTATTATAGTCTATAGCTTTTTATTTAAATATCTTTTTTTATATCTAATCCTTGCATATTTGCTAACTTTATTAATAACTTGATAATTAGTTATACTTCCTAAGACACCGACAATAGGTAACCCTTGAATAAATTTAGCCATTAACAGACTTTCTGATAGTACTTGTGATGTACTTTTAATTTCTAAATTTATATCTTTATTTATGTCTATATTTGAATCTATTTTATATTCAATTTCATTTAACTTTTCATTAAATATTACTTTTTCTTCACTATTTGTTAAAGCAACATTTATTAAATTTAATATATAAATCTTTTCTTCTTCACTTTCATAATCAAATCCATAACTTAATGCAATCTCGTAAATTGTTTTTAATATCATTGCAATAAATAATGGTATATCAGGTAACCCTATCCCTAATACCCCAAGACCAGCTCCCTCTATTGTAGAGATAGTTGAATTTATAATCTTACTTTTCTTTCCTTGAGAATCCATTACTTTTAGACTTTTTCTAGTAACCTTTTTATCTAATGAATAATTATTTACATCATGTTCTAGTTGAATTTGATCTTTATCATATAGCTTTTCTATATACTTACTACCCTTTTCTAAAACTAATTTAAATCCATTATAAAAAGCACTTTCTAATGTATCTTTAAGCTTTTGTGGTATTTTTTCTTCTATCTTATCTGAAATAGGCGCCACTTTACTCTTAATAAATTTATTTTCCTTTTTATTAAGCATTTTATTTTCTTTTTTATTTAGCTTATTTATTTCTCTATTTATTATCTTTTTCATTTATAATCACTACCTTTAAGACATTTTTAATCTTAGTATTATTATATACCTTTTTAGTAGGATTATAGAATATTTATTACAATAACTTAACCAATAACAAATTATAAATATATAATTTTTTTACTCCATCTCATCTCTTAAAACTAAGTAAAACTTATATATCTAATTTTACAAATAAGAAAACTCCCATTTTAAAATTATAATATTAAAATGAGAGTCATAAAAAATACTTACCAAATAATTTTTGAATACATATTCTATATTTCTAATTAATATTCATAGTGTATAGCTTCTTTATACTCATTATATATTTTTTTATTCAAGTCATCGCCTCCATCAATATTAGCACTATAAAATATAGGAGGTTTATTTATTCCCACATTAACTAATTGTTGTGTGACTTCTGCTATTATAGAATTCATAATAGTAGCTGCTATTACTGTAGATGTAGGACTAACCTTTTGTTCTAACCCTTCTAATTCAATACAAGCATCACCTATATCACCATGATTATCTATAACAATATCACTTATCTCATATAAGTTTTTCCCACAAGGATGCCTTGATGTAACAGTCTTTGAATACTTTAAGTTTGTTATGCAAATAACTGATACATTTCTTTTTTTTGCTTCTAATGCTATTTCAATTGATACTGGATTTCTTCCTGAAACGGAATGAACTATTAATATATCTCCTTCCTTCATTGGAACTTTTTCTAAAATTGTTTTCCCATATCCAACTAATCTTTCCATACTACTAGTTAAAGAAATTGGAGATGTATCTAACATTAATGATTTAGCAAAAATCGGGTTAATTACAACTAATCCTCCCGCTCTATAATATAGCTCTTCACTAATAATTCCTGCATGTGATGCTCCAAATACAAATATAGATTTTTTATTTAAAATAGCATCAACAAATAAATCTACAGTTTTATTCATTACAACTTTTTCTTCGTTTTCAACTTCATCTATTAGCTCTTTAATTTTCTCGAAATATTTAAATCTCATAAAATCCTCCTAAAAATAATAATTTTTTCATATACTATATTTAGATATTTTTTGGTTTTAGCTATGATCTTTATCGTATTTATTTCATTTTTGTTTAGCTATTTATAACAAAACATTTTAGTCTACTACTTCCAATAGATAAACTTACTTCATTACTATCTACACTTATTTCTTCTTTATTCCAGTCTATATCATAAACTTCAATATTTTTTATCTTTTTACTAAATTTTAAATTTAATATCGAATTATCAATCTTATTCCAGTTTCCAGCTATAAAAACATATTTGTTTTCTGATAATTTATAACCAGCTGCTTCACACTCTTCACTAATGAATTCGATATATTTATTGTCAATAAAATCAGACTTGCTTACATATTCTTGTATGTTCTTTCTAAAATTTAGTGCTTTTTTAGCATAGTTATGAATTTCTCCAGCCTTTTCTGTTAATCTGGTTGTTATTCCCATCCATAATATATTTCCTAAAACTATAGCTCTTTGCATATCTTTAAAGAAATACTTATATCTTTTCTCATCATCTTGTTCCCATCCTCTAGGATTAACCATATTTACTTGAACAAATTCAGGGAATGTATATTTAAATACATTATAAAACTCATCATAGTCAGCACCATTCCATGTTAAATTTCCCCATGTATAACTTCCATAAATATCTCCACAATTTTCTGTCATTATATATGATTTTGGATTATGTTTTCTTAACCTTTCCAACAATTCCCTCAAAACATAAACATATCCATTGTTAAAATCGCCAATATCTTCATGACTATGATCTTTATTATAACAAGGTAAAGGTTCAGCTGAAGCAAGTTGATCAAGATAAATTCCATCACATCCATAAGCTTTAGCTGTAAATTCAGCAGTATCTAATAGAAAATCTCTCCATAGCTTATCTGCTGGACAGTTTACTGTAAATTTAGCTGGGCCATATGTTTCATAAACCATTTCTCCATTTTCATTTAAAACGGCCATTTTTTTACCAACAGTTTCATGGAAATTTGATTCAACATCAAAAATTCTAGCATTTATATACAATGTAGATTGTCCACCATTGTTTCTTACATATTCAAGTCCTCTTCTAAACTCCATAGCTGATCCTAATTCCATATCTGGATAATATTCAGGATAATATGAATCAAATCCTGTTCTATTCCAGCTAGCTAAAAACATATGATTAACTCCAAGTTCCTTACCTTTTTCATATAAATGTGGAATTTTATTAAATGTATTTTCTATTTTTCCATTTCTTTTAAAATTATAACATTGATTTAATGCATATTGCTCTTTTAAGTAATCTGGATTATGATCAAAATCTAGATATTTACCTATATATTGTCTATATATTTTTGAGCCATAATGCCAATCTTTATCTGTAATTGCAATAACATAATCTCCTGTATTATACTTTTGCCCATTAGTTATTCTTTTATATTTTCTAAATCCAAAACCCATCCACGGATTACTTTCTTGTCCACTTGTTTCAGCAATTACTCCTGTTACAGGGAATCTTTCATCATGACTACCTATATATAGTCCATTATTGTCATCATAATAATACATCCAACTCATTGAAGCTAATCCGCAGTAATTTATCTCTCTCCTATAAATATCTTCGAATTTTACGCTACTAGCTCTCCAAAAATCTTTTTTATTTTTTCCGTATCCTATTACAGGATTTATTGTTTTTTCACCTGCATGATGAGGATAAATAATCACATCATCTTCATGACTGTCTCCAAGATATATTCCTGATATACGTGGCATTAAAACTTCAGTTATTTCTATACTTTCATCTAAATTTTCAATATCTGCATTAATAATAATTTTATCCTCAATTGACTTGATATATATATTGCAGATTATGTTTTTATTAGAAAACTTTTTAATTGTTATCACTAATTCATTTTCATTTTCTGATACTTCAATTTTTTCTGGAATTAATTTAATCTTATTTTTATTACTTATCCCATATAATTCTATAATAGATTGTTTTATATCCTTTTTTATATATTCATCTCCAGTAATAGAGTTCTTAATACTAATAAAATTATTAATTTCACTTGAATATTCACAAATAAACGTATTTCCTCTTAGCTTCATAATACACCTCTCATTTTAGTATCCGTACTTTGTATAATTATCAATTGCTTTTCCATTTATTTCTGATGCATTTTCCATGTGATTTGATATATATACACTTGGTTTGAGACCTTTTTCTAAAAGCTTTTCTACTACAGTGCTTTGTATAGCCCACATTATATAACTTGCTGAAATCCCACTTGCTGGACAAATCTTTTGTCCTAACCCATCAACATTTACTAATGTATCCCCATAATTACTACAATTATCTAAATAATATTTACATGCTTCAAATAGTCTTAGTCCACTTGGATGATCTGATTTAAGCTTATTAGAATATTCCACTGTAGTTATGGCTATAGTTAAACATCCTAAATCATTTCCCTTAATTGCTAAATCTACAGGAAAATATTTGTATCCTGACACTGAACCTATCATTATAATATCTCCTGCTAATATATTAGATCTTCCAATTACGAAATCTGCAAATCCTGGGATACTATCATATCCCACTGCTCCTTTTGAAACAGATGGCCTATATCTTACAGGATTTTCAATTTCACATGTTATCTTTATAGGTTGAAGTGCCATCATACCTCCGGTACGACCTACACCTTCAAACATAAGCATATGACCTGTATCCATTATATGCCAAGCTGCTCCCTTTTCTAACCTATCTGCTATTTCCTCAGATATTTTTATTATTTTTTCTTTTTGTGTATCTTCTATTTTTACTAATACCTTTTTCATTTCCTCAAAATACTTATCCATTAACATAACTTTAGTCCCTCCTGTATTTAGATAAATTATTTAATACCTCTTTATCTCTCTCAATATCTATATTAGCTTCTTTCAATAAAACATATAGAGTTGCTCCTATTAAAGGATCATATTTAGGATTCTCATAATATAAATTTTTACATTTTACTGATAGTTCTTCTTTAAAAATATTTATAAATAAATCCCCAATATTAGTAACTCCTCCAATTAATGAAACTGGTAACTTTTCATAGTTTAATTTCCTATTTAATGTTATAACTAATTCTACTAATTCCTTTGCCGCTCTTCTTAAAATATCAATTGCATCTTTATCATTTTCCTTTGCTGCTTCAGCCACAATTTTAGAAATCTTAGCAACATCTTCTCGTCCAAAATCACTAGAATATATTATTTCTCTTATTTTATACTCATCTTCAATTCCAAACTTTTCTAGAAATATTTTTCTTAATTTGCTATATTTTATATCGTTATCATAAAAATATGCAAGCTTTTCAAGGCACATAATTCCAATATGGTATCCACTACCCTTATCTCCAATTAACGGACCCCATCCACCACTAACTACTTTTCTATTGTCTTTTGATATTCCTACAGCAAAGGATCCTGTGCCACTTAAAACTACAATTCCATATGATTTTCCCATAGCTCCAAAAAAAGCATTATTAACATCCGATAGACATTTGATATTTTTCATACTAATCCTTTTTTTGATTTTGTGGATACAATTTTCAAAACCTGGTATAAATAAGCATACTAGTTCTAAATCATTAATTGATAATCTTGCTTTTTCTATACATTCGTTTATTCCTTCAATAACATTATTAATAGCTTTTTCTTCATCTATAAATAAAGCATTAGTTCCTGCATTTTTGTAATAGCTTAATATTTCTGCTTTTTCATTAAATATAAGAAAATCTGTTTTTGTTCCACCACCATCACAAACTAAAAAATTTCTCATATTACTCTCCCTAACCTTAAATATTAAATTTGGGAGGCCTATAGGCATCCCAAATTTTAATTTTTATTCTTTACTCAATATTTCTTTTCCTTGATTATCTACTCTTTGTGCAAATTCATCAGGAGTAATAGCACCTGCCCAAAGAGATTCACATTCTTTTACAAACATATTTTGAAACTCTGCTCCATTTAAGTTAACTGGATATGGAACAGCAGTTTCTAAAGCATCTACAAAATACTTATTAAAACTATTTTCACTTACAAATTTTGATGTATCAACTTTATTTGAAGCTGGCAAACCAAATTTCATATCTAAAGCAATTTGTTGTCCTTCTTTTCCTGATAAGAATTCAACTACACGCCAAGATAATTCTGGATTTTCTGCTCCTTTTGGTATAGTCCATGTATTTACGAATGAAGATGATTTACTAACACCATTTACTGAAGGAATTGGTAAAACTGTATATTCACTTTTATTCGCATCCAAAGTTGATATTGTTGAAAGTGAACCTATTTGCATTGCTACTTTATTAGCCATAAAAGCTGAATATTCATTATCACCAAATTGAGTTGCTTGTGCATTTGTTGGTACTACTTTATGAGTATTTGTTAAATCATACATAAATTGTACTGCTTTTTTTGTATTTTCATCAGTTGCTAGTACACTTGATTTTCCATCTTCTGAATATAAATTTCCTCCGAAAGCAGCTATATGAGCATATGTCTGATCTGTGAAGTTTTTCCAGTAATATCCCCATTGAGCATCTGCACCTGACCCTTTAGTAAGTTGTTTTGCAATTTCTACAAACTCATCCATTGTCCATGTATCACTTGGAATTTCAATTCCTGCCTCTTTAAACATTTTTGTATTTATATACATAACCTTAGGAGTAACATCACGGCCAGCTGCATACATTTTTCCATCAACAGTTAAAGCATTCTTAACAACTGGATATAAAGAATCCTTATATTCTTGATTTGCTAAATCATCTAATGGCATAATCATATTCTTTTTTGCGTAACGTGGTACTTGGTCCATAGCAAGCATCATTACATCTGGTGTTTCTCCTCCAGCTAATTTAGTGATCATAGTATCTGCATAACCATCACCAGAAACTGTTATAAAATCAAGCTTAATATCTGGATTCTTACTTTCAAAATCCTCTTTCATCTTTTGTAAATGTGCAAATTTAGTTATATCCCACCAAGTATAAACTTTTAATGTCTTCGGTTCACCTGAATTAGCATTCTCCTTTTCATTGTTAGAGCCACAACTTACAAGACCAATAACCATCATTAATGATAATAAAACTCCTAATGATTTTTTTAATATTTTGTTCATAATGATCCCCCTTATTATAAATTTATATATTCAAAGAGTAATATTAATTTCTCTTTGCTTACTAAGTAATATATTTATTTTCCACCAAATCCTGAGTTCATTGTTGAAGCCATAAAGTATTTTTGGAACATTAAGAATATGATTACAATAGGTATTATACTAAGAGTTGCCCCCGCTAATAATACTGCCCAGTTAGGTTCACTTCCCTTAAGATATTTTAACCCTACTGTAAGAGGCAATTTATCATAATCATTTATAACTAACATTGGCCATAAAAATGAATTCCACACATTTCTAAAAGATAAAATTGCTGTTGTTGCTATAGCTGGTTTTGCATTTGGTAGCACTATCTTAAAAAACACACCAATTTTAGAACATCCATCTACTATTGCAGCATTTTCTAAGTCCTTTGGAATACTCAAAAAATATTGCCTAAAAAAGAATATATTAAATGCATTTGAAGCAGTAAACATACTTGATAAGAACAAAGCAGTAAAACTATTATATAAATTCATATCCACAATTATTTTATAATTAGGTATAAGAGTAACATGACTTGGTATCATCATCGTTGCTATAAAAGCAAAGAATAATACATTTCTACCTTTAAACTCTATTCTTGTAACTGCATAAGCTGCTAAAGATGCTACTATTATCATAGCTATTGGTATCGTAATAGATAAAAATATTGAATTAAAAAGCATCTTATTAAATGGTAAAACTTCCATTAATCTTTTATAATTTTGTAATGTAAATTCAGTTGGTATTAGGTTTAAAGGATTTCCTGAATATAGCTGTTCAACAGGCTTAAAAGAAGACATAACTGCCCATAAAAATGGATAAATCATTATTATGCTTAATATAATCATAAAAATGTGATATGTTGTATTCCCTATAAATTTACCTTTACTTTTAGATATCTTCACCTTATTCTCCCCCCTGTTCATTTCTAAATCTATATTGAATTAATGTTATTATCATAATAACTACGAAGAAAATCCAAGCTATAGCTGATGCATATCCCATATTATAATTTCCAAACCCTTGCTCATATATATAGTACATAATTGTACTAGTTGAACCTAAAGGTCCTCCATTCGTCATTATAAAAATTGATTCAAACATATTAAATGCTTCAATAACTAGTAAAATAATAACTACAAATGTTGTATTAGATAACATTGGTAATGTTATTTTAAAGAAACTTTGAATCTTATTAGCACCATCTACTTGTGCTGATTCATACAAGCTTTCTGGGATTGTCTGTAAACCAGCTAAAAACATTATCATATAATAACCACTCATCTGCCATACACGCATAATAACTAGCGCCATCTTACTTGTATCTGGACTATTCAACCACATAGGTGGGTTATTAAATCCTATTGCTGTAAGCATATTATTTATTAATCCCATATCAGGATTAAATATCCACAACCAAACCATACTAACAGCAATTGTAGACGTTATACTTGGAAGAAATAATGCCACTCTATATGCCTTGGTAATCTTTCCTGCTTTTTTATTTATAAGCAAAGCAAGAAATAATGATATAGCTAATACTATTGGCACTAAAAGCACCACAAAATATAATGTATTTCCAAAAAATTTATAAAAAGATTCATCTTTTGTGAAAGCTCTTATATAATTTTCTAATCCTATAAACTTAGGTTTAGTCATAAGATCATAATCAGTTAATGATAAATATAATGAATATATTATCGATCCAAAAGTAAATATTGAAAATCCTATTAAAGCTGGTGATAAAAATAACCATCCTGTTAAAGCCTCTTTTGTTTTTAAGGACATTCTTTTATCTTTATTTAAATTATATTTCGAACCTAACTCCATCCTCATTTCCTTAACACCCCTTTAAGTTGAACTATTAAAGTTAAACTATTAAATTTTAATTAAAACTTATTTTAATACTATTGCTAAAATAACATAATGAATAACTTGGTCTATATATAAAGCTTTTTTCTCACCAAAATATTTAGGTGTTATTCCTCTTGCCTTAACATAATCTATTGGAAAGTGTGTTATTGAAATTAATGCTAATTGATATAAAGTAGCATTATAATTCATTAAATACGAAACAACCATTATTCCAAAAGAATATAATATAGAATGTATGAATAAAACATAATTATCTTTGCCTTTACATTCTGCTAAATGTTGAGTTTGAAATAAGTAATCCCCAACTGCATGAGCAATTAAAATAAATAAAATATATTTTATAATAATCTCACCTCTATTTATTAATTAATTTTTATCAAGATATTTATCTCCTTCACATATTAACCTTATTACTCTTTCTGAAATATCATTTATTAATTTTTTTGAATCTTTAATACTCTCTTCTAATGTCATTGGCTTATTCACTATGCTAAAAATACTTGTAAAACCATGATTATAAAGTTCATCATATCCTTCACCAATTTCTCCACAAATAGCTATTACAGGTAGTCCAATTTTTTCAGCTTCTTTTGCTACTCCATAAGGAGCCTTACCAAATTTTGTTTGAAAATCAATTCTTCCTTCACCAGTAAATACTATATCTGAATCTTTTAAAGCTTCTACTAAGTTTGTCTCCCTAATAACTATGTCGACTCCACTTTCTAATTTAGCACCTATTACTAAAAATGCTGCTCCTGTCCCTCCTGCTGCCCCTGATCCTGATACATTTAACACATCTACTCCAAATTCTCTTTTTATAATCTTAGAATATTCTGACAGCCCTTCGTCTAAAATCCTAATATCATCTTCACTAGCTCCTTTTTGTGGACCAAATACATTTGTAGCTCCATTTATTCCACATAAAGTATTGTCAACATCACAAGCCACAATTATCTCACACTTTAAAATTTCAGTATTAAAATTTTTTTTATCTATTTTATATAAATTTTTTAGTACTCCTCCCCCTTCTGGAATATCTCTTCCTTCTTTATTCAAAAATCTAATTCCTAAAGCCCTAAGCATTCCTGCTCCACCATCATTAGTTGCACTTCCTCCAAGTCCTACAATTATCTTTCTACATCCCTTTTCTATTGCATCATTTAAAATCTGACCTGTTCCATATGTTGATGTAATTAATGGATTTAACTCGTTTTTATGTAATAAGTTTAATCCAGATGCTGCAGCCATTTCTATAATAGCTGTTTTGCCATCTCCAAGTATTCCATAAAATGAATCTATTTCTCTTAATAGAGGATCACAAACTTTTAAATTTATTATTTTACCACCAGTTGCATCAACTAAGGCTTGGACAGTTCCTTCTCCCCCATCCGCCATAGGAACTTTTACAACTTCTATATTTTTGTTATACTTAATTATCCCTTCTTCAATGGAATTTGCTACTTCCATAGCTGTTAAACTTCCCTTATATGAATCTGGAGCAATAACTACTTTCATATGTTCACCACCTCATAAGTTCTATAATCTACAACTATATAGTAATTGTTTACAAAGCTACTTTCAATGTGTCATCTGCATAAGAATTAAAAACACTTTTTATCATTTTTTTGTTCACCATGCACAAAAAATTTTAATATAATATTTTATTTATTATTATCAGATTCCGTTTTTCTTGTATTTTCTTCATATATCAATATAGCTAAATATATCTTTGTACATTCATATGGCTTAGTTATATCTATTCCATACATTTTTTTAAATTTATTTAGCCTATACATAATTGTATTTCTGTGAACATACATCATTTTAGCCGTTTCACCTATCTTCATATCATTAATAAAATATCCCTTTATAGTCTTTAACATTTCATTGGATGCTTTATTTTTACCTTCGAAAACTTCATAATAATAGTCTTCTATATATCTGTTTCTATACTCACTTGAAATTCCCTTAATAAGCAATTTTAAACTATACTCATTTACATCAATCACTTTCTTAAAGCTATTACCAATTTCAATTGACTCCACTAAGCCAATTTGATAATAAGCTCTTTCATACTCTAAGATTTCTTTACACTCTTTACCTATTATAAAAATATAATTATTTGTTTTGCTTAACTTCATTTTACTAATTAAATCATTTATATAACTTTTTATATCTATATTGTTATTAAACAATAATACTATTTTTTCATTATTCAAATTTAATACAAGTACATTCAAAGAAGATAAATATTTATTAAATAAATCCTCTATTTTTTTATAGTTATTCTTATAATTATTACACATTTTAAAGACAACCATTTTACGTGAAACTTTCATATCTACTTCTAATAATTTTGCTCTAGTTTTATATGACTCTAAATCTTCCTTTTGTATTCCTTGTATTATTTCTTTAAAATACATTTTCTCGTTGTTTTTTTGAGCCTTTTGAGGAGTTTCTACACCAATTTCATTTATAATCATTTGAACTAATTCTTTAATCAAAGGTCCATATGGAATTACCTCTTCTGCTGTTCCTGTTATTCCAACTACACCTATAACTTTATTATTATAAGTAATTGGCATATTTACGCCACACTTGCACCCCCTATACATATGCATATTCTTAGTAGTAATAATTATATTTCTATTACTACTAGCACTTATTCTTGCAGCTTCATGATAAGTATTTTCCCTTTTTTTATTGCTTGATGCAATTATTATTCCATCTAACCCTATAATATTTACATCCTTAGTAAATATTGGTGTTAATCTATTTATTATCTTTATACATGAATTATAATCTAGCACTTTATATTCCTCCTTAAGCCAATAAATAAACTATCTATTTTGTATATAATTAATATTATAACTACTCTAACCTTATAACTATTATATCATCAACAGTTTCATCCAAAAGTTTATATATTAATAAATATAAAAAAGCTAGGCATCTATTTTAGATACCTAGCTTTACGATTATTTTATAAAATGTTCTTTTCTTATCTTCTTTAAAGCCTTTTTAGATCCTCTTTCGATATCTCTTTCAAGCTTTCTTTCTTTAAAACTTACAAATAATTGATTTAAATCATATCCTGCTGGATAAAGATCTTCTGCCTTTATTTCTAACTTTAATCTTTTATAATTAACTTCAATAAATTCACCATCGCATAAAACTGTTATATTGTTTAGTTCGTTAATTTCCTTATATACTATTGCTTCTTTGTTGTTATCCAAAAGCTTAACCTTATCTCCAATTGAATATAAATTATATTCAATTGTACTATTTTGAATTTTCTTTTTAGAAATATTACTTTCTTTAACTAGATCATAATTATACTCTTTAGAGTCTATATATTTTCTTGCTTTCTCAATAATATTATCATCTATTCCCATCTTTTTTGAAATATATAAGGCATTACTATCTCCTGATTTCCCAATTGAAAGCTTATATAGTGGTTCAAGTGTATCTTTCTTAAATTCCATTGCTGCGTTTTCAAAATCAGGATGTTCCTTTGAGAAATTTTTTATTTCTCCATAATGTGTAGATGCTACTGTTATGCACCCTTTATGATAACATTCTTCTAATATAGCAATTGCAAGTGCTGCTCCTTCATTTGGTTCTGTTCCACTACCTATTTCATCAAATAATAATAAAGTAGATTTATTACTTTCTTTTAAAATTTGTGCTAGATTCTTAACATGAGATGAAAATGTGCTTAGAGCATTTTCAACACTTTGATCATCTCCAATATCTACAAATATCTTATTAAATAAAGATATTTCAGTTCCTTCCTTTGCTCCTATATGAAATCCTGATTGCGTTGCTAAAGTTAAGAGTCCTACTGTTTTTAACACAACTGTTTTTCCACCAGCATTTGGTCCAGTAATTATTAAACTTCTGTAATCTTCTCCAATTTCAAAGTCTAATGGTACTCCATCCTTAATTAATGGATACTTTCCTTTTATTATTTTTATATATCCATGGTTATTTATTTTAGGTTTAATTCCATTTATTTCACGACTATATTTAGCTTTTGCCCAAATCATATCATACTCTGATATTACTTCAATATTTATCTTCAAATCTCTAATTCTTTCATAAATCATTTCAGTAATTGTAGATAAAATCCTATACTCTTCAATGCTCTCCTCTATCCTTAATGTTGCAAGTTCTGTTGTATATTTTGTTACTATATTCGGTTCTATAAATACAGTTAACCCTTTAGCTGAAGTTTCAATTATAGTTCCTTGAACTTGATTTTTAAATGCTGCCTTTATTGGTATGGTATATCTTCCATTTCTTTGACTTATAAAACTTTCTTGAATATATTCTCTATTAGCACTATTTTTTAAGAACTTTTCAAGTCTTTCCTTTATTTTACCTTCACAAATATCAATATGCCTTCTTATTTTCTTAAGTTCTTTACTAGCATTGGAATCAACAGTGCTACCTTTAATCGAATTATTTATTTCATCTTCTATATAGCTTAAATCTGTTATATTTTCTCCATATGAGCTTAATGTCTTAGCATATCCCTCTTTATCTTTTATAAATAATTTAACTTTTCTACATCCTCTTAAAAAGTTAGATATCATTACTAATTCATTTGGATCTAATGATGCCCCTTTATCAATCTTTTCAATAAGTGGTACTACATCAAAAATTCCTTCTAAGGGTATATGATAAGATGCATCTAATAATCTTCGTCCTTCTGATGTTTCCTCTAACCTTTGTTCTACAATCTTCATATTATCAGTAGGTTCAAGCTTATCAATTAAGGCTTTACCTAGCCCACTAACGCAATATCCCTTAATAATTTCTTTTAATTTATAATAATGTAATTTTTCTAGTGTACTTTTATTCATGTTAAAAAACCTTCCTTGTATTATTTACAAGTCTACGAAATCTAGATAGATTTTAAATAATATTTTTTCTTATATTTTTAATAATTCATAATTGAAAACTAAATAATTTTATACAAATAAAAAAGCCATGGATACTTCCACAGCTATAAATTCAACACTAATAAGAGTATTTAAAATACTCAAAAGTATATTCGTGGACTTGTATCTATTATAGTTTTATTAATTCCACAACAAATAAAGGTATAACACCCTATTTTTTAGAATTAATGTTAAATTACTATTTTAGATACTAAACACTCACAAAAATACCTCTCTTTATTTTAAAATCTATCTAAATATAATATATGATAAAAATTATTTATCGTCAATAAAAATTTTAATTATTTATATTTATTATCAGTAATTTTTATAAAATATCCTATCAATATTATTGAAACTAAGCTAATTGAAGCACAAATAATTAATCCATTACCTAATGATGTGTTTGATGAAAATCCTATAACTGGCTTAATAGCTGCTGATATAATACTTCCTATCATAGAATATATAGATAAAATAGTTGCTCTATTTTTAGAAACTATTGATTTATTTTTTATATCAATAATCATTGGTTCCATTACTGCCATACTAATAGCAATTAATGCTATACATAAAAAACTCAATACTGAACTGTCTACAATTATTAATGTAAATGAATTTACTAATATTACCATCATTAAAAACACTATTGATTTCTTTTTCCCAAGTATATTACTTAATTTATAAGACTTTACTGATATTAACTTCATAACTTGAATTGCTACTAATAAAACACCAAAATATTTAATATCTATTCCACTTTTAATATATTGTCCTTGATTTAAAAAGACGGTTATACTTTGAACTACTTCGCTAATTAAAGAAGTTGCAACTATAAATATTATTATTGACTTATTACTTATTACAAACTTGAAATTATCTTTTATACTTTCTTTTTTAACAATTTCAGTTTTAACATCAACTAAAAATAAAGATGCTAAAAAAGCTAATCCATAAGGAATTATAGTATAATAAGCAGTTAAACCCATCGATATATTAACTATATAAGTTGACATTATTGATCCTAGTAAAAAACCTATAGTTGAAAACCATTCATATCTAGCAAATATCCTCTCACTATTTTCTTCATCATTAATTGATAAATATATTAAACTGTAATCGCATCCTGATAAACCTGATATTGATATAGCTAACAATACTCTTTCGAGTAAAAACATTAAAAATGAATTCGCTTTAAAAAATATAATTTTAGATATAAAAAATATAAAATTTGATATTATTAATGTCTTTTTATACCCAAATTTATCTGCAAAAATCCCCCAAGGTATTTCTAATACTACTATTAAAATCATAGAAATAGATTCAATTAAGAAAATTTGCGATAAGGATATCCCTCTGTTTTCCCTAAATACTGTAGCTATTGGAGCATAAAATACGAACCCTTGTAAAAATACTATAAGATTCATTAAATATATATTTCTTCTATTATTCAATTTAACTTTCCTCCTAAAAACATAACAAATAAACCTTTATAAAAAGGTTAAAAAATGAATTTAGAATTTAAGTTAAATTGGTCTAAACATAAATAATACCTCCAACTATTTATAAATATATTATATGATTTAAATAAAAAAATAGAAAGTGAATTAATCCACTTTCTATTTTAGTATATCTACAGTATTTGAATTTGCTGCCTTTCTTGCTGGAATAAAACTTGATGCAAGTCCTATTACAATTGATATCCCTATTGCTAATAAACTTGTAAATAAACTTGGTGTAATTACTAATTTAAAGTACATTGATATTATGTTTGCAATAATCATTCCAAGTATATATCCCACCAATCCACCAACCATAGTAATTACTATACCTTCAATTAAGAATTCTCTCCTAATATCTTTTTTCCTTGCTCCAAGTGCTCTTTTTATTCCAATTTCTCTTATTCTTTCTGAAACTGATGTGTACATCATATTCATAAGGCCTATTCCTGCTATAAATAAAGAAATACCTGCAACAGATGCAATGAACATAGTTATAGTATTAAGTACTCCCCCTAATAAATTTACTATTCCACTTGTATCTATTATTTCATATTTCCCCTTAACTCTATTTCCATCAATTGAATTTAAAGTATTTTCTATTTCTTTTATACTAGCTTTTACATCACTATCATTTTTTAAAGTAATCTTTAATCCTTCCACTTTTTTAATACTAGAAAAGTATTTATCATAAGTTTCTTTTGGAATCCTTACATCTCCTCCCATATTAAAGAAACTTATCTCCTCTTCCTGTGGTGCTTTTTTTATACCTACAATTTCAAGGGATATACCATTTATAGTTGCTATTCCGCCTACTAATTTCTCTACATCATCAAAATTACTTTTTAATGTTTGTTCTGAGGCAAATATAACTCTATTTTTAAGAAGGTTATCATTTTTAGTTAAATTTCTTCCAAAAGCATCTTCTGCTATATCAAACTCTTCTACAGGCTTAACTAAAACATTAATCACTTTTCCTCTAACATCCATTTGCATATATTCTCCAAAAGAATTGCTACTATATTGAAATTCAACTGATTCTACCGAATCTAATCCTTCAACTGAATCTTTATGTTTATTATTAAAAAACTCCATACTTGAAACTTCTTCTGTAAAAGTTTCTGGACTAAAGCTTGCCATAAGAACAACAGCTCCATCTGTTTCTCCTGTAAATTCCTTAATGGTCTTATTTTTATACCCTTGTCCTAGTGCCACTATTGTAATGACAGACGCTATACCAATAATTATTCCTATCATTGTAAGAATTGATCTTTTCTTATTTCTATTTAAATTTCTTAAGGCAGTAAAAATTAAAACTCTAAATTTCATTATTATCTACCTCCTTAAGTTGTCCATCAAAAATCTTTACTATTCTTTTTGCTTTTTTTGCAACATTTATATCATGAGTGATTAAAATAATAGTTATTCCTTCTTTATTTAATTTGTTGAATATTTCAATTATCTCTTCTGAAGTTTTACTATCAAGAGCCCCAGTAGGCTCATCAGCAATTATTATATCTGGATTGTTTACTAATGATCTAACTATTGATATTCTTTGTTGCTGTCCTCCTGATAATTGTTTTGGATATTTATCAATCTTATCTAATAATTTTACTTTTTCTAAGAGCTCTTTTACTTTATCTTTAGTTTCTTTAATTCCTCTTCCCATATATAACATAGGAAGCTCTATATTTTCCTTAATAGTTAATCTATCAATTAAATTAAAATCTTGAAATACAAAACCTATTTTTTCATTTCTTAAATTACTAAGTAAATCATCATTTAGAGTTTTCACTTCTTTTTCATCAAGAAAATAACTTCCTTGAAATTCTTTATCTAATAAGCCTAATATTTTTATCATTGTAGATTTACCTGATCCAGAGGGACCCATTATAGCTAGAAATTCCCCTTTAGCTACATCTAAATCTACATCTTTTAATGCATGTAATTTTTCTTCTCCTGAAGAATAATACTTATTTATACCCTTCAGTTTTATCATATTATACTTCCTCCTTACTATCTTCGGAAGGATTTAATAGTATCTTATCTCCTACTTTTAAAGTGTCATTTTGAATTATGTAGTTATCATTCTTTAAAATTGCTGATATTTCTACTTTTTTATTATTTTCACCTTCAATCAATTTAACGTATAGTTTTCCCGCTTCTTCTATAACACAACTTTTTGGGATTGTTATCTCTGCTGGATTTACTGTTAACTCTACGCTAAATCCTATTTTTATACTTTCATCCGGCTTAATATAAAACTTATATACCACAGATTTTTGATCTGCTGACATTGATGGAATTTCTTCAATCTTTGTTATCTTACCTGTAACTTTTTTATTATTACTTATAATTTTCATTTCTACTTTATCATCTATTTTAAGTTCCTCTATATCAAATTCTGACGCTTCTGATGCAATTAAAGAATCCTGAGAAATTATTCTCATATACTCTTTTGTAGGATCTTCATTATTTATATAAACTTTTCCACCTATTTCTGCTTTTACACTTTTCACTACTTTTCCTTTAAGAGAATCCCTTTTAGAAATAACATCATTTAAATTTGCATTTAACTCTTCTAACATACTAGCATTTTCAACTTGCTCTCCTTGTATGTTTACACCTTGATTTAAGTTTTGTTCTCCTTGATTTATTATTTCTGAAGATGCTTGCTCTTCTTTTTTTAGTGATTCTAACTTACTTATTCTTTCTTTTTCTCTATCAATTTTTGAACTCAATGAACTAATTTGTCTATTTAGCTCATCTATTTGCTCTTGAATAACTTCATTATAATAATTAAAAAGCACTTTATCTTTTTCTACAATTTGTCCATCTTCTACAAATACTTCATTTAACTCTCCATTGGAGTTATCTAAAATTATCTTTTGCTCATTACTTATAATACTGCTTCCCTTAAATTTTAATCCGCTAGTGTCTTCTATTTCAAAATAATCAACTTTATTTTCCTTGTTACTATCCAGTGTTGATTTATTCTTAACATATAGTGCTCCACTTACTGTTACAATTAAAGCTATTATAAATATACTAATTCCTATTATAAATTGTTTCTTTTTCATAACATCACCTCTTATATAATGTTCTTAAATGAATAGAGTAAATCTAATAAATAGATTTACTCACCTTGCACATTATTCCTTAACAAAATATATATCTTTCTTTTTATAAATAAAGAAAATCATTAATCCTGGAAAAATTAGATTTAATGGTGTATATAAATTAACTCCAGAAATTATTGCTGAATAAATGAATGATAATACCTCTATACCTATAAATACAAATGCTCCAATAGGTTTTTTACATAAAATTAATATTACAGCTATAGTTATTATTAATGCTATAGCTAATGTTATTGAAATTTGAGCTATATTTACTTGAGTCCCCATTCCTGCATCAGCTAAAATCTTATTTGTTTCATCTTTAAAAAAGATATTAATTATAGATCCAAATATAACAAATACTTGTCCAATTAAATAAAGCACAGACATTGTAATAATCCCAGCACCTACTCTTTTTCTTTCTACATTATTTTCCATTGCTATTTCCCCCTCCAAAATATTCATTTTTATAGTACTATTTACCTCAAATAAATACAATATTAGTTACCTTAAGTTTATCTTAAGTTTAGTTTAAGCAAAAATAGAATCTACCTCTAAATATCTAATGGACAAAAATAATATCTTATTCTATTTGAAAATTAAATACTTTATAATTATAAAAAAGAACACAAAATAAGAATCATTACATCTCATTTGGTTCTTTTAGTTTAGAAAATCTAAAAATAAAATAGTAAATTATAGTTCTGATACACCTATTTTTATTTTTTTAAAATTATCTTAAATTTACTTCCGCCCCCTTCATCAGAAATCAAAATAATTTTTCCTTTATGTAATTCTATAATCTTTTTAGTAATAGCTAATCCAAGTCCACTTCCACCACTAGACTCTCTAGAAATATCTCCTCTCACAAATTCCTCAAAAACTTTATCTAGTATTTCTTTTTTAATTCCTATTCCATTGTCTCCAATTATTATTTCTATATCTTCTTCATTATTATTTAGTCCAATAAAAATAGTCGTATTTCTTTCATTGTATTTTAAAGAATTAATAATTAAATTACATATAGCTCTTTCTAATTCTTTAGCATCAAATTTATAATAAATTGGATCTTCCGGAATATCTATTTCTAAGTTAAATTCAGCTTCCTCAATTTCTCCATAATAAAGGGCTACTACTTCCCTTAAAAATTCACAAATATCATTTTGTTTAATATTTAATTTATAATCTATACTATCTAATTTAGTAAATATAAAAAGTTCATTTACTAAGTAGTTTAATCTACATGTTTTATTATAGATATAATCTAAATAAATTCTTTTCTCCTCTGAATCTTGTACAGTTCCATCGTTTAAAGCCCGTGAATATCCCATAATAGAAGTTATTGGGGTTTTTATATCATGTGCTATATCTCTTATCATATCCCTTTTACTTTTTTCAAGCTTATCCTTATTTTCATTAACTAATTTAATTTCTTTTACCATATAATTAAAGCTATCTCTTATACTATCTATTTCCTTATATCCTTCAAAGTCTAATCTTACTGATAAGTTTCCTTTACTCATCTTTTCTATACCTAAATTTATTTGATTTAAAGGCTCTCTAATTTTCTTTATATACTTATAATAAACCCCCCATAAGGCTAATACCATAAACACGACTGCTATAACTAATGAATATTTTATAGTTTCTCTAACTCTCTTGCCTAAACTCTTTATTTTTAATTGTTTTGTTAAAAAAAATTCACTATTAGGAATTTTCACTATATATAATTTATCATCTTGCTTATATACTTTTAAATCAAAAAACTTTTCTTCTTTTTTTAATTGATCTTCATAGAAATTTATAACATTTAATAAATTATAGTCATTTATATTATCTTTCTTTTCTCCAATTACACTAATAACTTTATTATTTTCTATGGTTTCTATCCATCCACCAACTTCTAATATTCCATTAATATTAATATCTTCATAGTTTTGAACAAAAAATTCTTCTTCCATAAGCCTTTCTTCTTCTTTTGTCAAATGCATATTAGATATAATTCCCCAAATTAAAATAAAGATAAATAATATTAAAGCTATAATAAATATTATTATTGTATATATATAGTTAACAATAAATATTCTACTTAAACTCTTATTTCTAAAACTCTTATTCCTAAAAATATTATTTTTCTTCAAATCTATACCCTATTCCTCTTATTGTTTTTATATATTTATTTTCTTTGTTATTGTCTTCAATTTTATCTCTTAAATTACTTATATGTACCATTATTACATTATCATCATATAGATATTCCTCTTTCCAAATATTTTCAAATATCCTTTGCTTTGTTAAAACTTTATTTTTATTTTCCATAAATAATTCTAATAATTTAAATTCTTTTAAGGTTAAGAATACTTCCTTTCCTCCCTTAGTTACAATAATTTTATCTTTATCTAATATTAAATCTCTACTTTTAATAATATTCTCATTATTATCCTCTAAATTTAATAAATAACATCTTCTTAATTGAGCATTAACCCTAGCTATTAATTCTAATGGATCAAAAGGTTTTGTTATATAATCATCAGCTCCAATATCCAATCCTATAACCTTATCATGGTTTTCACATTTTGCCGAAATAATTATTATTGGTATATTACTAGTGCTTCTAATTTTCTTTATTAAATCATATCCATCTGTTCCTGGCATCATTAAATCCATAATTGCTAAATTAATTTTTTCTAAATTTAAGATTTCTAATGCTTTATCTGAATCATAAGCTTTAAAAATACAATATCCCTTATTCCTTAAGTAAAGATCAATTAAGTCTACAATTTCTTTCTCATCATCTACTATTAATATATTTATCATACCATTCTCCTTATAGCTTATAAATTTCGATCTTATTACATTATAATACAATATTATCCAACTTAAAGTAATATTTGACGAAATTTCTATATAATTTACAATAAATATCTAATATATATCTAAGCATAAGTAATTAATAAGATTTGAATAAGCGTAATATCTAACAACTAATATAAGAATTAACTCCTTTATCTACTTTTAATCTTGTATTTTACTTAAATAATTATATTACTATTTAATATAATTATAGTTTTAACTGTTAATTAAAACATATAGTTAAATTACTTTAAATAATATTTAATACTCTAATTTACCTTTCAATTTTACTGTAATATAATTATTATAGTAAATATATTACTTTGGAGGATAATATGGGTAAAAAGGGTGGGAAAAACAAAAAAATTAACAAAAGAGAAAATTTTGTAAAAATCAAGTCAAATGAAAATCTTATTTTATTGATAGGGGTTATATTTTTTAGCATCATCTTAATTATTATTTCAAAATCTATATTTAGCAGTGGATTTTTACCTGATAAATATAATGGCCATATGAAATACTATAATGCTGTTGTTACAGAAGTTTTAAGTGAAGATTTGACAAAAGATCCTTATATAGAAGATGTTGAAGTAGGATTTCAAAAGATAGTAGTTAAAATTTCATCAAAGCCTTATTCTGGAAATACATTTGAAATAGAAAATCCAATCAGTAGATTATATAATTTAAAAGTTAAAGAAGGCACTAAAGTAATAGTAGGAGTTATTGAAAAAGATGGTTCTACTCAAATGAATTTATATAGTTATGATCGAAGTAATATGATTTATTTATTAATAGCAGTATTTATTTTGTCAGTTGTTGTAATAGGTGGATTTAAAGGTGTTAAATCTTTAGTAGCTCTAATTTTCACTTTAATATGTTGTGTATATCTAATGGTTCCTTTAATGCTTAGAGGTGTAAATCCCATACTGTCAGGAATTCTAATGAGCATATTAAGTATAACTATTACTCTTGTACTAGTTTCTGGATTTAACAAAAAGACCTTAACTGCTATTTTAGGTACAGTTTCAGGGGTTATCATAGCAGGATTAATAGCTTATATTTTCGGATCATTAACCAATCTTTCAGGATTAAATATGAGTGAAGCAGAAAGTTTAGCATATATTGCTGAGGATACTGGATTGAAAATTAAGGGAATAATGTTTACTGGAATATTAGTTGCAACTCTTGGAGCTGTAATGGATATTGCAATGTCAATTGCTTCATCAATATTTGAAATCCATAAAGTAAACGATAAAATAAACTTTAATGAATTATTTAAAAGTGCTATGAACATAGGTAAAGACACTATTGGAACAATGACTAATACATTGATTTTAGCATTTGCTGGTGGCTCTTTAAGTATTTTGATATTAGTCTTTTCAGCAAATATGCCTTTTAATAAATTGATAAATTTAGACCTTTTAGGAATTGAAATAATACAAGGTTTATCTGGAAGCATAGGAATAGTACTAGCAGTTCCAATTACTGCATTTATAGGCTGTTATTTATGTAAAAATGAACTTAAATTTAAAAAGTAAAGGTTGTCGCGAAACGCGACTCCCTTTACAAATTTACCTCTTAGCCATATAGGTACTCATAAGAAATTATGTAAAATTACTTTTTAATATAATCCAGTTATTTTTAACTTATAGTATAATTCCCCCATGAAATATACATTCATATACTTTAACATCCTTAAGTTATATCTCTTCATAACCTTTAAATCATTCAAAACCGCCTTCAACAATGCAATGATATTTGTAATCTTCATTTTGATATACCATAGGTCCCCTATAAGGATATTCTTTTGTAACTTTTGATAATACTTCCTTTAAAAAGATTGACTTTCATTGCCACCACCTGCATAAGTTAATTTCTTTGCTCTACATAAAAAATCTATTATTTTTTCATCTATACCATTAATACTTTTCTTTATTTCTTTATTACAACATTCCTCTTCAATATTCTTTAATAACTTATCAATACTTACTCCAAATACATTACTTAGCTGAATTAATTTATTAACCTCTTGATATGATTTTTTAGATTCCCATTTAGCGACTGATTGTCTCGATACTCCTACTAATTCAGCTAATCCTTCTTGTGATAGACCTTTTTCTTTTCTTAATCCTTGTAGTTTTTCATTAAACCCCATTCCTCTCACCTCATATTAATTTTAATGCTAAATCTCTTAATAATCTATCACCTAAAGATAACAATTTTGTCAACTAACAGTTGCACTATTTAATATTAAAATTAATTTAATATATACTTAATTGATTTTTATTTAAAAATCATAAAAAGATACTCTTCATAAATTTATGAAGAGTATCTTTTTCTCTTACTTTAATTCTGGCCAGTATTCTTTATTAGCTTCAATCATTTCATCTAATATTTGCTTAGCTACAAATGCAGATGGAATTGTTTTATTCATAGTAAATGCCATAAGAGCCTTTTCATATGATCCTTCAATTGCAGCTTCTACAACTAACTTTTCGCTAGCTTCTTGTTGTTCTATTAATCCTTTATAGAATGTAGGAATTTCACCAACACGAACTGCTTCTGGACCATCTTTAGTTATATAAGCTGGAATTTCAACCATAGCGTCATCTGGTAAATTCTTAATAGCACCATTATTTTCAACCATAACTAAATGTCTTTTTCTTAGGTCAAATGCTAAACTCATAGCAACTTCTACTATAAATTCTCCATGTACTCCAGTAAAGAATTGTGAAAGATCAATTTCTCCTGTAGCAGTATATTTATCTACTGAATCAAATATCTTCTTTTCTCTTCCTTCCATTACTTCATTTGCTCTAGTATGATTTTTGTCAGAATGTCCAACAACTTCATCTCCTAGCAAATAGTATTGCATATATGTGTTAGGAAGATATTTAGGGAACATTTGCATCATATGCTTTGCATTAGTAAATGTATGAAGCCATGATGCATCATTATGTCTTACTTCACTTCTTGAATCTGGAGGTAAATATCCATGCTCTAGAACATAGTTTTTAAGTTCTTCTGTTCTATCTTCGCCATTTACTCTTATGTTTGTAAACCAACCAAAATGATTTAGTCCAAAGTAATCTGCTTCTATATCATGTCTATCACAATCTAAAATGTTTGCCATATTTCTCATAATTGCAACTGGCATATCACATATATTTAAGATCCTTGCATTTGGTCTTAGCTTGTACATAGCTTTTGCTACAATAGCTGCTGGATTTGAATAGTTTACTATCCAATAGTTCTTACTTGCATATTTTTCACAGAAATCAATCATTTCAACCATAGGATATATAGTTCTTAAACCATATGCTAATCCTCCTGGTCCACAAGTTTCTTGTCCAACTACATTGTATTTTAGTGGAATCTTCTCATCCATTTCTCTCATTTTGTATAAACCAACACGCATTTGTGCAAAAACAAAGTCTGCATCCTTAAAAGCTTCTTCTGGATTAGTTGTGAATATTAATTTCACTTCTGGATCAAACATTTCAACAACTTTTTTTACTATTACGCCTACTTTATTTTGACGTTCTTCATTTATATCATATAATCTTAATTCATCTATTTTAAATTCTTCCTTTTTAGCTAATAAGCTTTTCACAATTCCTGGAGTATAAGTACTTCCCCCACCAACTATAACTAATTTAAATTTTTTCATTTCTAATATTCCTCCTTATTCTGCTATTTCTAATGCGTCGTCTACTATTGTTCTTATTTTACTTATTGAAAGCCCATATACAACTTGTATATTCTTTCCTTTCTTAACTACACCTGATGCTCCTGTAGTTTTTAATGTTTGTTCATCGATTACAGTATCATCAATAACATCTACTCTAAGTCTTGAAAAACAATTTTCTACAGTCACTATATTTTCTTTTCCACCTAATGCTTTAATAATAGTTAAAGCTTTTTCCCTATCATTTTCAGCATTATCAATTTCTTTGTTTGATGACTTCATTTCTTTTTTAACTTTTGCTGCATTTTCCTTTAAATCAATTGCAATATCGCTATCATCATCTTCTCTACCTGGTGTTTTTAAGTTCATTTTTTCAATCATAAATTTGAATACTATAAAAATTACTGCTATTTCAACTAAACCTACTAAAATATATACTGGCCAATGAGTTTTTCCGATACCTGCTGGTAAATTTATTACAAGAAAATCTAAAATACCATTTGTTGCGCAAACTCTTACATTAAGTACATAAACTATCATTTGGAAAAATCCATCTATAACAGAATATACAAACCATAATAATGGAGCTGCAAAAATAAATGTAAATTCTAATGGCTCTGTAATACCAGCTATTACTGCAGTTAATGTTGATGGAATTAATTGTGATTTTAAATTACTACGCTTTACTTTCTTAGCTGTGAAATAAAATGCCAAAGCCACACCAATAACTCCAAATGTTTTAACTAAACCATAATTTAAAAACCTTGCTGAATCTGGCATCATTGTTATCGTAGGATCATTAAGTAATGCTAGGAATACAGGCTTAGCACCTATAACGTTTTCTCCATTAATTATCATTTGATCTCCTACTGCTGAATATAGGAATGGAGACCAAATCAAATGATGTAATCCTGTAGGTACTAAGAATCTATTTAAGAACCCGTAAACAAATACTCCTAAAGCACCTGCTGTACTCATAAAGCCTGTAAGAGCCGTTATTCCATTAGCTATGCTTGGCCAAATATATGTTGCTAATATACTTAATACTGCAACTATTGGAATCATAATTATAAATACAAATTTACTATTGCCATAAGATGCCATAGCACCTTTGAATTCTTTACTAACATACTTATTATGAATTACAGCTACTGCTATTCCTAATATCATTCCTAGGAAAACTCCCATATCTGTTACATGAAATCCTAATTGAATAGTTTGTCCAGTTCCATATAATTCACTTGCAGTATTACCAGCTATTAATTTACCTGATAATTCTAACCATTTACTATTTGCTCCTAAAAATAATATATAGGACATAATTGCTACAAAAGCTGCTTCTGCTTTTTTCTTTTTAGCCATACCTATGGCAATTCCAACACAAAATAGGATACTTAAGTTTCCCATAATAGGTGATAACATCCCATTAAAGAATTTTCCTATTGTCCATATAACTCCGCCTTCACTAACAAAAGTTGTATTGGTAAGTATAGCTGTTAGTGCTATTGACATACCTACTATTGGTAAAAATAAGACTGGTCCAATCATAGCTTTAGCAAATTTCTGCATACTATCTAAAATCTTATCCTTCATTCTAATATCCCCTATCTTTTTTAAATTTCTGCTTGGTAATTACCTTGAAGATAGAATAACATTTTAAACAAACATTGTTAATAGGTTTAACCTTTTCAGGAACATGTTACTCAAAAAGTAAACATGTTTACCTTTACAACAAAACAAAAAAACTATCATAGAATTTCTCCTATAATAGTTTCTTTAAACCTTTATAAACTATTCATTGCCTTATCTAATAAGTATTCCATTACAATCATTACTCTTGCATAGAAGTAATTTGATGTAATATTTCTATCATCTAACTCTTTATCATCTAATATAGAAAAATGTATCGTAGATTGTTTTGCCATATGACTATTAGATCTGCCAGTAAAGGTTATTATATCTAATTTATTTTTTGCTGCATAATCTATAACTTTTGTTACACTTTCTGTTTCTCCACTTTTGGATATACCTATTACTAAAGCTCCCCCTATCTGGTTATTATCATATACTCCATAAGAATTTGTTTTAATACATTTAAAACCTAATACAAGCATCTTCCTACAAAAAAAATCTACAATTGGTGATGAAAATCCTGTACCTGTAATATAAATTATATCTTTTCTATGCTTTATAAGATTATCAATAAAGGAATCTATTGTACTTTTATCTATTTCATCAATAAAACTAGTTATATCGGATGTACGCTCCTGATTTTTTTCATTATTCTTTATTATAAAATTCAATCTATATAGCATATCAACATATCCAGTGTATCCTAACTTTTTTGATAATTTAATTATTGTTGTTGCAGAAGTATAATTAGCTTGTGCAACTTCCCTTACTCCCTTATCTAAGACATTATCAATATTTTTTAATATATATTCAAGTATTTGTCTTTCTGTCTCTGTTAACTTATAATTATCAGCAATTTTATAAATATCAAACTTCATAAGATACCTCCAATTTAAATGACCATAATATAAGTTAACATAAAGAGAGCGTTTTAATAAAATCCACAAGTAATTGAGATTATATAAATAAAGTTAGTCTCTTAGTAACCTATATAAAAAATCAAATAATTTATACTTTTAATTTGAACTTCTGCTTAAAAACTTATTTAATATGTTATTACTTTTAGGTATTAAAGTATTTAATCAAAGTATCTATAATATATTATCATATTTATTTTCAAAATACATACCATTAACTTTTTCTGATAACTTCTATTTAAATTTAAAAATATGATGATATTTATTTCTTAAATATAATTAAAAGAGGTATCTTAATAAAAATATTGATTGTTTATATAATTGAATTTATTTTATTAATCTATATTTTGATTCTTTTTCTATGTAATCTTTATCTAAAATTGCTGATACAACAGCATATCCATCTATGTCATAGTCATAACTTATAAGCCTTCCTACGCTGACATTATCCATATCAAATAATAAAAGTTAATAAATTTATCATTCAATTGGTATCACGTTTCGTTACACCCTTTATAAATTTATCTCTCATCCATATAGGCACCCCTTGCAAACCATTTAATCTTAACCTCATTTTACTAATTATTTAAATTTATTCATATAATTATCTATTTATATATGTTTAAATTTCAAATTTAAATTTAAACATACAACTTCTCCCTATAGTAATAATAAATACTATTTCAAGTCATATTTTAATAATATTTTTTAATTATCTTGTGGGAAACTAACCTAGACACTTATACTTTAGGAGGTAATTGAAATGGATAATAACAAAAACAGAAGAAAAGATCGTCCTAAATCAAATGCTGAACTTAGAAAAATGTATTCAGAATCTGGTGCAGAAATTGGAATTGAAAATGGTAAAAAGAAAGGCGCTCATTCCAATGGTAAGAAATTTACTAAAAGATCAAAGTTATCTCATAATAAATAATATATGCTTTCATTTAATATTTTGATTAAATAAGCATAATAATAATTATTATTTTACTACTATTAATTATATAATTAATGATTAAAGAAAGATATAGTAAAAAATTTCAATCTACTAAAATAACCCTGCAATATAAAGCAGGGTTATTTTTATTAGTTTTAAGCATTTATTTTAAGTTTTACAAACTTCTTTTTTCCTATTTTTATTACATCTTGTGTTAATAAATTTATATCTAAACTATTTATTTTTTCTCCATTAATCTGAACTCCACCTTGTTCAACAAGCCTAGTAAATTCTTTTTTACTTGACACATATTTCTCACTTACTAAATTTGAAACAATATCCCTAAGCTTATTACTTTCTACGGTTAAATTAGGTATATCATCTGGAATTTCCTTTTTAGTAAAAGCTGAATTATAGAACTCCATTGCTGATTTCACTTCATTTTCACAATGGTATAAGTTCGTTATTATCTGTGCAAGTTCTAATTTAATATCCCTAGGATTTTCACCTCTATCTAATCTATTTTTTATTTCATCTATTTTATCTGGATGTTCATCAGTAGCTAATTCAAAGTATTTTATAATTAAGCTATCTGGAACCTCCATCACTTTTTTAAACATAATATTTGCAGGTTCATTTACACCAATGTAATTTCCTAAACTTTTACTCATTTTTTCAATTCCATCTAAGCCTTCTAAAATCGGCATAAACATTGCAACTTGCCCTTCTTCTCCCATTGTCTTTTGAAGTGTTCTTCCCATTAAAATATTAAATGTTTGATCAGTACCACCAAGTTCTATATCAGCCTTAAGAGCTATTGAATCGTAAGCTTGCATTAAAGGATAAAAGAACTCATGAACTCCTATTGGTACATTATTTTTATATCTATTTTGAAAATCATCTCTTTCTAACATACGGGCTACAGTAGTAGTTGCTGCTAATTTTAAAACATCATTAAAATTTAATTTTGAAAGCCATTCGCTATTAAAACGAACTTCTGTCTTACTTTCATCTAAAACTTTGAAAATTTGAGTTTTATAAGTTTCTGCATTTCTTAATACTTCTTCATCAGTTAATGCTTTTCTTCCCTTTGCCTTTCCTGTTGGATCTCCAATTTTTCCTGTAAAATCCCCAATAACAATTACTGCCTTATGACCTAAGTCTTGCATTTGCTTAATTTTACGTAAAACTACAGCATGACCAAGATGTATATCTGGTGCACTTGGATCCAGACCTAATTTAATAATTAATGGTTTATTATTTTTTTCAGCTTTTTCTAACTTTTTTCTAAGCTCTTCTTCATTAACTATTGTATCTGCTCCTTTTTTAATAATTTTAATTTGCTCATCAATTGTTTGTTTCATTTTTTTAACACTCCTCTTATATTATTTAAAATACAAGCAAGTTCTATAAGAATAACTTTACGAAAGGCTATTTAATAAAACTATTTGAACTAATAGTGGACATATATAAGTTTACTTATTCCGCGCTTCGCTCCAAGTCAACTCAAACTTACATATAAAAATAAAAAACTCCCGTCCTTTATATCAAAAGGACGAGAGATAAATCTTCGTGCTACCACCTTAAGTTCATAGACAACTCACATTGTCTACCTTTTCAAGTACTCCATAAAATATCTAGGTAATACTCTAGCACTATAACGTGTGCAAGGAATACGTCACAGCCTACTAGGTGCTGTAGTACAATGAAAAATTAATAATGTAAAATAAAAATTTAAGATAAATCTCATTTTTCATATCATTGTATTTAAAACAACTCCATTTGGTGTGAAGCTCAAAGATGTATTCATAATTAGCTTATCTTGTACCTCTCATCAACCGGTTACTTTCTGTAAGCCTTACTAATTACTACTTGTTCTTATCACAGCTTTTCATAATCTTATACTCCGAAATATAATTACTTATAAATCTTCGTTATGCTTATTATTAATATGGATTATAAATCTTATTTTTAATATTGTCAATATTCTTATAACTTTTTAATTAATCAATAATTAATTTTAATTTTTATGCTTCTATCTTTTTTCTTAATATTTAATGCTTTATTATTGGAAACAAATAGCTTCTTACTATCAAATAACTTATCTCCGTCTCCAATGTATAACTGTCTTCTCATAAATACAAATTTTCTATAATCTTCTCCTAAATAATATTTTATATTACTTTTATTAGAAGATGGTTCAAGAGAAATAATACCATTATAAGGAAGTATTTCATAAGGTAAATATTTTTCAAACCATATTTTCTTATACTTACTCCAATAAGCTATATCTACTACTTCCTTACTTTCATCATATTTTAACTCTTCTATAAATAAATTATCATTTATCCAAGTATCTTTAATATTACTCTTAATATCAATATTTAAATCTTCACTAAAATTAGCTCTTTCAACAACTATCTTAGCCTTATTAAATTTATCTATAGCTAAATCCTTTAAAACAAAGTTTTCAACTATTCTAATTCCATTACTTAATATTTCCTTTTCATCATATGCAACTACCCCCATTCTTTCAATATTTCTTCCTTCTATATTAGGACTGAAATTTATGCCTTCATTAAAGAAATTTCCATCATTTTTTTGAATAGCCTTAATTTTTTCTTCATCATCTGAAACTACTGAATAATCTAAATTTATAGCTAAAGGGCTTATCCTCAAATTATTTACTACAAACCTTACTCCATCTATTTCAATTTCATTATTAGCTGGTTTTATATTTTTAATATCAACTATCTTAGATGAGTCTATATCTATAGTTATCTCCTTAGCTTCTCCTTCTTCTGTAATTTCCAAAGTAAACTCATTTTTGCTTTCTCCTATTTTAAATGTCCATACACTTAATGTATCTCCATTTTTATCTTTTTCACTAAATGCACTTGAGCCTGATGCAAAATTTCCATCTAAAATTCTTATATCAGATTTAGGTTTAGTAGAATCATATTCTTCAGGTGGCTCATCTGTTGGTAAAAATCTATCTACATAAACAATACTTCCTCTCATAAAAACAGAAAGATACTTATTATCATAAACAATTGCTTCTATTGTTACTTTTTTACCATTACTAAATTCTACTGATTCATTAACCTCTTGAAGTTCTCCCTTATTATTAAGCTTTTTCACGTAGCTATTATAAGAAAAATAATCATCATATCCTATTAACTTTTTTATCATCGCAGACACTGTACTTAAATTAAAAATAAACATAAATGCTATAAATATTAAAGCTATTTTTAAATATTTATTATTTAAATTTAGTTTCTTCTTATTTTCTCTTTTTACATCATTTAAAGCTTCTTTCATTAAATTTTCAAATTGTGGTGGAGCTTTTAAATCCTTTTCTTTTAGGTTATCTAACTCTTTATCTAAATCCATCATTTATATCACCACCTATAATTTTTCTTATTTTGTTAATACCTTTATTTATTCTAGATTTTACAGTTCCTAATGGTATTTCCATAATTTCAGAAATTTCTTCATAAGTATAATCTAAATAATATCTAAGTCTAATAACTTCTTTTTGATTATCATTTAAATTTTCTATAAGAGATTTTAAATAAATTTTATTTTCTGATTCATTAAAAGCATTTTCAGCTGTCATATTCTCTAAATTAACTTCTTCATATTTCTTTCTCTTAGATAATTCCTTTTTACATAGATTAACAAGTATTGTCTTGCTCCAACTGTAAAACGAATCAAGCTTTTTAAGCTTTGGAATTTCTTTATATAAAACTACTATCATTTCTTGTAATATATCTAAGGCATCATGCTCATTTTTCATATATACATAAGCTAATTTATAGTAGTTATCTTTTTCACTCATTATCAGTTTTAAAAGAGCTTCTTTATCACCATTTATAGCCTTCTTAACCTCAAGTTCCAAGCTTCTTCCCTCCCAAATCTTGTCTCCTTAAATATTAACCTATATACCTAAGAGTTGTATAGTGACTAAAAAGTTCCCTAAGCTTTTATTATTTTAAAGAATTTATATAATCTATTGGTCTATATATTACACTTTCATCATTTAAATAAATCTTGCTTTTTTTTACTCCACCAATTGGATATGGTAATTTATTATATGCATTTATCATTTCACCTTTTCCCTTATATAAAACTACATGTCCTGGTGTAAAAACTAGATCTCCTGGCTGTATATCTTCTTTATCAACTTCATACCCTTGTAATATATCTTCTTGATCAAAAGTTGAATAACCAATCTCAACACCCGTAACTTCTCTATATGCAAAGTAAGTTAATCCTGAACAATCAAAAGCCTGATTTCCTATGTATGTTTCTCTCTTTAATGGATAATAGTCTTCTCCATAATAACCTATAAGTTCATCTAATCTCTCCTCACTCATAATCTCACCTTTTCCACCCCATACATATTCTAATCCTATTTTTTCTTCTGCCAATTCTATAACTTTATTTACAACTGCCTTTTCTTCTTCTGTCATATTTATACCTTCATTTTCATAATTATCTTTCTTATATAAATTATTAAATACTAAAATTCCAACTACTAATAAAAATATTAAACCTAATATAAAAACTATATTTTTATTTACCCTTATGATTCTCATCTTAAAACCCCTTTCAAATAATTTCCTTTATATAGTTAATTTTACATTAGAGCTCTCACTTTTCATAATTACTTTTTAATTAAGAAATAATTAATTATAAATTAAAATGAGCTGCTAAATTAAAAACAGCTCATTTCACTTATAAATCTATCATATTTTTATCTATTCCAACATTGGTATGGTACATAATTAAATATAGCTTCAAATCTATAATAATTATCACCATCATATGCAACTAGAGGTAATATATCAATTGCACCAGGTCTTATTCTTCTTTTGGGAACTAATAGTATTCCTGCATTTAATATATAATAATTTCCGATAGCTCCACATATTTCATTGAACCTTTCATTATAATTAGGTCCCATATATTTTACGTTAACATTATCATAGCATTTTAATGATGATAGCAGAAAATATTGAGCTCTACATTGACGTACATATATTACTTTGTTTTCAGATTCAATATGCATTTCTAATCTACAATTTGCTTGTAGTGGAGTTTGTTTTATATCTGGTATTATTTTTTCACTTTTTTCTTTAATCTCATATGTTTCTTTATTTATATTTTCAAATAAATATCCATTTATTTCTTCTCTATATTTATTAAGATCATTATAATCTAATCTTTCCACACTCATATCCTCCTAATATAGATTTAATTTAATAACATACATTTGAACCTTAAATTAAACACATTATAATATGTTTGAAATTTAAAACATTCATATAGTAAACTATTAAGAAAGTTTTATTTATTGATTTAAGCATAATTTCTATATAAAACAGACATCTTAAATGCCTATTAAGATGTCTGTTTAGCCCCTATCTTTTATAGCTGCAATTTATTTTTTGCAGCACTTACATGGATCAAATGTAAAAACCACATCAAATTTAAATTTATTACATCCATCAAATGCTTCAAAAGGCAATACATCAATTTCCCCTGGCCTTAAGCGTTCATTCGGAATAAATAATATTCCTGAATTTAAGATAAAATAAGTTCCTAGGTCTCCATTAACCTTCTTAAACTTTTGATTAAATCCATGACCGATATATTTTACATTAATTGGACCACAACATTTTGATGAAGATGCTAAAAAATATTGAGCTGTTTTTGGACATACATATATTATTTTATTTTCTGGATTAATATGAATTTCAGATTTACAATTTGATTCAAGTGGTGTGTAGTTTTGATTTGAAATTTCTTCAAAACAATCTTCTTCTTCCTCTTCAATTTTATCATCTTTTTTAAATATTCCCATTTCTTTTTTTAGATCCTCTTCCAACTCTAAATGCATTTTTATAAATTCTCCGTCATCAACTGTATCTAATTCAGATTCATCATAAAAAGTTCTCATTAATTATATCCTCCTGCTAATTAAAGAATTATTTTCTTGTATATCATCGATATTCTATTAGATACAATAGTATATTCATATATATTTAAATTGACATATAAAAAACATATTTAAAGTTTAGTTTTGCTTTTAATACGTCTTCTTTTTCCTCTCGCTATTACTAAAAATAATCTCCACTATATAATTAAATTCACTTTAGCATATTCATTCTAATTAATTCTATAAAAATAAAGGATATCATATTAGATATCCTGAAATTATAAATATAACTCTCCTCTTAGTACTATAACAGCTTCTCCACTTAATCTTACTCTATCATTTTCTAATAATTTTAATGAAATTTCTCCACTCCTATTTGAAGCTTGATAAGCATTCATATCCATTTTATTTAATTTATTACTCCAATAATTTGCTAGTAAAGTATGAACTGAGCCTGTAACCGGATCTTCATTTATACCAGCCCATGGATTAAAATATCTTGAAATAAAATCATATTTTTCATTCCCTCTACAAGTAACACCTATTCCTTTTACATCACTTTTAAACTTTAGTGATTTTAATATTTCAAAATTTGGTTTTAAATTTATTATATTCTCTTTGTCTTTTACTTCTATAACAAGTTTTCTTGTTTTTTCACCTATTATAGCTTTTGAGTAACTTCTTATTCCCATAGCATCTAATATATCTTGTGTTAAATTAAAATCTAAAGCCTTATCTATTGGAAAATCTAAACTTATCTTTTCATCTTTCTTTTTAGATGTAAGTAGTCCACTTTTAGTTTCATATTTAATATATTGCTCTTTTATATTAAACTCATCAAATAAAACTTTAGATGTTGCTATAGTTGCATGACCACATAAATCAACTTCAACTTCTGGAGTAAACCATCTTAAAGAAAATAAATTACCTTTACCTATATTAGAATTTTTTAAATGCTTAACAAATGCTGTTTCTGATAAATTCATTTCCTGGGCAATATTTTTCATTAATTCATCACTTATGTCATCTTCTAAAATACAAACTGCTGCTGGATTTCCTTTAAATGATTCACTAGTAAATGCATCTACTTGATATATTTTAATTTTATTTCTCACTGTCTTTCTCCCTACATTTTTGTAATATTACTTACTTATCTTGAAATAATATTTAATTATAATTATATATTTAAAATTTATATTTTACTTAAATAATATATTAACTATCATATTATAATAAATAAAAAATATTTTATTAAAAAATTAAGATTAGATAAATTATAACTATAACAAACAATAAATCTGAAATTATTAAAAATAAAAACTCATACATGCTTATAATTAAATTTTATGATTATATTTATATTTTACTTTATTCTTATAATCTTACCATCAACTTGAACTGGATAAATTTCTCTTACTGGACCAGTTATTATTACCTCTACCATATCCCCTACTTTAATATCTAATAATTTTAATTTTTCATTACTCTTTTCATTTATTATCTTCGTCTTTTTGTTTATTGAAACACTTGCTTTATCAAACTCTGTATTTTCTTCAATATATCCTTCTACTAAGATATAACCGATTTCATCTTCTTGACTTTTTTCTGTTACTAATCCCCTTATAGCTACTTTATTATTATTTTCTTTAGTTAAAGCCCAGCCTGAAATCATAAATATAAGAAATATTAATAAAATCAAATATACCTTTTTACCACTTATCATAATCATCCCCTTTAAATATATATTTAGCTTTCCAGTTTTATACTTAATATCATTTTACTATTTTTACATATTCAATTATATCTTAATCTAACAAAAGTAATTACTAATTTAAGATTTCTTTAAGGTTATCTTTATATAATTACCTCATAAGATATCAATTCTATGGGAGGTATTTATATGGCAATAAAATCATTTCAACGATATGAAAAAAAATTTATATTAGATGAAAATCAATATAACGCACTTATTCCAATTTTATCAAAATATATGAATCCAGATAAATTCTGTAAGTTTGGACAGAACTACAGTATTTACAATATATATTATGATACTGATGATAATCAAATAATTAGACATTCTATTAATAAACCTTACTATAAAGAAAAACTTAGATTAAGAAGTTACAGTATACCTACTAGTAAAGATGATAAAGTTTTTCTTGAATTAAAGAAAAAAATTAATGGAATTGTAAATAAACGTAGAGCTACTTTAACTCTAAATGAAGCTTATAAATTTTTAGAGTTAGGGAAAAGACCTGAGACTTCTGATTATTTAAATAATCAAGTTCTCAATGAAATAGAATATCACATAAGTAATCATGATATTCATCCAACTGTATATATAAGCTATAGTAGGAAAGCTTTCTTTGCAAAGAATGATAATGATTTCAGAATAACTTTTGATTCTAATATAATAACTAGACGTGATAACCTCTTCCTTGAAGATGGTAGTTTTGGTGATAGACTATTAGATAAAAAACACTACCTTATGGAAGTAAAAATATTAGGTGCTATTCCAGTTTGGTTTACTAAAATTCTTTCAGATTTAGAGATATACAATACTCACTTTTCTAAATATGGAAATGAATATATGAGATATTGTTTAAATAAAAACTATGATACAGGGAGGAAAGATGTATGTTAGAAACTATAATTACATCAACGAATGGAGAATCATTCACACTATTTAACGCACTATTTATTATAATATCTTCAATTGTTCTTGGCTTAATTATAAGCCTTGCATATATGAAGACACATAAAAAAGAAGGATATGCAACAGGATTTACAATAACTCTTATAATGTTACCTGTTATAATTGCAATTATCATACTTCTAGTTGGAAATAATGTTGCTAGAGCATTTAGCTTAGCTGGAGCTTTTTCAATTATTCGTTTTAGAAGCGCACCTGGAGATCCAAAGGATATAACTTATGTATTCTTTACTTTAGCTGTTGGTCTAACTTGTGGCATGGGTTATATAGGATATGCTTTTATATTTACATTAATACTATGTGCTTTAACCTTAATATTAGACGCAACAAAGTTTGCTATGCCAAAAACAAAAACATCTAAGCTTAAAATTACAATTCCTGAAGACTTAAATTATGATGGTATTTTTGATGATATCCTTAATAAATACACAAATTCATGGCATATTGAAACTATTAAAACTAGAGATTTTGGATCACTATTTGAAATTCATTATATAATCCATATTAAACTTGACGCTAATCAAAAGAAATTTATAGATGAATTAAGATGCAAAAACGGTAATTTAAACATTTCATTAAATTTTGCTGGTTTTGAAGAAAAAGTTTATAACTAAATTACTATAAAAGCAAAGATAAATAAAGTATGTTTCATAAGTTAAATAGCTGTACAAAGAAGTACTAGGCTCGATATATACTTATTTCACATATTTTATTTATCTTCTTTTATCTATATTTTATTACTGATGTTACTAATTACTAAATAATTTTTCATAAGCCATATTAATTAATTCATCTTCACTTATTCCTTCAATTGTTGATATCTCTACCATCTTATTAGGTGAAATAATTATATATTGATGTCCACGTTCATTCATATAAACCTTTATGTCATTTGGTAAACTAGTTTGCTTTTCAATATATTCTATACCAGCTTTATTATCAAAATCTATTGTTTTATTCAAATTATATCTAACTGCCCATTTATATTTACTTTCAAAAACATGATAACTTAAATAATCATTTTCTCCTTCACAGCTATAAAATAAATATGATGCTATTGGAGATTTTTCTAATCTGTAGTATAGTGAATCATCTTTACTAATATCATTAAAATCCTCTAATCTTAAAGTAGCTACTTTTTCTAACATTTCATCATCAAGTTTATAATCTCTTGTATCTATATTTCTAAAAATTATATTTGTCATAATAAAAAATATCACTAATGTTAATAATATATATACACTTGAAATTATAGTTTTTTTATTTTTATAATTCTTATTTTTAACAAATCTAACTATATAATTTAATAAAGCTATTAATAAGATAAACGCAACACATATCTTAATAAAATCTAAATCAGATTTCATACCATAAAATATAAAAGCTATAACAGTTAAGATAAATAGCACCTTATAAATAGTTCTCTTAATCAAAGCAATAACTTTAAAATTATAAGATATTTTTTTTCCTTTACTTATTAATAATTTACCTCTAATATTGAATATTAAAAATGTTATTAATCCTATAATCTCATGTATTGAGAAAGTACTAACAAATAAAAGACTTCCTAAACTTAATGGACTTGCTAAAAAATGCCCATCTGAGCTTCCTATTGTTATAATATATTGTGAGTATAAAAGAAATACTAAAGTTATAAAATTTAAGCTAACATATTTTAATGATGCTTTACAAATAGTATTAAACTTTTCAACTTCATCTGTATGAATATCTATTCTTTCTTGATCTATTTCACTACAATAAACTTGTATTTTTTCTCTTCCGCAAATAAATTCCCATCCAGCTTCTTTACAATACTCTCTGTACTCCAATAAACTTTCGCTATCTTTTCCATCAAAGAACGATACACTATCCATTATATCAACTGAATATTTCAAATTTTTAGGCTCACTTCTTTTAAATTTTAGGAATAAGCCCATCATATTCTCTAATACCCATCCCTTTAATGCCATTTTTTCTAGATATTCTTCTAAACTTTTATACTCATAAGGTAAAAAACTAAATATAACCCACTTCTTATTTACTAATACCATTATTATATCCTCCTAAAAAAGATTTCCCATCTTCAACTAACAGAATTAAACGATTATATTCATCTTTTAATATTTCTAATCCTTTATTTGTTATTATGTAGCTTCTTTTCCTCCCTACAACTTCAGTTTCTCTAATGATTCCTTCTTTCTCAAATCTACCAAGTAAAGCATATAATGTTCCTGGTCCGACCTTAACTCTTCCCTTTGATATTTCTTCAACTGATGCCATTATATCTACACCACATCGCTCTTCTATTAAAGATATTAATATATAGTACATTGGCTCAGTTAAATTTTGAAACTGTTCTCTTGGCATCTTTAATCGCCTCCAAACATCGATACTCGATATTAAAAATATAAAAAAAAATTTTTTATCTTATATAACAAGTTTAATATCGAGTATCAATATTGTCAATAAGACTTTTAAAATATTCCTTCTTCCAATACCAAACAAAGGGACTCACGAAATGAGACCCTTTAATTTATAACTAAAACATATATTTAAACTTTAAACTTTATTCTTATTTTAGAATACTTTTTTAATTGCTCCAATATTTTAATAAAATCATTCTCTTATCCTTGATTTTAATTCATTAATGAAATTATCTCTTTCGGTATTATCTTCTAATATTGAAATTGGTATTATAATCTTTCTTTCTATCCCCTATTTTTTCAAGAACTATATAAGCAGTGCGTGGCTAACCCCTCACTGCTTAACAATACTATACACATTCTTTTACAAATTGCTATTAACTATAATTTTTAATTATAATTTATAATCTCTACTTTTCCTCATTAACTAATACTTTCTTCAATGATGTAAATAGCATCCATAAAGCTATCATTAAAAGTATGTGAGATACTCCTGCAATTCCTGAAATCATTCCATTCACTGCACTAGTTACTTGTAATTCTAATGCTTGTATAATTCCACGAATTAGCATCATACATACCATAAGTGGAAGTCCAATATTATATATAACCATGAATTTCTTAAAAGTTTTGTTATATAATAGTTCTGTATCTCTACAAAATAGAGCTATAATTAAAAATAGTATTGAACCTAATACTATTAAATGTACGTGTATATATCCCAATGTTGTTTGCCCTGTGAATCCTAAAACTTTCGTAAATTCTCTGTAAAAAACTCCACCTACCATTGCTAGTAAAAAATATATAAATGAAATGTTCAATATCTTTTTCATACAAAACTACCTCCTTGAATTCATACTATTAAATCCTATTAATACAGTCCAAACATATGCACAAGTTTTTGGAATCATCAACATTCCTACTAATGGAATAGTATCTGCAAATAATACTACAGGTATATAAAATGCAAAACTCAATACAATAGTTAACCACATAAAACGAAAACTTTTATCATTATTTTCTTTTGCACTTTGATAAAATAGAATAATTATCAATATTCCTAACAAAGCAAAAGGTATATTTCGATAAATTCCCCATCTTAAAGATGCATTTATGCTTGTCCAACCATTTTGCGGAAATAAACATAAGATTATACGTGTAATTGATAATAAATATATAGCTAATGTTATTCCATTTTTCCCTTCAATTTTGTAACGTAAACGCCATACATAATAAAGTAGTATATAAAATATAGTCATTGTTATTGAAGTTATAAACTTACCAATTCCTAATGCAAATGTATAATTTTCAAGTCCTGTAGTACATAATGCAATTGCTCTTGGAACTAAGTGAAATGAGTCTCCTACCCCTAATGTTACTGCCATAACCCCAAATAAAAAATATTGTTTTTTCCCATTGTTTTTCATAATCATTATGATTCCTAAAGTAACTACTGTAATTAGATATACAACATCAAATGTTGTTTCCATAATTGCTTGCATTTTAATTTTCCTCCTTATACTTTATATATTTTTCTTTCAAGCTTAAAATAGTTATAACCAAATAGAATTCCAGCACCAAATAATGCACAACCTAAACCAGAATAGAAAACAGCAATAAATACTTCTGGAACAAGGCTAAAAACTCTTATCCCAATACCAAATGTCATCATGAAAGCCATTATACAAAATGATTTTATATCAAAAAATTTCAAAACAAACTGCATCTCTTCTTTATAGTTTTGAATTCTATTTGTATGCTTTGTAACGAGTTTATTAAAAATTATGAACCAAAAAAACACAAACACCAATGTTGAAAGAATTAAGTTCAAGAAAGTGATATGGCTAACATAACTTATAAATCCTATTCGCAATATATTGAATCCTGCAATAAGCCATACTGCACTCGCTAATATTAATAGCTTTTCCTTTCTTATTTTCATAAAAATTCCTCCTTTGTAATATGAACTTTGTTCATATTGAATTATATTTTTATAGAAACCATTTGTATTAAAAGCCTCTATACAATATATTTATCTATTATATTTATTATAAAAAACATATCTTTAAAATATACTAATAACTTATTTTAAAAACTTCTATTTTAAATTTTGACTATATTTTATATATTGAGTTTAAATTGAACCATGTTCATATAAAGAATATTATACTCTATCATTTATTTTGTCAATAGTATTCTTTATAGAATAAAATTCATAATTATTTGTACTATGTAGTTACTACATTTTTTAATTAAGTAACTACTTCCTTATACGCTTTCCCTGTTAGCATAAATAAAAAGATATTACCTACAGATCTTATAATATATATAGGTAATATCTTTTTATAAACTTTATATTAAGGCATTACAGGCATTTCTCATTGTGGCATTCCTTCTTGCCCTCTCATACCACCGTCTTGACTTGGCATTCTTCCTCCACCTGGTTCTCCAAATCCTCCTCTTGCTTGCCCTACAGTTGTAACTGTACTTGCAGCTGTGAAGCTTTCTAATTCAGTTCCTCCTGAGTAAGATCCTTCTGAATACAATCCATCAATTGACGTTCCAGTTGATTCTCCTCCTGTATAAACCTTATAAGATTCATTTGTTTTAATATTTGGTGAAGATATAACAACTGATTGTGCATTTTTACTTGGTGCAAATGTTATAACTTCATTTCCACTTTCGTCTTCAATACGAATTAATGTATTTGCTGATAAGCTTGTAAATATATTAACTGAATTTTGTGTTGATGTTGTACTTGGTGATTGAGCCATACCTGCTCCTCCTGCTGCTATTAGAAGTCCACCTGAAATTTCGAACTTTCCATCATAGTCTAAAGCTCCATTACCATTATCTTCAGGTCCATTTACTATAACAGTTCCTTCCTTCATATATATTGATCCATTAGCATCAATACCATCTCCACTTGCATCTACAATAATCTTTCCACCATTAAGATTGATTGTTCCATTACCTGATGAAGCAAAACTATTTTGTCCTGGTCTTCCATTCATTGAAGATCCATCATTTCCACCTGCAGCATTAATACCATCATCACTTGCAACTAATTTTATGTTCCCATCATTGATATTTATTGTTTCAGCTTCTATTCCTTCATAGGATTTTGATATATTAATATCTCCGTCATTTATATCTATTACTGAATCTGCATGAATACCGTCATCACCTGATGAAACATTAATACTACCTCCGTTAATTTCTACATTGCCATTAGAATGTATTGAATCATCAGATGAATCAATTTTTATATTTCCAGAATCAATTTTTATTCCTACTACAGCTTTTATTCCCTTAGCACTTGCTTTTTCAGTTTCTTCTAGTGTTGTTTCTTGAGGTCCAAAGTCTTTAGGATTTCCCAATGCTCCCCATGAGCTACTAGCTTTACTGCTATTTTCGCTTCCTCCACCTGATTTAATAGTTATATCTCCTCCAGTGATTATAGTATTTGTTTCAGCTTGTATTCCATCTTCACCTGATGTTATATTAATAGTTCCACCTTGAATTAATACATATCCTCTTTCTTCATCTTCTGAATTGTTAGATTTCATTCCATCACATTGTGAGTTTATAGTTATATTTCCACTTGCTATTGTAATAGAATCTTTTCCTCTAATACCATCATGTACAGAAGTTACTGATATATTAGCATCTCCTATTTCTAAATCATCTTTACTTGTTATTCCATTATTATAATTAGCATTTACTATAAGAGACCCTGTACCATTAATAAACAAGTCAGATTTACTAAAAATTGCAGCATTTGGTTCATCAGTGGCTTCATCCTCAAGCACGTAATTTTCTCCATCTGTTACTTGATTTTCTGTTCCATCAGCTAAAATTATATATGTATTTTTAGAATTCTTAACATATATTGCTGAACTATTAGAGCAACTTATATTAGCACCATTTAATATAAGTTCTACATTATCTTCATCTCCAGCATTTATTACTATTTGCCCATCACTTAAAGTTCCTGAAACTCTATAAGTTCCTGCTGAATTTATTATAACCTTGTTTCCTTCTACATCTGCTCCATTTCCTTCTATAGAAATGTTATCTCCTAAAGTTATAGTAGCATTTACATTTACATTTTCAATTCTTTCACTGCTTATGGAAGTTTTATTGGTATTCGCTTGTTTATTTGTGCATCCAGTAACTCCTATGCATAAAGAAATTACTGATAATATAGCAATAAGTTTTTTACTCATAAATTTTCCTCCTACAATTTCATTGAGTAAATAATATCATTACTACCTTAAATTAATCTTAAAAGATTTTTAAATTCCACCTTACAAAAAATTAAACATATATGAGTTTACTTATTCAGTTATTTTATTCCAATCCAAAGCAATCTTGTATGTACTAACTAAAATAATAAAAAAACTCCCTCTATAGTATTAGTTTTTAGTATTTAAACTGTATACTATAAAGAGAGCTTATCATTTCATAGACGTGCTATCTAAATTTTATTCTAAATATATTATTCTTTATTTAAAGTTAATGAATTTAAATCAACCTTATTTTTATCATCTTTTGAAATTTCATATTTGTCCTTATTTTCTACAACGTCCTTAAGTTCTACATAAGCATTGGTTATTTTTGATGAATATTCATCAACTATTATATCTTCATTAGAAATATCATCATTTATTTTTAATTTATCCAAATCTCTATTCATTCCTAATACTGTATTTCTCTCAAAATTATGTTGAGATAGATTTTCTGAATTTTTAAGTATCAATTCATTTAATATATCTTTAATCATTAATAACACCTCCATATTTCTATAAAAGTATTATTAGTAAATTTTCATAAATTTATTTAGCTATTTGTAAATCATCTTTATATAGTTTTTTAAATGATAACATTATCCATATTTTTATTATTAATGCATATATAGCTGTTACTAGTGCTACAGCCTCTGAAATAAATATAAAATTAAAATTACTTACTATTACTACTACTGAATATAACCAAAGATACTTTATTGCTTTCTTTTCATATTCTCTTCCTAAGTCACTATTATATTTTTCATATAAAATTTGTGTTGTTCCTTCTAAAAGTTTTACTATAATTATAATTTCTAAAATACTTCCTAAATTAAACCATATAGTATTAAAAATTATATTACTCTCTAAGTTTTCAATCCCCATAAATGGTAATACAAATGTAATAAATGAAATAAAGGCGCTTATATTATTTAACTTTAATGACATGTTAAGTGAGTCATTTTCATTATCAATCAATATTTCTCTTATTCCAGATGACATAATCAATATTGCAATAAAGTTTGGTAAAATCTTAATAGGTCCAAAATTAAAGTGAAAAGCTGTAAAAAATATTCCCCAAAAGACTTTTTTATAACCACGAATCATTTATATTTTCCCCTTTACTTTTAAATATTTATAAATATCACTAAAACTAAAGTAAGGTTTATAAGTTAAATTATTTATTCTCTGTTCATGATCATTTCCACTTCCATCTTTAAAATAAATAACAGGCTTTATATTGTAACTATAAAGTTTTCTTTCTATATCATCTATATTATAAAATTTAGAAGTAAAATATAAATTCTCATTTTTATTATAAATCAACTCTTTCTTATCCATACTTCCCAACTTGTCTATATTAAAATCAAATAAGTCCTTAGTATCCTCAAATAATGGTGAATAAACATTTGATATTCTTATGTAATCATTAACTAAAAATCCCACTTTACTAATGCCATCATTTGAGCTTTGTACACTATGCCATTTCAATATCTTTTTATCATAATCATATTTATCCATATCGTACTTATATAGTATTACCTTTCCTAAATCAACCTCCATAGTAAGCCCATCATCAAAAGTTACAGTTGCCTCACTTAATTCAAGTTCTTTATCAAATTCATAATCATACTTTTGAGAGTTTAAACTTAAAAAAACTGTATGTACTCCATATCTACCATGACTTTCAATATTATCATTACTGTAATCATAAGAACTCATTAATCCCATAGAATTATTTTCACTTGCATAAAAATTTAATTCTGGTGCTTCTTTAAAAGTTACAGATGATACTTTTCTTTTATCTTTTATATTTGCTATGTATTTCAATTCAATATCAAAACCTGAAATTGAATAGACTTCCTCATTTTCCATAAGCTCAACTTCTTTATAATTTTTCAAAAATACAGGCTTATCTAATTTCAGTTTGCTTAATACTAAAAGTGTTATTATTAAAGATAACCCTATTAAGGCAATAGAAATTTTTAAAGCTTTATTAATATTTTTCATTTTCTCCCCCTAAATATCTAAATTGAACATAATTTCATTATATAATAGATACAATAAAATTTCATTATAATAACTGATTATACTTAAATATACAATAGTTATGTTTTACATAGCAAAACTTCTTCAACTTTTCACTTTTTCACTCTTAACTTTTCACTTATAAATTAAAACCCCCAACAATTTCATTTGTTGAGGGTTTTATTATTTCATTTATTTATTATGCTGCTTCTATATCACTTTCATCTGCTACTTCTATTTCTTCTTTGTCTTCTTTTAAAACTACATTTAATATTAATGCTGTTATTGTCCCAGTTGATATTCCTGATGCAAAAATCATTTTTAATCCTTCTGGTAGTTGTGCAATAAACTCTGGTCTAAATGTTACTCCAAGTCCTAATCCAATAGATGTAGCTATTATTAAAAGATTACGTTCATTTATTTTTACTTTACTTAATGTTTTTATTCCTGCTGCTGCAACAGTTCCAAACATAACTATTCCAACTCCCCCTAAAACAGGCTGAGGAATGCTATTAACTATTGCTGCAAGTTTAGGTAAAAATCCTAATATAACTAATATAATACCTGCCATAACTGCTACATAACGGCTAGCTACTTTTGTTAAAGGTATTAATCCAACGTTTTGACTAAATGTAGTATTCGGTAATGTACCAACGACACCACCTATCATACTTCCAATACCATCTGATAATACGCCAGCTCCTATACGTTTGTCAGTCATATCTACTTCTGAAACTTCTCCCACTGCTTTTAAGCATCCAACTGTTTCAATTGCAGTAACGAAATATGCTGGAATAAATGCTATAAGTGCTTTTAAATCAAAAGTAACTCCATATTCAAATATCTTAGGCATTGAAATCCAACTTGCTTCTTTAACTGCTGTAAAATCTACTAATCCAAGTGGAATGCATACAATATACCCAACAACCATTCCTATAAGTATTGATGCACTGCTAAGCATTCCCTTTCCATAACGATTTAGTAATAACGTTCCAAAAAGTACAAGCATTGAAATTGATATATTTTTTATACTACCATAATCTGCAGCTCCACTTCCCCCTGCAGCCCAATCTATTGATACAGGTAATAATGTTAAACCAATTAAACATACAACTGTTCCTGTAACTAGTGGTGGAAATAGCTTCATTAATGGTCTTATAAAATAACTAAGTACTACTTCAAAAACTGCACCCAAAATAGTAGCTCCAATTATTCCTGGTAATCCTAAAACTGATCCAACTGTAATAGATGGTGATACAAAAGTAAAGTCTGTCCCCATTATGCATGCTACTTTTGAACCTACTGGGCCTATACCCTTAGCTTGTATTATTGTTGCGAGACCAGCTGCAAGTATTGATGCACTTATTAATGCTGTCCCTGTTTTAGCATCAAAACCTAATGCACTAGATATAACTAATGGAACAACTATTATTCCACCAAATGCAGCAAATATATGCTGAATTCCAAACAATATTTTTTCTGATATTGATGGATTATCATCAACTCCATATGTTAGGTTAATTCCATCTGTTGCTTTTGCTTTATCCATGACTTCATCCTCCATTGTTTAAGTAATAAAAAAAACACCTCGTAATCGAGGTGTTGTCTTAAAATAGAAATAAAATCATAAATTTATATTACAAATCTATTTATAATAATTTCTTTTTCAAATCCAATACCTCGTAGTCTGCCTATTTACGGTTAGCAGGTAGAAACTTTCGGTCCATATCACCGATGATATACGAGCATTTCTTAATTTATATTCGTATTATACACAAACATTAATATAATTTCAACAATTAATTATATGGAAATTTCTTTCCATTTTTATATATCTCTTTTGATTAATCTGTATTCATCTATGCTAAATAAAATTTTTGAGATAAATAATATAATAGAGCATGTCCATATTGATTTGACACCAAAATTTACAGTTAATATCCCGCCTAAAGATGCACCAAATAAAAACGAAGCAATTACTATTATATATCTTATTGATCTTGCACATGCAGCCTCATCCTTTTTAGTTATTGCTAAATATGCAGCTTGTGAAGCTGTTCTTAAATTTCCTGTACACATAGTTGTGCTATATGGTGAATCAACTAATCTCCTAAAAGATGAAATTTGCACTGATGAAACAAAAGATATAGTTGTAGTTACAAATATATCTGGTACAGTGTCTGGTATGAATCCAATAATAAAAAGTACAATTGCTTCAATAATTAAAATAAACTTTTCAGCCCTTGCTGATTCTGAATAATTCTTTATTGATTTTTCTCTTATTATTTCTGTCACTATAACACCGACTACAAATGCAAAAATAGGAAGTGCAGCCATAAATACATTTTTATAATTCCTATTTGTAATTCCAAGTGCAACTAATACAATATTTCCTGTTTCAGCATTGGCAAATACACCGCCTCTACATATGAATGTATATGCATCTAAAAACCCTCCAACTATTGCTAATAGTATTCCTAACCTTAATGATTCAGATGTTATTTCATGACTAGGTATCTTTTCTCTTATGCGCCTAATAATGCCTTTTATCTTTACTTTTTTTGCATTCAACTAAAAGCCCCCTTGATACTTTCATTATTACGATTAAAGTATATTTTTAAGTAAAAACTGCTTTTAATATCTAAGCTCCAACTATATTTTTAAGCCACTTCTTTTGTTTATACCTTCTAAATCCTAATATAAACTTATAAACCTCTTCAAGTGTTATCATTGCATAAACGTAATAAATAGGTAATCCTAAAATAATTCCTCCAAAGAAAGCCATTGGTATTCCAACACACCATACTCCTGTAATATCTAAAAGTAAAGATGCCTTTGTATCTCCACCACTTCTAAGAACACCTACTATATTAACTAGGTTAAACATTCTAAATGGTAAATAACATATAAATACAGTTAAACATTTAGTTATATCTAATGCTATATTATCTGGAACAGAAAATAACTTAATTAATGGAGTTCTTATCATAAAGCATACTAACCCCATAACTATTGTTAATAGTAGCTGTAATACAAAGAAGCTCCTAGCATGTTTATCTGCCTCCTTTAGCTTATTAGCACCTAATTCATTTCCTAAAATAACAGCAGTAGCTGAACTTAATCCTTGGAATAAAACAACACATATTTGTTCAACATTTTGAGTTATTGTAATTGATGCAACAGCTTCATCTCCCATTCTTCCATAAACTAATGAATACATAGTGACTCCAAGCCCCCACATAAATTCGTTAGCAATAACAGGTGATACTGTGACTAAATACTTTTTAATGAACTCCTTATCAAAACTAATAAGTTCTTTTATCTTAGCAGCTGCTGGACCCTTGCTTATATAAACAATAGCCAAAATAGATAAACATTCAACTAATCTAGCAATAACAGTTGCTATTGCAGCCCCTTGAATCTCTAGTCTTGGTGCTCCAAAATTACCAAATATAAATGTATAGTTTAATATTACATTAACTCCAATAGCTACTACACTTATAAAAACTGGAGCCTTAACTCTATTGGTTGCCCTTAAAAGTGATATGTAGCAATTTGTAATTGCAGTTAAAGGATAACTTAAAGCTACTATGACTAGATAAGAGGCTCCAACAGCTATTGTATTTTCACTTGGAGTAAAAATTCTCATGACAAGCTTTGGTATTAAAAGTCCTGATAACATAAAAATAATAGAACCTAAAAGTCCTATAATAAGTGATATCCCAAGAACTCTTCTTATATTCTTTACATCTCTCTTCCCCCAATATTGAGCAGTTAGTATTGAAGATCCACTTACAACACCAAATAATAATAAAGTAAAAACAAAAAACACCTTATTAGCTAATCCAACTGCTGCAATAGCACTTTGCCCTAAAGTTCCTATCATCATAGTATCAACAAGGTTTAAAGTTGTATTAAGAAGTGCCTGTATTGCTATAGGAATTCCAATAGCTACAGTTTTCTTTAGAAATTTTTTATCATCAAATAAGTCTTTAAAATATGATATAACCATAGTTCATCTCCTCCCTATCATATCTTTCATATTATAAAAAGCGTACCTTTCGATACACTTTTATAAAAATTAATAATAATTCTATTGCTAGAATAAAAAATCCAATATATATAAATCTAATTATTCAGTAACTTGTCTTCAAATCTGAGTAAACTTATATATTTTTTATACATTAAAACATATGCAAAAGCACTTATAAATGCTAATTTTATACTTCAATTCAATAACTTTATATAATATATCTTATTAATTATAACATAGTTTAACATATATACTAATATAATTTTAGACCTTAAACTTTTGAATCATTTCATTTAAATCTTGTGCAAGCTCCGCTTGAGATTGAGCTGTATCTGCTATTTGTTCCATAGCCTTAGTAGATTCATCAACACTTTCATTTATTCCATCTAAGTTACCTGATGACTTTTGAGCCATATCTGCCATACCTTGAACTGCTTCATTAACTTGATTCATTGTCGCTAAAACTTCTTCTGTCATTGCTGCTAGCTCTTCTGACATATTATTTACAAATATTCCATCACCTTGATACTGTTCTCCAATCTCTACAAATGTTTCAAATTCAGGAACAATATTATCATTCATAAACTTTAATAGCTTATTACTATTGCCCGATAAACTTTTAAATGCTTCTTGCACCTTTTCTATAGTAAATTTAACATTACCTACAGCTTCTGAAGATTGTTCTGCTAATTTTCTTACCTCTTCAGCGACTATAGCAAATCCTTTTCCTTGCTCACCTGCTCTTGCTGCCTCTATAGCTGCATTAAGTGCTAAAAGATTTGTTTGCTCTGCTATGTCTGCAATAGTTTCTGCCATTACTTTAATATCTGATACAACTTTTCCTTTTTCTATATCATTTAAAACTTGTTTTTCCATTTCACTGTAAACTTCTTTTGTATTTTCGGTTGCTACTTTACTAGCCTTTTCAATTTTTGTTGCTCTATTTCTTATTTCAACTGCATTATTACTACCTTCCATTGCTTTATTTGACAGTATATTAACACTTGCATCTACTTCTTGTACTGCTGCAGATATTTCCTCAGCTGTTGCACTATTTTCTTGTACACCTAAATTAACTTCACTTGTTAAAGCATTTATACTTTCAAATTTTGCAGTCATTTCCTCCACTGTAGCTGATAACTCTTCACTTGAAGCACTCATATCTTGAGAAGTATCCATAATATTTTTTATTAATCCACTAATATTTTCTTGCGCCTTATTTAAATTATTTCCTATTTCCCCAAACTCATCATTTGATTCTATTATAATTGGATCTGCTAAATCATAATTAGATAATCTATTAGCTAATCCTCTTATTTTATTTAAAGATTTCTTTATTGAACTTTGCATTAAAAATGCAAATAAACTTGCAAATATCGATAATACTACTATAATAAAAATAATTAGATTTAGTGAATTACTAAAGGTTTCATTACCTTCAACTTTAATTTCATTTGCCCATTGTTCGTTTAACTCTAATAATTTATTTAGCTCATATCTCATATTTTCTCTTGCCTGGTTCATAGTTGAAAGTTGCATTTCTGCTTCTTTTTTATTCCCATTATATATAAAATTTATATACTTTTTAACAGACTCGTTAAATACTTTCAAATTAACTTTAAATTCATTAAAAATGTTTCTTTCATCTTCATCATCTATTGTAGTTTCGTAAATTGCAATTTGCTTTTCACTTTCTTCTGAAGCATCAGTAATTTCTTTTATTAATTCATCTAAATTAGTCTTACTACTCGAATTTTCCATTAACTGTATATCTTTATAAATATTCAATTGATTTTTATCTATCTTATTAATTGAATCAATTGATTTTATAGTAATGTTATTTAAATAATCTACAGATTTATCAATACTATACATATTGTATATTCCTATTATTCCAATTACCCCCATTGAAAAAATAGTACTTAAGAAATAAATTAATAATCGTGTAGATAGTTTTAAGTTATTATAAAATTTCATATGTCTCCCCCTATCTGTTAAACTTTTGTTCATATTTATTATTAAACATTTATTTATTAAATGTCAAATTTATCTTTTATATCCTTATTATAATAAATACAATGAATTTCAATTAAATATATATTTCTTTAATTTTTTATAATTTAAATTATTATTTACTTACTCTAGATGTATTAATTATTATTAATACTATTTGAAAATTAAAAAACCAAATATAATTTTTTAGTATTCTATCTATAGATTGAATACTATTTATTTAGTTAAATGAGAGCATTAATGAATTTATATCATTAATGCTCTCATCTTAAACAACTGATAGCTTAATATATAATTTAAATGTATTATTGTTACATTCTGCGTAAATATCTCCACTGTGAAGATCTATAATATTTTTGGCTATTGCTAAGCCAAGCCCAGAACCTGGAATATCTGAATTCCTAGATTCATTACATCTATAAAACCTATTGAAAATTTTATCTATGTCCTTTAATGATTCGTGTTCTATTTCATTTTCAAAAGATATTATGATATTATTCTTATCTTTTAAAATATTAATTGAAATATCACTATTTCTCTTACTGTATTTTACAGAGTTTGATAAAACATTTTGAAAAACTCTACCTATTTTACTGGAATCAACATTCAAATTTATGTTTGAATACTCATATTTCTTAATAAATACTATATTTTTCTCTACAGCTTCAATATATAACTCTCCTATACTCTGCTCTATTATTTCAATTATATTTGCATTACTTTTATTTAAAGTAACTGAATTAGATTGAAGCTTAGAATACTCAAATAAATCTCCAATTAACTCTCTTAATTTATAAGATTTTTCTATTGCACTTTTAGTATATCTTTTTTTATTTTCCTCAGAAGTTTTTTCATTATCAATAAGTTGTAAGTATCCTATTATTGATGTTAGTGGAGTTCTTAAATCATGAGAAACATTTGTAATTAATTCAGATTTAAATTTTTCTTGGCTTCGCTCTGAAGCTATACTGTTTTTTAAATTCTTAGCCATTAAGTTCATTCCTTTTGCTAAGGATCTTAATTCATCTTTTCCTTTTTCTGATATTATATAATCTAAATTACCTAATGAAAACTCATTTATTCCTTTGGTTAATTCTCTTATATATCTAGCTTTTCTAATTGTATAAATATATATTATTATTATTGCTAGTAGAAAACTTAATGAAATAGATGAAATTACTTTTATAATTACCTCATTTCCTACCTGTTCTCTCCATATTAAAAGATTGTAATCTTCATTATCTAAGCTAATGTCATATCTTTGATAAATATTCTCGTCAGAATACTTATTTTGAAATATATTTTGAATTTTATTAACATCAATTATATTTGAATCTACATTTTTTGATTTCATATAAATATTTCCCTGTGTATCTATAATAGCTGCATTAACTTTATTCAATTCGCATACTTCATTTAAATATTCCTTACTGTTATCATCAAGTCTATTAACATACCTTTGTATATCTATATAAGTTTTATTAAAAATATTAATTAAACTTTCATTGGAATTGTATTTAACAATATTAATACTATGAATGATCCCACTAATAACTATTATAAATGTAACTATACTTAATAATAAAAACTCTTTTTTTAAACTCCATACAAATAATTTTTTTTGTCCTTTATTTCTCAATTTTATATCCAACTCCCCATACAAGTTTTATATACTTAGGATCTTTAGGATTAATCTCAATTTTTTCTCTTATATTTCTAATATGGACAGCCACTGTATTTTCAGAATTATAAAATGGCTCGTTCCATACTTTTTCATATATTTGTTCTGTACTTAATACTCTGCCTCTATTTATCGCTAAAACTTCTAATATATCAAATTCCCTAGGCGTCAATTTTATATTTCTATCCTCTACCAAAACTTCTCTATTTGCTTTATTGATTCTAAGTCCATCTATATATATTTCTTCATCATTAATTTCTTTGGCTTCACTAAAACTAGTAACTCTTCTTAACTGCGATTTAACCCTTGCTACTAGCTCAAGTGGGTTAAAAGGCTTTATAATATAATCATCCGCACCTATGTTTAGTCCTAATATTTTATCACTATCTTCGCTTTTAGCTGAAAGCATTATAATAGGCATTTTTTTATCTTCCCTTATTTTAATACAAGTTCTAATACCATCAAGTTTAGGCATCATTATATCTAAAATTATCAAATCTATTTTTTCTTTCTTTAATTTTTCTAAAGCTTCTATCCCATCACTAGCTAAAACAATATTATATCCCTCATTAATTAAATAAATTTCTATTATTTCTCTAATATCTTTTTCATCATCAACTACTAATATTGTTTTATTATCATCCATAAAAAACATCCTTCTTTCAATCAATCTTTTTTACTCTCTTCTTTTTTATCAAATTATCAATTATATATCCTGAAAAAATTGTAAGCAATGAAATTAATGGATAAGAATATCTTTCAAATGTGAAATAAGGTAAATAAACAAGATTAAATAGTATTACGGTTCCTAATATAATAAGTATATCAAAATTCCAAGTTGACTTTTTCTTACACATTACTATTCCCGCTATTGCTGAAATTAAAATAAAATAATGTTGAATCAGAGCTAATATAAAACCTATTACACCATTCCAATAAAATGGTGATTTCCAAAAATAAAATGTTTTACCCAGAGTGTACCAGTATATATATTTAATGGGTTCTTCCCTACCATAAATTTTTAATCTTTCTATTCCTGCTTTAATTTCATTTTTATTGCTTTCAATATAATTTTCGCCTTTTTCATATGGAACTCCAAAACCACCACTTTGATCATAGTTTACAAATGTTCCTTGTAAAAATGGATTTCCACTAGATGCTGTAAAAGGTATGAAAGTATTAAATTGCTTATAATTTCTTATCCACCAAGGTGTCATAATTAAGCAAAATATTACTAAAACAATACTAGCATACTTAAACATATCCTTCAATTTGTATTCCTTTTTCATTATCCAAGCTAATAGTATTACTCCTGGAAATGCTGCAATTGTAGGCCTAAATAAACATGCTGTCCCCCATACTATTCCTGCTATTATATATAACCTTGTATTTTTTCTTTCAATTGCATACATGCTTAAATATACTAATAAAAGTAATAAAAATTTAAAAATAGTTTCCATAAGAATTAAACTTGTAACATAAAACTCTACTACATACAACGAATTAATTAAACATGCAATTATTCCAATCCTACTATTAAATAATTTTCTTCCTATAAGGAAAATTATATATAAGGAACCACATTGAATAAATATCTGAAATATTCTAAATGCTACTATTGCATTAAACTTACCCAATAATGCAACAAAACCTGATAGTATAAAAGTTAATCCCGGCATAATATATACAGTTGGCTCAGTTATATTTTCATAGGATAATATTTTATTCTCTACTAAATTCCAAGCACTTCTTATATATTTAACATCATCATTATCAAAACTTTCCATGCTTCCTAGAAGCGTTGAATCTCCAAACTTTAATATATAAAGTAAAGCTATTAAAGCAAAAATTACTTCTATTAAAATAAGAGCTACTTTTATATTCTTTTCTTCTTTCTTTATTGAAAACATCTATTTTTCTCTCCCTAACTTAAACTTATTATAAATGCTCCACAAAATATTAGAAATAATCCTAGTATTCTAAGAGCACTCATATTCTCATTAAATATAAATACTCCAATAATTGCACCAAACACATAACAAAGACTTTGTAATGGATATACCTTACTCAAATCTTCTTTTGATAGTATATAAATCCAGACTATACTTGCAATTACGTATATAATTCCTCCTCCTAAAACGTAGGGATTAAGAATAAAATTAAATATACCTTTTAAATTCATTTCAAAATTTATTGTTTTTGTACCTAGTTTCCATATAACTTGTCCTAAAAGTAATAAAACAATATTTATGCTTATTAATAAATACATCATTTATTTTCTTTCTCCTTTAATAGCTGTAAAAAAATTGCATTTTCTTGTGTTAATCTTATAACTCTTTTTTTCAAATTAAAGATTTCATAAATAGTATAGACTACAAAAATCGTAGTTATTAATGATTTCATCTAATCACTTCACTCTCCTTCTTATTTAGACATCTAACATTACTATAACTACAATAAAGTGCAACATTTATAGTTGATACTGTTACTTTTATCATATAATATATCGCCATAATAGGAGTGATAGATGATTTTCCTGCTTTTCTATCATTCATTTCAACTTTAATCTCTTTTATATTTAATCCATTCTTACATGCATATACTATTGTTTCAACTTCTGGATAATCTTTTGGATAGTAATTTGAAAAAAGTTCTATCCCTTTTCTTTTTACTACCCTATATCCGGATGTTGTATCATAATAATTTCTTCCACATAATATTGAAACTAACATAGAAAAATATTTAATCCCAACTTTTCTAAAAAAACTCGGTTTATATTCAGTTCTTTCAACAAATCTAGATCCTATTACAATATCAGTATTCCCGTCTTCTATTTCATTAATAAGATTCTTTAAATCCCTTGGATTGTGCTGTCCATCTCCATCTACCTGTATAGCAATGTCATATCCTTCGATATATGCATAAATATATCCGCTTTGAACTGCCCCTCCTATCCCTAAATTATTGGTTAAGTTTATAATCTTAGCTCCTGCTCTTATAGCCTCACCATAGGTGTTATCGCATGAGCCGTCATTTACAACCAGAACATCTGCGAATGGAATATTTAATTTAACAGATGAAACTACATTATATATACTTTTCTCTTCATTATAAGCAGGAATAATAACTAATATTTTCATTTTTATTACCTCCATTTACAACTCATCTTCCATATACTAAATTCTAAATATCAAATTTAAATATTTTTAATTAAATTTCGCAATAAATATTAAAGAATTTATGAAGAATTTATGAAGCTCAAATTTATATACTTTAAGATAAAAAAAGAATATTAATTTTACTTAATTACAAGTAAAACTAATATCCTTTTCTTATAAAATAATTAACATAACTTATAGTTTAAAATAAATATGTCATTATACTGTTTTTTAATAAGTTCAATAATTCAAACTTGAATTACCTTTTCCAAACTATCTATAATTATTTCTCTACAATATTTTTATTTATAACATTTATTTAAACAGCAAAATCTATCTCTACTTCTGTTTCATTATAAGTTACTTGTCCACCTATATCAGATACTCCTGAATCTGTTAAATAATTAGGATTTCCATGTTTTGTCCACCATCCAACATACATTAAAACTATAAAATCAGCTACACTATTATCAATTTTTAAATTTACTCTTATTTCTCCATTATGATTTCTTAAAGTAACTATTTTTTCTTCATTAAATGATAGCTTCCTTGCCATTTCTTCATTTATATAAGCAACAGAAATTCCATCTTCATCCATCATATGTTGGCTTGATAAAGTATCTCTACTATGGCAAGTAAGTAATTTAAAACTTAATTTATTATCTTTTTTATTATTATTTTCTAAATATAAGCTTTCGTTAAAGAATATTTCAAATTTCCCTGAAGCTGTTTTAAATTTTTTATCTTCCCAAGCTACAGGTTTATGAATTGTAAAATAGTTATTTTTTAAATATTCTATATCTACTTCATCATTAAACTTCTTTAATGGTTCTATAACTTTTGATAAATATTCTTGTTTATCAACATATGGATAATTATCTAACTTAACTCTTTTTGCAAGCTCTTTAAAAAATTCATATTCATCCATTAATTCATTTTTAGGTTCAACAGCCTTTTCATTATAAATTATATATGGACTTGTCATAGAACTATATATTAAATCTTCACTTTCTAATGTACTTGTAGTTGGAATAAACAAATCACATTCCTTAGCTGTATCAGTCATAAACATATCAAAACATACTTTAAATTCTACTTTTGAAAATGCATCATTTAAATTATTTAAATTAGCCAGTTGATTTAATAAATTACTTTTTGTAATTACAGACATCTTTATTGGTGTATTATATTTTTTACTTTCTTTGTCTAAACTAGCATCTTTCAAATAAACTTTATCATCATCATAAAAGTCTCTTCCTAATAATGAATCATTTATAAAATCGGCCATATGACTTACATAAAAAAATCTATTTTCACAAGATTTCTCGCTATTATAAGGGTCAGAATCAATTACATTTGGATAAACTTTATTAGCATAATTAATACCACCGCCAGCAAATCCAATTTGACCTGTGATAGCTCCTAAAATATCTACTAAGCTTATGGTATTTCCACCATTTTTGTATTTTTGCATACCATATCCAAGCAATATAGTAGAATACTTATTTGTATATAGCATAACTAATTCTTCTATATCGTCTTTACTTACACCACAAATTTCTATTAAATCTTCAAGATTTAGGCTTTCTACATAATTCTTATAATCTTCAAAACCATTAACATAGCTTTTTATATAATTTCTATCATATAAATTTTTATCAATTATTATTTTTCCCATTGCAAGCGCAAGAGCTCCATCGCCATTAGGTTTGATTCTCACATATTTATCTGCCATTTCTGCAGTCTTTGTGTATATTGGATCAATTACTACGATCTTACTTCCATTACTCTTAGCTTTTTTTATACTTTGCATTGTATGTATAGTTGTAAAAGCAGGGTTTTTCCCCCATACAAATATTGTTTTACTATTTATCATATCATCTAATGAATGGCTTTTCACATCTCCAAAATTATATGTTTGTGCCTTAATTCCAGCACTCCAACATGGTCCACCTTTAGATTTACTCACTCCCCCATAAAAATTAAAGAATAAATCTCCCATACTTTTAAGTAATGCACCATTTCCATATTGCTCATAGTATAATATCGACTTTGAAGAATATTTATTTTTGTAATACTTAAGCTTTTCAGCCATAATATTTAAAGCTTCATCAAAAGATATTTCCTTCCATTCACCATTTATCTTTATCATTGGAGAATATATTCTTTCCCTGTGCTTTAATCTATCTAAGTGTGCTAATCCCTTCTTACATATAAATCCTTTAGTATAAGGATGCTCTTTATCTCCTTGAATTTTTACTATTTCATTTTTATCAACGTAAATATTAAACTTACAACAATCAAAACAATCTAACGTGCAACCATGACTTAACTTTTTCATAATATACTCCCCATTTACTCTATATATTTTACTTATTTTATAATATTTTAGGTTGTATCACTTTCTCTTTATAGAATATCAAATTTTGTAATTACTTACTAGATAAATGTCTTTACTATTTATCTCATAATTTTTTTATAAATATTATGAGGCTATATCAAAATAAATTTGATATAGCCTTGTACCATTAAGATATACATTCATTAAAAACTTATCTATCAATAAATTCTATAACTTAATTTTTTATTTATTAGATTTCTTATTTTATATCTATAACTAAATTTTTTATGCTAATAACTAAAGTTCTTCTCCATTTGAAGCAATAACTTTTTTATACCAATCAAAGCTCTTTTTCTTACTTCTCTTTAAAGTTCCTTTACCATCATTATCACGATCTACGTAAATAAATCCATAACGTTTTTCATTTCACCAGTTCCTGCACTTACTAAGTCAATACATCCCCAAGTTGTATATCCAAGTAAGTCAACACCATCGATATCAACCGCATCCTTCATAGCTTTAATATGCTCTCTTAAATAAGCAATTCTATAATCATCTTCAACATACCCATTTTCATCTGGAGTATCTACTGCTCCAAGTCCATTTTCTACAATAAATAAAGGTTTTTGATATCTATCATATAATGAATTTAAAGTTATTCTAAGTCCAAGTGGATCAATTTGCCATCCCCATTCACTTTCATCTAAGTTAGAATTTTTAAGTGATGCAAATATATTTCCTTCTGTTAGCTTATTAACTTCTGGATCTGAACTTGCACATCTTGAAGAATAATAAGAAAATGATATAAAGTCTACAGTATATTTCTTTAAGATTTCTGAATCTCCATCTTCCATCTTAATATTAATACCTTTTCTCTCCATTTCCTTTAAAGCATATGCCGGATAAGCTCCTCTTGATTGAACATCTATAAAGAAGTAATTTTCTCTATTTTTATTCATTGCTTCAAGAACATCGCCTGGTTTACAAGTATAAGGATATGTCTCACCAGCTGCTAGCATGCATCCAACCATATTGTTTGGATCTACTTCATGAGCAATCTTTGTATCTAATGCACTTGCTATTAACTCATGGTGTGCTGCTTGATACTTAACTTGCTCTTTATTTTCGCCTTCTTCAAAGCATATACCCGCTCCCATAAATGGTGCATATAGTATAATATTAATTTCATTGAATGTTAGCCAATACTTAACAAGGCCCTTATATCTATTAAATATAACTGTGCAAAGACGTTCATAGAATTCTACCATTTTTCTATTTCTCCAAGCACCGTATTTTTCAATTAAATTCATAGGGCAATCAAAATGAGTAATTGTAACTAATGGCTCAATACCATATTTATGACACTCTTTAAATAAATCTTCATAGAATTTTAATCCTTCTTCATTTGGAGTTTCATCATCACCATTTGGAAAAATTCTACTCCAAGCAATTGAACATCTATAAGTCTTAAAACCCATTTCTCCAAATAGTTTTATATCTTCTTTATAATTATGATACATATCTATAGCTTCTTTTGCTGGATAAAAATGCTCATTATCAAAATCAAACATCTTCATTTCTCCAGCTATAATAGGAAATCTATCCTTACCTATAGGAACTACATCTACATTTGCAAGGCCTCTTCCTCCTTCATTATATCCACCTTCACATTGGTTTGCAGCAGTAGCTCCACCCCATAAGAAATCTTCTCTAAATCCCATCTTTCATCTTCCTTTCTTTTATACAATAACTTATTACTAATCTTGTTCTGGCTTTTTAATTAAGAACTGTTAATAATTCATCATTTTGTTTTACTGACTTTTTGTCAGTTTCTATAAAATCAAGATAATCTGAACTATTAGTAACTATGATAGGAGTTTCTAAACTATATCCTTCTTTTTTAATAGCTTAATATCAAAAGTAACTAATGTTAATCTGATTATTATATTTGCTCTACAATACCCTATTTATTAAAAAAGCCCATTTACATGCAAAATAAAACCAACCTTGAAGTTGAATATTTCCCATGTAAATAGGTTTAGTTTTCACTTAAACAATCACTATCCAATTTACTATATTTGAATTATAAGGTATGTCCACCTTTTGTCAACGATTTCATTAGAATTTTCACGAAATAAAGTTTTTATAAATTACTTAACTTTTTGTATTAAAATGCTGTCCATCCTGCATCTGCAACTATCTCTGCTCCATTGATCAAACTAGAATCATCACTTGCAAGGAATAAAGCTATTGTTGCAATTTCTTCTGGAGATCCTGATCTCGGCACGCTTTCCATCCCAAGTTTAACTCTTGAAAATCCAAATTGACTAGGATGACTTATCCCTACTCCAATTTCTGAATCTACTCCTCCAGGACAAATAACATTACATCTTATACCCTTATCAGCATACATAAATCCAATATTTTTAGTTAATCCTAATAACGCATATTTAGAAGCTGTATATGAAACCCCAGCTCTACAACCATTTAAACCGCCTATAGATCCAACATTAATTATATTTCCTCCACCTTGTTGTATCATTAAATTTACTGCCTTTCTACAAGCATAAAATGGGCCATTTAAATTAACATTCATTACACTTTCCCATAATTCATCTTCAACTTCACCAACTGGCATCATTTCATCCATTATGCCTGCATTATTAACTAAAATATCAATTTTACCAAACTTCTCAATTGCAAGATCTATCATCTTTTCATTATCTTCTTTTTTTGAAACATCACCTTGCATAGCTATTATCGTACCATTGTAATCCTTTGATATCTCAACTATTTCTTCTAATTTTTCTTTTCTTCTAGCAACTACAATAACAGAAGCTCCTTCCTTTGCATAAAGAAGAGCAATAGATCTTCCCATCCCTGAACTAGCACCTGTAACCACAGCAACTTTACCATTAAGTTTCATATATAATACCTCCCAAATATAATTATTTTTATTTTAAATCAAACTTTTACTTTATAATGAAGATATAATTTGTTAATTTTTAAACTATATTTCCTATGTTATTTCATTTTTTATTGGTATGTATATGAACTAATTTATATTTTGTTATAAGTTTTAGTATGTAGTCAATAAAGACACAATACTAAAAACTCTCCTTTTCTATTATATTACTTTAAGTGTATTTTATTGTTACTTTTTTGTCAATTATTATTGTAAATATTTATTTTATATACTACAATTTATTTTCTATAATAGACTAATATAAACAGTAAAAATATAGTTATTACATTAAGGAGGATTTAAAATGTATAGCTACAATACTTTAGAAAATACGCCTATTGATATTTTGCATAAAGCATTTATATTGGCTTTTTCAGATTATCAAGTAGAGATTGATATTTCCATTTCTAAATTTGAAAACATGCTTTTAAGAAGAGGTTATAATCCTAAAATTTCAATTGGCACATTTAAAGAAGATGATTTGATTGGATTTATTTATAACGGATTAAGAATTTGGAATAATAAAAAAACTATATATGCTACAGGAACAGGGGTTATTAAAGAATATAGAAAGCACGGAATTACTACAACAATGTTTAACAACATAAAAAAAGAGCTAATTAAAAATAATGTAGAATATTATTTGCTTGAAGTATTAAAAACTAATACTGTAGCTTTTGAACTATATAAAAAACAAGGATTTAAAGTTGTAAGAGAATTTGACTGCTTTAAATTAGATAAATCCTCCTATACTCCTATTAAAATGTATAATACTGAAAATAAATCTACATTAACAGAAGAAGAATGGAATGATGTAATAAATTTCTGGGATATTGAGCCTTCATGGCAAAATTCTATTGATTCCGTAAAATCCACTATAGATAGCTTCATATTCTCATTAGTAAAAGAGAATAATAAAATTATCGGTTACGGTATTATCGATAAAAATACAGGAGATATTCCACAAATTGCAGTTCGTGATAAGTATAGAAATAAAGGAGTTGGAAAAAGCATTATTACAAATTTAATTGAAAATACAAAAGCAAATAAAGTATCTGTTATTAATGTAGATGGTAGCTATGCCCCTATGAAACAAATGCTCTCCTCTATTGGATGTCAAAATTTTATTGGACAATACGAAATGTTATTAGAGTTAGAAAACTAATTATTATAAATTCAAAATAAAGTTACACTTAGCCTTCATAATAAATGTTATAATATTACTATAAATTTGAAAGGAGCTAATGATTTGGCTAATATATTAACACTTGTATTATCATTTATTATAGCTAGTGTAATTTTTAATTACTTATCAAAATATTTAATAAGCCGTGGAAAGATTCCATTTAAAGCTACAAAAACAACTAAGGGTAAAATAATTTGGACAATCATCTGCTGTGCTATTTACATAGTTGGTTACGTTCTAATAGATTTTTTAACTTTAGGAGTAATAGGTTTTAATATCGCTAGAGGAGTATTACTAGCTATATTTGTAACTATGCTATTATTTGATTCTAATAAAAAATAAAATCGTACCATCTTACGGTACGATTTTTTTATTAAAGTTCTATAACTTGTCCTGTGGATAAATACATTATTTTATCCTTAAGATTTTCTTTTAATATATAAAATGCCTTATTCCCAGTACAATGGCAAGTATAAAAAATAGTATTCTTATTACTTAAATTTTTAGCTATATTACTAATAAATTCTAAGCTTTCATTTTTTTTATTTACTGGATTAAATAAATGAAACCCACCAATAACAGTTGATAGATTAGAATCCATTATTTCTTCTGCTTTATCTATTATATTAACTATTCCCTTATGGGCACATCCTGCAATTAATATATATTTATCATTTTCCCTTATCAATAGGCTTTGCTCATGAGTAAAATCATCTTTATAATATTTCCCATCAATTTTAATAAACAATGAGTCATTTAAATTCGGTGTCTCATATCTCTTTGGGACATTTGAAAAAATACATATATCTTCATCAATTTTAAATATATCTTCAGTGAATATAATTCTTTCATTAAATTGAAGTCTATCATCTAATCCTACATAAAACTTAAGTGCTCCTAAAACTGAAGTATAATACTTATTAAATGCATCTTTATGAATATATATTTTTGCTTTACTATTGTGTTGTAAAAATAACTTTAAAGCTCCTCCATGATCCTTATGTCCATGAGATATAACAAGAATATCCACATCTGATATATCAATGTTAAGTTTTATAGCATTTTCAATAAACAATCCATTAGAGCCTAAATCAAACAATATATTATGCTTATTCGTTTTAATATGTAAAGATAACCCATGTTTACATTTAAACTCTTTCGATAATGAAGTATTTTCAACTAAAGTAGTTATTACCATGATCATCACCAACCATTCCCATATTAATTCCAATTACTATTTTATCACATTTTACTTTTATTACATTACTATTTTATTAACTCTATATGCTATAATAATAAAAAATAACTTGTGAATATTTGTATTATTTTGCGAAGCAAAATAGTTAATAGGGAAAAAGTTAAGGAGAAAATCCTTACAGGATTTTTTTGAATAAAAGATGTTTTGCACTTATAGATTAAATTTTGCGTAGCAAAATATCCTAAGCTTTTCACTCTTTCACTCCTAACTTTTCACTAATAAATTGCTTCGCAATTTAATACAACTACGAAAGGAAACGAATGATGGAAAAATATATTTCAAATATTGAAACTCCGAAAATTAGTATTGCCCCTATGGTAGACAAATCTCATAGGCATTTTAGATATTTTTCAAGACTTTTAACTAAAGATGCTCTACTTTATACAGAAATGGTTACAGCTCAAGCAATTATCAATGGTGATAGAGATAAGATACTTTACTTTAGGGAAGAAGAAGGTCCTGTTGCACTGCAAATTGCAGCTTCTAACCCTGAAAATGCTTATAAGGCTGTTAAATTAGCCAATTATTATAATTATACCGAAGTCAATTTAAATTGTGGTTGTCCGTCTGATAGAGTTTCTGGTAATTTAATGGGGGCAGCTCTAATGTCTTCTAAAGAATTAGTTTATGAAATCCTATGTGCTATGAAAGAAGCAACTACTAAACCTATTACTATAAAGCATAGAATAGGAATAGATGGAACTGATGTTATAGAAAATGAAAAAAGTAAGATTATAATGAGCGGATATGAAGATTTATTAGAATTTTTGGATATTGTATCTAAAGCTAAACCTGATAGATATACAATTCATGCCCGTTCTGCTATATTAAAGGGCTTAAGCCCAAAAGATAATAGAGAAATTCCACCACTTGATTATGATATGGTTTATAGATTAAAACGAGATTTCAATCATTTAAATATAGAAATTAACGGTGGCTTTAAAACATTAGATTCAATTAGGGACGCTCTTACTAAGGTAGATGGAGTAATGATAGGAAGAGCTTCATATGAAAATTGTTATCTTTTGGCTAACTTCCATAAACTTTATGAAAATAATCAAAATACAAAAGCTATTTCAAGAGGAGAAATTATAAAGTCTTATACTCCATATGTTATAGAAGAAATTAAAAAAGGCAATAGTATTCATTCTTTAATTGCCCCACTTCAAAGCCTATTCCAAGGACAAAGGGGAAGTAAAAAGTATAAGCAACTTTTATCTTCTTCTAATGTAAAAAAAGAAAATATTATAGAAATACTTAATACTATCCTTGAAGTAATGCCTCAAGATGTCTTATGGGAAAATAATTAAATTAATTTTTCTTATTAAAAGTCCACATTACATATTTCATATTCAATAGATGGAGAGTAAAATTTATATATTACTCTCTTTTCTATTACTTCTAATATTACTAATCCAACTTTTTCTTCATAACAATAACATTTTGTTAAGCACTAGTATAGGTCACACTATCCTTTCAATAAATATTATTATATATCTTAATATTTTAATTTATAGTACATACAATTTCTATGTATATATGTATAATAATGTATATAATATATTTTTTTAATAAGTTTAATACGGGGGAACATATTATGAGTAATTTTAGAGAAATTAAACCTGAAGATTTAAATGAAAGTGCATTTAAATTAATTGGTCATGACTGGATGCTTATTACAGCAGAAAAAGAAAATAAAATTAATACAATGACTGCTTCATGGGGTAACTTTGGTATTATGTGGGGAAAAAATGTAGTTTCTATAGTTTTAAGACCTCAAAGATTTACTAAAGAATTTATAGATGCTTCTTCTACATTTTCACTTACATTCTTTGATAAAAGTTACAAAAAGGATTTAAGCTACTTAGGAACAGTTTCTGGAAGAAATGAAGATAAGCTTTCTAAAACTAATTTAACAGTTACTTATATCGATACTACTCCTGCTTTTGAAGAATCAAAGCTTACAATTATCTGTAAAAAGTTATATGCTCAAGAACTAGATCCTCAATGCTTTATAGAGAAAAATATTGATAAACAATTTTATCCTGAAAAAGATTATCATACTTTATATATTGCAGAAGTAGAAAAAATTTTAATAAGAGAATAATTTAATAAAAACAAACTACTACTATAAAATCTTAATAGTAATAGTTTGTTTTTTAATAAATGTGTTTAATAATTATAAAACTTTTATATAAAAAAATCTTATTAACTTTATTTAAACTAGTTTAACTTTGATAAAACAGACTCTCCAATAGTACCTTCAGACATTTCAACATCAAAATTATCAGCTATTGTTGCCCCTATTGCTGCAAAACTATCACAAGTTTCTAATACTCCATTTCCTTTCATTGAAGGTGAGTAAGCTAAGAATGGTACATGTTCTCTTGTATGATCTGATCCAATATATGTTGGGTCATTTCCATGGTCTGCAGTTATAATTAATAAATCATCTTCTTTAAGTTTTTCTAAAACTTTACCTAGACTAACATCAAACTTTTCTAACTCTTCTGCATATCCTTGTGGATTTCTTCTGTGTCCCCATAGTGAATCAAAATCAACTAGGTTTACAAAGCATAATCCTTCAAAATCCTTATCCATTATTTCTAATGTTTGTTCCATTCCATGAACTGAGCTTTTTGATTTATGTGATTCTGTAATTCCTTCACCATCAAATATATCATTTATTTTTCCTACGGAAATAACATCATAATTACTGTCTTTTAACTCATTTAATACTGTTCTTCCATATGGCTTTAATGCGTAGTCATGTCTATTGCTTGTTCTCTTAAACTCGCCTTTTCTTTCTCCAACATATGGTCTTGCAATTATTCTACCAACTTTCCATTCATCTTTTAAGGTAATTTCTCTTGCAATTTCACAACATCTGTATAACTCTTCTAATCCAAATGTTTCTTCATGTCCACATATTTGTAATACTGAATCCGCTGAAGTATATACAATCATATCTCCAGTTTTCATTTGATGTTCACCAAACTCATCTAATATTTCTGTTCCACTAGCACTTTTATTTCCTACTATATTATGACCTGTTCTTTTAATTAACTCATCTAATAACTCCTTAGGAAATCCTGTATCAGTAAAAGTTTGGAATGGCTTAGTAATGTGTAAGCCAGCGATTTCCCAGTGTCCTGTCATAGTATCTTTGCCTGTACTAGCTTCTCTCATTTTCATTTGATATCCTAATGGCTTTTCTTGAGCTTTTAAATGCTTTACTGGACGTAAATTTGCAATTCCCATTTTTTCAAGGTTAGGCACTTTAAATGATTCTACTGATTCTGCAATATGACCAAGAGTATCAACATTTACATCTCCATACTCTTTTGCATCCTCCATTTCTCCAACACCTAATGAATCTATTACAATAGTAAAAATTCTTTTATATTTCTTCATGTTATTACTCCTTTCCAATCTTCTTTTTAAGACTATAAAGAATATATTATTTATTATTTGTTATAATTTAATTATTTAATCTTAATTAAATAAATTATAGCATATTTAAATATATAATACATTATTAAACTTGTCTTAAACTTGTCTATTATATATATTTATAATACTACAATACACTTGCATTGGTCAACGTTTTCACCAGTGTATTTTATTGATATTTTATTAGAAAAATTTGATAATTTATTCTATAATTATATTATAATAGATAAAGATAAACTTGTATTTAACTTGTTTATTTTTATAAAGAGAGGTTTTATTATGATTAATACTGATATTATGAAAAAGTCTAAAAAGTTAAGATATGTTGAAGTGTACAATACATTATTTAAAATGATAAAGGAAGAAGATCTTCCAGATAATTATAGACTCCCTTCTGAACCAGATTTAGCTAAGGAACTAGGAGTAAGTAGAACAACTTTACGTCAAGCCTTATCATTATTACAAGATGATGGCTTAATAAAAAACATTCGAGGAAAAGGCAACTTTATAATAAGAAATCAAAAAAATAAAAAGATTGGGCTTGAAAAACTAGGCCATATTATATATAAATCATTAGAAGATAAAATTGATCATGTAGAAATGGATTTTCATATAGAACCTCCATCTGATTACTTTGTAGAAGTCTTAGGTAAAAAGACTGTTGCTGCAGTGAATATTGATAGATGGTATATGAGTAATGGAAATGCAGTTGCATATACATATACAATTATCCCCATAGAAACTATATCCTCTTTTGATATAAATTTAAATGATACTAATAGTCTTCTTAAATTTATTGAAAATGATATTTACAATAAATGTAGTCACAGCTCTCTAGATATTAAGTTTTCATCATCAGGAAAGTTTGCAACTAAAAGGCATTTAATTTCCTCTGAAAAGCAATATTACTTAATTGAAGAATCTATATATAAAAATACTGAATATCCTATAGCCTTTAATAAACACTATTTACCAATATTAAATACATCCATTAAAATTCATACTTCAAAGTAAAAATTATATCAACAATTTTAAGGCTTTATAAAAATATAATAATAGTTAATAACTAATTTAAAAGATAAAAATTATTAATATAGAATAATATAATAAAATCTATATATTTATTGCTATTTATAAAAATAAAGAATCCTAGTTATACTTGGATTCTTTATTTTGGGGTTATTGAAATTAATTTAATTGATGAGAAAAATGTTTATATATTAGTTTTAAATATATACAATTATTTTTAATTATAGCTTATCTTATAATGCAGCTATTTGCCTTCCATACTCTCTGCATCTCTCTTCATCTTCACCTTCTGGAGTATAATTGACTATTAACGACTCTAATGGTAAACTAGCTCCTAAATCTTTTATCTTCTCTTCGAAATTTTCCATCCATTCGCCAGATCCCCATCCATATGAGCCAAATAAAGCTACCTTTTTACCATTTAAATCTCCTTCTATTGACTCTAAGAAAGGTAAAAATTCTCCATCTTCTAATTCTTCGTCTCCCATGCAAGGACAACCTAAAACAACTACTTCTTCATTAGCTATTGAATCAACATCAGTAGTTGAAATATTTATTAATTCTCCTACTGCTCCAGCTTCTTTAACTCCTTCTAAAATTAAATTTGCCATTGCTTCTGTATTTCCTGTACCACTCCAATAAATAATTTTCATATATATCCTCCCTCCATATTTGAGAATGATTATCATTACTATTATGTTTTTATAATACACTCATGTTAAAATAAAGTCAATATATTTTTCCAATAATTCATAAATTTATATACTCTAATATCTTTAATATAGAAAAAACATCGCAATTAAATTAAACTACGATGTTTTTTCTATATTAAAAATTACTCTTCTATTTCTATATTATTATTCTTTATAATATTTTTGTACCATTCAAAGCTTTTCTTTTTGCTTCTTTTATATGTTCCATTTCCTAAATCATCTGCATCAACATAAATAAATCCATATCTTTTTGTCATTTGTGAAGTTGATGCACTTACAATATCTATACAAGCCCAAGATGTATATCCCATGCATTCTACACCTTCATCTATAGCTATAGCAATTTGCTCAAAATGTTTTTTAAAGTATTCTATTCTATAATCATCATTAATTGAGCCATCTTCTTCAACTGTATCATAAGCACCAATTCCATTTTCAACTATCCATAGTGGTTTTTGATATCTATCATATAAATCTATTAAAGAAACTCTTAATCCCTTTGGATCTACTTGCCATCCCCATTCACTTGTTGGTAGGTATGGATTTTTAACTCCAGTAACTAAATTTCCTCCAACTTTTTCTCTTTGTGCTGCATTTATACTTTGAACCATGGACATATAATAGCTAAAGGAAATAAAATCTACTTTATATTGTTGTAGTATAGCTTCATCCCCTTCAAGCATTTTCACATTAATATTATTCTTTTTGAAGTAATTTAAAAGATGTCTAGGATATTTACCTAATACTTGTACATCAGTATAAACAAAGTTATTTCTATTATCTCTTTGAGCTAAAATTATATCATCAGGATTACAAGTTTCAGGATATGTTAAAGTTTTAGTAACCATACATCCTACTTGCGAACCTGGTATTATTTCATGACAATACTTAGTTGCTAATGCACTTGCTACAAATTGATTGTGCAGTGCTTGATAAATTGCTTCTTCTGCTTCTTTTTTACTATCATACTTGTCTTCAACCACTCCAACTGTAGTAAATGGGTGACGGAAAACACTATCTATTTCATTAAATGTAAGCCAATATTTTACTAAATCTTTATATCTTTCAAAACATACTTTTGCATATTTTACAAACATATCTACAACTTCTCTAGATACCCATCCATCATAGTTATTAACTAAATAAATTGGCATTTCATAATGTGATAAAGTTACTAAAGGTTCTATGTCATTTTTTCTTAGCTCTTTAAAAAGGTCCTCGTAAAACGCTAGCCCCTTTTCATTTGGCTTTTCTTCATTTCCATTTGGGAAAATACGAGTCCATGCTATAGATACACGTAAAGTTTTAAATCCCATTTCTTTAAATAAAGCTATATCTTCTTTATAATGATGATAAAAATCTATTCCCCTACGTTTTGGATAGTAAGTATCCTCTGTAGCTTCCATTGCATTTTTTATATCTTCTAGCCCAACATGCCATTGTTTTACATAATCTTTTATATCGATATCAGGCTTGTACATAGCTACATCTGCTACAGACATACCCTTACCATCAACATTCCATGCTCCTTCTGCTTGATTTGCTGCTATAGCTCCTCCCCATAAAAATCCTTCAGGAAAAGATAATATTTTTTTCATATAATACTGCCTCCATTATCTTTCTAAATTTTCTCCATTTGTAGCTATAATTTGCTTATAATAATTATAACTATCCTTCTTTATACGTTTTAAAGTTCCATTTCCGTTATTATCTTTATCTACATAAACAAAACCATATCTCTTTTTCATTTCTCCAGTACCTGCTGAAACAATATCTATTGGGCCCCACCAAGTATATCCTATTATATCAGCTCCATCTTCTATTGCTTCATTCATCATTATTACATGCTTCTTTAAATATTCCATTCTTTCTTCATCATGTATCTCGCCATCTTCTGTTACTTCATCTATAGCACCTAAGCCATTTTCAACTATAAATAAAGGCTTATGATATCTGTCTGTTAACTCATTACATACATATCTTAATCCTAATGGATCTATTGGCCATCCCCACTTTGTTTCACTTAAATAAGGATTCTTCTTTCCTAATAATCCACCTGTATTACCTAGTATCTTCATTCCTGCTTCATGTAAAGATGATCTATAATAGCTAAATCCTAAATAATCACAAACACCCTTTTTAAGAATTTCTATATCTTCGTCTTCCATTTCTATAGTTATATTATTTTCTTTAGCAATACGCTTAAAATATGAAGGATATTCTCCAAGCATTTGTATATCACTATAAAATAAAGATCTTCTTCTTAGTTCATAGGATTCAAACACGTCTTCTGGCTTACAAGAAGCTGGATATATAGGAGATAGAGATAACATACATCCCATTTTGAAGTCTTTATTAATTTCATGTCCCATAATTACAGCCTTCGCACTTGCTACAAGCATATTATGGCTTGCTTGATATATGTCTTGAAGCTTATTTTCATCTTCTTTAACTACTATTGCTGCAGCTATAAGTGGTAATGTATGAGCATGATTAATTTCATTAAAAGTCATCCAATATTTAACTTTATTCTTATATCTATTAAATATCACAGTACAATAATTAACATAAAAATCTATAAGCTTTCTATTTTTCCATCCACCATATTTAGTTATTAAATTAAGAGGTGTTTCAAAATGTGAAATTGTTATAACTGGCTCCATTCCATTCTTTAATAATTCATCAAATAAATTATCATAAAATTCTAATCCTTTTTCATTAGGCTCTTTATCATCTCCATTAGGGAATATACGACTCCAAGCTATAGAAGTCCTAAAGCACTTCATACCTAGCTCAGATAATTCCCTAATATCCTCCTTATAGGTGTGGTAAAAGTCTATAGCTTCATGACTAGGATAATATTTGTTTTCATTAATTTCTAATTCTACATTTTTAAATCTATCTGCTCCAACTGCTAGTATGTCTGCAACGCTTAAGCCTTTGCCATCTTCATTATAAGCACCTTCAGCTTGATTAGCTGCAATTGCTCCTCCCCATAAAAAGTTTTTAGGAAATGTCATTTTATTATGCCCCCTCACCTACTAGTTCTAAAACTTTATCTTCATTTTCTACATTACGATAATTTTCTTTTTTTAATGTTTTATTATTTGATTCTGTAATTAAAAGCATAGTTGTAGTATCATAACCTTTTTCTTTAATCTTATTTAAATCAAATTCTATTAATTTTTGTCCTCTTGTTACTCTTTCTCCTTGCTTAACTAAAAGCTTAAAACACTCTCCATTTAACTCTACTGTATTAATACCAACATGGATTAAAATTTCATCATTATTATCACTTTTTAATCCTATCGCATGTCCTGTTGGAAATGCCACTTCTATTATTCCATCAACTGGTGATGTTACTTCTCCTTTTTCTGGTATAAAGGCTATTCCATCTCCCATTGTTTTATTTGCAAAAACAGGATCTTTTACATCTTCTAATGGAATCATTTCCCCCTTAACACAAGCTGCTATTTCTGATGGTTTTAATGTACTCTTTTTAGACTTTGCTCCGTGTTCCTCAAATCCTAAAATATATGTTAAAATTGCTGATAATCCAAATGCCATTGCTATACCAATTAAATAAATTACAAATGTATCTCCAAAGAATGCTGGTAAGGTTGTTAATGCTGGGAATACATATACTATAGCTTTAGTTTGGAACATTCCCATAAATGCTCCTGCTATACCACCTGCTATTGTTTGGGCAATTAAAGGTTTCTTATATTTTACTGATAAACCATATACTATTGGCTCTGTTATACCACCTAATAAAGCTGGAATCATAGTTGATGCTGCAAAAGCTTTTGTTTCTTTTTTCTTAGAACGAAGTAATACACCTAAAGCTACACCAGCGCTTGCAAAAGTAGCAGCTGCAATCATTGGTCTTATTACATCATAACCTTGATTTGCAATATTATTTATCATTATAGGTACAACTCCCCAGTGAATACCCATCATTACAAGGAATGTCCAACCGGCTCCAACTACTAAACCTGCTATTAATCCACTCTTATCACTTAAGAAATTAATTAAATCTCCCATTCCATTACCTAAAGTAACTCCAATTGGTCCTATAACCATAACTGCTAACGGTACCATAACTAATAAAGCAACTGCTGATAAAGTAAATATTTCTATACTCTTAGGAATAAATTTCTTTAAGAATTTTTCAACGTATGAATATACCCAAATAGTTAGTATTGCTGGAATAACCGTACCTGAATATCCCATAAGAACAACAGGAATTCCAAAGAAATCAACTACATCTCCTGTAGCCTTCATAAGTCCAGCAAAGTTAGGTTCCATTAATGCTCCTACAATTGCAACAGCAATAAATTGATTTACTTTAAAAGTTTTTGCAGTACTAAATGCTAAGAATAGAGGTAAGAAATAGAACACACTATTTCCAGCAGCACTTAAAATTTTATACGTACTTCCTGTATTGTCCATGAACCCATAAGTTGTTAAAATAACAAGTAATGCTTTTATCATACCTGCACCTGCAAGTGCTATTATGATTGGATTAAATATAGAAGACATCGTATTAAACATACGAGTTAATATATTGCCTGAAGGCTTTTCTTCTACATCGTTAGTATTCATTGCTTCACTCTTAATTTCTGGGAATAATTTTAAAACTGTATCAAAAACATCTGTAACATGATTTCCTATAACTACTTGAAATTGTCCATTTCCTTCTACTACAGATAAAACACCTTGTATATCCTTAATTGCTTCTCTATCAGCTTTTGATGAATCTTTTAACTTAAATCTTAATCTTGTTACACAATGGAATAAACTATTTATATTTTCTACTCCACCAACTTTTTTAACTACTTCTTTTGCTAGTGAATCATAGTTTTTCTTTGCCATTATAATCCCTCCTATATAGTTTGTTCTTTGATGACACCGGTTACACCTTATATTGAAATTATAGCATTGAAAAGTTTTACATTATAAAATTTCGATTTTTGGAAACTTTAGAAAAATAAAAAAAAGCATGGTATAATTAATAAATTACCCATGCTAAAGTTTATATATTAATTCTTTCCTTTAACTTTTTGTATTTAAAGGTTATAAAATCTGTAATAACTTGATACAATATAGCATGTGTTTGAACTTCAGAACTATGCTGAAAGTCTATACACAAATCTACATAAGGATGATTCTCCATATTCCTATTTGCAGTTATCACTACTATTTTAGCTTTTGTCTGCTTAAATACATTTTTATTTATATTTCCTTGCATCATTTGATACTTCTTTATATAATTACCAGAATTAGTGAATATAATAATTAATGTATCTTCTTTAGCATTTTTAATAAATTCATCTTGTTTAATATCATGCATATGAGAAATAATATATTTACCATTATATGCAAGCTTTGTTTGAAAATCCATAGCTGCTGATTCTGAATATAAAAGTCCAAAAGCTGCTACTTTATCATATTTAATTAAATCTTTTGCTAGTTCTTCGATTTTATTCATATCTATATTTGATTTAATAAGTTCCAAATCATTAATAATTGTATCTACATATTCTTTCTTTGTATGATTTTCCATAAATCCAATTATATTATCATTATAGTTTAAATAGTTAGAAGACTTGTTACTTCTATAGGACGCTGCTGCCTTCAGTTCAAGGAAATCATCAAATCCTATATGTCTTGTAAATTTTGAAATTGTAGATTTTGATACAAAACATAAATCTGCTACTTCTGATATAGTCATATTTTGTATAGAATCATAATTACAAAGTAATATATTAGCTATATGATAATAAGTGGAACTTTCTTTCCCATCATTTAAAATAATTAATAATCTATTTAATAATGTCCCCATCAAGAATTCTCCCTTTAGTTTAGTTACTAATTCATTTATCATTTGATTTTTAATTTGTCTAGTCTAATATTTTAAATAATCTATTATAGTTAAAATTCTATAAGATTTAATCCTATATTTTCATCAAATTTTCTTCCTATAGATCCATTGATTCTATCTATTATGATTTCTGCCGTTGCACTAATTATTGCTTTATTTAAATGTCCACCTATACATCTTCCTTCTAAATTAGCAAATGTTCCATATATATGTAAATGTACCTCATCATTCATTTCTGATATATTTCCTGTAATATTTGTGATTTCGAAATCATCTTCATGAATAGTTGAATAATACTTCTTTTCATTTGGCTTAAATAAACCTACAACTACATGATTAGTAGCTCCTAACCCTGATATTGAACCTGCTATTATTTTTTGCTCTTCACAAACTTTTTTAATAGATTCAATAATTTCCTCACCTTTTTCTAATCTTAAAACAATTTTATCACCAAATACTCTATAATTCATTTTTCATTCTCCATTTCTTAAATATGCTTTTTCTAAATCTGCACTAACTTTACTCTTATTTTGATTTTACCATAGAAATAAGAATCAGGAATATCAATTGTTATATTCTTGATTCTTAAAATAATAGTATTTTATCGTTGTAATACTGAAAATTTAACCTTATCTATATATACACTATTTATTAAATCATCCTCTGCTAGTTTTAAAAAATTATCTACATCACTATATAATAAAATAAATTTAAAAGGTATACAATCCACCTATAAATCCCACTAGTAGTGATTACTATAATTAATATTATATATTTATCTCTCTTTATTTTACTGTTAAGAAACCTATTAAATAATCTATTATTTTTATATATTTCTTAACAGCAAAAAAGTTCCCTAGAGAAACTCTAAGGAACTTTATCTATATATTAAAAGCATTTCGCCATTTTTATTATTCTCTCACCTAAAAGTACTTTATCAAATACTTTATCGTAATCTAATTTTTCGTAGAATTTACTTACTTTTTCATCTTTTGCAAGTAATGATATACCTTCATACTTTTCTTTTTTAGCAACTTGCTCTGCATATTTCATTAGTTTTTTACCTATTCCAAGGCCTCTTGCTTTTTCGTCAGTAGCAATATTAGCTATATATAAATTTCCTCTTCTACATTCTCTAAATAACATATATTTAACTCTTGTAATTAAGTAATAAAACTTTTCACTAAAGCCATCCATTTTTTTAATTTGCTTAAAGTCAGTTTTTATACTTAATCTATCTAGTTCATCATAGGGTATTAATATCATTGCACCTAATACTTTGCTATCTGCTACTGCTACTGTTATATATTCAGTACTATATCTGGATCCTTTTGTTTTTATTAATGTTTTTAAATTATCTAAACTCTCCTGCTTAGATTCTCCCCCTCAAACATAATCAGGATGAACTTCTGTACAATAAATCAGATTAGCTATTGCATCAATATCTTGATTGGTTCCTTTTCTAATTATAATTTTATTCTTTTCCATATTTTTATTCCTCCCACACAGATTTTAAATTACTGTATAGTCTTATTATATATAAACACAGCTTATTTATCATTGATATTTGTACTGCATTAGTTGTACTAATATGCTTAAAGTACTTTTACTCTAAATCAATAAAACATATAAAAATACAACAAAAGCCATACTAAAAAATGAAATATAAATTTTATCTTAAGTATTAACATTAAATAAAATTTATATTTCATTTTGTATGGCTTTTTAATTATTTATAGTTATGATGATTTAAATTCTTATAAATATAAGCTGGTTATTTATAAGAATTTTCATTTGATAACAATTCTGATTTAATTTCATTTGCTATTTTTTCATCTCTAATTTCCTTACGAAGTCCTTTTAGAGCTCTTTCTCTATTTTCATTTCTTTCTTCTAAAGTCTCAACTGTTTTAGTATCATCTGTTTTGTCAATCATTTCATTAGCTAAATCAATATTTTTTAAAACATTATCGATATTTTCTTGTATTCTTTCTACATTATTACTTCTATCATCAGGCTTATTTTTCATTGTAATACCTCCTATAAATTAAACTACATTAATATGATGTTCAATATATATTAGTTTATACTTTATTAAATATGAGGTTGTTATTCCAAAAAAGGAACTTATAAAGCTCCTTTTCTATTTTTTATATTTTATTTTTCAAATTAAATATCATATCACTTTTTATACATTATACTAATCACTTATTTTTTCTGAAAAAATCTTATTTTCTTTTAAAAATTCTTTAGCAAATTTAATACATAGCCCTATAACAATTCCTGTTATAGCTGGAATTATCCATGCCAATCCTTCATTATAAAGAGGTAAAAAAGTAATAGATTTTGTAATAAACCCTATTTTAATTCCAACTTGTCCCAATGCATCAATTATACTAACAATACCTGTAAATAAAATTGTTAAACTATAAATTAAATGATCTTCTTTAAATATAAAATCTAACATTGAAAGTACTATAAGCATTATAGCTATTGGATAAATTGCATTTAATACAGGTACTGATATACTAAGAATTTTTGTTAATCCCATATTAGCAAGTAGCATACTCGATACAGTTAATATTCTAACCCAATTTTTATATGATATTTTCTTAGTTAGAGTAGAAAAATATTGGCTACATGAAGTAATAAGTCCAACACTTGTTGTTAAACAAGCTAAAGTAAATATTAAAGCTAATAATACTGCACCTGGTTTTCCAAATATATAATTAGTTACATTTGTTAATGTTTGAGCTCCATTTTCAGTTAATCCAAATTTCCCCCCACTTGCTGCACCTAAATGTGCAAGTAAAGCATAAATAACTGATAATAAACCACCTGCAATTAATCCTGCTCTTATAGATAAAGAAACTATAGTTTTTTCATCATTAATACCTTTAGATTTTATTGCTAAAGCAATCACTATTCCAAAATTTAAAGCTGCTATTGTATCCATAGTTAAATAACCATCTAAAAATCCTTTAAAAAATGGTGATATTTCATAACCATTTGTTGCAGCTCCATATTCACCCAATGGCTTTATAAATGATCCCACTACTATAACTATAATTAAAAGTAATAAAGTTGGAGTTAATACCTTCCCCATACGATCTACTAATTTATTTGGTGATAGTGAAAGCCAATATGCAACTGTAAAAAATAAAAATGTATATATAAATAAAGATATCTTAATTGACATACTTTCTGGTAAATATGGCGCTACTGCCATTTCAAAAGGTAAACTACCTGCCCTTGGAATTCCAAGTCCTGGTCCAATTGATAAATATATTAACACAGTAAATATTCTTGCAAATACTGGATTTACTCTCTTTGCTAAATTAGTCAATCCTCCAGATTTTGCTACTGCTATCACTCCTAGTACCGGAAATCCCACTGCTGTTATAAAAAATGCACTCATAGCTATCCAAGTTTTTTCCCCAGCTGCCTGAGCCATAAATGGAGGAAAGATTAAATTTCCTGCCCCAAAAAATAAAGAAAAAAGCATAAGTCCTATAAATAATAAATCTCTTTTTGATAAATTTTTCATATTAATGTTCCCCCTAATTAACTGTCTCTATACTTTTAATTTAATAATCTCACCTTCGATATCCATAAAAATCCCCCTCTTTTTAGGAAATAAAAAAACCGTCCCTTGAAAAACAAGGGACGGAAATATCCGCGTTACCACCCTAATTCTATAAAATTAGTTTATAAATATAATAAACCTTTTATAGCACTTAGCTACGTATCTAACAATACGCCTATCTTTTAACGGTGAAAGACTCCGGCAATACCTACTAACCGTTCAGCACTGCTTCTCAGAGATGATTTTCAGCTAATTTTTGAACATTGGCTTTCAGCATATGCCAACTCTCTGTTGAACAAAATAATAACTTACTTTTTCTCTTCATAGAATTTTTATTTCCATATATTTGTTAATATAATATATCTAATTTTATTTTCTGTCAATACTTTATTAAATCTTTTTAACAAATTCTGACTTTAACTTCATAGCACCAAATCCGTCAATTTTACAGTCAATGTTATGGTCTCCATCAACTAAACGTATATTTTTTACTTTTGTACCTTGTTTTAATGCTGATGAGCTTCCTTTTACTTTTAAATCCTTTATTATAGTAACAGAGTCTCCATCATTTAAAATATTTCCATTTGCATCTTTTACAACTTTTTCATCTTCATGCTCATTATTTGCTGAGTCTAAAGTCCATTCATGTGCACATTCTGGACATATTAAAAGACTTCCATCTTCATAAGTATATTCTGAATTACATTTTGGGCAATTTGGTAAACTTAGCATTAATTCATTTCCTCCATTAGTTAAATATTTAAAGTTATACAATATATTAATTAAAATATTGTTCTTTACCAAAAAATATATAAGGAAATTCTTATATATTTTTATACTATCATACCAACACCATATTTACAATTATTATACTAATTTATTCTTATAAAATTAATTTTTATATACATATTTATTACTATTTTTCTTTATAACATAACTATATAAATATTAAGAATTATCAAATTCATACCATAATTATTATATATAAACCCTATCTCTTTACAAATGCTAAAATATGACTATCTATATCAGTTCAAGTTGTATGAAACCCTAGCTTTGAAATAACTGAATAATTATATTTAGCTTAAATGTCCTTTCCAATAAGCCCCAAATTACTATGAGTATATATCAGTATATATTTGAAAAAACTAACATTGAATTCTATAAACAAAAGGAGAATATACAAATGATGAAAGTTTTAAAAAAATCATTATTACTACTATTTCTATTAAATTTATTTTTCATTCCTTTAAAAGCTAAAGCCATAGAAACCACATGTTTCAGTGAAGATTCTCTAAACAAATCAAAATGTGATTTAAAAATGAATGAAAGAAAACTCTGGATTGATCATGTTCTATGGACTAGAAATTATATTATAGCTGATATAGATTCTCTTGAAGATAAGGAAGCAGTTTTAGAAAGACTTCTTAAAAATCAAGATGATATTGGAAACTCTATAAAGCCATATTATGGTGAAGAAGCAGGAAATAAACTCTCTTCTTTATTAAGAGAACATATAAAACTTGCTGGGCAAGTTCTTGATGCATTTAAAAGTGGGAACAAGAATGATTTTGAAAAATATAATAAATTATGGTATCAAAATGTAGACGAAATAGCCGACTTCTTAAGTTCTGCTAATCCTAAATATTCAAACAAGATTTTAAAGAATATGCTACATAAACATTTAGACTTAATTCTAGAAGCAGTCAATGCTAGATTAAATAAAGATTGGAAAGCAGATATTGATGCATATGATAGAGGAGAAGATCATATGATTAACTTTGCTGATGTTCTTACTGATGGTATAATTAAACAATTTCCAGAAAAGTTCAAATAATATCTGATATAATAATTATTTTAAAATTATTTCAAAGTAATTTAAATAAATTTGTTTTCCCTAAAAGAGTACCTCTAACCTTATATTAAAAGATTAGAGGTATAATTTTTAGATTAAATTCTTTTTATACTTTTTATTTAGTGTGACTCCAATTAATATTAGTGCCAATGAAATAATAATTATTAACTTAGAGCTATATAAATCTCCAGTTTGAACAAGCTCTCCTTTCGAGTTTTCTCCTAGTGAATTATTTTCATTTATAGATCCATTATTGTTTTCATTATTGCCATTATTGTTTTCATTATTACTTCCACCATTTTCTGAACCATTTTCACCACTCTCATCTGATTCTTTAATAATGAAATTAATGGTTTTAGTAGATTTGTTTCCTGATTTATCAGTAGCTTCTACAGCAAACTCATATTTTCCTGCCTTTGCTATTTCCTCTCCATTATAAGGGCTTCCGTTTAATGTTGTTATTATTTCTGCTTCTTCATCAACGGATACTTCAATTTTAATTTTAGAGTCTATATAAACTCCATTATCTTCTACTCCATTTATGGTTATTTCTGGAGCCTTTTTGTCCAAGTTAAAATCATCTACTATAGTTCCATCAGGCTTTTTAGAAATAACTCTAATATCACCCTTATTAAACTCTAAAGTAGTATATATGGCTGTATTTTCATCATTATACACTTCAAAACTTCCATCATTAACAGCTTGATAATGTTTTGGTCCAGTAGTTCCACCAACTATATATATTGTTCCGCTCTTATCCTCTATTCCATTTTTTAATCTCTTTGTTCTGCCATAAGCATGATCATGTCCTGAAAATACTAAATCTATCCCTAATTCTTCAGCTACAGGTGGTAACATTTCTTTTATTAATTCATTTCCTCCGTCCGGATTAGTATAATATGGAGGTTGATGAGTTAATAATATTTTTAACTTCTTATCTGAATTGTTTATATCTTCTTTTAACCATTCTAATTCCTTTTTAAGTAATTCTTTATCAGATGTAAAGCTAATTACACTAAAATGAATATCGTTATAATCTACTGAATAAACTCCTCCAATATTTTCTTTAATTCCATTAGTAGGAGTATTAAATATTTTTTTTGCTTTGTCCGCACTCGGATCTCCCATATATTCATGATTTCCTAAAACATTTATCATGTCAATTGAGTTAGCTCTATTATACTTTCCAAAAAGTGAAGTTATAAAATTCCACTGATTAAACAATGATGAATCATCTATAAAATCTCCAAGGTGTATTATAGCATCAGAATCACTATGCTCATTTTCAATTATATTCAATATTTTATCTAACTCTGATAAACCCTGTTCTGATGGAGACTGTGTATCACCCAAAATAATAAATTTCATATTTTCTTTATCCTCTAGTGTTGTAAACTCCATAAATTCGGACCAATTCTCACCATCACCAACCCTACACATATAAGTTGTTCCTGGCTCTAATCCTGTTATCTTTATCTGGTTTGATCTTACTACTCCATTCAAATTTATATCACTATTACCACTAAAAGTAAGATTTGTATATTCTCCTTCCACTTCCTTTGTATTTATTTTATTTCGTAATAATCCTTTTGAATTATATTTAGATTTCATTATATATTGAACTACTACTTTATCTTTAGATGTTAATGGATTAGACATCCAAGATATTGATTTTTGTGTCTTAGCATCTTCCGTAGTTCCAAATAGTATGTTTGAAGGAATCTTATCTTTTAATGGTGCATAAGATTGAATCTTAATTTTTATTGAGGATAATCCTTCCTTTTCAGCATATATAAAAAACTTTTGTACTTTATTAGTCAATTTATCGCTAGAAAGTATACCTTTTGAATTAGTCTTGCCTAAATCAAATTTATTTCCATCTTCATTTTCCATAATTACATTTACATCTTTAACCGCATTACCAAGAACATCAGTAACCTTAATTACACCTGGCTTCCCTACTAATATTTCTTCTATAGATATGTTATATGCACTAACTACTGGTACTTTTCCTATTCTAGAAGATGAAGTTGCTATAAAGTTATCTTCTTTTTCAAGAATATACTCCATCAATGAATTAATAATCTCAAAATTAACATCTGAGTCAAGTTTAGCTGTATTAGGTATTTTAACTTTTATATTAGCTAATATATTTTCTCCATTTGTTAAGCCTTCATTTTCGCAATATATATCTAGCTCTCCTGAATCGCTATTGTAGTTCCATATACCATTTTTAGATAAATTAGAAAAATCTACACTTTCTACTAAAAATCCATTATCTATATTTATTTTTGTCTTTAAATTTTTTATCTCATTCCCTGAAATAGACTTTAAAGCTAAATCTAAATATCCTCCTAATACTGCTTCATTATTAATAGAATCAATAGTAATCTTTGATGAATTAGTATCTATATTAAAATACTCAGTTTTAGTAGTTTCATTTCCAAAATTATCTTGAGCAACTACTTCTACTCTATGAGTTCCATCAGCCCACTTATATCCTGATAAAGAAACAGTTCCATCTTTATCATAAGAAAAATGGCCTTCTTTTCCCGTATAATCAATTCCATCGACTAATATTCTTACTCTGTCCCAATTAATTCCTGTTTTATATTGATCATCTTCATAATCATATAACCTAGCCGTAATATTCACGTCATTTCTATTATAATCATTATCAGCTATATTAATAGATTCAATTACAGGTGCATATAAATCGTCTACTTTATTTCCATATACAGCTCTAATATTATCTACATAAATGCTTCCTTTAGTCATAGGACCCTCTCCTGGAAGCCCTGACTTTAATGACATTAGTCTTATTGCTTGAGTTGGATGTATAGAAAACGGTCCTATAAAAGTATCAGGTATTTCCGCCTCTATATACTTCCACCCCTCCCAATCAATTCCCGGATTTTGATTTGATAAATCAATGGTTTTACTTTTTCCATCTCCGGCTATTAAATTCATTCTAAGCCAGTATCCCTTTGCCTCTTTGGTAGCATAAATCCACATACCAATTGATTTTGGACTTCCTTGAATTGCTATATTTTCTCCTGGACCAGCATATACACCAAGAGTAGTCCCTACTTGTGCATTTGTGAAATCATAATTTATCTTTAAAGAATGAACATCAAATCTTGTATGTTCCTCCGGATATTTTGTAAGTTCTAAAGAACCACTTTCACCTCTATTAGCTGTAGAAAATCCCCATTTTTCTAATCCATTTTCAAAGTCTTCTATTATTATTGGTAATTGACCTACTGTTACATTTATACTTGCAGATATATTTGTTCCTTTTAAAGTAGCTTTAATTTCTCCAGAAGAATTTTTATCAGACGAGTATAAAATTCCATCCTTATCTACTGTTCCCATGCCTTCTGGTACTTCCCAAATTATATCTTCTTCATTGCATTTAACATTTCTTTTATTAAATAAAGTATTTAACCCTAAATCTTTACTTTGATTTTTATCTAAGCTTACCTCTTTACTATAGAAATAAATCTCATCTGGTTTTGCTATTTCAAAATTAGCCTCTCCTACAACATTTTCTTTATATCTTAATAATACTTTCGCTTGTCCTTCTTTACCTGTAGACGAAAATAGTCCAGTGCTACTGTCTATTTCACCAAAAGAATTATCAGAAATACTCCACTCTAAACTTTCTTTCGGTAAACTAGCAGAAGCTCCAGATACATCTATTCCTTTTGCGATAAACCGTATATCCGAATATGGTGTAAAGCTTCTTTCATTTGGTTCAATATATGCTGAATTAAATTCATGGGTTATAGGCTCCTTAGATATTATCATCCATGAATTAGCAACACTTCTTTCTGAGTTATCTGATGGTCTATTTTTAACCTCTAAATTATCTGTTCCAGGTATTCTAGATAAATGTGTAGTTGATCCACCTCCATCTAAATTAAGTGCCTGAATAGCACCCATAGAAATCATTAACTGTGCCAAATCATCCATTGATAATCCTGCTGAATATGGCTCCTGCCTTCCATCTACAGTTATAAAGAATACGTTTCCATTACTTTTTATACCAACTGCAGTTCTAGGTTCTTTATCAGCTCCAGTTTGAGGAGTTTCAAAAACTTGTCCATCTTTAACTAATATAGCATTTCCGCCTAAAGCTTCCTCCACATTATCTTTTACTTCATTGAATTTATTATAATCTCCAATTACTGCTGAACCATCTTTTAATATTCCAAAAAACTTCCTTGATTCTGGATGATTTTTAATTATTACTCCATCTTTTAATAAAACACCATTTGGCTCTCCTGTTGCCATATTATAAAAATCAGCATTTACACCAGCAACTACATTCTCTCCTTTTGCTAAAAGTGCTTCTGCTTGCTTTCTTACTGGTTGTAATCCATATGCACTTTCATCATTAGGAGTCGAAGCTTCTATACTTACATTTTTATTTTTAGTATCTATTTCTATTACGAAGCTTTCTATTCTTTTACCTGTACTATCTTCAAATGTATAACCTTTTTCAATAACACCTGGTGCTAAATTAAAATTATAGTTATTTATTGCTTTAGATATAATTGGTGATGAAATACCAAAGTCTCCCAAAGCCTTTACATTAAGTGGTGGAATAAAGTTAATTAAAATAGAAATAGCAATTAATAAACTAGCAATTCTCATTTTTACTTTTTTACTCATAAAACATCCCCCTATTAAAATATTTTATAAATATATTTTAACCCCTGAAATTAATATATCAGAGTTTAATTGCAGTATTTCACGTTATTACAAACCTTTATAGATTTCATTTCATCATTATAAATTTAAAATGAAATATCATTACATAAAGTCTATCACACCTAATCTTTAATGTAAATATTTTACACATTATATTTTTAATTTATTTTATTATTAAATTAAATAAATTACTTACTTTTAAAAGTATTGTTATTTTTCTATTTTAATATAAAAAATGAAGAGCATTATTTAATACTCTTCATTTCATAATCAACTCAAATTTATCTGGTGAAATAGGTTTGCTAAAATAGTATCCTTGTATTCTATCACAACCCATTTTATATAAAATATCAAACTGTTCTTTTATTTCCACACCTTCTGCAACAACAAGTATATTCATTTCATGTGCAAGCTTTATTATACATTCAACTATTACCCTATCATTTTCACTTATGTGTATGTTATCTATAAATGATTTATCTAATTTAAGCTTATCAATTGGAAGTAATCTTAAATAACTAAGAGATGAATATCCAGTTCCAAAATCATCTAATGCTATTTTAACCCCTAAGTCTTTTATGTCATTAAGTACCTTTAAATTTTCTTCTATGTTATTCATAACTATACTTTCTGTTATTTCAATTTCTAAATATTCTGCTGGTAATCCACTTTCATCTAATATATCTCTTACTGTATTTAAAAAATTACTTTGATACAGTTGGATAACTGAAACATTAACAGCTATAGTCATTGGAGTAATTCCTTTATCAATCCACTCCTTATTCTTTATACAAGCATTCTTCAAAACCCATTTCCCAATTGATATTATTAATTCACTTTGTTCTGCAAGTGGTATAAATTCTATTGGCGAAACATTTCCAAAAGAATTGCTTCTCCATCTCAATAAAGCTTCTGCACCTATAACTTTAGAGTCATTCATGTTTATTTGAGGTTGATATAGCAATTCAAATTCTGATTTACAAATAGCATTTCTAAGTCCATCTATTAATTGAGATTTCCTAACTATATCTTTAGCCATACTCTCACGATAAAACAAATACCTATTTTTCCCATTTTCTTTAGCTTTATACATAGCTATATCTGAATTTTTAAGAAGCTCTGATTTATTTCTAGCATCATTTGGAATAATACTTATACCAATACTTACACTTGTAAAAATATTTTTTTCTTTAACTTTAAATGGATTTTTAAATAATTCTAAAATTTTATTTGCCATCTCTTCTGCTTCTGCTTTTCCATTAACATCAAGCATTAATATTAGAAACTCATCTCCATCTAATTTACATATAAATTCATCATTATCTAGAAGTTTTATAAATTCTTTTGCTATGCATTTTAAAAATTCATCTCCATAATCATGCCCTAGCGTATCATTTATATTTTTAAAATTATCAATATCGATTAAAAATGCTACACCAATATATTCATTTTTTAAACCTCTTAATAATTCATCATCAATTTTATCTAAAAACATATGCTTATTAGGTAAACCTGTTAGCTGATCATAAAAAGCTAAAGTTTCAATTTTTTCCTCTGCCTTTTTTCTCTCAGTAATATCTGAAATTGATCCAGAAATCTTTACAGGATTATTTTCACTATCAATTAGTGCTTTACCTCTTATAAATACCCATTTAATATTATTAAATCTGTCAACTACTCTACATTCAACATAAAAATAAGAAGATTTTCTATTTAAATGTTCCTCAAACAATGATAATACTTTTCCCAAATCTTCCTTTAATATTATTTTTTTAAATGTATCTATTAAATTTTCTGAATTATAAATTGTATATCCAAGTAATCCTTCAAATTTATTTGATAAATAATGTTCTTTATTTCTAAAATCATATTCCCAAATTATATCATTTGCTCCATCAACAGCAAGTTTATATCTTTCCTCACTAGCTTGCACTTCATTATATTGCATTTCTAAAGACTCTTCTGTAGCCGCAAGCTCTTCATAAACAACATTTAGTTCATCATAATTTCTATTTAATTCTTTTTCAGTTATAATTCTTTTCCTTATATTAACAATTAATATTACTATAAGAATTATTAATGACAAAATTATTATAGAAACTATATATATTTGAATTTTATATGTATTATAAAATGAAAAAGGCTTATTTATAATATTATAGTTACTTGGAATCTTCTCTATAGATATATTATATTTTCTTAATTCATTATAATTAAATACAAATTTACCAGGTGATTCTCTTTGAATAGGTACATTTTGTACATTTTCCCCATTTAAAATATTTAAGGCCATCTCTGCTGCAATTTTTCCTTGACTATATCCATCTATTACTTTTCCGCCAACAATATTATTTGATAATAAAAAATCCCAACATACATAAATGGGTATATTCAATTCTTTTAGAGAGACGTTAATTTCATCATAAGGAACATAGTTACCATTTTCTGATTTTAGTTGTCCTACTATTAAAATCGCTATTTCTTTATTTAAAGTATTTCTTTTATCTAAAATTTTCGAAACATCAACATCTCTATAAAAATTAAAATTAATATCATAGCTATATTTATATATTGATTTTCTAACTAATTCTTCATTAAATTTTCCAGAAGGCATAGAATCTGATATAATAATGATATCTTTTACATTTTCTTGAAAAAATAATATACTATCTATTGTTGACTCTACATCTATAGCTTCTACTACTCCTGTATAATTTGGCTTTCCTTGAAGCATTTCATCATTAAAATTATTTATTCCACAAAACACAACTGGAATATCTCCAAAAATATCCTCTCCATAGTTAATCATAAAATTTAGTGCATCATTATCTGAACATATAATTATATCAAATTTAGTATTCTTATATTTCTCAGTATAAAGTTTATTTAATATACCTATATATGCCTCACCGCTATTATTTTTTAAGTCCATATATTCATAATATACTAATAAATTATCATTTACTTCTATAGTTTTTTCTATACCTTCTTGAATATCTCTAGTCCATTGTAATTCTTCACTATATGAATTCAAAATTAATATCTTTTTACCTGATTCAGCCTTTATAGGGACTTGAAAATTTAAGATAATAAATAAAAATATTATGAATGAAAACATCACTTTTTTCAATTTTCCACCCATTGCATCCCCCTAACCATAAAATAAATTATTCATTCTGTATTTATTTGTATTCTTGTTATTACGATTCCTTTTAGTTACACTATAATTTAACATAGGGTTTCATAAAACAATTATACTCAATGATATTGCTTTTTTCTACAGTAAAAAACAAAAAGTACTATTAATTATTTAAATGTTACTAATATATATAAATTTATGACTAATTTATATTCTTCTGGATAAAATACTATTATTAATTTTTACTTTTATGGAGGATATATGAGAATACCAGAACATATTGGAATAATTCCTGATGGAAATAGACGTTGGGCACTTTCAAATAATTTAAGTAAAGATAAAGGATATTCACATGGAATTAATCCAGGACTTGAAGTATTTAAACTTTGTCAGAAGGAAAATATTAAAGAAGTAACATTTTATGGCTTTACCATAGATAATACTAAACGTCCTTCTGAACAAAAAAAAGCATTTATAAGAGCTTGCATTGATTCTGTTATGCTTTTAACCAAAGAAGATTGTGAAATATTAGTAATTGGAAATACTGAATCTGATGTCTTTCCACAGGAATTACTTCCTTTTATAACAAGACAAAAATTTGGAAATGGAGGTATCAAAGTAAATTTTTTAATTCATTATGGATGGGAATGGGATTTAAATTTATTAAAAGAATCAGACTCATCTAAAAAACATATTTTACCTTGTATTCATTCAGAAGATATTTCTAGAATTGATCTTATAATAAGATGGGGAGGAAGAAGACGCCTTAGCGGATTTTTGCCAGTACAATCTGTTTATTCAGATTTTTACGTAATAGATACATATTGGCCTGATTTTAATTCTCAAGACTTCTATAGTGCCTTAAATTGGTATAATGATCAAGATATTACTCTTGGTGGTTAAAGTTAAACTAGTAAATAATAATTAATTCATATTTAAGAGAGTGTAAAATTCATAAACAGATATTATAAATGTTTAATGCTATTTTACACTCTTAACTGTACTCCTTAATAATATCTTGCACTAACTTCTCTTGTGAAACCATAATCAATAATGACTGGTTCCCCATTAACTATTCCCCAGCTACTAGTCCTGCATAGATCATTTGCTAATAAATTATATCTATATACAATATTCTGAAATTCCCTTAAACTAAAGAGTTCGTCAATACTTCTAACATTAAAATAGTAAAGAATATCAGTAATACTGTTTATTTTATCTGCTTTTTGCATTACTAGATAATTAAAATTTGAAGAGACCTGCATAACCTTTGCAAACAAATCCGAGGAATCCATTGACGAAATTTGATATTCCACCCTATTTTGCGCTATTCCTGCTAAATTTTTTGCTACTTTCATCACATATCCATTTCCCAAGTCAAATACATTTCTTGATGAACCTGAACCAATGTATTTACAAAACATTCTTCTCTCGTTAAACATAATTTACCACTCATTTCAATTATTCATTTGATAAAAATCTAAATAGAAATATTAAGGAATATTCTTCGTATTATTCTATTCAGTTTGCAGTAAACTAGTTCACATTTTAAATTTCCTTCTTCCTTTTTAAACTTAAGTTAATAAAAAAAGGATATCTAAAGCTATTTACTTTAGATATCCTTAATTTATATCGAATTTTATTTAATAAGTCTTTTTCCAAATTGATGTACTAAACATAATTAGCATCGGATATATTTCTAATCTACCAGCAAGCATACAAAAAGATAGTATTATTTTACTTAATGGTGAAAATGCTGAAAAGTTACCTATTGGTCCAACCATTTCAAAACCAGGACCTACATTACTTATAGCAGTTAGTACAGATGTTGATGTTGTAATTAAATCAAATCCATCAAATGAAATAATAAACATAGCAATTAATGCAATTACAATATATGCTCCTATAAATAAAAATACTCCAGATATAGTTTCTTCATCCACTACTTTTCCATCTATCTTAACACTTTGTATTCTTTTAGGATGTAATATTTTATCTATACCACGTCTTATAGCTTTTAGCATTATTACTATTCTTATTGTTTTTACTCCACCACCAGTAGAACCTGCCATTGCTCCAGCTATCATAAGCATCATAATTATCATTTTACTAAGCGTTGGCCACAAATTAAAATCTACAGTTGCATATCCTGTCGTTGTAATTATTGATGCAACTTGAAATGATGACTGTCTTATTGATTCATTTAAATTTCCATTATTAAAATCCAAAATATTTACTGTTATAAATATTATAGATATAAAAATCATTAATAAATAATATTTTAGTTCTTCACTTTTAAAGAAGTTTTTAATATTTCCTCTTATTACTTGAAAATATAATGCAAAATTAATTCCAAATAATATCATAAATATTGTTATTATCCATTCAACAGAAGGACTAGCAAAAGCAGCAACACTTGTATTCATATTAGAAAAACCACCTGTTCCTGCAGTTCCTAATGCATGTATTATAGCATCATATGCTGAAAGTCCTGATGCCATTAATAAAATCGTCTGTATTATAGTTAAAATAAAATATATTATGTATAAAATTTTAGCAGTTTCACTTATTTTAGGAACTATTTTACCTGGATTTGGCCCAGGACTTTCTGCTCTTAATAAATATATTGTATTAGAACCTAATGATGGTGCTAATGCTAATATAAAAATTAAGAATCCCATTCCACCTATCCAATGAGTAAAGCTTCTCCAAAATAATATTCCTTTTGGTAATGATTCAATTTCTGTTAAAATTGTAGCACCTGTTGTTGTAAAGCCTGAGACTGTTTCAAAAAATGCATCTATAAAAGATGGCATTGCTCCGCTTATAACAAATGGTAAGGCTCCAAAGGCTGCTATTACAATCCATGTTAAACCTACAGTCAAAAATCCTTCTTTAGCATATATGCCTTTTTCTTTAACTTCTATTCTTCTTAACAATAAAGCTATTGGCATCATCAAAATAATGGTTATTAAAAATGAAAAACTATCTCCATCTCCATATGCTAGTGCTATTCCCAAAGGAATTAGTAAAAGAATTGACTCGAATAACAATACATTTCCTAAAACCTTTAGAACCATTTTATAGTTCATAGTATCTGCCACCTCCAGAGAAGATGTCATCAATACTTAAAAGTTTCATATTCTTAGTTATAATAATTACTCTATCATTTGCTTTTAGATAATCATCTCCTGTTGGAATGATTATCTTATTATTTCTAACAATTGTAGCTACTAAAATATCCTGATTAAACTCTACATTTTTAAATTTTATATTTATATTCTTTGTATCATTGCCAACTACAAACTCTACTGCTTCTGCTTTATCATTACAAATCCTATATATATTTTCTATAGAGCATTTTTTCTTACTTCTTAAAGTTCTTACATATCTCAATATCTTATATGCAGTAACTAACTTTGGATTTACTATAGAATTTATTCCTACAGTTTTTCCTATTTCTCTATAATTATCTCTTGTTATTTTAGTTATTACGTTATCTACAGACTTACTACTAGCTAAAAGAGAAGCTATTATATTATCTTCATCTCTTCCTGTCAATGTAATAAAACTATCAACTTCAAGTAAACTTTCAGATAATAATAACTCTTCATCCATACCATCTCCGTTAATTATTATAGAGTTTGGTAAAAGATTATTAAGCTCTTCACAAATATTCAGATCCTTTTCTATTATCTTACAATTAACTCCAACTTCACCAATAATTTTAGCAAGGTAATATCCTATTTTACCCCCACCTATAACCATGGCTCTCTTTACCTTTTTCTTATATTTACCTAATTTATTGAATAAATTTTGAATGTCTTTATGTTCACCTATAACATATACTCTGTCATCTTTATGAAAAATATAGTCTCCTTTAGGCATTATAAATTCATCATTTCTCTCAATACCGCAAAAAAGTACATTTCCTCTAATAAAGGTAATATCACTTATTTTTTTACCTTCAAGAGCTGTATCATCAGATACCTTAAATCCAACTAAATTTACTTTACCATCGGAAAAATTATCTATACTACATACTGATGGATATTTAATTAACTTAGCTATTTCTATTGCTGCAGCTTTTTCTGGATTTATTACTAAATCTATTCCTACAGCTTCAGTTAGTAAAGTTATATCTTCATCATAATCTGGGGTTCTAACTCTGGCTACAGTATGCTTAACTCCTAACTTCTTAGATGCTAAAGAGCAAAGCATATTTAATTCATCACTATCAGTTACTGAAATTAATAAATCAGCACCTCTTATTCCTGCTTCATCAAGAACCTTTAAACTAGTACAATTTCCTTTAACACACATTACATCTAAATTGTTATTAATATGTTCTAAAGCTGCATCTTTATTATCTATAATAGTTATATTGTCTCCATCTGTAGATAGATATTTGGCTAAGGTATATCCTACTTTACCTGCACCGACTATAATAATGTTCATTTTCCTTCTCCTTGCTACTAATGTTACTCATATATGTAATACTTCATATTATACATTACAAATAATATTAATCATAGTCATTAAATTTATAAAAATATTAATAATATAAGTTTTTATTTGTTATTAAAGTTAAGACTTTTTAATTAATATATACTTTTTAATTAATATATATTTTAAATTTCTATTTTTCAAAAAATTTTATAACTTTTGTAGTTACTAAAAAGAGATTTAAAGTAACTACTTTAAATACATAATACTTCTACTAAATCTTCAGTGAACTAAAAAAATCCACCTACAATAAAAATATTATAGGTGGATTCTTTTTAATGAGATAAAATATTTAATGTTACTTAGATTCTTTATCTTTGATATTTATATCAAAGATATCCAAATTATTAATATCATCAATTTGCCTTATTTCATCTAATACCCATCTTTTTTCATTTTTTATAAATTTCCAATACTCTTCAAAATGAGTAATTCTATACTTATTGCCTTCTATTATTTCATTTGTTTCCTCTTTTATTGTATAATCAATTGATTTTGCCTTTATATGAACCCATAAGGAATCTTCATTAGTTCCATCCTTATCCTGTAATGCAATAGGAATAGCACTTACTAGTTTTATTTTTTCTAGTATATTTTTTTCTTTTCTTACTTTCATCCATTCTGTTTTTGATCTATGCCTTATGTATAATTTTTCACTCATATATTCTTTAGCTAAATCTTGATTTCTTTCCATCCAAGCAACTTGAACTTTATAAAATGCTTCTTCAATATCATTCTTTATATTATCATAATCCCAATTGTAATCCCTCTTAGATAAATTTTTTATAGCAGAAATACTTTTTGCTTTCTTTTTGCTAAGTCTTACCTTTAAAACAATTGTTCCTGCTGATCCAATAATAGCAAACATGCTAAGATTAATTATTGAAGCTATTGGATTACTTCTTCCTCTATAACTTCCACCGGCTGAACCCCCGTGAGATGAACTGCTACTTCCGCCGCCACCTCCACCACCTCCGCCGCCTCCACCACCGGCTCTAGCATAAGCAACTAGTGGTCCATTGACAACCAAAATTACCAGTATTATTACTAAAACTCTTTTTAGAAAATCACTAACCTTAAATTCATTCATTACTCTCATCCCTTTAAACGTCTAAACTTTATTGTTTACCTAAATATTTTTTAATGCTAACCATACTTAAGCACTATTAATTAGATACATTCTTTAGTTACATATAATCTATTCATTAAACTTATATATATTTTAACACATACTATTTTTTTACAAAACAGATTATTTACATAATAATTATTTATTATTTAAATTAGTTTTATTGGTAATCTTACTTCGAATATAGTCTTATAATCATCACTATATGCAGATATATTTCCATTATGAAGATCTATAATATTTTTTGTTATAGATAAACCTAATCCCGAGCCACCTATATTACTATTTCTTGATTTTTCTATCCTATAAAATCTATCAAATATATATGGTAAATCCACTGATGGTATAGACTGCCCATAATTTATAATTTGAACTACAGCATTTTCTTCCTCAGCCTTTGTAACTATATCAACATAATGACCGTCTTCACCATATTTAATTGCATTAGATAATAAATTTTCAAATGCTCGAACTAATTTTCCTCCATCTGCATTAACAATCAACTTATCATCTGAAAAGTTAACCCTTGATTCCATATTTGAGTTTTTAAACTGTACTTCAAAATAAGCAACCACTTGACCTAATAACTCAACTAAATTAATATTATTTTTATCTAATTTTATAGTGTTATTTTGCATTTTAGTAAGTTCGAATAAATCATTTATAAGTAAGTTTAAACTTTTTGATTTTTCATATGCTATATTAGCATAATATCTAAGAGTTACTTCATCATAATATTTATCACTATCAATAATTTCTAAATACCCCATTATTGAAGTTAATGGAGTTCTTAAATCATGTGATACATTTGTTATTAAATCATTTTTAGTTTTTTGAGCCTTTCTTTCCTCTATCGTTCTATTTTTAAGTTGATTTGAAATACTATTTATATTTTCTGCTAAGACTTTCATATCCCCTTTAAAATTAACTTGTATTGATCTATCTAAATCCCCTTTAGCTATAATTTCGGTCTCATTTATTATAGCTACTAAACTCTTAGCTTTTTTATAAGTTACCAACAAGTAAAATATTGTAAATATTGCTATTCCTATAATTATAGATATAAATCCATCTAAAAATTCATACTTTATAAACCGCCAAAGCCTCCAAATATGCCATACAAATTCATATTCATTGTTTACGTATAAATAATTTAATATAATTTTTGCAATAAAAAAAGTCAAGGCAGTTAATATTAAAGAAATTACTATATCAGTTACTGAATATAGCCATACTCTATATATCCTTTTATTTTTCAATTTTATAACCAACTCCCCATACAGTGTGAATTATTTTATTTCCCTCCATATATTGCTCTAATTTGTCTCTAAGTCTACTCATATGTACCATTACAGTATTATTAGATTGGTAGTATCTCTCCTTCCAAACTTTTTCAAATATTTCTTCTGTACTAAAAACTCTTCCTCTATTTGACGCTAACAAATATAAAATTTCAAATTCCCTTGCCGTTAATGACACCTCATTATCATCTATTGTTACCTTATGTTTACTTTTATCTATAATCATCGATTCAATTCTTATTATATTATCTAAAGCTTGCATTTTAGTATTTAAAAAGTATGCTCGTCTAAGTAATGCTCTTATCCTAACTGTAAGTTCTAAGTGGTTAAATGGCTTACATACATAATCATCAGCACCTGTCATAATTCCTTGTATTTTATCCATATCTTCTGTTTTAGCACTTAACATAAGTATTGGTATATTATATTTTTCCCTCACCCTCCTACAAACTTCTAATCCATCCATACCCGGCATCATTATATCTAAAACCATTAAATGAATTTCTTCTTTATCTAATATTTCTAATGCTTTTTCGCCATTACTTGCCTTAAAAACATTATATCCTTCATTTTTAAGATTTATTTCTAGTAAATCCCTTATTTCCTTTTCATCATCTATCACTAATATATTATTATTCATTTGCCCTCCATCTAAATAACTATCTTCCTAAATATTCCTCCAAGGTAATTCCATTTTCATATATATATTTAGCAGCTTCTTCACCTACATACCTTATATGCCAAGGCTCATACTCAATTCCTGTTATATCTTCCTTTCCTAATGGATATCTTATAATAAACCCAAACCTATAAGAATTTTCTGCAAGCCAATCTCCTTCTCTTGTTCCTTGAATTAAAAAATTTTCCTCATTAGTGATATCAATACATAACCCTGTTTGATGTTCACTAAATCCTGGCTTAGCAACATATGCCTCAGCATTTTCTATTCCTTGAGATTTTACTCTATCATTAAATATATTTTTTTGTGATTTATACGATCTATACCCTGAATTTCCTATTAATATTATACCTTCATATTTAGCTTCATTAATTAAATTTTCTAATGGCTTAGAAATAACTCCTGCAACGTGTTTTTCTTCATTATTTACTAGATCAGTAAATGGTATATCAGGAATAGTTAAGTTTTTAGGTTTATAATTTTTACTTAATTCATGATCTTTATTTACTAATAGTAAATAGTCATATAAATCAACATCATTATTTATATTAATATTATTTCCATTTGATAGCTTATCACTCTTATTTAAATTACTCTTATTTTCATTATAAATTAAACCCTTTGTAAATAAAATATCACTTTTTGATAAGTACAATACTCCAAAACCTACTAAAATAAATATTAAAAATTTTTTTAATCCTCTTTTCATGTTTTACACTCCTCTTCTAACCTTATAGTGCTAATTTTAAATTACACACCTTACGACTCTTATAAAAATTTCTTACGAAACCTTAAGTTTTATAAAAGCTGGTTAAAAGAATAAAAGGATTTAAAGCAAAACTTTAAATCCTTTTTAATTTAAGCGAAAACTTTGTTTTTACTATATATTTTAAAACCAATATCCTCTAATAATGTGAATATACTTGAAGTTATAAAGTAAATTCCAAGTCCTATAGGTGCTTTTACTGTTATAACTAATCCAAATATTAACATTGGAATAATAGATTTTATACTTATAGGTTCTTCATTACTATTAAAAATCTTCAAGTATGAAATTATACTTGGTAATATCGAAACTATAGTATATATTAATGGAACAATAAACTTATCATCTGTACTACCTATATTCATAGCCCAAGGAATCAGCATTGTCATAGCTTCAACTGGAAGCCTTGATATAGACATATATAATCCCGATATTATTGGCAATTGTAATAATGAAAGAAAACATCCAAACATTCCTTTAGAGTTATTTAAGTAAAGCTTATTTAACTCATCATCTTGCCTTTTTTTATTATTTTTATACTTTTTCTTAACAGCCTCTATTTCCTTAGAAAAAACTATCTGCTTTTTCATAGCAATTCTTTGTTTTATAGAAAAAGGTAGCATTAATAGCTTTACAGTTATTGTTAGCAATACTATAGCTATCCCCCAATCCCCTGTTATTTGAAAGGCAAACTCTATCATAGTTTTAAATATATTTATAATGATGTCCATAAAAATCCTCCTAATTATTTAAACAATTTAAAATTAATTTATAAGACATCATTTTAAAATAAAGTACAATACCGCCATATATCTATTTTCTCATAGGTTTTATATTTATCAGAATTTAAATTTTTAGAAAAATCCAATTTTTCTTTGTTAATCAAATTATTAAAAATGACTTTATTAAATTTCCCCTTATTCTTATAAACATAGCCTTTAAAGCATATATATATAAGTTGCAATACTAAAAATAGAAACTAATTGAATTAGATACAGCATATCAAATTTCATATATGCTTCGCCTCCTATGAGTTATGTTATAACTCATTATATATTGTTAAATACTAAATATTAATATATGGAATAAATTTAAATAACTTTTATATAAACTTTCTAAATAAAATATTCTAGATATAAAATAATAACTGAAAACAATTTTTAAATAAAAATCGCTTCCAGTTATTATTAGAAAATCTGTTGTCCGTGCATAACAACAATACTTATGTTCTTCTATTTCTAATTATTTTTCTAATTATTTTTCTAATTAAGTCTTTTTTAATTAAGTGTTTTCTCTAATAAATCTAGAAAGTATAGAAAAATGGGAATGGTGGAATAAAATAAGGATAGCCTAATAAAGCCACTGCAGCTAAATTACCTAGTGGAAAACCTCTCCTCCTAAAGCGTCTAAATCTTCTTCTTTGACGGCCTCCTCCAGGGAATTGGCGTTGTTGCTCAGGTTCATTTTCATTTTCTGATTCCATTACATCTTCTCCAACCAATATTATAATACGCTCTCTATCTACATCCTCAATAATTCCGTCAAGTGTACTTCCATCTGACAATGTAATAATAACATGAAAAGATATAAGCCTTTTGCATTTATCATGTAATGGTTGTAAGTCTCTGTAATAATCAATTCTTTCCAAAGACATTTTTTTATCAACTCCTTTCATGACTATGATATTCACTTCCAGAGCCAACTGTACCATGGTAATAAACAAAAAGATTAAATTATTTTTGTCTGTTTATTACCTTACCTTGTAATCCTTCTATTACATCTAAAGTCTTTTCATGTAATGATTCATCAAAGCTAGCGCAAAGGCTTCCATCAACTACTACCTCTGCATTTCTAAATTGTGACTGAAACATTACCACATTACTTATTACACATATATTAGTAACTACTCCAACTATCTCTATCTCATTGATATCATCACCTATTTCATTTGCAAGCTTAATCATATCAATCGGTGCCATTCCAAATCCATATTTTTCATAATGAATTGTATTTTCTTTATATGAAAACTCTTTTAACTTTCCATATAGTCCATGACCCTCAGTCCCCCTTAGGCAATGAACAACAGGTAAGTTTTTTCCTTCTCTAGTATCTAAATAATTATCTAAGTGCGTATCATAAGTGAATAATACCTTATTATTCTCCTTTAGATATTTATTTACCTTATCATAAATTCCATTTTCTAAAGATATAGCCTTTTCAAATCCCAATGTTCCATTAACAAAGTCATTTTGATAATCAATAACTACTAATAATTTTTTCAATTTAAATTCCTCCCCAATTTATATCTCTATTATCATTTTCAAATATCGTAATATGTATCCTTGATATTAATTTAATAATATTATTCTACCATAATAACTTTATAATAAATATATTTCTCTATTTATATCATAATTAAAATAATTATATAAAATCCTAAGAAACCATCACTTTAAATGAATATTTTACATATTATAAATTATAATAAAACAACTTCATTTAAGAGGTGTTTCATATGAAAAACAAAAATTTATTCTATAATGTAAATGAAATTATCGTCAGACCTGGACTTGAATCTTCTTATATAGATTTTAGCAAAGAACTAAATAGTTATCTTCTAAAAGAATATTCAAGATATTATGCTGGTTTACAACTTTATCAAGATAATTCTATCAGTAATGTATTTCATGTTATCGCATCTTACTACGATGTGCCTGGAGTCTATAAAGTTGCACCTTTAATTGGTGATAATATAAGCTGTATCTATGATAAAGTATGGGGTTCTTCTGTTGAACGTAATTCTCTATTTTCATTCCTCAACTCAAAGAGAATCTTTTAAATTATAAAAAATAAAGGGCGATTATTTCGCCCTTGTTATAAATTGCTCTTTAAAATTATTTCTATCTACTTTAAACTATTGATAATCCACCATCTACTACAATATGCTGTCCTGTTACATAACTTGATGCATCAGATGAGAAGTATAAAATAGTCCCATTTAACTCACCTTTTTTAGCAGGTCTAGAAGCTGGACAAAGCGTATTATAGCTCTTTAAAAATTCTTGAGATTTAAATAATGTATCTTCAGTCATTTCAGATTCAAATAACCCTGGACAAACAGAATTTACGGTGATACCAAATTGAGCATAGGATGCCGCCATACCTCTTGACAATCCTAAAACTGCTGCTTTAGATGCATTATAAGAGTGTCTAATAAATATATCAGCTTTATCTGCTAATAATGCATTAATAGAACTAACATTAACTACTTTCCCATAATTTTGCTTCTTCATAACTGGAATCACATATTTACTAACTAAATAAATGCCCTTCACATTAGTATCCATACTCTTATCCCATTCTTCTTCACTAAGTGTCTCCACTCCACCACGCACTGCTATTCCTGCATTATTTAATAAAATATCCACTCTTCCAAATTTATTAACAATAGTTTCTACTGCTACTTTAACTTCCTCTTCATTAGTAACATCACATTTAATAGCAATGGACTCTACTCCTAAAGCTTCTATTTCCTTTGCTAAGCTTTCTATTTTTTCAATTCTTCTTGCTAATACACAAACATTTGCACCTTCTTTTGCATATGCTAATGCTGCATCTCTTCCAAGTCCACTTGATGCACCTGTAACAACTGCTATTTTCCCCTTTAAGTCAAACATATTTATACCTCCCATAATTTTAATGTACGAATTTATTTATACATTATATTATATACTTCTTTTTTAAAAAGTCTTAGTTATAGTTTATGTAAATTTTATTTTTTTATTTAGCATTCATTATTAGTATTATAGAAATTAACTTTAAAATACTATATCTTAATTTTTATTAATTAACTTTGAATCATTAATAACATATTTTAAATCTATAATAGCATTTATTTTAAGGCCAACTTCTTCTAATAAAACTGATTTTAAATTAACTCCCTTAAAATTATCCTTATATACTATTACATCTCCTTTATTGAATTTTACATTTATTTTTCCGTCTTCAGGAAACCAATCTTTTACGAAACTCTTTAAAGCTAAATTAACTATCCAATCTGCTATTTTTAAATCTAAAAACCTTACTTCATCTATTGTTATTACTAAATCCTCGTCATCATTAATGCTTGGCTTAACTTTTACTTCAACAGGTGTTTTTATGTTATTTAATACTTCATAATTTACATAAATACTTATATCTCCTTCCTCTATATTTATTTTTACATCTTTCATTTTTTCATTATTAGTTTTTTCTAAAAAATAATCTACTCCATTTAATATAGTTTCTTCTGGGGCAAATAACTCACCCTTAATTCCTATTGGATCATTTATTACTTCTATATTACTTGCTTGAAGACCAGCTATTGAACTTATAAAGTTAATTATTTTGCTTTGATTTTCTGTCGTTTCTATATTATTTGCTTCATATTTATTCTCATTTACATTTTCATCTTTACTTCTATTAATCATATTGAATAGTATAACTCCAAATATAATTAATACAGAAACTATGGAAACTATTATTATTGCTAATTTCTTATTCATTTTTTCTCCTCCTTAAAATTATTTACATAATATATTATATTGCTTTTATCTAAATAATCTTTTATTTTTTTCTATATATTATATAATATTAGCATGATATCTTTTGAGAGGGGTTTAGTTTTATGAATAATACGCTAACTGAAGAAAATATAAAAAAATTAAGAGAAGAACTAGAATATAGAATGACAGTAAAAAGAGCTGAAATTGCAAAAGAAAAAGCAATAGCAGCTGCACATGGTGATAGATCTGAAAATGCAGAATACAAGGAAGCTTGTGCAAACTATAGAGAAAATGATAATAGAATTCAATACTTATTAAATATGATTTCAACAGCAACTATTATAGATGATGAAGAAATCGATAAATCTACTTTAGGAATAAATAGTAAGGCTAAAATCAAATTCATTGAAGATGATTTTGAAGACGTTGTTACTCTAGTTACTGTTATGGATTCAGACCCTGAAAATATGTGTATAAGCATAGAATCAGACCTTGGATTAGCTTTAAAAGGTAAAAAAGTTGGAGATATTGTTGAAGTTGATGCTCCTGAAGATAAATACTCTGTTGAGATATTAGAAATCTTATAATAGCAAAAATGCCTGTAGCACAAATATAAAGGCTACGATAACTAGATATGTTCCATAAGCTAAATAGCTACGCAAAGAAGTACTAGGCTTATTTCACATATTCTATTTATCTTTGCCAACTTATATTTCGCCACTTTAAATTATCAAATGAAGAATTAACCTCATTAATGATATGTATTAAATTGGAGATTTTATTATAATGAGAAACTACAATTCTTATTTAAGATAGCTAGGATTGTGTTAAAAGTTTTTATTGTTTGAGCGTAGCGAGTTATAAAAATTTAGCCGTCTTAGCTATCTTAAATTTAGAATTGTATTCGATATTATATGAAAATCGGAAAGTTAATACATATTATTATGATTAATTTACATTTTATAAAAATTATTCTTCATAGATCATCTTTTTTGTCATTCCACCATCTATAATGATATTTGCTCCATTTATAAAATCATTATCTTCTTCACATAAAAACAAGCATGTTTTTAATATATCACTTGGCTTTCCTACTCTTCCAGATGGATGTTGCTTATGGTCTATTTCTCTAAGTTCTTCATATTTATCTACTTGTATCCATCCAGGACTTATAGCATTTACAGTTATCGGTGTCTTTGATAAAGATATAACTAAACTGTTAGTTAAGGAAACTATTCCACCTTTTGAAGCTCCGTAGGCCTCCCAATCTGCTTCATTTTGATTATATCTAGTTGAAGATATATTTATAATCCTTCCAAAACTTTCTCCTTTATTTGCTTTTACAAACTCTTTGCAACAAATAAAGCTACCTCTCAAATTTGTATTTAGAACATTATCAAATTCTTCTACATTTATATCAAATATAGATTTACTATATGAACTTATTGCTCCATTATTTATCAATATATGAATAGCTCCATACCTTTCAATAACCTTAGAAAAAACTTCTTTTATTTCACTTTCACTTTTCAAATCAGCCTTATAAAAATCAATATTTTCATTATTGTATTTAGCATCTAAAATATCAATTGCAATCACTTTATAGCCTTTATCAGCAAAGCCTTTTGCCAAGTGGTATCCTATTCCTTTTGCTGCTCCTGTAATTAATGCAACTTTCATATAACCATCCCCTTCCCTACTAACTTATAAATTCACAACTTCAGAGCCATATATTCACATACTATCTGAATGTATACTATAATAATATAAAATTTAAAGTAAAAGATATCTTTAATCTACTACGTTTAAAGATATCTACAATATTATCTTACTTTAAATTCTTAATTCCCTCTTCTAATATTTTTAGTTGCAGTAAAGTTTGATCATCTGTTATAGTTTTATCTTTATTATTTACTATTGCTTCATATAAATCATCATACACTCTTCCATAATCACCATTAACAGATTTAACTTTTTCCTCATGAATTGTTCCTTCATCATCCATGTATGTTAATGTTCCATAATGATTAAAGGTATCAACTCCAAAGTCCTCATTTGTTGGCATATAAAACATCTTTAAATGCTCTTCTTGTCTATCTTTAGTTTCTTTTACAAAGCATCCTTTTTTGCCATATAAAACAAAGCTAGGTCTTTCTTTTATTCTAAAGTAACTAGATTTAACAGATACTTTTAATACTCCATAATATAAATCCAAATCAAAATAGTCATTCATTCTGCCTGTTCCTAGTAATTGTCTAACATCATAATTAATTTTATCTGGTTCTCCAAAATAACTTATAACTTGATCTAATGTATGACAAGCATGACCATATAAATATGAATCATAAGGTGAAAAACTATTAGTTGATTCTGGCACCTCTGGACGATAATAATCAAAATGCATCTCAAGCTCTAGCAAATCTCCAAGCTTACCTTCTTCTATTACCTTTTGAACTGTTAAAAAGTCACTATCAAACCTTCTATTTTGATATGCTTGAACTATTAGCCCTTTTTCCTTTGCTAAGTCAAATATTTCTTTTGCTTCTTCATAAGTTTTCATAAATGGCTTTTCAACTAAACAATGCTTGTTATGCTCCAATACTAATTTTGCGTAATTATAATGACTATCTTGCTTTGTACAAACTACGATTAATTGTATATCTTTATCATTTAATAATTCATCTAAGTTAGACGTATAGTTTACTCCTTCTACTCTACCCCAAGCTTCATTTTTAGGATTTCTTTGATATATTGTTTTAACCTTTATATTTTTTCTTTGTAAAACAAATGGTAAATGATATCTATTAGTACTTTTTCCATTTCCAATATAACCAATTGTAAGCATATTTGTCCTCCATAATATTTATATTTTATTGAAATTATACCATTATATTTATCAGCTTCTATATTTTTTATTATTTATTCTCTTACCTTCTTAACTTCTTCAATATATTCCCATGTGATTCCATTATCCTTTGATTGATATAATACACTAGAATTTCCATTATAGTCTCCATCAGAACCTTGACCAACTAACACATTTAAAACTCCATTTTCTTCATAAGGCATTTTCGGAAAATCAAATGGAGAAATAACACTTCCATTATTAAGAGTTACATCTATTTTAGGAATATCTATTATCTCAAAAGATAATCCTCCATCTTCAGTACGATATAATTCACCATAACTACCACCACTATGAGATAAAGCTATAAATCCAAGCTTCTCATTTATAAAGGCTACACCTGATGCTCCGCCACCTCTTCCCATAAATGGATCTTCATTTATAATATCCCATGTAGCTCCCCCATCCTTAGTTCCTTCTAAAGAATAAAACCTACTACCTGCTGCTGCTCCAACAACTCTTAATTTATATCCAATACTATCAGATAAATAAAATTCTTTATCTTCACTATTTGCTGTACTCATAGGTTTTCTATTTTCATTTTTATTTAGCTTATCGCCTTTTATATTATTTAAATCTTCTACTAAGTTATATCTAACAGGAGTATATATATCCTCTTTTCCTGGAACATATACTGAAACTGTATATCCTATTATTTCAGAATGTATTTCACCTGGTGACTTTGTATTTCCTTCAGAGTCTATATAAACAATTCCTTCTTTGTTAAAACCAAAGCTTCTTTTCCCATAATAAAGAATACCATATTGATTTTCATTCCAATTACTTACCGTTTCCTTAAGTGGAATAGCTTTCATTGTATCAATTAATGGTTCTAAACGCTTATCCTCATTAAAATCTGCATTAACATAGCCATTTAAAGATATAATAATCTTTTTAGATTTGTTACTATCATAAGAAATTAAATAACTTTCTAATTCATCTTTATCATTTTTTCCATAAAGAAAACCATAAATTGACTGAATTGTTCCATCAGAATCAAACTCAAGGCTAAAGTCGTCAGAAACATATAAAGTTTCAGGCATATGAACTTTGTCATTAATATCATTAAATAATCCTTCTATACCATCTTCATATATATTATTATGTTCAAGTTTTATTTCTTTTTTATGACCTAAATCATGTAAAACCCACGAAAGCTTTCCCCTAAAGTTTGTTGCACTATGATATATTTTTGCTCCATAAAATACTGTTATAATAACCATAATAATTATAGCTATGTATGTCCAAATAGTTTTTAAAGAAGATTTACTCCACTTCCTTTTACTGTTCTCATCAAAAGTATAATCATCTGTAGGATATTGTGGAGAAATCATATTTTTCTTTCTAACAGCAACTATTAAATAAATAATGCAAGCAAAAAAGAATAACATACATATAAATAAAATTGTAATATTATGATCAACTCTTCCAAACCTACACAAAGTATATAATTCATAAAATGATATCCAATATACAAGTATAAATATTGGATTAATTATTATAGATAATAGTTTACTAAAAATCGTGATTTGTTTACTTTTTTTCATTCCAATCCTCTTCCTCCTTGTAAACAATTAATATAAATAAATTATACACCATTTCCCAATTTACAGAATAAAACTTTTTATTACTCTTATCTTATATTTTTTCTATTCTCTATTTAGCTGAAATAACTTAGCTTTTACTAAAATTAATAATTATAGTTCTAATAAAATATTATCAAAATAATGAGTTTAACCCATGAAAATCTACTATTGAGATTCTCATGGGCTTATTTTATATCTGCAATATAAAATTATACTTATACCTAATAAACCATTCTTATATATGGCTGATAGTTTTACAGGTAAATTAAATACCGAGGATTTGTTTTTTCTTAATATTAAACTCTTCTTCTGTGATAACACCCATATCAAACAATTCTTTAAATTTTAAAATCTCATCTACTGAACTGTAGGTCTGCTGCACTTTTATTTATTACAATATTAAAAGTTTCCTTTACAGTATCTATAGTAATAATACCAGTTATTGCACCTGTGGTCATAGTAATATCATTAACATTTTTTAATGATACGGTTTGAATTATTTCTCCTAGCACCTTCTTTTGTGCCATTATAATTCTTTTATTAGTAACAGCATAAGCAAAATTGGAATCATGTTTACTACTGCTAATATAATTATGAAGACCAATAAAACACATTAGTATTTCTTCATCTGAACCTAAAGATTTTTCTATTAATTGAAAATGCTTTAGTGCCCAACTTTTATCTGTTCCCATTCCATAATTATTATCTATACAGTATTTATACATATCATTTGCATTTCTAGAAATCCCATGCTTTTTATCCTTATAATTACAGTAACTTGTAAAGTCATTGCTCTTTATTTCCGCCATACCCCTTATACTCTTTCACTTTAAATCCGCTCCTATTCTAAGTATATCTTTTAATATAACTTATATTTACACTATAATTTATACTATCATCAAATCACCATTGAGTAAACATTATCATGCTTGAAACCTATATTAGATTCTACAATTGAATTAAGTGTAATATTTCTAACTTTCTAATCAGTTCTTATTATTTATTAGTAATAATCTTAACAGTATGATAATATTAACTAGACTGAATATGTCCAAAATAAAACTTATTATATCCAAATGGATTAAGATGGAGGCACTAATGGCTATAAATAAAAACGTAAAAAGAAATTTTCATTATAATAATATAGAAAAGAAAGATAAAAACTTCATGTATCAAAATCTTGAGAAAAGTAATTGTTATAACTGTAACTTTGCAGGCTCAAATTTTGATTATGTAAATTTTAGAGGAGCACATTTTAAATCATCTAGCTTTTTAAAATGTAGTTTTAAATGGTCTGAATTTATAGGAACAAATTTTAGAAAAAGTAATTTTAAAAATGCAACCTTTGAAAACACTATATTTGACTCAGCTAAGTTACAAGACGTTGACTTTAAAGATGCTAAATTTGTAAATACTATATTTGTATCCACAGACATAAGTCAAGCAAAAAATTTAGATATTGATAATCCAGGAATAAGAATCTTTGATGAAATGCCTAAAATAGAAATAAGCGAAGAACTTAAAAATGCAGCTTTTAATACTTTCAATAATAAATACATAAAAGCTTCAAGAATTCTAGACACAAAAGATGGGGATCTTAATTACTTAAACATTATGATTCTTTTAGAAAACTTTGATGAAGAAACATTAATTAAAGGATTGAATTTTATTACTAATGAATTAAATAGAGAATTTTATACACTAAGTTATATAATAAAGCTTATTAAAAATATTCCAGTATCTGAAAAATAATAGCTCTTGAATAATAAATTTTCTTAAAAGGGGCTCGCGTTTGGGTCTGCCCCTTTGTAATTAATCTATAAATGTTATAACTTCTTCTAATGGTTTACGTGGTGGCTGTTTTGGAGTATTTTCTTCTGGTACACCTAAAGCAACCATAGACATAAGCTCATAACCCTCTTTATTAAAATTAATTAAACTTTCAATCTCACTTTTTGCATGTGTAGGCCCTGTCATATAACAAGTTCCATATCCCATTTCTGTTGCCGCCAATAATATATTTTCCACTGCTGCTCCTATTCCTTGGGCAGCTGATTGTGGTGATAATAATACATCTAAAACTTCTTTTGGTGCATTATTTTCTTTTAATATCTTATACTCTATCATTTTGTATTCACTGCCATATACTAATATCACAACAGGTGCATCTTTAAAACATGTATAATAATTTATTACACTCATATGCCTTTTAAAATCTTTTTCATTTTTTGCAAGTTGTCCGATTCTTTCATGGCTTTTAGTAACTATCTTAGCTACCTCATTTATCACTTCTTTATTTTGTAATACAACAAAATGCCAGTTTTGTTGATGCTTTGGAGACGGTGCATAAGTTCCAGCTTTTATTATCTCTAATATATCTTCCCTTTTCACTGGTATATCCTTAAACTGTCTTATACTTTTACGATTATAAATAAAATCTAAGTTTGTCATTAGCTATTTCTCCTTATAAAGTTTAATTATAAAGAAATTATAATTAAAAAGGTATTTTACGTCAACTTTTTAAATATTGAATATAATTTATAACTTAAACTTTTCTAAATTGAGTATCATATAACTTCTTATAAAGTCCACCTTCTTCTAATAAGTTCTCATGCTTTCCACTTTGAACTATTTTCCCATCTTCAAAAACTAAAATGTATATTATTCTTACCACTTGAATTTAATAACTTCATTAGTGTAAAATTTATTAAGTATTTTTCATAAATAAATTTAACAGCGAGGTTTTAAATGAATTCTATATTCAATCCAGAAAAAATTAAATTCACTGAAAAAATTACTGTATTTATAAAAAAAGATATTTTACTAGTTATCGCATTAACATTAGCAATAGTGTCTTCCTTTTTTTCTATGCCTAAATTAGAATACATTGATTTTAAGGTTTTGGTTCTTTTATTTAATTTAATGCTTATAGTAGCTGCTTTTAAGAGATTAAAGGTATTAGATTGCTTTGCTACATCATTACTATCTAAATGTACAAGCCATAGATCTATATGTTTTACTTTGATATTTTTAACCTTCTTCTCTTCTATGATAGTTACAAATGATGTAGCTTTAATTACATTTGTGCCATTAACGTTAGTAATTGGGAAGAAGATAAAAATAAATCCTTTTAAAATAATAATATTTCAAACGATTGCTGCTAATTTAGGGAGCTCTTTAACTCCTATGGGTAACCCTCAAAATCTTTTTATTTATTCATTTTTTAAAGTTAGTCCATTAGAGTTCTTTAAAATAACTATTCCATTAGTAGTACTTTCAACTTTATTTTTAATTGCAATAATTTTCAAGAGTAAAAATAAGCCATACTCCTTTACAGTAGAAACTATAAAAATTTCTAATTTAAAGGAATTTGCAATATACTTAATATTGCTTTTAATAATACTACTTTCTGTTTTTCATGTTATTGATTATAAAATTACTTTTATTTTTACTATTAGTACAGTATTCTTTTTAAATAAAAAACTATTCAAGTTAGTTGATTACTCTTTACTATTAACTTTCATTTGTTTCTTTATATTTATAGGCAATATATCTTCAATGGATTATATTAAAAATATTATGGAAACAATACTTTCTTCTAGTAAAAGTACTTATTTTTCATCAATAATTGTAAGTCAAGGTATAAGTAATGTACCTGCAACTATGCTTATTTCAGGATTTACTCCATATTATAAAGAACTTTTACTTGGAGTTAATATAGGGGGACTTGGCACACTTATAGCTTCATTAGCTAGTGTTATTTCATATAAACTTTATATAAAAGAATATCCTGAAAGTAGTAAAGATTTCTTAAAAAGCTTTACCTTATATAACCTTTGCGGATTATTAATATTAGTTCCACTGATATATTTTATTAATAAAATATAAGTTAATAGAAAAAAGTTCTTACTATGTTTAAATACAAGTAAGAACTTTTTATATAGTTTTTTCAAATTATATTTTAAATATAGCTAAGACATATCTCTGTCTTTTTATATTTCTAATAGATAACTTAAATATATTTTGCTGTTAATGATTCTTTACAGTTACATAGTTCCTTTGGTGTTCCCTCAAATATTATTTCTCCACCTCTTGTTCCACCCTCAGGTCCCATATCAATAATCCAATCTGCTCTTTTTATTACATCTATATTATGTTCAATTATTATAACTGTATTTCCGCTATCTACAATGCCTTCTATTATATTAACAAACTTTTCTATATCAGACATATGAAGACCTGTTGTAGGTTCATCTAAAATATATATTGAACTCTTATTATGTAACTCACTAGCAAGCTTTAACCTTTGACACTCACCTCCAGATAGTGTATCAAGTGTTTGACCTAAAGTTAAATATCCAATTCCCATATCTTCAATAGATTGTAGCTTTGTCTTTATTGGTTTTATATGAAAAAATTCAATTGCTTCTGTAACTGACATTTCAAGAACTTCTATTACGCTCTTTCCTTGGAATCTATAATCTAAAACTTCTTTTTTAAATTTTTTACCTTCACAAACATCACAAGTACTCTTTATATTTTCCATAAATGCAAGATTTGTCTCTATAACTCCAGTTCCATTACAGTTTTCACAAGCTCCTTCTGAATTCGAACTAAACAATGATACATTAACATTATTTACTTTTGAAAAGGCTTTTCTTATATTGTCCATAATTCCACTATATGTTGCTAAACTAGATCTGGAATTAGCTGATACAGGGCTTTGATCTATAAGTACAGCATCTTTATTTTGTTTTAAAAATTCATATTTAATTAATATACTTTTCCCTGAACCTGCAACACCTGTTACTAAAGTTAATATTCCTTTAGGTATTGTCACCGATACATTTTTCAAATTATTCCTATTACCATTTACAACTTCTAAGTATCCCTTATGCTCTCTTACGTTTTCCTTAATAGTTAAAGCTTTATTTAATGCATTTCCAGTTAAAGTCCGTGATGTAAGAAGATTTTCATAGCTTCCTTCATATACAATTTCTCCACCATATCTTCCTGCTCTTGGTCCTACATCAATAATATGATCTGCAATTTTTATAACATCTGGATCATGCTCAACAACTATTACTGTATTACCTTTATCACGTAATTTTATCAAAAGATCATTTAATTTATGTACATCTCTTGGATGAAGCCCTACACTTGGCTCATCAAATATATACATTAAATCTATAAGGTTACTATTTAAGTACTTTACCATTTTTATATGTTGAGATTCCCCACCAGATAATGTTGATGTTTCTCTATCTAAAATTAAGTACCCAAGTCCTATATCAATTATGTTATTCAATTTTTCTACTATTCCTTTTATCAAAGGCTCTGCTTCTGGCTCATTTATTTCCTTTATCACTTTAACTAATTCATCAATTTGCATACTAGTTAAATCTGTAATATTATATCCATTAATTAAGCAATCATAAACTCTTTGATGAAGTCTTCTTCCTTGACAAAGAGGAGAGGACATTTGTCTTCTATAAGTAACTTACTTAACTTTTTCTTTGTTGCTTCAGATGTATCACCTTGCTTACCTAAATATAATCTATTAAACTTATTCATTAATCCTTCATAGGTTATATTTGTTGTACCTGTTTCATCTATTTGAATCTTATGTGACTCTCCATATAAAAACTTTTCTAATTCTTCCTTTGTATAATCCTTTATTTTCTTATCATTATCAAAATAACCCGATTGAGCAAATATCTTCCAGTGCCAAGAACCTACTCCAAAGCCTGAAAGTAAAATAGCTCCTTCATTTAATGACTTATTCATATCAAGTATTTCATCCATATTAAGAACTAACTTCTTCCCAAGTCCTTCACATTCTGAGCACATTCCATTAATATCATTAAAAGAAAACATATTGGCTTTTCCTATATAAGTACTTCCAAATCTTGAATATAAAGCTCTTAAATATGAATTTATATCTGTAATAGTACCTAAAGTTGATCTTGAATTACCTCCAAGTCTACTTTGATCAATAATAATTGGCGTTGATAAATTTTCTATATGATCCGCCTTAGCTTCTCCATACTTAGGTAAAAAATTTCTTATGAAAGCACTAAATGTCTCATTTAATTGACGTTGTGCTTCCTTTGCAACTGTTTCAAAAACAATAGATGACTTTCCAGAACCAGATACCCCTGTGAATTGGGAATAAAACTCCATTTCTGTTAAAAGGAATAAATGGATTTTCTAGTCTAACAAATTCCTTAAAATCATTAGTTGTTCCAAGTCCAAGTGCAGCTCCGCCAAATTCAGCACACCAAACAATATAATAGGTATCTTCAATTTTAACTAATCTTGGATCATAAGAATAGTTTGGTTGATAATCATTACCTTCTTCATCTTTCCAATGAATTTCTTCATCCTCAATGTCCCAAGATAGTCCATCTTTACTTCTACCAACATGTAGTTGTGGCTTACCATTTTTATGGTCCGCTCTAAATATTCCTATAAATCCATCTTCATATGGTAATACTGCACTATTAAATATTCTTGCTGATTTTTTTGTAGGATTCCAGTTTATAATTGGATTACCATCGTGTCTCCATACTACTCCATCGAAACCTTCTGGCTTTTCTTGCCAAGGCATATTACTTAATTTTTCTCCAAATATCTTTACGTTTTCCATAAAAATCCTCCCAATCTTGCCATTTTTAAATTAAATATTCATTGCTAAATATAAATTAATAACTCTACAAGCTAAATAAACTTGTTAACAATTACAAATTAAATTTACTATCTATTGACTTTAATTTCTATATTTATGTTATTTATACTTTATTATTGTTTATATTTCTGTAATAATGTTATATTTTAAAACAACAAACTTACTTCCATATATCCTCTCCAAAAGATTCTATATAGTTAGTTAATTCAGTTGCCATTTCTTCTGCTTCTGGAATTCTTATATGACCTGGAGTTCCACATCCATTTCTTTTAAACTTATATCTAACTATCTTTTCATCATTTAACTTATCAACCATTTCATCAAGAGCATCATCCCAGCCATTACTATGACATAAAATAGTTGTTATAACTATAAATAGAGCCTTTGGATATTTGCTTCTTAAATCTGTTATTATATCAGCATATTTAGATTTCCACACTTCTCTTTTTTCTTTATCATCATCTATATAATTTTCAGGATGAGCATCATTTTGACCTAGCGCCATAATTACTACATGTGGTGTATATTTTGAAAAATCCCACTCATTACATTCACCAAGCTCTGGACTGTATCTAAGCTTATCATAAGTAGATTCAGCCCCTAAATATCCGCTTGATGGATTAAAATACCCGGTTCCATCCATAACTGCAATTCCACCTTGAGCATTATTATTAATTTCTGCTCCTAAGTTTCTTGCTGTTATCATTGAATATGAATACCATGAGTTAGAGTAAATTCCCTCATGACCTTCCGGATCTACTTTACCAACGTAATCAACAGCTTCACATACTTCTCCTGCTGAAACTGAATCACCAAAACACTCAATTCTTCTATTATAGTTTTTCTTTACTGCTTCAGTATAAGAATTTTTATCTATTATAATTCCGTAAAAGTCAAAATAATGTGCTGCATCAGACCTTTTGTATAAAACTAAATCATGCAATTTATCTTCTAAACCTTCTGCAATATCTATTACTATATCTTTATAATGTTCTTTTATTACTACCTTACCTTCTATTTCATCATCAATAATAAATCCAATAGCATTTTCATAATGGCTATGATAATTCTTTAAAGCAATTTTCAAACTTGCCCCACTAAATTTAATTTTTATCATACTACCAGCATAAACAATTGTTGGAGCCTTAGAATTTTCAAAATCAATTCTCCCCATATATTTATAATGAGAATTATCGGCTTCTATAAATTTAAAATCTTCTTTATTAAGTTCTTCTAAGTACATAAACTCTCACCTCCTAAGATACTAAAAATCCCATTATATATGTTTCTGTCTCCTTTTCTTCATCAAATACATTTATTTGAATGTTATGATTAGATATATTTTCAGATTCAACTAATAACTCTGTTGCTGAATAATCTCCCCATCCATCTTCAAAATAAGTATCAATTATAATTGGATTATTTTCATCTACTATTACTTCTATTTTGCCTGCTGAATCTTTAACTGATTTTTTATATAATAAAAATAAATTTTTACATTCAATATCAACTTCTAAAGAAGCTGTATTTCCTTTTTTTAAACTACATTTCCATCCATGCTGAAAAACCTGGAAGCCTTCAGAGTCTTCAATAAAACCTTTTATTTTATTAACATCTATGGTTTTATTATTTTTTATAATTCCATTCTTATATCTTTCTCCAAAGACTGGATTTACAAAGTCTACTTCTTTTACTACCACTTCAGTATTATCTTCTTTATTAATATTAGCTAATATGTTTTTCATAAAATCAATTAATAACTCTGATATTATGAAATGACCATAATCATTTGGATGAACTTCATCACTAGCTACATCTTGCCATTTTAAATTTCCTTTTTCTATTTCTGAGTGTACAGTATCTCTAAAACTTATCATTGGAATATTATATTTTTCTCCAATTTCTATTTGTTGTGCTTGTACATTGCTTCCATCAAAATTACTCATAAACACTTCCATTATAGCTGGAGGATTTTCTACTGATAATATTCTTCTTATTAAACTTTCATAAGCTACTTTATCATAATTAGTACTTTTATCGTTTACAGCAAAATCAATAAATATTATATCTGGATTCTTATCCAGTACCTGTTTTTGGACTCTATGAACTCCTATAATTGATCCTGTTGCTCCAACCCCTGCATTTATAAAATTGATATTTATATTACTAAATGTATCTTTAAACCATAAATATGTCCTGCTTGCATAACAATCTTCTTGCTTAGTTGCATTGCAGCCTTGCGTTATAGACCCACCTAAAAAAGCTACTGTTATATCTTGTCCGATTTGTGCTTTCATTAAAACTTTAGCAAGTCTTAATGTATCACCTTTACTAACTAATGAATTCTTTATCATTTCTTCAGTAATTATATAATCCATATTAAACCTCCTTGAAAACGTCAATATAACTTGTCAAACATTTACACGATAATTGTATATCTCTTTTTATCAAAAGTATATATGTGTATTATATTTTGTTTATAAATCTGAAAAATTGTTTATTTCTTTAGTTACTTTAGAATTTTACTTATTTTAATTAACATTTCATTTGCACATTTTGTATACTATATTATATATCAAAAGATAAAATAATAATTATTATGGAGATGAAATAGCTATGTTAAGTAAACTAAATTCTGAAAATTCCTTTATGCCGTCAAGCACTAATATAATACAAGAATGTTCGAGACTTCTATATAGAATTCCAGTTTTTCTTAGTCATCCAAGTAGATTAAACTCAACTCAACAAGAATTTGTAGGTAGAATCATTATAGAAATAAAAAGAGCTTTGCTATTTCCAAGAACCTTGCCAGTTACTGAGCAATATCCTGAGCCACCTCTAACTAATATAAGAAGAATGATATTATCAAGTTATGGCTTTATAGCTCTTAACCTTGCTCAAAGAGAAGTTAGAGTTCTAGAAAATAATTTAGGAGAAGAATTAAATTTTACAACTTGGGAAGGCAGCCCTTTTGCTCAAATTGAACCTGCTATGGCATTTCAATTCGGTCTTCCTATGCTTTTAATTAGAGAATCAACTGTTGAACAAACTGGAATTTGGTCCTTTGGAATAGGACCTTTCTTATTATTAGAATGGAATCCAAATTTACCTTTAGAAGACTTCTTTAATAGCAACGCATGGTTAGAAATTTTTCAAAATTGGATTTCTCAAGTTAGAAATGGATTTTACCTTCAAACTCAGCCCCCTTTTAAGTATACTTGTACTAGAGATGGTGTGAATTAATATAGACATGTAATAATAAAAATAATATCTTAAAATATATAAATCTAGGGAGCTGTCTTATAAATCCATTAAATGTAGCATATAAAATTAAAAATTGTGTGACAGCTCCCATATACTAAAAATTATTCTTTACTTTAATTTGCTATAATTATTGGTTATATAAATACGCATAATAGATATATAAAATATCAACTACACTATTTAATGCATGATCTTGAATTATTGCAGTTTGGAAATAATCCATTTTTAATGGACTCACTAATAATCTTATTTCCTTAAATGAGTTATTGGTTTCCCTTTGAGATGTAATCCAAATTACCTTTATATTCTTTTCTCTTAACATTGTATGTATCTGTTTTATATGTCTTGTTGTACCTGAAAATGATATTATTATTGCAACATCATCATTTTTCATATTCTCTATGGCTAATAGTTGACTTTTTAATGTAGGAAAAGAATACGTAGTTTTATCTAAGCGAGTAAATTTTTCACTCAAGTTTTTAGCAACAATATTAGAAAAAGAGCTACCAAAAACATAAATAGATTTAGCTTCATAAATCCATTCAACTGCTCTAACCAATTTGTTTTCATTAATTAACTTTTTAGTTTCATTAAATGATTTATAAACGGATTCAAAATAGTTTTCTAAAATCTCATTACTATTCATATCTATTTCATTATTATCAATACTCTTATGATTTATTTCACCTTCTAAAAATTCGTTATAGACTACAACATCCTCTTTTAATTCTTTAAAACTTGAATTGTTGACGCGCTTGCAAAATCTAGTTACTGTAGCTGCTGACGTGCTGCATTCTTTTGCAATATCAAATATAGTCATTTTAGGTATCTTGTCATGATTATGTAAAATAAATTGAGCTATATAACTATCAGTAGAAGAATATTCTGTTATTTCTTCTACGCATCTTTTTAAATTAGAAAAAAATGAGTACATGATTCCCTCCGCTTTATTTAATATATACAATTTATATTATACATGCTTATAATACAAAAAATATAGGGTAGTTAAAACTAACCTATATTTTTTATATTATTATTCTAATCCTAAAAATTCTCTCATTTCAGTCTTATAAACAGAAGCCTTATTACCATAAATTATTTGTACTCCATCTGCAACCTTAACGATTCCATTAGCAGATAATTCATTTTTAAAATACTCATTTGGTTTTATTATTGATTTATCTTTCAAGGATAAACGTAATCTTGTAAAACATGCTTCAACTTTTAAAATGTTTTCCTTGCCACCAACAGCTTCTACTATTCTAGGAATTAAATCACCTGTACAACTTTCGCTTACTATTTCATCTTTACTTTCTTGAACTTCTCTACCTGGAGTTTTTAAATCAAACTTAATTATTACAAATTTAAATACATAGTAGTATATAACAAAATAGATAGGCCCAAGAATAAGTAACCAATACCAATTTGATCCTTTATCTGCATTTAGTATTCCATTGAATATCCATGATAGTAATGGTCCTCCAAATGCTGATGGTCCTGCTATATTAAATGAAACAATATAAGTAAGTATATAAGCTATACCTGATAATAATGCGTGCACTCCAAAAAGTATAGGTGCTACGAATAGGAAACTATATTCTAATGGTTCTGTAATTCCCATTAATGCACAAGGTATTACTGCAGCTATCATAAGGGAAGCTACTTTTTTTCTATTTTGTTTATGAGCTGTTTTATATATAGCAAGTGCTGCTCCAACCAAACCAAACATTGCAAATAATACTTTTCCATTCATTACATAACGGCTTATGTTGATATCAAACATCGCTCCTGGAGTATTTAATATAGCATTATATATATTTACTGCACCTTCTACTGTTTGTCCTCCAATCTCCATTACTCCACCAAGTGATGTAAAGAAGAATGGTAGATATATAAAATGATGTAACCCAAAAGGTAGCAATATACGTTCAGCAAATCCATATACGAAGGCTCCAAATACGCCTGTTGAGTTAATGAATTCAGAAGAAAGCTGTAAAGCATTTTGTATTGGTGGAAAAACAAATGATAAAGCTATTCCTACAAAACTTGCTACGATAATGGTAATTGCTGGTATAAAACGAGTTCCATTAAATATACCTAATACTGGTGGTAATTGAATCTTATAATATTTATTATGAAGATAACTTACTATAAGACCAATTATTATTCCACCAAATACTCCTGTATCTAGTGTTACTACACCTAAAATTGCCTTTTGACCTGTTAGTAAGTTGCTTGTATCTATAATTCCCCTAGCAATTAAGAAGCTCCCCATAACAGTATTCATTGTCATATATCCTAAGAAACCTGATAATGCTGCTGTAGCTTTTTCTGACTTAGCATATCCATAAGCAATACATATGGCAAATATTATTGAAATATTATTATTTACAACGTTCCCCGCATCTTTCATAAGTTGAAAAAGTAAAGAGAAAAAATCATTTGCTAAAAACGGAGCTACTTTAACTAAGCTCGCATTAGTGAATGCACTTCCTACTCCAACAAGTATTCCTGAAATAGGAAGTAATAAAACTGGTGCCATTAAAACTTTACCTAGCTTTTGAAATGAGCTGAATAATTTTTGCTTATCCATAAAAATCTCCCCTTTATCTGAAGTCAATACTATTTTAACTCTGGCCAGTACTCACCATTAGCTTCAATTAGATCATCTAATATTTGTCTTGCAACTGTTGTAGATGGTACAGTTTTATTTATTGCTATAGCTTGTAATGCTTTTTCATAAGAATTTTCATAATATGCATCAACAGCTAATTTTTCTGAAGCTACTTGATTTTCTATCATTCCTTTATAGAAAGTTGGTATTGCAGAAATTGATACAGGCTCTGGTCCCCATGAACGTATATATGCTGGTACTTCTACCATAGCATCAGCTGGAATATTAGGAATAGCTCCATTATTCTCCACGATTACTAGGAAACGTTCTCCCTTATTGTATGCAATCGAAGCTGCTGCATCAACTATAAAATCTCCGAATACTGTAAATTCTTGTAATGGGCTCTTGTAAGTTTCTGGTGATTCTAAGTATTTTTTGTGTTCTTCAAACATTTCTGTTTCACGGCCTTCTATAACCATATCTGCTCTTGTACGATTTATATTCATTTTAGATACCATATCTGATGAATATAAATAATATTGAAGATAACTATTTGGTAAATAGTCTGGATAATCTTTCACTATCTTAGCATATTGCTTCCATGTCTTTTGCCAATCTGGATCTTTATGGTGTTTATCACTTGAAGCTGTCATTCCAGAAGTTAATATCATTTCTCTTAATTCTGGTAAACGATCATTTCCATCTTTATCAAATAAAGCTGTAAACCATCCGAAATGATTTAGTCCAAAATAACATGGATCTAAAGATTGCCAGCTTTCTAAACCTAACATTTTAGAATAAGATAAAAGAATAGCTGTTGGCATATCACATATATTTAGTACTCTCTCATTATTAAATTCTCTTCTTGTAGCTTCTGCAACAACTGCTGCTGGATTAGAGTAATTTAGTACCCAACAATTAGGAGAATATTTTTTTGCCGTCTTTATCATATGAATTATAGCTGGAATTGAACGAATACCATAAGAAATTGATCCTCCTGGTCCACAAGTTTCTTGTCCCACTACTCCATATTTTAATGGAATCTTTTCATCTGAACTTCTTAATTTTAATCCACCTTGTCTAATTTGAGCAAAAACAAAATCTACATCTGTGTAAGCTCTTTCTTCGTCTGTTGTTACAATTACTTCAAGATCTGGATAAGTTTCTCCAATAAATTGTTTCATAATATCATATACTAAATTTAATCTTTTCTCATCAATATCAAATAGAGCTAATTTTCTTAAAGGAAAATCATCCTTTTTTTGTAATAAACTTTGTATTATACCTGGTGTGTGTGTGCTTCCTGCACCAACAATAACTACTGCATTTTTTTTCATTGCAATCATCTCCCTTTTTGTAAATCTTTTTGTAAATGTTTTCTCTTGATGTTTATACTATATCACTTTACATAAACAAAAATAAAAAAATTTCACATTATGAAATTTTTTGTTGCTCATGATTTTTTAAAAAATAAAAAGGCACTGAAATTTAAATCTGATTCAAAATTTATTACTTAATATAAAAAATCCCTCAATTTAAAATTGAGAGATTTTTTATCTATATAATTTCTTCGTTAAAAGACGATTTTTTATTGTAAAATTTATAATAAGATATTTACTAATTAACTTTTAATCTATTTATTCAACCCCTAATACTTCTCTGATTTGAGTTTTGTATACATCTGCTTTAGAACCATAGATAACTTGTACACCATCACTTACTTGAACAACCCCATTAGCTCCAAGCTTTTTCCAAAGATTTGCATCACCTACAATTTCTTTATTTTTAACCTTTACTCTTAATCTTGTGAAGCATGCATCCACGTGCAGTATATTATCTTGTCCACCTAGTCCCTCTATAATATCATATAGTATATCTGCTTTAGATAAATTATTATTTTCTGATGTCTCATTTATTACATCATCTTCTCTTCCTGGAGTTTTATAATTAAACTTTAATATCATAAATTTAAATGTAAAGTAGTATAGAAAGAAGAAAATAATACCCAAAATAGGTATCCAAATCCAGTTTGACCCCTTATCAGCTTGCATTATACCATTAAATATCGTACTTAAGAACGGTCCCCCAAATGCTGATGTTCCTGGAACGTTTACTTGTAAGATATAGGTTAAGAAATATGCAAGTCCTGAATAAAGTGAATGAACAACAAATAACATTGGTGCTACAAATAAGAATGAATATTCAATTGGCTCTGTAATGCCTGTAAAGAACGCTGGTATTGCTGCAGCAATTATTAATCCCCTAACTATATTTTTCTTTTCTGACTTTGCAGTTTTATACATTGCCAAAGCCCCACCTGTTAAACCAAATGCAGCTACAATTATTTTACCATTCATTATAAATCTTGTTACATCAATATCAAATATGGCTGAAGGAGAAGCCAATTGAGCTTGGTATATGTTAACTGCCCCCTCTACTATATTTCCATCAATTATTGCTGATCCACCTAAATTAGTAAAGAAAAATGGTAAATAAACAAAGTGGTGTAATCCAAAAGGTAAAAGCGCACGTTCTGATAAACCGTAAATAACTGTTCCAAATGCACCTGTAGAATTAATTAAATTGCTTAATGAAGTTAATCCCCCTTGAATTACTGGCCAAATTCCAGCCATTATAAAACCTAAAATTACTGAACATAATATTGAAATCATTGGTACAAATTTTGTTCCACTAAAAATTCCTAATACTGGTGGCAATGCAATATTGTAAAATTTATTATGTAGAAAAGCTACCATAAAACCTACTATAATTCCACCAAATACTCCAACATCCAATGAAGGTATTCCTAAAACTAATGATTGACCTGTAGCTAAGTTACTTGGATCAAGCTTTCCTAAATGTATTAATAATGTACTCATAACATTATGCATAGTTACAAACGCTATCACTGAAGCTAATGCCGCTATCCCCTTTTCTTTTTTTGCATATCCAATTGCTATAGAAACAGCAAATATTATTGGTAAGAAATTGAACACTGAATTTCCTGCTGATTTACACAAATTAAAGAACAACTTCAAGTAATCGTTTGCAAGAACTGGAAATGTACTTACTAAATTTGTACTTGTAAATGCTGCTCCAATCCCAAGTAAAATACCTGCTATTGGTAATAACATAACTGGTGTCATAAGAACCTTTCCTAATTGTTGAAAAGCTGCAAAATACTTTGAATCTTTCATAAATTATATCTCTCCCTCTTTATAATATTTATATGACCTGACTAAGATATTGTTATTTTTCTTTCTATTCCACATATACCTCAATCAGGTCAACTTTGCCATTGTATTATTTAGTTAATCTATTAACTTATATCTTCTTTTAATATTTTTAATTTATTTAATCATTACTTAAATTCTGGCCAGTATTCCCTATTTGCTTCAATCAATTTGTCTAAAACTTTTCTTGCTTTATATGCGTCTACAATTGTTCTATTTAAAGTTAATGCTTGAAGTGCCTTTGCATAAGATCCTTCAAAATAAGCATCTACAGCTAATTTTTCATAAGCTAGTTGTGCTTCCATTAAACCTTTATAGAATGTTCCTATCTTACCTACTCTAAGTGGTCTTGGTCCGTTAGCTGTTAATACTGCAGCGACTTCTACCATTGCATCATCTTGAATATTTGATATTGCTCCATTATTCTCTACTATTACAATAAAGATTTTTCCTTGATTATATGCTATAGATTCTGCAACTTGAATCATAAATTCACTATGTGCATCATTATGGACCATCTCGCATCCTTCCATAGTTCCATGCTCAATTACTTTTTGGCATTCTTCAAATACTCTTTTTTCTCTACCATCCATAACTTCATTTGCTCTTGTATATTCTGGATTTAATTTTTTTACCTTGTAATCTGGATATAAGTAATATTGAAGATAAGTATTTGGAAGATAATCGCTAAAATCTTCACACATGTTCTTAACCATGCCATACGTATCTAACCAAGATTGGTCTCTTTGTTCGGCATCAACTGGTAAAAACCCTCTTTCTTTTATCAAACTCTTCAATTCTGGTACTAAGTCATTACCTTCTGAATCATAAAGGTTAGTAAACCATCCAAAGTGATTCAATCCAAAATAAACAGGTTCAAAATCCTTTGAGTCTCTACCTAATATTCTTCCATAAGATCTTAAAAGGTTTACAGGTTGATCACAGATATTAAGTATTCTCTTATCTTCTGGAAATTCTCTTCTAATTGCTTCAGCTACTATTGCTGCTGGATTAGTATAATTTAATATCCATGCATCTTTTGAATAAGATCTGATATCGTTAACTGTATTAATCATATCTCTAATTGATCTTAACCCGTAAGCAAATCCCCCTGCACCACAAGTTTCTTGTCCAATTAGCCCCATGCTTAGTGGTATCTTTTCATCCTTTTCTCTCATTTCATATCCACCAGTTCTCATTTGCATAAATACAAAATCAACCTCATTGTATGCTTCTTCAACCTTAGTTGTATATTTAAAATCTAATTCATGATACTCTTCTTTAAATAATACTTTAGCAAATTCTCCTATAACCGCTTGTCTTTCTTCATTTATATCAAATAAAACTAATTTATTTAACGGAAATCTTTCCTTTAATTTGCATAGTGTTTGTAATAAACCTGGTGTCCAAGTACTTCCTCCACCAACTAGTGTCACATTAAATTTCTTCATCTCTACCAACTCCTTAGATTAAATTATTGTTTGTAGTACCGGCTACATGTATAATTATATTAGGCATGAAAATGTTTTTAAAGTCTCTTGAAGCCTTTATCAATTTTATTCAAAAGTTAAAAAATTTTCATTTGATGAAATAATTTTCACTATAAGACTATCACTAACTTAAAAGGGGACAAACAATGGATTTCTACAAAATGATAAGTACAAATACAGATAAACTAAATAAAAATGAATTAGACATTTTAAATTTTTGCATGAAAAATGCTAATGATATTAAATCAATTAAAATTAATGATTTAGCTGAAAATACCTATACATCTCCAGCTTCTATAGTTCGCTTCTGCAAAAAATTAGGTTTTTCAGGTTTTGCAGAATTTAAAGCATCTTTTGTATTAAATATAAAAAACACTGAAGAAACTTTTAACAATCACTTTAATGAAAATTCACCTAACCTTTTTAAAGATATAAATAAATCTATTGAACTTATTAATGAAGATATTTTAGAAGAAATCTTATGTCTTTTACATAATGCAAATAGAATAGAATTTTTTGGAGAAGGCTCATCTAGAATAGTTTGCTCTGAGGTGGCAAAAAAATTTAGAACCATAGGAAAAACAGCCTTTAACTATGATGATAGTAGTATGATGTACATAGCTGCTGCATCTTTAACATCCAATGATCTTATATTTGCAGTCTCTATGTCAGGAGAAACTATACAAGTATTAAAGGCATTAAATATAGCCAAAACTAGAGGTGCTAAAATAATATCGCTTACCGATTTAAGCAATAATTCTCAATCAAAACTTGCTGATAAATCTCTTTATGTTACTTCAACATCTTTTGTTCACGAGAATTATAATATAGTTTCTCGTACTCAAGCTTTAATAATTTCAGAATATATATTTTTTAGATACCTTGAAAAATATATCTATTAAAGTAATATAAAAATGTTAAAAATTTCTTTAATAGCAGCGCTTAGTTATAAATTTAGGAGATATCTCAAAACTATTTTTTTGAGATATCTCCATATTCTATTAACTATTAATTCTCTATAATTTTTAATATAGCTTCTGCGGCTTTTTTATATCCTCCTGCACTTCTAAAACTCTTCCCTAATTTTTCTGCATTTTCTTTATATTTATTGTTACTTATAACCTCTAACACTGCTTCCTTAATACATTTAGGACTATTACGCTTTAAAACTATTCCAGCATCTAAATCAGCAACTCTTCTACATACCATTCCTTGTTCTGATTGCTGAGGATACATAACCATAGGAACTCCATAATATAAGCTTTCATTAACACTATTCATTCCACAATGAGTAATAAATACCTCTACATCCTGAAGTACTTTAATTTGTTCTACACTATTTCTAACTTCAAAATTATCTGGTATATTACCTAATTCTGAAATTGAAGTTCCTTTTCCAATAGACATAACAACATCTATATCACAATCTTTAAATGCCTTAATACAATTTTGATAAAACTTAATATTTTTATTATTTACAGTTCCAAGTGAAATATATATTTTCTCGAGCTTTCTTTCTTCTTGCTTAACTACAATATTTGCAACTGATGGTCCTACAAAATAATATTTAGAAGAAAAAGTATCTACCATTGGTTGAAATTCTTTTGAAGTATATACAATAGTATCTGTTTCATTATCATTTTGAATCATAGAAACAAAGTCCTTAACATAATATCCATGACTTCTTAATAGTTCTAACTTTTTATTAATTCGTCCCATACCTAAAATCATACGTATAATTTCATTAATCCCTTGCTTCATCATTTTTGCTGTATATTTATTAAATGCAAATGTTGTTGTTGAGCATATATAAGGAATGTCCAATTTTTTTGCAAATAATTTTCCCCAAAAGCATAAAGAATCCGATACAATACAGTCAGGCTTAATACTTTCTAATTCAGCGCATACTTTTTTATCTAGAGATATAGTCGTATCCACTACCATTTCTATTAAAGCAGGAAAATCCTTACCTATTTTTTTCTCATCTTCTGGTCTTAATTCTGGAAGATAATCATCACAACTTATAAAATTTGCACCTGCATCTTGAATTTTATCTTTAAATTCATTAAATGAATAATACCATACTTCATTGCCTCTACTTACTAATTCTCTTACTACTTCAATTGTAGGATTTGTATGTCCACTTGCAGGAATACAAAAAAATATTATCTTACTCATATTAACCCATCCCTTATCAATTTATTTTACTATTAATCATCATTTTTTCTTGGAATTCCTATTTCCCCTATGAAGTTTATTAAATCTCTTTGGTGTACAATTGCAAGTCCCCTAAATTTTGCAAGTTCAATACAACTAGCTATGTCGGGTGTAGATTCACCACTTTCCCATTTTGCAATAGATTGCCTTGAGACATTTATCTTTTCTGCTACTTGTTCTTGCGTATACTGATATATTTTTCTTAATCTTTTTAAATTCTCACTAATCATATTTATCATACCTTTCATACTTATTATATTTAACTTAACCCTTGATTTCTATCAACCAATTTTAACATCAAAGTATATATTCATAGCATTATATTAAATTAATTATACGAAAATTAATAAATAATCATACTAAAAATCAATGCTAGTCAACAATCTTGCCATTAAAAACAAATAAACTATATCTTACTAATTTGCTTTAATTTACACTTATTTTTAAGTGAATAGGTAAAACTCATTACGCAAATAATAAAGATTAAAGTAAGGTGGTGATAAATATGGGCAGTTCTCAATATAACAAAAATAAAAATAATAAAAGCAACTTCGGGAAAAATAGGGACAACAATAACAAAGATAAAGGAAATAATCAAGTAAAGTAGATACAGTCTTATAGTCTATACTTTATAAGATAAGTAAAATTTTAAATTACATTATATTAAATTTTTACCATAATATTAAAAGTGACAATAAATCTAAAATACTATTAGATTTATTGTCACTCTTTTCGTGAAATGCCTATATAATAAAATTTCTATATTTGTTGCGCTTTTTATAAGTTATATAACTAAAAATTATAGTTGTCATCAAATAAATTATTTAAATCACTTTTAGTAGTTACAACCATTTCCTCAATGTTAATATTATCTTCATCATCTGTATTAACATCAATAATAACACTTCTTTTTCTATTTCGTGTTGATTTTCTCTTATTTTTATCATCTAATGCCATCTTTATTAAATTTATTGATTCAGTAGGAGTTTCGCATCCTCCAAGAACTACTATATTATTTTTATCATTATATGTTATATATGTACTTCTATAAACTTCAAATAACTTAGATAATTGATACGGATCGTATCCGTCAATTTTCAAATTAATTCCCAAGTAATCACAATCATATATATCAGGTTGAACAAATACACTATTTTTTATAGCTAGGTCAACAGCTGTCTTAACATCCTTTAATCCATCATATAACTTTAAAACAAGTCCTGATCCCTCTGCAGTATTTATCCTTAAAGAATCTTTGTTATCAATACAACCATCAGCATGAATACCGATTATATTATAGGCTAAATCTAAACTTTCAATTACTTCATTATTTATTTCTTTATATGTATTTCTCTTATTATTATCTACGAACTTAACATCATTTATTAAATCCATTACACTGTTTATGTCATTCCAACAATCTATAGTATTTTTAAATGCTAGCTCATCTTCCTTCAAGCTAGGTAAAATAGCTACTACATTCACCTTTGCATTTTTTAAAACTTTTTTTGCTATCTGTATGAATGTTTTTATTGCTCCAGATCCTGTTCCTCCTGCCATGGTTGTAAATACTACAACTGCTTCTGTTAATGGATATTTGCTTAACAATGCTGCTAAAGAATTAATATTGTCTTTTATCATTTCCTTTGATTTATTTCTATCTCTTCCTGAACCATCTTCTCCAGGATAAACATATACATTTTTTGTTATATCTGCATTTTTTAATGGCTTAATATCAAATAAACTACTATTTATAAATAATCCATTATATCTTGGATTTTTACTTAATAACCCATCTACTATATTTCCAGCACCTTGTCCTAATGAAACTAATAACATTTTGCCTTTTTCCATAATAACTCTCCTCTATAATACTATATAACTTTATTATCGATGAAAACTAGAATAACCTTATATTTATTTTTTTAATGAAATTATAATTATTACTTAAGCTCCCCTATTCTTCGTTCGAAAATATAATGGGGTGAATAAATTATTATGGATAATAAAGAAAAATATATAGACGATCAAAAAATCAATTTTAAAATCCTAAATAAAAAAAGAGGAGAAATATTATACTATTCTATAGATCAAGTAGCTGATTTATTAAATGAAAGTACAGATAATATAAAATACTATACTAATATTTTTGACGATATACTAAAAATCGAAATACTAGATAAAGAATTACGCTATAAAAATAATGATATAGATAAATTAGAGATTTTAATAAAACTAAAAAATAGAGGCATGTCTATAAAAGAAATATACGAATATTATAACAAATTACCTTTAAATGATAGTGAGCTTCAATATAGTGAAGGAAACTTATTATCTGTTGAAGAACTTATTAATTTAATTAAAGAAAATCAACAAACTCAATTAAATAATTTTAAAGAACAATTAATTAGAGATTTACAAAATGTGAATTCCTTGTATCTTAATAACATTAGTTCACTTATTATTGAATCTCAAAGCCAAAAACTTAACGAGCTTAAAAATGACTTATCTAAAGAAATTACAGAATACCTAACTGTTAAATTTGATAAAATCAGTGAAGTTAATAATGATATACATAATAATATAATTAATGATGCTAAAGAGTTTATATCAACTAATATTGATAGTAAAAATGAAGAGTTAATAATTAATTTCAAAAATAATTTTGATGATTTTACTAAGCTATCTTCAAATAATAATGAACAATTAATAAATGAAATTAAATCCTTTAAAAGAGTTATGGAAGATGCTTATTATACTAAATGTGAAGTTGAAATGGAGGAAGATGCAAACAAAGGATTTTTTGCTAGACTATTTCAATCATTAAAAGTTAATTAGTTACATTTTTATCTCAATGAAAATTATAGCTCTACAACATTTGTCGTAGAGCTTATACTTAATATTATGTTTTCCACAATTTCTATTTATTAATATTATATATAGCTTACTATTCTAGTACATTTATTATCTCTCAGGAAGAAAAACAGTTATTCTCGTACCTATTTCTTTCCTACTTAAAACGCTAAAATATCCATTGTGACTATCAATAATCCACTTAGCAATTGAAAGTCCAAGCCCTGTACCACCATTTTTTTTAGCTCTTGAAGTATCAGCTCTGAAAAATCGTTCAAATATGTGAACTACGTCATTTTCATCCATTCCTATTCCATTATCTTGAATTGAAAAGTAAGGCTCATTTTTAGAATTTTTCCCACATCTTAATATAATATCTTCTCCACTATCTGTGTACTTTGCTGCATTTTCTATCAATATTCTAGCTGTTTGCTTTAATAATGATATATCACCATAAACATTTATATTTTCTGAATCTACATATGTGTATATGTGATTTTTATCTATCATCTGAGATTCTTCTAATACTTCTTTCATCATATCATTAAGTGAAAATTTCATAATTTTAAGCTGAGTTTTATCATTAATACCTCTAGCTAAAAATAATAATTGTTCTACTAAGTTTTTCATATTTTCTGATTCACTTTTTATAGCTGCAATAGATTCTTCTAATACTTCTGCATCATCTTTTCCCCAGCGATCTAACATATTGGCATAACCCTGAATTACAGAAATAGGAGTTCTAAGCTCATGTGATGCGTCTGAAACAAACCTTGCTTGTTGCCTATAAGATTCCCTCATTCTATCTAATAAATTATTAATTGCTTCCTCTAACCCCTTAAGTTCACTATCTCCAATATGAATTCTTTCATTAGATGCAATTGGACTAATCCTAGATATAGCATCTTCAAGACTATGAAATTTTTCTTCATCAAAAGCCATATCACTAAGTCTACCAGCTGTTTCCGCTATTTCATTAAGTGGTCTTAAAACTTTTCTATTTTTTGAAGTACCAAATATTATTTCATTTAATAGCATAATCAATTCTATAATTCCAATAACACTAATAGCTCTTATAATAAGGTTTAAAAAAATGCTAGCTTCTTTAATCATGACCTTTCCATTATCAAATACAACTTTATAAGTTGCTGTTTCTATAGGATAAAAGTTAAATGACCTTTGAGCATTTTTTACAAACTCACCATAAAAGCTTAATTCACTTTCAATACACCAAACTCCAATAAATAAGGCAACTATACATATATCAATTAAAAGAAACTTTAGAAATAAATCTCTTACAAAAATAGAATTTAGTTTTATTGCAATAGATGTAACATTTTTGTTTTTACTTTTTTTACTCATCTTTAATTACGTACCCCACACCACGAACTGTAGTTATTATTTTTACTTTAAACATATCATCTATTTTTGTTCTTAAATATCTTACATAAACATCTATAACATTTGTTTCTCCAATATAATCATATCCACATACCTTTTCCATAAGTGTATTTCTAGTTAAGACTATGTTCTTATTTTCCATTAATATTTGTAACAAATTAAACTCTCTATTAGTAAGTTCTATCTCCGTGCTATCATATATTACTTTATGTTTCATTTTATCTAAGGACAATAAACCGCATCTTAATATGTCTTCATCTTTTTTTACTGTAACTATTCTCTTTTTAAGTGCTGTTCTTATTCTTGCAAGTAATTCTTCTATTGCAAATGGTTTAGTTATATAATCATCTGCTCCTGCATCAAGACCTGATACTTTATCCATAACTGCATCTCTTGCAGTAAGCATTATAACTGGAATATCAGAAGTTCTTCTAAGTCTTCTTAATACTTCAAGACCATTAATTTCTGGAAGCATTATATCGAGAAGAACTAAATCTATCTCACCTTTTTCTGCAATTTCAAGACCTGTTCTGCCATTATAAGCTTTTACTATTTCGTATCCTTCATGTTTTAACTCAAGCTCAATAAATCTTAATAACTTTTCTTCATCTTCAACTATTAAAATCTTAGTCATTCTTAACACCCTTTTTAAACTTCTCTTTTATATCTTTTACATATTTTGAAATCTCATTTAATACCATATTAACCTTATCTGTGTTAATGCTATTTGCATATACATAAAATTCTATATCAAAAAATAATCCAATAATAATTAAAGGTATAATGATCCAAAACATAAAAAATGAAAGCAACATTACTACTGTAAGTGGAATTTTTAAAAATACTTTATTTTCCTTTTTTATCTCTAAGAAAATATTATTACAAGTATCTATAAACTTACATATAGCTTCAAAAATTCCTTGAAATCTATTGCTAGTTTTATACTTATATTCCTCATTCTTTCTAATAACTTGAAGTTCTCCACTATACCTTGTTACGTTAGTATAAAAAATATCAACAGAAGGCTTTTCCACTCTTCCACTTTCCTCCAAATATAATAAAGCATCTAATATATCCCAATCATTATTTTCTAAAACTATTTTAGCTTCTTCATAGCTTATATTTGCTTTTTTTCTTAATTTGTCTACTAACTTAAGTTTTTCCATAAATAGACCTCCATATCTATGGCATAAAATAACATATATTATTTAAATTTTACTATTTTACTTGTGATAAGTATATTAATTTTTTAATAAATTGCACAATACTTTTACAAATAATAATCTCATAACCAATTTGATATTATTTCGAAATAAAAAATACCGTATATTCATTTCTTAATATACGGTATTTAGAATTGTATTCGAAATTATATAAAAATCGGAAAGTTAATACATATCATTAAGTCTAATTCTCATTCATTATTTTTCATAACCTTCTTTAAAGTCCTTTTTAATAGTATCTGCTGATTCTGATACTTTTTCGAAAACATTATTTACTCCATCATAATTAATGTTAGCACCAGCTAATGAGTATTTATATCCACAGAATAATCCAATTACTAATAATACTATAGTTGGTACAGATAAAAATATTAACAAAAGTATTGATATTGTTAATGGTACCCTTATTGGCTTTTCATTTTCTTTTTTAACCTCAAAATAGTTCTCATTTCCTTTTTTTATAACCTTGCCTACAAACTTAAATATTCTGCCTACGATTTCTCCAACTCCACCATACTTTTCTTCATTCTTCTTATTATTTTCCTTTTTCTCTTGCTTTTGATCTTCTTCTTTGACTTCAATTATTGTAGTGATTTCATTATTTTCTATTTTCCCACTTCTTTCCAAATATATAATAGAATCTACAACATCCCAGTTGCATTTTTCCAATACTTCTATTGCCTCTTCACGAGTTATATTAGCCTTTGCAATTATAATTTCAATCATTTCATTTCTTTCCATTTGATTTACCTCCATGTATTTGTTAATCATTCATCATGGTTATATAATACTTTTAGAAGATTAATCTAAAATATAAGAAAGATTAAAATTAGATTAAAAAATTAAATTTTAAAATTTAATAACAAAGGCTATCACAAACAGCCGTTTAATGTAAAACTTAAAATAAAATTAGTGTTTCATAATGAAAAACTTAAATTCATTATACATTCTACATTTTTAACTGTGTGACAGCCCAATTATTTTTAATTAACTTTTTTCTTAATCGCTTAAATATCTAAATTCTATACTTGTTAAAAGTAATGCACCAGCATAGTCATTATTGGATGCAATACGTGCAACACTTAAAAGAGCAAAATCTTCAGCTCTAATAACATTATTTAGTTCAAACTCTAATACATAATGATTATATTGAAAATTTCCTGGTGAGTTTTGTATTGGAATATTAACTCTATTAATAGTCCTTAAATTTGCTATATTTACTACTCCATTAGCTCTAGTAAATAATGATGAAAGTCTGATTGCAAACCTATTTCCAGTTGGAGTATTTGAATTATCAGTTAATAAATGAACAAACACCCTAGCTCTTGAAGATCTAATAGCATCCCTTGGGACACTAAAAGTTAGTGAATACTCGTTTGTATCCCCTTGAGGAAGAAGCCATCCTAATATCCTAATGCTAGAATTAGCACTTCCAAGAGGTACAGTATCAGGTGATGTCTCTTCAGCATCATTAATATTACCAGCATTGAATATTAATGACTTAAATTCTAATTCATTATTAAAGCAATAATCATTTAACATATTGAATCACCTCAAAATTATTGAAAAACCTTATGTTATAGTATACTACACAGTTATAATTATGTTACTAAAATTTTTAATATTAAGTTCCATATTATTATTTTATTATTTCAACAAATTAATTTTTCTTCATATTGTTAATAAAAGCTATGTTAGAATAAATTGATAATATATTTGTCAAACAAAGCTATGTCAAACGGAGCCTTTTTTTCTGCTAATCACACAAAACCTTGTATTAATTTTTAGTAAAGTCTATTACAAAAACAAAATAGACAGTACAAAATAAAAAATAAAGGGAGTCGCGAAACGCGTCTCCCTTTAATATAACTTTTATTCTATGGATTTCAATGCATCTACCATATTTACTTTTTTTAATTTTAAATGCATCATTATCATAACTAATATAGCAAAAAACATTGTAATTAAGCCAGAAATCACATAACCAATCATGTCTACAGTTGGTATCATCATCATGTTATCCATTTCTGCTGTGCTTACTAAAAATACATACAATATTTTTCCAAGGAATGACCCTGCAAGTATTCCTAGTATTGTTAGTATTATATTTTCTCTAAATATATACATTGCTACTTCGCTATCATAGAAACCTAATACCTTTATTGTTGATATTTCCCTTATACGTTCAGATACATTTATATTTATCAGATTGTATAATACAACAAAAGCTAAACTTCCTGAAGCAACTATTATTACTATCATAACTAATCCTAAATCAGCAGATTCACTTAAACTTCTCATCTTTGAAGCAAGTGTAACATTTATTACTTTATCATTATCCATAAGAGTAGTAGATACTTTATTATCATCTTCTCTATCTGAATTTAATTTTAGTAACTGTGCATTATATATTGGATCATTATTAAATATTTCTTTATAATATGATGGTGATAAATATATATAATGTCCAGCATAATTTTCTACTATATTATCGACTATAACTTCATGATCATTATTATCCGAATCTGTTACAATTATATTATCACCTACAGATGCATTTAAAATTTTTGCAAGTTTTTCATTTATGATTACACCATTATTTGATAGTTTGTACTGTGTGCCACTTTCTCTATCATTTAATAATATATAATCATTTAAGTCATCTGTATTTTCAGGTATATACATAGTAGCAGTTTGCTTGCTTATACCTTCTTTACTAAATGTAACTGAATCTTGGTAAATATTTAAGCTACTTTCATATCCTTTTAAGTTCTTTAAAGATTCGTTGTATTCATCATTTTCTTTTTCAATATTCTTATCATTAAATACAACCATAGCATCATATTTTATTAATTTACCAAATTGAATATCCATAACTGAAGAAGTTGACTTTTCAAGAGCTAATCCTGCAACAAGCATAGCCATACATCCTGATATACCAAGTATTGTCATTAACATTCTTTGCTTATATCTAAAAAGATTCCTAAATGTAACTTTTTGATTAAAATTTAATCTTTCCCATAATGGTGTAATTCTTTCTAGTAATATCTTCTTACCAAGCTTTGGAGCTTTTGTTCTCATTAAGTTAGAAGGGTTTTCTAATAATTCTCCTTTTAATACAATTAATGCTGCTCCTACTGTACACACTATTGAAGCTACTAAAGATTGAATTACATATGATGGATAGAAATATATATTTACATCTGGTAAAGTAAATGAAGATGAATATGCTTGCTTAATTATATATGGAAGGGCACTACTTCCAATTACTATTCCAAGAACACTTCCTACGATACTAGCTAATGCTGCATAAACTATAAATTTTCTAGCTATTTCTAAATCTCTATATCCTAAAGCCTTTAGTGTTCCTATTTCCACCCTATTTTCTTCTACCATTCTAGTCATTGTAGTTAAGCATATAAGTGCTGCCACTAAAAAGAAAAATACAGGAAATACTGAGGCTATTTTATCTAAACTGTCAATTGAACCTTTATAAGTTGAATAACCAGGATTATCCTCTCTGTCAAAGAAATAGTATTTACTATCGTCTAAATCATTTAATTTTTCTTTTTCTTTATCTATTTCTTTTCGTCCATCTATTAACTTTTCTCTATTTTCTTTGATTTCTTTTTCTCCATCAAGAAGTTTTTGTTCTGAATCCTCAAGCTCTTTTTTAGCCTTATCAAGTTCTAACTGACCTTGTTTTTTACCTTCTTCAAGATCTGCTTTTCCTTTTATAATTTCTTCTTTTCCATTATCTAATTGCTTCTCGGCCTCTTCAAGTTTTATCTTACCTTCATTAAAGATATTAACTTGCTCTTCATAAGCAGTTACTCCTTGCTGATACTTAATTATTCCAGATACTAAAATTTCTAACTTAGATTTATTTTCACTTAAAGTTTTGTTAGCATCTTCTACTGCCTTTGAAATATTAAGTGCTAAAGAAATATTTTCTGGATTTTGTTCTAATCCATTTACTAAATCACTTAAACCATTTAGCCCTAAACTAGGATTAGATATAATCCCTTTCCAATATTGAATTTTCTCATTTGGAATTTTGTCACCTTCTTTAAGATTACTTGTTGTTTCTTTTATATCCTTAGAAAGTGAATCATATGTTGTAATTAAAATATTTAAGCTATCTATTTGTTTATCATATTCTTGTGTACTTTTCGTGGGGTCAATTCCTTGATTTAAAAATTCTTGTTTTGCATTATCAAGTTCAACTTTAGCTGATTGAAGCTTTATTTCACCACTTAAAAATTGTTCTTTTTGCTTCTCTAGTTCATTTTGCCCATCAACTAATTGCTTTTCACCTTCAATTAGTTTCAATTCACCATTTTTAATTTCTTGATTGTACTTTTCTATAGCTTCTTCATATTGATTTTTACCGTCACTAAGTTGAATCTTACCATCATCTATTTCTTTTTGTGCATCTTCAAGCTTTTTTTCACCATCTTCTATTTCTTTATAAGCTTTATCAAGTTCTTTTTTTGCTTCTAATTTTATTTCTTCAATTCTTTCTATAACTCTATTTGAGTATAAACCTTCAAGATATTTATTATTTTCTTCCATCTTTTCTTTATACTCATCACTATATGATCCAATATCTTCTACATTTTTAAATCTTACATATATCTCAGTATATACATCCATAGATATATCACTGCTATTTAAAATTGCAAAATAATCTATACTTCCTTTTCCAACAGTAGTTGTCCCTCTAGATATATTTTCTATATACATAGGACTTTGTACAAATCCAACAATCTTAAAAGTTTTCTTATTAAAGTATTCATCTAAGTCTACATCAGATTCTATTGTATAATCATCACCTATTTTTAGATTTTTATTTTCCTTTAAGGAATTTTCATCTAAAGCTATTTCTCCACTATTTTCAGGTAATCTACCCTCTGTAACAATAAGCTTATTCATAATAGTAGAATCACTTGAATCATATTCCATAAATCTAACAACATTATTTGTATTAGTTAAATTTACATCTACACTATGTGTTGCATAGTAATCTAGAATTTTATCGTTATTTTCAAGTAACTTTAAATCATTGTCGTTAAGACCTATACTAGATACTATCTTGCTATCCATTAAATTTTGTTCACTAAAAAATTCATTTATAGACTCTTTTAAGTCTGGTCCACTGGATTTTATTCCAGCGTAAAAGGCTACCCCTAAAAATATTATGGCTAATATAGAAATAAACCTTGCTTTTGAAGATAATATTTCTCTTGTTATTGATTTTTTATATGCTATATTTTTCATCTTTATCCTCTACCACTCTATAGAATCAACTGAAACAGGATTTTCATTTACTTCAATACTTCTAACCTTTGCATCTTTAATTTTTATAACTCTATCTGCAATTGGTGCAAGTGCTGAATTATGTGTTATAACAATTACTGTTGTTCCTGTATTTTTACATGTATCTTGTAAAGTTTTTAAAATCTGCTTACCTGTTTTATAGTCAAGGGCTCCAGTTGGCTCATCACATAAAAGTAATTTAGGATTTTTAGCTATAGCTCTTGCTATGGCTACTCTTTGCTGTTCCCCTCCTGATAATTGAGATGGAAAATTGCCTTTTCTATGGCCAAGCCCAACTAATTCAAGAGTTTTATCAACATCTAGAGCATTTTTTGTAATTTGTGTAGCAAGTTCCACATTTTCCTTTGCAGTTAAATTTTGAACTAAGTTGTAAAATTGAAATACAAATCCTACATCATATCTTCTGTAATTTGTAAGCTGTTTATTATTAAATTTTGATATATCAACATCATCAATAATTACCTTACCTTCATCACAAGTATCCATTCCTCCAAGTATATTTAATACAGTTGTTTTACCAGCTCCACTAGACCCTAAAATAATAACAAATTCTCCTTTTTCTATTGAAAAATCAATACCGTTATTTGCTATAATAGTGTTTTCTCCAATTTTGTATCTTTTATATTCATCTCTTATTTCTATATATGACATCTCTCTCTCCCTTATCTTTATCTACTCAAAATACTAAATGTTATTAAATAGACACTTTGTTTAGTTAATGCTATAATTAAGTATAAATAATCTAAACTCTAATTACAATAATCATATATTTTCTTAATGTTATTAAATATACATTTTAGTTATTTTTGTTTACTTATTAACATATAATTAAAATTTTTAAATAAATACATAAAAGGATGAGTAAAATGGCAGGAATTAAAGGCAATAGAAGAACTTTATATACTAAAAAGATAATAAAAGAAAGCTTAATTGATTTACTTCAAGATAAAAGAATTCACGAAATTACTGTTACTGATATATGTAAAAAATCAGATATTAATAGAGGAACTTTTTATTCTCATTATAAAGATGCTTATGATTTACTTAAATCCATACAAGATGAACTATTTAATCAAATATCTATATATATTGAGGAGACCCCTGTAGAAGATTACAAAGACGTTTTATTACTTAAAGCCCTTGAACTAATTTATGATAATAAAGATTTATGTAAAATATTATTTAGTAAACAAATGGAAACTAGCCTTATGGATCGTATTATTTACGTAGCAAGTAAATCTGAAATTGATAAGATGCTTGGAACTTCAAATGTTAATAATATTTTTTTAGATTATTTTATAAAATATACTGTAGGTGGAGTTGTTTCAGTTATTCAAACCTGGCTAGAAAAAGATTTAAAGGAATCACCTGAAGAAATAGCTAAAATTATAAATAATATTATTTCTTTCCATCCTTAATGTTTTAATATAAAAAGCAGGAATAAAATATTTTCTTAATAAAAATCTAAAACTCCATCTTTCAAAAATGGAGTTTTTTAGCATTTAAAAAACTATATAATTAAATATTGAATAAACAACTTATTTTGATAATAATGCAAAATAATCATTTTTGGAAATTGGCTTAGAAAAATAATATCCTTGTGCAATAAAACAATTATTTGCTACCAGAAATTCAACTTGATCTTGAGTTTCAATTCCTTCAGCAATAATTTTCATATTTAATTTCTTTGCCATATCTATTGTAGATTTTATAATAATATCCATCTTGAGATTTCCTATATTATCTATAAATGATTTATCAAGTTTTAAAGTATCAAAGCTTGATTCTGATATTGAACTAAGTGCAGAAATTCCTGTTCCATAATCATCCATTTCTACTTTAAAGCCTAATCTATGCAATTCATCAACAATATTATTTAATTTATCATTATTATTAAGAAATACACTTTCTGTTATTTCAAAAGCAATTTTAGATGTATCTATATCATATTCTTTTAATAAAGCTTCAATTCTTTTTACTATTCCCTGATGTTCAAGATGAAGCCTTGATAAATTAATAGAAATTGGATGAATTTCATATCCTAAATAACTCATTTCTTTAATATCTTTACATACTTTTTTTATGACTTCCTCATCTAGTTGAATAATTTGTCCATTATTTTCAAATACAGGTATAAACTTATCAGGAGGTATTAATGATCCATCTTGTTTTCTCCATCTTATTAGTGCTTCTGCTCCACAAATTTTCTTATTTCTCATATCATATTTGGGTTGATACCAAACTTCAAATTCATCATTTTTCAAAGCTTCTAGAAACTCAGATTCGATTTTTTGATTATCTATTATAGTTTTTTTATTTCGCTCATCAAAAAATTTATAACTTTGATTCATTTTGTCTTTTATCTCTCTTTTGGCTATAAGAGCGTTACTATAAATTCTATGCAGACTTTCAGAGTTATCTAATGAACATATACCCATAGATATTTTTATAGGTATTACTTTATTTGTTTCAATATCTTTTTTAATTCTATAATCAAGCATATTTAATTTTTTAACTATTTCTTCTTTATCATCATGATATATAATTCCTATAAATCCATCTGCATTATCTTTATACAACTCGTCATTAGGTAGCATTTCCTTAAATATTCTAACAATATATTTTAAAACATCATCTCCTATATTGGTTCCATACATTATATTTATAACATTAAACTTATCTATATCAAAAACTACTAATGATTTATTTTTTCTATCATGCTGCTTCATATTTTCAAAATTTAATCTCAAATATTGATAATTTTTTTCTTTTGTCAATTCATCTATAAAAATAAGGTGAAAAATATTTTTTTGGTATTTATTATAAGATAAAATAAATATTCCAGCAGCTGCAATAAACGTAATATACAATAATACACTTTCTAGATGAATACCTCTAAAAATTATACTAGCATTTTGATATACACACCTATTGGGTACATAAGATACTAAATACCAATCATTTATATTAAGAGGCTCATAATATGCCAAATAATCTCCATTTAAATTACTATAATTAATATATCCACTCCCTCCCCTAGAAATATTCTCAATGACTGTTTTATATAGCTCAGGATTCCCTTCTTTCAAATTATAAAATATATTAAAGTCGCTATTATAAAATTTGTTTGAATTAGAAACCAAATTTCCTGATTTATCAATTACAATACTTTCTCCTTCTCCATTAAAAGAACTAATATTTAAAATCTTAGAAAAATCATCTGATCTATATGTTGCTGTTAATATCATATCTACATTATTTCCATTATAAATCGGAAAAGTAAATATATTAAGCATAAGCTGTTTATCTTCACTAATGTAACTTTCAGATATGCTAGCAATTCCTTTTATTCCATTTTTATAATAATCATATTGACTTAAATCTAATACTTCTCCTAAAGTATTATAACATATACCATTTTTATCAATTATACCCATATTATAAAACCCATAAGATTCACTATAAACTTTTAAGTCTTCAACTATACTCAAGATTTCAAAATTATTACGTGTTTCTATGTTTTTAGCTAGAGATTCTAATAACTTCTTCTTTGCTTCAACTCCTGTATGCAGGGTAATAACATTTTGTGATGAAACATTTTTAAGTGTTGCTCTTGCTTCTTTATCAATCAAAGATATTAAACGCTCATTGTGGTATCTAAATAAAAATATCCCTATAAAAAGAAATAAAATAAACAAGATACTTATTGATATACATAATTTTTTTTTATATTTATCATTAAACTTTGCTACACTTATCATAAAATTTTATACTCTCCATCCTCAAACTTTTACTCCTTAGAATTAAATCTTATTTCCAAATAATTTTCTCACTTAATTTATTTATTTTTTAATCATTTTGCAACTTTTATTAATACTTTTTTCATACTCATTATATACTTTTTTCCATTAATGATAAATATATTTTTAATATTATAAATCTCTTTTTTGACATTTTATGACTTAATATTTATTAAAAATAGGCTAGATGAATTATTAATTACTCATCTAGCCTTATTCAGTAAATCTTCAATTAGATTTTGACTTTACTTTAAAACTTATTTACAACTACTAAGCAATATAAATATATAATGTAATTAAAGTTTCATAATATTGTAATCTTCATAATTACCTACATTATTTTCCAATGTACTTGGAAGTACTAAAGTAAATTTACTTCCCTTATTTAGTTCACTTTCAAGTTTAACATATCCACCATGAAGTTCTACTACATACTTAACAAGAGTAAGTCCAATTCCACTACTACTTACTTTTGTAACATTTGCTCCTTCAACTTGTGAAAAACGCTTAAATATAAACTCTTGATCTTCTTTTGATATTCCTATACCTGTATCTTCTACAATAATTTCAATATTATTTTCAATTTCTTTAATAAATACTCGTATTTCTCCACCTTCAGAAGTAAACTTAACTGCATTTGCTAATAAATTAACTACACATCTCTCTATTTCGGTACTGTCACAAGAAATAATTTTTTCTTCCATCTCAGGATCAACTATAAGTGATAGCCCTTTTTCTTCAATAAACTTACTCATATTAAGTGCAGTTTCTTCAACTATATACACTATATCATTATTTTTTTTATTAATTTTATAATTGCCTGTCTCTATTTTAGAACTATCTATAATATCATTTATTATTTTTAATAGATTGTCACAGTTTTTACTTATAATATTCATATATTTATTAGATTTTTCTTGTGTTATAGATTTATCCTGACTAAGTTTATTTATTAACTGTACAGTTGATGCTATAACATTTATTGGAGTTCTAAGTTCATGAGATAGATTCACAAAATAACTATTTTTAAACTTTTCTTTATCTATTATTTCTTTACTTAATCTTTCATTTTCTTCCAGTTGCTTATTTAGTTTCATTGTTTTTCTATCTATTAATTTTCTTAGTATCTTAACATAACTTAATATAGAAATAATTAATGCTATTATTATAAATATATAGATAAAATACGCTAAAGGTGTTTTCCAAATAGGTTGTTTTACTATTATTTTAATCATTGCTTCTTCACTTAATTCACCATTACAATCTCTAGCTCTTATTTTTAAAATATATTTACCTGGCTCTAATGATTTAAAGTCTAATTCACTTTTAGAGTCTATAAATATCCAGTCTGAATCAACTCCTTCAAGAATATATTCATAAGTTGTACTATTTAAACTTTCATAATTAGGTAAGAAATAATTAACAGATAAATTTCTATCTTTATATTCTAAAACTAATTCTTTTCCATCATAAATAGCCTTATTTTCTCCAATAAAAATATCCCCAATTACAACTTTATTTTTGTTTTCTTTCTGAACAACTACATCATCTGGATGAAAATATGTGCAACCGCTTGTGCTACCAAATATCATTGCTCCACTTTTTAGCTTTATACCCGAATTTAAATTAAATTGATACTCATATATCCCATCCTTAATGGTCAAATACGTAAATTTACTAAAGTTATACTTCCAACTGATGAATCTTTAAATAAGTGTGTTTACTTAGCTACAATGAAAATAATAAAAAAATATTACTAGAAACCATAATTTCCAGTAATATTATAATAATAAGAATACTAATTACACAAAGGCATCTATTCTCTCTAATTTCATTATAGTATTTAAGATATCAGTTTACGATTAAGCTATTTATTGCTATTTTCATATTCATCTATTAATACTTGTATTAATTCGCCTTCTTTTACATTATTAGTTTTACTATAATAATGTAAAGAATAATCCTTTCTTAATAAACATATCCCAGTCTCATTAATATCAATATCATCTTTTTTCATTTTTAATGTATCTATTTCTATGTTAGATATACCATATACTTTACAAGAACCTTCGTCAAAATTTAGCCTTAAACCTATATCTGCAGGAAGGAACTTTGTTATACCTTTATAAAGATTATCCATTATTTCAGATAGTTCAATCCTTCTATCTTTAAATTCTTCTCCAAACTCAGATATTAAACATAATCTTGGCTTTAATATATTATTAAGTTCAACTAATCCCAATCTTCCAAGATGATTTTTATAAAAAGATTTATATCCATCTGATTCTTTATACCCCGACTCATCTTGTTTGAAACCACCCAAGTGAGCTAACAAAATAGTATTCTTGTCTATTATACTTTTAGATATATCCTTATAATTTTCTACTATGCTTTTATTTATTCCAGTATCTCCAGTATATATAATTACATTATTATCAAATTCTATTAAAAATCCAACAGATGAATCATCAGATATTATATCAAAATGTTTTGCTTTTATTGCCTTAATTAAAAATTTATCATCAACAAAAGATTTCTCATAACCAGCTTCAATTATATGTAAATTATAGTTTATGCTCTTCTTTAATTCAAACATTCCAACATATTTCTTAAATGTACTTGCTGTAATGAAAATATCGATAATTTTTCTTTTTGGGGATTGTTCAAATTCTTCATTTATTAACTTATTTTTTTGGTCTTTATTAAGCTCAGCCCACTTCGTATCTCCATGCTTTTGAACTAAATCATATTCTACTGTATAAGTATCTTCTGAGTTATCTGATGACTTTATATTTTCATTATATTTATGTAAAAGTGTTAAAATAGACTCTATATCTGCAGTATGATCGTTATGAGCATGACTAATTAATACAATATCGATTTCATCAAATGAATGATTAAGACCCTTAAAATTTTCAATAAAATTAAAACCTGGATCAATCACTATTCCTTTTCCATTTATTTTTAAAAAATATCCCCCACCTTTACTCACGTGAAAATTGTCAGCTACTATTGGAGTATACGAATTCCATCTTCTTAAAATCTCCAAATAATTATTATGCTCAGTTCTCTTGCTTGGAATAATAAAATTTAAAAAACTTCTCTTTTTCTTTTCCGAATTATTAAAAATTTCTTCAGTTTCCTTAAGTATTTTTGTAAATCTATTCTCTTTTTGTTTTTTAGCTTCAATATATTCATCTAATTCTTTAATATTTTCTTCTATTTTTTCTAATCTATATTTCTCATTTTCAATAGAATATAATTCTTTTGCTTTTTCAAAGCATAATTTTGCCTGTTCATAATCAATTCCAATTTTTTTTAATAAATATCCCTTATTTAAATATGCTAAATCATAATTATTTTTTAATTCAATGGCCTTTGAGTAATCTGCTATTGCCTTATCATACTCCTGCTTACTACTATAGGATACGCCTCTATTATTATATGCTATAGCATAATTAGGTTCTAATTCTATTGCTTTAGTATAATCTTCTATTGATTTATCATATTCTTGCTTGTTTTGATACACTAGTCCTCTATTATAATATGCTGTAGCATAATCTGATTTTAATTCTACCGCTTTAGTATAGTCTTCTATTGACCTATCATATTCTTGCTTGTTTTGATATACTAGTCCTCTATTATAATATGCTGTAGCATAATCTGATTTTAATTCTACCGTTTTAGTAAAATCAGATATTGCTTTATCATATTCCCGTTTACAATTGTATGCTCCACCTCTATTATTATATGCTGTAGCATCATCTGCTTTTAATTCTATTGCTTTAGTACAATCAACTATTGATTTATCATATTCTTGTTTATAATTGTATGCTACGCCTCTATTATTATATGCTAAAGCAAAATCCTCTTCTAATTCTATTGCTTTCGTATAATTTTCTATTGCTTTATCATATTCTTGTTTATTCTGATACGCTAATCCTCTATTATAATATGCTTTAGCACTATTAGGATTTAGTTCCAATACTTTAGTATAATCTTCTATCGATTTGTTATATTCTTTCTTTTTATGATACGATCGTCCTCTATTGTAATATCCTTTAGCGCTATCTATTTCTAACTCTATAGCTTTAGTAAAACACTTAATTGCCTCATCATATTCATTTTTTTCGTAATGTTCCATACCCTCATCATAATAATTTTTATCATTTAATTCTTTACTATCTGTAGTCATACTAAAAATTCCCCCATATGCCAATAATATATAAAATGTAGTAATCCTTTTGCACATTATATTATACACTATACCCAAATCAAAAATATAGAATAAATAGTAATAATTTTATAAATCATTTTATATACTTTACTAAATCAAAGGAGGTGGTAAATGTGGATAATTTTTATGAAGTTCTTGATATTTTTAAAAATATATCTGACTTAGAAAAAGATAAAATTGCCTTTGTGAAAAATTGTAATTTAGCAATAAATGACTATAAACTAAAAATTATGGATATTATATCTAAGGCTAATATACAATACGATTTTTATCATTCTTATAAACATTATCTAAATTTAAATAAGGATCCAAACTATTTTAATATTTATTATAAAATAAACAATAAATATATGCCAATAGTTACTGATATTTGCTTGAGTGGTGATGATATTACTAAAAATAACTATGATGATTATATTAAACTCGCTACTGGTACATTAAGTAATTTAACAATTTATTGCAATTCTTCAAATATAGAAAACTTTCCTAAAAATGATCTTATTCATATTAAAAATTAATTCAATATAATTTCTTTTTATCAATAAATTTTTATATTCTAATACAATATTTTTAGTATGAAATAATAAATTCATATAATATAAATGATGCATTGTATAATTAAAAAGAGATATCTCAAACATAATTAAAAATCATTTTGAGATATCTCCTATCTTTGTTAGATTATAAAAGGTTTTAATTAAATAATATTATCCTTTTAAATCTATTATTTATTAAAGACCTTTTCTGTTGAAACCCACTCATCAAGAACTTCACTATACTTCCTAACATAATAATAGTGAATAAGATCAATTTGAATTAGTATAGGTATTTGTGCAGATATCATTCCAGTGGATTCCTCTCCTGAAAGATTATCTGTTATTACACTAATGTCTGAGTATTCAACTATCTTACTATTTCTATTTCCAGTAATGAGAATAATATTGGCGCCTTTTTCTCTTAAGAGTTTAGCACACTTTTGAAGATGCTTATTTCCTCTTAATGTAAAGATAAATACAAGATCATCTTCTTTTATTAAAGTTGATGCCATTTCTATTGCCTCTTTATCATATATTACTTCTACAAGCTTACCCATTCTTGAAAATCTAAACTTAAAATCTTGAGCTGCCGTAGCACTAAGCCCTAATGCAAATATATGCATAAATCTATTATTATGTATAGCTTCACAAATTTTCTCTATTTTATCCCTATCAAAATTTGTATCAATATTATTGAAAATTTTAAAATAGGAATTTTGTAAATCTGAGGATATTTTATTTGATCTTATGCCATTATTTTCTTTTAAGTGTTCACTATATAAATACATTAGTTCTTTATAATTATTTAATCCTATTTTTTTACAAAATCTAGTTATAGAAGCAGGAGAGACACATAACAATTTAGATAATTCATTTATTGATCTTGGTTCTCTATTACTCAAAAAATACTCTGCTATTTGCTCCTCTACATAAGTGAATTTTACCTTTGCATGAGTTATTCTAAGTATAATTTCTTTTTCCATAGTATCCTCCAAAAACAATTATTATACCTTAAATGTTATATGTCTCTTGTTAATTAATCAACTAAATATTTATTTTTAAAGTTTTAATTTCTCCACTTTTAAATTTACCAATATTAATAGAGCTATCTATATTTTCTTTATTAGATATTTCTTTATTATTCATATTTACCCATTCATAGCTTTTGCCTTTTGAAACTTTGATATTTCCACCATCTATAACTTTATCTGTGTAATTTACAAATCTTACAGTAAATGAATTTTTATCTACTGGTATTATTGAAGTTACTACAATATCATTTAAGTCATTACAATCTACGATATTTTTTACTTCTTCTAGCTTATCTTTTAATGGATGCATAACAAAATATTTTAAAGTATTAGTAAACCTATTTATTTCTTGAATTTGATAATTTGGAATTGTAATACTATAGTTTTTCCAAATCTTATTTATCTTTGTTATATTAACTTCATTATTTATTGTGATAGCAAATTTAAATTTAAGCTTTTCTTTTAATTGACTATCTGGTGTTTCTATATATCTAAATTCATTCCCTGAAGCAATACCTGGTCTTCTAATTAAATCAGGTTTACCAAGGAATCCAACACCTCTAAATAAAGTTAATGCAATATTTGAATTTTCTAGAACTTCATATTCTTTTATTCCTTTTGCTAACATAAATACAGATTTATTTTCTTCTTCAATCCCAACGAAATGTAGCATTGGATATATTGGCGATGGTTCTTCCTTCCAACCAAGCTCTCTCCAATCATTAATATGAGCTGGAACATTATCTCTTCTAATTGTACCAAATGAAGTATCACTTATGCTTTCTTTAGAAGTAATATCTGTTTTTAAAACAGCTCTCATTCTATGGTCATAAGATTTATTATCTATCTCTAAATGACATTCTACTATTTCTTTATTAGATAGCATTAATATAAGTTCATATGGTATTTCTGTATTTCTTATATTCTTTTCTCTATCTTTAAGATTCATTGGAACCTTAAATTCTCCTGAAATCTTTATTTCATTATAAAGTTCTCCATTGTTAATATCTACTTTTGCATTTTTGAAATCTAAGTTATATCTAAAATCATACTGCTCTTCTGGTGGTGAATAGTCATAAGTATCACCATCATCACCTGATTCTTCAATATATAAGCAATCTTTTAATTCTCTATTGCTTATTTTATCTATGATATTAATTTTACCATCTACAACTTCAACTTTATAGAAATTATCTTCTATAAAATTACTAGAAGCTTTTTCTTTTATATTTATTTCTTCTTCTAATTGAATTACTTTCAATACCTCTATACTTAATGGCTCTAAAGAACATTTTATAGCAACTTTGGAAACATAATAATATAAACTATCATCATATTGAGATTCATCCTTTTTAATGCTTCCTGCATATTCTCTCTTTCTCTCAAGCAACTGATGTTCAATAATATTTCCATCTTTATCTTTAATTATAAAGTTTTTAGTCTTTGTAGTTACTATAATCTTGCTTACTTCTTCTCTATTGTGTGGTAATGTATTAAATAAAATTATATTGTCCTCTTCAGTGCAATTAAGAGACTCGCTAATCTTTCTTATAATATAATCACAAGCTGAATATGACAGTTGATCTGCCTCTATAAGTCTTGCTAAAATACTTCTATTAGTTTTATCACTATTACATCCACATGCACTATCATGAGCATGATTCATTAATAATTTCTTCCAAATCTCTTCAATCATTTCTACCTTTGGATCAATACCTAAGTTTTGAGCAATAACCATAAGTGGTTCTAAATGATAAATTAACTTTCTTTCTACCTTATCATTTAAATATTTATGATCATATCTTGATGAATAAATTGATCTATGTATTTTAGAATTAGATGGATTTACAAATTCACCCTGTACCTCTATTAAATCTTTAGATTTCTCTAGCTCATCAAAGAATTTATTACAGTCACTTTCTGCATAGTCAAAATTATTTTTACTTCTTTCATTATAGTAAGCAATTCTTTCTTTTAAGTTAAAATCAACATACCTCTGGTCTCCCCCAACAGGTAATAGAATATTTTCAGTTTGAGATCCATCTAAAATAGTTTTCTCAAGCTTTTCTACATCATCACTATAAATTAAATTTCCACCATAAAAATATCCATTCTTTATGTTATAAACTAAAAGTGAACTATCATCTTCACCTTTCCATATAAATTCTCTATTAGGGCAAACATCATTTGCTACCCCTCTCCAGAAAATACTTCTATTAATATCAAATCCATTTAAAATCTTTGGTAAATCTTTAGTTTGACCAAATGAATCTGGTAAATATCCTATTTTTAAATAATCACCATACTTTGATGCACTTTTAATTCCATAGAATAAATTTCTTACTATTGATTCCCCATCTATAATTAATTCATCTGTCTGTGTATACCAAGGTCCTATTAATAACTTGCCAGATTCAACAAGATTTTTTACTCTTTCAAAATTACTTGGTATAAATTTTATATATTCCTCTAATATACTTAACTGCCCATCAAGAAGATAAGTTTCTAACTCACCATTTTCTAATGCTTCCATTACTTCATCCATATGATAAATTAATTGTATAATTGATTCATTTGAAGTAAAGTACCATTCGTAATCCCAATGGGTATGTGGATAAACGTGTATTTTTTTCATTATCGGTCTCCTTTATTTAATATAGTCCTATATTAAATATCCACTAGGGATTATTAATAATCTCCAGTGGATTTACTTATTTATTAAAATTTTATTTCTTTTACTAAGTCATATAGACATTTAGTATCAGTTTCTGTAGTGATATTGTTTCTAAAATCATCATTTAATAATTCTTTAGCAATAGTGCTTAATACCTTAAGATGATTTTCTGCTCCGTCCTCTGGAATTGTTAGAGCAAAGGCTGTTGTTATTCCTTGTCCATCTAGAGAATCCCATTCTATTTTATTTTTAAACTTTATTAAAAATACTCCTGGTGCAATAACTGTTTTATTTTTGCTATGAGGTATAGCTATTCCATCATTAAATCCTGTTGTTGCTTCTTTTTCTCTTTCATGTAACCCATTATAAAAAGCTTCTTCATCTTTTACATATCCATGTTTTTTAGCTATTGAAGCAATAAACCTAAATGCTTCATCTTGTGTAGTTGAATTTTCATCGACATATATATGATTTTGCGCAAATAACTCTTTATCTGAATTTATATTTCTTTCAATAATTTCTTTTGTATCAACTTCTATTTCTTCTATCTCTTCTATTTCTTCATCTTCAACTGGCTTTCTCCAGAAACCAATAATTAATGCTGTTACTAAAATACCTGCTGATATACTTAAAATCCAAGTTATAAATGGAATTGGTTGTTCTATATATCCAATTATTGCTCCTAAAGGTGATCCAATTCCACCATAGAACTTAACTCCGAATATTGAAACAAGTCCACCAGCTAATGCTGATCCTGCAACTGATGCAGTAATCATTTGAACTGGATTAGAAGCTGCAAATGGAATAGCTCCTTCAGTAACACCAACCATTCCCATACCAAAGGCTGAACTTGCTGATATTTTTTCATCCTTAGTAAATTTATTCTTAAACAATACTGATGCTAACCAAATTCCTAATGGTGCAACTGAAATTGCTGCTTGTGATGCTGTTTGTGGCACAAAATTTGCATTTGCTATACCAAACTTAGCAACTGTATCTGTATAAACTGCTGTACCAAATATAAGTGCTGTTTTATTTACAGGACCACCAAAGTCAAATCCAATCATTGCTCCAATTATTGCTCCAATTATAAATGGAGCCCCAGCAAATGTTTCATTTAATGTAGTTAATCCACTATATAATCCATCCATTAAATTGGCTATTGGATTTCCAATTAAATAAGTTACTATAATCATAATTATTAATGTAGCTATTAATGGAATTATCATTATTGCTAATAATGGTTGTAGTACCTTAGGCCATTTAATTTTCTTTAATCCTTTTACTAAATAACCAACAATAAATGCAACTAAAATTGCTCCTAAGAAACCTCCACCTGTTTGAGTTCCTAAATATGTTGCATCATTAACTAAATATGCTCCAATCATAGCTGGTGCAATTGCAGGTTTGTCTGCTATAGAATTAGCAACAAATGCTGCAAATAATGGTATCATTAATTTAAATCCAATTTGTCCAACTTCAAAAAGCTTGGACATGAAGAATCCAATTTGAGTTGATTTATCAAATCCCCAATTTACTATTTGACCAAGTTCATTTTCTTGGAATGCAAATATATTTGCAATTGCAAGTAATATACCTGATGCAATAACCATTGGTGTCATATATGATATTCCACTCATTATATGCTTAACAAAACTACTTTCTGTTTTTCCTAATGTAACTTTACCTACTTTAGTTCCCTTAGCTCCAAAAACTGTTGCTTCTTTATATGCTCTATCAATTAAACCCTCTGGATTTTTAATTGCATCTATTGACTTTACTGATAAAAGTCTTTTTCCTGAGAATCTCATTAAATCAATATTTATATCTGCTGCTATGATTACTAAATCAGCTTCTTCTATATCTTTTTCAGTTAATACATTTTCTGCTCCAATTGATCCTTGAGTTTCGACTTTTAAATTATACCCCTTTTTCTTTCCAGCTTTAATTAAGCTTTCTGCTGCCATATATGTATGTGCAATACCTGCTGCACATGCTGTAACTGCTATAATTTTTCTATTCATAAATCATTACCTCCTCATCACAATTCCAATTATGCCATCACTAAAGTCTTATGTAAACCTTTTGAACTCCTTTAGTGTAAGTTTTCTTTTTTTATTTTTTTATTGAAAATATTTTCATATTTTTATTAATTTTTATTATCTTTTAATCAAAACATAATAATATTTTCATTCATTAATTACTTCTATAATTTTTCAAAATAGATAAGACTCTATTATATTATAATTTAAATTGATTAATTTCTTAATCGCCGTAATTTTATAATTAACTTTTTTATCTGTTATTTCAAAATATATTCTAGTTTTATATTTTAAATAATAAAAAGCTTTTATTATTATTTGTTAACTATGCTATAATATTTTTAAGTTTTTTATATTAGGGGGTGTTTTTTAATGAAGGGTTATAATACGTTCAACCTTAAATCAGTTTGCTCTTTGCAAGGACTACAAAAGTCAGCTATGCTTTGTTTAGAGCTTAAACTGTTTAATTAGCTGAAGGCTTTATACTTTTTAGGTTCTGTAACACATAGTTTTATTGTATTCTTTGCCTTAATTCTTTACTAAAAAATTAAGGAGTAAGAAAAATGAAATATGCAAAAGCAAATGATGTGTTACCAGATGAAATAATTGAATTAATACAAAAATATGTAGATGGAAAATATCTTTATATCCCTAAAAAGAGTGCTACGCATAAATCTTGGGGAGAAGAAAGTGGCATAAAAGCCTCATTAAAAATTAGAAATGATGAAATTTATGAAAAATATCTTAAAGGTTATAGTATTCATGAATTATGTGAAGAATACTTTTTATCTGAAAAAAGTATAAGAAGAATAATTTATCTGCAAAAAAATTGCTCATAATTATTGCAGAATCATTTAATAGCTTGAATATATCTTATAATCACTATATTCTTATCTTGTAAAACATAAAATAAGTTTGATAAGTGAGGAAAAATAATGGAACCTTTTATTAAAAATCATGAATTTAATTATATAAAAAGGTGTATGAAGGATTTAAACAATTCTTTAGTATTATGCGTAGATAAAGATATTATTCAAGCTAATAAATTATATATAAATCAAAAAATCTTAGATAAATTCTCAAATTTATCTAAGGAGCAAAAGAATCTACTTGATATTTCAAAAATAACAGAACAATATCAAATTGATTTTTATTTAGAAAAATTGCTAAATTACGTATATGAATCACCTAATATAACAAATGCACAAATCAATAGGTTATTTAAAAAAGAAAAAAAATTCAAATTACCCAGTGAAGATATTTTCAACATCAAAACCACTTACTTAGGATGGATTGATAATCAAATAAGAAAATTATTTATTGCTTATAATTTAGATGGAAATCTTGTTGGTATGGCTTGTAGGATATCTAATCCTGAACCTAAAAGCTCTCATAGATGTGTACTTTGTAATCATATTGGCAAAGAAAATGAAGTGGCATTTGTTTCACCAATATGTAAACAATCATCTAAAGATGCTTATAAATCTATAGGATTTGATATCTGTTTAAACAGTAAAGATTGTAACGAAAGAATAGTTTCTATTGATAAGCTTGAAGATCTTTTAAAAACTGTTAATAATATAAAATAAATGGATATCTCAAAATAATTTTAAAATTATTTTGAGGCATCCTCCTTTGTATTTTATTGGAAACATAAAAATTTATAAGTAACTTTTTTATTTCGATTCCCATTTACAAATTCTATTTTGTAAAATATCTATTATCTTAAACATGGTTATTCCTAAAAGGCTTATTAAGATAATTCCAGCATACATACCTTCATAGTCTACCTTAATCCAAGAATTCATAATATAATATCCAATTCCATACTTAGTAGCATAGTTTTCAGCAAAAAATAACGCTGCTATACTTGAACCTAATGCTATTCTAAGAGATGTAAATAATCTTGGCAAAGTTGCTGGAATATATATGTGCTTTATCATTTGAGCTTTTGATAATTTTAAAGACTTTGCTGATAATATTAACTCTTTTGAAATTTCTTTAGCACCATCTCTAACTGATATTATTATTTGAAAAATAGCAATGGCTATTATAAGTACTACTTTTGAAGTATTACCAAGTCCAAAAAGAATCATAAATACTGGTAAAAACGCTATTCTAGGCACTGGAAAAAATAAATATACTATTGGACTAATTAAATTGTCTATTTTATTATTTATTCCAATTAATAATCCTATTAAATATCCCAAAGTTATAGTTATTGTTAAAGCTATAAGCAATCTAAATAAACTTGCTACAAGATGAGTGGACATAACTTTAAATCCTACTTGAAATAGCTTTTTTATTACATCAATTGGGTTAGGAACAACAAATGAATTTAATATTATGTGAAGTAAATACCAAAATACTAATACTACTGATATAGCATAGATATATTTATATACTTTTTTAAATCTTGTCATAAGTCCCATCTCCAAGCCTTTCTAAAATAGTTCTTATTTCATTACACTTATCAAAGAAATTATAACTTTTCCTTGCTTCTCCTTGCCCATAGTATGGATTATTAATAATTTCTTTTATTTCTCCATCTATCATAATAGCTATTTTTTTACCTAGTATTACAGCCTCTTCTATATTATGAGTAACTATAATATATGACATGTTATATTCCTTTTGTATTTTACATAATAAATTTTGAAAATTTTCTTTATTAATTGAATCTAGTGCTGATGATGGTTCATCCATTAATAATAATTCTGAATTTAAAACTAATGCTCTTGCAACTGCTGCCCTTTGTTTTTCTCCACCACTAACTTCAGAAGGATATTTATCTAAAATATGTTCTATATTTAATTCTTTAACTATCTTTTTTGTATATTTTTCTATATCCTCTTTAGATGCATTTCTTATTAAAAGACCTAATTGTATATTTTCTTTAATTGTCTTCCAAGGAAAAAGACCATTACTTTGTAATATGAGACTAGTATCCTTAAATTTATTTAAAATATTTCCTGATTTATTATTCTTTAAATCTGCAATAGATAATAAAAGCGTACTTTTCCCACATCCTGATGGACCTATTATTGAAAGTGTTTCACCTTTAGCTAAAGAAAAAGAGATGTTTTTTAAAATATCTCTTTTCTCATAACTAACATATAAATTATTTATTTCTAACATTACTTAGATACATAATCCTTTGTTACTATATCATTGTAATCTAAGTTTAATTCACTTCCTTGTAATTTTTCAGTCCAATCTTCAATTTCTTTTATGTAAGCTTCATCTGGTACTCTTGTTTTATGATATGTTGGTAATACAATTAAATCTTTTATTTGTGGGTTTAACTCTAATTTTGAAATTAAAATATCCTTTGCTTCATTTGGATTATTTACTATATCTTCAATAGCTTTGTTATAAGCATTATGAAATCCCTTAACAGTATTAGGATTATTCTTTATAAATTCATCTGTAAATATAATTGCATTTGGAGTGTAATCATCTGGATCTCCATATACTCTCTTTTCTAATCCCTTAAGCTCTGCATTTGAAGCTAAAGGTTCTGGTAAAACTGCCATATCTATCTTATTTTCCATTAACGCTTGCATTCTTAAAGGCATTTCATTAATAAATACTTTTTCTACATTATAATCAGTTAAATATTGATCTGCTAAAAAGTTTATTACACTAACTTCCATTAATCCAACTTTAACATCTTTTTTCTCTTTAAAATCCTTTGATAATACAATTGGGAACATTCCATCAGTAGTTGTAGTTATCTTAGCTTGTAATCCACCCTTAACATTATTTAAAAATTGAATCATACTAAGCATTGCCGCATCAAGCTCACCTGCTTGAATTGAGCTTTGCTTTGTAGCTCCATTTGTGAATATTTCTAATTCTAGATTTACACCTTCTGCTTCAAAGTATCCCTTTTCTTGTGCTAATAAAATTGGTGCTGAGTCAGATGCAGACATTACTCCTAATCTAATTGTATTATTTTCTTCTACTTTTACTTTATTAGAAGTACATCCTATTAATGAAATTGTCATAACTAGTGACATCACTACTAATAATAAGCTTTTCTTAATATTCTTCATAATATTTCTCCTTTAGTATAAATTTATTTTTTCTGCTCTATAACATTTATAGCCTATTGGCTTAGTTATATCTGTATCTTTAATTTTTATTTCAAAAACTACTTTATCATTTGCTATTTCTACTATAGTTATTTGATTTTTCATTCTATTACTCTTCATATCATCAATTGGATTACCAAATATATCTTTAGTTATACCACCAAAGCATATTAATCTATTATTATTTTCAAGAACTCTCACTGCCCCTAAATATGCACAGTAAAGTTCGTTACCTCTTTCCTTACCATATTGCCATACTTGCTTAACTGTCATTTTTTCTTCATCTATTTCATATTCAACTGCACGACTATAATTATTGTGTGCTAAAACAGCATCCTCTAATTTATAGCTTCTAAAGTTACCATTATCGAATATAACAAGATTTCTATTATAAGTTAATGAAGGAGTATGTTGAGCATAGCTAAACTCGAAATTATCACCTATTGGATTAAGTAAATACTTCTTAAGCTTATTATTCCATCCATAATGAGGAGCTAATATCCACTTTATTTCAGATGTATCCTTGTTAAACTTTACTACAGTACTTTGATTTCGAGATGATGCAATTATGCAATTACTTTCTTCATCATATACTAATGAATTTAAATGTAACCAATCCAATGGATGATTTACCGATATCTTATCAATTACTGTTTCTCTATTAAAATCTAGTATTTTTCTAAAATCCCATTCATTAATTACTTCTTTAGTTTTTCTATCTATCTCGACTAATAAATCTTGTTTAGTATTTTCTCTTTGAGTAATAGCTAAAAAGTTTCCATTTGTTAATTCTATAACATCATGATGTAAACCAAACCTTATAGGAAAGAAATTTTTTATTCTTCCAAGCATATCAATTTCTATAAATCCAGCTGCAGTATAAGCACCACAAATACCGCTTGATATTGGTGCATCTACTATTAAGTTTCCATTTTTAAGTTTCATAAACACATGACAGGATACCCCTGTGTATAGCCATCTTAATCTTGCTTTATTATCTATGATAGAATATAAATGCTCTATAGTTTTTACAGCTTCTGATTTTCCTAAAGACATTGCTATCATTCCATCATATATACCACTTTCATCACATTTAATTAACTCTATACTAGGATATTCTATAGATAATTTTGAGGTTTTTATATAATGAATAACTTCCTTTTTATTATTATCTTTATAATTGCATATAACTCTTATGCAATTTTCCTTATCCTCCATTAAACCTAATATAGGTATTTCATGTTCCTTTTTTAATTCTTTAAACTCTTTTTCAATATCATCTTCAATAAACATAGTTACTGAACACTCTTCTTTAGTTTTAAATTTCATTAAAGCTGATAATGGACAAGTTTCAAATGGATTCAATACTATAAAAGGATTTTCTTCTGTATAGTTACCTTCTAAATACTTACTCTCTATATTACGCTCTATATCCTTTTGTTTTTTTAATAACTCTTCCATATGTTCACCTACTATACTCTAATTATTAGCGCCTAATATTATAACATGATTATATTTTCTAAAAAACAACTAAATATTATACACTTTTACTACAATTACTTTTTTAGTATTTTAATTTACTCATTCTTGATTTTTACTAAAATATATTCCATAAACAGTCCATAAAGTTTCAGATACAATCTACATAAAGGGGTTAAGACCAAAGTTGTCTTAACCCCTTTAAAGATATCTATTTTATAATGAAGTTTCACTTTAAATAATATTCTCTAACTTATTGGTAATATTATTGTAAAAGTGCTTCCTTTATTTAATTCACTTTCTAAAACTACTTGTCCATCATGTAACTCCACAATATATTTCACTAATGTTAATCCTATTCCGCTGCTACTTACCTGAGTGGAATTAAAGCCTTTTCCTTGTTCAAACCTCTTAAATATAAACTCTTGGTCATCTTTAGATATTCCAAGTCCTGTATCTACTATAGAGATACTTACATTATTATCATTTTCTTTAATTAAAACCTTTATTTTCCCGCCACTTTCTGTAAACTTAACTGCATTTCCAATAAGATTAATAACACATCGCTCTATTTCTTTAGGATCACAACATATCGGCATTTCTTCGATTTCAGGATCAATAATTAAATCAATTCCCTTATTATTAATATAATTACTCATATTTAATGCAGTTTCTTCAACTAAATATACTATATCAATATTTTCTTGCTTATTTATCTTATAAGCACCTGATTCTATTTTTGAACTATCTATAATATCATTTATTATATTTAATAAATTATTAGAGTTTTTCTTTATTACATCTATATATTTTAAAGCCTTTTCTTTATTTATATTACCGCTTGCTTCTAAAGAATTTATTAATTGAACTATTGATAAAATTACATTTATAGGTGTCCTTAACTCATGAGATAAATTGACAAAATAATCATTCTTAAACTTTTCATTTCTAATATTTCTCTCATAAAGCTTTTTATTTTCCTCCATCTGAGAGTTTATTTCTTTTGTCTGTTTATCTACTAAAGATTTTAGAATTTTTACACGTTGAATAAAAAATAGAATTAGTATTATAGCAATAGACATATACGTGCAATATGCTGTATTAGACTTCCAAAATGGTTCTTTTATAACAAATCTTATAGACGATTCTTCAGTTAAACTTCCATCACTATTAGAGGCTTTGACTCTAAATGTATAATTGCCTGGTTTTAACATTGTATAATTGGCATAGCCATCCCTATTACCACTCATCCATTCACTATTTACCCCATCCATTTTATACAAATAGCTTATCCCCTCTATTCTTGTATAGTCCGGAATGAAGTACTGAATAGATATATTATTTTCATTATACTTAAGCTCTACATTTTTTCCTTTTATTGTATACAAATCATTATTTATGAATACTTTATCCAAAATTATTTTATCCTCTTTAGAAATTACCTTTTCTATATCATTTGGATTAAATGAAACTACGCCTTTAGTTGTTCCAAATAATAACTGACCTTCTTTTGTCCTATATGAAGCTCTTTTATTAAATTGGTCCCCATATATTCCATCTACTTCTGTGAAATTTATAAATCTATTTTCACTTAGAATAAACTTGCTTAATCCCTTGCTTGTACCCAACCATATATCTTCATTATTATCTATTATTATACTATTTATATAATCGCTTCCTAAGCCATCTTTCTCACAATATTTAATGAAATCTTCTTCTTTAATATTAAATTTATTTAACCCTGACTCAGTTCCTATCCAAAGATTTCCTTTCCCATCACCTTGAATACAATTTATAGATTCATAACTTAATGAATTATTTTCTGATGATGATAAATAATTCTTAATAACACCTTTAGTTTTATGGAATTTTATTAAACCTCCACCACTTCCTCCTGCTAGCCAAAGAATATTTTCATCGTCATCATCTTGATAAATATCAAAAACTTTATAATTTTCAATTCCATTTTCAATAAAATTCTCTTTATAATTTTCATATTCATGAGTCTTATTTGAACTTCTATAAAGTCCCCCCTCTGTTGCAACCCATACATCTTGGCCATCATTTATCATTTTTAAACCTTGATTAAAAGGATTGATTGCTTCCTTTTCCATACCATATTTAATTATCTTTCCTGTTTCTTTATCAATTGTATTCATTCCTTTATCTGTAGATATTATTATTACTCCTGGCTTTCCTTGAGTAATATATTTTATTGAATTACTACTTAATGAATTTTCATCATTTTCATTATAGTTAAATCTTATCATCTTATCTTCATCTACATTAAAATAAATTACCCCATTTTGTTCCGTGCCTATCCATAAATCATCTTCACTATCTTGTAAAAATGATGTTATACTACTTACATATATTTCATTTTTTCTTAATATATTGTTTATTTTATTACTAAATTGTTGCCTAACATTTAATATACTAATACCATTATTTGTTCCAATCCATAAAGTTCCATTTCTATCTTCATATAAACATCTTATTGAATTACTTAATAAATGATTAGATGTACTAATCTCTGACTGATATAATTTAGTTGTATTATTACTTGGTATATATTTTATTAGACCACTTGAACTAGCAAACCATACATTTCCTTTGCTGTCGCATAATACTTTAGTTATATCTTTATTTAAATTTTCTCCAACATCTATGTTATAATTACCTAATTCATAATTTCTAGATGAGATTTTTATTATTCCATTTTTACTTGCAGTCCAAATATTTCCTTCATTATCTTTATCCATTTGATATATATATATATGATTATTATACCTATTTTCATTGTTATATATATTATAATTGTCTAAATCTATAATAGATAATCTATCTATAGTAGATATCCATAAGTATCCATTTTCATCTTCATCTATATCTGTTATATAATTATTTGTTATGCTTCTATTAGTTCCATCTGAATAATATTTTATAAATTTATTATTTTCCTCATCATATCTATTAAGTCCATTTGTTGTTCCTACCCACATAGTATCATTACTGTCTCTATATATTGAAGTTATTGAATAATCAGATAACATAGCATTAGTATCTTCATTTTCTTCTATCCTTGTCACTTTATAGTCAGTTCTATTTATAATATTTAACCCTGCATCAGTTCCTACCCAGATATTACCATGATTATCTTCATTTATACTAGTAATACAAGTTGAGGTAAGACTACTTCCATCATTACCTTCATAGTTATATTCTGTTACTATATTTCCGTTATATTGATTTAATCCATCCTCAGTTCCTATCCAGATATATCCCAATGAATCTTGATAGATATCAGTTATAATATTATTTGATAATCCATCTTTCGTCGTTAAATTATAAAAATTCACTTTATCTATTTGAGCAATTGAACTTTTATAAAATTCTATCATATCAGCATAAGCTATATCTACATTGATACATAAAAACATTAATTCTAATATAAGTAAGATGATATTTCTTTTAATTTTATCCATTTTCGCTCCAACTTTAACAAAATTTAAATAATTATTATACTTATTTTTAGCATTTTTTTCCTCATTAGTCAATTATTTTAACACAAATTTCATATAAATATCGTATTTTCATAAACAATTTAATAAAAATATTAATATTATAGTACATAATTTATAATCAATAGCATTTAGATAAAGTTAATGTTTCAATATCTTATAAATACTCTAATGACATGAATAGTTTTTATTTAGCTTATAATACGAATATTATTTTATTTACTAACTCTCTTTATTACTTTTTTTATTTTTATTTCTTACTGGTACAAACTCTGATGTAGTATCATTTGAATCAATATAAACATAGTCTCCATTATTGTCTTTTTTTAGTCCTAAAAATGCATTTTCTTCTTACTATTTCTATATTTTGTACTCATTACCTTAACCTCTTATATATTATTATTTATATTATTTACTTATTATTTTTTAACCACATAATAGCACAGTATGTATGCATAGCTGCTTCTGTAATTAATGTATCTTCATTAATTACTATATTTTTATTATGCATTGGTTCACCATATAAAGTATTTTCTTGCTTTGTACCTGCACCTAACATAAGATAGACACTTGGCACTTCATATGAATAAGAAGCAAAATCTTCTGATCCCATTCCTCCACCTTCAAATAAATGAACTGATTTCTCACCTAATAAATCTTTTATATAAGATGTAATTTCCTTAGCTAAATCTGTATCATTAGCTAATGGTGGTACTGATGATAATTCTATTAATTCTGCTTCTCCTCTAAACATCTTAGCAGTAGAAATTACTATATCATTCATTCTATCAAATATAAATTCTCCTATCTCTTTATTCAAACTTCCTATAGTTCCTTCTATTTCATCTTGGTTTTCCTTTAGCAATCTTGCTGCTCCTAAAAGCATTGCTGTATGCATATCATGTCCGCATGAATGCATACAGCCATTAGTTGATTTAAAATCACACTCAGTAGCTTCTGCCATTGGTAATGCATCCATATCAGCTCTTAATAAAAACGTCTTTCCTGTCTTTCTTCCCTCAATTGTAGCAACTATACCACTTTCACATATCTCTTTCGGATCGTACCCTAACTCTTTTAACTTATCCATTACATAAGCTTTCGTTTTGGGTAAGTTAGGTCCAACTTCTGGATTACTATGAATAGTTCTTCTATAACTGATAATATCATCTTTAATTAATTTAGCTTTTTCTATAAACTCATTCATATCTATACCTCATTTTCTAATACTCAAATTTATTCTTCCACTTATTTTTATAAATTAATTATTTATTTGTTAATTTATTTATTTTTATTTAAAGAAAATATCTAAAGTACACAATAAAAAATAATGTTTGCTGCATATTTAAATAGTAGATTGGATTTTACAAGCAGTTTAACCTCTTTATATAACTAGTATTTTCAAAGAATTTCAAGTGTATAACATTTCGTTATACCCTTGAAAAGCACCAAAATAAGCATAGGAGCGGTTAAAATTAGCCTCTCCTATGCTTATTAATTATATATTTAAATTTACTAAACTAAAAAGAATAAAGTATAAATTAGAAGTCAAAATTATCTGGGTCTGGTCCTACTCTTAAATCTTTATTTAAACTATCTATCTTAGTCATATCATCATCACTTAAATTAAAATCAAATACATCTATGTTTTCAACTAATCTTCTTTCATTTGTAGATTTAGGAATAGTTACTACTTGGCTTTGTAAATCCCAACGTAATACTACTTGCGCTGATGATTTATTGTACTTATTAGCTATTTCCTTTAATGTTTCATTTTCTAATAATCCATTACCAGCCATTAAAGGTGACCATGCTTCAACTTGAATATCATTTTCTCTGCAGAATTCCCTAACCTTTTGTTGACTTAAGTATGGATGTAATTCTACTTGGTTTATAACAGGTTTTACTTCAGCATGCGCTAATAAATCTTCAAGATGGTGAACTTGGAAGTTACTTACCCCTATAGTCTTAACACGGCCTTCTTTATATAAATATTCTAATGCTTTCCAAGCTTCTTTATATTTTCCTTCTACTGGCCAATGGATAAGGTATAAATCTAAATAATCCACACCTAATCTTTTTAAGCTTGCTTCATAAGCTGCTATAGTTGATTCATATCCTAAATCAACATTCCAAACCTTAGAAGTTATAAATAAATTTTCTCTTGAAATTCCAGCTTCCTTTATTCCTTGTTTTATTCCTTCTCCCATAGCCTCTTCATTTCCATATATAGCTGCACCATCAATACTTCTATATCCATTCTTTATTGCTACTCTAACTGCATTTATTAATTCTTCACTATCTTCTACTCTGAAAACTCCAAGTCCTAATCTTGGCATTTCAATACCATTATTTAAAGTAATTGTGCTATTCATATTATCTATCATATTATTTTGTTCTCCTTAAATTTTTTTTATTAATGTATTTATCTTATAAAACTCATAAAATTCTTTTCTTCTCTTTTTGGTGCTTCAATGTGATCTTTACCAAATTCAACAAGTTTCATTAACCAAGCCATATTTTTACCTAATACTCTCATTATCTGCATCCCTTCACTATCTTGAAGAACTTCATTTTCTGTTCTACCATAAGCTACATTCCAATAATTTGATGTAGGCATTAACATTTCTGAATAATTTATATAATTATTTAATTGATCGAATACCGGAACTCCTCCTGATCTTCTAACTGCAACAACACTTACTCCAACTTTATGTCTAAGCATACCATCATTTACTGATGTTACAAGAAAAGCACGGTCTAAAAATGATTTCATGGTTCCTGCAATAGCAGAATAATGAACTGGAGATCCTAATATAATCCCATCAGCTTCTTTCATCTTTTCAATCCATTCATTAACCTCATCGTTAGCAATGACACATTTTTCATTCTTATTTCTACTACATCCCCCGCAAGCTAAGCATCCACGAATCACCTTATTTCCAACATGAATAATCTCTACCTCAATATTTTCTTTCTCTAGCTCTTTTGCTACAATCTCTATTGACTTATGTGTGTTCCCATTCTTTCTAGGACTCCCATTAAAAGCAACTACCTTCATATATTACATCTCCCTTTTTTTGTTTTTTAGCTCAACCTATGTACTAATTATGTAAACACCTATATTACTTAACAAGTACGCACTTTTAAGTTAGATACCTTACCTAAAAGTAAGATTTATTATAATATCTTAGTCACATAAGAAAATAAATTATTACTATAATCAATATTCTTTATTTATATTAATAATTTTAGTATAATTTTTTATGTAAAAATATTTGAAAGTAGTTAATTTAATGATTTCTTTCAATAACAAAAAATATGTTTGTTTATTAGATTTTGCGATGGATTTTATACGTGGTAAATGGAAGGCTCTTATACTATGTAATTTATATAATGAACCCAAAAGATTTTTAGAACTTCAAAGAATGGTTGAAGGCATAAGCCAAAAGATTTTAAATCAAAATTTAAAAGAGCTGGAAACTGATGGATTAGTATATAAGGTATTATATGCTGAAATCCCCCTAAAATTGAATATTATCTAACTGATAAAGGAAAAGAAATGACTAAACTTATCAAGGAGTTTGAAGCTTGGTCTGTTAAATATTACCCTGAGTTAAATGGTAGTTGCGAATATTCCTCTTCAAAGGATTCTAATTAAAATTTAAAAACGCCTATGTAATCATATTGTACATAGACGTTTTTCTTTTATTAAATTCTTATGAAATTCTATTTTTTATTAAATTTAAATATTAATATTTAAAATCTAAAAGCTTATTTTTTAATTGATCTTCAATATTTTTTAATTCTAATTCAGCTTCTCTACGCTTTTGACGTCCTTCTGTTTGTATATTAAGTATTTCGTCAAGAGTTGAAATTAATGACTCATTAGTAGTTCTAAGTGTATCAATATCAACAATTCCTCTTTCAGCTACTTTAGCAGTTTCTATAGTCGAAGTTTTCAATATTTCAGCATTTTTGCGTAAAAGTTCATTTGTCATATTTGTTACTTCATTTTGAACTTTTGCTGCATTAGTAGAATGAGCAACCCCAAGAGCTAATACTATTTGGCTTTTCCAAAGCGGAATAGTATTTACAATTGTTGATTGTATTTTTTCAGACATTAATGAATCATTATTTTGAATCAAACGAATTTGAGGTGCCATTTGTAGAGAAATCATTTTTGTTAATTCTAAATCATGAATTTTCTTTTCAAAGCGATTGCAAAGTGCAATAAAATCATTTACTTCTTGAGCATCCTGAGGCAGCCCACTTCTTTTTGCTTTTTCTTGTAGTTTAGGAAGTTCATCTTTTTCTAATATTTGAAGTTTCTTTTTTCCAGCTAAGATATACATAGAAAGTTCTTTAAAATACACTTTATTTATTTCATACATCTTATCTAGCATAGCAATATCTTTTAAAAGCTGTATTTGATGTTTTTCAAGGATGTTACACATTTTATTAATGTTATCCTCTACCTTATCATATTTTACTTTCATTTGATTAATCTTATCTTTGCCTTTTTTTAAAAACCCCAAAATACCTTTTTTCTCTTCTGACTCTTCAAAGTTCTTTAACTCAAGAACTACATTAGAAAGCATATCCCCAACTTCACCTAAATCTTTAGTTTTCACATTATTTAATGCTGTTTCTGAAAAATCAGATATTTTCTTTTGTGCCCCTACTCCATATTGTAAAATAGAATTTGAATTTTTTATTTCTATCTTCTCTACAAATTGATCTACCATCCTTTTTTCTTCTTCTGTCAATTGGATTTCATCAACCTTTTCTTCTTCTATTTTTTCTTCCTGTACTTTTACATCAAGAACTTCCTCTTGAAATGGTTCAAAGCTTAATTCTGGTTTTATATTAATAGGTTCTTTAAATTCATCGCTCATTTAAAATTCCTCCCTTTTACTTTAAACTTATTTTTTAAAATCTTCTTCTGTTAATCCTTCTTGTTTAAATAAAGTCTTAAGAACAGAAATATCTGTAGAAATATCTAAAACAATATCTTCAAATAAATCATCTAATAAATTTTCAAAAGCATTATTTATAATATCAATACTTTTTTCAATTTCAATTTTAGCATTTTTTATATTTTCTCCCTGAACTAATTGATTGCTTAAATCTTTATATGAATTAATAAGTTTTATTGTAATAGGAAGATAGTGATTTATAAATTTATTAACTTCTTGAAGCTTCTTAGGATTTTTCTCAATATAATCAAGTATTTGATTTGCAATATTTTGTAATTTATCTAACTTTATAGCTATTTCTTCTTTATAAAGTTCATTCCTTACTTTCTTTATTTGTTCAATATAGTTTCTTCCCATTTCAATTATAGATTTTATTTCTTCTCTTTCTGAATCACTTAAACCTTCATTTGCTTCTTCTTTTTTATTTAATTTTTCTTTATTACTTTCTTTAGCAATTTGTTGCTTTTTTAAATTTAGGTAGTCACTATAAACATCATCATTTAATATAAAATAAGTTTTTTCTTCATCAACATGTCCTTCTATAAACATACCTAAATCAATCATTTTATTTAAATCTTTAAGAACAAACTCTTCTTTTTCTTTAGCAAATCTAGCTAAATCTTTAATTAAACAATAACTATTATCTTCAACAAATCTTACATACTTTTTAAAACGCTTTAATCTGTTTCTTAAATTTATTCCTCTAAAAAACAAACCTAAGCTTAATACTAAAAATCCAAGTAAAACACCAAAAGTAGCAAAAGTACCTGGTATAATTCCATTAAAAAATAACATGAATATTAGGAATATAAATACCAAAACTCCAAAAACTACGCTTCCAATCAAGCCAAATATTGAATAAAGTATTCCCGATACACTTCCCGCTGGCCTTTTGCTAATATATTCCGATATATCATTTTTAGGCTTTTTATTTAAAAATCCATATTTATTTTCTACTTTTACATTATATTCCTTTAGCTTTGATTTAAATTCATTTAAAGTGTCCTCTGTTTTATTACTAATGTCCTTTTTCAAATTAACAAAATCTATAGCATCAAGTGCACTTTTTACTGTCGATACAATTTGATCTTCTAAATCAGAAAAATCTTTTCTACCCATGGTTCTTCCTCCAGATCATTTTTCTTATATTCAATATAAATTATAAATTTAAATGTATATTGTAATATATCTTTATTACAATATTTCAAATTAATTATATCTTATTATTAGGTCAATTACAATTTATAACAACTATACTCTACAATTTTTCTTAACAAATATAAACTTACTATGCGAAGTAAAAGATATTATTATACTCTTAATAAATAAATACCTCTATAAATAAAAAACTATCATCATATTTAGATAATAGTTCTCTTTCTTGATTGTAAACAGGGCTAATTAGCTTCTTAGTTAGAAAATATTTTAATTATATTTTTCTCAAATTAATAACTGTATTCTAAATACTTTCTAGTTAGATAATATACAATACAAATTTACAATAGAAATGACTTTCAAAATAATTTTCCCTTTTAAATACTTAATTTCTATACATACTATTGTAAATTTTAATTAATCCATAAACTATTTGAAAAACTTATTTATATTACTCCAAATAAAAATAAGCTAATAACATTCAAAACTAGTTACTAGCTTATTCTTTAAAGTTCTGTATATTTTTTACTTGTTCCCTTAGCTTTTTCCACTGGATACTTCTTTTCATTTTTGTCCATTTTCTTATCCATTATTTCTTCTATATTAACTCCTAGATAATCTGCCATATGTAAGCAGTAAATCATAACATCTGCTAGTTCTTCGCATACTTCTTCTTTATTATAATTATCATCCCAAAGGAAATGTTCTAATAATTCAGCAGACTCAATACTTATTGCCTTTGCCAAATTATCCGGCGTATGAAATTGTGACCATTCTCTATCATCTCTAAATTTTTTTATTCTATTTTTTATTTCTTCCATTTATATCATCTCCCTACTTACCCTTTGTTTACTACTTTTTACCTATTCAAAATTAAGCTTTTCTTTGATAACTTTTTAATTATTTCTATTAGACTAAAACCAAAGAACATATATAATCAAATTCTAATATTTCACTTCTAAAAATATCCATCAAAAATTCTATTACTGCATCAGAATTATTACCTATAATCCTCGAAAAAATTACAATATAATCTTTTACATCTTGGATACTAACTTCTTTTTTTATATTAATACTATATCTTAAAAATACAGCATGTCTTATAAATAAATATTCTAATATAATCATTTCGAAAGAAATAATCATTTCTTCTAAATCATCACTAACACAGCTACTAAAAACTTTTGATACAATACAGTTTTCAATTAACTTATCATATTCTTTAAATAAACCCTTAAAATCTTTCAAATCATTAAAAAGCTTTTCTATACTAATTTCTTTAGTATATTTATAAATATCATTTAGAGGTTCTTTAAAAATAGAAACATTTCTATAGTTTTCTATTATATCTATGAATAATGTATTTATTTCTTTTAAATATCCTATAGTATCTTTATTTTCATAGTATTTGTATTTATTTAATTCTTCTTTTATAGATTTTTTAGATTTATACTTATCTAAAAAATCTATTAACTCTTCATAAGTTAAATCATTACTATTCAGCATATTAAGAAGAATGCTATAAGAAAAGATAAGCCTATCTTCTATACTTATTTCATCTTTTTGAAGCATATTAACTAAACTCTCTCTTATTTTTAAGCATCCCAAATCTTCAATATAAGAAAGGGAATCATTAGATTCTATATAATTTTTTTCTTTCATATCACTAATTATATTAACTACTTCAGGACAAGAACAAGATAAAGTAAGTTCCTTTACATCTTCAAAATAACTTTCCATTCTAGGAAAGTTCTTACAAGTTAAAGATAAATTTTCATCACCATGATTTATAACTATATTACATAACCCTTCATAGCTTAGTAAAGGACATTCTCCCTTTGTTTCCTTTTTAATTAAGTAACTATTTTCCCCATTACTTTTTATAAGCTTTACATTATCTAAAAGATAATTAAGTTCATCTTTTTCTCTCCACTTATTATAAGTTTTAGTATCTACATTTATATCCCACCCCTTACAACAAGTAAACTTGCATTTATCTGCTGTACACTTAAATTTCTCATATCCTTTTATCTTTAAGATATTTTCTTTATTGTTCATATAATAACTCCAATTTCAAATTTAGTTTTAACATAACTATTATAATAAACTTACTTTATTTTGTATTGTTTTTTATTAAATACCATAATCTCCAAATTTACATAAGACTACAGTTTTTCTATACTTATTTAATTTTTTTATAAATTCTTCTTTATTTTTTTGTCAAACACCTAAAAGCTTTAACATCCCTTCCAACTAAATTATTATTCATATCACTAAATTATATTTTGTTATTTTTTATTCACTTAACAAATAATAAGAAAAAAGTAGAATAATATATATACATATTATCTTCTGAAAGAAGAAGATGCTAACTTGGATTACATAATTAATATCTTACTTCAATTTATGGATAGAGCTGTATTACTTCTTGCATGCTTATTTACTATAACTAGGCCACACTCATTGGGTTATGACATAGTATCTAAAATAGCTGCTCCAATGATTATTGGTCAAATATCTGTTGGATTTATTGTTTTATTAGTTCAAAGTATAAAAAATGATAATGATATATATTATTGCGTGGCAAGAGAAAGAATAACTTATGTTTTTAATAAAAATGAGGAATATTCAGTTAACCTAAGCATATCCGATTTTTACCAAAAACTACCTAAAGAAATATTCTTTAGATGCCATAGATCCTATGTAGTAAATATCAATAAAATAAGAGAAATAATACCTTGGTGTAATAGTACTTATAATTTGAAACTTCAAGATATTGATTATGAAGTTCCTGTAAGCAGAAGCAATGTAAAAGAATTCAAGCAACTCATGCACATATAATTGCATTCTATTCAAACTTTTTTGTATTTCATTCATAAAATAATAAGGTTGCTATTACCTTTTCTATAACTAGTTTTGCTTTAGCAGTATCTACATTAGCTGCTGGTAAACTTCAAGACAATCTAGGTGTTAGAAAACTTACTTCATTTGCAGGTTTAATATTATGGCTTGGCTTGATATTAACATCATTTGATTCTTCATTACCTATGCTTTATATTACAGCAGGTGTAATAGTTGGTGCTGCAGATGGTATATCATATATTACAACACTTTAAAATTGTATTAAATGGTTTCCTGATAAAAAAGGACTTATTTCTGGTATTTCAGTAGGAGCTTATGGAACAGGTAGTTTAATTTTTAAATATATAAATTTAAGCTTAATTAATAATGTAAGAGTTTCAAAAGCATTTTTATACTGGGGACTTATAGCAATGGCTTTAATCTTAATAGGTTCTCAACTTTTAAAGGATGCTCCATTAGTAGTCAGTAATTCTATAGATAGTAAAAATACAAAAGAGTTTACAGTAAAAGAAATGCTTAAAACAAAAGAAGCTTATGCTTTATTTGTAATATTCTTCTCAGCATGTATGAATTTCAGGATCGTTTATATCATCATTAACAGGAGGCTTAAAATCCACATTCATAGTTATTGGAGCCTTATGCTTAATATCAATAGTTTTAGCTTCTACAATACAAACTGTAAAATCAAATCAAAAAGTTAAACATAGTTCTAAGCTTGTAGAAAAAGTTGCATAATATTATTCATATTATATATATGAATTAAAATAAAAGGGCTGTCACATAATTAAATCGCTTTTTGTGACAGCTCCTTTTTTGTATAAATTTAATATTATTTTTTTATTCCATACTGAATCTTCTTTTCTTAAAGTTTCTAATTCAACAATAGGAATTTAATATATCTTATCATTTTTTAAAACTAATTCTCTGGAATTGTTAATTTCTGTTGCCAAAAGTTATCTATAGCTGTTTTTTTATCTTCACCTGCATCAGGTACACCCATCCATCCTATAACTATTCTTCTATTGTAAGCTCCTTTGGAACTGCAAATATACATGTTAACACAAAAGCTAAAGCTACACATCCTAATGATATTAATGTATAAAATAGTAATTGACGTCCTTCATAAATATACATTAAATATGATGGTACAACTGCTAATCCATAGGAGTTCGATTGAATTCTAAATATTGATAAAATAGCTGCACCTATACCTGAAGTTAATAATGTTACATATAATGGTCTAAATTTATATCTAATTAATAAACCAAATAATACAGGTTCACTTATTCCAAATAATTGTGAAAGCATAGCTCCAATACTTGTAGCTCTAATACTTTCCTTTTTAGCTTTTAATGCAAATCCTAAACATACTCCTACATTTGCAAAACCATACATTGCACATAATGTAATAAGTGGGTTAAATCCAGTATTAGCAAGTAATGAAGTTTCTATCATTACAAAAGTATGATGTAATCCAGTTAAAACTGATAATGGATAAATAACTCCTATTGCAAATCCACCAATCCCAAAAGGTAATTCAATTAATTTTTCTATTAATCCAACCATTCCAAGTTCTATATTGTGCATTACTGGACCTATACCAAGGAATACAACTACTAACATAACTAGCATAACTATAAAAGGTGTAAAAATAAGATCTAAAACATTTGGCATTACTTTTCTTAACTTCTTTTCTAAGTTTGCACCTAAAAATCCTGTTATAATTGCTGTAATAACGCTACCTTGACAGCCTACTATTGGAATACCAAAAATTCTTAGTGCTTCAACACCACTATTAGGATCTGCTACTGCATAAGCATTTGGTAAAATAGGAGACACTAACATCAGACCAATTACTATACCGATTACAGGAGTTCCACCAAAAACTTTAAAAGCTGACCAGCAAATTATTGCAGGTAAGAAAGCAAAGGCTGTATCTGTTAATACAGATACTAAAGATTGAACTGACTCTGGTATTCCAGCACTTGTTGCTCCAAATAAAGAAAGTACCGAATCATTAAATACAACACCTTTTAATCCTAGGAAAAGACCTGTTGCTGCTATAATTGGTATTATAGGTACAAATATATCAGCTAAAACTCTCATTAATCTTCTTAAACCCTTTTCATTATCTTTAACAGCTGCATCTTGTTCTGCTTTAGAAAGAGTTTTGAGTCCTAATCCATTAAGTTCTGCATATACCTTATTAACTATTCCTGTTCCTAAAATAATTTGATACTGCCCTGAAGTATAAAATACACCTTTTACTTCATCAATTTTCTCAACTTCTTCATTATTTATAGCATTCTTATCCTTTACAATTAAACGTAATCTTGTAGCACAGTGAGTAGCGGAAAGAATATTATCTTTCCCTACTACTTCTATTATTTCTTTTGCAATTTTTAAATACTTATCACTCATTTTATTACACCTCTCCCATGTTGTTAATAGTAACTAATAAAGCTTGATGCGGCTTCAATACTATTCCCTCTTCATTAATTTCATAATCCTTAAGATTATTAAATATAACCTTTTTATCTTTCATATCTAAAGGTTCAAAAACACCTTTTTTACTAAAATTAAAATAACAATATATAGTTTCATTATTATTATGCCTTGTATATGCTATTAAATCATCATTTTTTGTATCTATTGGAGCAATGTCACCATATATCAAACAATCTGAATATACACTATTTTGCCTAAAGTTTATAATATCTTTATAAAATTCATATATACTACCTTTTTGTCCAACTTGAGCTTCTGCATTTATTTCCTTATAATTTTCTATCATTCCAAGCCACGGCTTCTTACTTGAAAATCCACCATACTCTGATGAATTCCAAGGAAATGGAGTTCTAGAATTATCTCTACTTCTAAGGTTAACAATTTTTAATGCTTCTTCTTTGCTAAACCCTTCTTCTATTGATCTATGATATTGATCAATACTTGAAATATCATTAAACTCCTCTATTGATGTTCTTTCAAAGTTTGTCATTCCAAGCTCTTGACCTTGATATATAAATGGAGTTCCTCTTAATAAGAAATACATAGCTCCCATCATTTTTATAGCATCTTCATTACTTGCCTCATTTAATAAATACTTCGTAGTAGATCTTGGTTGGTCATGATTTTCAATAAAATTTGCAGCCCATCCATATTTTTGAACGGCCATTTGACTTGCCATAATTTTTTCTCTTAATTCCTTAATAGTCCACGGAATCCTCTTAAACCATTCACTACCGGATGCAACATCTAAATCAGCATATTTAAAGTCAAATATCATTGAAAAATATCCATTTTCACCAATAAAATCTCCAAGTTCATCATAAGATACACCAGGGGCTTCTGCTACAGTAACACAGTTGTATTTATCGAAGGTTTCTCTCTTAAGTTCATGTAAAAACTCTTCTATACCTGGTTGATTTCTAGATGCCTTTGTACACTTTACCAATCCATCTACACCATCTGCTTCTAAATCCTTATAAGTTAAATCCTTCTTTATAAAAGTAATTGCATCTATTCTAAATCCAGCAATACCTTTTTCTAACCAATGATTAACCATGTTATATAAAATTTCACGAACTTCTTTATTTTCCCAATTTAAATCAGGTTGTTTTTTTCCAAAGGCATGAAAATAATATTCATCTCTTCCCTCTACCTTTTCCCAAACACTACCACCAAAAACTGATCTCCAATTATTAGGAACTTCTTTCCCATCCTTAAAAATATAATAATTATGATATTTACTCTCTGGATTTCTTATAGCTTCCATAAACCATTCATGCTCATCAGATGTATGATTAATAACTAAATCTAAAATTATTTTAATTCCTTTTTCCTTAGCTTTTTCTATAAGCTCATCTAAGTCCTCCATAGTTCCAAATTCAGGTGCTAAATCAAAATAATCACTTATATCATATCCATTATCGTCCATAGGAGATTTATAAATTGGACAAATCCAAAGCATTGTTACACCTAAGTCACTTAAATAATCTAATTTTTCAGTTATTCCTTTAATATCTCCAATACCATCGTTATTACTATCATTAAAGCTTTTTGGATAAATTTGATATACAACTTCTTTTTGCCACCATTGTTTTTTCATCCTGTACATTCTCCTTTATATAAGATTTCTTCTCTTTAGTTCTAAATAAATTCCATCTTTCATTGGCTCTTCACATATTGAATCGACATATTGAAATATTTCTTTACTTCCACCTTGTACACCTACTGCACTTCCTACAACCTTAAGCATATCTATATCATTTCTTCCATCACCAAAGCCTAGGGTTTTATTTACATCAATATCTAAGTGTTTACATAAACTAAGTATTGCCTCTCCCTTGTTGCACTCCTTTTGAATTATTTCATAATAATTACGAGAGTCAAATTTATAACTTTGGGCTAACTGTATTTCATTTTCTGAAAAAATGCTCTTTAACTTTTTAAATACTTCTTCTCTACCCCATAAACATATTTTGCTTATTTCGTGAAGGTTTTCATTAAAACTATGAAGATTTTCTTCATAAATTATTTTTTGTTTTAATATAGCACCTCTTCTTTCCTCTTCATTTAATAATTTAAACTTTTCATTATTTAGAGAGGTTAATATTTCTACTGCAGCCTTGTTCATAAAAACGATATCATCACTTTCAAAAGTAAATGCCGTTTCATTATTTATATTTTTTAAATAGAAACTGGCTTCTTTCATTTTATCCATCTTAAAAAAAGTTTTTTTTATAACCTCACTTTGAAACTCAATATAAGATCCTCCACCTGCAATAATTCCGTCAGTTGATAAGTCTAATACATCATCTGTTATTGTTCCAATAGTTCTTCCTGTACATAAACAAGTATAAATACTATTTTCTCTACACATCTTTATTGCAATTTTAGCTGTTTCAGGAACCCCATAAACTTCATCCCTTAAGGTACCATCAATATCCAAAAATATTATTTGATGCATATACTGACCACCTCTCTTAATGTCACCACTATAGTAACAAATAAAAAAAAGCCAATCAATAATATCAGCTTTTTTAAAAAATATGTACAAACTCTGCACAAAATTTCAGTTTCTGAAAAATTGTACATCCAAATTGGTATTAAAATATTACATTTTTATAGTTGTGCTAAATACTTCTGATATTTTAAAAATAACAACTCTATCAAAATAAAATATGGAGTTGATATTTCATAATCTAAAATATATTCTTTAGGTAATTGTATTGAATTTATATAAAGATTTTCACTACATAAAGCAGCTAAGGAGTTATTCATCATTCTTGTTATTGATAAAGTTTTTACTCCATTTAATCTTAATGTTTCTGCTAATTTAATTACTCCTTTTGATTCACCCGAAAGAGAAATAATAACTACAAAATCATCTTCCTTTGCTAATTTTCCAACAGCATCAACCATATCATATCCATGCATATTAAAAATAATTTTTTCTGTTGGTAAAAATATTCTTTTAAATTCACTTGCAACTCTAGCTTGAGCATATCCACTACCAAATACAATTATTCTTTTAGATTTATATATTTTTTCAAAGATATTATCACAATCGCGATTTTTAATATCTTCAACTAACTTATGATAACTAGATGTAACATTAGTTAGAAAGTCACTTTTCTCATTAGTTCTAGATTCTACTTCTAGGCGTAATCTTGCTTTTAACTCACTAAAGCCTGGTAAAGATATTTTCTTTGCAAACCTAAATAAAGTAGTAGTTGAGACATTACACTTTGAAGCAAACTCATCTATAGAAAGCTTATAACAAGTATCTTTATTATTTATAATATACTTGCAAATTAGCTTATCATTTTCATTTAAATTTTCATAATACCTATTCATTAACTCTTCAATCATAATAACTATCTCCTCCTTACATACTCTAAATAGTTTACAAATAATATATCTAAAAGTACATAAAATGCTGCAGTAAGTTCATAAGAAATATCTTTAAAGCCATGTAACATTTTTGTTGATACGTAAAGATTATCTTTACACATTCTTGCTATAGTATTATTTTCAAAACGTGTTATAGATAATGTATTTATTTCCGTGCTTTCAATAGACTTTAGTACCTTAATTCCTTCTACTGTTTCTCCTGAAAGAGAAATTATTACAAATAAGTCCTTACTAGTAAACTTTTTTTGTATAAGCTGAACTTCCCCTAGATCAAATAAATCAATAACATATTTTCCTACTGATAAGAATATTCTCTTAAACTCTTCCGCCTCTGCTTTTTGAGCATTTCCAGTTCCATATATATAAATCGTTTCTGCATCATATATTAAAGAACAAATATCATTGTATTTATGTTCTTTAATTTCATCGATTATCTTGTGATATGTTTTGCAAGCTTCTTCTATATCTAAATTGGATTTTTCATGGGATTTAGAATCTGATGATTTTAACAAATATTTTAATTCAGCAAAAGAATTTAATTCTAACTTACGACAAAATCTAAGCAATGTTGTTCTTGATACATGGCATTTTTCTGCAAGTTGCTCGCAAGTCATTTCTTTACAAATATCTTGATTGTTTACTATATAATTGAAAATTTGATGATCATTTTGCGTTAATTTATCATAATTATTATTTATTAATTCATTAATTTTCATAAAATACCCCTAAATTATTTATATATATTTTTTAATATAATTATATATAAATTTACTTTATTTCTACAACTCACATTTATCTAAAAAACAATAAATTATATTACACTTAAAGTATTTCACTAGCATAATCCAAATACATAGTTTTCCCATTTACATTTCTACCATGATCTCCATCATCTACACAATAGAAATCAACATTCTTGTTATAATTAAAACATTTTTCATATAACTATATACTTTGCTCAAATGGATCAACTCGATCTTTGTTCACATGGATTATTAATAAAGGATTATTCTCTCATTGATAATATCTCAACAAATTTTGTAGAAGCTAATGAAAGTGATACGCTCTTTAAATAGCAAACTCCGATACTTCTACTAGGTATTTCTTCTAATACTTTAACCTCATATAATAATCCTTGTTCTAAATAATCCTTTGAGAACTCCTTTACTACACAAGCAATACCTAAATTTATCTTTGCAAATTCCAATAATAAATCAAAAGATCCAAGTTCAAATTCTGGTGATATTTTTATTCCATTAGATAGCATAAAATTCTCTACATATTTTCTTGAATTTGAATTAGGTTCTAAAAATATTAAAGGATATTTAACCATTTCTTCTAATGAAATTTTCTTCTTTGTTAAATCCTTATACTTCTCTCCACAAACAAAAATATCTCTAACTTCCCCACAAGTTATAAATTCTAATGAAGGATCATCAATTGGTAAATTACAAATTGCAATATCAATTTCTCCTGACTTAATTAAAGCACATAATTCTAATGTAGTTCCATTTATAATCTTAAACTTAAGATTAGGATATCTATTATGAAATTCTTCTAAGTATGGAAGTAGAAAATATTTAGATATAGTGTCTCCCACACCAATCTTTAACTCTCCTATAGTTAAATCTTTGAATTCTAATATTTTTTTTTCTCCAACATTAATTAAATTAATTGCTGAATTTACATATTCATATAATAGACTTCCCTCATTAGTTAAGGTTACACCCTTTGATGTTCTATTAAAAAGTCTAATATCTAGTTCTCCTTCTAATTGCATTATAGCCTGACTAACTGCTGGCTGTGTCATGTAAAGCTCCTTTGAAGCTTTAGAGAAGCTTTTACTTTTTCCTACCTGACAAAACACCTTATATAAATCTAACTTAGTAACCATATAAGTACTCCTTATATCCTATATTCATTCTATTTATTTTACTTATATCATCTTTTGAGGTATATTACAATAGTGTGAAATATTTGAAAATAAATTTAAATTGTTAGGAGAGATTATTTTGGAAAGAGTTGTTGGTACAGTTGTTAGAGGACTTCGTTGCCCAATCATTAAAGAAGGCGATAAAATTGAAGATATTGTTGTAGAAAGCGTACTTAAAGCTTCAGAAGCTGAAGGCTTTACTATAAATGATAAAGATATTGTTACTGTAACTGAATCAATAGTTGCACGTGCACAAGGAAATTATGCTTCTATAGATAATATTGCTAAGGACGTTAAAGCTAAATTTGGTGACGATACTATTGGTGTAATCTTCCCTATCTTAAGTCGTAACCGTTTTGCAATTTGCCTTCGTGGTATAGCAAAAGGAGCTAAGAAAATAGTATTAATGTTAAGCTATCCATCTGATGAAGTTGGAAATCACTTAGTTGATTTAGATATGTTAGACGATAAAGGTGTTAATCCTTGGACAGATGTTTTAACAGAACAAGAATTCCGTAATCTATTTGGATATAATAAACATCCTTTTACAGGTGTTGATTATATTGATTATTATAAATCTTTAATTCAAGAATATGGTGTTGAATGTGAAGTAATATTCTCAAACAATCCTAAAACTATCTTAAATTATACAAAGAGTGTTCTTACTTGTGATATTCATACAAGATTTAGAACTAAGAAAATTTTAAAAGCAAATGGCGGAGAAAAAATTTATAGCCTTGATAATATATTATGTGAATCTATTGATGGAAGTGGATGTAATGAAGCTTATGGATTATTAGGTTCAAACAAATCAACAGAAGAAACTGTTAAACTTTTCCCTCGTAACTGTCAACCTGTAGTTGATAATATACAAGCTATTCTTAAAGAAAAGACAGGAAAAGATGTTGAAGTTATGATTTATGGAGATGGAGCTTTCAAAGATCCAGTGGGTAAGATTTGGGAACTTGCTGACCCAGTAGTATCCCCTGCATATACAGCAGGCTTAAATGGTACACCAAATGAAATAAAATTAAAATATCTTGCTGATAATAACTTCGCTGATTTAAAAGGTGAAGAACTTAAGAAAGCAATATCAGAATATATTAAAAATAAGGAATCAGATTTAGTTGGAGCTATGGAAGCCCAAGGTACTACTCCAAGAAGACTTACTGACCTTATAGGATCATTATCTGACCTAACATCAGGAAGTGGAGATAAAGGAACTCCTATTATATTCATTCAAGGTTATTTCGATAATTATACAAAGTAATAAATTTAAAAAGTCATCTACAGTGCTTTTGTACTATGTAGATGACTTTTCTTTTATAATAATAAATTATATATCTTTAATATTTTATATATTTGTGAACCATTTTGCACTAAGTAAGTTTCTATTTGCTCAATAAAAAATTTCTTTTATTAGCACAAATTCAATAGCATCTTCATAAATAGTATTTAATATTTTTGAAAGATAATATTTTAATCTAGTACTTTTTAGTATATATCTAATATAATAAATATAATCACTTTTATTGAGGTAAAATATGAATTTTAATGGTTGGGGAAATTTTGAAGATTTAATAAGATCTTATAGTAATAATAATAATAGTAGTACTAATAATAATAGCAATAATAATAATAATAATAATAATAATAACAATAATAATACTAACTGTAATGACATACCACCAAGCCCATTCCAAACCATACCCCCAGAGCTTTTTGCAATAATAAGTGAAATAATTGGTAATATAATAGCTGGAAATATTCCTTTTAATGTTCAAAACCTTATTGGAAACTGGTTCGAATTAATTGGTCAAGTTATTTTAGTATTTAATGCTCAACAACAATATTTCGAATCAGGGCCAGGTAGATACTATGACCCAAAGAATTATAATATTAGTAATCCTTTTTGTAGTAATAATTCTACAAACACAAATGGCAATGCTTCAAGCACATCAACTTCTTCAAGTACTTCTAGTTCAAAAAGTAATGATATTAGCATAGCTAAAATAGAAAATTTAGAAAAACAAATTCAAGAATTAACAAAAGAATTAAATGAAATTAAAACTTTATTAAAACAAAAATAAGAGGTAGTATCAATTCATTTTGGTACATCCTCTTATTGAAAAAAACATAGTTATTAAAAATTATTTTGTTTAAAGATACTCGAATCTAAAATGATCTCTAAATTCCTTTTAAAAATATCTATTAAACCATTAAATAACTATTTATAATGCCATTTTCAACTATTAGTATTCTAATAGTGCAATTTGTTACCTTCAATTGTATATAAAACATTTTTATTTGTAGTAGCTACTCTTGGTATCTTAATTTGATTTTTTGAAATTCCTTTCATAAGTAAAAATTCCTTTACCTTATTAAAAGTTCCCTCTTTAAGTATTATTACCTTTGGTCTAGCTAGTCCGCTTTTGCCCCTAAATCTCTTATATGCTAAATTACAACTTTTTAACTCCTCATCTAAAGTGGTTTCAATATTTCTAACTAATTCTTTTGTAACCTTCCCCTTAATTTCAAAATAAAATTGATATCTTCCAGGTGTTCTTGAATTATCAGCAGCTGTTGTATAATCTATTAAATTAAGTTTAAGCTTATTTTTCGTATTATTAATTGCAGCTGTTAAATGCTCTTCAGTTGTTTTTTCTGATACCATATTTAACACTTGATTTCTTCTATATAAAAATTCTATTTCAGGTGAATTGTTATAAAAACCTATAACTTTAATAACATCACCTAACCTATATCTATAAAGTCCTGTATAAGTAGTAATAACTAATTCATAGCTTTTTCCTATTTCTAATTCATCAGCACATAATGTTATTGGGTTATTTTTATTTAATTCTTCTGATGGAATAAACTCATAAAAAACTGTATCTGGTATTATTACATATCTTATACTTTTAACATATGGATTCATACCTATGATACCTTCTGATGCTGCATAACAAGGTGAATGTATTGAAATTGATCCTGAATAATAATTAACCATCTCATCATAAATTGTAAAATTAGCTCCTGTAACTGCTGCTATATATTGTAGTTCTGGCCAAACTCTCCTGCAAATTCCCTTAAAACCCTTTTTAAATTCTGATTCTAATTCATCTGCCCTGCTAGCATTTGGAGATAAATATTTATTTAATGCTTTTCTAGTTTCTTCATCAATATTTAATGTTTTGCTTACTCTCCCTTTACGAATATCTTTTACTAACATATCAGAACTTTTCTCCATAACCCTTAATAAATCTAATATGTTTGAAATAAAAATACCAGATATATATAATAGCTTCTTCTCTATTAATCCAAAAAGTACATGTAAATAAAGTGATACTTCCTTATCTTTAATTTTCATCACTTCATAAGGTGAAGTATATAAATATGGTAAAAAACTTTTCATGCCATTGATCCCACCTGAAGTAGCTGAACAAATGGGTATTCCCCCATCAGTATAAGTATTCATTACTACATCTGCAATCATTAATCCCCTACCATAATTCCAATTTTCTTTAAAATTATTATAAGAAAATCTAGTCATCAATAATGCCATATATTTTGCAGCTTTCATTCTGCTAGACTTTGTTACTGGAATTAATTTTTGTTTACCTGTAGTTCCTGAAGTATTTCCAAAATACTCAACATTCTGTGTTGTTAATATATTTTTTTCACCATTAGCCATACGTTCAATATAATTATCATAATACGAATAGTCAGTTAAGGGGACTTTTTTCTTAAAATCACTTACAGAAAGTATATTTTTAAATTCAAATTTGTCCCCTATTTCACTCCTAGCATTTTTTGATAAGATATCAAACAACAAGTCATTATTAACTTTCTTAAAGTTTTTAGTTTCTTTATTAAAATTTCTTTCAACGACTCCTCCACAACCAATAATTGTCCTATAAAGTACCTTACTTATTATGGACATATTTGTACACATCCTATGATAGTTTTTCATAAGCATTATATGAAATTTATTTTAGAATGTTAATAATTTGCTTATACCACTATTTGTTTAATAAATATAATTTTATCCTTGAAAAGCTTTATCTAAAGGGCTAAAAAAGATTATTAAGTTACTATAAGGTTAGTCAATAATATCCATTTATTATTTTCATTAAGTTTTTTAATAATCTTTTTGACAATTTTTCTTATACAAATTTAATTCCTTTCCAACAATACTAATTACATATATTTTAATTAATCATATTACTAATTTAATAATAAATAAAAATCCACGACATTTCTATCGTGGACTTCAATGGTGAAGGCGAGGCATAACTATTCGTAACCCTACCATCTTTTTTATTAATTCTTACCTACAATATAATTTTCTATTTTATTTTTCTAATTTATATTAATTATATTTTATAGTTATGCAAATTCACAATATTCGCTTTATCAACAAATCCTGCATTAAACCATGGAAACTCTTTAGTTACATTTTCTATTGATTGTGAAAGCCATCTAACATAAGGATCATATATATATTTTATTAAGTTCTCATCCTCTATATGATAATAAGGGCATAAATCAAATTCTCTTGATCCCAATAACAGTACACCAGAAAAATGGTAAAATAATAGAGGTGAATCATCTACATAAACAACATTATTCTTTTTTGAAACTTTATAACTTTTTATATTCCACAATGCAACATTTGCTCCAATAGAGTTTATTATATGCACATTTTTAAATATACTAGGCCAATCTTCTACATACCTTTGGTCTCCAAAAGTTTTATTAGCTACATCATATTCAACTGTACATTTCTTTAAGCACCTATCTCCCCAAAGCCTAAGTGCAGCTTTTGCTTCATCATTATTTTTAAATCCTACAAATCCTGTATTATATAATCCACTTAATTCATAATACATCTTAAACTCTTCTGAGTTTCTATGATCTATTAGAAAAATTGATGCATCAGGATTCTCATTAAAAATATAATCTAAGTCAGAAAAAAAGAATAAATCTGCATCTACATGTGCATAATATTTCGCATTGTCATATTTATTAATTACATAATATAAAAATATAGGTTTTAGTGTCCAACAATATTCATGAAATATTCTATTAGACTTAGCCATTTCTAAATCATAATTATTTTCCTCTACATCCTTTAATTGTACTAAAACAATATTTTTAAAGCCTATTTTATTTAGTATATGGTAAACAGAATCATTCATACATAGAATAAATAACTTAAAATCACTACAACAGTTTTCTAAAGAAATATACATTGGTATTAATTTAAATAAATTTGATTCCGATAAAATCATTGATAAATGATATTTACTCATACCTACCCTCCTCTTCAGTATATTTTTAAAATTTAATAATAAACATTATAAACGTCTCTTATTAAAGCTAACATGGCTTCTGTAAAGTGTTTAATTCCAAATTTATCTCTTAAAATTTTAATTTCCATAATTAATTTGTTTACATCAGTATCTATAGTTGGAATAACTTTATTTATACTTATAAAATCCTCTCTAACGTAGCGACGTCTACATGTCTGAAGTAATTCTAAAAATATATCTAAAAGAGGTTTGAAATAGCTTATAGATATCATGTTATTTATATCTTTAGTTAATTCATTAAAATCATAATCATTAATTGATGTTATACCAGAGGTACAAACTAATATCACATCTAAAAAATAATTATTATTGTATTTTTCACATATATAATTTATATTTTCACGTGTTTCAGGTATATTAATATTTGTAGGGTGTTCTTGATGAACATTTAATATATTTTTATCAAATATAAATTTGCTCCCAGATTTATATAGCCTTATTCCTAAATCATAATCTTCAAATCCATATCCAACTATACTTTCATCAAACATTCCCACTTCTATTACTCTGTTTCTTTCTGCTGAAGCATTATTAGTTATAAAAAATCTCCATGGCAGACGATAATCTTTTAATTCTTCATTATGATTTTTTAATATATTTTTTAGCCCTCTCATAAATTCTGCATCTAAGTCAAAAGACTTATTTATATAACTTCCATCAATTATTGATTCAACATCTATTAATGGAGACTTATCTACCATATTAAGCTTTTCATCTTGTTTAGGCACAGTTTGATCTAAATAATTTTCAATGCTTGAAGCTAATTCTTTATAATAAAAAGTAAAAATTCTTTTCCATGGAACTCCACATACAACTATATCTTTTTCTTCATGATGTTTTAAATGCCTAGTTATAAAATCTTTACTAGCTATCATGTCACTATCATGAAATATTAAAATATCACCAACTGCTCTTTTTATGCCTTCATTTCTTCCACGAGCAATTCCTCTATTTTTTTCAAGTCTCACAAATTTAAAGGCAAATTTAGCATTAAAATTTTCTAACATTTCTAGAGTATTATCGATAGATCCATTATCAACTACAATAACTTCAAAAATATTGAAGTCACACTCTTGATTATTTAAGGATATAAGATTGTAGTATAATCGCTCTTTAGAATTATATGATGGTATTATAACACTTGCTTTCATATATTTTTCTTCCCTCCTTACTCTTAACAGATTTCTTTTTTAATTATCATCAACAGCAGCTACTGTAATATATTCCTTAAAATTTGGATCTATCTTTTCAACATCATCAATAATTTTTCCAAGTGCTCTTTTATATATTTGGTAAATAAATGGTATATTCACTCTATCTTCTTCATGAACCTGCCTAATATCATATTTGCTAATTATTCTAAATCCACTAAAGTGATAAAATATCAATTTGTTATTATTAACCATTACATTATCATTTGAAACTGTAAACTTATATTTCAAATAATTCCAATGTCCTATATTTATTCCTTGAGTTGTTATTTCGTAAACATTATTAAACAGGAATGGCATATCATCAAGATATTTTTGATCTCCAAATTTATTATCTTCTGGATTTGAAGTACAACTATCTACACACATTTTATCCCACCAATTAACACACTGTAATCCGTTAATATCTTTTTTAAAGCTAATAAACCCTGAGTTAAAATTTCCAGTGAGAGTTTGCATAGTTTGATTAAATTCTTTCGAATACATAGGCAAAAATATTTCTCCACTAGATAGTAAAACGGAAGCATCTGGTTGATTTTCAAATATTACATTAGGATTTTGATAAAAGAATAAATCTGAATCTATATAGGTTACTCTATTAATTGAATCATCTAAAGTAAATATATGCTTTATAAAACCAGGTTTTAATGTCCAACAATATTGGTTTAATTTTCTCGAAGCCTTAATTGCTAACAAATCTTCTCTATTTAATTCAGCAATTGTTACTAACACTATTTTATCTGAATTTATTTCTTTAAGAAATTCATAGCATTTTTCATCTACACAAAGGATATATACTTTAAAGTTATCCATATTTTTATATAAAGATAAAAAACATGCAATTGCCTGAATTAATCTAGTTCTTGATACAACCATACAAAAAACACTATTTTGCATCATTTATATCTCCTTTTTAAGGAAATCCTTATACCATTCTATAGTTTTACTTAGACCTTCATCAATCGTATAATTGGGACTCCATCCTAATATAGTTCTTGCTTTCTTTGCTGATAAATATTGATGTATTATTTCGTTACTTCCTTGATTTAATATTATAGGCTTCATGCTACTTCCCATAATCTTCAATATTTTATTAACTAGCTCTAAAACTGTTAATTGTATTTCATTACTAAAATTAAAAGCTTGTCCCCCTAAATTAAGTTCAACAACCTTTTCAGCTAAATTAATATATGCATCTACTGCATCCTCTATATAAAAATAATCACGAATAAAACTTCCATCACTTCTTATTACTGGAGCTTTATTATTTAATATAGATTGGATACTTTGTGGAATGATTCTATTGAAATTTAAATCTCCACCACCATAAAGATTTCCACATCTTGTAATACATACTGGCAATTTGTAAGTTTCATAATAAGTTTGAGCAATTAAATCTGCACAACTTTTTGAAACATCATAAGGGTGCTTTCCTTGAAGCGGCATATTTTCATCATATGGAAGTTTTTCTTGATCTCCATAAGCTTTATCACTAGATGCTACTATTACTCGTTTAATTAATGGACTTTTTCTTGCTGCCTCAAGTATATTCCAAGTTCCTTCTATATTAGATTTAAAAGTTCCAAGTGGATTTCTATTTGCAACTCCAACAATGGCCTGAGCAGCTAAATGAAATACTGTATCTATTTCATATTCTCCAAGTGTCCTTTCTATTAATAAATAATCTTCTAAGGTACCGTGTACAACATTAACCTTTTTATATTCTTCTCCTCGATATATATTTGATTGTGGTATATAATCTCTTACTAAGATAGTTACATTAGCTCCATAGTTTACTAGTTTTTTAACTAAGTAACTTCCTAAAAATCCAGTGCCACCAGTTATAAAAACATTTTTATTATTCCAAAACGTACTTACCATATTTTCCACGCTCCTTTTCCTTCGTTCCAAATTTTATTTACATTATTTATATCATTTAAAGTGTCCATAGCAGTCCAAAATCCATTATGAATATATACTGCTAATTGATTATCTTTAACTAATTTTTTTAATGGATTTTGTTCTAAAACGCATGTTGTATCGTTTTCTAAATAGTCAAATATTTCTGGTTCAAAAACAAAAAATCCGCCATTTATTATTTCATCAATATTCTTTTTTTCCTCAAAAGACTTAGCTAATCCATCTTCTACACTTAAAATTCCATACTGGCTTTTCTTATATATTCCTGTAACTGTTGCTATTTTCCCTTGCTCTTTATGAAATTTTATTAATTCATCTATATTTATGTCAGCTAGCCCATCTCCATAAGTTAACATAAATGTTTCATTTCCAATATACTTTTGAGCTTTTTTTAATCTTCCACCTGTCATAGTTTCAATACCTGTATCAATGAAGTTTATCCTCCATGGTTCTGGTTCAGAATCTATATTAATATCTCCACTTTTCATATCTAAAAGAAAACTTCTAGTCTTCCATGAATAATCTATAAAATATTCTTTTATTTTTTCCCCTTTATAGCCTAACAAAAACATATAGTCATTAAATCCATAATGACTATATATTTTCATTATGTGCCATACTATAGGCATACCCCCAACCTCACATAAAGGTTTGGGAATATTCATTGTTAACTGACTCATTCTAATTCCTTTTCCTCCAGCAAGTATAACAACTTTCATCTTTTGCCCTCCATTATCTTAATTAGTTTTTTTATTTTTCAAATCTAGTATTGAATCAAGATCTGAATATCCACAATTCTTGTATTCATCGTATAAAATTATAACTACCAAAGTAATTACACACCTATCATACATATTTGAAGTAACTATCTCATGACTTATATTTATAATACATTTATCTTTTATAAACTCATTAATTTCACATTCCAATTTTTTTGGACTTGTACCTTTTAATATCTTTACTTTCATTTTACTTACCTATCCTTATCGGTTTTCATAATATATATTATTCATGAACATTTATTGTGCTACTGATTTTGATGTCTTAGATTTAAATATAGAGTCCTCTCTAAAACAAAATCATAAAATTTCTTGGTAAATTGACAAGAGACTTCTTTTGAACTTATAGATTATTAACTTGAGCTATAAAGTAATTTCCTGGATACAGTAATGTATATGGAAAAGTCACAACGCTTAAAAATATAATGGGTTTAATCAAAAGTGATAAAACGAAAAAAACCGTACAGAAAAATCTGTGCGGTTCTTGTTTTGTGTTATTTACTTCAAAACCTATTACTTAATATTCCCTTTGTTCCATTACTAATTAATAATTTCAAGTAACTATAAATAATTTAGCCACACTCTATTAATTATAAATTAGAAATCAAAATTATCTGGGTCTCGTCCTACTCTTAAATCTTTATTTAAGCTATCTATCTTTTCCATATCATCGTCACTTATATTAAAATCAAATATATCTATATTTTCAATTAATCTTCTTTCATTTGTAGATTTATGGATAGTTACTATTCGACTTTGTAAATCCCAACATAGTACTTACTTGTGCTGCTGTTTTATTGTACATATTAGTTGTTTCTTTTAATGTCTCATTTTCTAACAATCCATTTCCAGCCATTAAAGGTGACCAAGCTTCAACTTGAATATCATTTTCTATGCAGAATTCTCTAACCTTTTGTATAACTCTAAATCTCTTAATTTTAGGAATTACTTATAAAAAGTACACTCTACTTAAAGAATTTATATATTTTTATTTTTTATATCCTATAGATTTTTTAGGACATTTATTTACACACCTACCACATTGTATGCAATCATAATAAGTTATACTTTCATTCTTATATTCATGAACGTTTATTCCCATAGGACACGTTTTTGTACATAACTTACATGATACACAAGCATCATTAATGCTTAATAAAATATTTTTATTCTGCTTATTTCTAAATTTTGATATAAATGCAGCTATACTTCCCATTGGGCAAAAATTACACCATGCTCTTTCATTGTAAAATGGAGCTAATATTAAACCTATAATAGTTGTTATTACTATAAGTCTGTATATTACAAATCCCATTCCATATAAATCCCCCCAGTTTTTTATCATACCAGTAGTAAATACAGTAAGCATTAGTGCTATAGCAACTAGCCTGAAATATACTGATTTAATAAATTTAGGAACTTTCTTTTTATTACTAAACTTAGATACTACATTATCATAAAAACTTCCCCTAGGACATAAATTTCCACACCAAAATCTACCTCTAAATATAGCAACTATTATAGGTGCAACCATACAAATTGATGCAATCAATCCAATTCTAAAATCAAACATACCCAAAATCAAAAAAGTTATTAGAATTACATACGACCACTTTTTCCAAATTTTAATTAAACTGCTCATGCATATCCCCCTTAAATTTATTTATGACAGTTTTACTATTTAATTATACAGATTAATATATATCCTTCTGTGACTTTATTACATATCTATTTAGATACATTTATTATTTTCCACGTATCTAATGGAGAAGGGGCTTCTATCTTACCACTAGCTATAATATATTTTTACAATAGCATTTTTATCTTTTCCTATTAAATAAAAACTTTCTTCTATATTTTTAGCTATTATAGTGCAAGGATTCTTATATAGAAAATAAGCACTCCTATCAATAAATAATAAAAAGTTAGAAACTCTATTTTATATAAAGTTTCTAACTTTTTACTTCTAATTCTTACTATATAATTTATTCATTTCCAATATTTAACTTTCCAATATGACTTATTATCATTTGGAAGTAATTCCCCTTCTTCTCCATTAAAGTTTTATGATCTCCACTTTCAAGTATTTTGCCATCATCAATAACCATAATATTATCCGCATCTCTAATGGTAGAAAGTCTATGAGCAATTAAGAAGCTGGTTCTATTTTTCATTAATCGAACTAAAGCATTTTGAATATCCTTTTCTGTCTTAGTATCAACACTACTAGTTGCCTCATCTAAAATAATAATTTTAAAATCCTTAATAATTCCACGTGCAATAGAAATTCTTTGCTTTTGTCCTCCTGATAAGTTAACCCTCCTCTACCTAAAAGAGTATTAAATCCATCTGAAATATTCCCCATAAAAGAAGCTTCTGCTCTTTCCGCTTCCAATTCATACCCTTTTTTATTTAATACTTTTTATTTTATATTATACTATTTAATTTATTCCCTTTGCTAAAGACCCATGAAAAAATCACCCTAATATATCCACATAAATTATTTGTCTTCTATACTTTGATGCAAAACTATGTGATATTTACAATTCTATTTGCTATGTTCTAAACTACTAGTATCCATATTGGATACCTTCTTGTATTATAGTTGTAGCCAACAAACATACTATAACTTAGTAAAATCTATGCAGTTGTCATTTGCTATCTTATCTTTCATAATATACATATTTAAATTAATCCAACTAATACAACTATCAATAATTATTGCATCACTAGATACCACATTTTCTTTTGATTTTAAAACGTTATCCACATTATCAATATTCCATACTTCAATTTAAAATTCTAAACCTTCAAGCATCTCCAGAATCTTCATTTTTAATCTACCAGAATTAGAAACTGGCTTATCTAAATAAAATATAGCTTTTTTAATTTTATGCTCTAATAAAAATTCACCTATTAACTTAATTGCAACTTCAGTTTTATCTATAACTGAATAAGTCCCCCTAAGTCCTGCTAAATCTCTTATGGTTTCGTCCATAGACTTAATAATTAAAGAATTAGATAAAGCAACCTCTAAAGTTATTATTGTATTAAACCCATCTATATGTACTTCTTCAATATTTGAAAGATTAATAATTTCCTTAGACTTTCTTTTTATAACATCATCATATCTAGATATTCCTCTAACCAATGCAAGTCTTTGCCTTTCAGATAACAGATAATGATTACCTATAAAAGTTGAAGTTCCTTTAATTTTGTATCCTCTATTTAAAAGATACAATAAATCCTCCGCTGCTTCATATAATTTATTTAAATTTTCATTTCTAAACTCTTTTTGATCTGTAGGTACATAGCCTCTTCTAGTTATTTTACTCATAATTATTTCCTTAAACATTAATATTTTATTTATTAATATTATTAGACGGATTAGTATTAAAATACATATACCTTTAATATAAAGTTTCTTTCTATTTGCTAAATAAAAATGTAGTTACCGTATTCTAAAATAAAGTAACTACATTTATCTATTAAATACTAATAGAATAGATTGATTTGACTAATTTCCCTCCAAACATATTAGTCTCTAAATAATCCACTAAAAATACCTTTAGCTATACTCCATAATTAGCATAATATTTTTTACTAATAATCATAAACTATCGTTATGAAGATATTAGTTTTAAAAAAGGTGATTTTATGACTGAAACAGAAAAAGCCTATATTGCTGAAATTATTGATGGTGAAGGTAGTGTAATGCTACAAAGAATACATAAAAATGAACACACATCCCCTTGTGTATCGATTGCTTCAACAACATTAGAATTATTAGAATGGATAAAAGATACTGTAGGAAAAGGAAGAGTCCTTTCTAAGAAAAATTATAATATAAAAAAACATAAAGATTGCTATAGTTATGTTTTAAGAAGAAATGATGCTATTCAATTACTAAAGGATATATATCCGTATTTAATAATTAACACTAAGAAAAAAAGAGCTGAATTAATTATAAGTACTTATAAATCTGTTACTCATAGAAATGGTTACTATACTTATGGGATGCTAATTGTGAAAGAGGAGTTTTATAAGGAGTTTATGGGGATAAAGTAAACCTCCACGATAGTTTTATCGTGGAGGTTTTCATGGTGGAGGCGAGGGGTCATGTGCATCCATAATTTCTTAATGGCACTGACTATATCTTAGTGTATAAATCTTATACACTCTTGGCGTCTTATAGAAGCTCAGTATAGTTTATGTCTTCTATCCTAGTATTCCATTGCTTTCGCTTTAGGAACCTATAAGTCGATACGAGGCTGTTGAATTTCTTCACATACCTCTCGGTATTGCCGGTAAGTAGAACTACTTACTACGGGTTCACCGATAAAGCCAAGTTATCACTTATGAATCACTTCATAAGGCGACTCATCTTACGAATCGAACCCCTGTCCGAAAGCAGACCAGCCTGACTTTCTACGAGCGTAGTTTGTGACTAAAATTTCGGTCCTTAGTTCGCTCACAAACAAACTCCTAATTCCCTAGCTTCATGAATACCCCTTTAGCTCAAAGCTTTGCTAAACTTCGTTTCCCACTTCAATGACACCAGTGATCCAGAGCGTGGGCACCCTGGGCTGATGAGCGGCTATATTAAGCTGCTAATGCAAAATTGTCTTCTGCGTTTATCTTTAATGCATACTTTATTATCGAGGTGACATGCTTGCCTCGGCTCGCTTATCAAACCCATCTTACCCCCGTCGAAGCCAAAACGCCCCCAGGTTAAGAATTAGTTTAACGCGAAATATTCAATTTTGACTACGTGTAAATTATATATTATATAGATTTCTATGTCAACTTAGATTTAATCCTTGCTTACCACAATTTTCTTTTTAAAATTTAAAAATAATAACCAACTTATTAATTTTTCTTCATTAATAAGATAGCTAGCATTTAATAAAAAATGAAAGTTTATTTCTAATCTAAAATCAACTTTATATAACACACAATTTCTACATACTTATATTATAACAAACTCCTTTTAATTTAAACCTAATCTTATTAGCATTAAGGGAAAAAGCTTCTTATATTACTATTTTTATAATTAATTTCTTAATAAAAAGTAGATATATATAAGTTTGCTTATTTTGTCACTAGTTTCTAAGTTATAGCAAACCTATATAAATACTATTCCCATTGACCTAGTAATTTCAATTTTTTCATATAAGGAAATTGCTTATCAAATTCTTCTACCTTCTCTGGATTTAGATTTTCAAATACTTTTGATTCAAAAAATTTTCCATGTATATCTTCAAGTCTATATAGTATTAATTCTATCATTTTTTCATTTCTTAATTATTATCAGCAGGATAAACTACTCCAATTTGCTTTCTCGCTTCTTCAATAACTTCAATTATATTTCTAGAAACTTCTAATGAATTAATCTTAGAATCTCTTTCTCCATTTTTAATTAAGTTAACAAACTCTTCTACTTCATAGCACATATTTGCTTCTTTATGTTCTAATGTTAAATCTTCTTCTCTACCATCTCTATATATTATTTTTACATTATTAAATGTATTAATTCTGTCTATTATAATGCTACCCTCTTCCCCTTGAATTTCTGATGGAAGATATGAATTGCTTATTTTAGAATATATTACAACTCCCTCCATATCATCATATCCAAAGACTACGCTACCTTCTCCATCAACTCCAGTTTCTAGCATTATTCCATTTGCTTTTACTGTATTTGGCTTTCCAAAAAGATTTACCATTGGTGCTATACAATAAACTCCTATATCCATAATAGCTCCATTTGATAGTTCTTTCTTAAAAGCATTTAACACTTCTCCAGACTTATATTTATCATATCTTGAAGAGTATTGACAATAGCTTGCAAAATACTTTCTAATCTTACCAATCTTATGAAGATTATCTTTAATAACTCTAAAATTTGGAAGTAATGTCGTTTTCATTGCCTCCATTAAGACAACATCATTTTCCTTTGCTGCTTTTATCATTGCATCAGCTTCCTTTGTATTTGAAGCAAAAGCCTTTTCTCCAAGCACGTGCTTTTTATGATTTAAAAATAATATAGCTTGCTCAGCATGCATTGCATTAGGTGAAGCTATATAAACAGCATCAACCAAATCACTCTTAGCCATTTCTTCTAAATCTGTAAATATATTTTCAATATTAAACTTATTTGCAAACTCTCTGGCTCTTTCCTCAGTTCTTGAATAAACAGCAGATATATTTACACCTTCAACTTCTCTCGCTCCAGCTATTAACCATTCAGTTATAAAATTAGTTCCTATAACACCAATATTAATCATTAATAATCCCTCCAACTCATTTGTACCATTTATTTACTCATTTCAATTATATATTATATTACTAATATTTTCTATCAAGACTTAATCACTCAATTATATATTAGCTCCATTCTTTCACTTTCTATAATTCAACGAAGGTGAATTATCTCCTCAACTATTTCACTATTCACTTTTAACTCTCCATAATTCAGCTCGTCTGAATTATCTCCTTAATTATCCATTGCCCATTATAAATTATCCATTAATCTCATATTTTTTTTCTAACTGCACATACTACTATTATTAAATTCTTGTATTTCATAATATGTATTATTTTAAAATACGATAAAGCTTGATTATATTTTATATGGTTATTAATAGGGAGGTTTTTTATATGCGAAATATCTTTAAAGATATAGATAAAAAAAAGATATTAAAAGCAAGTAGTTATTTACTATTTCCAATTTTTCTTATAACTAATTTTGTGTTTTTTATTTCTAAGACCTCAAATTCGTCTTTTGTGCCTTCTGTATTTTTCAGTGAAGGCTATGAAAATGAACCAATTGCGCATGCTGGTACTTTTATAACCGATAGTGATGAAAATTTAGAAACTTCTATAATTTCATTCTTGAATGATTTATATAGTACTCGTAATAAATCTTTTACTACTGGTAATGTTGAAGATCTTTATAAGTTTTATGATATTTCTCAAACCTTTAGTAGTTACTCATTGAAACATGAGTTTAAAAGGATTGCTTTTTTAAGAGATTGGGCAAGTGAAAGGAATATAAGTTTTAAAAATATAGAATCCACACCTAAAATATTGTCTTTAAAAGAAAATGATAACACATATAGTCTAACATTAAGTGAAGAATATAAACTTGATTACATATATAATGATGCAGCTGAAAAGATTAATAATTTTGGTGTTTCTTTAATACACACATTAGAGTTAAAGACATTTGGAAACTCTTTTATAGTTACTAAAGATTACTATCAAGATTGCTTTGAGGGTGGTCTAGGGCAATATGATTTTAATTTAACTGAAAAGAATATTCCAATAACTAAATATAGGGCTTATAATTTAAACTTTAAAATTAATCCTACACCTGAAAATAGCTCTACTTATAATAGGGAAGCTGCTGTAAATTATGCTAATAAGTATTCTGGAATATCTTTTGCAAATAACTTGGATAGTAAATATAATTCAAATTATTATACCTATGTTGCTGGATCTGGAAATTGTACTAATTTCATATCCCAATGCTTAGCTGATAGCCTTGAAGGTGGTGGAATACCACAAGATAAAAATTGGTCTTATAAATTTAATGAATCTAAAGGAGTAATGGCAAGTGAAACTTGGGTTAACTCTGAGAAACTTTTAGAATATCTTTTATCTAGTAATAAAGCATTTATATCTTTTTCAGGATCTTTTAATGAAATTTTAGATAGTATGTCTAAATCAAGTAATGAAATAAACTTAGGTGATTTAGTTATATATAAGCAAGGTGATTATATTGAACATAGTGCTATAATTACAGGTTTTGATAATGCTGGGTATCCTTTAGTTAATTCTAATTCTATTGATAAGTTTAAAATGCCTTTTGATTTAGGTTGGAACAACGATACTTCCGAATTTTACATAGTGTCCTTAAAATAAATTATAAAAATAAACTAGGCTAAAGTTAATTTTAAATTTAACTTATAGCCTAGTTTTAACCATATAACTTTAAATAACTAAACTTAAACCACCTAAAATTTAAACAAGCAAATCTTGCAATGTATATCTTGAAAATTCATGAAGAAATGCACTTAAAGATTCATTCATTATTCCCTTTAACTTACAGCCTGAAGTTATAAATGGACAACAATCTTCCTTACTAAAACATTGTGCAATATTTAGGTTATCTTCTGTTATACGAACAACTTCTCCTAAATTTATATCTTGAGGTTCTAAACCTAATTTTAATCCACCAGTTCTACCTTTCATAGATATAACTAAATCTGTTTTAGCAAGTTTGTGTATTATTTTCTTTAAATGATGCTCTGAAATCTCTAATTTTTTTGCTAATTCTTCAACAGTACATAGCTTGTCTCTATTCTCAGCTAAATATACTAAAGCTCTAAATGAGTAATCGGTAAATTTTGATAAGTACATGAAAATTCCTCTCTTTCGTATAATTATTATAATAACCTTATTAATAATCTTTAGTAATCTTTATATAAGTATATAAATAAAGATTTTATACTTATATTTTATACAAAAACCATCCCTTTAGATTATACTATACTTTCACATAAAACTACTCAAAAAAATGTACAATATTTACAAAGTTTTAACAAAGTTTGTTTTTTCTTAATGTAATCAGGTATAAACATATATGAAAAGAGTTATTTGCTAACGCATTAAGTCATAAAGACTAATAAAATTTCGTTAGAAATAACTCTTTAATATTATTTATTTAAATATTCATCTATAGCTTCAGCTGCCTTTTTACCGGCTCCCATTGCTAAAATAACAGTTGCTGCTCCAGTTACAGCATCTCCACCTGCATAAACTCCTTCTTTTGTTGTAAGTCCATGTTCATCTGCAACTATACATTTCCACTTATTAGTTTCAAGACCTTTTGTTGTTGATGATATAAGTGGGTTTGGTGAAGTTCCAAGTGACATAATTACTGTGTCAACATCCATAACATATTCTGAACCTTCTTTAACTACTGGCTTTCTTCTTCCTGATTCATCTGGTTCACCAAGTTCCATTTGAACACATTTCATTCCCTTTACCCAACCATTCTCATCTACTAAAATTTCTGTTGGGTTAGTTAATATATCAAAGATTACACCTTCTTCTTTAGCATGATGTACTTCTTCAACTCTTGCTGGAAGTTCAGATTCACTTCTTCTATAAACAATGTGAGTTTCAGCTCCTAGTCTTAAAGCAGTTCTTGCAGCATCCATAGCAACGTTTCCTCCGCCTACTACCGCTACTTTCTTACCTACTTTAACCGGTGTATGATATTCTTCTTTAAATGCCTTCATTAAATTTACTCTTGTTAAGAATTCATTTGCAGATAAAACTCCATTTGCATTCTCACCTGAAATTCCCATAAACTTAGGAAGACCTGCCCCTGATCCTATAAATACTGCTTCAAAACCTTCATCTTCCATAAGCTCGTCTATAGTTATAGTTCTTCCTATGATAACATTAGTTTCAATCTTTACTCCAAGTTTTTTTATATTTTCAATTTCTGCTCTTACTACGTCATCCTTAGGTAATCTAAACTCAGGAATTCCATAAACTAAAACTCCGCCCGGCTCATGTAAAGCTTCAAAAATAGTTACATCATATCCCTTTTTAGCTAAATCTCCTGCACAAGTTAATCCAGCTGGACCACTACCTATAACTGCTACCTTTTTATTTTTATCTTCTTCTCTATCTGCTAATTCTACGTTATGTTTTCTTGACCAGTCTGCTATAAATCTTTCTAACTTACCAATTGAAACTGGTTCCCCTTTAATTCCTAATACACATTTACCTTCACATTGACTTTCTTGTGGACATACTCTACCACAAACAGCTGGTAATGCACTATATTTCGCTACTTCTTTAGCTGCTTTTTCAAATTCTCCATTTTTCATATATGATATAAAACCTGGAATATTTATTGATACTGGACATCCATCTACGCATTTTGGATTTTTACAAGTTAAACATCTATTTGCTTCTTGTATTGCTTCTTCGTCTATATATCCTAAACATACTTCTTCAAAGTTATTTGCTCTTACTTCTGGAGCTTGTTCTGAAACAGGTACTCTTTTCATTCTATCTTGCATATTCATAACTATTCCACCTTGCATCCACAACCGCCGTGATTATGAGTGTCCCCTTCCTCGATTTTTAGTTGAGCTCTTCCTTCTTCGCTCTTATACATTGCTTGTCTTCTCATTGATTCATCAAAATCAACTAAGTGACCATCAAATTCTGGTCCATCAACACATGCAAATTTTACTTTTCCACCTACAGTAACTCTACATGCTCCACACATTCCAGTTCCATCTACCATTATTGGATTTAAGCTTACTGTTGTTGGTATATTTAATTCCTTAGTTAGCATTGCCATAAATTTCATCATTATCATAGGTCCAATTACCACTGCATGATCATATTTATTTCCCTTTTCTTCAACTAAGTGCTTTAAACAATCTGTTACTCTACCATTAAATCCATATGTTCCATCATCTGTTGCTATATATAAATTGCCTGCAACTTCTTTCATTTCATCTTCTAATATTAATAAGTCCTTAGTTCTACTTCCTACTATTACATCACAAGCAATACCATTTTCATGCATCCATTTAACTTGAGGATATACCGGTGCTGCCCCCACACCACCTGCTATAAATATTATATTCTTCTTTTTAAGCTCTTCTAGGTCTTCATGTATAAACTCACTTGGTTGTCCTAAAGGCCCAACAAAATCACTTACATAATCTCCTTCTTCAAAATTAGCTAATTCTTTTGTTCCTCTTCCTACAGCTTGGAATACTATAGTAACAGTTCCTTTAACTTTATCATAATCAGCTATTGTTAGAGGAATTCTTTCCCCTTTTTCATTATTTTTAATAATTATAAATTGTCCTGGCTTAGCAGACTTAGCAACTCTTGGTGCTTCTATATCCATAAGATATATATTGTCAGTAAGTTCTCTTTTATTCACTATCTTATACATGATTATTCCCCCCTGGCTTATTTTCATATCAATCTTATCTTATCATTTTTTAAATATTCACACAATTACTTAATGTAAATATTATTCTGTGTTGCTAAATATTGTTTTTATTAATTTCTTACTTAATTTAACTTAGATATTTCTAATTTCCTAAATTAAGGTTATCTCAAAAAGAAAATCATTTCAGTTTAAGATAACCTTAAAATTTAATCTATTAATTTATAAAACTTAAAGTATTTTAGAAATTAACTTTAGTTCCATAATATGTGCATTCAAATAATTTTTCCATTGTTGCATCATCAATTTCTCTTGGATTAGATCCAGTACATGCATCTAAAACTGCATTATGAGAAATAAATTCTAGATTAGCTTTAAAGTCTTCTTCTGTTACTCCGTATTCTTTAACTGTATGTGGAATGTTTAACTCTGTATTTAAATCATTAATCATTTCTATTAATGAATCTGTTAATTCTGCATCAGTTTCACCTTTTAATTTTAATGCTCTTGCTATATCTGCATATCTTTCTTCACATTTAGTTCTATTATATTGAATTACATATGGTAAGAAAATTGCATTTGCACATCCATGAGGAATATGGAATACTGCTCCTGTCTTATGAGCCATTGAGTGAACTATTCCAAGTAATGCATTAGAAAATGCCATTCCTGCTAAGCATTGAGCTTCGTGCATTAAGTTTCTAGCTTGCTTGTCTCCATTGTATGAAGCAACTAAATTTTCTCTAACCATTTCAATAGCTTTCATAGCTAATGGATCTGAAAAGTTTGATCTTAATGATGCAGTGTAAGCTTCTATAGCATGAGTTAATGCATCCATTCCAGTATGTGCCACAAGTTTAGCTGGCATAGTTTGTGCTAAATCTGGATCTACTATGGCAATATCTGGAGTTATATTAAAGTCTGCTAGAGGATATTTAATTTTTGCCTTGTAATCTGTTATAACAGAAAATGCTGTTACTTCTGTAGCTGTACCACTTGTTGATGGTATTGCTACAAATTTAGCCTTTTGTCTAAGTTCAGGTAATCCAAATGGAATAACTGCTTGTTCAAATGTAAAATCTGGGTATTCGTAGAAAATCCACATTGCTTTTGCAGCATCTATTGGTGATCCTCCACCCATTGCAACGATCCAATCCGGCTCGAATTTTCTCATTGCTTCTGCTCCACTCATAACAGTTTCTACTGATGGATCTGGTTCAACTCCTTCAAAAAGTTCAACTTCCATTCCAGCTTCTTTTAAGTATGTTTCAACTTTATCTAAGAATCCAAAGCGCTTCATTGAGCCTCCACCAACTACAACAAATGCTTTCTTTCCTTTTAATGTCTTTAATGCCTCTAATGATCCTTCTCCATGATATAAATCTCTTGGTAATGTAAAACGAGCCATAATAAAACCTCCTAAATTTATATAATTTATTTTTTACTTTTTTACATAAATATAATAAGCAAAAGTCATGCCAAATGTCTTTTATTTAACAATATCGTTAAAATATTAACCTTTCTTTCAAAATGTTAAAATATTTCAATTAAAAATGTCCTAAAATATAACATCTTATTTATTTTTCACTGTTATATTTTAGGACATTGTCTTAATTTATTACACAACATTATATTTCTATCTTATATTTTTTTACCTTAAGATATAAAGTATTCCTACTTATACCCAATGCTCTTGCAGTCTTTGTCATATTATATTTATTATATTCTATAGCATTTCTTATAGTTACTTTCTCAATTTCCTCTAAATTAAAACACTCTTCTTTTTTTACTTCATCTAAACTTATATTTTTGCTATCTATATCTAATATTTCATTTATTTTTTCTTCCGATTCTTCTAATATATCATCTGATAACTCACCATTTAAATTCACTATATTTTCTATACAGTTTTCTAATTGTCTAATATTCCCTGGCCAATTATATCCTTGTAATCTATTAAATAAGTCTTTAGTTATTTCAGGAATTTCCTTTTCTAATTTTATTGATTTCATGCTAAAGAAATATTCAATAAACTTTCTTATATCGCCTTTTCTTTCTCTAAGAGGTGGTAGTTTTATTGGAATAACACATAGTCTATAATATAAATCTTCTCTAAAAGTTCCTTTTTTAATTTCCTTCTTTAGATTTTTATTTGTAGCTGCTATTACTCTCATATCTACAGGAATTTCTCTGCTGCCTCCAAGTCTAGTTACTCTCCCCTCTTGTAATACTCTAAGTAGCTTTACTTGCATATCAAGTGGCATTTCACCTATTTCATCTAAAAATAAAGTTCCACCATTAGCAAGTTCTATTTTCCCTATTTTCCCACCTTTCTTTCCTCCAGTGAAAGTTCCATCTTCATATCCAAAAAGCTCACTTTCAATTATATTAGCAGGTATTGCTCCACAATTTATAGCAATAAATTTATTATTTTTTCTTATACTATAATTATGAATAGATTGTGCTAGTACTTCTTTACCTGTCCCACTTTCTCCTTGAATTAATACTGTTGAAGGGCTGTTAGCTATAATCTTACAATTTATTATAACATTTTTTATAGCATCACTTTCTCCTATAATATCATTAAAAGTAAAAAATGCTCCTGTAAAATTATTTTCTTTTTTCTTTTCTTTTAATTCTGTTAATGTTGCTACAATCCCTATTATTTTTTCGTTACATTTAATTCCTTTAAGAGTAATTTCAGTTTTATATTTGCTTGCATGACTTAATTTTATTTCTTTTGTTATAGTTTCATTATTTTTTGATATTCTATCTACTATATTTTGAAAATTTGGAATTATATGACTTATATATTCATTAATTAAGTTTTGATTTCTTTTATCTAAAATATTTAATCCTAATTCATTTATATTTATAATTTTTCCATGTATATCAATAATCATTATTCCTTTATCAACATTTTCTATAACAGTTTTCATATAATTATAGGTTTGATTTAAGATATAATTAGTTTTTATTCTATAAAGCTCATTTTCTATTGCTGTAACTCCAAAAATAACTAATCCTAAGGTGTGTGGATGCTTCATATTACTTTTTCCTGTTAAATTTAAAGTTCCTATTATTTCTCCCTTACTATTATGAATAGGAGCTGCAGAACAAGTTAAACTTTGAAATATAGTAGCATAATGCTCATTTGCAGTTATTTGAATACATCTATTTTCCGTTATAGCTGTCCCCATTGCATTTGTACCTATATTTTTCTCATCCATATAAGCACCAACTTTTAAATTTAATTTTTCTAGTTCATCTTTAATAGCATTAGCGCCCTTTATGTAAAGTATACATCCATTATTGTCTGTTAAAATTATGATAAAGTCATTATCCTCTACAGATTCAACTACCATATCTATATATGGCTTAGATATTTCTATTAATTCTTTATTTATCTCTAGTACTTTTTTTAGTTCTTCATTATTTAACATTATTTTTGAATGATCTCTACTTTTTTCAACTCCATAATCCTCACTTCTTTTATGCGAGTTTTCGATTAATAAACTTTTATTATACATAGCTATATACCTCTTAACCCTTTTTTACTTTAATTTCTATTCCGTATAATATAAGTTTACTATTAGATTGATAATTTTTCTACAAAATAATAAGACTATAATCTTATTTTTAGAAAAACTTAAGATTATAGTCTTTTTAAAACTGATTTTTATTAATATCTTGTAGAGTTTTTTAATTGTCTTTCTATATCTCTCTTATGAGCTTTTTCTAACATGGAATCTCTCTTATCATAATTCTTTTTACCTCTACATAAACCAAGTGCAACCTTTACCTTACCATCTTTTAAATATAATGATAATGGTACTAAAGTAAATCCTTGTTGTGACACAAGTCCTGCAAATCTTGATATTTGCTCTTTATGAAGTAAAAGCTTTCTTTCTCTTAATGGATCAACGTTAAATATATTTCCTTGCTCATAAGGACTTATATGCATACCTTTTATCGTGATTTCACCATTTTCTACATCTGCATAAGATTCTTTTAAATTACATTTTCCTGCTCTTATCGATTTCACTTCAGTTCCAACTAAAGCTATTCCAGCTTCTATGGTTTCTTCTACAAAATAATCGTGCCTAGCTTTTCTATTTTCAGCTAATGTATTACTATTTTTCTTCCTTACCATACTCTCACCACTCATTTTATTTTTATTTTAGTATAACAAAATATTTACAAATTGCGAAGCAATTTATTAATGAAAGAATTAAAAAATGAAAGAATTAAGGTTGTTTTGCTACGCAAAACTTAAACTATAGGTGCCAAGCACTTTCTATTCAAAAATCCTGTAAGGTTTTTACCTTAATTTTTTCATTCCTTCATTTTTTCATTTTTTAATTATTTTGCTTTGCAAAATATTACAGTTCTTCACTATCTTCATTATCATCTTCATGGACTAGTTCGCTTTTCATTTCATCTTTTGCTTCTTGAATTTTTTCACTAAGCTTTTCACTAGGTACTATTTCTTCTTTAGGTTGTTCTTCCTCAATTAAATCAAAATAAACTTCTCTGTTATCTATATCAACTCTAGTACATTTAACTTTGATTTCATCACCTAATCTATATACTTTTTTAGTTCTTTCTCCAATTAAACATAAATGAGCTTCATCATAAATATAGTAATCATCATCTAGAGCTGTTATATGAATTAATCCTTCTATTGTATTTGGTAATTCTGCAAATAAACCAAAGGATGTAACTGAAGATATAATTGCTGTAAATTCTTCTCCAATTCTTTCTTGCATATATTCTGCTTTCTTTAAATCATCAACTTCTCTTTCAGCTTCTTGAGCTAATCTTTCCATTTCCGATGATTGTTTTGATGCTATTTCAACTATATTAGTTAATCTTCCCGCTCTTTTTTCATCTATCTTTCCATTTAATTGTTCCTTTATAATTCTATGAATTTGCAAATCAGGATATCTTCTTATTGGTGATGTAAAGTGACAGTAATACTTAGCTGCAAGGCCAAAGTGTCCTACGCATTCTGGTGAGTATTTAGCTTGCATCATTGAACGTAATAAAAGAGTACTTACTACAGTTTCTTCCTTTTTACCTTTTACTTTTTCTAGTATATCCTGAAGAGCTCTTGGATGAGCTTCTTGACCCCATCTCACAATATAACCTAAGTTATATACAAACTCTTTAAATTTTTCTAACTTTTCTTCATCTGGCTCTTCGTGAATTCTATAAACAAATGGAAGATTAGTCCAGAACATATGCTCAGCTATTGTTTCATTACATACAAGCATAAATTCTTCTATTATTCTATTTGCAATAGCTCTGTCATAAGGCTTAATATCTATTGGTTTTCCTAAATCATTTAATATTATCTTAGATTCTTCAAAGTTAAAATCTATAGCTCCTCTTTTTATTCTCTTTTCACGAAGAATATTACATAGCTCTTCCATAGCTTTAAAGTCATCTACTAAGTAATCGTATCTTTTTATAAGTTCTTCATCATTATTTTCTAGAATTTTTGTTACATCTGTATAAGTCATTCTTTCACTAGTCTTAATAACTGATTCTTCAATTTCATGTTGAATCACTTTTCCATTCTTATCAATAACCATAAAGCAACTTAACGCTAATCTATCTACCTTAGGATTTAACGAACAAATACCATTAGATAACTTCTTAGGTAGCATTGGAATTACTCTATCTATTAGATATACTGAAGTAGCTCTTTTTAAAGCTTCTTTATCTAGAGGATTCTTTTCTCTTACATAATGAGATACGTCTGCAATATGAACTCCTAATCTAAACTTACCATTATCAAGTCTTTCTATTGAAACAGCATCATCTAAATCCTTAGCATCTTCTCCATCTATTGTTACCATTCTTAAATTTCTCAGATCTTTTCTTCTTGCATATTCTTTAGAATCTATTTCTTCTTCAATATTTTCAGCATAATTTAGAACCTTTTCTGAGAACTCTTCTGGTAAACCATACTTCTTAATTATTGTAAGAATGTCTAACCCCTTATCTCCCTTTCTGCCTAATACTTCCTTAACTATTCCTTCTGGACTTCTTCTTTTATCCGCCCATTTAACTATTTCACAAATTACTACATCTCCATCTTTAGCTCCATTTCTGTCTTTTTTAGAAATAAAGATATCTTGATTTAATCTTGTATCTTCTGGAACTACAAAGCCGAAGTTTCTACTATCTTCATATACACCTATGATTTTACTATTAGATCTTTCTAAAACCTCTCTTACTTCTCCTTCTCTCTTTTTACCATTTAAATCTTCCCTTGTTATTTGAACTAAAACCTTATCTCCATTCATAGCTCCATTCATAGACGAACTTGGAATAAAGACATCCTTCTCGCCTTCGGCTTCAGGAAGTAAAAATCCAAATCCCTTTTGATGCACTTGTAACTTACCAGTTATTAACCCAAGTCTTTCAGGCACACCAAACTTATCCTTTTTAGTTCTAACAATTAGGCCTTCCCTTTCCATTGATTTTAAAACTTTTTTGAAAGATTTATACTCATCAGGATTTATATCAAATACTGCAACCAACTCTTGAATATCCATTGGTCTGTATGCTTCCTCTCTCATAAAACTTAATAACGTTTGTTTAATTCCCATATATACGTTTCCTCCATAATACTTTAAATCTATTTTAATCTTTTCTCTTAGTAGCTTATATTTATTATATGTAAATTCTTAAATCTATATAATTTATAAAACTACAGAACATAAATAATTAACTCTTTCATTTTTCTATAATTCAGCTCGTCTAAATTATTTTCTAAACTTTTCATTATCTATTATTTATTATTTATTATTTATCATTTATTATTTATTAAACTCTTCATGAACTTATTTTTTAACTCTTCACTATTCTCTAGTTTATCCATCTTCTCTTTATATTACACAATTTCAAAGTACTTTCCTAATTACTTCACTAATTTCCCTCTAAATAATTTAATTACCAAAATATATTAAATCAAAAAAATGGACATTCAACAACCATCATTGTCAATTGTCCACACCAATTATCAACTATAAATTATCTCTTAATACTCTGATTATTGTAGATTTATCCTACAAACAATCCCTTCTCCATAACTCAGCAAAGGCGAATTATTTCCTATACTATTTCACTTTTACCTATAATTCAGAGTGCTAAATTATCCCTACACTTATCTGTTATACATTAATCTCCTCTGCCTTTGTAGATTTATCTACAAACAAATACCTTTGCATAATTCAAAGAAGATGAATTATTTACTTAATTCTTTCACTCTTTCACTTTTCCCATTTATCTAAGGCAGTATTCTGCAAGTACAGTTTGTAACTCATAAATGTTCAAGCTACTATTAAATTGCTTTTCTATTGGCAAAGCTGTTCCTGAAATCCATATCTTTAATTCCGCATCCAAGTCAAAATGTCCAGCAGTTTCAATGCTAAAATGAGTTATTGATTTGTATGGAATTGAATGATATTCAGTCTTCTTTCCTGTCATTCCTTGCTTATCAACTAAAATAAGTCTCTTATTTGTAAAGATAAACATATCTCTTACTAACTTATAAGCTTTTTCTATAGTTTCAGTTGATGCTAATATTTTTCCATATTCTTTTTTTAAAGCTTCTAGATTAACTTCTGAAGCATTTCCCATTAATCCATTAAATATCCCCATAAAAACACTCCTTTTATTTTAAATACTAAATAAATATAAAGAGCCACCTATTATGAAAAGCAGCTCTTGTTATAACATTATATTAAATTTAATACTACTGTATTCACAGCAAATAAAGTCATTGTTACAATTGTTACTTTTAATAGCATAGCTTCCTTTGTTCTAGCTTTATTTTTTGAAAAGAAAGTTTCATTTTTGCTTCCTTGAATAAGTCCACTTAATGCATCTGTTTTACTTGGTTGTAATAATACTGATATTATAATTGCTAACCCTAAGATCACTTCTAATATTAATAAAACATCTTTCATTTTTATACCTCCCATGGTTACTCAAAACGGTCATATTTACATAAATTTATATTAACATATTAAATGCTACATTACAAGTAAATAGTTACAAAATCATACTCTTACATAAAAATCTTGAATAAAAATAAGGATAAGATTTTATAATCTCATCCTTATTTATTAAATAAATTATTTCTTAATGTTGAAGAATGCTTTTCTTCCTCTGTATTCAGCTACATCGTCTAATTCTTCTTCAATTCTTATTAATTGGTTGTACTTAGCAACTCTTTCAGATCTTGCTGGAGCACCAGTCTTGATTTGACCAGCGTTAACAGCTACAACTAAATCAGCAATTGTAGTATCTTCTGTTTCACCAGATCTGTGAGAAATAACTGCTGTATAACCAGCTCTGTTAGCCATTTCGATAGCATTTAAAGTTTCAGTTAAAGTACCGATTTGGTTTAACTTGATTAGGATTGAGTTACCAACTCCCATGTCGATTCCTCTTTCTAATCTTTCAGTATTAGTAACAAATAAATCATCACCAACTAATTGAACTTTCTTACCTAATCTTTCAGTTATTAGCTTCCAACCTTCCCAATCTTCTTCAGCCATACCATCTTCGATTGAGATAATTGGATATTTGTTAACCCAATCTTCTAAGAAGTCAACCATTTCAGCTGCAGTTAAAGTTTTTCCTTCATGTTCTAATACATACTTTCCATCTTTGTAATATTCTGATGAAGCAGCATCTATAGCTATAAACATATCTTCTCCAGCTTTGTAACCAGCTTTAGTTATAGCTTCTATAATAACTTCAATAGCTTCTTCGTTTGACTTAAGGTCTGGAGCAAATCCACCTTCATCACCGATAGCTGTTGAATATCCCTTATCATGTAAAGTTTTCTTTAATGTATGGTAAACTTCAGCACACATCTTTAATGCATCGCTAAATGTCTTAGCTCCAACTGGCATAACCATAAATTCTTGTAAATCAACTGAGTTATCAGCATGTGATCCACCATTGATTATGTTCATCATAGGTACTGGTAAAACTTTTGCATTTACTCCACCTACATATTGGTATAATGGTAAATCTAATGATTTTGCAGCTGCATTAGCAACAGCAAGAGAAACACCTAATATAGCGTTAGCACCTAATTTTGCTTTGTTTGGAGTTCCATCTAATTCAATAAGCATTTTATCTATATATGGTTGATCATATACGTTGCATCCAATTAATTCTTCAGCAATTGTATCATTTACGTTTTGAACAGCCTTTAAAACACCTTTTCCTAGGTAGTTATCTTTATCTCCATCTCTTAATTCAACTGCTTCATACATACCAGTTGATGCTCCTGATGGAACTGCTGCTCTTCCTACAGTACCATCTTCTAAGTATACTTCAACTTCTACTGTAGGGAAACATCTTGAGTCAAGAATTTGTCTTGCTACAACGTCTACTATTTCACAATAATTTTTCATTACTTTTTCCTCCTTATATTTGAAATGTTTAATTTCTTCACCTATAACTATACCTTTATATTATTTCTTATGAATAATAAATTATTCATAAATCGACACGTATCTAGGGTTTTATGAAAGAAATAACATTTTCTAGCAAATAATAATCATTATCACATTTTCATTATTATTATACCACTTTGCCCATAATTTTCAATATTTATTTATTTGTGTAATCATTTAAAAATAATTATTTTTGTACTTTTAATATTTTACTATTCTAAATCTCACTATTACCATCCTTATTCTTAAATATTTCCTATTTAAATATTAAAATAATTTAAATTTTAAGTTTATTTCTTAACAATTTTTATTATTATATGATAAACTATATTTATCCATTTAAATTTCTCCTTTTGATTTTTAATTAGGTTACCTAAACTAATTGATTATCAAAAGGAGTTTTCCATAATTGATTTAATTTATATATATCGATATATAATTATTTTATAAAACAAAAAGAGCCTTTCTAGGCTCTTTTTACTCTACTTCATCATTTTGTAAGTATTGCTTATATTTCTTTTCCCATTCCCTTGCAACCTTTTTATCAACCAATCTAATATCCTCTAAAAAGCTTTCTAAAACTCCAACTTTATCAAGTCCCTTCATTAGATGCCTTGGATAGTTTACCTTTCTTTTGTAGCATTGCTTTGGATCTATAACCATAACCTTATTATCCCTTGTTATGTAAATATCTCTACATCTAGCATCTAATTTAGTGAATTTAAGCCTTTTAAATTCTTCTATTAAATAATATAGATTTTCTGCAATTTCATAATTAAAACCTTTTTTCTTGATATAATGGTCTAACCTATGTCCTTCAACCTTATCCCTTACTATATAAAACTTACCCATATTATATACCTTTGGAAAATACTTAGATCTACTTACTTTTTTAAGTATCTCCCCTTCTTCTTTGCAACATTTCGATTCTTGAAATATCTTTACTGCTTTATTATCAGGTAACTCATAAACAATACCATTATGACCCTCACCAAGAAAAACGGCTTCCTTAAAAAGCTCTTCAGTTTCAGCATCAAAATCTGCTGAATAAGAATAAGTCCTAGCCATATAACTCTCCCATAAAAATATTATTATTACATCTTATTATTTAAACTTAAATATTATAACAAGTTTCTTTTTTATTTATTAACAAATAGCTTATTAATTAAAAGAGAAAGATTAAAGGAATAACTTCTAGACCTATATTATTAGTCTCTTTTAGCATAGCAATTTTAACCAAGACTTTTACACAGTAGTTCTTCCATATATTAATAAACCCATCTACTTAAGACACTTTTTAGTAGATGGGTTTTTATACTAAGATCAATTTTATAACTCTGCACCTTACTAATTATTCAATTAGTGTTTCATGAACTAAAATTCAATTAGTGCAAATTACTTTTAATAATTCTTCATAACTCTACGTAGGAGAATTATTTCCTTAATTTTTTTCACTTTTTCATTCTTTGCTCTTTCATTAATTAAATATTACTGTTTCTGGTTTTACAGTATCTCCATAGACAGGTGCAAGTGTTGCATCATAAGCTTCTTTAAAGAATCCTTCTTTAATAAGGGTATCTACTTCTTTATTAAGCCATTCTAATAACTCTGCATCTCCTTTTTTAACAGCTGGTGCTATTGCATCTTCTTCACCTAGACTTGAAATATAAGTGTCATACCCTTCATTTTCTCTTGCCCAAGCAAATAATAAAGTATTATCATGAGCTAATGCAGCTCCTCTTCCATCTTTTAATGCAGCAAATGTTTCAGTGTTTTGTTCAAACTTAACTAGTTCAATATCAGGATAGTTTTTTGTAAAATAACTTTCTGCTGTTGTTCCCTTATTTACAAGTAACTTTTTGCCTTTTAAATCATCTACTGATTTTATTGGTGCTCCATCTGGTGAAACCACGCCTAATGAAACCTTCATATATGGAGTTGCAAAATCTACTTTTTCTTTTCTTTCCGGTGTAACTGTAAAGTTAGCTAAGATTATATCAACTTTGTTTGATTGTAAATATTCTACTCTATTTGCAGCTTCAACCAATACAAATTCAACTTTATTTTCATCCCCTAATAAATCCTTTGCTAATCTCTTTGCTAAATAGACATCATATCCTTGGTTTGCTCCTTTTTCATCTACAAATCCAAATGGTGGCTTATCGCTAAACACTCCGATTCTTATCTTGCCTGCTTTTTTTATTACATCTATTGATGCCTTACTTTCTTCTGCCTTACTTCCACATCCAACTAATACCCCCAATGCTATTACTAATGTTAAAATTAATGATAAAAATTTTTTCATTTTATTTACCCCTTCCTTTTTATTATTTATAAAAATCAAATGATGATAAAAAGCTTTTTGCTCTTTCAGTTTTTGGATTTTCAAAAAACTCTTTTGGAGAAGATACTTCTACTATTTTACCTTCCTCCATAAATACAATCTTATCTGCTACATGTTTTGCAAATTCTAATTCATGAGTAACTACGACCATAGTCATACCATTTTGAGCAAGCTCTAATAATACCATTAGAACTTCTCTAACCATTTCTGGATCTAACGCTGCTGTAACTTCATCAAAAAGCATTATTTCTGGATTCATACACAAAGCCCTAACTATTGCTATTCTTTGCTTTTGACCTCCTGAAAGTTCTCTTGGATAAGCATATTTTCTATTAAATAATCCAACTCTTTTTAAAAGTTCATCTGCTTGTTTTTCAGCCTCTTCTTTATTTCTATTTTGGGCCTTAGTCGGTCCAAGCAAAATATTATTTATAACATTCATATGAGGAAATAATTCATAGCTTTGAAAAACCATTCCTATTGTTCCTCTTACCTTTTCAAATTCTACCTCTTTACCTAAAATCCCATAATTGTTTAAGATTATTTCTCCTTCAGTTACATCTTCTAATCCATTTAAACACCTCAAAAATGTACTTTTACCACAACCTGAAGGACCCAAAATTACTACTACTTCGCCTTTTTTCACTTCTAAGTCTATTCCCTTTAATGCTTCTATCTCCCCATAACTTTTCTTTATATTTTTCACTTTAAGCAATATTTCTTCACTCATAAAATCCCCCCTAATTTAGTTTTTTCTCTAAAGCCTTTGCTCCCAACGAAATTGGAAAACAAATTAAAAAATATATTATAAGCAACACACCATAAATCCAAAATGATGCTAGTGGCTCTGTTAATACTGTTCTTTCTATAATTTGCTGTCCAACTTTAACTAAATCAACTGCACCTATTAAAGTCATTAATGTAGTTGTTTTAATCATTCTAGTACTTAAATTTATAATACCTGGCATAACTCTTCTTATACTAACTGGAATAATAATATATCTATAAGTTTTTATCTTATTTAAAGATAATGCCATGGCTGATTCATAATATATTTTAGGAATTGAAGTAATTGCTCCTCTTACTAAATCTCCAATTTCTGCTGTTCCCCATAAAGTAAAAACAATATATCCAACTATAGTAGATTCTAAATGAATATTTAAAAGTGTAGGTACTCCAAAGTAAAACAAAAATAACCACACCATTAATGGAATTATTCTTATACTTTCTAAATATATAGTTGATATTACTTTTACAACCTTTCTTTTACTTGTCATAATTATTCCAAATATAACTCCTAATATAGTTGATAAAACAACAGATATAATAGCCACATTTAAAGTTACTAGTAACCCCTCCATAAGCCTTTTCATATTGTCCACATTAAAAATTATATTATTTCCCAAATTCTCCATGCCTTAACCTCCTCTCTAAAATCCTACTGATTATTGAAATAGGAAGTAATATCATAAGGTAAAATACTACACCTAAGATTAATGCTTCATTTGTTTTATAATACATTCCTATAACATCTTTAGTAACAAACATAAGCTCTGCAACTGCTATTGAGCCTATTATAGATGTTTCCTTTACTAAGAATATACAATTTGCTACTATAGATGGAATTGATATAGAAAAGCTCATTGGCATCACTATATATCTTAAAATTTGTGTTTTACTTAATCCTAAAGCTTGTCCGCTTTCTATTTGTGATTTAGCAACTGCATCTATTCCTCCTCTAAAGGATTCTGCCATATAGGCCCCACCTAAAAATGATAGACCTATAACGCCGCAAGCAAATCCACTTAACTTTACTCCAAGCTTAGTTAAGCCATAATAGAGAAAAAATACTTGTATTAAAAGTGGTGTATTCCTTGAAAATTCTATATATCCTTTAGATATTACATTTACCCATTTTATATTAAAATATCTGGCCACTTCTATTATTACTCCAATTAAAATAGATAAGATAATCGATATAATTGCTAATTTTATAGTGATAGCTGTTGCTTGAAAAAAATCTGGTAAACTCCTAATAATAAAATTGAAATCTAGCTCCATAAAATCCCCCCTAAATCTTAAAGCCTTTATAAAAGTTTTCAAAATACTAAATTCTCTTAGATCCATCAAATTTTATATTAGATTTAAATATAATATTCTTAAGAGAATTCATATAAAAAAAAACTCCCTCTCTTATACTTTATAAGAGACGAAGTCATACTCCGCGGTTCCACTCTAATTGAACATAGTTCCACCTTAAACTTCGCTATAAACGGCGACCCGTTAAAGTACTACTAATATTTCATACTTTAAACTCCGAAGTGCACTTCATATATTACTTTGCCAAAGGATCTCAGCAACTCCTTCTCTCTGTAAGCACTATTAATATACTACTTTCTTCATCTCAGTTTTCCTACTATTCCGATATGTTTAATTAAATTATACTTTATTTCGTTTATTTGTCAATATTTTTTCCATCTATTTATTAAGATTATTTCTATTTTTAGAATTTTAATTTTAATATATGTTAACGATAATAAATAGTTCATTTTTATAGTAAAAATTTCTATAAAAAGCTTTATAAAAATTTCCTAAGAAATAATATATAATCTCAAAACCTATTTTATATAAAATATAATTTATTAAATTTTAAGTAAACTTTATTGCCTTAAAAAGTTAATCTCTTATTTTCACAAAGGGCATCGCGTTTTAAACTGATACCTATGTCAAGGACATTATAAAAAAAGGGTTATGCACAAAGAAGATTATTTCTGTACTTAAATAGAAATTTTCACCTATTATTTATATATGCATAAAACTAAATATTTTAAAATAAAATTTGTTACTGCAAAAAAGGGAAGTTCTAAGTCGAACTTCCCTTTTTATCAACTAGTATCAAACTTTATGTTCATATAGCCTTTTTTTATTTTCTGCCTTTTTTTATAGATTCCATTTTTCAATTTTTACTATTCCTTCACCTATTAATGTTAAGGTCCTATCTATATAATCATTATAAATTCTAGTGCTAAATACTTCTTCTCCATAATTTAAGAATATTTCTAAAGAAGAATTATCAGAGAATATTCTTATAGAATTAACAGCATCAATTTCTACTGCCCTCATATCTCTACCATATCCTGATTTTCCAAGTTCTAATTTAAATACTTTATTCTTATAGGAAAGAGTACAGTCTTCTCTCAGTGAAATTTGGAATTCTTTTGAGTTTATAAAATCAATTTTTAATTCAAAAGTATTGCTTTCAAATATATCTAAAATAGACTTATCATTTAAAGAAATTTCATTCTTATATGCAACACCTTTTCTTAAAACTTCTAATTCTGCAACAGGAATTTGATATATCTTATCATTCTTTAAAATTAACTCTCTTGGAATTGTTAATTGATGTTGCCAAAATTTATCTATAGTAGGGTTTTTATGTTCAACGGCATCAGGTACCCCCATCCATCCTATGACTATTCTTCTTCCCTTAGAATCTTCAAATGTCTGTGGTGCATAGAAATCAAACCCTCTATCTATTTCAATAAACTCACCTAATTTAAGTTGCGTGTTATCATTAATAAAATTTCCAATAGCATATCCACTTTGATATACATTATTATACTTATAACCGTCTGCTTCCATCCCCTGTGGAGAAAACATTAATATATATTTATCATCTAACTTAAATATATCCGGGCATTCCCACATATATCCCATATTATTTATATTTCTAGCTGGTATTGAATGGAACTCCCAATTGTAAAGGTCATTTGATTTATATAATAAAATACATCCCTTATCATCTTTTGTTCTAGCCCCTAGAACCATATAGTAAATACCATCTTCTTCCCAAACCTTTGGATCTCTAACGTGTAAAGACATATTATTTGGAAAATCACTATTCCTAAGAAGAACTTTCTTTTCTGAGAAATTTACACAATCCTTACTAGTTACTAGAATAACATTTTGTTCTCTTCCAGTTAATATATAATCATGATCTCCTGGATATTTTACATTACCTGTATAGAAAAAATATACTGTATCATCTTTAACTAATGCAGATCCTGAATATACTCCATTTATATCTTCCTTTATATCTGGATAAAGAGCAATATCTCTTTGTTCCCAATTAGCTAAATCTTTAGAAACAGCATGCCCCCAAAATTTTTCTCCTCCTAAAGGATTTAATGGAGAGTATTGATAAAAACAATGATATCCCCCATTAAATTCACATAATCCATTTGGATCATTTATCCATCCTACTGGTGGCATTATATGATATTTATTCCTCCATTTATCATTATTAACTAACTCTAAATTTTCACTCATGCATTCCTTTATTTGCTTATCAAATTTAGCTCTTAACATACTTATCTCCCTTTTACTAAACCTAAAACTTCTTCCTTATTTGGTAATGCTCCAATAGCACCCTTCCTACAAACTGTTAAAGCAGCAGTTGCATTTGAAAATGTTAGAAATTCCTTTATTGTTTCTTCTGATAAATCAATTAGACTTTCTAAAGTATGATTTCCTTCTGCAACTTGATATAAAAATGATCCTATAAATGAATCTCCCGCTCCTGTAGTATCTTGAGGATTAACTTTAAAGGACTCTGAAAATACTTTTCCTTTCTTAGTTAAAAACTCTGCTCCATTACTACCTTTAGTATAAATTATAACTTCAACATCCCCTTGTAATAAGCTCTTTAGAGCTTTTTCTTCATCAGATATTCCAGTTATAAATTCTAATTCTTCATCACTAACCTTAACTATATTAGCAAGTGGCAAGAATTCTAAAATAGCTTTTTTACAATCTTCTGCTGTTTTCCATAATGGCAATCTAACGTTTGGATCAAAACTAATTAAGCAATTATTTTTCTTTGCAAACTCTATTGCTTTTTTATGTGCCTTTTTTATTGGCGCATCTATTAAACTTACAGAACAAAAATGTAATATTCCACCTTCTATAAAAATATCTTCTTCTATTTCTGTCTCATTTAACAACATATCTGCACTTGGGTTTCTATAAAATGAAAAATCTCTTTCCCCACCTGCCTTTAATGAAACAAATGCTAGTGCAGTATTAGCTTCATTAGTTCTTAAAACTTTTGAAACATCCACCCCAAGTGGTGTAACTTCTTCTAAAATATAATCACCAAAACCATCCATACCAAGTTTTGTAAGCATTTGTGATTCTCCTCCTAATTTTGCTACGGCAGCTGCAACATTAAGTGGAGCTCCACCTGCAACTCTTAAAAAATTACTAACGTCTTTTAAAGCAACACCCTTTTCTTGTGGTATAAAATCTATTAAAGCTTCTCCTATTGAAATTACCTTTTTCATTCTTCTCCTCCTTAAGATTATATAAGGGAACGTTCCCTTATCCATTAAAAATATTTAATTTTTTTATATTTATACTTAATAATTTGTATTATTTATATAAGTTAATTATATCATCACTCTTTTCATAGTATATATATTTTTAATACCCAATTTTTTACTATCACATTGATATAAACATATTTAGCAAGAATTTATTTTAAAATAAAATATATAATTACTTTTTAATAATGCCTATGTTAAAAACGTTAATTAAAATGTATTAATAAAAGATGATTCCTATTAATATAGAAATCATCTTTTAAATTATCCTACTCTTTTTACTTCCTTTAATAATGGGTATATTTTAAGCTCTAACTTTAATATAATTTTATTATTTTAATCTTAAGCAGCTTCCGCTTTAACTCCCATCATCATAGTAGCTACAAATGCAACCGCTATTGCTATAACCATACCAATTATATAGTTAAACATTGATGTAGAATTTGTTATAGCTATACCAGGAATTCCAGTAACACCAACTGCAGTCATTCCAACTTTCATTACTACAACATAAGCTCCTCCAACGGCTCCACCAATAGCTGCTCCTATGAAAGGCGTCTTATATCTTAAGTTTACACCAAAAATAGCTGCTTCAGTTATACCAAATAAAGTACTTATTGCTGAAGGAAGTGCAATAGCCTTCATTTTCTTATTCTTCGTTAATAAGAAGGCTGCAAAACATGCTCCACCTTGCGCTACATTTGCCATTGCCCAAATTGGTAATAATGTATTAACACCTGTTTCAGCTAATAAATTAAGCTCTACAGCATGGAAGCTATGATGTATACCTGTGATAACTATTGATGAATATGCACCACCAAATAAAAGCCCAGCTATAATTCCAAGTTTATCTATTGCAAATGTTAAGAATGTACTTATTCCAGCTCCAATTACGTTAGCTGCTGGTCCTATAACTGCTAATGCTAAGAATCCAGTTAATAATACAGTTATTAATGGAGTTAATAAAATATCTAAAATTTCAGGAACAATTTTCCTTGTACCTTTTTCTATATAAGACATAACAAATATAACTAATAATATCGGTAATACCGTCCCTTGATATCCAAGTAATGGCATATCAATCATTCCTAAAACTTTAATAGTTTCATATCCAGTACCTTGTGTCCATGCATTTTGAAGTGAAGGGTGAATCATAATTCCCGCAACAGTTGCAGCTAAAAATGTATTACATCCAAATACTTTTGCTGCACTAATAGCAACTAATATTGGTAAGAAATTGAATGCTGCTGAACTAAACATATCAAGCATCATCCACCACCAAGTTCCTGAATACTCTTCTAATCCAAACTTACCTGCTAATCCTAATAATCCCATTAATAGACCTGCTGCAACTATAGCTGGTATAATCGGAACAAATATATCTGATAATAACTTAGCTAATTTTTGAATAGCATTTAGATTCTTACTTGCTTCTTGTTTTACTTCTGCAGTGCTCATTTCCTTAATTCCAGCAATGTTAGTAAGTTCTGCATATACCTTATTAACAGTACCTTGACCAATTATAATTTGGAACTGTCCACCATTTAAAAATACACCTTTAACAATATCTAGTTTCTCTAGCTCTTCCTTATTAACTAATTTTTGATCCTTTAAAACTAATCTCAATCTTGTTGCACAGTGTGCAGCACTAGTTATATTATCTCGCCCACCGATATACTTTAATATATCTTGAGCTGCTTCATAATAATTGTTTGACTTCATTTTAATTCCTCCGCAAAACTTTTTTATCAATATTTGGTACAAAAGACTTTCATGTTGTGGTAATGTTCCCATGTACCTCATTAAGAGTGGTAATGTTCCCACACATTTCACAAAAAGATTTATTATTTCTAGTAACAATTATAAATAGTTTGCTTAGTATAAACGAATATATAGTTCATATTTAAATCTATTTTTATATACTTTCTTGTAATTTATATTATAGATGTTACAGTAAAAATAATATTTACTTGTTACTATTTAACATTTTGATGTAGGAACATTCCCACATCAAAACCATTAAACCTTTTCACACGCTCATTATATACTATTTCTTTCTACAAGTAAACAGTCTAATTCAACTTTTTCCTTGTTACTTTTTCCCATTTTATTAATTATATTTAATTTTCTTAAAACAATCTCTGCAGACCTTTTCCCAGCAGTTTTATAATGGTAATGTACTGTAGTTAAACTTGGAGTAATAAATCTAGATATTCTCGAATCTCCCATCCCTACAACTGCTACATCTTCTGGAATTCTATAGTTTTCTTCTCTTAAATACTTAATAGCTCCCAATGCTAAATTATCAGTTACAGCTACAATTGCAGTAGGCTTATCATTTCCTTCCATCAGTTCTTTTGCTAGTATGTATCCACTACTCTCGTTAAAATCTCCAATCTTAATATTTTCCTCGACTACCTTTATATTATTTTCTTTTAATGTTTTTATATACGCCTCTTTTCTATATAGTCCAACAGCTTTATCATCTTCATAAACTCCAATAAAGCCTATATTCTTATGACCTTTTTCAATTACACATTTGGTAATATCAGAAGCTGCATTAAATTCGTTAAAGAAAACTGAAGAAAATCCCTCTATATCTTGAGCTACAATAACGATTGGTACCTCTAAATTATTCATTATTTCAATATGTTTATCTGTTATTTTAGTTGCCATAAATATTATTCCATCAACTTGATTATACTTAAAAATATTAAGATATTCTAATTCTTTTTCAATATCTAAATTTGTATTTGCTATTAGTATATCATATCCATTAGGTGATAATACCTCTGTTATACCTTCCACTACCCTCGCTGGAGTTTCACTACTTATCTTAGGAACTATTACCCCTATTAAATTTGTCTTCTTTGTTCTCATTCCTTTTGCTTGCCTTTGAGGAGTAAACCCTGTTTCATCAATAACCTTTTTAATTTTATCTCTATTTTCATCACTTACATATCCATCATTTAAATATCTAGATACTGTAGATTTTGAAACACCTGCTAATTTAGCAATATCAATTATATTCAATGCCATTAATTATCCTCCCCTTATAATTTATTACTAATAAAACTCAATTATATTTTAACATTATTTAAGATTTTATCATATTAATTTTTTTACAGACTGCTTCCAAAGTTTTAGAAATCTTTAAAAGCAAGGAAACAAGGCAAATTAAGAAAAGTATTCCATATCCTGATAATTGATATATGATGATAGACAATAAGCCTTAAAGATTTTTTATCTAGACCTACGAACTGTAGATAGTGAAATAAAAAAGCCCTCTATTTTTAAATAGCGGACTTTTTTATAAACTGAAAAACAAACCTAAATATATTAAGGTTTATTTTTTATCTTTCATTACCTATAAATACTACTCCTAAAGTTCCAGGTCCACCATGAGTTCCTATTACTGCACCTATAGAGTTAATAATAACATCTTTAACCTTAACTTCATCAAGTATCATTCTTTTTACATCTTCAGCATCTTCTAAACAATCTGCATGACATATAAATACTACTTGATCCTCTGGGTTTATTGCTTTTTCTTTTAATTGTTGAACTAAAGATTTTAAAGCTTTCTTTCTTCCCTTTATTTTATCTCCTGGTATAACTTTTCCATCATCATCTATTTTTAAAGTTGGTTTTATTCCAAGTAATCCTCCTACTGCTGCTACTGTACCTGAAATACGTCCCCCTCTTTTTAAGTGATTTAAATCATCTACAGTAATTGCATGAATAACTTTCTTTTTAATAGATTCTATATACTCTACAATTTCATTAATATCTATATTATTTTTTATCATTTCATTTGCTTTATAAACTAAAGAACCTTCTCCAAGAGATACACTTAATGAATCAACAACTTTTATATTCGCCTCTGGATATTCTTCTAAAATCATTTCTTTAGCAGTATAAGCACTATTATAAGTTCCACTTAATGCTGAAGATAATCCTATATAAATTATCGATTCTCCTTGCTCTACATACTTCTTAAATACTTCTAAAAAAGTTCCTACATTTACTTGAGTCGTAGATGGCATTGCACCTTCTTTTATCATTTTATAAAAATCTTCATGCTTTAAAGTTTGTCCTAAGTCATCAGGTATAAATTCTCCATTTATATTAACCATAAGTGGTACTACTTCTATATTGTTTTGTTTAATATAATCTAAAGGCAAATCACATGCTGAATCAGTTATAAGTCTAACTTTCATAATATTCAACTCCTATAATTACTTTCATTTTAGTAATTGATATTATACATTCAAAACTTTTCATTGTCAAATTCTTTGAGTATCAAAATATTTTTATAGATATATATTACCTTTATTGTCACCCCCAAACGGAAGTCAATAAAGGATGATATACATCTCTAATATACTAAACAATATAATTCTTTAGCCCTTAAATTTATAAATTTCTTAGGTATTTTAAATTAAATAAACTATGCATACATAATAACAATAATTAATAAAAATTTTTTAATTACTAAACAGTTCCTTACTTAGATTAGTGCTAAAATTCATCCCATGTTGTCTTAACTTATTACTAAACATTATACTTTTCTTTTCTGGTTCAGTATAAGGAATTCTAAAAGGATGATTATAATGCATATAATTTACTAGATTTGTTCCAGCTAAAGTTTCTTGAGTAATATCTATTTTATAGAAAATATACCCTCTTTGTTTTTGAGATTTATAAGGATAATTTATAGCACCTGTAATTTTTTCTTCTTGCCTTTCATCTCCAAATATATCCCTACTTGTAACCATTCCACCATTTAACCTAGGTATTTCAGCTGAATAATTAACCCCATCTTTTTCATATAATAATTTTCCATTTATAACATTTAAAGGCCTTGTGTTACTTATTTCAAAACCATCTTGCCAATAAGGTCCTTCTTCCCCCCAGTTAAAATATTCAATTGCATACATTTCATTACCATAAAGTTCAAAAAATATAGTTGTTACTTGAAAATCAATTCCATCATCATTTAATATAGAATTAAATTTTAAATCTTCACTAAAATATTCAATATTTATTAAATTTTTAAGTTTGCTAATATCCTCGTCTTCTATATCCTTAACAATTTCTATTGGAATTCCTTTATCAATCAGCGTATTTCTAATTCCAAATTCCTTAACAGAAATAACCTCACTTGAATCTAGACTAATATGATTAGAAAATACACAACAAACTCCAACTACAAAAGTAGAAAATAGCATATATGTATAAGTAAGCTTTTTCTTATTAAGTATTTCAATCTTCCTCAAATCTATGTAAATAATAGCTTCAGCGTCGTAACTTAATTTATATAAGGATCTAAAGATATAAAAGTAATAAATAATTATTGGAATAGATATAACCCAAATTTGTCCTAATTCTGTTAATGCACAAATAATAATTACAATTCTCCAAATAATTATCCTTAAAATAACATCTTTTTTTAAGATAACTCCTGATCCCTGAAAAATTTTCTTTAACCCTAATCTAAAAATAACAAGAAAACTTAATTGAAAAACTATAGATACAAATGCTAATATACCAATACCTTTAACGTTAACATTTAATGGTGTATTTAAATATATCAAATTTAACACTCGAAATATCATATTTATTATAGAAAAGATCCAAGCTAAGTTAAGAGCTTTATTTGCCTTTCGCAAGTTGTGAAATCCAATATATAAAAGTACTGCTCCTATTGAAGGTAACATATATTGTAAATAAAAAAAATCAAAAGTCATTAAAGTAAACATGAAGCCAATTGTAATATTTTTCATAGATTCATACCAGAAGTTTTTTAAATTTGCTTCTTCTAAAACTATTGATTCACCCTTAAAATATTGCTCTATAAATTTCGTTTTTCCCATCTCCTTTATTTCTAAATTTCATGATTAATATAATTCCAAATAGTATTCTTTTAGAATCTATGACGCAAAATTAATTATATCATACTTATACCAAATATTGTCTTATTATCCAGATAACTTAATTATTTATATTTAATTATGTATAAATTTAAATTGTTTTTGCTAATAGAAATTTAGAATACATGGATACTTTCATATAATAATTAATAATGGAAAATATCATAGAGCTTTTTAAAGATATAGTTACAAAAATTAACGTAAGTAATTTAAGAATTGATGCCACATAAAGACTACTTACTGAAGAAATACCTTTTTATTATTCTGATAACACTCTATAAATTTGACTTCTTAAATTTTAATAAAAGTAAAAGGACACTCCTTTATAGTGAGTGTCCTTTTACTTTTTATTCTTATTACTTATTTACTATTAAACATTCTCCAGTCATTTCTTCTGGTTTTGAAAGACCCATTTCATTTAACATAGTAGGAGCTATATCTGCTAGCTTACCTTCTTTTAATGTTCTTCCTTCAGTTCTGTTTGAAACCCAAATGAATGGAACTGGATCTGTAGTATGTGCTGTAAATGGATTTCCTGTTGAGAAATCTATCATAGTTTCTGCATTACCGTGGTCAGCAGTTATAAATAAAGTTCCGTCTTTTTCTAGAATCTTATTTGCAACCTTTCCTAAGCATTCATCTACAACTTCAATAGCTTTTACAGCTGCTTCCATTACTCCTGTATGTCCAACCATATCTGGGTTAGCATAGTTTAGAATAATCATATCATACTTATCTTCATTAATTCTATTAATTAATTCTTCTGTTACTTCATAAGCACTCATTTCTGGCTTTAAGTCATAAGTAGCAACCTTAGGTGATGCTATAAGAGCTCTATCTTCACCTGGATTTTCCTTTTCAACTCCACCATTAAAGAAGAATGTAACGTGAGCATATTTTTCTGTTTCTGCAATTCTTAATTGATTTAATCCATTGTTTGATACATATTCTCCTAAAGTATTAGTAATACTTTCTGGTCTGTATGCAACATGTACTCCTTCTAAAGTCTTATCATATTGAGTCATAGTAACAAATGTTAAGTTTAAAGTTTCTCTCTTAAATCCTGAAAACTCTTTATCATTTATTGCTCTAGTTATTTCTCTAGCTCTATCTGGTCTAAAGTTAAAGAATATTACTGAATCTCCATTTTTAATCATTCCATTTGAATCTACAACAGCCGGTAATACGAACTCATCTGTTTTATTATCGTGGTATGATTTTTCTATTGCTTCTACTGCTGAGGCTGCAATTTCACCTTTTCCAAGTACCATTGCATTGTAAGCAAGTTCAACTCTTTCCCATCTGTTATCTCTATCCATTGCATAGTATCTTCCTGCAACAGTAGCTATCTTACCTACACCAATTTCCTTCATGTAGTTTTCTAGCTCTATTATAAAATCTTTTCCTGATGATGGTGGAACGTCTCTTCCATCCATGAAGCAGTGAACATATACATTTTGTAATCCAGCTTCTTTAGCTAGCTTTAATAATCCTTTTAAGTGATCTATATGTGAGTGAACTCCACCATCTGATAATAATCCCATTAAGTGAAGTGCTGCATTATTTTCTTTAGCATTGTTAACAGCAAGAGTTAATGCATCATTTTTGAAGAATCCACCTTCACTAATTTCTTTAGTTATTCTAGTTAATTCTTGGTATATAATTCTTCCTGCACCTATATTTAAATGACCAACTTCTGAGTTACCCATTTGTCCATCTGGTAATCCAACATATAATCCACTAGCTTGTAATTGAGTGTGTGGATATTTTTCCATTAATCCACTAAAGTTTGGTTTATTAGCTGCTTCAACAGCATTTCCATCTGACTTTGGAGCTATTCCAAAGCCATCTAATATCATTAACATTACAGGTTTCTTCGCCATAATTCCCTCCAAATTTTTATCAAAATCTATATTTGACAATATTCTAATATTATCTTTCTTAATTTATATCTATATTATACTATAATTAGTGACCTTAAACAATAAAAGCACTGATGAGGTAAACCTTTGCAGAAAATTATTTTAACTCTATAAAACATATTTTAGAATATTTTCTAAAAATTTAAATTTTTTTGTTTCTCCAAAACCATTTTATACTCTAATATAAATTTTAAATTATTTATTTTTGATAAAACTTGTATTTAAATTAATGATATTTAGATAAGTTACATTTTTTTCCCCATTATTATAAGTTCAGAAATAACAAATTCTTCTTTATTACTAAATTCTATAACTATTTCTTTGGTATTAACTTCATCAAAAGAAATTATAGTAGCTTCTCCTGGTAATTTTGCCAAACTAGAATCAATTCCTTTAAATGTTTTATTTTTTGAAACTTTTATTTTCTTTATCTCTGGTCTTTTACCTTCTTCTACATTCCCATATATAAGTATATCTGTAGCTTTTATTTCCTCTTTTAATTTTATAGTCAATTTATTTTTCCCCTTACCACTCCATTCATAATCTTCAAAATTATTATGATAAACTATTTCTCCATCATATAATAATTTTTCATTTTTTTCTGATTCACCTTCTACTTCTATAGATTCTATTAAATCATTAAGATTATCGCTGCTGCCAGTTCCTGATGGTAAAGGTTGGGGTGTTACACTTGGACCATTTATATACATTGTTCCATCTTCTCTAAATCCAAGTTTATCTATATTTATCGTCCTTCTACTTCCTCCATCTTCTGGATTCATATGTGTATGATACACTGAATATATTTCCTTACCATCTTTTGATTTTGTAACAGAATTATGACCTGAACCCGAAACATGTGTCCACTCTATTTCACTTGTTAAAACTGGATTATTTTCATATTTTTCAAATGGTCCTAAAGGATTATCAGAAACAGCATAACCTATAGAATATAATTTATCCCAGTATGGATGAGCTGAATACATTAAATAATATCTATCATTTTCCTTCAAGATTGTTGGACCTTCATTCCATACCCATTCCCCTGGGACATCTTCCCATTCTTGTTCTGGAGTAGTTAACAATACTGGTTCTCCTTTGAAAGTTACCATATCATCACTTAACTCTACCCCATATATTTGACTAGTATTTTTCCCATTTATCTGATTTGTAGAGCAATCTTTAACATAATAAAGATACATTTTACCATCTTCCATAAGTATATTTGCATCAATAACTGCAAATTCTTCACCTATTATAGGTCTATTTGTTATATCTTCAAAAGGTCCATATGGATTATCGCTAGCAGCAACCCCTAACCCAAGATTTTTTGTTTCTCTATCTCTTGCAGTGTAATACATATAGTACTTGCCATTTTTATAATATACCTCAGGAGCCCAGTAATCTCTATTGGACCAGCTTCCCCTTTTAGCCATATAGGCAACTCCAACTTCTTTCCAAGTAATTAAATCATCTGATTCCCAAGCTAGATATCCAGACGCTTGAATTTTATCACTTGTTCCATATGCATAATACTTTCCATCCTCAGTTCTTAATACAAAAGGATCTGCTATTAAATCTATATTTTGTGGATTAGTATAAAACTTACTTTGATCATAGTTATCTGAGGTAACTTGAATGAAACTATCTCCTTTACCCTCACAACTAATTAAAGTTCCAACTACTCCTACAAGAATACAGCCTACTAATATTTTTTTATATTTCTTCATTTTTGCCTCCACAACAATTATTCGATTTGTTAAGTTATATTAATATTACTTCTCTGAGATTTAATATATACAAACAGTATTACGTTATTTAATTTCTAAATTTTTAATATAAATCTTTGAACCATCTGCTCTAAAGCCAATTTTTCCATGAGTATTTAAATTCAAATCATCATAAGATAATACTTCCTCATCATTAAGCTTAACAAGTATTGTATTTTCTTTAATCTCTATTTTAAAGTTATTGAACTCTTTTTGATTTATTTTAACTTCTGTGCTTATCAATTCTTCTCTTCCATAATTTAATTTATACAATGTCAGTTTTTCTTCTTGAACTTGTAGATAATATCCAAGCATCGAATCAGTCACTTGCTCTTTATATACAGATTCATTTGTTGCATTAAAATAAATTCCAACATCATTTATTACATTTCCTAAAGCAAAATCAACAGATAATGACTGTATCTTAAATTCATCGTTTCCATAAAATGCTCTATTTATTTCGTCCCCTAAATTTTCAGTTGCATCATTCAAGCTTGTCCATCCTGCTATCAAATTCCATTCTGCATCACTTGGTACCTTAGATAAATTATTTTCATACTTTACCTTTGCGTTTACTTTATAAGTGTCTAGACTTTCAATATTTAATGCACCTTCTCTTAACTTTAACTCTATTTGATGATAACCTTTTTTTAGCTTCATTTCTCCTAAGTATTTTTTAAACCACTCATTACTATTTTCATTTCCATCTATAGTACATGTTAAAGCTTTTTTCCCATCAACTAATATATCTACTTTTCCCTTTGTATCAGCACTCTTTATTATTGCATCTACTCCATAATTGTAATCTTCTTTTATATTTATGTTATACAATACTGATTTGCCTTTTTCATTTAATGTAATTGCTGAAATACTATCTCTATATTCTATTGTAGGTATTTCATAATCACTTCCACTGTAATGTATTGCATCTATTATACCTGGAATAGCCTTAATAGTCTTACTATCACTTGTTCCAAATGACTCATTCGTAAATGCTAAAAACGAATAATCTGCTTGATTCTTTGCGTATTTATATCCAATTGAACCTGCTTTAAATCCATTATCTGTAGTTAATACTTTTATATTATCTAAAAGTACTTCTGTCTTATTTGGATTATTTTTTATCCTTATAGTATGCATCTTACTAAAATCAAATTTATATGGTAACGTATTTTCACTAATCAATGATTCATTACCATTTTCTATTGATTTCATAGACACTTTATTAGCATCGATATCTATATTAATTTCTCCGTAATTTTTACTATCTTTATATGATGTAACTATACAGACATTACTATCTCTTACATTTGAAAAAGAAAATTCAGCAGTAAATACTTCACTTGTTTCATCATTTGAAACAGTAAATTTTTCTTCTCCTTCTTCTATATCTTTCATTTTATTATCTGTATCATTATTTACCCATGTGTAAAACTGAGGCATATTAGGGCTTGGTTGATTAAAATTCGTAGGTCCCAAAACAGACATTTTTTCACCATTAAAAACTAATCTATCTATATTTAACTTTCTTAGTGGAAACCCCTTTTCTCCCACTAAATTATGATATGTGATATAGTAAGAATCTAAATCCGGCCCTAAAACACTCGAGCTGTGTCCTAATGCATTAAAGTCTTCTGAAGTATTAATTAATATAGGATTATTAAGCCCTTCTTTATATCCAGTAATAGGAGATTCTACTGATGTAGAGTAATTCACTCTATATCCAGTACTTTTAACATGATTTCCTGTATAAGTCATATAGTATATATCATCTCTTTTTATAACACTAGGCCCCTCTGTCCACCAGTTCATAAATGTATTATCAACGACCTTTGTTTCTTCTACTTCAGTTGGAGATTTCATAGGCGCAGCCATTATACCCTTAGGTGATGCATAATAAAAATACCACTTTGCATTATCATCTATAAAGACACTACCATCTATGCTCATACCAATATTATCTGATATTAATTTAAATGGTCCTGTAGGTGAATCACTTTGTAGTACATAATGTCCTTTACCAGCTGGAGATGTATACATATAAAAATATCCATCCCAATATATTACTTCTGGTGCATATGCTCCTAGTGTTTTCTTTTCCTCTGTAACTAGTCCCTCATACTTCCAATCCACTAAATTATCTGAACTCCAACATTTTACCCCTATCTTATAATCATGAGTTGATACATATAAATAATATCTTCCATCATACCTTAAGATATATGGATCTCCTATTCCATAGCCATCTTCCCATTCATCCTCTAAAGTAAAACTATTTAGATATTCATTTTCAACATTAATATTGTTCTCATTACCCACATATTTTGATGTACATCCTGTCATTAGCACCGTTGTAATCAACAAACTCACAGTTAACCTCCTCATAATACCCTCCATTTAAAGCATTACTTTTTTTAATCTATCTTTTTAATAATAATAAACAACATTAATGCTTATTAATATTAGGAACTAATATTAAGCTTAATATTCCCTTAATAAAACCACATTAGTTATTAATCATATTAATATAAGTTCTTTTACCATTAACACTTTTATATTCATTTCAGAAATACAAAAAGCCAGATATGTTTTAAATACATCTTTCAATATATTTTTATACACTCTAGCTATGACTTTAAGTATATAGGATTTTATAAGATCCAATTATTTTTTTAATTTACTAATCCATTATTAATTTTTAAAATAGCTTTATTTTTAGATAGCATAATTACTCCTGAAACCATAAATAAAATAGCAGAAATTATATCCATAAAGAAGTAAGAAATTAGTGAACAAACAATAAGCCAAATTCCTTTTCCTTTTTCAACCACATTATTTTTAGTTTTTTTATAAATATATAGATTTACTAATCCCATAGCCATAAATAGAAATCCTATAGTAGTTGTAACTATATAAACATTATCTAATAGTAATTGAATAGATGTAATATCTACTTGCGAAATATCTCCTAGCCCTACTCCTTTAGTTTTTATATACGTTGCATAAATAAATATAGTAGCTAGTCCAGATAGTAATTGCCATATTGAACCTATAAGAATCATATTTCTTTCAAGCTTTCTATTTAATACTTTCATAATTATGCCTCCAAATTTATAATATATAGTTGAGCCTGTCGCAGAAAATCACTTAATGCAAAATGTAGAATGTAAAATTTAAAATCGATGTGGTATTTCATATTAAAATACTTAAATTTATATTATTCAAAACTACTTTCAATAGATTTTACCTTAATTCCATATTCTAAATTTTGCATTTTTATTTATGCGACAGCTCCACTTATTTCAAAGAAAGATTAACTTTATTTAGTATCTGGTGTCCATCTTCCTTCATTTATTGCCTTTATAATACTTAAGTCTACTTTTGGCTCTCTAGCATAAGTTAGTAAACCATTTATTTCTTGCTCTACATCAGTTACTTGAGTATAACAAAATCCTTGAATTAATTTAGATTTTAGCATTGGAGCTATTACATTATAATATCTTAAAATGAAATCTTCATCGGATGTTGCTGCGGAATATCCCCAGCCTTCCCATTCACTCTTTTGATATGAAATTCCTCCCATTTCAGAAATAATTATAGGTTGTCCTTCATAATTCCATTCTTTAGCAAACATACCTCTTCCTGAGTGTTTTGTTTTTAAGATATTATCTAAACAAGAATATCTTTCGGTTAAAACTTCATTTCTATATTCATAATCATGAATTGTAAGAAGGTCTGTTTTTGTGTGTTCCCATCCATCATTAGAAATAACAACTCTTGTTTGATCAAATGACTTTGTTAACCAATACATAGCAGCTGAATGAGCTTGCTGATCTTTATTATTCATTATTGAATCTACACCCCAAGACTCATTTAGAGGAGTCCATGCAACTATTGAAGGATGATTATAATCTCTTTCTATCATTTCAATCCATTCATTATTTAACATCTTAACATATCTTCTTGAATAAACATATGCATTAGCCATTTCTCCCCAAACCAATAGTCCTAATTTATCTGCCCAATATAAAAATCTTGGATCTTCTATCTTTTGATGCTTTCTTACACCATTAAATCCCATCTCTTTGCACAATTTAATATCTTTAACAAAATGTTCATCTGTTGGTGCTGTAAGTAATGATTCTTCCCAATATCCTTGATCTAGTAATAACTTTTGGTAATAAGGTCTATTATTCAACATAAAGACCCCATCCACGATTTCTACTTTTCTTAATCCAAAGTATGATTTAACTGTATCAATAATAGTATTTTTCTTGTAAACACTAAACTTAATATCAAATAATATTGGATTTTCTGGACTCCACGCCAAAGATTCATGATGATTCCAATCTAATGTTAATTCTTGATTTAATCCAAAAGCTCTCTTTTCTCTGCTACTCATTAAAGCTATTTTATCATTAACTATTACTGTATCCTTAACTGATATTTCTACGCCTAATGAAGTTTCAGTAATATCTCCTTCAAATTCATACTCAACTAAAACTGTCTTTTTATCTAAATCAGGAGTAAGCCACACTTTCTTCAAATATGTTTCACTTACTGGCTCTATCCAAACAGATTGCCAAATTCCTGTTGTTCTTGTATAGAATATTCCATGAGATTCTTTTCTCCAAAATTGTTTTCCTCTTGGTAGTTCTAAATCAGTTGCATAATCTTCAACTCTTAAAACAATTAAATTATCTTTTTCCTTTATAACACTTGTTATATCTACAGAAAAAGGTACATGTCCACCTTTATGAGTAAATAAATGCTCACCATTTACCCATAAATCTGCCTTATAATCAACAGCTCCAAAGTGCAATATATTCCTTTTATTTTTCATAACTTCATCTAAGTCGAAAGTTTTTGAATACCATACTATATCATGAAATTCCTTTATATTTATTCCTGAAAGCTCAGTTTGATAAGCATAAGGAACTAATATACTCTTACCTAGTTTTGGGTTCTTGTGCCACCCATCCTTTATTCCTATATTGTTATCATCAAAATCAAATTCCCACTCTCCATTTAAATTAATCCAGTCTTCTCTTACGAATTGTGGACGTGGATATTCATTTCTTGGTATATTAACTGTCATATCTATTCCTCCTAAATTTTAACCCTTAACTCCTGATTGTAAAGATAATCCTTCCATAAAATACTTTTGTGCTACTAAATATAATATTAAAGTAGGTAAAATTGCTAATACTGTTACAGCCATTAAATGAGCTACTTTTATACTATAGCCAGTCTGTAATGTTCTTAATCCTGCTGTTAATGTTAATTTTGCTGTATCATTCATAATAATTGTTGGCCATAAGAAATCATTCCAAGAACCTGTAAATGAGAATAATCCAACTATTATTAATATTGGCTTACATAATGGTACTATAATCTTAGTATATATTCTCCAAGTACTTGCACCATCAACTCTTGCTGACTCATCATATTCCTTTGGAATTCCCATCATAAATTGCCTAATCAAAAATATATTAACTACTCCACCAAGGCCAGGAAATATTAATGCCCATGATGTATTTACCCAATTTAAAGTATCCATTATTTTATATAACGGAATTAAGTTTACAACAGCTGGAAACATCATTGTCATTAATAAAAATCCAAAAATAGCATTTTTCCCTTTAAAATTCAATCTTGAATATGCATAAGCTGCCATTGAACTAATTATTACTGCTAAAATTGTATGTGTTACAGAAACAAAAAGAGAATTACCAAACCACTTAATTATTGGTGTAACTGTTGTATCTGATAATACATCTATATAGTTTTCAACTACCCATTTTGCAGGTAAGATACTAAATCCAGTTGTTTGTACTTCTACCTCAGACTTAAATGATGTCAAAATAGCCCAAATCAATGGTGTAATCCATACTATAGCAAGCACTAAAACTAATAAAAAGCATACTATTTTCTTATAATTAAACTTTTTCTTTTTTAGTTTATGCTCCATATTATTTTCCTCCCTCACTTAAGTTATAGGTAGCACCTGCAGTTTTTATTTTTGCTTTATTTAATTTCTTATTCTTTTTTCTTTGCTTTTTAGCTGAAACTTCATCTTCATCTCTTGATAAAACCGCTTGTAAAATACAAATAAATAAAATACATATACCGAGCATTGCTGCCATTGCTGAAGCCATACCTGCTAATGAGCTTCCTTGTCCAAATCCTAATTCTCTTATGTACATTAATAGAACTCTATTAGCTCCATTAGGTCCACCATTATTAAACATAAGAGGTTGTCCATATATATTAAATTGTGCAATAGTTGTCATAACTAGCGTATATAAAATTTGGCTTTTTATTGATGGAAGAGTAATTTTGAAAAACTGCTTTAAAGCTCCTGCTCCATCTATAGCTGCTGCTTCATAATAATCAGTAGGAACACTTGCAATAGCCGCTTGATATATTACCATGTTACTACCAATACACCACCAAACAGTTATTATAATTAGTGCTATCCAATACCAAGGGAAAGTACTCCCCCAATTTATATCTAAATTAGTCATATTATTAACTAATCCAAAAGTCTTATTAAACATGAAATTCCATGCTAACATTACTGCTGAAATAGAAAGTAATCCCGGAACATAAAATACAGATTGAAAAAATTTATAGCCTTTAGGCTTAGTATTTAAAAGAACAGCGAATAATAATGGAATTGCTATGCAGAAAGGTATTGTTAAAACTGAGAAAATAAAAGTATTTCTTAATCCATTCCAAAACTGCTCATAAAAAACTGATTCACTATTCACTAATATTTCATAATAATTCTTAAAGCCCACCCATTGTGGTGTTGAGTATATATCCCATTTAGTAAATGAAACATATATTCCAACCACAGCTGGAATTAAAAAGAATAGAACAAAAAGAATTAAATGTGGTGCTATAAATGAATATGGTGCTAAATCTCTCTTTTTACTCATATTTACCTCCTTTAGGATATTCAATTTAGGATCTTTAGCTATAATATTAACTAAAGATCCTAATTACTTAAGCATTGTAACATCTTAATTAAGGACTACATTTTAATAATTTATCATTACATCCTAATTATTGAGCCATTTGAATTTTTTCACTAGCTTCTTTTTGCATTGCTGCTGCAGCATCCTCAGGAGTCATTCTTCCAAAAGCAGCTTCAAATACAACCTTATCTAAAGCTTCAACAACATTTCCATAGTATTTATAATCATATATTTTTAACTTATTTGCATCTTCTAATACAAAAGCTTGAGGCATAGCTTTGAATTCTTCATTTTCTCTAATTGCATAGTTAGCTGGTACTTGTCCTGCTTTAGCCCATTCTAAACTATTTTCACCAATCCAATTCACAAAATCCATAACTCCCTTTGCTTTTTCATCAGTCATTTTATCATTCTTAAGCATTACGAATTGATGTGAAGAACTCCAATCCTTTGGATTATTTTGATCCATTGTTACCATATGAGTAAGTCCCCAATTTACATCTATACCTTTAAGTGAATTTTGCATCCATATTCCTTCTGGCCAAAATACTAATTGACCTGCTCTAAATAATTGACCTGGGTCATCGCCATCTTGAGTAGCTATTTTATCATTTACTAAACCATTTAACTCTGCAAATATCTTTTTTGCTTCTGGAGAATCAAGATTAACTTCTTTTCCATCTTTTGATATATCTCCATTTAATTGAGCTAAATAAGATAAATATTGAACTCTCATCCAAGTTAAACCTAAAGCTGGTATATTATCAGCTGCTGATTTTTTCCCAACTTCTTTTACTTCATCAAGTGTAATAATGCCATCATCTAATACATTAGGACCATACTTAGCTAAAAGATCTTTATTATAATAAGTTGCAAACGAATGTACATCTAGAGGAATACTATATTGCTCATCATTTATAGAACCCATTTGCCATGCATTTTCTACATAATTTGATTCTTTTACTACGCCACTTGCTTCAATATATTTACTTAATGGTTGAAGTAAATTTTGTTCCGCAAACAAAGCAATTCTTTCAGCATGAACTATTGTTACGTCTGGCACATCCTTACCTGATCCAACTACTGTTGGTATTTTTGTATATAGGTCATCTGCTTCAATAGGCATATGTTTAACTTTATATTCAGGATTTGTTTTATTATACTCGTCTATCATTCTAGTCATATTTTCTCCATCAGCTCCAGTAAAAACTGACCAGAATACTATTTCTTTTTTTCCACCAGAATCACTACCTGATGAATCTTCTTTTGAATTACCACAAGATATTAAACCAAATGATAAGATCCCAGCTAAAATAACACTTAAAATCTTTTTCTTTTTCATAAAAACCTCTCCCTTTTGAAACATTTTTTTTGTTTAATTTCAAATTTATTATATCATTTACTTTATACGTTTTCAATAATTTTTGAAAGTTTTTTCTAATTTTTTTGTTTTATTTCTCCTTTTTTATTGTGTTATTCTGACTTTTTAATAGATTTAAAACATTTTTTCTGTTTTAAACTACTGAAAACTTAGAATGTTAAATACTTTGTTCCAAATTATTTGTTTTAATTCATTTGTTTAATTTCACTTACCATGATATAATTTATATAGATATTATATATCTCTATATTTTTTACTTTATATATAACAATTTTTATAATTGGGAAAGGAACAATAAAATGAAAAGCTTATCTGTAAATTTTAATGATATTGATAAAATGGCTTCTTATGCTAAAGCTCTATCATCAGAAGATAGAATAAAAATATTAAAAATAACTGCTAATAGTGCTCCTACAGTTAATGAACTTGCAGAAGCATTGTCAATTCCCCTTTCAACTACCGCAATGCATGTAAAAGTTTTAGAAGAATGCGGACTAATATTAACAAGATTAGAACCAGCTGTAAGAGGAACCAAAAAAGTTTGTTTTAGAAACGTAGATGATATTTTTATAGATTTAAATCTTCAAACAGAAGAAAACAAACACAGATGTCACTATATAAACATGCCGATAGGTTCTTATGTAAATTGTGACATTAACGGTACTTGTGGTATGGCTAATGAAAATTCACAAATTGGAATTTTGGATAATCCACAAACTTTCTACTACCCAGATCGTTATACAGCACAAATCATATGGTTTGAACAAGGTTTCTTAGAATACCGCTTTCCATTGGATATATTATCTTTCGGAGATTTAACTAGTTTTAATTTATCTTTTGAATGCTGCTCCGAAGCTCCATCTTATAATCCACATTGGCCATCAGATATAACCGTATGGATGAACAACGTAGAACTACATACTTGGACATCTCCAGGAGACTTTGGCGGAAGATCAGGAAAGTTAAACCCCGTATGGTGGCCTCATAGTTCTACACAATACGGACTTTTGAGATCATACAAAATAGATAATACCGGAACATACTGTGATGAAATTTTAGTTTCATCAATTACTTTAAAAGATTTAGATGTTACCAAAACTCCATACCTAGCAGTAAAAATAGGAATAAAAGAAGATGCCGAAAACTCAAGAGGAATAAATATATTCGGAGAAAAATTTGGCGATCATCCTCAATCTATCTTGCTAGGAATTGAATACAATTCTAAAATATAAATTAAAAACCGTAATTAAAGTGATTTCTAATCCTTTAATTACGGTTTTTAATTTATATTAATTCAACAATACTCAGAATGAAAGATTATTTATTTTTAATAACCCAATATCCAACTAACTCTATTTAACTATAAACTTATAAATAGTCTCACTAGAATATTTTCTACCCGCCTCAAGAATGGAATCTTCTATAAACAAATTAGATTTTCCAATCGGAACGTTTTGCGTTTCAAGACACACAGCATCTCTAGCTTCTATTTCTCTGCCTATGGACAACAACTTCCCTTTACTAACATAATTACCACTATAAACTACTACTCCATTACAATCAGTAGAAATCAATAACCCTCTTCCCGATTCTTCATCATATAACTCTACTCTATTTTCAGTTTTCATATAATCTTTGAATTTGAAAAAATGATCATATCCCTTTGTAATATTAAATTGATAATAATCTTGATAAATATCTTGTCCAATTTTCTTTCTCTTAGTAAAGTCAAAAGGTGTATTTAAAACATTAATCATTTTCCCAGTAACAATAGATTCATCATCTAATTCAGTAAACTTATCAGCTTGTATTTGTAAAGTATGAGTAGTAATTTTTCTTTTGCAATTACCACTCAAATTAAAATAACTATGATTAGTCATATTTAACACTGTGGTTTTATCAGATATTCCATTATAAGAAATTTTAAATTCATTATCATTGTTTAATAAATAGCAAACTTCAACTTCTACCTTACCCGGAAATCCACCTTCCCCATCTTCACTTATACAATAAAATTTAACACTAACGAAGTCTTCGCCTTTAACAGTTTTAAAACTAAATTTTTTAACATTAAAACCATTATATCCACCATGTAAAGTATTATTCCCATCATTTTTATTTAACTCATAATCCAATTCATCAATTCTAATTTTAGCTCCGCCTATTCTTCCAGAGTTTCTTCCTATAACAGCTCCAAAATAAGCAGTAGTATTTAGATAATCATCACAATCTTCATATCCCAAAACTATATTTTCATATTTACCATACCTATCAGGAACATTTATTTGTGTAATTATACAACCTAAGTCAATGCATTTAACTTCAACACCATTATCATTGATTAAAACAATTTCTTTGTATAAATTCCCACTTTTTGTTTCTATAAAATTTGTTTTAATATCCATTTTCCCCATTCTCCTTCGCATATTATTGATTAAAATAACACTAATACCCTTTTTATCACATAATTAAAATCAGTATTATTATTTTAAAACATTATTTATGTTTCAATTATAATCCAAATTGTACTTTTTTTAAATATATTAATTTATTTTTCCAGACTTTATTTGAATCTACTAATTAGATATTAAAGCTATTATTAATTTCAACTAATAATATAATGAAAGTAAAAATACAAAAAGAGCCATGTAATGTTTATTTTATAAATCATTACATAACTCTTTTTTTGAAAAACTTACAAATTAATAATTAACTATTTGTGAGAAATCAGCAGCTACTAAGCTAGCTCCACCAACCAAAGCTCCATCTATGTCAGACATAGCCATTTGATCTTTAATTGTATTTGGCTTAACTGATCCACCGTATTGGATTCTTACTTTATCAGCAACTTCTTTGCCAAACATTTCAGCAACAACGCCTCTGATAGCCATTATTGTTTCATTAGCTTGCTCATTAGTAGCAGTTTTACCTGTTCCTATTGCCCATATTGGTTCGTAAGCAATAACTACTTTTTCTGCTAATTCATTTGATAAACCTTCTAAATCAGCTTTAATTTGAGCTCCAACAACTTCATTAGTTGTTCCATTTTCTCTTTGCTCTAAAGATTCTCCACAGCAAAGTATTGGAGTTAAGTTATGAGCAAATGCAGCTTTAACTTTCTTGTTTAAAGCTTCATCAGTTTCATTGAAGTATTCTCTTCTTTCACTATGTCCTAAAACAACATAGCTAACTCCCATAGCTTCTAACATTCCTGGAGCAACTTCACCAGTGAAAGCTCCTTTTTCTTCAAAGTGCATATTTTGAGCAGCAACCTTAATGTTTGATCCTTCTACTGCTTTTAATACAGCATCTAAACAAACAAAAGTAGGGCATACTACTACGTCACATGTAGCATCTTTTACTAATGGTTTTAATTCTTCTATAACTTTTACAGCTTCTGCTGGAGTGTAGTGCATCTTCCAGTTTCCTGCTATTATCGCTTTTCTCATTTAAATCACCTCTTATATTTAATTTGAATAATGAAGGAGTAAAAGAATGAAAAAGTTAAGGTAATTATTCACCGAAGTTGAATAATTAAAATTAAATTCAATTTATAATTTCACTTAAGTGGAATTATAAATATTTTTTATTTTCTTAATCCAGTTCACTGGATTATTTCCTCAACTCTTTCACTTATAGTTAAAAGTATAACTTTTAACTATAATTTTCACTTTTTCATTCTTCACTTTTAATAACTAAACTCGTTTTATTTATTATTTAGCGCTTCTATTCCTGGTAATGCTTTTCCTTCTAAGAATTCTAATGAAGCTCCACCACCTGTTGAGATGTGAGTCATCTTATCTCCGAATCCTAAGATATTAACAGCTGCAGCTGAGTCTCCTCCACCGATAACTGTTGTAGCATCTGCATCTGCCATAGCTTTAGCAACTGCAATTGTTCCTTTGTTGAAGTTTTCGAATTCGAATACTCCCATTGGTCCGTTCCATATAACTGTTTTAGCATCTTTAATTGCATCAGCATATAAAGTTTCTGTTTTTGGTCCGATATCTAATCCCATGCTTCCTGCTGGAATGTTTTGATTTTCTGTAACTACTGGTTCAACATCTTTAAATTCTGCAGCAACTCTGTGGTCAACTGGTAATAAGAATTTAACTCCTTTTGCAGCTGCCTTTTCGATCATTTCCTTAGCATATTCAATTCTATCAGCTTCTACTAATGATGATCCTACTTCGTATCCTTGAGCTTTTAAGAATGTGTAAGCCATTCCACCACCGATGATTAATGTATCAACTTTTTCTAATAAGTTGTTAATAACAGCTATCTTGTCTGAAACTTTAGCTCCACCTAATATAGCAACGAATGGTCTAACTGGATTGTTTACTGCTTCACCTAAGAATTTTAATTCTTTTTGAATTAAGTATCCACATACAGCTGTATCTAAGAATTCAGTAACTCCAACTGTTGAACAGTGAGCTCTGTGAGCTGTACCAAATGCATCATTTACAAATATATCAGCTAATGAAGCTAATTCTTTTGAGAATTCTTCAATGTTCTTAGTTTCTTCTTTTCTGCATCTTGTATTTTCTAATAATACAACATCTCCATCTTTCATTTCTGCAACAGCAGCTCTAGCATTTGCTCCTACAACTTCTTCATCTCTCGCAAAAACTACTTCTTTGTCTAGCATTTCGCTTAATCTCTTAGCAACTGGAGCTAATGATTTTGATGCATCTTTTCCTAAATGTGAGCAAAGTATAACTCTAGCTCCATTGTTGATTAAGTACTTAATTGTTGGTAATGCACCGTTTAATCTGTTTTCATCAGTTATAACGCCATCTTTTAGTGGCACATTGAAGTCACATCTTACTAAAACCTTTTTACCTTTAACGTCTATATCTTCGATAGTTTTCTTATTAAAGCTCATTGATTTCACCTCTTAAATTTATTTTGATTAATCTATACAATTTTTATAAACACAAATTTATAATTCTTAATTAATTTAAAATTGGCCTGGCCTCATAGATTTTCTATAAAACCAGACCAACAATTATATTTCTTTAATTATACAGTTAACTATTTAATTATCTAGTTACGAAGTATTTTAAAGTTCTGATTAATTGGTTAGTGTATGACATTTCATTGTCGTACCAAGCAGCAACTTTAACTAATTGCTCATCTCCAACTGTCATAACCTTAGTTTGAGTTGCATCGAATAATGAACCGTAAGTGATTCCGATTACGTCTGATGAAACTATTTCATCTTCAGTGTAACCAAATGATTCGTTTGCAGCAGCAGCCATAGCAGCGTTTATTTCTTCTACAGTTACTTTCTTGTCTAAAGTTACAACTAATTCAGTTAATGAACCTGTAGTAACTGGAACTCTTTGAGCACCACCATCTAATTTTCCTTTTAATTCTGGAATAACTAAACCAATTGCTTTAGCAGCTCCAGTTGAGTTTGGAACGATGTTAGCAGCAGCAGCTCTACCTCTTCTTAAATCGCCTTTTCCGTGAGGACCATCTAATGTGTTTTGGTCATTAGTATAAGCGTGGATTGTAGTCATAAATCCTTTTTGAACTCCAAACTTGTCGTTTAATACTTTAGCCATTGGAGCTAAACAGTTTGTAGTACATGAAGCACCTGAAACAACTGTTTCAGTACCATCTAATATATCATTATTTACGTTGTAAACAACAGTCTTGATGTCTCCAGTTGCAGGAGCTGAAATAACAACCTTCTTAGCACCAGCTTCTAAGTGTAAACCAGCTTTTTCTTGAGAAGTGAAGAATCCAGTACATTCTAAAACTACGTCAACGTTTAATTCTTTCCATGGTAAGTCAGCAGGATTTCTTTCAGCTGTAACTTTTATTTCTTTTCCGTTAACAACGAAAGCTCCTTCTTTAACTTCGATTTCTCCGTTGAATCTTCCTTGTGAAGAGTCATATTTAAATAAGTGAGCTAAAGTCTTAGCATCAGTTAAATCGTTGATTGCTACCACGTTGAATTCTGGGTTTTCAATCATTAATCTTAACGCTAATCTTCCTATTCTTCCAAAACCATTAATTGCTACATTTACCATTTGCAATTACCTCCTAAAAATAGTTATATTTAAAATTTTTAAAATTTTAAGCTTGTTTAGTGTGTTCCTTAATAAATTCTACAATTTTTCTACCAGCTGCTTCATCTGTTATTAATACTGCATTTTGATTTTTCATCATTGTTGCAATAATAGCATCAACTTTATTTTCCCCAGCTGCTACAGCAATATGTGTGTTAATTTTTCTTGCTTCATTAATATTTATTCCAATTGAAGTATTTTCTGAAACAACTTTGGAATCTTTGTTAAAATAACAACCAAAAGCTTCACCGACAGCTCCAAGAGATTTAAGTTTATTAAACTCTTCTTCTGAAACATCTCTCTTTTCTGCCATAACTAAAGCATCACCAATACCATAAATTAAAATATCGGCCTTATGGATATTATCTATAACTTCCTTTATTTCCTTTTCCTTTAGTAAAGTATCTAAAAGCTCTAAACTAAGATTCTCAGGAAGATGAAGCAATTTATAAGCACCATTTAACTTTTTTGCTAAGGATGCAGCTAATGTACTAGCCTGTATTTCAACTTTTCTTCCCATACCTCCTCTTGCTGGAACTACGAGAATATTTGAAACATTATTTATCTTAGGTAATGCCTCTACAAATTCTTTTATAGTATTTCCCCCAGTTATAGCTATTATATTATTATCTTTAATAATTGATTTTAGATAATTAGCTGTAGCTTTACCAAGTTCTTTTAATATTATTTCGTTTGCTTCTGCATCACCTGGAACAATTATTACATCTCTTAACCCAAGGAAGGACTTAATGTTTTCCTCAATATCTGATAAACCTTTTATTTCATGTATGAAATCTTTAAGCTTATCCACTACTTCTTGTCCCTCTTCGGTAACTGTCATTCCTGGAGTATTAATCTCTATCAAATTTTGTGATTTTAAAAAACTTATTTCAGTTCTTACAATCCTTTCTCCAAGATCTAACTGATTGGCTAAAACACGTCTTCCGATAGGCTGATTGTAATATATAGTCCTAAGAATACTATATCTTTTCTCAAGGACTTCTACAAGTTCAGGAACTATTTTTTTCTGTAAAGACAATATTTCCTGCACTTTCAACCCTCCTTTGGTCTAAAAAGGTCCCGCATATAATTTATATGTCCCACATTTATTATTATAAAACACTTCTATGAATTTTAAAAGTACTTTCTGCAAACTTTTCTAAAAGTTTTACAAATTTTTAGCATTATAACTTTATATATCCTATAAAAGTGAGTATATGTAAGTTTGCTTATTCCATTACCTTGCTCTACTTCAACTTATATTTACATGTGTCCACAAGGTCTAAAAAAATAAACTCTAATAGAAATGCTAGCTTTTATCTCTACTATATTTAATATAAACAGCTAACATCTCTATTATAAATTCCCCTTTATAATCCTTTTTTATTCTATTTTTTATAATACTATTTTTACTCTATCCTCTTTCTTTTACTTGATGATTTTATTCCTATTTCTTCTCTATATTTTGCTACTGTTCTTCTAGATATATTAAGACTCTTCTTATTTAATTCATCACATATTGCTTGATCTGATAAAGGCTTTTTCTTATCCTCTTCATCTATCATTTCTTTTATTTGTTTTTTAATATTAACAACAGCAACATCTTCACCATCACCTTGAGATTTACTTAAACCTGTTGTAAATAAATCCTTTATTTTCACAGTTCCAAGGCTTGTTAATATATATTTATCCTTTATAGCTCTACTTACTGTTGACTCGTGTATTCCAAGCTCTTCTGCCATTTCTTTCATAGTCATTGGCTTTAAATATTTTTGCCCTTTATCAAAATACTCTTTTTGCTTCTCTACAGTTTTTTCTAATATTCTAAGTAAAGTACTTTTTCTTTGTTCTATACTTTTTATTAAAAACATAGCGCTATTCAATTTTTCTTTTACATAATTTTCTGTACTTTTATCTTCCTTATTATTTAAGATATCTTTATATATATTACTTATTGATAATCTTGGTATAACTCCATCATTCATAATAACAAAATATTGTCCATCAATATTTCTAATTGCTGCATCAGGTATTATAAATTTAACTTCGTCCCCTGTATAAAATCCTCTAGATGGTTTTGGCTCCAAACTTTTAATTATATCTCCTAAATCTTGAGCTTCTTTTGGAGTTATTTTTAAGTTTTTTGCTATAACACTATATTTATTATCTGCTATTAAATCTAAGTATTCATCTATTATTATTTCTAGATTATCATCTAATATCCCCATTTTTATTAACTGTATTTTTAAACATTCCTTCAAATCCCTAGCCCCTATACCATCTGGTTCTAAATCCTGAAGTATCTCTAATGATTCTTGACCTAAATCAATCGGGATATTTAATTCCTTGCATATATCTTCTAAAGGCATGTCCAAATATCCTCTGCTATCAATATTCTCAATCATATATGATGCTATTGCTTTTTTTAACTCATCTTCGTCACTTTCAAGCAATTGTTCATGCAAATACTCTGTTAACGACTCTTTTTCTGATATAAAATTAAAAGGTGATACATCTTCATCCTTATTATAGTCTCCATAACTTTGAGATCCATAATTATCGAATTCTAGATATTTTATCATTTCTTTATAATCTATCTTATCTTGATAATCCTTTTCTTCTTGAACAAAGTCAAAATCTCCTTCTAGTATTGGATTTTCTACAAACTCGTTTTCTATATATTCTCTTAAATCGCAAGTTGACATTTGTAAAAGCTTTATAGATAACTGCATTTGTTGGGTCATTATTAATTTTTGCTCTTGTGTGAGATTTAAATTAAAATCTAATTTCATAAAGTACACCTTCATTTCCAAACTATAAACTATAACTTTTGCTTAATATACTAGTAATAAGGATAGTGCTCCTTATTACTAGTATAAACTGTAAGTAAACGTTATATCAAGTTATTATTGCACTTTAAATTCTAATACTTCTTCTTTTTTCTTAGGAATTTCAATCTTTTCTCTAATTACTTCACTTTTATAATTATTTATTAAATTTATAGTTTCTTTATCTAGTAATGATTCATTCATGATTACTTCAATAGTATTTTCTTTTAAACCTTCATTTATTTTATTAATTTCTCCACTCTTAAACATCCCATCATTTGCCTCTGATATACTTTTATAAAGTATATCATCAAATCTAATCTCTAAAGATGCAAGTGCATTATCTTTATAATCACTATAAACTTCTTGTGCATTCATGCCACTGTTGATTACATACTTTCCTTTTTCTTTAGCTGCTTTAAAAACCCCTTCTGAAGCTCTACCTGCCGCAGTTAAAATAACCTCGCATCCTTTATCATAAAGGTCTATTGCTTCTTTATATGCTAAATCAACATTTGCACAATCTTCAACATATTTTACATTTTCCCCTGATAATAATTTGGGTAATGCTTTGGAGTTAGATACTTTAATTCCTGACATATATCCTGATAATAATAATTTATTTGGTTCATTATCTTTAATAGCTATATAACCAACTTCTTTATTAGAGCTTCTTTTCCCAGCAATAACTCCTACTAAAAATCCGCCTTCTTCATATTTAAAATCTACATTTTGCACATTACTTTCCCTTATTTTATTAGTAGTAACTATAAACCTCTTGTCTCTATAATTGGTGGCAGTTTCATTAACTACATTTTTAAACTCTTCACCAACAACAATTATTAAATCATTACTCTTGGTTGCTTTTATAAATTGTTTTTGAAAATCCGCTTCATCGTCTTTGTCTATTTCTATAGTAGTTAATTTAATATCATCTTCTATAATAGATTTATTTATTCCGTTTAATCCTAATTGATTAAGTCCTTTATCTTCTAAGCAACCTTTATTAACAACATAAGCTACTTTTAATTTATCCAAATCTATTATGTGACTATTAAGAACTCCACAACCTGTGAGCATGAAAGTTAAATATATACTTATAGTTAGTAAAAATAGTTTTTGTTTTTTCACTGAAACCACCTTCCTTTTTACTTTATGTTACCCAAATAAATATATAAAAATTCAGTTTGTACTTTTCAAAAAAATAAAAAAAGATAAAGAATTTAATCTTTATCTTTTTTATTTCATTATTAAAAGTTATTCATTATTAAAAATTATCTATCATTCCATAAATTTACTTTATAATCTTAAATTCTAACCTAAAAATTTATATTCTTTCAAGTTGTTCATAAATACTTTAAGTTTATTTACTCATAAAAAACAATCCACTTACTTTTGTTCCAGAATGTATTCCAACTGCACAACCTGGTTTTGTTTCAATGTATTTTATATTGTTATCAACTAAATATTTCTTAAGTTCATCCTTCATTTCTGGGCTTTCTATTTCAATTAATATAACAGGCTCATTTTTATCTGGATTACTTGATTCATAGTCTGATATTATCTTCTTTAATGCTTTTTTATTTCCTCTTACTTTATCTTTTGCAGTCATCATTCCATCTTCGAATCCAATTATAACCCTAAGACCTAATGCAGTTCCAATTGCGCCTGCTGTCTTTGATATTCTTCCGCCTCTAACTAGATTTTCTAATGATTCAAAACATAATGATGCATTCATTTTAGGTATCATAGTTAGTAGTTCTTCCTTTATAGCTTCTGCACTCAATCCCTTATCTCTAAGTTCACAAGCCTTTAAAACAAAAAATCCTTGAGCTGATGTTATAACTTGTGTATCTACTATAACTATATCATCTGACTCAATCATATCTTTTGCAATACATGCAGAATTATATGTTCCACTCATATTAGAGGACATAAGTATTGCTAAAACTTTATATCCTTCATCTAAATATTTTCTAAAAATTTCTTCAAATCTAATAGGAGTTATTTGAGCTGTTGTTGGAAGTATTTTCTCTATTTGTATTTTTTCTTGCATTTGCTCTAAATTAATTTCTTCTCTATCAATATAACTTTCATCACCAAAATTAATTAAAACAGGTATAACTTCTATATTGTTTTGTTTAATTAACTCTTCTGGAAGATCTAAACAACTATCTGTTAATATTTTTATCTTTTCCACTTCTATTCCCCCTAATTTATTTCATTTCAGGAAAACCTATTTGCCTTAAAGCCTCATATGCAACAATAGCAACTGTATTTGAAAGATTTAAGCTTCTAGTACTTGTTTTAATCATTGGCACTCTTATTCCTTCATGACTGTTATGTACTTCTTCTGGAACTCCTGAAGACTCTCTACCAAACATTATAAAGTCTCCTTCTTTAAATGAAACTTCATCATAATGTACTCCACCATGAGTAGTTGCTAAAAAAATTCTTTTATCTCCATACTTTTTCATAAATTCTTCATAACTTTCATGCATTTCAAGCTTTAATTCGCTCCAATAATCTAATCCAGCACGCTTTACTTGTTTATCATCTATTTTAAAGCCCATAGGTTTAATTAAATGTAGCGTTGAATTTGTTAAAACACAAGTTCTTGCAATATTACCTGTATTTTGTGGTATTTCTGGTTGGTATAAAACTATATTTAAATTCAATTTTCTTACCTCCGATTAAAAAAGTAAGATGAAATCATCTTACTTTAGTGAAACTATATAAAAAATGATACTATATGAATCTTCATTAGTCAAAACATTTAGCATTTATAATAGAATATTATTTTCTATTATAAAAATAATATAATAACTTAAACGTTTCTAACCATTAATCAAATAAATATTCTATTATCTTTTCTTTAAAAGCTATTTTATTCTAGAAATATACTACTATCTCTGGAAACATAATTATATTTAATGATTAATATGCTTATTTAAAATACTTTAATACTGAAGATTCTATAGTTTAAAGAATTTTTTTATTGCTTTTTCGACTCCATTTTCAATATTAGTATCTGTAATATAATCTGCTAATTTTTTTACTGGTTCTATTGCATTTCCCATCGCAACTCCAACTCCAGCATATTCAATCATAGATAAGTCATTTTCATTATCTCCAATACACATAATTTCTTCTCTTTTAAAACCATAATAATTTGCTAAGGCTTTTACAGCATTACCTTTTGATGCACCTTTACTATTAATTTCAACGCTTCTTTTTCCTGAGCCATAATATACTATACCTTCAAATGTATCTAGTTGTTTTTTTACTTTTAAAATCTTCTCTGGCTTCATTGAAAAAGCTATACATTTAGTTATTTTTCCATGATTTTTTCTAAAAAAATCTTTCCACTTTTCTATATTATTTATAACATAATAATTTATTTTTAAATTATCATATCCTATTTGCTTTGTCATATATAATTTGGTTCCTAGCTCTGTAAGCTTATTACTACAATATATACTATCTAAAGTATAAAAATGAAAATGCATTTTCATCTTATACAACTTTTCAACTAATTTAATGCACTCCTCAGTTTCTATTGGCTTTTCATATATAACTTTGTTTGTGTTTTTTTCTCTAACAATAGCTCCATTAGCTGCAATAACAGGTGATTCAACTCCTAAAAGATGTGAGTAATACGCTGCATTATTGTAAATTCTCCCTGTAGTTACTACTATTTCTACACCCTTTTCGTGAATTTCTTTTATTATTTTTTTACTTTCTTTAGATATTTCTTTCCCTTTACCTAGTAAGGTTCCATCCATATCAATACAGACCATTTTGTATTCCATAAAATACTCCTTTATTCACCTTTTCATATTATTATAATATCATTCTACTGGATTTTCGACAATAAGCTTAACACCCTAATAACATTTATTATTCCTATTTAACACAAAAAAATAAAAAAAAGAATGGATTTATTTAATCCATTCTCCTCTTACTTATTGATTTGGTTTTTGATCTCCAGCTGGAGCTTGTGGTTTATCAGCTGGTTTTTGAGGTGTTTCTTTCTTTTTAGTTCCTCTTTTTATAACTGTATCTGTTGTTAAATAAACATCTGTAGCTATAAACTCTCTATCAACTTCAACACCATTTTTATATGTTATTTGATAAGAGCTTGCCTTATATCCTGGCATTCCATAAGATACAACTTTCTCAGTACCTGCTTCCATAGTTGGATCATCTTCATACTTAACTTCTGGATTATATTTTTCATGAACTTCATTTACAAGTTCATAAGTCTTTCCACCCATAGCTTCTACATTACCATATATATTAAATGAAGCTGTTCCTCCACCTACATATCCTTGAATATAAACTGGGAAGTCGTATGAGTTCTTAAATTTATAATCTATTACACCATTTGCAACTGTTGCATCTAATCCTGGTTCTGAGTAAGAAACAGTTAGGGAGTGATTCATTCTCTCAGTTGATCTTAGATTTGCTCTCATTGCTGCTCTATAAAGAGTTGTTGATATCTGGCATATTCCTCCACCATAATCCGGTACAATTTCATTGCCAACATATGTATTAGCTTTTTCATATCCCTTATCTGGAGTTGTATCTCCAATTAATTCATTATAGCTAAACTCTTCTCCTGGCATTACTATAGTTCCATTAACAATTTGAGTTGCAATTTGCATATTTTTAACTCTACCATCTCCAGTATCTTTATAACTACTGCTATAACCACTTATCTTTCCAGTTATTTTGTTTAAATCTTCTGCTTTTACCTTTGCTTGCTCTTCCTTTAACTCAAATGTTAATTCAACAATACTAGTTGGATCTCCATTAATACTTTCTATTAGTTTATTATGAAGCTCTTCTTCGTCTATTTTCTTCCCAATAACTTCTGGTGTAACAACTATGTTTCCTGAATTTATTTCTATGGTAGCATCTTTAGGTGCAACATTTACTTCTGTCTTAACTTTTTCTTCAAAAGCTTTTAAACTTTCTTCATCATATGTAATCTTAGCTTCCATGTTAATATTATCATCATTTTTAATTAATGAATTTTTAGCAAACATTCCACCATCTTTACCATAATTAAAAGCTTCTTCAGCTATTACTTCTGTGTCATACTTAGGTTTTATTTGACTATATGACAATTCTACCTTCTTGTCACCAACTAAAACATTTAGCTTCTTGTCCATAATAAGACCTGATAGTTTTTCATTCAAAGATTTAATAGCTTCTTCTTTGCTTAAGCCACCTAAATCAACACCATATACAGTAATTCCGGGATAAACCTTATTCTCCCATGCTGCTACTCTATTATTTACTGAAAAAATATAACCTATGATTCCTATTATAACTACTATAGTTATAATTATTGCAGCTATTATTGTATTTTTATTTTTAGGAGATATTATTTTTTTATTGTCTTTTTTTTGTCCATCCAACTGCCCCACTCCTTTTCTAAATAAGCATAATATAAATTATGAAAATAATATTTTTCCTATAATTATAATATTACTATATCATTAATATTATATTATATTCTACAGTTTATTTTAATATATTTATATGAATAAAATAATAAACTTTAATTAAATACTTAATAAGTTTTTTCATATTTTTTACCAAATAAATATAAAATAATTAAAGCCTATAATATTATAATAACTTTAATATTATAAGCTTTTTTAACTAATTTTATTTCTAATGTTTTCAATGTTCTATTTTTTTAATATAGAACATACTATACAGTAACTTTAGTTCTAATTCGAGATGTTTCTCCATCATAATCAAAAGCTTCTATAGTTACATTTACAGGTGAAGTTGTTTTAACAGGCAATTCAGATAATCTTATTTGGAAACTTGTGTCGTCTTTTCCCACCGTTCCTATCCAATATCCATTTACAAAAATATTGTATCCTAATAAATCTACATCATCATTTTTTCTCCATGAAACCTTTAATAATCCGCCTTCCTTAACAGCTCTTAAATCTCTTACTTGCCTTGGCTGCATAAGCAAATCTAAATTATCAGGCCCCCAATTAGCATCAACAGGATTTCCTACCCCATTAACAACTTGACCTTCACTAAATTGCCATATTCTCCATCTTGTCCAACCGCCTAAGTTTGGAGGATATGGTGGATTGACTGGAACATTTGTATACATAGCTATCCATAAAGGCATATTTTTTAGTGGCTGTGTTCCATTAGGTAATTTAAAATCATTATACAATTCTATAAAGAAAGCTCCTGTATATAACATTAATCTTCTTCTAGTTTTTCTCTCGAACCTCTTCCTAAATCTATCTACCCAATCAACTAATGCTTTTGTGCTTATTTTGTTATCTATTGGTGCTTCAACGTCTACTACTGGAAATAAGTCTCCGTAATCTTTTTCTCCAAACCCTTCCTGTAATATGTCTATGAACTCGTCACATTGAGAATCTGCAGTAGTCAAATCATATGAAGGTAAAGCATAATGATATGCTCCTACTGGTATTCCATAATCTCTAGCTGCTTTAGCAAATTCTAGGAATTTCCTATCAACTCTAAATCTTCCTGATCCTGAGCCAGATGCTCTTAAATACAAAAAATCTATTGTTCTTGCTAGAGTTTGAAAATTAACATCTTGTGTGTATTCATTTATGTCTATTCCAAATCTACTATTAGGATTTTTATTTTGCATTTTTCCTCCAAGAAAAATATTCTCTATATTAGTTTATTACAATTTTTCTTAAAGGTTACTTGTATTTATTATCTAATTACTTTTAACTTTATAAAGAAACTCACATCATTACCATCACATTCAGCCCATATACTTCCGTTATGAAGTTCTATTATATTTTTAGATATAGCAAGACCTAGACCACTTCCTTTAGTATTAGAATTTCTAGCCTCATCTACTCTGTAAAATCTATCAAATAATCTTTCTACTTTTTCTTGTGGTATATTTTCTCCTCTATTTTTTATAACAATATTTACAAATCCGTTATTTTCATATGAAGATACAATTACATTTCCAGGCTTAAATGAATACTTAATTGCATTCGAAAATAAATTTTCAAATACTCTAACCATTTTTCCTGCATCTATTTCTACCATGCATTTTTCATCTACAAACTTTTTAACTACTTCTATTTCATTTTCTTCAAATACAGGAATATACTCCTCTATTATTTGAGATAAAAATTCAACTATATTTACTTTAGTTCTTTCTAAAGCTATTCCTTTATTATTAAGTTTTGTATATTCAAATAGATCTTCTATTAATTCCTTAAGCTGATTTGATTTATTAAAAGCTATATTCAAATACTCCTTCATCATATTCTCATCTTCATATTTTCCCTCTTTAATAAGTCCTATATATCCCATTACAGATGTTAAAGGGGTTCTTAAATCGTGTGAAACGTTTGTTATAAGCTCACTTTTAGTCTTTTCAGCTCTTCTTTCACCATCAATTCTACTCTCTATTTCAGATGCCATATTATTTATATTTTCAGCCAATTTTTTTATTTCATCTTTTCCCTTTTCTTCTATCCTATATGATAAATCTCCATTTGATATAATTCTTACTCCCGAGGCTATTTCTTCTATATACTTCATTTTCTTATTCGTTACTATAATAAACATAGATATAAACATAATAACAGCTAATACAAGTGCTAAAAATGAATTTTCATCTACATAATAGTCATATGATATATAAGGAACAGGTATCTTTGAATATATAAGATAAGCCCTATCAGCTCCTATATTTACTGGATAAAGAAAAACTCGTTCACTTCCGTCTTCTGCTACAGAATTACTTTTATCTATTATTGCATATATGTCTAATTTCTCTTGAAATTCACCATTAACCTTAAATAATATTTTACCATCTAAATCCGTCAAATAAATTTTAGCTTTCCCATCATTATATCTATTTAACACTTCTTTTATTTGTTCTTCTTCTTTAATACTTTCTATTTCATATCCATATTCCCCACTTAATTCCTTTGCAATAGAATTAGCCTGTGACTGAACTTCTCCAGTATCATATTCAAGATTAGTTATTGTTTTATTTTTAGATAAAACATTGTTAGCAAATCCATAAAACATAAAAGCTGCTAAAAAACATATAGCAAAAACAAGCATTAATTCAAACCTTATACTTTTTTCTATTCTCCTATAGATCCACTCTAAAATTTCTCTAATTTTAACTCCTAATCTTGAATTATAAAGTTTATAAAAAATCTTTAAAATTAAGTTTCTTATTCCCTTTATAAGCCCAACTCTTTCCTTTTTAACTTTCTCCTTTTTCTTTTTACCTATCAATTTTATAGCCTACCCCCCATACAGTCTTTATGAACTTTGGCTTTCTTGGATCCTCTTCTATCTTTTCTCTTACCTTCCTTATATGCACCATAACTGTATTATCAGACTGCATAAACTCTTGCTTCCAAACGCTGTTATATATATTTTCAATACTAAACACTTTCCCTCTATTTTCACCAAGCAAGACCAATATATCAAATTCTGTTGGAGTAAGCTTTATTTCCTCCCCATCTTTAAAAACTTCATGAGTTTCTAGATTTATACTTATTTCATCAATTTCTAATACATTATCTTGCTTAACTACTAATTCTTCCTTTGCTAATGTATTATTAAACCTCTTATATCTCCTAAGTTGTGATCTTACCCTAGCCACTAATTCTAATGGATTAAATGGTTTTGTTAGATAATCATCAGCTCCAGTATTTAACCCCAATATCTTATCCATATCCTCAGACTTTGCAGATAACATTATTATAGGCATTTCTCTCTCTTCTCTTATTTTCAAACAAGCTTCAATGCCATTTACCTTAGGCATCATTATATCTAAAATTATTAAATCCACATCATTGCTTGAAAGTATGTTTAATGCTTCCTCACCATTTTCTGCCTTTATTGTATCGTATCCTTCACCCTTTAAATATATATCAATTAAATCTCTAATTTCCTTTTCATCATCAACTATTAGTATTCTTTCTTTACTCAAAAAAATCCACTCCTCTCTACTTCTAAAATTAGTTTACCACAAAAGAAGAATTCTTTTAATTTATACTCTCACTGTTTATCTACATTGTAATTAAAATATCTTAATTTTAAACTTTATAATTTCTTAAAAAAACCTTAATATATCAGTATCTATTAAAAACAGTTTAGAAAGATTATTTATATACTTTCATGTACATAAATAAATTAATAAATGAATTTATCTATTAAAAAATATATAATGTTAATTTTTATAAAACCAACCTAGATATTTTTAAAATTAATACCTATTATTTCTAAACCCTATTTATTATTAGTCATTATGATTTCATAATTATACATCCGACTACTCATATATAGTTTTTATCTCTATAGCAATCTGTTTTAAAAAATTGTTGTTTTTGATAACCAAATTTTAAAGACATCATATTTTTTTGATTAAAGTTCAAATTTTAAGTTAAAAATTTAAATAAACAAATTATATATATATTTGTTTGCAAATCTGGTACAAATAACTTTTTATTTAAAGGAGATAGCAATATGGAAATACCATCAACACTATATCGTTATAGTTATAATAGTAATATTAATAATAATTATTATGGTTATGAAATTAATAATGAGATTAGTAATAAATTTAAGCAAGTCGAATTATATCTTAATGAACTATCCATAATTGATATTCTAAAAGATAAAAAGATACAGGCATGTCCTAATTGTAATTCTAACAATTTCATAAAGTATGGAAAATATAGAGGACTACAGAGATTTAAATGTCTCAATAAAGATTGTTGTAAAACCTTTTCCCAAAAAACAAACTCCATATTTAGTAACTCAAAAAAGCCATTGGAGCTTTGGTTAAAATATTTAATTCTTATGAATAATAAATTTTCTTTACGAAAGTGCTCATCTATTTTAGGAATTAATTTGGCTACTTCTTTCTATTGGAGGCATAAATTCTTAGTCACTCAAATATCAAATAACTATAGTGTATTAAAAAATTATATAGAAGTAAGTAAAATAATTATTAAAGAAAATTTTAAAGGGGATAAAAAAGCTAGATATTATAATAAAGAAAATATTTTTATAGCTTGTGCAATGGATAGTAACAAATCACTTATTTCAAAAGCAATTAGTAGAAGATCCATATCTTTAGTAGCTATTAACAAAAACTTTTCTAAAAACATCGATAAATCTTCAATTATATCTGCTTATAATGATAGGTACTTTGATATTTATGCAAAAAATCATAATAATACTGTTTTTCCACTATCTTCACAAGTTATTTCAAAAGTAATTAATCAGTTAGATTCTAATAATCTAACGAATTCAAACATTTTATCATTAAAAAATATAAATGAAACATTACCTTCTAATAGCATCTTTATACATAAATTTTCTTTAAATATAAAAAGATGGTTAGTAAGGTTTAAAGGTGTTGCAACTAAGTATTTAGAAAACTATTTAAACTGGCATATTCTTGATTTCAAAAATGATTATAAAATCTATTCATTAAATCAGCTTTTACTATTTAAAAGTTTATCCTTAAAATCAACTTATATAAAAATAAAGAACTTTCCTAACTACAAATTAATATATCAATATACTTCAACCGGCAACTATTAATTTTTTCCTCTTACATTATAATTATTTTCTTTAAATATTAAATGGAATCATTTATTTAGACTATTTGTTTTTATGCAAAACAATTGTATATCAATACATTAATTTAAGGTATTTCTTGATTTGATAAAAGGATTCTAATAATAAATAATAAACTTTTTTTCAAAATGCTATTATTAACTATAATTTTATAAATTTAAATAATAGTCTAGCAAAAACTATATAATTATTTTAACAACAATTTTTTAAAACACATTCATATAGTTTATTTAACTATTAATATCTCTGTATTGATGTCAAAATATTTCTAATTAAATCAAAATAAAAGAAATACCTCATTTAATTTTTAAATAATGAGGTATTTCTATTTATTATTCTATTTATTATTTTTTAATATCTTTACATGATATTTATAGAAAGTTTTTAATAATATTTATAAGAAATCTTTATTTTACAAATTATCAATTATAAATACTTATAATCCTGTATTTATTTTTACTAGTTTTTTCCATGTCAACCATATTACATTTTTCTCTTATCCAATCTCCATCTATAACTCCAGTTCCTGCAATCCATCCCTTACCTTCTTTTGCTAGTTTTATATCATATGATATACTGACAGTAAATATATTTTTTCCGTCTTCAGATAAAATCACATCATATACTTTACTATCTGCTACCGTTATTTCTGCTTTTTTTCCTAAATCATTATTTAAATTAAATAACCAATTAGTTGTATGAATTTTTATATATTCTTCAAAAAGTTTCTTACCAATTAGAGTTTTATCATCTGTATCTATTTCTATTTCAGGATAGACTTTACCTGCATCAATATATCCATTTTTTATTTTAACAACTCTTATAAATTCATCTCTTGGTATTTTAGTTTTTATAATTTTATCTTTAATTATTTTATCATCCCAATTTATATATAAACTTTCATCATCAAACCTTCTCATTCTATAAAGTAAATCATCTCTTTTAATTGGAACTTCACATATATTTTTGTATTGCTTAATAAATCTAGTATCTATTTTATAAGATTCATTTCCAATAATCACTTCATTAGGTTCTTTTAGATTTAGCCATTGTAACGGATATCTAAGAAATAAATCCTGTTCTGATATTACTATTTGATCTTTTGGCTGTTTCTTTAAAGCTTCACCTAAGCTTAATGTTAATTCATCTTTTACTTCATTTGAATCTCCATTGTATAAAAAAATAACATTATCACTTAAATATACATTTTTACTTGAAGTAAGTTGTTCTATATCTATAACTATGTTTTCATCAGAATAATTTACTTCATAATAGTCATAACCATTAAATAGGCTTATTTCACTTAATGCTGCTTTTTCATCACTGTATTCATAAATTGTGGCATTCTCCCCATTTATCTTTATATTACATAATTCTGCACTGTATCCACTATCTTTAGTTTTAGAAAATTCTTTACTTATTTCTTCTACCGTTATTCCATTACCAATTAATCTCTTAATTATATAATTATAGCTTATATCCTCTTCTGCCTTTTCATATTTTAAAGTTTCAAGAATTTTATTAATTTCATTATCTCCTTTGCTTGTAAATATAGGAGATAACCAATAGGCAACTAATTTATCTTCACATATAATTCCTACTACTTCTTGAAGTCCATCTACTATATCTAAAGAAAAGGAGTATGCTTCTGCTGGCTTTCCAAGGTAAGGTGTCAAATCATATCCATTTTCTTTTGATTTATTAAAACCATCGTATAATACACTCGATGTATCAATATTGCTTGGTAATGATATAAATCCCCCAAAGCTGCTATTTATTACAATTTTATAATTATCTGAATTTACTTTATCTACAAACTCTTGATATCCTTTTTGATTTGAATTTTTATTTTCTTCATTTTCCTTCTTATCATCTTTTAAATCCTGTTCTTCATATTTTAAGGAATTGTATAGTCTTCTTAATTTTTTCATTTCATCTTTACTTACTTTATACTCAATTCCATTTACATTTATATATTCACCTATAAAGCTAATATCATACTTTTCTTTTCCTGAAATTGATATAGCAACTTCCCACCCTTTATAAAGTTCTTGTTTTTTATCTTTAATCTTTATTGAGTTTAAATATTTTACTATTTTATCGATATCTTCTTTTTTGGATATTACTTTTTGCTTAGGTGGCGAAGGCATTACTTTAATATTAATACTTGTTACTTTATTTTTATCTATTTCATCTATATGCTTGCTACTAATATTACTCGTTAATCCTACTACTCCTAAAGCTATGATAATAACTCCTCCAACAAGAACAGTTTTGAAACTAAACTTCTTATTTTTAGATATACTTCTTATTCTTTCTTTTAACTTTTTCTTGCCTGTAATCATTGATGTCGTCCCAGGCTCATGACTTTTAATATTCACATATTGAAGTACATTTAAAACCGCATTACCATAATCTCTATTCTCATTATTATTTAGTTTTGATAAAACCATCTCATCACATGCTTCTTCACAATCGCTTCTCATAATGTTTAAAGCTAAATATATTATAGGATTAAACCAATGTATAGCTTTTATAAAAGAACTTAACCATGTTATAAATACATCTTTTCTTTTATAATGGCATAATTCATGTAATATTATATATTTCTTTTCCTTTTCATTAATATTACTAGCTAATTTAAGTGGAATTAGTATTTTAGGATTTAGAATTCCACAGATACATGGACTTCCTATTTCATTAGATATTCTTATCTTTAATTTATTTAATTTATTATTTATAGATAAAAGTTTTATCTCTTCTTCTATTGATATATTTAGATCATAGTTGTTGTATTTTTTATATTCTCTTAAAAGATTCATCTGAAGTTTTATATATGAAGTGATTATTTTAATCAAAATTATTGAAAAAGTAATTAACCAAATAGTAAATAAAATTTGCTTGAATTGAAAATTATTTTTACCACTTTCGGTTATGCTATTATTCAAATTTTTACTTACTGCATCTCCATCTTCATTCTTTTCGTAATCCGTTTTATCATTTATTTCTAAGGAATTTAAATTAGGCATAATTGAAATGTCGCTTATAGGCTTGTTATCGGTTTGATTTTGAATGTTTTTTCCTTCTAATATTAGAGACTCTTCTGTATTAATGTTCACAAAATTATATATACTAAATTTACTTTCAGGACTAAATGGAATTAATAACTTTAATATTAAAATAAACCATAAATAATATACTATTGACTTTTTCATATGATTCTTTATTAGTAGTCTTAATGCTAAAATTAAAACTACTAATAAGCTTCCAACTAAAGATGTCTCTAAAATATAATTAACTATTTTAAGATAATCCATTATTTTTCCCCCGATATAAATTTTTCATCTAATAGGCTTCTTAGATCATTTATATCTTCCTTAGTTAGGTTATCTGACTTTACAAAGTTTAATATCATTTCATTTAGTGATCCATTAAATACTTTCTTTATAAAGGAATTGCTTTCCTCTTTAATACACTCTTCTTCTGATACAAGAGGAAAATAGAAATATTCCTTTCCAAGTTTTTTAAAACTTATAGCATCTTTATTTAATAATCTACTTATAAGACTTTTTACAGTTGTGCTTTTCCAAGGCTGCTTTCCTTTAAGCTCTTCAATAATTTCACTTGATGTTGCTTCCCCTAAAGCCCATATTATTTTCATAACTTCCCATTCTGCATCAGATATTTTAGGTAACTTCCCCATAAATCTCTCCCCCATCTTTAATTACATATGTAATTCATAATCTTAGTTTACAAATGTAATCCTTAACTGTCAATATACACATGTAAATATTTTCTTAACATTATTTTATATTTATTATTGTTATATAAATTTTAATATTATTTATCCTTTAAATATTCTGCACACTTTAATCATTATGTAATTTTTTAAAACAATATAGTATTTAAACATTATATAACTTTTAAATATTTTGTTATTTTTAAATACTATAAAAAACATTTATATATTATTGGATTCTTAATCCGCAAAAAATTAATTAATATTATTTAAAGTTTTGTAAATATATAAAAAATGAAGAAGCACCAACTAAGATTAATTTTTCTTAGTCAGTACTTCTTTAAACTCGAAATAATAATAAATCTAAAGCATTCCAAAAGCTAGTACTAAAGCACCAAATACTATTGATACCATAGACATAAGCTTAATTAATATATTTATTGATGGTCCTGTAGTATCTTTAAACGGGTCCCCTACTGTATCTCCTACTACAGCAGCTTTATGACACTCTGACCCTTTACCACCTAACACTCCTGATTCTATATATTTTTTAGCATTATCCCATGCTCCACCTGAATTGGACATCATAATTGCAACTGCAAAACCAGTAACTGTAGAACCTGCTAATAATCCTGCAACACCATTTGGCCCTAATAATAATCCAACTATAAGTGGTGTTAAAATTGCTATTATAGCTATTGTTACAAGTTCTTTCTGAGCAGATTTTGTGCAAATATCAACACAAGAAGCATAATCCGGTTCTGATTTTCCATCCATAAGCCCAGGTATTTCTTTAAATTGTCTTCTTACTTCTACAACTATTTTAGAAGCAGCTCGTCCAACCGCATCCATTGTCTTTGAAGAAAATAAAAATGTAACCATTCCTCCGATAAATAAGCCTATAAGCACTTGAGGATTTAATATAGACAAATTAAATTCAAATTCATAAGCTCCACTTTTCACCATATTTTCAATAGAATCCTTATATGCTGCTATAAATGCAAGAGCAGTAAGGGCTGCTGATCCTATAGCAAATCCTTTTCCTGTTGCTGCTGTTGTATTTCCTAGTGAATCTAATGCATCTGTCCTTCTTCTAACCTCCGGATCTTGATTTGACATTTCAGCTATTCCTCCTGCATTATCTGCAATTGGACCATAAGCATCAGTTGCTAGCGTTATTCCTAAGGTTGATAACATACCTACTGCTGAAATAGCTATCCCATATAATCCTAAGTTGAAATCATTTGATCCACCCGATAATTTGAAACTTATTAAAACTGATAAAGAAACTATTATAACTGGAATTGCAGTTGATACCATTCCTAATGATAAACCACCTATTATAGTAGTTGCAGGTCCAGTTTTAGTCATATCAGCTAATTTTTTTGTTGGATTATAATTATCTGAGGTATAATATTCTGTGAAAAATCCTATTAGTATTCCAGCTATAAGACCTGACAATATACTAAAATAAATTCCTATATTCTCAATTCCTATTACAGTTTTAACTATAAAGAATGAACCTATAGCTACAATCATTGATGATATATATACTCCTCTCCTTAATGCCTTTAAAAGATTTTTTTGCGTTGCATCTTCTTTAGTCTTAACAAAGAATGTAGAAAAAATAGATGCTACTACTCCTAAAGTTGCAACTAATAGTGGAACTGCTACCCCCTTCGTAGATAAACCTGCTGCTACTGCTAAAGCGCAAGATGAAACTAATGAACCTACATAAGATTCATACAAATCTGCTCCCATACCAGCAACATCCCCAACATTATCACCTACATTATCTGCTATTACCGCTGGATTTCTTGGATCATCTTCTGGAATTCCTATTTCAACCTTTCCAACTAAGTCTGCTCCAACATCTGCTGCTTTAGTAAATATTCCTCCCCCAACTCTTGCAAACAATGCCATAGAAGATGCCCCAATACCAAATGTTAGTATATTTGTTGTAATTTTAACTACACGTTCTGCTTCAATCAAATCTCTATAATACCAATCTAAGAAGGAATACCCAAGTCCTATATAAAGTAATCCTAAAGAAACAACCACTATACCAATTACAGAACCACTTTTAAAAGAAACCTTTAATGCTCCATTTAAGCTCTTTTTAGCTGCAGTAGTTGTCCTTGCATTTGCATTTGTTGCAACCTTCATTCCAATAAACCCACTAAGTCCTGATAAAAATCCTCCAATTACAAAAGAGAAAGGTACAAATATTGATACAAAATCAAAGAGGCTTAATACTAAAAAGATAATAAACATTAAAGCAAAAAATATTGCTACTCCTTTATATTGTCTTGTCAGATATGCATTTGCTCCCTTCCTAATCTTAATTGAAATACTTTTTACATTTTCATCGCCTTCATCTTCTTTTAATATTGAGTATGCTTGATAAGCTGCAAAGATTAAACCCAAGACAGAACCAAGTAAAACTAAGAAAATGAAATTCATTATAATTCCTCCTATTATATTAATATAAATATATTAGCTTCACTTTATTATACGTTTCAAACTTTAGGAAAATACTCTAATCTAATAGAAATTTAATATAAAGTATTGAACAATTAATTGATGTCTTTATTTAAGAATTTAAATTATGATGTTTTAGTATATAAAAATTACAAATCAAAATACAAACTAAATATAATATCTAGAATTATATTTGGAGTAATTTTAGTCACTACACCCTTTTTAGCTAATTACTAGATATATCAGTAATACTTTCTTATAGGTTAAAACAAATCTCAATAAAAAATAGGTATGATTTTCTCCTTAAAAATCATACCTATCTACTATCGTTCTATTTATTTAATGAATGCTCTATTATCATATCTATAAACTCAGAATAGCTTATTCCTTTTTCTCCTGCACTTTGAGGAAAAAGACTAGTTGCTGTCATACCTGGTAAAGTATTAACTTCTAATACATATGGAACACCCTCTTCTGTAATTATCATATCAATTCTAGCATATACAGAGCATTTTAATGCCTTGTATGTGTCAAGAGCCATCTTTTCTACTTCACTATGAATATCTTTTTCTAAGTTTATTGCATAATGTTCAGCTCCATTTGCAGAATATTTTTGCTCATAATCATAGAAATCAGTTTTAGCCTTTATAGCAAGTACTGGGAACATTTCATTTTCAAATACAGGGCAAGTTATTTCATCACCTTTTATAAATTCTTCGATCATAACTTCATTATCCCACTTTAAACCTTCTCTAACTGCATTTTCAACATCTTCTTTTTTTGTTATTTTAAATGTTGCAACACTTGATCCCCCATTAGTTGGCTTTATAAACACTGGATATCCTATTTCTTCTATTGCAGCATAATCAATTTCTTCTATTGATCTAACATTTAGCCATCTTGCAGTTCTTATTCCATTAGCTTTTAAAATCGTTTTTGTTAAATCCTTATCCATACATAATGAACTACTTAATGTATTACAACCTGAGTATGGTATTCCTAAAGTTTCTAATACAGCTTGAACTGTACCATCTTCTCCAAATTTTCCATGTAAAGCTAATAATGCAAAATCTATATCTCTTACTTTTTCTATTACATCTTCCTTCTTATCTATAATAACTGGAATAACTTCATACTTTTCCTTATTTATATGTTGCATCATAGAATTTCCACTATTTAATGATACTTCTCTTTCTGAAGATATTCCCCCCATTAAAACTCCAACTTTCATAACAAGTCCTCCATTTTACTATAAAATTTACTGATTTAAATCTTTAATTATTATATCACTATACAGTCTATGATTAAAGTAATAAAAGTAAACTTAAAATTAAAATTCCACTCTCATACTATGAAGGATTATTATCCTCATAAAATTATCCTTAAATTTAAAGTTAATATAATTTCTTTAAAAATAAAAAAAGATATAGGATTTATTATTTATTACACTAATTATCCTATATCTATCTTGCTATATTCAAATTTCAGTTTTACATCTTTTTTATGATTACATTTATAGATTTATTTATGTAGGAACTTTATACTTGTATTAATGAATTTATTTTAAAATATTGTTATAAAACTAACTTAAAAGCCTCAATAAGATCATCATCAGATACCTTTAGTCTTGAACTAAATGGTATTTGATAGCTATGTTCTTATCCATCTCATCTTTAAATTTATGTTAACTTTAAATCTATTTTTCTAATTCATTAGGCTTAATTACAAACTCAATTTATCTTCATAATCATTTTTATTACTTTTTAATTTAAAACTCAATTTAGCTTTATAACTTTCTTTGATTATTTCTTTTTAATTTCCTTTTTATTAACTTCTTTATAATACTTACATTGCTTTGTTAAGTTACAAATTTCACATTTTGGATTTCTAGCAATACAGCATCTTCTTCCATGAAAAATTAATAAATGATGTGCTAAGCTCCATTCCCTTTTAGGCAGTTCTTTTTGTAGTTGCTTTTCTACTTCTAATACATTATCAGAATCTGCAAGTCCTAATCTATTTGAAACTCTAAATACATGAGTATCTACAGCTATCGATGGCACTCCAAAAGCATTTGATAAAACTACATTAGCAGTTTTTCTACCTGCTCCAGCTAATGAAGTTATTTCTTCCATAGTGTTTGGCACTTCTCCATTAAACTTTTCTTTAAGTTGATTACACATCATTATTAGATTTTTTGCTTTACTTCTATATAATCCAATTTGTTTTATTCTTTTTTCTAGCTCTTCCACTGTAAGAGTTAAAAATGAATCTAAATCTGGATAATCCCTAAACAAAGTTTCGGTTACTTCATTTACTTTTTTATCAGTTGTTTGAGCTGATAGTATAGTAGCAACTAAAAGCTGAAATGCTGATTCATGATTTAATTCACACTTTGCATCTGGATAATCTTCCTTCAATGTTTCTAATATTGTTTTTGTTCTTTGCTTCATAAAATCACCTATTTATATATTCCTCTATATTTTTCAGGCAGCAAGTTTGCAATTGACTTCATTATATATTGCATAGATCTTTCATCAAATTCATGCTTATCTTCATCCTTTTCTTTTCCTGGTAATGTGATAGGATCACCAATTTTAATATTTACATCTGCATAATTAAACTTTTCTCCACCCATATCACCATCTTTATTTATAGGTAAAAGGACTTCAGTTCCATACATACCAATTGGTATTATTTGAGCTTTTGTAAGCCTTGCAATTAACAGCACTCCTTTTTTCCCTTCAATCATTGATCCAGTTCTACTTCTTGTTCCCTCTGGGAAAATAACTAAGTTTTCTCCACCTCTAACAAGCTTAACTATCTTTGTAATGGCCTCTTTATCAGCTGAGTTAGGCTTAATACCAACATTCTTAATCATAGCTGTTCCTAATCTAGTTACAGGATCATTTGAAAGTTTTACTCCTGCAACAAATGTTGGATCATACTTTTCTCTAAGTACTTTATCCAAGATTAACCCATCAGCATTACTTAAATGATTGCATATAAATATTTTAGGTCCACTTGCCTTTTCTATGTTTTCAAATCCTTCTATTTTAATATTTGCATATTTTTTAAAATATTTGTTTACAATAACTTTTGTTATCTTTACTACTAATGATTCTGGTAATACATTTATTACCTTTACTAATGTTGGTGATAACATTAATCTCCCTCACTTCCTATTGTTATATGTAATATTATATTTTATTACTATTTAAAAGTCTATCAACATAATCTTTTAAATAGGGAGAATCAGTTTTTATATCACTTATATCCCCATTATTATGCCTAATTTTAATTAAAGCATTCCTTTTCAAAACATTTTTTCCTCTCCATCCACAAGAAGTATTTAGAAATGTTTCTTTGAATTCTCTATTATTTATATTTGCTAATTCAAGTGCATTTTCCTTATTCATAAAATCAAAAGGATAAAAATCACTTATACTTGAAAAACTTATATCTTCATTATATGGACAACAGTTTTGACAACTATCACAGCCGAAAACTCTTCCCTTTAATAATTTTATATGCTTATCCTCTAAATCCTTCTTTTGAGTAAAATATGAAACGCATATATTACTATTTTTTCTATATACATTTATAGATTTACTTGGACAACTTTTATAACACTTATCACATTCTCCACATTCTTTAAAAAGAGAAATTTCATTAAAACCTCTTTCATTATCACAGTTGATTTCTAAATCAGTTATTATTTCTCCTAAAAAAACATATGATCCATACTTTTCTGTAATAATCATATTATTCTTACCTATAAATCCAACCTTGGCTAAATAAGCTATATATCTTTCAGGTAAAAAGTTGCTATCAACAAATGAATTGGCCTTTCCACCAATACTTTCTATGTATTCACATATTTTACTTAAATATGATTTTACTACTTTATGATAATCTTTTCCTCTTGTATAAACTGAAAAACCATTATCAAAGTAATTTATATCATGAAGATAAGGGAAAGCTATTGATATAATAGTTTTCCCATCACTCATATAATTAAAAGGATTTATCCTCTTTTCAATATCTTTTTCTTCAAACTCATTTTCAAGTCCTTGTTTTCTTCTTTCATAAAAGAAATCTTTAAGTTCTGCAAACTCCCTGCATTTTATAAAGCCTAAAGTATCTAGCCCTAATGAGTTACAATAATTAATTATATCTTCTTTTATCATAACGAACCTCTATATAATTATATTACTTAACATATTACTTCTATATAATCATACTCTCTTTTTTATATTCTGCTTTCTTATATAATATCTAACTACTTTGATAATTAAATTATCTTCACTAGTCAATATCATATACAATAATCAATGTTCTATATAATAATAAAACTTTATATAACAATCAAATTTTATATAATAATTAATCTTTATATAATAATAAACTTTTATATAACCATGTTATTATATATTGTTTTTTTATTTCCATCTTCATCTACTACCTCAATTATATCATTAAGATTTCTAATGATATTTCTTCCTGCACAGCCAACAACAGTAGCTTGTTCAGGTACTTCCTTTAAAACTACGGTATTTGCTCCAACTCTAGACCCCTTTTTTAAAGTTATTGGACCTAATACCTTTGCTCCAGCCCCAATTATTACGTCATCTTCTACTGTTGGATGTCTCTTTCCTTTTTCTTTTCCAGTACCACCTAAGGTAACTCCATGATATATAGTGACATTGTCTCCTATTTCACTTGTTTCTCCAATTACTACTCCCATACCATGGTCTATAAATAGTCCTTTTCCAATTTTAGCACCTGGATGAATTTCTATGCCTGTAAAAAATCTAGCTAATTGTGATAGTAATCTAGCACAAAAGAATCTTTTATGATTGTACAAAAAATGTGCTATTCTATATGCAATTAATGCATGGATGCAAGGATATAACAAAAGTACTTCTATTTTACTTCTTGCAGCTGGGTCTCTTTCTAATATATTATTTATATCATAACTTAAATTTTTAAACACAGCTATTTTCCTCCCTTTGTTAAAATTACTTATTACTAATTTTAATCGTAAATCCCCATTGATATATATTTCTCTCCACCATCAGGTGCTATTACCAAGACTTTTTTCCCCTTGCCAAGTCTTTTAGCTTCTTGAAGTGCTACAAATATAGCTGCTCCTGATGATATACCTAGTAATATTCCTTCTTTTTCCGCAAATTCTTTCGTCATCTTAAATGCATCTTCATCCGAAACTTTTATTATTTCATCAATACACTCTGGATTATATATTTCTGGTATAAATCCTGATCCAAGACCTTGTATATTATGAGCTCCTGCCCTTCCTCCACTTAATACTGGTGATTTAATCGGCTCTACTGCAATAACTTTAATCTCTTTCATCTTCTCTTTTAGCTTATTCCCAACTCCTGTTACAGTTCCACCAGTTCCTACACCTGCAATAAAAACATCTAAATTAATTAGGTCTGAACATATCTCTTCTGCTGTAGTTTCATAATGCTTTGTTGAATTTGCTAAATTTTCAAATTGTTGAGGCATAAAATAATTATCTTGCTTAGAAAGCTCTTTTGCCTTTTCTATAGCCCCATTCATTCCCTCTGCACCATCAGTTAATATTAGTTCTGCTCCATAAGCCTTTATCAAATCTCTTCTTTCCTTACTCATACTATCTGGCATTACAATTATAACTTTATATCCCTTTAATCTTCCAATCATAGCTAAAGCTATACCTGTATTTCCACTTGTTGGCTCTACAATTACTGAACCTTCTTTTAATAATCCTTCCTTTTCTGCTTTCTCAATCATTCCTAAAGCAGCCCTATCCTTAACACTTCCACCAGGATTATATTTTTCTAATTTAACATAAACCTCTGCACTATCTTCATCAGACAGGTTGTTTAATTTTAGTATAGGAGTATTCCCTACTAAATCTAATACACCATTATATATCATCATTTCCTCCTACTATTTGAGCTAAACTCAAAAAATAAACTTAGTTACTATATCAATATATAGTCTTTAATTCACGCTATTTTATTAACTATTATAAATTAAAAACTTCGTCTCTAAACAATATAGAGACGAAGTTAGCTCCGTGGTTCCACTCTAATTAGATTAATAAATTAATCTCACTCATAAATGCAAATAATGCATCATCATTATAACGGATGATACCGGAAAGTTCTACTATATTTCAAACTTCAACTCCAAAGTGCACTTCATATAAATTGCAGGTAAAAAGTTCTCATCTTCCTTTTCTTTCTGTAACCTTCCTCTATACTACTCTTCTTTTTCTTAGTTTTTAATTCTGAGTATTTTAGTAAGTTTTATATTATCATTATATTCTTAAAGCTTTAATTGTCAACCCACTTTAATCTTTCTATTTTATCTTTTTCTTCCAAACTGGATATAAAATTTCATCTATTAAATCATGAGTGTTGACAGCTCCTATTAATTTATCTTCTTCATCGATTACTGGTATAGCTAATAAATCATATTTAGCTGCAATTTCTATTGCTTCATCTATATTAATATCATGTCTAATTACATTAATATTTTCATTCATTATATCTTTAACTTTAACATTAGGCTTATTTAATATTAAATCTAATTGACTTATATCGCCTAATATCCTATCACCTTCATCAGTAATATAAATCCTGTAAAGTTCATCTTCTTCAAGTTCTTCCATTTCCCTTAATATATCAATTATTTCACCAACAGTTATATCTAAATTAAATGAAATAAAGTCTGTACTCATTATACTACCAACAGCTTCATCTTCATAACTTAATAATTCCTTAACTTCATCTGCATCTTCTTTTTCTAAATTCACAAGAATCTTTTCTCTTTCATCATCATCTAGTTCGTCTAGAATATCTGCAATTTCATCATTAGGCATATTTTCTAAAAGCTCAGCTGCTTTAGTTTCACTTAAATCTTTTATAATACTACCTTTATATTCAGGTTCAATTTCTTCTAATGTATCTGCTGCCAAATCTTCATCTAATGATTCAAAGATTTGTTTTCTTGAACTTGCATCTAAGTTTTCTAATATATCTGCTAAGTCTGCTGGATGAAGAGTTGATAGTTTTTTATATGGTACTGCTATTTGTAAGTTGTTGTCTACCATTTCAAGAGATTCAACATCATCCCACATTAAAACTCTATCTTCATAATCTTTTCTAAGCATCTTATAGATAAAGCTACCAAACTTTGCGCAATTCATTCTTCTAAATCTTGCCATAGGACCAGTTTCAACAGCTATTACCCTATATTCTCCTGCAATTTCAGCTATTCTTAAATCATCAACTCTAACTACTTGTTTGCCATTAATATCTACTATTTTTTTATCTAGTAGATGCTCTGATAAAAGGTAAGAATATGTTCTTGGGAGTATTTCTTTGCTGCCTCTTGTAACTATTTTTATCCTATTGTCTTGTTGATAAAAATTAATACTCCTAAACTCATAGTGAAAAGTATATCCATCTCTTTTGACTTTGTAGCCAATTACCCTTGGATATCCGTCTTCAGTAGTTACATAAATATCTTTAAGTTCTCCAATGCTTTCATCAAACTCATCATATATCTTTCTCCCTAAGATATTTGTGTATAGAAATACTGATAGTTTCTTCATATCTTTTCCTCCTCACTTTTAGAAGAGTAGACAATGAATCAACTATTAATAAGCTTAATTTATAATGAAGTCTATCTCCTCTAAAACTCTAATATTCAATTTTGATAAGTTACTACTCTGAGGGACACCCTCCATTTTAAATTCACCCCTTATTTATTTAGAATAAATATTATTTCATTTTATTATACATACAATCTCCAATACTATATTATATTAAAATACCCTAAAAAGGCAACCTTTTTAAGAATGTAAAATTTAAAATGAATAGTTAAAATTTACGGATATTTTGATTCTCAAAACTTAAAATTCAAATAAAAAGACTGATGATACTTTGTCATCAGTCTAAAAAAAGGAACTGCTACATAACTTTTGCAACAATTCCTTTTCTAAATTAAGTATTTATTTAAATGTAGATATAGATTTAAATAAACAAAATAATATTAACACTTCACCAATTATTGGATAAGGATATATACTTATTCCACCTAATAGCAAAATATATTCTACTATATATAAAATTAAACTTACTAGAAGCAACCTCATACCAACTTTATTACAAAACGGCTTATCCAAATTAATTAATATAAACACCGCTAAAGAAGCTAATATAATTAAATATATTAAAATTGGTATCATTCCATTTTCTAAGGAAATAATAAACCCAAACTTATTAGTTATACTTATACTAAATTTATATGTATATACTAACACAACATATAGTAATCCTAAGATTATCATAAAAATATAGTTTCTATTAAACTTTAACTTTTCATTTCTTAAAAAAATGTATAAAGCTGAAAGTATAATTAACGGAATACTAAAGTAATTAAGTAAAACATAGTATCTCAAAAAATATATTATCCTTTGTTTTTCTATTATTACTCCACCTAATAAAACTAAGCACCTTAATATTATTGGCATTAACGAAATACTTACAAATAGTCTAATTTTCTTTGGTGATAAATCTATATTCTTTTTTTCTAGATATAAAATAAATGTAATTATAAATAACAAAAGACATAAATAGCTAAACTCTAACAATTATTACTCCTACCCTTTTATATTACTGCTACTTATAATTATTAAAAAAATTCTCATTTTATTCTAGTTTTATATTATTTTACGCCTAAAATTTTCAAGCCACCTTTTATACATTTTATATGGAGTGGAAATTCTGGTCCTTTTTCTCCATCAATATCTGTTCCAATATCTTCTTGAGATTCAATATATAAATTATTTGTTTTAAAATAAATAACATTATCTGAATCTAAATGTTCACCCTTCAATACTTTAACAAATAGAGGTATTAATTCTATTATAGGTATTGCTTTAAATATTATAACATCAAGCTGTCCATCTGTTGCATCTGCTCTTGTAGCTAATTTAAAATTACCAGCTGTTTGACCATTGAATACTAACATGAAGTACATCTTGCCCTCATATTCCATTTCATCAGACTTAATTTTTATATCAAGCTTTCTAAAGTTTGGTAGCTCTTCTAGTCCTTTTAAATAGTATGCAAGTTTACCTATTGTATTTTTTAAATTTACATCTGTTTTTTGTGAAACATCTGTAAATAGACCTGTACTTGCAACATTTACAAAATACTTATCGTTTATACTTCCTAAATCTACTGCTGTAACTTCAGAAGATAATATTTGTCTGCACGCTTTTGAAACATCTGAAGGCATACCTAAAAATTTTCCAAAATCATTAGCTGTTCCAACTGGTAATATTCCTATTGGAACTGAGATTCCACACTTAGTCATTGCATTAACTACATTGTCTATTGTCCCATCTCCACCAGCAATTAAAACATAATAATAGTTATTTTCCTTAAAATCATTAAAAGCATTTATAACATCCACTTCTTTATCTATTCTATATGGGACAATCGTGTATCCTGCTTCTTGGTGTATCTTTATAACCTTATCTAGCTGATCCAATATTAGGTTTTCTCCTGAGTATGGGTTATAAATAAATTTTACCTTTTTCACATTACCCCTCCTAGGTTAATTTTATATTATATTCCAATTATAAAAACTCTATAATTCCATACAATAAGTATATATAGTATATTACTATATTTTACATATAAATCAAATTAAATATTAGCCTCATTTCTTAATTTTATCTTAATAATTAAATTAATCTTTAAATATCTTATATTTAATAGAAATATATGATATAATATTGCATTGATAATAAGACATTAAAGGAACTAAAAATCTTTGTGTCTTAAAACCAGGAGTGATTTTATGAAAAAAAGTTGTATTCCAAATGTTTTTACATTTATTAATTTATCATGTGGCATAATATCTATTTTATACACTTTTGAAAAAAATTATTTATTTGCTTGCTTCTTTATAATAATAGCAGCACTTGTAGATAGATATGACGGAAGAGTAGCAAGATGGTTAAATGTTTCTAGTGAGCTAGGAAAAGAATTAGACTCATTAGCTGATTTAGTTTCCTTTGGAGTTGCACCATCTATACTTACATTCTTAATGTATGATTTAGCAAAGGTAGGACCAGCTGGAATAATAGGTATTGCTGTATTATTAGCTTTCCCTATATGTGGAGCTTACAGATTAGCTAGGTATAATACTTCCACATTTGATGGAGTTTTTACTGGAATTCCTATAACTATTGCAGGAAGTTTCATGGCTGTTTTTGTATTTTTTACATTAAACCATAGATTAACTCCATGGATTCCAATTATACTTCTAATACTAGGATCTTATCTTATGGTAAGTTCATTTAAATTGAAGAAACTTTAGTCACAAAGATAGTAAAAACAAAAAAGCTATTTCAATTAATATTGGAATAGCTTTACTTTTTACTCTTCATCTTCTCTTTCTGAATTATCAAAATCTAATTCATAATCTATTTCTGTTAATATATTATCTTTATTTGTTTTTTCATCTATATACTGTTTTTTCATTTTACAATACCTTGTGTAAGAACTACTACACTCATCTAGTGTTTTTATTATTTCGTCTATTATGTCCCCTAAGTCATCTGCTCTTTCTACAGCATCCCTTACATGGCTTTTCTTAGCTTCTGATATATTATTTAATTCATTTGCTCCACCAATTAATAGCCTATAAGAGTTGACCATAGAACCAAGTAAATTAGTCAAATTATTAATTTCGTCATATTGATTTTTGATTAAATCTCTGTATGGCAATTAACCACCTCTCATTATACTATCTAATTATAACTTCACTTACCTATTGTAAACTCTCAGTATCTTCTAAACCTTTGTTTTCTACTTCAATATTATTTTCTTTTTCAGAATTACCTTCTACTTCATCTTTGTTTTCTCTCGTTGTTGTATCTCTTTCTTCTATAAGTTTATTATTTTCTTTTAAATTATCATTTTCCATAGATTTAACATTAATAGACTCGTTATCTATTAACCTATTCTTTTTTATTGCTCTTACAAATTTATCTTCTATAAATCTATTATTATTTTTTTGGCTCTCTTGTACAAATTCATTATCCATCATATTAAATATATCTGAATCATACTTAGAACTCTCTTCTAATTCTTTATTACCTTTACAAACCTCTTCTTTATTTATTAGTTTACAATTTAAACTTTCTATTTGCTCTCTTAATATCTCCTTTGCATCATTAACTATTTCATTAATTGTTTTTTCAATAGAATCATAGTTTAAGTTTTCACATTTTAATGATGCTAAATGCTCATTGTAAATATCTTCGATTTTCCCAATATAATAATCTATCATTCCATCTATATCTGCCCTTGACAAAGGTCTTCTTATATTAGAAATAATATTTTTATAATTATTGTATAATTCTCTAAATTTATTGACATATAGATTAAGTAATTTTAAACGCTCTCTTTCACTCATATCAAGACAACCTGCTTCTCTGAGTTCTTCCATATATCTCATAAATCCTTTTACATAATTTGCAATTTGTTCTTCTATGATTTCTTCCTCTACATTTTTCAATTCACTTTCTAAAACTTCTTCGATTTCACCTCTAGAATTTCTAGATATACTATATTCTATATCAGCTAACTTTGCTCTACTATTTGGGACACTAAATTCACTTGTCTTTCTTTCTGTATCATACTCCATTGAATCTGTTTCAAAATTATATCTAAAATCTTCATTAAAAAGTACAGGTACAAAAAACTCCTTAGGTATTGATATAAACATGACGTACCCCCTTAAACATTTGTAATTTTACAGTATGGTTTAAAGTATGCTCTTGGATATTTGCATAAAGGGCAAACTAAAGGTGCTTCTTCACTTTCATGGATGTATCCACAATTCATACATACCCATAATGAGCCTTCTGGACCCCTAAACATGGTTCCATCTTCAAGCTTATCAAATAGTGCTTTAAATCTTTTAGCATGATTTTCTTCTGTTTCAGCTAATTCTTTATAAAAGTCTGCTATTTCATTAAAGCCCTCACTTCTTGCATCTTCTTCAAACTTTTTATATGAATTTTCGTACTCATCTTCTTCACCTAAAATACAATCTAATAAGTTATCCTTAGTGCAACCTATCCTGTTTAAAAACCTCCCAAATACTTCTCTTGCATGAGCTAATTCATTTCCTGAAGTTTCGTCAAATATTTCCCCAACCCATTGATATCCATCTAACCTTGCTTTTTCAGCATATAATGTATACTTAGTTCTTGCTCTAGATTCTCCAGCAAAAGTCCTGTAAAGATTTTGTTCTGTTTTACTTCCCTTGAACTCCATTCTAATCTCCTAAAAATTTATACACTTATACATTATGCATTTTATTATTTAAATGTGAACTTAAGTAGAGTTTTACAAATCAATTTATTAATGAAGATTTTAAAGTCTAAAAAATTAGAAAGTCGAGGAATTTTTAATACGTAAAATTCCTGAATTGCACATTAAAAAATACCGCATATTCATCTTTGAATAATTCGATATTTTATCGATTAAATAATAATTTTATTTTTCATTAACTATCTGTAAGTAAGTTTTTATATCTAGATTTTCTTTTAAAGTAGTACTAACTTTATCAAAATCACAATTTTTAAAATAAAATGTTTGTTCCATAAAACTGCCTAATACCTTAACCTTTATATCTTTTGATCTAATAATTATACTAACTTTTTCAATTTCACTCCATAGTATAACCTCTTTATATTTATACATTGATAAAAAGCCTTTTGAGCTAATTCCTCTTTTTATCCACATAAGTAAAAGCATAACAATAGCTAATATTCCTGTAACATAATGAAACCAACTCTTTGCAAAAAAATATATAATGCTACCTAAAGCAATAATAACTAACAATACAGTAGCAATTTCAAAATAGCTTTTCTTGGTAGGTATTATCAGTGCCTTTATATATAATAATTGCTTAAAAATAATTACAATAAAAAATATTAGAATAATAATATCAAAAATTTTCATAAAAACTCCTTTTCTAACTGTATTTTTATTAATAATCCTTATCACCTTATAATAGATTAATCAAAAACCTTCATTAATTATAGCCTCTATGAAATCATCTTTTCCTTTAAAAAACGAACTAGCTTTTAGCATCAATTTTTTATCTGGATAAATTGAATCTACTTCTTCACTTGTAGTTTTAAAATAATTACTTGAATAATAAACATCAATATTAGTGTTAGATAAATGTATTTGTTTAACTTCTCCAAAGTGATTAGGCTTACCGCCTGTTGCTTCACCTACTAAAGTGGTATTTGTACCATTTTTTAAATCCATTGCATTTAATATTGCTGAAGAAAAGGTTGATCTACCTATAATAGCATAAAGTTTTCCCTCTTTATTAATATCATTTCTTTCCTTTATAGCTTTTAAAAAACTATTGAAAATCATTGAGTTTCCGCCACTATTATCTCTTAAGTCTATTATCAACTTTTCTGGATTATTTTTATCAATAACATCAAAAACCTCCTTAGTAAAGTCTTTAAATGAATATTCATCCATATTCATGCATAAATTATATTTAACATAAACTATATTTTTATCTTCTATATATTTAAACCAATACATATCACTTTTATTTTGTTTTGATAGTGGCAAGGTATCAATTCCATTATAATCTGATATAAGTAATATATCTTTAACGTCTTCATTTGATATAGTTTTAATATCAACATCTCCATTAGCAAATGTATATGTTATTTCTTCACTATCAGCTAGTCCACTAAAAGTTAGTAAATTAAAATTACTTAATGCTGCTGAAAATTCATCCTTAAATATAGCATTATTATCTTTTGCTATATAAGGCTTAAGCATTTCCTTAACTTCTTCTACTTCATAGCCATTTATAGCTATCAATTTCTTCCCCCAATAATCTTTATATTCTAACGATCCATCTATTAAATAAATTCCTTCTTCAAACTCAAAAAATTTTAATGGATATATCGTATTATTAACTAATCCTACTCTAGTATGACTATCATTTATTGATACTATTAACCTTACCAACTCACCTTTTATTTCTTCATCTGTATAAGTAGATATATTTTTTAATAGGCTATCCATTTCTTCATTAAACTCTTCTTTTGATTTATAAAAAAATAAATTCTTATGTTTCTTTGGTAGATGATATTTTAAAAATTCAATATCTTTTGTCCACTTATCATTTCTATCACTACTAGATATTATTGGTGAATTAGTAACTCTATTAAATACTTTATTTATAAATATTCCGCCTATTATTAATAAGAAAAGTGTAATTAAACCCACAGTAATTAATATCTTTTTCTTTTTATTAGTTTTCATGATGCCCCCTCATAAATATCTCATAAATTTATTTTTACTTTTTATATATAATAATGAATCTATGTTCAATACTTTCTATATATCCTTTATATTCTATTTCTTTATTTAATTTACATAATTCCTCAAAATAATTTTTCACTGAAAATTTGAGGAATTCCCATTCAATCATGTTAGTTCAGAAAGACATTTCTTTGCTTCAGCCAATTTATTTACAATAATTACATATAATTATATATTATAGGAATTATTAGGTAAATAATTTATAAAAAATAAGATAAGCTTTTTCAGCCTATCTTATAATTCTAGCTTCTTAACTCTCTTATTTCTTCTATATTTACTCTAGTTTTTCATTAATTACCTCATCATCTAAAATGTCCAATAAGTTTTGGCTATTTATATTGCATTCTTTTCCTACACTGAACTAATTGATATTATTGCGAACTAAATAAATTAATTTGCTCTTTGAAAATTGAATAGTACGGTATTAAATCTTATAGATAGGAAACACTATTTATGAGGTGAAAATTATGAAAAAAAAAGTAATCAGTATAGCAATATTAGTTATAATAGTTTTAATTGCTACAACAAATAATGTATATGCAAAAACACCTATTAATCCAATTAATAATGTTTATAAAGAAGGTATTTATAAGCTTAATAAAAATGATGCGGGAAAATATCAATTACAATTTAAATTTCTTAATAAAGATATTGATTCAGCAATTATTGTACTAGATAAAAATGCTGACATACTTTATAAAAATATAAACTGTAACAGAAAATGTAATGCTGGTACAATAACTAATAAAGATACTATAGTAATAATAACCGATGGAGAAGTAGAATTAAGCTTTACTAAAATAAATTAAATATAAAATTTATTTCAAATTAATAAAAATACCGTACTATTCAAAAAATATGCGGTATTTTTTAGTGCGCAATTCAGAAATTTGACTAAGCACTGTTCTTCAAAATCCTTTATGAATTTTTTCTCAATTCCTTCACTTTTTCACTTTTAAAACCTTTAGTTATTAAAAATAAGAATTATAAATTGGCGAAGATAAATAAAATATGTGGTAAATTCATATCTTATATCTTCGCCTTTCTTATTTTAAATATAACTATTAGCTAATTGATAAAAATCTTTCTATCTTCATTGCAAACTATTTCTATTTGTTTGCCTTCTTTCGTTTTAGTTACAAGAGTAACTTTGCGTCCCCATAAATCTTGAACGTATTTAAGAGTTTCCTTAGCATATGACATTTCAAGCTCTCTTCCATCAAAGAAGTGCTCTAATGTTAAAGTTAAGTCTCTTCTATTTAAATTAGTTACTCTTATATATGGAATTGATGCAACTCCACAAGTATCTGCAAGGTAATCTCTAATTTGCCTCCAACCAACTTCATCTGGGACTTCTTCAACTACATATTCAAAACTCTTTTTGGCATATTGAAATAAGTTTAGCTCTTCACATAACTCCCTCGTTAGATATCTTCGTAAAAAAGAGCTATCTCTTTCTGTTTTTCTAACTTCAAATATTTTTTCTCTACCAAATCTTTTTTCAATATCTTGAAAGACTTTGAAGCCTATATAATACGGATTTAATCCACCAACTATAGGTGCTACTACATCATTATGTCTTTTTAAGAACTCAAAATGTAGTCCATCATCTAAATCTAACTCTTTTAATATATTATAATGCCAAAAACTTGCCCAACCTTCATTCATTATTTTAGTTTCAATTTGAGGCATAAAATATTGAGTTTCTCTTTTTACTATTCTTAATATATTTTTTTCCCATTCTTCTAAAGAGCTATATTTTATTATAAATCCTAAAACATCATCACATGGCTCAACTGGTATTTTAGATATATCAGGAAATGGTATTTCATCATTTTCATCTAAAATCCCTCTATTTTCTTTTTTAGAATAGTAATCAGCCATTAAACTTTCTTTAATTTCCTCACTGCTTAATTCCTTTACTCCAACTACTCTAGGTATTTGATATCTAATTGCATGTGCTGCATCTAAGATTTTTTCTACCCTTTCATAACCTATACTTGGATCATTTATATATCCCCTAATTATCTCTGCATCTAGCTTAAACATTTCCAATGCTCCCTTAGCATTAGTTCCTTCTACAAACATTCTATTATTTGCAAAAAAATCATTATGACCATATACATGAGCCATAGTTAGTATTTGTAAAAGCAATGTATTTTCTCTCATCAAATATGCAAGGCAAGGATCTGAATTTATTACCATTTCATAAGGTAATCCAGTCATATTTAATGAATACAATGTTTTATTTTTATCATATGCTTTACCATAACTCCAGTGAGGATATTTAGAAGGCATACCAACATATGCCTCATAGCCTAACATTTCATTAAAGCCTATTATCTCAAACTCTTGTGGATAAAACTTAAGTCCTAGCTCTCTTGACTTTTCTTCTATAACTTCATTCCACTTCTCTAAAGTGCTAACATTGTACTCCATAACTATTCCTCCTTCAGCTCTTTAGATAACATTATCTTCAATGCATCCCATAAATCCTTTTTTTCCTTAACAATTACTGAAACGAAGTTTTTACAGCTTATCTCTTTATTAAATCTATAATACATTGTCGTTGAATAAGTGGATGGTAATAATTCTGCATAGCCAAACATATTACTTATTTTGCATAATTCTTTTACAGATTTCATTGCTCTTTCATTATCTTCACTCCAGTTATCTCCATCACTAGCATATATAGGGTAGATATTCCACATTTCTGGAGGATACTTTTCTTTAATTAAATTTAAAGCTGTATTAAGTCCACTTGAAATATAAGTTCCACCTGATTCTGCTTTATGGAAAAACTCAAACTCATTTACCCTTTTAGCAACAGTAGTATGAGATATAAATTCAAAAGCTATATTATTATATTTCCTTTTTATGAATCTAGATAAAACAAAGAACAATGATCTTGCTAAATATTTTTTGCTACTATCCATAGATCCTGATACATCCATAATAAATAGCATTACTGCATTGCTTTCTTTTTTAGGTTTTTTCTTAACTTTATGATATCTAAGGTCTTCTTCTCTAAACGGAAATCTATTTATATCACTATCCAAACCTGCCTCACGTAAGGCTCTCTTTTTACCTTGCTTTCTTTCAAGCTTTGCTACAACAGTCTTTTTCTTTGCTAGTCTTGGATTTATTCCATATCTTTGATAACCACGCTTTCTACCAGAACTTTCTGTTACTATTTCAGAATATTTCTTTCTATCTAAGTTAGGTAACTCTAAATCCTCAATTATATAATCCATAAGTTCTTCCATTGTTACTTCAGTTTCATAAATATCATCTCCAGGAGAGTTACCTGCACCTTGATTACCACTTTTTCCTGAGTTCGGATTTCCATCTGAAATCTTATCTCCTCTTCTTTCTTCCCCAACTCCAGTGGCAACCCCTTTATTATTTCTTCCAAATACAAATTGATATTCTTTTATTCCTCTAATTGGAATCTTAAATTTTTTATTTTTACTTTCTCCAATTATACTTTCTTCTGAAAGAATATCCCCCAAATTTTCTTTTATAGACTTTTCAACTAATTGTCTATGTCTTCTTCTATCCTCGATTGATCTATCATGCTCTAATGGATTATCTGCATTATCTCTAAAGATTGCCATTTTTATCAATCCTTCCACAAGTTGTTCGCAGCATATTTTAATATTACATCACAGCAATGTAAGCAATATCCATTATTTTGCATTTCTTCAACCATGGAGTTATATTTTTCGGCTTGTTCTGTATCTCTAACTCTAGATTTAGTTATTATTCTTGAAAGATCTTTAACAGATGCCATAAGTTTCTTTTCAATAGCTTCTTTTAAAGGTTCATATGATGTATAGTCTATCTTACTTCCATTTCTAACCAAGTAGAACATGTATGAAGTAACATCGGCTCTAAAGCCTTTGCATGAATTTTCTGAAACTCCAATTTGTTCTTCTATACTTCTCATAAATTCTTCATCTGGATTTAACTCTTCTCTAGTTGATATATCTTTTATTTTAGTCTTATTAACAAATGCTTCAGCATTATCTATATAATTATCAAATAAGCTTTCTGCTTGTTCTCTAAATGAGTGGATGAATGCCTTTGTAATTTCTTTTTCAAGAATTTTATTATATTCTTTTCTAATTGTATCTTGTATAAAGCCAAGATATTTCTTCTTATCTTCGGCTGCAATATCCATTTCCTTAACTGATTTTATAATACTTTCCATTATACTTAATGGGTTTATACAATTATATTCTGAACTTGAAAGGGCATTATCAATTGCCTTAATTATAAATCTAGTACTTATACCCTTCATTCCTTCATATGAGCCTGCTTCTTCTCTTAATTCATTTATATCAATTCTCTTAGTACTTCCCTTTTCAACTATTTCTTCTCCATTATAGATCTTAAGCTTTGTTATAGGATCTACCTTTGCAGATGGAGCTAGTCTTGAAAGGATAGCAAACATAGCTGCAACTTCTATTGTATGAGGAGCTATATGTGCATTAAAGTTACTCTTTCTTAAAATCTTTTCATATATTTTTACTTCTTCATCAAGTTCTAAGCAATATGGAACTTCTATTTTTACAATTCTATCTAAGATAGCTTCGTTTGTATGATCTGATTTAAACTTGTTCCATTCAGCTTCATTTGAGTGAGCTATTATAAGTCCATCAAAGTAAATCATAGATCCCTTACCTGGTGATGGGATAGACTTTTCTTGAGTTGCAGTAATTATTGTATGAAGATATTCAACATCATTTTTGAATACTTCTATAAATTCAACTAATCCTCTATTACCAACATTAAATGCGCCATTTAATGAGAAAATTCTAGGGTCATCTTCTGGATACATATCCATTTTTGAAATATCAATTGATCCAGTTAAAATAGAAGTATCTTGGTTATTTGGGTCTACTGGTGGAACAACACCAATTCCTTTTCTTGATCTAATAGAGAATCCTTTTGTTTCAACTGGGAACTTTTCATATTCTCCATTTAATTCATTCATAAGTCTATACTTACAAACTGGACATAAATCTCCTTCTATCTTTACCCCTAATAACTCTTCAAATTTTGGTCTTAAATGCTTGGGTATTAAATGTAGCGGTTCTTCATGCATCGGGCAACCTTTTAAGGAATATATAGGAGCACATTCAACAAGTGCCTTTTTCAAAGCTTCAACTAATGATGATTTACCTGCCCCAACTGGACCAACTAAATATAGTACTTGTCTAGCTTCTTCTCCATTCATTGATGCAGAATGCAAATAATTTACTAGCTTCATAATTACCTTGTCAATACCAAAAAAATCATCTTTAAAAAATCCATACTTTCTTATAGAGTCATTTCCATATATCTTTTTCACTTTAGGGTTTTCTTCACCCTTTAGTACTTCTACACCCTTACTAACTACCATATCATAAATTCGTTTGTGTGAAAGCTTAGCTATATCTGGGTTCTCTTTTACTAATTCTAAATACTCAAGGAATGTTCCTTCAAATCTTTCTTTATTTCTGCTTTCCCTATCACTTTTTATAAATTCTTCGAAGTTCATTTACTCCCCCCCTTTTTACTAAAATATATTCATTAATATGCTTTATATATGACAAAATCTTTTATATGACAAAATCTTTTATATGACACTTTTATTTAAATTTATTAATTATTTAATTTTGCACATATTAATTTTGAAAAACATATATTTTTTTCATATAATGAATAATTAATAAAAAAATGATAATAATAAAACTAATATGAATCTCATTGATAAAAGTGACTACTTTGTGCGAATATTTTCTCTATAATGTAAAATTTGTTAATTTAATATTTATCACACTTGATAAATTAATAACAATTATTAATTAGTAACTTTTATTGATAAATTGATTATAATATAGTATAATAGTAACAAATAAAAGAATATTTAAAGGGGTGTTGTACATGGAAGGAATAGCATGCATGCTAAGCAAAAAGTGTAGAAGAGAAAAATCAGAAGAAATAGTTAAAAATATGAATAACGAACAAAAAACTTATGAAGAAATTTATGAAAAAGAAAATAATAATTAAATAAATTTTATTATATAGCTCATAAATGAACACATAATTGAGAATTTAAAAAGAAAGTTTTGTATATTAAGTAGTTCTATATAGCATAAAAAGTAGAGAAATTATTTTCTCTACTTTTTATTTTATAAGTTTCAGAAATTATAGTCCTTAACTACCTTTTTTAAACACTTTATTCCATTGTAAATGGCATCGTTGAATTATCTATATATTCTGAAGCCCCTCTAGAAAATGCATTCCCAATAACTGTATCATTTCCGATTCTGTATTTAAAATAGTTTACTCCATAAGATATAGACATTCTATTTGTATCAAAAAACTCCTTATCAAATTTTAGCCCTTTAGATACTGCAAATACATATTCTCTTTCTTCATTAGGATTTAAAAAAGAGCTAAAATTATACTCTCCATCTACAGGTTTATAATTCACTAAATATTCTCTCTCAGTATTATCATAACCTTTAAATACAGGAGTAGCATTATTTGAACTAAATCCACTCTTATCCTTTGTATTATGTGAAAACTCTAAATTCACATTATTTAAACTAGCATAATACTTACTATTATTTTTTATATTAACTTTAATCTTATAAGTATATTCATCTTCTTCAAATCCTGAATATTTTATTATTGGTCCTTCACTATTAAAGGCTTCTTCAGTAGAATCAACATATAATAGCTTGTCTTCCAAAATGAATTTAAAGCCTAAAATAAAGATAAAGCTAAAAAGAAAAATACTAATGCTTACTTTTATAAATTTTTTATTCATTTTAATCTCCTCCTAAGCTAAATCCTTATTTTTATAGATTTTTAAAGAAATATACATTGAAATTATAAATAAAACTAATGCTATAACAAATATAAGAATAAGATAAACATTCATTGACATAACCTTATAATCATAAGTTTTCAAATTAAAAATATTATAAATTAATCTTCCTATTTTTCTTGAAAAACTTATAAGTAATGTTTCTTTTCCTGTATTTATAAATTCATAAGCACTACTATTTTTAAAAGTCATGTAACCTATAAATATAGTTATTATAGGAGCAATAATTCTTCCAATTCTATAACCATATTTATATATAATAGGTATTATTATTCCAAAGCTAAGTAATATAGTTACAATAGAAACAACTATATCTTGAAGAACCATAACTCTTGCAGAATTTAATATGTTTATCCCATATAGCACATACATTAATATTAATGAAGCAAAGATTATTATTAATGTTAATATATATTTTGAATAAACTACATCTTCTCTTTTATTTGGAAGGCTTAGCATAAAACTTTCACTTTTATTCGTGTAGTCATAATAAAAGCTATTCAACATAACAATAAAAGTAAACATTATTGGAAGTAAGGTTGGAAATACATATGAAAAAGCTGTTAATAAAAATAATCCTACTATAAATGTAAGTATTGCAGCTTTTAATGATCTAACTTTTAACCCTACTATTAAATCTTTCTTAATTAAATTAAACATTATTTTTCCTCCTTTACATAGTGAAACATTATATCTTCTAAAGTTGGAATACTTATATTTTCATTATTTAATCCTTTTTCATTTATAAATAAACCTTCCATGTAGTACTTTGTTTCCTTTGTAGAAATAAAATTTAATTTACTTTCTTCAAGTTCTTCCTTTAATCCCCTAAAAATTCTGTATCTTTCCTTTATTTCCTCCATATCTTGTGAGAAAATTAACTTTCCCTTATTAATAAAAGTTATATAATCTGCTATTCCATCTAAATCTGAAGTTATATGAGTAGAAATAATAACACTTCTATTTCCATCTTCTATTGCTTCTTGTAGTAGCTTTAATATATCTTTTCTGATTATAGGATCTAACCCAGCTGTAGGCTCGTCTAGTATTAAAAGCTTTGCATCATGAGATATAGCATTAGCTATCATAAGCTTAATAGCTTCACCTTTTGAAAGTTCTCCGATATATAGTTTTTTATGAATTCCAAATCGTCTTAAGTAAGAATCAAAAAGATTTGAATCAAACTTTGAGTATGACTTACTAACTATTTTCTTAAAATCTTTAACATTTAGATGACCATAAAAATTTAAATTATCAAATACAAAGCCAATATTATCTTTAACATAAATTTCTTCTTTAAAAATATCTTTATCAAATATTTTTATTTCTCCTTTATCAGCTTTAATTAGTCCAAGAAGCATCTTTATTAAAGTTGTTTTTCCTGAACCATTAGGTCCAACCAATCCCATTATAAATCCTTCTTTTAACTCAAAAGAAATATTATCAAGATTAAACTTACCTCTCTCTTTACTTATATTATCTACCCTAATCATACTATTCTCCTTCATATAACAAATCTATCATCTTATAAATATCTTTCTTATCTAGCTTTATAGCTCTTGCTATTTGCATAATACCCTCTAACTTTTCCTCTATTTCCTTAAGCTTTTCTTCATAAACAAGCTCCTTGTTAAAATAAGATACATAGCAACCCTTTCCCCCAACAGTTTCAATAAAGCCTTGATTTTCTAGTTCTTCATAAGCTCTTTTCGTTGTAATAACACTTATATTTAAATCCTTAGCTAAAGACCTTATGGATGGCAATTTTTCATTAGGCTCCAATGTTCCATTAATAATTTCTTCTTTAATAGAATTAACTATCTGCTCATATATTGGAAGCTTAGATGAATTACTAATTAATATTTTCATTTTTCACCTCACACAACTGTATAGTCTGTATATGTATACTATATACAGTATACACATCAAAAGTCAAACTAATTTTTCATCTTTTACCAAATGTATTTATATAATGCATATATAAATACTATAAATAATTTTAAATTACTAATTTGCACTCATATATTATAAATAAGCATACTTTATATAATAAAAAATAAAGGGAGTCGCGAAACGCGACGCCCTTCAAAAGTCTTATAGAAAATCTCCATTTCATAATCCAACGTAGTTAAATTATTTCCTTAATTCTTTCACTCTTTAATTTCTTCATTCCATAATTCAGCTCGTCTGAATTATCACCTTAATTATCCATTGTCCATTATCCATTCTCAAATTTCCATTGACTTTACTTTTTCTCCATTCTTATGTTCTTCTCCACCATCCCCATAGCTCTATAAAATCCTATAGCACCTTCATTAAAGCTCCAAACTCCAAGTTCTAGACTTTCTGCTCCATTGCTCTTTACTAAATCATATGAATAATCAAATAACATTCTTCCTAAGCCTTGCCCTCTATTACTTTCCTTTATAGAAATTTCATCTATATACGCGAAGAACTTGTCATTTAATAAATCCATGCTTTTAATTTCTATATATCTTATCATTGCATAACCAACTATCTTTTTATCTTTAGCTATTACTATGATTTCAATATTTTCATCATTTAATAACTCTTTAAAATATGATTTATATATAGTCTTATTTACTTCTTTATATATATCTGGTCTATTTTTGACATGAAATATGTGCAGCTCCTTCGAAATATTACTTATATATTTATAATCATCTAATTTAGCATGTCTTATTTCTACCCCAAGTCCATCACCTCATAATATTTGTATTAAAAATATTGAAGTATTGTTACCTTATTAACTCTATAATTTAAAGTAACATTTTGAAGTATTTTACTTATAATGATTATAAAATAATATATTAGGAGTTTATCAATGAATTTTAATGATGATGATTCAATTCTTTACTCAGATGATTCTAGATTAAGACCACCTCCACTTGGAAATCTAGTCCCTGGGTTCCCAACACCTGGCCCTACCCCTAGTCCTGGTGGAAATTTTTCTTTTCCTGGATCTCAAGGTGCTCCACCTATGGGAAGCAATTTAAATATAGGCCCACCACCAAATTTTACTCCATCTAAGAACAGTTCAGGTGTGCAAAAATTAAGCTCTACTGGTGGCCCTCAAACTAAAGCAGTAAGTCCAGGCTCTATTAGTTTTTGTTTGTTCAAATTTACTTATATATGGGAAACTAGTGGTAGAAACTATTGGGCATTTTTATTAAATGTAGATCGTAGATCAGTTTCTGGTTTAAGATGGTTTAGAAATACTTGGGTATTCTTTGGTCTAGATTTAAGAAGAATAGATTCATTTATATGCTACAGAAGTGACTCTAAATGTGACTCTGACTCAGAAAATGATTTAACTTCAGCAAATGATTCAGTCCAAGAAACTTTGATAAACAATAGAAAAAAATACTCAGTTGATGGTATAAAAAATATTTATACCAGAGTATTAACTTCTGTTGAAATTCCTGAAATAAAAAATGATTATATAATTAATTATCTAGGTGAAGTTGATGGTAATGAATTAACTACAAGAATTCCTTGCAAACAAACAAGAGTAACTAATTATAGAATAGTTCTTGAATTAACATACCCAGATGAATTTAATAAACAATTAATAGATAAAATTAATTCATGTGCTATTGATGCATCTACTGTTGCTTCAAGATATTTAGATGAATTTAGAGATAGTAAAAACTTTTTAACTCCTTTAGAAGTATTTAACTCATCTGCTAAACAAATAGGTAAATCAATAAAAGTCTTCTCTTCAGAATTTACTAATAAATTAAAGAAGCTTAAATTACCTAGAGAAATAACAAAGGAAGTAGAGTATACAATTCTTCAAGAAAAAATAGAAGAACCATGGAGAATACTATAGATAATTGATAATTAATAATGGATAACTAAGAGTAACCAATTGACAATTTAAATTGAAGAATAGCTAAAAGGACTGGAGTATAGCAATATTTGTAATACTCCAGTCCTTGTTTTTAGTTAAACCTAAATTTGTTAAATTGTTTCTTTTCTTTCATTATATATAGTTATTCCAAGGGTTAATGCTAATCCTCCCCATAAAACAACAGCTCCTAATGAAAAGAAGATTAATGCTACTCCTGTCATTATGTAATGCCCCCTTTTTAATTACTCTGATATATTTCTATTTTTCCATTGTTTTTTGCTTATTATAAGTGCAAGAATTATTCCAAAGCCAATAATACTCCATCCATATGCAAATAATGCTGAAAGATCATATCCTCCATAAGGCGTTTTGATTTCTGTAATTATACTTTGTGCTAACATAAAAATTAATATAGTTGGTGTTACAAACTTAACGCAAATATTCCACCACTTACCTATTTTAAAATATGATATTTCATTTGTATGCTCTCTAACTATATCAGGATTAACTATCCATCCAATTAATACAACTTCCAATAATCCAACTACTACAATTCCATAATTATTTATAAAGTTATCTATTATATCTAAAAGGTAAAGTCCAGCTCCTGTAGAATATAATATTCCAATTGAAAATCCTATTAAGCAAATTATTGCAACAACTTTATTTCTTGCCCAACCAAACTTATCTATAAATGGTGCTGAAACAGCTTCTATTAATGATACAGATGATGTTAAACCTGCAAATAACAAACATAAAAAGAATAATACACCTAAAAGTGTTCCTACTGATCCCATTTCTGTAAATACCGCTGGGAATACTACAAAAGCAAGTCCAACTCCACTTGATACAACTTCACTCATCGGTATCCCTTTTGCACTTGCCATAAATCCTAATATAGAAAATACAGCTATAGCTGATAAAAATTCAAAACCACAATTTGCAAATGCAGTCATAAATGCACTATTATTTATATCAGTTTTCTTAGGTAGATAACTGGAATAAGTCATCATTATTCCCATGGCTAAGCTAAGGGAAAAGAATACTTGTCCATAAGCAGCTACCCATACCTTTGGATCCATAACCTTTGACCAATCTGGTGTAAACAGTGTATTTAGTCCTTCTGCTGCTCCTTCTAAATTAACAGCTCTAATCGCTATTATAATCATTATAATTACAAGTGCCGGAAGAAGAATTTTATTAGCTTTTTCTATTCCAGCCTTTATACCTTTATAGCATATAAACCAACTTATAAACCAAATAATTGCTATTCCTATTAATATAGGTAAAATCATACCACCAAAATCAAATGGTGAACTAGATAATTTAATAAAGTCTGTATGGAAAAATGCATCCGTATCACTTCCCCATCCTTTATTTATGCTAAATCTCAAATAATTTACTGCCCAACTTAAAATCATAGAGTAGTATGTTAAAATTATAAATGCATTTATTGTTGGCCACCATCCAAGCCATTCCCACTTTTTCTTTACCTTTGCAATTGCAAGTGGTGTTGACCCTTTATATTTATGCCCTAGTCCATATTCCAATATTAATAATGGAATACCTGCTGTAAATATAGCAAAAAAATACGGTATTAAAAATGCCCCACCACCGTTTGTATATGCTATATATGGAAAACGCCAAATATTACCTAGTCCTACTGCTGAACCTACTGCTGCAATAATAAATCCTAATTTTGATCCCCACTGTTCTCTATTTTCTTCCATAAAATCGCCCCCTAAAAAAAGTCATTACTTACATAACTTATTAATATTTAAATATATAATATATTAAAATATTAATAAAATCAATATATTTTTAACAAAATATTATAACGTTTTAACTAATTATAATAAATCATAATTTTATACAAATAAATATTAACATTTTGTTAAAATACCCTTGTGAAAACATATAAAAAATAAGCATCTCATAATTTGAAATGCTTATTTTTCTATATTTAATTCTCTATAATAAACTCTTTATGTAGTTTCCATGTATTATCTACCCATTTAAATATGCTTATATTATCGAAGTAACAATTAAATTCAAATGGATATTTATTTACATATTCCCATACTTCTTTATATATCGATGGAACCTTTTTAGAAGTTAATGTAACATGAAAAATTTTATCTTTTCCATCCTTTTTATTAAATTCAATATAATCAAAATTATCAAGAATATCTATTAATTTATCATGAATAACTTTACCTTCATTAGACATATTTACATCCATATAAATAACTCTATTATCAAAATGATTATATTTATCCATTATAAATTCTGCCTTCCTTTCGTTTTTACTGAATTTATATAAAGCATCTTCTAAATCTTTTATACTTTTATCATATTCAAAGGGTGCTTTAATAGTAAAATGTGCGGGTAGCTTTGATGACTTAGCTTTAAATTTTTGAAATATATCTTTTCTCATTTCATTATTAAAGGCTCCAGCTTCTCCCTTTACTACACAAACTATAACATATCTCATAAAAACTTCTCTCCTCTCATTAGTTTCTTTGCTTTAATAAATTCCTATTTAAATTAATAATCTTTATAATTTATTTTTTGTATATTAAATAATAAAGATACTAGTTTACATAAATAGCTAAATTAAAAATTTTAATAGATTTTTTAAAATAATTCTACTAATATAAATAACACTTGCCTAACGCTTTTTCTCTACAGGCAAACATTCAATTCTATAACCAATTTCTTTATTAGCCATTCTATAGCCTTCATTTATCATTTCTTCTATGCTCATTTCATTTCCTAATAAGGCATCTATAGTTATTTGAGATCTATCAGGAAAATATTTATCAAGTACTCTTTCATTAATATAATCTTGATCTTTTGTAGAATAATCATCTAAAATATGCATTACATTAAATCCAGATTCCTTTAAAGCTCTCCCAACTAATATACTTCTATGACATCTTATTGGATCTTGCATTGCTCCAAGTAAAGCAATTCTATACCCTTTATTACATCCGTCCTTTAATCTTTCAATCCCCTTAATAAAGTCTTCCTCATGAATAACTTTTTCAAAATCAGAATATCCTTCTTCATTATAAGAAACCTTATTTATTCTTTTTGCTGCAAGCTCCTTAGCCATATAAATATATATAAATCCAGCTTTAGTTAAAGTATATTTTATAGTTTCTTTATCAAATTGCACATTATATTTTGAATAAGGTGTTCCTCTAATATCAACAACACAATTAATATCATAATATCTTAACATTTCTATTAATTTTTCAACTGTATAATTTGAATGTCCTATTGTATATATATCCATTAAAACTGCACCTCCTGGATCTAGTGAAGAGTGAAAAGTTAATGTAAATCTATTTCAGACAAGATTCAGTAGATCATATTTTATACTAATTTCATATAACTTGACTAAATATTCAATGCCTACTATACAAAACTTAAATTCAACTTTTTCACTCTTTATCCCTTAAAACTTTTTTGATTATAATTATAAATGATAAATATAAGTTGGCGAAGATAAATAGAATATGCGGAATAAGCATATAGCGGGCAATTAGAAAGACTTGGTGAAGGAAGAACTACTAGGCCTTAGTGTTATTGGTTTGTTTGAGCGCAGCGAGTTAACCAAAACTCTTGGCATAGCAGTTTTTCCGAGCCTAGTACTTCTTTGCTAAGCTATTTAGCTTATGGAGCATATCTATTTATCGTAGCCTTTTATATTAGCAATTTATAACTATCAGCTAAATAGTTTTAGTAATTCTTCCTCTGTTATTGTATTTAACGTTTCTCCACTCAACGCATCTCCATCTATTATCTTGCTAATTAATTCTTTCTTTTCTTCTTGAAGCTTTATAATCTTTTCTTCAATGGTATCTTTAGATATAAGCTTTATTACTTCAACTATATTTTTTTGACCAATTCTATGAGCTCTATCTGTTGCTTGATCTTGAACAGCTGGATTCCACCAAGGGTCAAAGTGGACTACAACACTAGCTGACGTTAAATTCAATCCAACTCCACCAGCTTTTAAGGAAATTAAGAATATATTTTTATCTCTATTATTAAATTCATCAACTAAATTTATTCTTTCCTTTGCTTTAATACTTCCATCTAAATATAAATAGTTAATATCATCCTCTTCTAGTTTATTTCCTATCTTTTTTAATACAGATGTAAATTGTGAAAAGATAATTATTTTTTTATTTGAATCTATAGTTTCTTTTATTATTTCCTTAACTGCTTTTATTTTTGCACTTTCTTCTTTAAAATCATCTATTAATAAAGATGGGTCTAAACAAAGCTGACGTAATTTTGTAAGATAAGATAATATAACAATTTTATTGTCTTTGATTTTTTTATTTTCCTTAATCTTCTTCTTAACTTCCTTCATATATGAATTATAAATTTGTTTTTGACTAAATGTCATTGGTATTAAGTATTCTTTTTCTATTTTATATGGTAATTCATCTAGTACATCTTCTTTTAAACGTCTTAGTATAAATGGTGAAATTAGTTCTTTAAGTTCTTTTAAACTTTCATCATCTCCACTTAAAAACTTACCTTTAAACCTTTCTTCATTATATAAATATCCAGGCATTATAAAGTCAAATATTGACCATAATTCTAGCAAATTATTTTCTATTGGTGTTCCTGTTAAAGCTAATTTACAATTTGCTTTTATTGATTTAACTAACTCTGAAATTTTAGATTTTTTATTTTTAATATTTTGAGCTTCATCAATTATACAAAAATCAAACTTTTTATCTTCATACCATTGATAATCACTTCTTAAAGTTCCATAAGTGGTTAGTAAAACATCATATTCTTTATATTCATCTTTAACTTTATTTCTTTCACTAACACTTCCATGAATTACTCCTACATTTAAAGTATCTGCAAATTTTTCAAATTCACTTTTCCAATTGTACACAACAGAAGTTGGAGTTATAATTAAACTTTTTTTATTCTTATTTGAAAGTAATAAAGTTATCGTTTGAATAGTTTTACCTAGCCCCATATCATCAGCTAATATTCCACCAAAGCCTAAGTTTTCTATTGACTTTAGCCAATTATATCCTTTAATTTGATAATCTCTAAGCTTTGCATTTAAATCCTTTGGAACATCATGTTTTTCTTCCTTATTCTTCAAATTATCTATTAATTCATTTATTTTTTCTCCTCCAGTTATAAATGGAATTCTTTTATTTTTTATCTTATTTTCTAAATGCAATAAATTAAATTTATCCACATATATTTCTTCTTTATAAACATTATTAAATAAATTCAACTCTTCTATTGTTTTAAAAAATTCAACTACTTCCATATCCTTTAAATCTAAGAAATTATTTTCTCTAGTTTTATAAAAGGAACTTCCATTTTTTATTCGTTCCATTATTTCTGCTATTTCGTTATAATCTACCCCATCTATCTTATAATCAAACTTATAATAATCATCTATTTCTTCTATTTCACTTAATATATCATTAGATTTTATAAGCTTAATTTCACCAAACTCGTTAGATAAAGTTACTATTCCAATTTGATTTAACTTATTTATACCTTCGCTTAATAATATGTATTTATCCTCATCATTTCCTGTAAATATAAATTTATCTTTATGCTTTATAAACTTATATCTTTCTAGCTCCATTTCTATTTTTTCCTTGGCTCTACTATCTTTCAAGCCATCTAAGCTATTTGCATAATTTATATCAATACTGCAATATATATTTTCATTTTCTTTTTCTATATAAAATCTTGGAATATTAACTTTATTTATTTCAAATTTTACAGTTTCATCTATAATTATGTCCTTTGAAATTTCACCTAATATAAATAATAATTTCTTTAAATTATTTTCTGTATTTTTATAAATCAAGCTTCCTTTTTGCTCTAACTTATCATATATTGCCTTATAATATTTTAGTTGCTTTTCTGTAGGTAAATATATTTTTTTATCATATATCCAAACTTCTTTTTTATCATCAATAGGTGTTGTATTCTTCTTTTGAGGATTTACTATTAAAGCTTCGCCCTTTTTCTTTAACGTAAATATTAAAGGCATATCTTCCTTATAAATAGTTGAATTATAGTTCATATAATCATAAGTTAAAACTATACTCTTATTGTTATCTACTAACTTCAAAAAGCTTCTAATTTCATTTTTATATAATACAAAGCTTCTACTATCTACAATTCTACTTTTATTCTCTTTAAATTTTGCCTTAAAAAAATCTATAATTAAAGTATCATTTTCATTAAACTTATTATTTTCATCAAATAAAAATTTTCCTAATGCTTCTACTGCAATTGTATTTTCTTCTCCTGATCTAAACTCCAAATGATATTCTTCATTTTTATTTACTTTCACTTGCTTTATCTTTATATCTAGTTTCAATATCCTCTTATTAATTTCACTTTTTTCTTTTTTAATATTTTCTTTATTATTTAATATTGAATAATAAAATCTATACATAGTTGCTACTAAATGACTGCAAAAATAATTCTTCATTTCCTTACTATTTTCTTCAAATTGATTGCAACTACATTTAGTATCAATTATTTTATTATTGGAATCAAACTTTAAATGAGTGCTATATTCATCTTTATTTTCTAAAACTCTACCATATATATGATAAGTATCATTTATCTTTTTACTTACAACCTTAGATACTAACCCTTTCTTAAAGAAAGCTATTCCATTATTCTTTGAAATACTAGAACTTAACTTTAAAACTGAGTCCATCATAGCCTTTAAATTCATATACACCCCTCCTTTTTTAGAATACTTAATATTATATATATGTTTTAATTAATAATCTACATCATTAATGTTTTATGCCGTTAATAATTAATAGACTTATTGAAGTAATGTAGCAAAATTAAGATCATATATTTTCTATTTTTATATTATAAATCTTAACATAACAAAAAAGTTCTATAATGTATTAAATTATAATTTTTATTTTAATTTAATACATGCTAGAACTCTTTAAATATATTAACTTTATACTCTCATATTTATTTAATTTTATCTGTATCTGCATATGTTGGCATCTTATAAATTCCATTAGGATTTTCTATAAAAAATCTTCAATTTCATCTAATTCTTTTATTGCTTCTTCTTCATTTTCATAGTTTCCTAGCTCAATAGTATTTCTACTAAAAAGAAGTTAAACCCATAAGTTCCTTCCAGAATATATCTTCTTACAATTAATCTTTCTTCCTTAATAGATAACATTCTTATATCTATAAGTTTCATATTATCCCTTGTTTTAATTAACACAACATAATCCCCTTTTTCCCTTTATAAATATGATTTTATTTCATTATGTATATTTGCATAATGTATTTAAATTTCGAACTAAATAAGCTTTGAAATTTACTTTGTAAGTATAAATAATTTTTTTTATCAAAAACTAATAAAAAACAAAGGAGAATACAAATGATGTTGATATAGGATTAACACTAATTGCCAACGTTCCTACTAAAATTATGATTCTTGATGAAGAAATGAATATTGATGAATTTATTAGCAAAATTCCATATAATTACAAATTTTATCTCCGTAATATTGCAACAAAAAAAATAATAGCAATAGTTGGTAAGGGCGAAGTAGCGATATCATTTTCAACTCATTAGATAACCTCTACTATACAATCATATAAATACCGCATTATTCATGAGTGAGTATGCAGTATTTTTAATTTTCTCTTCGTATTATTCTAAAATTATTCATTAAACTTCTTCTTTTCTGAATCCTATAACAATAAGTATTAATCCTACTATAATTAATAGAATTGACAAATTATTACTCATCTAACCCTTTTACATACCTAATTAAATCCACTTCTCAAATAAAAGGTTTTAATAGAATTTGATTGCTATTTATTAAAATTATAATCCCATACTTGTTGAAGCTCTTCTTCTCTTCCTGTGCTTGCCCCTGTTGCCCAAATAACAATTTTCTTGTTACATAATAAATCATAATTTTTCTTTATTAATGCTAATCCGTTAATGCCCACAGCATAAAGTCCGCCACCATAAATAATTACATCGTATTTTTCAAGTTCTTCTATTGTTATATCATCAGCTACTTTTAAATCGCAATTTAGATCTTCTGAAATCCATTTTGCATATGTTTCTGTATACCCTGATTTAGATTTGTAAATAACAATTGTTTTCATAATTCCCCCTATTAAGGTTTTATTGCTAGACGTATTTATTTTCTCTTTTAGAATTGTTCAATATCTTTAATAAGCATCAAACTCTACAGTTAAATTTTTATTTGCATAAATTATCTTAAGCGTTGTATATCCCAAAGATGCACTAAATAAAATATTCCACTCTTTATGTAGTAACTTATATAAGAATATACTTTTAAAAGCATTGCTAAGTACATCAACATATATTGTTCATATTATATATATTTTACTAAATACTTATTAATATGTTAATATTTTCAACATGATACTAATAAAATATATTCATTTATTCTATAATATACTTTGTAATCTTTAACTTAAATTTATAAAATGGAGGATAACATGACTTTTACTTATAAACATACAATGTATGCTTCTTTCATTGGCTATATTGTACAAGCAATAATAAATAATTTTATTCCATTTTATTTCTAACTTTTCAATCATCTTATAATATTCCAATATCAAAAATAACTTTTTTAGTTACTTTCAATTTTGGATTTCAATTATTAATTGATTTTCTCTCTGCTGGATTTATAGATAAAATAGGCTATAGGCTTTCTGTAATAATAGCTCATATTTGTGCTGAACTAGGACTAATATCATTAACTATTCTTCCAGAAATCTTCAGCGATCCTTTTATTGGATTACTAATTTCAGTTATGATTTATGCTATTGGTGGTGGATTAATTGAAGTTTTAATAAGTCCTATAGTAGAAGCATGTCCAACAGATAATAAAGAAGCTGCAATGAGCCTATTGCATTCTTTTTATTGCTGGGGACACGTTTCTGTAGTTTTAATATCAACAATATTTTTTAGTGTATTTGGAATTTTAAATTGGAAGTACCTTGCAATATTCTAGTCCCTAATACCAATATTTAATATTTTTCTTTTCATAAAAATTCCTATTTTTCATTTAATAGAAGATGGTGAAAATAGTTTAACAGTTAAAGAATTACTTTCAAATAAAATATTTTGGCTAATGATATTTTTAATGATATGTGATGAAGCAAGTGAACAGTCTGTTAGTCAATGGGCATCTACTTTTGCAGAAAAAACCCTTAATGGTAATAAATCTCTTGGTGATTTAGCAGGTCCAATGTTTTTTGCAATAATGATGGGTATATCTAGAACAGTATATGGCAAATTAGGCGAGAAAATAAATCTAAAACTATCAATGATATTTTGTAGTTTGCTTTGCTTTATAAGCTATATTATTATTTCCCTATCACCTTGGGTATTATTATCTCTTATAGGCTGTGGTATTTGTGGATTTTCAGTTGGTATTTTATGGCCAGGAACCTTTAGTATATCTTCATCAATACTAAAGAAGGGTAGAACTGCACTGTTTGCTTTTTTAGCACTTACAGGAGATATAGGATGCTCACTTGGCCCAACAATTGTAGGTAGATTATCTAGTATTTTTAATGATAATATAAAGATTGGAATTTTATTCTCAAGCATATTTCCTATATTATTGATTATTGGAATAATTCTGTCTGGAATTAATAAAAAATTAAATTTAATAATATATAAAAATAAGGGGGAAGCTTTTGTACTTCTCCCTTATTTTTATTAAAGTAATTATTTTCATTCTATTTTTAATTATTTATATTATGTATGTTTTATTTTTACTATTAAATCACTATTAAATATGTAAAGGTAGTTTTATAACGAACTTAGTTACTTCTTTATTACTTGTTACACTAATATGTCCATTATTTTTATCAACTATTTCTTTTACTATATGTAATCCAAATCCATTATCTCCATTTTTATTTTTCTTTGTAGAAAATCCTTCTTCAAAAATTCTATCAATTATATTCTTATCAATCTCCGGTCCATTATTTTGAAGGCTTATTATAACATGATTATAAGAGTAATAACTATTAATCATTAATAACCCTCTTCCTTTTAATGCTTCTATAGAATTTCTTACTATATTAGAAATAATTTTATGAAGTTCTAACTCACTTATATTAGTATCTTTTAATTCAGCCTTTTCATCTATTAGAACATCTACTTCTTTTAAATCAGTTGAGTTAACTACTTGAGCTATAATAGAATCCTCAGTGCTTAAAACTTTCACTTGAGTTGAAATATCATTTCCCTCTATTATCCCTTTTAATAATTCACCTAATTTTTCATAATTATTCATTAGATATGCTCCATACAAATATGAAATCTGTGAACCATAATCATGCTTTATTTTTTTTAGTTCATTAATCTTACTTTCTAATTCTTCATTTAATATATATACTTGCTTGGAATTTTTATCTATATTTATAAAATGCCAAGCAATAAAAATAATAAATCCACCTAATAATACAAAAATTATTTCTTTGAATACTGGATTGTCTTTATCACTAATAATACGTGAAAATGACATTATAAAATCAAACACTACAGTTCCTATTATTAAAGTAATTATAGACGAAACTCTTGATTTAATTATCAAATTTATCTTATGAATAAACTTCATATTCTTTAATACAAAATATGAAATAATAAATTGAGGAAAGTACAAAATTATTATAATTGCATATATATTATCATAAGTTGAAATATTATTAAATATTGTAAATATTACAAAGGATAAATTAGCACTTATTCCAATTATTGAATATATTATGCTAAACCCAATAGTAGCTCCTAATTTATCATCTTTAAACATTAAGTTTGTTAATAATAATTGTCCAATATGTATTACTATTATTCCTAAACTTGAATTTCCTAATAAATAAGTACTAAATATTACAAAAAATGATGTTATTGCTATTAAAATAATTAATTGTAATTTACTTTTTTTATATTGTTTATTCACACAATAATTTGATGCAATAATAAACATAACACTTTGAATAATACTAATTATGATATCGATCAATCCAGTAAGCATATTTTGTCCCCTATCTTAGTTTTTTAATTGAATCTGGCATTTCTTCTACACCTACACTCATTACAGATGTAGGACCAACATTTATTAAAACTGCTGATAATAATAACATTAATGATCCTAGCCACTTTTTCATTTTCATTTACCTTTCCCTCCTACATATTTATATTTATTAAACATTAATATAGCTTGTACTAAAATAGTCCAAACTATTATTTGTGAAATCCACTTAACTTTAAACATAATAAGTGATAATAGAGCAAGCAATACTACATTTGTAATTCCAATTTTTCTATTTTTTCTAATAAGGTCTTCCCTTGTAATAGGCATTTTGTCATTTATAATTGGTGCCTTATTATAAATAGAAAATATACTAATAAAATTTAATATACTTGAACTAGTTAAATTTAATTTATTGTTTTCGAATAAAATTATTATAATTACTATTAAAATCAATGTTGCAGTAAAACATTTTAATTGTGTATCTTCATGATAACCGCCAATAAAAGGCTTAGTAATTGACATTATAAAAAGAATCAATAAACTTTCTTTAAAATATCCTAAAATTGAAAATATTATGATTAAAAGTATTATTTTTATTAGTTCATATACTATAACTTTTAGAGAATATTTTATTTGTTCAACTTGCTCTTCATTATAATTATTATATTCACTTAAACTGTCAACAAATCTATATATTAATTTTTCTATCATATAACTCATTCCTTATTAATTTACCATACTAAAGGTACACAGTACAATATTTCTACATATTATTTTTAAATTTTTATTTTTATTTCTATTTATCATATAATTTAAATTTATTAATTGAATATAATTCACATTTAATTAATAAAGCAAACTTTATATATTCTAAATATCTTTCTATATCCAAAATATAATTTTCATAACTTCTATCTATTATTATACATGATAATAGATAGATCTAATATACAATTGTATAGTTTATGTGCATATTTCCATAATATTTTTCTACTTTAATACAATCAAAAAACTTCTAAGTTTTTCAATACTTAAAAGACTTCTATACAATCATTTATTTATTATATTCAAAACCTCATCCCCATACTTTTCAAATTTCTTTTCTCCCATCCCTCTAATTCTTAGCAATTCCTCTTTATCTTTTGGAACTTTGTTAGCAAGTTCAATAAGAGTTGAATCTGAAAATATAATATATGGTTTTATTCCTAGAATATTAGCTTTTTCTTTTCTCCACAATTTTAGCTTATTAAATAAGTCTTTATTTTCAATCTTTTCCTCAATATCTTCACTTAGTTTACAAATAACTTTTTCTTGGGATTTTAATACTCGAATTGATTTAGGATTTAATTTTAGCATTGAATATGTACCCTCTTTTAAATTAACATATCCTAGGTCTAATAAAGTTTTAATTAAATCTCTTATGAATTTACTACTATATTCCTTCATGATTCCATATGTAGTTAATTTATCTAAATTATTTTGAATTATCTTAGGCCCTTTAAATCCTCTTAAGATATCAACTAATACTGAAATTCCATATTGCTCTCTCGTTCTATATACACATGATAAAATCATTTGAGCTTCTATTGTAAAATCTCTAAGTTCTTCATTATTTAAACAGTTGCTACAGTTATTACAATAAGGTTTTGCATCTTTATCACCAAAGTAATTTAAAATAAAGCTTCTATAACATTTATCAGATTCACAAAAATCAACCATACTTTGTAGTTTTTTTATTTCAATTTCTTTTCTCGTATTACCTACTGTAGTATATATTAAATATTCTAATGTTCTTATATCTTCCCTATTATATAGAAGGTGACATTCTGTTTTTTCTCCATCTCTGCCTCCTCTACCTATTTCTTGATAATAATTTTCAAGATTCTTACATAGAGTAAAATGTATTATATATCTTACATTGGACTTATCTATTCCCATACCAAAGGCATTTGTTGCAATCATTACATTGAAATTATCTTTTAAAAACTCTTCTTGATAATAATTTTTTTCATCATCTTTTAATCCACCATGATACTTTACTACTTCTATTCCTCTTTCTTTTAAGTAATAGTATAAAGCATCAACTTCTTTTCTAGTTGCACAATAAACTATTCCTGAAACCTCTTCATGATTTCTTATATAATCTTTTACAAACTCAGCTTTATCTTCTTCCTTATGTACGCATATTGATAAATTTTCCCTATTAAAACTTCCTAAATATGAATATGGATTAATAAGTTCTAAAAGGTTCAAAATATCTTTTCTTACCTCTGTAGTTGCCGTAGCAGTAAATGCAGTAACTACAGGCCTAACATTTAGGCTTTTTATAAAAGGAGCTATATATCTATAACTTTTTCTAAAATCATGTCCCCACATAGAAACACAATGTGCTTCATCTACTGCAACTTGACTTATCCAAAGCTTTCTTAACATCTTATTGAAGTATTCACTTTCTAATCTTTCTGGTGCTATATATAAAAGTTTAACTTCTCCATCATAGCATCTTTTTAATATTTCTTTTATTTCATCTAAACTTTGAGTACTATTTATGTATTCTGCCTTTATTCCTATATCATTAATTGAATCAACTTGATCCTTCATTAGAGATATTAAAGGAGATATAACTAAAGTAATTCCATTAAAAATTAAAGCAGGAATTTGATAGCAAATTGATTTTCCTCCACCAGTTGGCATAATGCAAAGGCTATCCCTTCCCCTTAGAATATTTGATATTATTTCACTTTGCCCTTCTCTAAAGGAGTTATATCCAAAGTATTTTTCTAAAACTTCCATTGCTTTATTCATAATGTTAATCACTCCTTTCTCCTTAAAATTCTACCATATTTTTTAACTATTAAAACACTATTTATTAATGAAGAATGAAAAAATGAAAGAATTGTGGATGTTTTGCCTATGCAAAACTTAAATTAAAGTTATTCATAGCATTTTACATTCAAAAATCCTTAGGATTTTCCCCTTAACTCTTTCACTCTTCATTCTTCGCTATTTATGCTGTAATATAACAATAGCGAAGATAAATAGACTGTGAAATAAGCATATATCTAATACTTCTTTACATATCTATTTATCTTCGCCTTAGTTGTAAATTGCGAAGCAATTTATTAGTGAAAAGTTAGGAGTGAAAGAGTGAAAATCTTAGGCTATTTTGCTACGCAAAATTTAATCTATAAGTGCAAAGCATCTTTTATTAAAAAAAATCCTGTAAGGATTTTCTCCTTAACTTTTTCCCTATTAACTATTTCACTCTTCACTATTTTGCTTCGCAAAATATAACGTTAACCTTTACATAAATCTTAATTTAACATTTTAATTACCTTTTCATTTTGTTCCTTAGTTAAATTAAGTTTTTTTGTTATATTTAACAATTTTCCAAATAACTCATTTTCATTTATTGTCCCTCTTAAATAATTCGTAATTGAATTACTTATTTCTAAAGCTATTTGAAGAACTTCTATTCTATCTTCAGAATTAAGTTTGTTTTGTTCTATAGCTCTACATAATATATAGCCATATACTGAACATAACTCAACATAATCTATTATTTCTTCTGATGATATTTTATTTATCATGCATTCAATTTGTACTGGTGAATACTCTTTATAAATATCATTATTTATATTAAAATGTAATGATGCATTTATAAATTCATCCTTCAGGTCACTTGTTACTTTTTCATCTAAGTAATTTAAAACTAGTCTATATATTATAACATCCATTACGACTGTCCCCCTAAATAATTCCTCTACTTATAATTTATCATAATATTGCAAATTTTTAAATTGTATTCTAAAAAATAAAAAATATATTTTCTATTTAATATGAAAACTAGAATTTATTAGTTGTTACAAAATTAATTTTAATGCAATTATTAACAAAAGCTTGTCTAAATGAACCTTTTTGACTTAATCATAAGTTATAAGTTTTACTTATTATCATTAACTCTTTTTTTTCATAACTGATTGTAATTTTAATAATATTATATTTCCCCATACAATAAAAAAGATACCTATGTAAATTGAGGTATCTTTTCCATTTAAGTAAATTATATAAATGTTAAACCTTTATTTTAATCCTATATTAAATAATTTCTTTTACAGCTTTTATTATTTCATCACTTGTTAAGCCATATTTCTTCATTAATTCATCAGGAGTTCCTGATTCACCAAATGTATCTTTTATTCCTACTGTTTTAACTACTGTAGGATGATTGCTTGTTACAACTTGAGAAACTGTTGCTCCAAGTCCACCTATTATTGAATGTTCTTCAGCTGTAACTATTCCTTTTGTTTCTTTTGCTGCCTTTATTATTAATTCTTTATCTATTGGCTTAATAGTAGAAATATTAATAACTCTAGCATTTATTCCTTCTTCTTTTAATTTATCAGATGCTTCTATAGCTTTTTGAACCATCATTCCAGTTGCAATTATAGCTACGTCATTTCCTTCTCTAAGCTCTACACCTTTTCCAATTTCAAATTTATAGTTATCGTCAAATATATCTTCTGTATTACATCTACCAAATCTTAAATATACTGGTCCTACAAAATTTGCTGCTGCTTTTGTAGCTTGCATAGCTTCTCTATGATCTGCTGGTACTATTACAGTCATATTTGGAAGTGCGCTCATAAGTGCAATATCTTCAACAGATTGGTGTGAACCACCATCTTCTCCAACTGTTATTCCTGCATGAGTTGCAGCTATTTTAACATTCATTTTTGGATAGCATATTGAATTTCTTATTACTTCAAATGCTCTACCTGTAGCAAATACTGCAAAAGTACTAGCAAATGGTATATTTCCTACATTAGCAAAACCTGCTGCCATTCCCATTAAGTTTTGCTCTGCTATACCTGCATTAAAAAATCTATCTTTAAACATATTTTTAAAATCACATGTTTTTGTTGACTTAGAAAGATCCGCATCAAGAACTACAACTTTTTCATTTTCTTTTCCTAATTCTACTAGAGCCATTCCATATGATTCTCTTGTTGCCTTACCCATTATAAATACCTCCTACTTCATGATTTCAGTAATAGCTTGTTCTGTTTGTTCTTTGTTAGGTGCTTGTCCATGCCATCCTGCTTGGTTTTCCATAAAGCTAACGCCCTTACCCTTTACTGTTTTAGCTATTATTACAGTTGGCTTGCCTTTTGTTTCTTCTGCATTTTTAAAAGCTTTATCTAATTCTTCATAATCATGTCCATCACATTCAATTACGTTAAATCCAAAACCTCTAAACTTTTCATCTAAAGGACTAATTCCCATAACTTCTTCGTTTTTACCATCTATTTGTAATCCATTAAAATCAACTATTGCAACTAAGTTGTCTAATTTATAATGAGCAGCTGCCATTGAAGCTTCCCAAACTAAACCTTCTTGAAGTTCTCCATCTCCTAATACTGCATAAACTCTAGCATTATTATTTTGAGCTTTTAATCCTAAAGCCATTCCTACAGCATTAGATATTCCTTGTCCAAGTGATCCTGTTGAAACATCAACTCCTGGAACATGTTTAGAATCTGGATGTCCTTGAAGTAATCCACCCGTTTTTCTTAAAGTTTTTAATTCTTCCTTAGGGAAAAATCCTTTTTCAGCTAATACTGAATAAAGTGCTGGAGCTGCATGTCCTTTACTCAATACAAATCTATCTCTTTGCTCCCACTTAGGATTATTTACATCTATATTCATCTTTTCATAATATAAATATGTTACTATATCTGCACAAGATAATGATCCACCTGGATGTCCAGATTTTGATTCACAAAGCATTTCTATTATATTTTTTCTAACATTCTTAGAAATAGAAATTAAATTTTCTTTATTCATATTTTACACCACCTAATCTATTTTACTGTTTTTCTTTCTACTAAATACGGTTTTAAATTAATAATATTTTCTTTACTATTATTACTTGCAACATCCATTAATAAATTAAAGGCTTCCTTTCCCATATTATAAATGGGTTGTGCAATTGTAGTTAGTTCTGGCTCTATATAAGAACATATTCCTATATTATCATAACCTAATATTCCTATGTCTTCTGGTACTTTTAAACCTTTTCTAATGAGGCACTTGATTCCACCAATAGCCATAATATCACTACTATAAAATATTACATCAATATTATTATTTTTCGTCATGAGTCTTTCAGTTGCATTTATTCCCCCTTGTAATGAAATTTCATCCTCTTCTAATAAAAGTTCATTAAAAATATTATACTCATTAGATATTTTTTCAAAGTATCTAAGTCTTGAATTTGAGCTTACTTCATTTTGAGTTGCTCCTACAAAAGCTATATTCTTATATCCTTTTCCTATTAAATAATCCAAACCTATTTTTATTCCCTCTTCGTTATCACAAAAGACACCATTTACATTTTCTTCTTCATCAATGTGCCTATCAACAACAACAAATGGTACTTCATTAGATTTTAGCATATTTATAGAATTACTTTTCTTACCACTTGCTACGATTATTACTCCGTCAACTAGTTTGCTTATTAATAATCTTATATACTCTTCTTCTTTTCTACTACTATTGAATGTATTACATAAGATTATACTATATCCATGTTTTTCTGCTTCTATTTCAATAGCTTTTGCCATCTCTGCAAAGAATGGATTTTCTATATCTGGAATAACAAAACCTATGGTATAACTTTTTTTCGTACTTAAACTTCTTGCTAATGAATTGGGTATATAGTTAAGTTCTTTTGCTGCTTCTAAAACTCTATTTCTTGTTTCTTCTGATACATTTATATCTTTATTATTTAATACCATCGATGCTGTGGTCCTAGATACGTTTGCATATTTTGCGATATCTAGAAGAGTTACCTTGCTCATAAATTCCACTCCTTATTGCAGTCTTACATATAAGATTATATCATAATTTACTAATATTTATTTGACAAATTTACTAATAATTTTGATTACTAACAATTTTTAGATCAGCTGCTATTTCTTTATCTACAGCTTCCCCATTATATATTTTCAATGCTAATTCAACTCCTAATGCACCAATTAAATCTGGTTGTTGTGCAACAGTTGCAATCATTTCTCCTTTTTCAACTGCATCTAAGGCATCTTCGTTTCCATCAAAACCAATAACCATTGCCTTAACATTACTTGTTCCAATAGCCTTAGCTGCTCCAAGAGCCATTTCATCATTATGAGCAAATACTACTTGAACATCTGAGTTTCCTTGTAGTATATTTTCCATTACTGATAAACCCTTTTGTCTATCAAAATCTGCTGCTTGACTTGAAACAAACTTAACATTTGTTTTATCATCTAAGATACTATGAAAACCTGCTCCTCTATCTCTAGTTGCTGATGCTCCTGGAATACCTTGAAGTTCAACTACATTTATATTTGCTTCAGTTCCAAGCTTTTCTAAAACAAATTCTGCTGCCATAGCTCCACCCTTTATATTATCTGAAGCTATATGACTTGTAACTTCTCCTCCATTTGATTGTCTATCTAAAGTAATTACTGGTATATTTGCTTCATTTGCAACTTCTACTGATTTAACAACAGCATCACTATCTGTTGGATTTATTAATAAAGCTACTACACCAAGTTGTATTAAATCTTCTACATTAGATCTTTCCTTAGCTGGGTCATTTTGTGAATCTAATACTATTAATTCAAATCCTAGCTTTTCTGCTTCTTTTTCTGCTCCTTCTTTCATACTGACAAAGAAAGGATTATTTAAAGTAGATAAAACTATTCCAACTTTTTTGTCACTCTTTCTATTTGAGCATCCAATAAAGAAACTCATTGAAATTATGGCTACTAGAGAAAATGCTAATATCTTTTTTATACCTTTCATGTTATCTCCTCCTATTTCAATTATGCTTTCTTTCTGCTCTTTTTATCTAATAATACTGCTATTAAGATAACTAATCCTTTTACTATTGATTGATAAAATGGTGATACGTTCATTAAGTTTAATCCGTTGTTTAATACTCCTATAATAAGAGCACCTATTAATGTTCCTGTTATTTTACCTTCTCCACCTGCTAGTGATGTACCCCCAATAACAACTGCTGCTATTGCATCTAATTCAAAACTTGTTCCTGCATTTGGTGAAGCTGATGCTATTCTACTAGTTATAATTACCCCTGCTATTGATGATGCAAAACCTGAAACTACATACACTAAAGTCTTAATTTTATCTGTATTTATACCTGATAGTCTAGCTGAATCTTCATTTCCACCTAGTGCATAAAGATATCTACCAAATCTTGTTTGTGATAAAACATAAATTGCTATTATAGAAACGATTACAGTGATTATAACTGGAATTGGCATAAATCCTATTTTTCCATTACCTATATTAACAAATTTTTCTGGTAACTTAGAAATTGGAGTTCCATTTGTAAATACTAAAGTAGCACCTCTAAATATTGTCATTGTTGCAAGTGTTGCTATAAATGCTTGTAACTTACCTTTTGATATTAAAAGTCCATTTACTAAACCAATTGCTATACCAACTAATGCTGCAACTATTATTGCTAATGTAACACTTCCTGTTGATTTAATTATTGATGCTGATAATGCTCCACTAATTGCTAAAGTTGAACCAACTGATAAGTCTATTCCACCAGTTAAGATAACAAAAGTCATACCTACTGCAATTATTGCATTAACTGAAACTTGTGTAAAAACATTAGTAATATTTGATAGTGATAAAAATGATGGTGTAACAAATGTAATTATCGCACATAGTAACACTAGCCCTATAAGAGATTTATATTTAGATGCAGTTTCTTTTATATTAATATTCATAATTGTATCCTCCCAACTATTTATTCATTCCAACAGCTAATTTCATTATGCTTTCTTGTGAAGCTTCTTCTCTTTTTAATTCTCCTGATATTCTTCCTTCACTCATAACAATTATTCTATCGCTTATTCCTAAAACTTCTGGTAAATCTGAAGATATCATTATTATTGCCTTTCCAGATGCTTTAAGTTCATTTAGTAATTCGTATATTTCCTTCTTTGCTCCTACATCTATCCCCCTTGTAGGTTCATCTATTATTAGTACTTCTGGAGATAGCATAAGCCATTTTGCAAGTATAACCTTTTGTTGATTACCTCCACTTAAATTTTTTATTAATTGATCTCTATTTGGTGTTTTTATCTTAATTTTATCTATATAATAATCAACATCTTTTATTGCTTTATTTTTATCTATAGACATCATTTTACTTTCATATTTTTTTAAATTAGATAAAATCATATTTTCAGCTACAGATAAACTTAAAACACATCCTTCTTTTTTTCTATCCTCTGATAGATAACAAATTCCATTATCTATTGCTTCTTGAATATTCTTTATATTAACTTCTTTTCCTTTTATTTTTATAGATCCTGAAGTCTTCTTATATTCTCCAAATATTGTTTTTGCAACTTCTGTTCTTCCTGACCCCATAAGACCAGCTATTCCTAAGATTTCTCCCTCTTTTACATTGAAGCTTATATCCTTTATTCCAACATTTGCGTTAAGATTCATAACTTCTAAAATGTCTTTTCCACTCTTTACCTCTCTGTAAGGGAATTGATCTTCTATTTTTCTTCCAACCATCATTGAAATTAATTTATCATTATCAATATCTTTTATTAAGGCATTTCCTGCATATTTTCCATCCCTAAGAACTTCAACTCTATCACATATAGCAAATATTTCTTCCATCCTATGGGATATATAAATTATTGCAATACCTTTTTTCTTTAAACTATCTATTACCTTAAATAAATTCTTAGTTTCTACTTCTGTTAAAGCTGTAGTTGGCTCATCCATTATTATTACTCTTGCATTCTTAGTTAAAGCCTTTGCTATTTCTACCATTTGTTTTTCTCCAACATTAAGGCTAGAAACAAGAGTATTAGGATTTATATTTGCACCTATTTGATCCAAGAATAATTTACTTCTTTCCACAAGTTCCTTTTTATTTATTTTTCCTGTAAACTTATGAAATTTTTCATTTCCTAAAAATATATTTTCTGCAACTGTTAAATTATTTAAAACGCTCATTTCTTGATGGATAATAGTAACTCCATATTCTTCTGCTGATTTTATTCCTTTTATATGTGCCTCTACTCCATCTATAAATACCTTACCTTCATCCTTTTGATAAACTCCACTTAATATCTTCATTAGTGTAGACTTACCAGCTCCATTTTCGCCCATTAAAGCTGTAACTTCTCCTCCATAAGCTGTTATATCAACATTATCTAGGGCCTTAACCCCTGGGAATATCTTAGATACCCCCTCCATTCTTAGCATTGGTATTCTTTTACTCATATAAATACCCTCCTTAACTAAAATACAACTCCTGATTTTAAAATTATATTTGCATAAGGTGTTTGTTCACCTGTTCTAACTACTGCCATGCATTCCTTTAAGCTTCTTTTTAGCTCTTCATGAGATACAAATGTTATCTTCACATCGCCTATAATATCTTTTATTTCTTCAAAAAGCTTTGGACTTATATCTTCTGTTTCCTTAGCTAATATTACTTCTTCTATTTGTAGTTCTTCTAATGTTGCTTTTAAAGTTTGTATAAATGTTGGTATTCCGTTTATTAATGCTAAATCTATTCTTTCAGTTACACTCGGGATTGGTAATCCACAATCTCCTATTGCTAACATATCTGTGTGTCCCATTTTTGATATTACCGAACTTAAATTACTATTTAATAATGATGTTTTTCTCATTTGTATTACTCCTCTCCATAAACCTCTTCCACTTCTTTTAAATATGGTATTGAAGGTTGTGCTCCTTTTCTTTGAACTGCTATTGATGAAACCTTATTTCCAAATGTCACTGCTTTTATAAGATTTTCTTTATTAAGGCTTTTAACATCTAATTTTGAACTTAATCCTCCTATAAAGCTATCTCCAGCAGCTGTTGTATCAATTGCATTTACTTTAAATGCAGGAACTACTTCACTAAAATCTTCTCCTATTACTGCTGCTCCTCTTGATCCTAAAGTTATAATTACAAATTTAACTCCTTTATTTAAGAAAACTTCTGCTGCTTTTTTTGCATCTTCTAAATTTTCTACTTTTATACCAGTTAAAACTTCTGCTTCTGTTTCATTTGGAACTATAATATCTGTTACCTTTAAAAGCTCTTCATCTATTTTTTTAGCTGGTGCAGGATTTAATATTGTTACTTTTCCAAACTCCTTAGCTTTTTTAAATGCTTTTAAAGTAATTTCTTCTGGTGTTTCAAATTGAGATATCAATATATCACTTTCTTTTAATGCCTTTTCTGATTTATCAATTTCTCCTTCATTTATTGTCATATTTGATCCTGGAACAACTATTATTGAATTATTTCCATTTTCATTTACCATTATAATTGCCATTCCAGTTGCTTCTTTTTCATCTTCATATATAAAACTTACATCTATATTATCTTCTTTTAATTTATTTTTAAGTATTAAGCCATTATCATCTTTACCTATCTTAGATATCATTGTTACTTCTGAGCCACTTCTCTTAGCAGCTACTGCTTGATTTGCTCCCTTTCCACCTGATATCTTTTCAAAAGATTTTGATAAAATAGTTTCTCCTACTTGTGGTATATCCTTAACCTTTAAAACTAAATCCATATTCATGCTTCCAAGTACACATATCTTATTCATAAATCTCTCTCCTAACAATTATTTTTAGTAAATCGGTTTACTAAATCGGTTAACTATATAATAAACTATCTGTAAACGTTTTTCAAGTAGTTTTTTAAAAAATATTCTAAAAATTTTCACATATTCTCCTTTACTTTCTGTTATAATAATGATATACTTAATTTGCTAATTAAAATTAGTAACTTAATATCGCGGGATGGAGCAGTTGGCAGCTCGTCGGGCTCATAACCCGAAGGTCGTAGGTTCAAGTCCTGCTCCCGCAACCAAAAAAGCTTTGGATTTTTCCAAAGCTTTTTCATTATTTCTAATCATTTTTTATCTTACAAATGAATACTCAACTTTTGCTAATCTATTTAACTTATCTGCATTTATATTCTCTATTTCATCTAATAAGTACTCTTTTAACCATATTTTTTTTTCAGGTTCTAAGTTCTTTTGTACAGCTGTTTTTTCACTTACTGCTATAGTCATAATAGCAACTAAGACGGCTCTAAATATTTGCTCATTGTTGCTTGCAGATGCAACCCCTACAGAAATTAATCCACATAATATTACTTCAATACCAAGTATATTATTAAACCGCTCTTGATCACCTTCTAAATAAAATTCACTAAAGCCATCGGTTAAATAATAATCCTCATATTGAACAACTACTATGATGTTATATCTTTTCGAAAAACTTCTTAAGCTCACTCTAACCTCTATATTTTCTTTTACCTTTGATAAAGTAAAGTCATTGCTCTTTAATTTATCATCACTTTGGATTAATACTTTAAATTCCTCTAACTTTCCCTTAACAACATTTATATTGTATCTATTTATGAATCTTAATGCTATTTCCTTTCTAAAAAAAGAAAAATTAACTCCAGTTATATCTAAAACTATAGGAATACCTTTTCGTCTTGCTACTCTAATTGATTTTTCCATTGTCTCTACTATTGCTCCATTTAAATCTTCTAAATTAATTAATAGACAATCACATTTAGAAGTTACATCTGGTGCTTCTTCAGTAGAATTAGCAACTATAGGGTTACCATTATAGCATAAAATTCCTTGTGCTAAATCCTTTGCTGAAACTGAATTAGAGATACAGTGTATAAGAGGGTGCTTTTTTTTCTGCAAGCTCAAGCTCTCGTCTAATGCCCTTATACCAATTTGCATTTTGTATCCTCTCTTACATCCTGAACTTAAATTATAATGATGTTTCTATTATATATATTACATCTATATATTTTATTCGACTGTATTTTCATATGTTACATATTTATTTTTCTATATATTAATAGTTTAATCACATATTTTGTTATATAATTGAAATTAATAAAATTTGTAATTCAAAGGAGAAATTTATGAGTTGGATAGAAGAAATAAAAAGATATACACCTTATACTAAGCAAGAAGAATCAGATAAAGAAGCAATTTTATATGCAATAGATAGTTTTAATAATCTTTTAACTAGGGAAAACCCTCTTGCTCATATCACTAGTTCTGGTTATATAGTGAATAAAGATAAAACTAAAGTCCTTATGATTTATCATAACATATATAACTCTTGGTCTTGGACTGGTGGACACGCTGATGGGGATGAAGATTTACTTTATGTAGCTATAAAAGAAGCTAAAGAAGAAACAGGTGTTAAAAATATCAAAGCATTAGATAATAAGATTTTTTCACTAGATGTTTTACCTGTTCCTGCGCATACAAAAAGAGGTAAAGAAATAGCTTCACACTTACATTTATCAATTGCTTATTTATTAGAAGCTGATGAAAATGATGAGCTTATTATAAAAGAGGATGAAAATAGCGGTGTTAAATGGATACCAATAGATGAAGTTGGAATTTATTCAACAGAGCTAGACATGATTAAACTTTACGAAAAATTCAATCACAAAATTAAACAATTCTATTAAATAGATTGTCTACATAATAGGGTTATGACCAAAACGTGATCCCCTTTCTGTCTTATAAAATTTACCAAACCTAATAACTTTATACTATTAAAATATGAAATGTATAGATGAAAAAATAAAAGAATTAAGGTTGTTTTGCTACGCAAAACTAAAAAATATAAATGCACCGCATTTTCTATTTAAAAATCCTTCGAGGATTTTTTCCTTAATTCTTTCACTCTTTCATTTTTTCATTCTTTCATTTCTCTATAGTTTTATAGTATTTCTGCTTTTGTTCATTAAGTCTATAATTTGATACATATTTCCTATTTCTCCAACTTTAAGTTCTTCCTTTAAGTTATAGAAATCAAGGCATGCTCCACAGCTTATTATGTTTACACCCTTTTCTCTCATAGAATTTAAGCTATCTAAAACGTCTGATCCAGAGCAAGTTAGCTTTACTCCACCATTTATAAACATTAAAATTTCTGGTAATACTTCTGCTTCTGCCAAAGTATTAATGTAAACTTTCATTAAAGTTTCCCCTAATCTATCATCACCATTACCAAGTAAATTTGATGAAACTAATATGGTTGGAGCAACTGTCTTATTAACAATTTCTTCTTGATATACTTCTTGATTTATTTTAGTAAATTCACCTTTTGATAATTGAATTGTATATAATCCATTTTCTTCTTCAAAACTACTATTTAGCTTTAACCCTTTAGCTAATCTTAATATATTGTTTTTAGCAACCTCATTATCTACTATTACTAAAGTTTCCTTTGAATCTTCTAAATCAAAATATTTTTTTGTTTTTATAACAGGCATAGGACATGCTAGCCCCTTACAATCTATAATATTCATACTGCCACCTCTTTATTTTATAATCTACTATACTTTGTTTTATATTATATTTTAATTATAGCTCAAACTATATATTATTAAAATTTTAAATCCTTATTATTACCTATATGTAATCATTAATAATACATAAACCTCCATGGCTATAGCTTGCTATATCGTTCTTAGTTAACTTTTCTCCAGCTAAAACTCTTGGTAATATTACATCAAAAGTAGTACCTTTAGAGAAGATTACTCCTCCTGGTAATCCTAATATTGGTATATTCCCTTTATAAGAAATTAAAAACATTGCACCTGGAAAAATAGGCGTTCCATAAGAAACAATTTCTGCTCCAATTTCTCTTATTGCTTTAGGAGTTAAGTCATCAGCATCAACTGACATTCCTCCAGTACAAAGAATCATTTCTGCACCATTTTCTAGCCAATAATTTATTGCTTCTTTTATTTCTTCTAAATTATCTTTTATTATTGTTTGTCCAACAATCTCACAACCATATGGATATACTCTTTTTTCTATAGCATCCTTAAATGCATCCTTTATTCTTCCATAATAAACTTCATTTCCAGTTGTAACTATTGCAACTTTTTTTGGTTTAATTGGAATAACATTTATTATCTTTTTACTTGTGACACTTTGAGCTTCAAATAATTTTTCTTTCTTAATTGCTAATGGAATAACCTTAGTTGCTGCAATTTTGTCTCCCTTTTTGACAACTGTATTATTTTTAATAGTTGATAAAATAATTTCATCTATAGAGTTTAGTTCAACTAGCAAATCTAAATCTATTTTAAGCAAACCATCTATAGCCGCAAAAAACTCAATTTTTCCTTCCTTAACTTCTGAAAAAGTTAATCCACTACCTGCACATATATCCTTAAGAAATTCTGCTGCCTCATTTTCATGAACTAAATTTTCATCTTCAGCCCATATATAAATATGATCTTTTCCTATTGATAAAAGCTCATCTATATCCTTTTCTTCAATTATATGTCCCTTTTTAAAGGCTACACCCTTAAATTCTCCTGGAACTATTTTAGTAATATCATGACATAAAGTACATCCTATAGCTTTTCTTACATCTATAACCTTCATATGTTCACCTCTTCTATCATATAACACAATCTTTTATTTTATTAATTACCATTTCTACTCCATATTCAATGGTTTCTAAAGCAAAATCTAATGATGAAATTAAATACTTAGGATTCTCAGGTAAATTAACTATTAATGTCTCTCCTCTAATACCAGAAACCCCTCTTGATAGCATTACATTTTTACTCATTTGCAAATTATAATATCTTATTCCTTCTGCAATACCGCTTACTTCTTTCATAATTACATTTTTGGTTGCCTCTGGAACAATATCTGTAGGACGGCATGCAATTCCTCCCGTTGTCAGTATTAAATTCACTTTTATTTCATCACTCATATACTTCATTTCATTTTCTAAATCTACTTGATTACTTTTTAAAATCTTATATTTTAATATTTGATATCCTCTATTTTCTAAATATCTTTTTATTATTCTCCCTCTATAATCATCCTCTTCTTTATATCCTTTATCATTAACAGTTATTATTCCAGCTGTTATCATTAAATCAATACCTTCCTTGTATAATTCTTATACTTTAATTAGTAATTATTTTTATACACAATTATAATTAATAAAGGTTTTATATACCTTTTTTATATTTAATCATTAATAAAGCTTCTAGCACACCTCCTCCTATGTTTCTAGCTTTATCTGAAATTGTAGTATAATTATCTATTTCTTTAAGTCTTGGATCTATATCTCCTATTTTTAATCCTATTTCAACCATTGTGCCATCTTTTATAAGACCTCGAAGTAACCCATCTATAGGCGCCAATACTTTATGACCATCTATTAAGGCTAAAACTTCATCCTTTTTAACTATGTCACCTATAGATTTTAAATTTTTTATAATTCCATTTGCTTCACTATATATTACTCTTTCTTTTGAATATCCAGCTATTTCTCCTGGGACACCAGTATTAGGCATTGCATATCCATCAAATATCAATCTTCCTAAATTATGTCCTCTCATTGTTTCTATAACAACGTCAACATCAACACCTGCTTCAAAGCCTGGCCCTAGTGCTATTGTAATTGGTGCCATATTTTTATTTGTTCCTAAATTTTTTTTAGCTAATATAGCATCTACTACTGCAAATGGTTTAATTTTATTAATAAAATCTCCCTTAGCATCAACCACTATTGGAATATATTTATTTTTAAATGCATTATTTATATCATTCAAATTATATGCACGAATTGCTTTTATTCCTTCTACCGTAGCTTCTCCATTATATATAGCATCACTAAATGCCACATTTCTTCTAATTGCTGTTGGCTTTTCTATTTCTAAAACTAATACATTAAATCCACTTCTATATAACTTTTGTATTGTTCCAGATGCTATGTCTCCACCACCTCTTACTATTACAGTCCTTAAATCCATAGTTTTCACCATCTTTCTTATGATTTATATTAAAATAAATATATGATTTCAACTTTATCATTTTACTTAAGCAAATATAACTAATATTTACTATCATCTAATCTATAACCTATAAACCATTAATTAGATAATTTTGTTATAAATTTTATTTTTTAAGCTTCCATATATTATTTTATCTAATAGTTTGTCCTTTTCATTTCTTTTAATAATTTCTTTAATAAGTAACTTTAAATTATTTTCATCGATCTTTTCCATCTTATTTAGAAATAATATTCTTTTCCCCTTAGAGTATTTAAATAAACCCTCATTATTAAATATTACTTTTAGAAAATGATTTATATTTATAATTTCTCCTGGAAAACTATTAGTAAGGCTATTAAATTCACATACCCTATGTACATTATCATCATTTATTTCTAACCCTAATGATTCAACAGTCATAACTCCTATAGTTAAATTCGTTTCTTTACAAATTACTGGTTCAGTATCATTCCATCCCTTAATTGGTTTTCTTTTAGAGCCATCAGCTTCTAATAATATATATTTAAAATCCTTTGTTAACGTTTTTATAAAATTTTTTTCTATACCTATAAGTTTATTTTCTTTACTTATAGATTTTCCATATGCATATACTCCATTTTTCATATTAACTTTCATAGAATTGTATTCATTTTCACCAATAGCTAAATAATCAACTTCATCTTTTGTTGGGCTAAAAATTTTAGTTGTAGTTGAAACTAAAACCTTATTGTCAGTTTTAAGCTCATTGGCTAATAAATACATTAAAGTTGTTTTTCCACCACATCCAACTATAGATATTATAGAGTTATTTTTTATATCTATAATTTCCTTTAAACTCAATTAAATTTATCTCCCATTCTAATTAATTTTTATTTACATAATTTATTCTTCCAATATAATTATATAATAAATAGTATATCTGTTAAATATTTGAACATATTTTTATTAATTTTTAGATTTTATAGAGTTTTATCTATAAATGATATATAAATATGCCTTAATATTGATAATTTTTAATATATTACTTAAAATTTTTATAATAAAAATAAGTGAAGACTTTAATCTTCACTTATTTTTTATCTATATTACTGTGATTATGTTTTTATTAGTTCCCTTTTTAACGACCTTACCTATTATTTCTGCTTTTATTTTACTTCTGCTATTTATATTTTCTAATAACTCATCAGCTTTATTTTCTTCAACTGAAATTAATAACCCTCCTGATGTTTGTGGATCAAAAAGTGCAAGTTTCATTTGTTCAGAAATTTCAGGACTAAAATCTACCCATTCTTCAAAATATTTTTCATTAGAATATGCTCCACTAGGAAGACAATATTCTTTTATTAAATCTATTACTTTATTCATTATAGGTACTTTTTTACTATCTATTTCTATTTCAACTTCACTTCCATTTGCCATTTCATATGCATGTCCAATAAATCCAAAACCTGTAATATCAGTACAAGAATTAACCCCTACTTTTTGCATTTCTTCTGAAGCAATTTTATTAAGAGTTGACATTACATTTGCTGCTTCTTCAAATTCCTCATCTGTAATAAATTCTATCTTTAAAGCTGTAGTTAAAACTCCACACCCAATAGGCTTTGTTAATATAAGAACATCACCCTCTTTAGCTCCTGAATTCGTTACTACTTTCTTTGGATCTACTATTCCTGTAACTGAAACTCCATATTTTATTTCTTCATCTGTAATTGTGTGTCCACCAGCTATTGTTGCTCCTGCTTCTCTTATCTTATCAGCCCCACCTTTTAATATCTCTGCTAATATTTCTGGTCCTATAGTGGCTGAAAAACAAGCTAAATTCAATGCAGTTAATGGCTTTCCACCCATTGCATAAACATCACTTAAGGCATTCGTTGCAGCTATTTGTCCAAATGTATATGGATCATTTGCAACTGGAGTAAAAAAATCTACTGTTTGAACTAATGCCAAATCATCTGATATTTTATAAACACCAGCATCATCTGATTTATCAAATCCTACAATTAAATTTGGATCTCTATCTTCTGCTTTGGCTTCTATATGACTTAAAACCTTTGCTAATCCTTCTGGAGTAAACTTACCAGCACAGCCACATCTTGTTGATAATTGTGTAAGTTTTTTATTATTTAATTCCATATAAACACCTCTTATATATTCATCTATTTTATTCCATATAATTTACTTAATAATTAAATTATACCACTAAATTTTTATAAAAAAAGTAGACATGTATAAGTTTACTATTCTATCCTATTTATAATGTTTTAGAAACTTACATATGTCTACTTAAGTTATAAAGTTTAAAGAGTATATAATATTCCCTCTATCTTGCTTATTCTAATTTATTTAATTTTACATTTCCTTTGAATTTTCCTATTTTCCTCTTTCTTCTTCAGTTATATTTCTTATTGACTCTAATTCCGTACACTCAGTCTCGCAATTTCCTCCTCTATGCTCAAGTCCATTTCCAAAATTAAAAGTTAAGAACATAAGCTCTACATCTTCTTCTCTAAGTATTCTTAGTATTTCCATATTTATTTCTTCTTTTAACTTTTCATATAGAGTATAATTTAATTCATTTGTATAGAAATAAACAAAAACTCCAAATCCATAAGTAGATAATTCATTAAAACTTACAATAATTAAATCCTTATCTATTTTTTCATGACTTTTTAATAATTCCTCAATCCTATTAACACAATTTTTAATTTTTTCAACCTCAGTATCAAACTTAATAGTAAATTTAAAGTGTATTCTTCTTAACTTTCTTTGTGTCCAGTTTATAATATTTTCGTTTGCAAGCTTTGAATTTGGTACAGTTGCAACTGCCATAGAGAAAGTTCTTATTCTTGTACTTCTAAATGTTATGTCTTCAACTATCCCTTCAACTTGCGATGTTTGTATCCAGTCACCTATTGCAAAAGGCCTATCTAATACTATTATAACTCCACCAAATAAATTAGAAAAAGTATCTTGTGCCATTAGTGCAAAGGCCACACCACTAATTCCAAGACCAGTTATAAATCCTGTAAAACCAAATTCTCTAGCTATACAGCTTATTCCTATTACTATAATAACTAATCTTATTATTATAGATACAAAAGGAAATACTATTGTATTTCCACCATCATTTCTATGCATTCTAGTATATAAGAAAGAATTTTCTAGAGTTAAATTATAAAAGAAATAACAAATCACTATAACTATAAATATCTTTTTTAATCTATCACTTGTAACTGCATTAACATTTAACCCATCAAAGTCTATGATTTTTAACGATGCATAAAAAGAAAATAACATTATATATAACTTAATTGGTTTTTCCAACGCTCTTACTAGACTATCATCTGCAAAGGTTTTAGTTCTTTTTACTATCCTAATTATATAATCAAAAATCTTAGTTACTATATATTTATTTATACATAAGGCTATAATTATAACTATCCCTGCAATGATATATTTACTTATACTTACTTTTAATAATTCTGCAAAAATATCTTCTATTTCTTTCATAGTTCCTCCTAAAAGGATTTCTATAAAATGTTAACTATAAATTTAAATAACATTTTCATTTTTTTATATCAAATATTATTTTTACCTATATTCTTTATTTTTATCCATTTTATGAACTTAATACTTCTTGTAGTACTTTATAAAATACATTGCTTTCTTTATCATAATACTTAATATATTTACAATAAGATGCATTAGCTTAACTAGTTATATTACTAAAAAATATAGTTTTTTCAACAATTTAAAAAGAGAAAGGAATTATCCTTTCTCTTTTCTCTTAGATTTATTTAATATAAATCTGTATATCCAGTCTGTGATTCTAAAAATTTATTATCTTAATTCAAAGGAATCACAATCTGTACATTCTACTTGAGTTGGATTTTTTTCATGTGTTCCAACTTGAATCATTGATAATGTACAATATTTTTCACTTGTATTGTTATACTTGCATTGTTCGACTGTACATTTTATGCTTGGGTTCTTATCCATTAAAATCACCACCTTACAAAGTTATTATTAGCTTTATAAATTATACTATTCATTAAATAAAACAATTTTAAGGTGATGAGTTTAATTTATTTTAGCAATTCTTAAAATTTCTTCTTAAATCTCTAAATTAAAAATTCTTTGCTATTTCTTTTGCTTCAGAAATTTCATCTGTAACAATCTTTTCTACATCAATTCCAATTACATCTAAGTTTTCAGCAGCAACACTCTTAATATCCTTAACACCAAAGAATGTTAAAATAGCTCTTAAATATCTTTCTCCCATTTCAAGTTCCTTAGTTATTGGATTTGAATAATCTCCACCTCTACCTGAAACTATTAAAGCCTTACTTGCTTTACATAATCCTACTGGACCTTGAGCTGTATATTTAAAAGTTATTCCTGTTACACTTACATAGTCAAAGTAAGCTTTAACTATTGCTGGTGTTCCTAAGTTCCACATAGGTGTTGCAATAACGATCTTATCTGCTTCAGCTATTTGATAAGCATATTTTAAAATTGGATGTTTCTTGCTTTCTTCTGTTTTTTCTCCAAATACAGCTTGTAAATCTTCTGGTCTTAAGAAATCAATTCCTTCTTTATATAAATCCAAAACTGTTACTTCATCATTTGGATTATTTTTCTTATATTCTTCTATAAAATTGTCTGATATTCTAAATGTTCTTGATTGTCCCTCTGGTTTAATGTTTGCTTTTATATATAATACTTTATTCATTTTATCCTCCCATTAGTAATTACCATTGGTAATATACTTGTATTTTGCTATAATATAAATAGTAATTTATATATAAATTTTTTTCAAGTAGACACTTTTTTTATACATAGTATCTAAATTGATACTGCTTCTCAATTTAATAGTATAACTTATATATTTATTATGATTGATTTTTGTTAAATTTATGTTATAGATAAGGAGAAGTTATATGGAGAAATTTTCAATAAACCATAATGATTGTTATATAAACGAATCAAATAATTCTCATGAGATATGTCCAATGATTTTAGTACATAAGTTAATCTCTGGCAAATGGAAAATACTAATACTATGGTATTTATGCAAAGAACCACTTAGATTTAGTGATTTAAAAAGAAAGCTTCCTAATGTTACTCAAAAAATGCTTACAAATCAACTTAGAAGCCTAGAGGAAGATAATTTAATTTATAGAAAAGTTTATCCTGTAGTTCCACCCAAAGTTGAATACGGATTGACTGAAGTTGGAGAAAAAATAATACCTGTACTTCAGGCCATGCATAATTATGGAGAAGAATATCTTGATAAAATGGACGGAGAAATTAAAATATGAAAAAATGAAGGATCGAAAGAATGAAAAAATTGTGGAAATAATTCATTAAAACTAAATTAAAGTGAAATAGTGAAATAATGAAAAGTGAAATAATTATGGGAAAAACCCTTAAAGAATTTTGGAAGTTATATTGTGCTTTGCACAAATTAATTTTCTAGTTTTTCGCAGAAAAACACACTTACCTTTTCACTATTAACTTTTCACCTCCTAATCTTTTTATTAATAAATATTAGTGTATAAAGATAAATAGAGCATGTGAATAAGCATATAGCTTATGGATCATACTCTATTTATCTTTGCCCTATATTTAATTGTCTCCAAAGACTTTTTTCTTTAACATTAATCCAGCTTTAGTAACTGCTACACCACCTTGAGCAGTTTCTCTTAAGGCAGCTGGTAAACTTCTCCCTACTTTATACATAGCAGATAATGCATCATCAAAAGGTATTTTAGACTTTACACCTGCCATAACTAAATCTGCTGTGCATAAAGCACTTATAGCTCCAGAAGAATTTCTTTTAGCACATGGAATTTCTACTAATCCAGCAACTGGATCGCAAACTAATCCTAATATATTTTTAAATACTATAGCTGCTGCATCTAGTGACATTTTAGGAGTTCCACCCATCATTTCTACAACTGCTGCTGATGCCATTGCTGCTGCCGATCCACATTCAGCTTGACACCCACCTTCTGCACCTGCAAAAGTTGCATTTCTACCAATAATCATTCCAACTGCTGCTGATGCAAATAAGGCTCTCATTAATTCTTCATCATTTTTTCCTAGCTTTTCCCCTGCTGTTAAAATAACAGCAGGTAGAATTCCGCAAGACCCAGCTGTAGGGCATGCAACTATTTTTCCCATTGATGCATTTACTTCTGATGATGATAATGCCATAGCCATTGCTAAAACCATAGTATCCCCTGTTAAAGAGTTTCCTTTTTTTAAATATTGTTGCATTTTATATGCATCTCCACCAATTAAACCACTAACTGAAAATACTTCTTTTTCTCTTGCTTCAGTCGCACCGTTTCTCATTGCATCTAAAGTCTTTTTCATTTTTAGAAATACCTCTTCTCTTGAGATATCTTTATCTTCCATTTCTCTTATAATTGCATATTCACTTAATGAAATTGAATTTTCTTCGCATATATGTACAAGTTCTTCTCCAGATTTTGCTATATCCAAACTATTCACCCTCCTCAACTTTATTAATAAGGATTACCTTTTCTATTCCTTCAACCTTTTTAATTTTCTCTATTAATTCATTTGAAATTTTACTATCAACTTCAAATGTCATAGTTGCATTTTTACCTCTTTGACTTCTACCTAAGTTTAAAAATGCAATGTTGACTTTATTATCATATAAAATATTTGTAACCTTTGCTACGGTTCCCGGTATATCTCTATGAGAAGTTATTATAGTTGCATAGGCACCTGTAAACTTAACTTTATTCCCGTTTATCTCAACTATTTCTATATTTCCGCCACCTACTGAACTGCCTATGACATCACTCTCTTTACCATTTTTACATTTCATTAAGAATCTAACAGTATTAGGATGATAATCACCTAAATCCTCATCCTTAAATGTTATTTTTATTCCCTTTTCCTTTGCAATTTCAAGCGAATCTCTAAGTCTTTCATCTGACGGATCCATTCCCATTATTCCTGCAACTAAAGCTCTATCAGTACCATGCCCTTTATATGTTTTTCCAAAAGATCCATGTAATAAAAATGTGACTTCTATAACATCATCACCTGCAATTGCACGAGCAACTTTACCTAATCTTGCTGCTCCTGCAGTATGTGAGGAAGATGGTCCTACCATAATAGGCCCTAATATATCAAAAACACCCATGCCACTCATGCTTATTTCTCCTTTAGTATTAAATTAAATTTTGCTATACATATTATATAGTGGAATTAAGTAAAAATCTATATAAGATACAATAAGATTTAATACTCAAATAAAATATCTAAATAAATTATAGTATATGAAGAAATTTAGTATTTTACTAATTTATATAAAACTTAAATATAAATATCTTACTTTTTAATTAAATAAGTATATTATATGTTTAATATACTTATTTAATCATATAAATTACTAGATTAAAATATATTAACCAAAAAGTTTAACTAAACTTAAATCATATATTTTTATTAAATATGGAGTATCTTTAAAAGAAATGCTATGCTTATTTTCATTTTTCTTAAACTCAATAGTAGTTATACCATCATAATATCTTTTTAATTCAATTTTATCTATTTCATGTCTTTTATACTTTAATGAATTCCTTCTATTTATAATTTCTAATTCATCCTTATCAATATTGAATACAGTATTACTAAATATAGAAATTCTTTTAATATATATTACTCCTATAATATATATCGATAATATTATTATACTAATTCTAATATCTTTTATCATATTTGACATAGGTATAAAAATAATATAATAAGGAAAAATTTTCCCCATAGCTCTAGAAATAGTATAATCAAATAATATATTTTCTTTATTTAACTCTTTTCTTAAATCTTCAAGCTTATTTCTTTCACTCCATAAAAGAGGACCTAAACTTAAAGAATAAATTCTTCCGCTATAAGCCAATATTCCTAAATATCCGTCATCATAAAAAACACTTCTAATATCTGCTTTTTTTATTTTTACCCGTATAAAAAAACTTTTATAAATAAACTCATCATTAGTTAATTGTATAATAACTTTGTTATAGTCATTTTTTAATACCATAAAACCCCCATATAATAATTAAAGAATGAAAAAATTAAGTAATGAAAAAATTAAGATTGTTTTGCTTTGCAAAATAATCTTAAAATTCTACGCTGCACTTTATCTTTCAAAATCCTTTAAGGATTTTTTCTTCAATTCTTTCATTTTTTCATTCTTCTTCCTTTCTAGTATTTATAAAATACACTACCACCTATGAATTCTCTTAATATACTATTCATTGGTACATAATCTTTATCTATTTCTTTAAAGAAACCTAAAAATGATTTTAATCTGCTTGCTTCTAAGTAAACTGAACTATCTGGACTAATTTTATCTAATTCTTCTAGTGCATATCTTTTCAATACACATAATTCATATACTAAAGTTGAATTAAACATTACATCAGCTTCTTCTTGGAAAACAAAAATATTTCTTTCTTCTCCTCTTCTAATAGATGGCCACATTTTTAAAGTTTCTTCTGCTCCATAACCCCTTGATAAATAATCCCTAACTATTCTTCTTACTCGTCTTATATCAGTAGTTGCTATTCTGTTATGATTATCTAAATTTAATTGAGTTAGTGCAGATATATATATTTTAAATTTTTGTTTATCTAAAATTGATGATGTAAGAATTGGATTTAATCCATGAATTCCTTCAATTAATAATATCCCATTACTTGGGAGAGTTAGTTTATGCCCAACCCATTCTCTTTCACCTTTTTTAAAATTAAAGCTTGGAATTTCTACTTCTTCTCCTTTTAATAAACCGCTTAAATTAGAATTAAATAATTCCAAGTCTAAAGAATAAACACTTTCAAAATCATATTCTCCATTTTCATCCTTTGGTGTGTGTTCCCTATCTACAAAATAATCATCTAATGAAATAGGAATTGGCACATGACCATTTACTCTAAGCTGAACTGATAATCTATTGGCAAAAGTAGTTTTACCAGAAGAGCTAGGCCCTGCTATTAATACAACTTTAGTTTCTTTTCTTTCATTTATCATATCAGCTATTTGAGCTATCTTCTTTTCGTGAAGAGCTTCTGAAACCATAACCAGATCTCTAAATTCCTTATTCTTAACTTTATCATTTAATGATCCAACTTCGCCAACTCCTAAAATATTAAGCCACCTTTCTGTTTCCATAAAAATTTGAGACAACTTCCTATTTTCCTTAAAATTAGATACAACATTTAAATCATCTTTCTTTGGATATCTTAATACAAATCCAGGATCATAATACATTAAATCAAAAGCCTTAATTACACCTGTTGAATATGCCATTTGACCATAAAAATAATCATATCTTCCATCTAATTCATATAGATTTACATTTTCAAAAGATACCTGATTTAATAAAGAAACCTTATCATCCATTCCATACTCTTTAAATATTTCAATAGCTTTTTCTATTTTTACTTTTATCTTATTTATAGGTAAGTCCTTTTCAATAAGCTCTTTCATTCTTAACTTTATCTTATCTATATCTTCAGCACTTAAAGCTTCTTCCTTATGAAGCTCACCAAATACTCCTTCTCCAATACTATGTTCAATTGTTATAACTGAATTATCAAAAAGGTCTAAAGTAGCCTTTATAAAAATGAATTGTAATGTTCTAGTATAAATTTTATATCCTATTGGACTATCAAACATTATTAGTTCAATTTCCCCATTGCTATCTATATTTTTAAATAATTCATGATACTTTCTATTTAATCTGCATAATGCTACATCAGTTGAATTTATATTTAGTGAAGTGTCTATAAATTCCTTGTAAGTAATACCCTCTTGCACATCATATTCTTTGCCCTGGTATTTTATTTTAAAAACGCTCATATTTACATCCTCCAGCTAAGTTTTGTCAATATTTCCTAAATATCCTTATTTAATATTATATACTGAATATTCAAAAAATCTATAAAAATATCTCTTATACTATTTTCTTTATTTATGCTAATTTAATACTCCCTTTGACTAATATTAAGAATAAATTTATCCATCTATACAAATAATATCTCATACGAGGTGGTTTTATGTTTATTGTACTAATAAGAACAATTTTTCTTTATGCTTTAGTTATATTTGTAATTAGATTAATGGGAAAAAGACAAATTGGAGAATTACAACCTTATGAATTTGTAATTACTATAATGATTTCAGATTTAGCTGCATTACCAATGCAAGATACAAGATTACCGTTAATATTAGGTGTCATACCTATTCTAACTTTATTATTTATTAAAACAGTACTATCATTAATTCAACTAAAAAGTCAAAAGGCAAGAAAAATTTTAGAAGGTGAACCTTGTATATTGATAAATAGAGGAAAAATAAATTTTGAAACACTAAAAAGACAGCAAATTAATTTAGATGAACTTATGGAAGAAATAAGGCTTGCTGGATATTTTGACTTAAGTGAAATTGAATTTGGTATATTAGAAAATAATGGACAAATGTCATTTTTAACTTCTACTAAATCTAGTGATGGAAGCTCAGATTCTCAAAATACTAGTTCATCAAAACCAAGGCTACCTATTATTTATGTTTTAGATGGCAGAATAAATAGAAATGCATTAACTTCTGGTAATAAAACTGATGAATGGGTTCAAAATGAATTAAGGAAACACAAAGTTAATTCAATTAAAGATGTATTAATTGCAATGACAGACACTAAAGGTAAGTTTATTTACCAACTTCATAATGATAAGGAGGATAATTAATGAAAAATAGCATTATTTCTGTACTCCTTTTTATAGCTTTAGTTACAGGACTATTTTTTCTTGATAATAAATTTGTATCCCTTTGTGATGATATAATGATAAAATGTGAAGAAATAGAAGAGCTTTTAGATGAAAATGAAGAATATTTAGCATATGAAAGTTCAGTCGAACTATTAGGATTGATAAAAGGAAAAGCTGATATTCCTGCAATATATCTAAATCATGTTGATTATGATTCATTAATGAACGAATCTCTAAAATTAACCCTTTATATAAAAGGTGATGATAAAGCTGAATCATTAGCAACTCTTCATGTAGTAAGATATGCAGCTGAACATTTGAAGGATTTGCAAAAACCTAATCTTAGAAATTTATTATAAATTTAATCTTATTTGAATTTAGTCTTTATTATGAATACTATAAAGCTTATTAGAAATAGTAAAAACTTGACCATAGCCAAATTATTTTCGCTATGGTTTTTTTATGATTCCAGTAAAATTTCTCATAGCCTATTTCATAAAAATGCATACCCAGCTCATAACCACTTGCACTTTTAAATATTTATACATAAATAATGAATAAATATTTAAATTTACCCTTGCATAATTATACCAATAACCGTATAATTATAAACATAGTTTTTATAAGTCAAATAAATACAAGTAATAATTTAACATTTATTTGATGCATGTATATCTTAAAAATTATTCTTATAAGTAAAATAAATATAATATTGCTGTATATAAATAAATTTTATTTATAGCAATATATAAGGGGGCTTTTAATATATGAAAAAATTCAATAAAGTTGTACTAGCCTATTCAGGAGGACTAGATACATCAATAATTATTTCTTGGCTTAAAGAAACTTATAACTGCGAAGTTATTGCTGTAGTTGGTAATGTTGGTCAAAAAGATGAGCTTGTAGGATTAGAAGAAAAAGCACTTAAAACTGGGGCATCAAAGTGCTATATAGAAGATCTAACTCATGAGTTTGTTAATGACTATATCTTCCCCACTATTCAAGCTAATGCTATTTATGAAGGAAAATATCTTCTTGGTACATCTTTTGCAAGACCAATAATAGGTAAAAGATTAGTTGAAGTAGCTTTAGCTGAAGGAGCTGATGCTATTTGTCATGGATGTACTGGTAAAGGAAATGATCAAGTAAGATTTGAGCTTGCTGTTAAAGCTTTTGCACCAGATATGGAAATAATAGCTCCATGGAGAATTTGGGATATCAAATCTAGAGAAGAAGAAATTAAATACGCTTTAGATAAAGAAATACCAATATCAATAAGTTATGAAACTAATTATAGTAAAGATAAAAATTTATGGCATCTAAGTCATGAAGGCCTTGATTTAGAAAATCCAAATAATGAGCCAAACTATGATAAAATTTTAGAGCTTTCAAATACATTAGAAAAATCACCTGACAAGGCAACTTATATAACTTTAAAATTTGAGAAAGGTATTCCAATTGAATTAAATGGTGAGAAATTAGATGGTGTTACTTTAATTGAAAAGCTTAATAAAATAGGTGGAGAAAATGCAATTGGAATAATTGATATGGTTGAAAATAGATTAGTTGGAATGAAGTCTAGAGGCGTCTATGAAACTCCTGCTGGGACTATTCTTTATAAAGCTCATAAAGATTTAGAAGAACTTTGTCTTGATAAAGAAACCTCTCATTATAAAGAAATAATAGCTTTAAAATTTGCAGAAATTGTATATAATGGCCAATGGTTCACTCCCCTTAGAGAAGCTTTATCATCATTTATAGAAAAAACTCAAGAAACTGTTACTGGTGAAGTAAAGCTTAAATTATATAAAGGTAATATTGTAAATTCTGGAATGACTTCTCCTTATTCTTTATACAGCGAGGAATATGCAACCTTTGGAGAAGATGCTGTATATGATCAAAAGGATTCTGCTGGATTTATAAATTTATTTGGCTTGCCTATAACAGTTAAAGCAAAAATGAATGAAGCATTAAAGAAAGCTGGTAAATAAATATGAAACTTTGGGGCGGACGATTTGAAAAGGGAGTTAATTCATTAGTTAATGATTTTAACTCATCAATACGAGTAGATTCAAGAATGTATAAAGAAGATATTTTAGGTAGCTTAGCTCATGTAAGAATGTTAGGACAGCAAAATATAATTCCTAAAGAAGATAGTATAAAAATAGCTTCTGGCCTAGAAACAATATTAAAAAGAATAGAAAATGGAGTTATAAAAATAGATGAATCTTCTGAAGATATTCATAGCTTTATAGAAGGAACTTTAACCTACTATATTGGTGATGAAGGGAAAAAACTTCATACTGGAAGAAGCCGAAATGACCAGGTAACTCTTGATACAAAGCTATATTTAAAAAGTGTTTTAAAAGATTTAGGAAATGATATTGTATCTCTTCAAGAAGTTATCTATCAAAAAGCTAATGATAATATAAATACCATAATGCCAGGCTATACTCATATGCAAAAGGCACAACCTATAACCTTTGCTCATCATTTATTAGCTTATTCTGAAATGTTTAAAAGAGATTTAGGTAGAATATTTGATTGTTATAAAAGATTGGATCAAATGCCTCTAGGGAGTGGTGCTCTTGCTACTTCAACTTATAAACTTGATAGGCATATGATAGCAAAAGACTTGGGGTTTGCTTCTCTTACTTCAAATAGCTTAGATTCAGTTTCAGATAGAGATTATGCAATAGAAGCACTATCAACCTTATCTATGATAATGATGCATTTATCAAGATTTTCTGAAGAAATAATTCTTTGGGCAACAAATGAATTTAGCTTTATAGAATTATCTGATGAATATAGCACTGGTAGCAGCATAATGCCTCAAAAGAAAAATCCTGATGTTGCAGAATTAGTTAGAGGTAAAACAGGAAGAGTTTATGGCGATTTAATAACACTTCTTACAGTTATGAAGGGACTTCCCCTTGCTTATAACAAAGATATGCAAGAAGATAAAGAAGCATTATTTGATGCTTTGGATACAACAAGTATCTCACTAAAAACCTTCACTGGAATGTTAGATACTATGAAAATAAATAAAGATACCATGAAAAAAGGAGCTTCTCATGGATTTACAAATGCTACCGACGTTGCTGATTATCTAGTAAAAAAAGGACTGGCTTTTAGATCCGCTCATGAAATAGTTGGTGAAATAGTTCTTTATTGTATAAAGGAAAATATTGCTATAGACGATCTTTCATTAGATGAATTTAATAGCTTTTCGCCTATTTTTGAAGAAGATATATATTCTGCAATAGATTTAGTAAATTGTGTTGAAGAAAGAAAAGTATTTGGTGGTCCAAGTTCCTCTTCAGTAAAAATTCAATTAGATTTGCTTTTAGAATCAATAAAAAATACTAAGGAGGATTTAAAATGCTTAAAGTAGGAATAATTGGGGCAACTGGCTATGTTGGAGCTGAATTACTTAGACTTTTATTAAATCATCCTAAGGTTACTATTGAATCTATAAGTTCAGTTTCTTATGAAGGTGAAGAAATATCTTCTGTATATAAAAACCTATATGGCGTAACAAATTTAATTTGTGAAAACCAAAATGAAGTTATAAAGAAATGCGATGTTATATTTGCCGCACTTCCTCATGGTCTTAGTGAGGAAATTGCAGATTTAGTTTATAAGCAAGGTAAAGTTCTTATAGACCTTGGAGCAGACTTTAGATTAAACAGTGCAGAAGATTATAAAGATTGGTATGGAAAAGATTTTTTATACCAATATCTTCACAAAAAAAGTATTTATGCCCTTCCTGAGCATAATAGAGAAAAAATAAAAGAGCATAAAATAATAGCTAATCCTGGCTGCTACCCTACTTCAATTGAACTTGGCCTAATGCCACTACTTAAAAAGTCATTAATTAAATTAGATAATATAATATGCGATTCAAAATCAGGGGCAACAGGTGCTGGCAGAGGTCTTACACTAAAATCCCACTATCCAGAATTAAACGAAAACTTCTCTGCATATGGAATAGGAGCTCATAGACATACTCCAGAAATAGAACAATGTCTATCAGATATGGCTAAAGATACTGTAAATGTTACCTTTACCCCTCACCTAATTCCAATAAATAGAGGAATTTTATCTACTATATACTGTTATCCAAAAGAAAAAATAAATATTGAAGATATTCATAATTTATACTCTACCTTTTATAAAGAAGAACCTTTTATAAATATACTTCCACTTGGCGATACAGCATCTATAAAAGATGTTAAATACACAAACAACTGCAATATTTCACTACATTTAAACCATAGAGGTGATGGATTAATAATAGTCAGTACAATAGACAACATGATAAAAGGAGCTGCTGGACAAGCAATGCAAAACATGAATATAGTTATGGGATTTGAAGAAACAGAAGGGCTTAGATTAATTGCTACAAACAATTAATTTTAAAGTGAAAAAGTGAAAGAGTTAAAAGTGAAAGAGTTTAGGAAATAATTCACCTTCGGTGAATTAATGAGTCTTTTGATGATTTTACTATACTTATTAAAATCATTTTTATTTCTAGATACTCTTTAATATAATTTTCATATTCTATTTCTTCTATGATATCTGATTTTGACAATAATTTGAGCCAATATTCTGTTTCATTAGCTTCTTTTAGTGCAATACTCATTTCATTAATGAAGTCTTTTCTGCTTTGTGCATATTGAGCTTCTGTAATATTAGCACCAATAGATGTAGCTGATCTTACTAATTGATTAGATAAAGTAAATTCATTTTTGCTTCTTAATTTCATATATAACTTTATTATCTTTAATCCAAAATTAAAACTTTTATCCAATACTACACTTTTACTCAACCTAATCACCTCACTATAATTATTGTTATAAATTTCAGCAATATAATCATCTATCGCTTTATTTTTAGATTTTTTAGTGCTTATACAAGATTTTCAAGAAAATAGTCCTATAATTCAGCTTTGCTGGATTATTCCATTAACTCTTTCACTTTTTAACTCTTAAATTTTCCAATTACAAAAAGGGGGTTTTAAAATTGCAATTAATTACTACTAAAGGCATCACTGCTCCTCAAGGTTTCCTTGCATCTGGAATTCATTGTGGCCTTAAGAAAAATAATTTAAAACTAGATTTAGCACTTATTTATTCAACTGTCCCAGCTACAGCTGCTGGAGTATATACAAAAAATAAAGTTAAAGGAGCTCCTATTTATATAACTAAGGATCATTTATCTAATAAAAAAGCTCAAGCAATAATAATAAATAGTGGAAATGCTAATACATGCAATGGAGATGATGGATTAGTAAAAGCTAAAAGAATGACTGAAATTCAAGCAAGGGCTCTTAAACTTAAAACAGGTGATGTTCTAGTTGCATCAACAGGTGTTATAGGAATTCCATTAAATATAGATGCTATAAAAAATGGAATTCCTATGCTTACAGATAGATTATCAAAGGATGGCTTTAATGATGCTGCTACTGCAATAATGACAACTGATACTTATAAAAAACAGCTATCATTAGAATTTACGATTGATAACAAAAAAATAACTATTGGAGCTATGGCAAAAGGTTCTGGAATGATAGAACCTAATATGGGAACTATGCTATCTTTTTTGACCACAGATTTGAATATTTCTGGAGAGCTACTTCATGAAGCTTTAAAGGAAAGTACAAAAATAAGCTATAACAGAGTAAGTGTAGATGGGGATACAAGTACCAATGATATGATGTTGATACTAGCTAATGGATTAGCTAACAACAAGACAATTAAAGAAAAAGATTCTAATTATTATTTATTTCTCAAGGCACTAAACAAAGTTAATATAGCTCTTGCTAAAATGATTGCCAAAGATGGTGAAGGTGCAAGTAAGCTTATTGAATGTATAGTTTATAATTGTAAATCAGCAAAAGATTCAGAAATCTTATCTAAAGGAGTTATAAACTCTCCTCTTGTAAAAACAGCAATGTTTGGTAGTGATGCTAATTGGGGAAGAATATTATGTGCTCTTGGTTATTCAGGGGTTAATATAGATCCAAACAAAATAGATTTAACATTTGAAAGCTCTGTAGATAAAATTGATGTTTGCAAAAGTGGTAAGGGACTTTCCTTTGATGAAGTCAAAGCAAAAGAAATCCTATTGCAAGATGAGATTACTATCCATATTAACATGAATGATGGCAACTTCTCCTCTACTGCTTGGGGATGCGATTTAAGCTATGATTATGTAAAAATTAATGGTGACTATAGAAGTTAACTGGAGGTATAAAAGTTTTGAATTATTTTGAACATGCAAAAGTATTAACTCAAGCACTTCCATATATACAATCATTATCAGGTAAAATAGTATTAATAAAATATGGTGGAAATGCTATGACTAGTGATGAGCTAAGGAAAAGCGTTGCAACTGACATAGTCTTATTACAATGTGTAGGAATAAAACCTGTTATAGTTCATGGAGGTGGACCTCATATATCAGAGTTTATAAATAAAATAGGTGAAGAAAGTAGATTTATAGATGGTCTCCGTTATACGGATGAGAAAACTATAGAAATAGTTCAAATGGTTCTAGGCGGTAAAGTAAATAAAGACATAGTAAGCTTAATAGAAAGTGTTGGTGGAAAAGCCCTTGGCTTATGTGGCATAGATGCTTCTTTTATAAAAGCAAAAAAATTAGAAAGCTCAGTTGATCTCGGGTTTGTAGGTGAAATAACATCTATCGATACAACTTTATTAACTACTTTATTATCATCAGGATACATTCCTGTTATAGGATCAGTTGCAACAAATGAAGATTTTACTCAAACTTACAATATTAATGCAGATATCTGTGCATCTAAATTAGCTTCAGCACTAAAAGCTGAAAAATTAATGCTACTTACAAACGTTCCTGGATTAATGATAAATCCAAATGATGAAGCTACATTAATCTCTTCACTAAGACTACATGAAATAAAAAAAATACAAATGGATGGAATAATAAAAAGTGGTATGATTCCTAAAATTGATTGTTGTGTAGAAGCCATAAGAATGGGAGTAAAAGAAGCACATATAATAGATGGCACTCTCCCCCACTCAATACTTCTAGAACTACTTTCAAAAGAAGGAATAGGAACGATGATATATTAAAAGTGAAAGAATGAAAGAATTTATGAAATAACTTGACTATGTAAAATTATAAAATTAAATATGTTATAAAAATACTAGTATTTTTATCTCCTCTAATTTCTTCATTATTAATTCTTTAATTTTTCTCATTACTATTAAGGGGGTTTTTATATGTCTAATAATTTATCTTTAATGTCAACTTACTCTTACTTACCTGTGAATTTAATTAAGGGCAATGGCTGTATGCTTTATGATGATAACGACAATGAATATATAGATTTTGCAAGTGGAATTGGGGTAAATAGTCTTGGATATTGTAATTCTGAATGGACTAAAGCAATTTCTAATTCTGCATGTAATTTGCAACATATATCAAATATTTTCCTTAATGAAAGCACTTTAAAATTAGCTGATAAAATAACTAATCTCTCAGAAATGAGTAAAGTATTTTTTTGTAACTCTGGTGCTGAGGCTAATGAAGGTGCTATAAAACTAGCTAGAAAATATAGTTTTGATAAATATGGAGCTAATAGAAATAAAATTCTTACATTAAGGCAATCCTTTCACGGTAGAACTTTAGCAACTTTAACAGCAACTGGACAAGATAAATTTCACAACTACTTTTTCCCTTTTCCTGATGGATTTGATTATTTTAAGGCAAATGATATAGATCATTTCATTGATAAATTATCTAATGATGTTTGTGCTGTTATGATGGAAGCAATTCAAGGTGAAGGTGGAGTTTATCCTTTGGATCATGAATTTGTTAAAGAAGTTTATAAAATATGTAAAGAAAGAGATATTCTTTTAATATTTGATGAAGTTCAATGTGGAATAGGAAGAACTGGGAAACTATTTGGCTATCAACACTTTGATATAAATCCAGATATAGTTACTATTGCTAAGGGGTTAGGTGCTGGTTTACCTATTGGAGGTTTTTTGTGTAATGAGAAATTATCAAATGTTTTTAAACCTGGTGATCATGGTACAACATTTGGTGGAAATCCAGTAGCTTGCTCTGGTGCCTTAGTTGTTTTAAATATCATTTGTACAGATTCTAAATTAAAAGAAATAGCTGAAAATGGTGAATATCTCATATATCTACTCAAAAATATAAATTCAAATTTAATTAAAGAAGTTAGAGGCAAAGGACTAATGGTAGGATTAGAACTAAAAATACAATCTTCAGAAATCCAGCAAAAAGCACTAGAAAAAGGACTTTTAGTATTAACAGCTGGCCCAAATGTAGTTAGACTACTTCCACCTTTGATAATATCCAAAGAAGAAATAAAAAAAGGAATAGATATAATTAATGAAATAATAAGTAATGCATAATATCAATTGATAATTATCCATTATTAATTGTCAATTATCAATTGTATAAATAGGGGGTTTTTATGAATAAAGATTTATTGAAAATGGAGGACTTATCTAAAGATGAAATTCTTGATATTTTGAATCTTGGGGATCAATTAAAATATGAATTAAAGCATGGTATTAAGCATCATCATCTTGAAGGAAAAACTCTTGGTATGATATTTGAAAAATCATCTACCAGAACAAGGGTTTCTTTTGAAGCTGGTATGTATCAACTTGGGGGATACCCATTATTTTTAAGCTCAAGTGATTTACAAATAGGCCGTGGTGAGCCTATTCAAGATACATCTAGAGTATTGTCTAGATATCTAAATGGCATAATGATAAGAACATTTGCTCAAGATGAAGTAAATAGCCTTGCTGAATCTTCTAGTATTCCAATAATAAACGGCCTTACTGATGACGAACATCCTTGCCAAGTTTTAGCTGACTTAATGACTATTAGAGAAAAGAAAAATACTTTTGATGGCTTAAAAGTAACTTATATAGGTGATGGTAATAATATGGCCCAATCACTTATAGTTGGTTGCTTAACCGTTGGAATGAATATTTCTTTAGCCATTCCTCAAAATTATATGGTTAAAGACTATTATATAAAAAAAGGACAAGAACTTTCTAAAAATAATAATTTAAATTTTATTATAGTTAATAATCCTGAAGATGCTATTAAAGATGCTGATGTAGTTATAACTGATGTATGGGCTAGTATGGGAAAAGAAAATGAAGTTAATAAAAGACTAGCTGACTTTTCTGCTTATCAAGTAAACTCTAAAATTATGTCTTTTGCTAAAGATGATGCTATAGTTCTTCACTGCTTACCTGCTCATAGAGAAGAAGAAATAACTGAAGAAATACTAGAAAAGCATGCAGATACAATTTTTGAAGAAGCTGAAAATAGACTTCATGTCCAAAAAGCTATTTTAGTTAAATTAGTAAAGTAAATTTTTAAAAAAGTCTAAGATATTCCATAAGTATTTCTTAGACTTTTCATTTTATATTTTTATTTATATAATAATCTATACTGTCACAATAATAATATGTCGAAACAATATTATACTTCACTAACATCAATCAATATATAATTAATATATATTAATTATATAAGAGGTGCATTATGAATAGGAAGTTTATCTTTATTATCTTACTACTTATAACTCTCACAAATATATTTACAGTCTATCACTTATCAAAAGCTAAAAATAAAATATCAGCTTTAGAATATGATTTACTAAATTTCAAAAATGAATCAGATAAAAGCAATGAGCTTTATGACTTAAGAAATCAGCTGGATAATATGCTTCACATTACTATTAACTCTTTAATTCAAAAAGACTTTCAAACAATTCAAAATAACTTCTATAAAAACTGTGAGTTCACTGGCTCCTCCATAATATTTAATCATGAAGAAACAAATAAAAATATTAAATTTATTATTCCAGATACTGATATAAATTTAAGACAAAGAGCTTTTGATTTAATATCAGAAAATGAATATATTTCTATTTATGAAATCCTAGATTCTGGATACAAAAATGAACCAAAATATTCTGATAGAATATATACACTAAATGTTAAGTTTATCTTTGATAATACCTCTTGGAAAATTGCTTCAATATCTATTGATGAATAACTATTATTATAATTAAAATATATTATAACAAATTCTCACTATATACCATTTATTCCATTATATCTCCATAAAACTTGCCAATATTCAATATTTATTGTAGGATATACACTATCATAAGAATATTATATGAGCAATACCGTATAATTTAATGTAGCCTTTGCTTAGTTTTAATTGGAGGTGTATATTTTTGACAAAAAAAGCTTTATTATCTGTTGGTATGATTTTGTTATTACTTTTCAATAATAGCAATATAGTATTTGCAGACCCAAACTCTTCGGACACCCAAGCTATCCAAGAGAATAAAGTTAAATATGAACAACTAGATGATGAAACTATGGAATTAGATGCTGAAATTGGTAAGTTAAATATAGAAATAGACAATTTAAATAATCAATTGGCTAAAAATAATTCTGAAATAGAAGATACTGAAAATGAAATAATTACTATTAACCACAAAATTGAAGAAGCAAAGCTAGAAATTGAAGAAACACAAAAAACCATAGATGGACGTGTTCGTTCCATGTATAAAAGTAATATGGCTACAGATATGATTGTTTACTTAGTAACTTCTGAAAATATTTTTGATATGCTTGATAGAGTACAAGCTATAAGTAGAATAATTTCAGTTGATAAACAAATGATTATTGAAATAAATGAAAAGAAAGAAACTCTTGATAAAAATGCAAAAGAAATTGAAAAAAAACAATCTGACCTAAAAAAGCTTAAAAAATCAATTGAAAGTAGCTTAGGTAAAGTAAACAATAAAAAAGAAGAACAACAAAAACTTTTAGATGATTTAAATTCTAGAAAAGATGAAATAATGAGTATAATTGAAGCTAATGAAGAGAAGTTAATTTCTCATCCATTATCAATTATAAATTCAGATTCTGCATCAATTTCTGAAGTTCAGGACGCAGTTAACACATTACAATATATGTTACCTCAACTTAATAGTGATTATGTTATAGGATTAGCAAATGATGCAATTGCTTTAGGTAATGAAAAAATTGCTTTAAGTGAAACTCCACCGCCAACTTCCAATTCTCTGGGGGATGTCAGTAATAGTAATAATTTAGCAACTTACTCTATGACTGCTACAGCTTATACTGGAAATGGATTTACTGCAACAGGTCTTAAACCAGTGCGTGACCCTAATGGACTAAGTACAATTGCAGTTGATCCAAGTGTAATTCCTCTAGGATCAAAGGTCCATGTTGAAGGCTATGGATATGCAATAGCTTCTGATACAGGTGGTGCTATTAAAGGTAACAAAATAGACTTATATATGAATTCTGAAGCAGAGTGCCTTTCATTTGGAAGAAGAACGGTTACTGTTACTATTATTGCTTACCCTGGACAGTGGTAATATTTAGTTAAGCAAAAAGGATAAAGTTAAATAGTTAGTGATACAATTCAACTATGTTGAATCATAAAAATTTAAAAAGTGACAAATAGGACAGTAGCTAGATTTATGTAAAACTAATCTAGCTACTGTCCATTTTTTATCGAAAGTGCTTTCTAACAGTTGTAATTTAAGTTTTGCATAGCAAAACCTTCTCAACTTTTCACTCTTAACTTTTCACTAAATAAATTGTTGCGCAATTTATTTCTCTAAGTAATTAATAACATGTTTTATTATCATATTGATGCTTCCATCACCATTTCTTTGTATCTCAAATCTAGTATTATCATGATAAGCCTCTTCATTTATATATAAATCTATATCTTTATCGATTTTTAATCTTACTCTTTTTAATTTTTTTTCAACCCATTGCTTATCTATAGCAACTTCTTCTTCCAAACCGTGACTTTTTACGAATGTTGAAAAATCATTTATAACTTGTGGATTCTCTTTAAATAGTTCATTGGAAAGCTCATCTATATTTATAGTATCCTCTTCTTTTAGTTTTGCTTTAACAGTAGTCCTTATTCTCTCTGCTTTATCTGCATCTTCTACTATGTTACTTCTAGTCCAATTTTCAGCTGCTTTTAGGAATGTCTTAGTCATATCTCTTTCACTACTAATTATTGAACATCCTAAGAAGTTGCTTATAAAGTAATTTGCTCCATATTCTTCTTCATCTTTACTTTTTTTCTGCTTATCTATAACCATTAAATCATATCTTTGATTTTCTCTTATAGGTTTAATAAAAGCTGCTTTTTGTATCCTTTGACTACTACCCGGAAGCCCTGCTGATTGTGGAACTATATCTATTCCTATTTTATTTTCTTTAAACCCAACTTGGTGAGTAAAATTCTTAACATAATCCATCTTAAGTATCCCAATCATTGGCCCTTGATCTGTAATTAATGAAACTACTATTAAATCACATGAAGGGATATTTACGTTAGCCTTCATTATTATAAATAATTGTCTTGCAAGTTCCTGTGATAGTCCAATTAAATTATTATCTATCCCATTTAAATAATCTTGAACTACTTCTTTTACTATATTTCTTTCTGGATTAAATACGGCATACTTTAACTCCTCATCTTTAAAACACTTTTCTATATGCTTATAAAGAAACTTATATGTATCTTCATTTAGTTCAAGTTTATATTCATTTAAGACTGGTTCCTCGCCATTAGAATCAACAATATGTATAACAGCCTCTTGTATATTTATATCATTTATATATTCCATTAGTACACCACCTATAATATTTCAAATAATTTTGCTATATAAGTTGCAATAATTTTGCAGATTATTAATTTAATATTTTTCTTCAAAATTAAAATGAATCTTCAATTAGATTTATTACTTCTTCTAAATTATTTAGCTTTTTAAATGCTAATTTTTCGATATCTTCACTAGGATTTTTTAAATCAGGTATAATAACTGGAGTCATTTTTGCCCTACTTGCAGCTATAGTTCCAGCTTCTGAATCTTCTAGTACCATACATTGATTTGCAGGTATATCTAGTTTTTCTGCAACCCTTAAAAATACTTCTGGATTTGGTTTAGATTTTTTAACTTCATCTCCACATAATATATAGTCATAGTAATCATATATACCTGCATCCTTTAAAAGTTTGTATGCTATCTCCCTATTTGAAGATGTAGCAACTGCTTTTTTTATATTTTTATCAGTTAAATATTTTAATAGCTCTTCGATACCTTTCTTTTTTTCTACTTCACCATTCATTATTTTAGATAAATAAATATTATTTCTTTCCATTATATAATTATCAACATTTATTTTATTTTCAAACTCATTATGTAAAGTATTTCTAACACTTTCATGATTAGTTCCCAGTAATTTATATAATAAATTTAAATCAAAATCTATATTAAATTCCTTTGCAGCTTCTTTCCATGACTCATAAGAAAGTCTTTCTGTATCAAATATTAATCCATCCATATCAAATATTACTAGTTTTAAATTTTCCATTACACTTTTCCTCCAGTCATTTCTTCATTATATATTCTATAATAAAATCTATCAATTTTTAACCTTTTATTTAACTTATATTTTTTATTAACTTATATCTATCTATAAAAAAAGGATTTATACCCTTTAAGCTTAATCTCAAAAAGAATATAAATCCCATTTTTTATATTTAATTTATCTTTTACTTATACTTGTGTTTTCTTTTTTTTAAATACAAATATACCTGCTGCTATGATTAATATTCCGATAGCGCCTAATACTATAGGTGAATTTCCCCCTGTACTTGGTAAATTAGAATTACCTTTTCCAGATTCGCTACCGTTATTTACATTACCATTATTGCTACCCCCGTTATTTGTATTATTACTATTTGTAGTTGTATCTTCTTGATTTTTATCATCCTCTTCGTTACCATTTCCAGCCCCATTTCCATTATTTCCTGGGTGTGACCCCTTTAACTTAAGGCCTTCTATTGCATCACTTAAAGATTTTACAGCCTCATTTACAATACCTTGTTCTGTAACTGCTATATTGTTATTCACCATAACATCATGAGCAGCACTTAAAGCTTTATTTAGATTATCTAAACTTTCGCTAGTATACTTACTTTCATCTATAGCTTCTGCTTTCTTTATTAATGATTCAAGATCACTCTTATCTGCAGCTTCTATTAAAGCCTTTACTGCATTGCTTAATCTTTCTAAAGCATTGTTAACTTCTTCTTGAGTAGCTTCTTGATTTTCTTTTACTAACTTAGCTGCTTCTATTGCTGATAACAACTCTGATTTACTATTTTCAGTATATAAATTCAAGTTAATTTTTTCAGCTTCAATAATAGTCTTACATAATTCACCCTTCTCTGCTTTTAATTCTAAATTCATCATTGAATTATATAATGCTTCATAAAGCTTATATACATCTATTTCAGCTGGTTCTTCTGTAGCTAAAATATCTTTAGCTGCCTTTAAAGCATTTTTGAATTCTTCTTGTCCCTTACTTAAGAATCTATCTAGATTAATAGCTTCAGCCATATTTACTAAATCGGATAAATTATCCTTATCTCCTACTGGAATACCTATTTTCTTATATTCAACTAAAATATCATTATATGCCTTTGCTATATCTTTAATACTTGCATCTTTATTTGCATATACAGCTTTTGCTGAGTCCAATGCTTTATTAAATGAAATTTTAATTTCTTCTTCTATATCTTCTAATATTCCTTCTTCAACTTTAGTATTAGCAGCTTCTATTGCCTTATTTAAATTAGTTTTATCTAATTTTACTAAACCTTCTTTAGCTGTTAATAATTCTTCTGTTGCTAAAGTTAACTCTTCTCTATTAGCTTCACTACCTTTTTCAGCTATCTTAATAGCATTTTCATAAACTTCATTAAACTTGCTCCAAGAACTAGTTTGATAATGTATATGTTCCCCTATATCTTGTCCTTCATCAACTATTTTCTTTGATTCATTAATAAGAGTCTTTAATGCTTCTAACTCTGTACTGTAATCTGGTAATTCTATCGGATTCGCTCCAATAGCTACTAGTCTTTCATTAAATTTAATTATTTCTTTTCTATTCTTTTCAACATCTAATCTTCTAACTGCTTCTTCAGCATAATCTAAATTTAAATCTGTTGGTCTTTCTTCAGCTCTTGTAATAGCTGTATCAATCTTTGAATAAACAGATTTTAATACTGATTCTCCTAAATAGCTTGTAGGATTATATAATTTTAAGTTTTCAGACACCATTTGTGCAATATTAGCATCTACTGCATCATCATTATTATGAATTATAGATTCATAAACAAGAGTTGGTATTGTACCAAGTGTTGCTGTAGTAAATTTATTTCCTACAAAAGTATTTGCATTTATAGTATTATCTATGACTGGTGAGTTAATTTTGTTAGTTAATAAAACAACTACTAAATTACTTTCTGGATCTATAACAGTTAAAGTCCCTGTCCATCCTTGGTGTC